>Ga0316206_1000014_pt1 | contig 477030 bp, 437 predicted proteins | sample 6monthpyrite_MG_FD_204942 | JGI IMG/M metagenome (GOLD analysis project Ga0316206, IMG submission 204942) | Microbial mat bacterial communities from mineral coupon in-situ incubated in ocean water Damariscotta River, Maine, United States -... | ecosystem: Environmental > Aquatic > Marine >...
CTCTTTCTCAAGTCCGCGCAGCGCCACCAGGGCGCTCGATTCGACCGAGCGGATATAGCCGCTTCCCTTGCAGTGTGGGCAAGGTTCGGTGGAGCCTTCGATCAGGCTGGTGCGGCGACGTTGTCGAGAAATTTCCATCAGACCGAATTGTGAAATACGGCCCATTTGCAATCGAGCCCGGTCGCGTTTGAGCGCGTCCTTCATCACTTTCTCAACGGCCCGGACATTCTTCGACTCATCCATATCGATGAAGTCGATCACGATCAGCCCGGCCAGATCGCGCAGGCGCATCTGGCGTGTGGCTTCATGGGCGGCTTCGATATTGGTCTTGACCGCAGTTGTTTCGATATTGCGTTCGCGGGTGGAGCGGCCGGAATTGACGTCGATGGAGACCAGCGCTTCGGTCGGGTTGATAACGATATAGCCACCGGATTTCAGCGGCGCGATCGGCGAATAAATCGCCTCGAGCTGGGTCTCGACCTGATGCTGCAGGAAGAGCGGCACGATCTCGTTATAATGCTGAACCTTCTTGGCATGGCTCGGCATCAGCATGCGCATGAAGGCCTTGGCTTCCTTATAGGCTGCCTCGCCTTCGACCAGCACGCCGTCGATATCCTTGTCATAGAGGTCGCGAATTGCGCGTTTGACGAGATTGCCTTCCTCATAGATCAGCGCCGGTGCGACGGATTTCAGTGTCAGCTCGCGGATATTTTCCCACAGGCGCAGCAAGTAATCAGCATCGCGGCGAATTTCGATCTTGGTCCGCGAAGCACCAGCCGTGCGGATGATGAGGCCAATGCCCTTGGGCAGGTCGAGTTCGCTGACGACGGATTTCAGGCGCTTGCGATCGGTCACATTGGCGATCTTGCGCGAAATGCCACCGCCACGCGGGGTGTTCGGCATCAGGACGCAATAGCGGCCAGCCAGGGAGAGATAGGTTGTCAGGGCTGCGCCCTTATTCCCGCGTTCTTCCTTGGCGACCTGAACGAGCAGGATCTGGCGCCGTTTGACGACTTCCTGGATCTTGTATTTGCGATAGAGCTGCCGGCTGCGGCGGGCGGCCTTTTCTTCAGCAATATCGTCATCATCATCGCTGTCATCGCCGAAGCTCTCGGCGGATTCGACGGGCTCGCCCGATTCGTCCGTCTCGACGGTTTCGGCGTCGCTGACAGCTTCCGGTTCGTCGTCCGTCTCGGAATCAGCGGCGCTGGCTTCCTCGGCGGCGAGGGCAGCGCGATCCTCATAGGGGATCTGATAATAATCAGGATGGATTTCGTTAAAGGCGAGGAATCCATGACGATTGCCGCCATATTCGACGAACGCTGCCTGAAGCGAGGGCTCTACACGCGTGACTTTCGCGAGATAGATATTGCCGCGAATCGGCCGGCGGGCCGCGGATTCAAAGTCGAAATCTTCAACTTTGGTTCCATCGACGACAACGACGCGGGTCTCTTCCGGGTGACCTGCATCGATCAACATTTTCTTTGACATAAAGGGTGTCTCCTGCGCGCACATCCTGACCGCGGGCTTCCGGAAGGAAGGGCGCAGATATCAGGAGCGGCGGGGGCGCGATGGGTGAGCTTGGGCCTGTCAGCAAAGATATCAGCATCAGGCTAGCCTCACGTGTCGGCTGTTTTCAAAAACGCGCCCGGGCCATGGATGTCCATGCGGGCGAGGGCGCGGCGGTCGGGGCCACGGGTAATCAGAAATCTGTCCCGCGGCTAAAGAAGAGCGTGTCGGCACATCCGGATCGGACGCAGCCTCTTCGCGCCTGGAAAGGTATCGCAACTCCATTTGGAGTCGAACGTCTGCCAAGGCGCTTGCAACATGCAACATTCGGAACGCTAAGGAAAGCCTTTGTGGCGGTCGCAAAATAAAGCTGGAAATACGTGATTCCATCAACGAAACGTCAAGCTCCGCCGGTTAGAGTACATGAAAAGCCGTGTACAGAATCACGGTATGTGCGATGGTGTGGTGATGCAAGTTCAACGGCTTAATTGGGCAATTCTCGGTTGTGTGCTCCTCAGTGCGGGTGCGCTGGCGGATTCACAGGTCCGCGATGTGCGATTTGGCGTCGAGGACGGGCGAACCCGGATCGTGATCGAAACCTCCGATGCAGCCGATTTTCGCGCCTTCACCCTGGAGGGGCCCACTGACCGGCTGGTTGTGGATATGCCCGCCTCCGACTGGGCTGTGCGCGGGCTGGAAACCGGCGAGGGCCTGGGAGCCGGGCTGGTTGGCAATTTTCGCTTCTTCAACAACTCCACCACAAGCTCGCGCGTCGTGTTTGAACTGGATGATCCGGCTGTCATCGCGTCCCAATTCGTCTTGGATCCGCCGAGCGCCGGGGGAAATTATCGTCTCGTTATCGACCTGGCCCCGGCCAATCCCGGCAGTTTCGCTGCCACGTCCGGTTTTGTCCGCACGGGCGGAATCGAATCCCTGATCGCCGAGCGCGTCGAGGCCGTCTATACGCCGCCGCCATCGCGGGCCCGGCGTGTGCTTGTGATTGATGCCGGCCATGGCGGCCGCGATCCGGGCTCACTCAGCCCGGGCGGCACGCGTGAAAGCGATGTGGCACTCGAGGCCGCGCGGGAGTTACGGCGCCAGCTTGAGGCGACCGGACGCTATGAAGTCTTCATGACGCGTGATCGCGATGTCTACCCGTCCTGGGAAAATCGTGTCGGGGTGATGGTCGAGCAACGCGCCGATCTCTTCCTGTCGATCCACGCCGATTCCTCGTCCGATCGCGCCGTTCACGGTACAGCGGTCTATACGCTCAATGACCGGGCCGAGAGCCGCGCGCGGCAGCGGGCCAATCAGGGTCCGGGACCGACCGACCAGGTGGACGTCAATAATATTCTGGTCGAGCTGGAATTGCGCGAGAAACGCAATCAGTCGACGGCCTTCGCCGAGGTTTTGCTCGAGCACCTCGCGACGGCGGGGCCCCTGCTGCAGAATCCGCATCGGCAGGCGAATCTGTTCGTGCTGCTCGATTCGCGTGTGCCGGCGGTATTGCTCGAAATGGGTTTCATGACCAATCGCAATGACGAGGCCAATCTGACTTCGGCGACCGCGCGTCGCCGCCAGATGGCGGCTGTCCTGACCGGGATTGACGCGTATTTCGCGCAGCGCGGTGACATCAGTCCACTGCAAGAAGATCCGGCACGTGAATTGCCTGCCCGCTGAAACGGTTTGTACCCGGGCGCTGGGTGGCCATAATGCCGCCGCGGTGTCGTGGTTTGAAATTCGGACCGTTGGGGCGACGGTTCAGAGGGCGTCATGAAGATTTTTACTTTACGTAATGTGATGCGTGCTGCCCTGTGGGGCGGGATTGTGGCTGTGGTGCTGGCGGTAGTCGGCTTCATCGCCGTGGCGATCTACGTCGTGCGTGTCACCGATGACCTCCCGGATTATCAGCAATTGGCCGAATATGAGCCGGCGATCATGAGCCGGGTCCATGCGGGCGATGGTCTGCTGATCGCCGAATATGCCCGCGAGCACCGGGTCTTTGTGCCGATCGACAATATTCCGCAGAATGTCGTCCACGCCTTCATCTCGGCCGAGGACAAGAATTTCTACGATCATGGCGGGCTCGACTTCCGAGGAATTCTGCGCGCGATGCTGGCGAATGTCGGTCATGTGATGCGCGGCGAAAATCTCGAGGGCGCCTCGACCATCACCCAGCAGGTCGCGAAGAATTTCCTGCTTTCCAGCGTGCAGCGCCTCGAGCGCAAGGTGCAGGAGATGGTGCTGACGCGCCGGATTGAGCGCGCCTTTACCAAGGACCAAATCCTCGAACTCTATCTCAATGAAATCTATTTCGGCCGCCGCTCCTACGGGATTGCCGCTGCGGCGTTGAATTATTTCGGCAAGTCGATTGATGAATTGTCGATCGAGGAAACCGCCTACCTCGCCGCCGTCGTCAATGGGCCGGCGCTCTTCCATCCCGAACGCCATCCGGAAGCCGCGGTCAACCGCCGCAATTGGGTGCTCTCGCGCATGGCCGCCAATGGCTATGTCACCGAAGACGAAGCGAGCGAGGCCGCAGCCCGGCCGATGACAACGGTCGATCGGCTGTCAGGCGCGACCTATACGGCGGCGGAGTATTTTGTCGAGAATGTACGGCGCGAAGTTTTCTCGATGTATGGCGATGAAGAACTTTACAATGGCGGGCTGTCGATCCGCACCACGCTGGATACGACCCTGCAGCTTGCGGCCCGCCGCGCCTTGCGCGATGGGCTTGAAGTCTATGACCGGCGGCATGGCTATCATGGCCCGCTGGCGCAGATCGAGATCGGCGAAGGATGGGTTGACCGTCTCGCCGAAGTCGAGATCTCGCGCGATATGGATGAGGGCTGGATCCCGGCCGTCGTGCTGGCGAGCGATGATGGTGAGGCCCGCATCGGCTTCCTCAATGGCGAGGAGGGACGTATTGCGCTCTCCGAACTCAGCTGGGCCCGCGAATCCCTCGGCGATGGTGAAGTCGGGCCGTCAATCAGCCGCGCCAGCGCCGTGCTCAGCGCCGGCGATGTGATCATTGCCGAGGCCCTGCCTGACGCCGATGGCGAATATGGGCTGCGCCAGGTGCCGGCGATCAATGGCGGCATTCTCGCCATGGACCCGCATACCGGCCGTGTCCTGGCCATGGTCGGCGGCTATAGCTTCCAGATGAGCCAGTTCAATCGCGCCACTCAGGCGCGCCGTCAGCCGGGCTCGTCCTTCAAACCCTTCGTCTATGCGGCAGCGCTGGATAATGGCTATACGCCGGCCAGTCTGATCCTTGATGCGCCCTTCGTCGCCTCCGGCGGTCCGGAAGAGCGTTTTTACATGCCGCAGAATTATTCCGAGCGCTATTACGGCATGTCGACCCTGCGCCTGGGTCTGGAATTGTCCCGCAATGTCATGACGGTGCGCCTCGCTCAGGAAATGGGTATGGCGCCAATCGTCGATTATGGCGTGCGCTTTGGCATTTATGACGAGCTGGAGCCGGTATTGGCGATGGCGCTGGGCTCCGGTGAAACCACGCTGTATCGGCTGGTTTCGGCCTATTCGACCCTGGTCAATGGCGGACGCCGCGTCGAACCGACCCTGCTCGATCGCGTGCAGGACCGTTTTGGCGCGACGATTTACGCGCACGAGCAACTCGATTGCGAAACCTGCGATACGCCCGACTGGCAATCGGATCTGACCGAGCCGGTCTTCCCGGAAACCGGTATTGAAGTAGTCTCGCCGGTGACCGCCTATCAGGTCGTGCACATGCTCGAAGGTGCCGTTCAGCGCGGCACGGGGACCGCGCTGCGTTCGCTTGGCCGGCCCTTGGGCGGCAAGACCGGCACGACGAATGATTTCCGCGATGCCTGGTTTGTCGGCTTCGGGCCCGACCTCGTCGTCGGCGCCTATATCGGTTTCGACACGCCCTATCAGCTGGGCTCCGGCGAAGCCGGTGGCCGCGTCGCCGCGCCGATCGTGCGCGATTTTCTCGCCGAGGCACTCGAGAATTACCCGGTCGCGCCTTTCCGGGTGCCGCCGGGCGTGCGTCTTGTGCCGATTGACCGCACGACGGGCGAACCGGGCATTCTCGGGCAGTCGAGCGTGATCCTGGAAGCGTTCCGGCCCGGCACGGAGCCGTCGCGTCATTCCCGTGAAGACGAAAGCGGTCTCAGCTTTGCGCGCAATTCGGTCAGTGAAGATCCGATGTCGCAGTTGGGCGCTGAAACCGAGGACGGTCCGGGCGAGGATGACGAGGAAGACGATCTGGGCGGGCTCTACTAGGCGTCCGCGCCGGACGGTCTGCACAGCCCGGCTTGTCGGACCGGGCCACGCCCTTTATCTCCAGAGTTGACCCGGTTGATCCAGGAAGGCCTTTGCCCGATGCGCGCAGACATCCAGAACCTGTCCGATGAAATCCAGCAGGCCGTAGGCCTGCTGAGGAGGCGTCTTTGACTGGGATACGGCCCAAAAAAGACTGGACGAGCTGAACGCGCGTTCCGAACACCCTGATTTCTGGAATAACCCGGCCAAGGCCCAGGAGCTGATGCGTGAACGCACCCGGCTGGAGGGCGCCATCAATACGGTGGTCGAGGCCGAGCGTGAGCTCTCCGACAGCGTCGAGATGATCGAGCTGGCCGAGATGGAAGAGGATGCGGACATGGTCGAGGAGGCCGTCGCCGGCCTCAACCAGCTCGCCGAACGCATGCGCCGCGCCCAGCTGGAGACGCTGCTCTCCGGTGAGGCTGACGGCAATGATGCCTTCGTCGAAGTCCATTCCGGTGCCGGCGGTACGGAAAGCCAGGACTGGGCCGCCATGCTGGCGCGCATGTATGCACGCTGGGCCAATGCGCACGGCTATAAGGTCGAGATCATGGAAGAACAGGCCGGCGAAGAAGCGGGCCTGAAATCCACGACGCTGCTGGTACAGGGCGAGAATGCCTATGGCTGGCTGAAGACCGAGACCGGCGTCCATCGTCTGGTGCGGATATCGCCCTTCGACTCCAGCGCCCGGCGCCATACCAGCTTCTCCTCGATTGGCGTTTATCCGAAGATCGATGACGCGATCGAAGTCGATATCGATGAGTCCAAGGTGCGCACCGACACCTATCGCGCCTCCGGCGCTGGCGGTCAGCACATCAACAAGACCGATTCCGCTGTTCGCCTGACCTATGACATGCCCGGTGAAGAGAAGCAGGTGGTGGTCCAGTGCCAGAATGACCGTTCCCAGCACAAGAACCGGTCGCGTGCCTGGGACATGCTGCGGGCGCGGGTCTATGAGATCGAGCTTCAACGCCGCGAAGCCGCTGCCCAGGCGCTGGCCGACAGCAAGAGCGAGATTGGCTGGGGCCACCAGATCCGCTCCTATGTGCTTCAGCCCTATCAGATGGTGAAGGATCTGCGCACCGGGGTTGAAACCTCCGATACGGGCGGTGTGCTTGACGGTGATCTCGACGCCTTCATGGCGGCGGCCCTGGCCGCGCGGGTTGGCGGCGACGACGCGGAAACCTGATTGCGCGCAGGCGTCCCAGTCTTGTGCCCCAGACACAATAAAAAAGCCGGCGGCCCAGAAGGCGCGCCGGCTTTTTTATTGTGTCTGGTGCTGGCCGATCAGAGGCTGGACTTGTTCGCGGCCAGTGGTGGCTGATCCACGCTGGCCGGCTTGTTGGCTGGCGGTGCCGGTGGACGATTATCCATCTTCGGAGCGCTTGATGATGCGGATGGCCCGGTCTTTTCGGCGAGCGGGTCCGTGGAGTGACGGCAATTGCCGTCGAAAAACGCACCGCTTTCGACCGACAGTGCGGCGTGGACGATATCGCCTTCAATGCGGGCGGTCGCGGTCAGCTGCACCTGGCGGGCGCGGACGCTGCCGGAAACCTTGCCGCGGATGACGACGGTCTCGGCATAGACTTCGCCGGTGACAACGGCGTCTTCGCCGATGATCAGCGAGCCGGCGCGAATATCGCCATCGACGGAACCGTCGAGTTGAACTTCGCCTTCGGAAACGATCGATCCGGTCAGTACAAGATCACCCGAGAGGATGGATGGGGCTCTGGATTTCATGGCAGTCCTCTTGGTCGGGATTGTCGACTGTGACATTGAATCGGATGGTGAGACGTCTTTGTTACCCTTGAACATATTGTCCGGCCCTCAATAGGCGTTCGGGATCTATCGCGGACCCGTCATACCAGATTTCATAATGCAAGTGCGTAGCCGTACTGCGTCCTGTGGACCCCATGCCCCCGACCTGTTGTCCACGTTCGACAGTATCGCCACGCCTCACTGCGATTTCATTCATGTGACCATAACGCGTCACGAAGCCGTAGCCATGGTCGATTTCGACGCACCGACCATAACCGCTACGCCAACCCGCGTAAATGACCCGGCCGGGTCCCGTCGCAACGATGGGCGCACGCCGGTAGGCTGCAAAATCAATACCACGATGTTGGGTCGCGCGACGGTTGAACGGGTCAAGCCTCACCCCGAACGCGCTGGTCCGGCGGTAGGCGGCGTCGACGGGAACGCCGAGCGGCCCGGTTTCGATGAAACGTTCCAACTCCTCAACCTCGAGCATGCGCGCGGCAACGCGCGTGATACGGGAGGAGAAATCGGCTTCCAGATCCCAGCCGTCGGAAAACAGCGGTGCATCATTGATCGGGATATAGGGTCCGCCCTGTTCTTCGCCGGTCTGGCCACTGGTAACGACATGATCGATATCCAGGCCGGTGAGCCGCAGCACGGCGCGCAGGTTTTCCAGCCGCGCCTCGGTTGCGTCCTCGGCCTGGGCGAGGACATTGTCCTGTTCGCCCATCAGATAGGAAATCTGGTCTTCCGGTGAATTCGACAGCGCAGCAACATTGATCAACGGATCGCGGGCCATACGGGGCGTGGGGTCAGCCGGCGTCGCGGCCATCAGCACGCGATCATCGGCGAGAGCCGGTGAGGGCGCCATCTCATTGCCGCTCAATTGTTCGGCGAATTCGACCAGTTGGCTGAGGGTTTCGTGCCGCATCTGGAATTCATAGGCGGCGCGGTCGAACTCTTCCATGCGCGATTCCATAAAGGAATAAGCTGTGGCTTCGCTGGCCTGGGCTTCGGCTACCATGCGGTTGAGATTGATGCGTTCGCGCTCTATCTCGGCATCCTTGGCGGCAAGGGCCTGGCCGTGAAAGGCAACGGAAACGGTGGAATAGCAGAGCCAGCAAGCCAGAACCGCCGCGCTCAGAAGCGCGCTGATCTGGACAGCGGTGGAAATCGCGAAATAGCGAACCTGACCATCGCTACGATGGTAGATCTGCCGGTCCGGAAACCAACGTTGAGCCGTGCCCCACACAGAGAGTTTGAGTCTTGATAACATGCGCTACTTTGCCCAGACTTCCGCTTGCCCCGGTGCCCAAGTCGGGCATGTGACACAAAAGATCATCAGTTTTCAACTCTTGTTTATGCAAGTGGTGCGCCGGTCGCTGCCATTGGCAGGTAATATTCCGCGGGAAACCCGGCGCGGTTTCGGGCCTCGGTGTTGAATGGTGGCTTCAAACCACTGTGATAATACTGCTGTACAAGGCTGTGGTAGCGCGTTTCGGGCACGTCACCCGCGACCGCGCAGACATGATTGAACCAGCGCATACCGGTCGCGACATGGCCGATTTCGTCGGCATAGATTATTTTCAAAATCCCGGCACTGATGGTGTCCCCGGCAGAATTCAACCGGTCGATCATGCCGGGCGTGACATCCAGACCGCGCGCTTCGAGCACCAGCGGTGCAATCGCCAGCCTGGCCGCCAGCTCGTGCTGGGTCGTGCGAGCCGCATCCCAGAGCCCATCATGGGCGGGTAGATCACCATAGCCGGCCCCCAGGGATTCCAGCCGGTCGGCGATGAGCCCGAAATGCCGCGCCTCGTCATCGCCGACCCTGATCCAGTCGGTGAGGAAGCTGAGCCGATCAGTCTCGTCCAGCGCCGCGTCGCCGCCAAAGCGCACCGCCATGTCGAAGGCGAGGTCGATGGCGTTGAATTCGATATGGGCGACAGCGTGCAGCAGGGCGATCCGGCCCTCCACCGAACCAAGGCGCCGCCGCGGCGTCTGTCCCGGAGCAACCAGTGGCGGCCGATCGGGCCGCGCTGGCGTTGCGGGCGGCGCTGTGTCCGGCCAGAGCGAGGGCCAGGACAGCTTGCCGTTCGTCAGGCTGTTGTGCACGGCGCGCGCTGCTGCGGCCTTGGCGCGCGGTTCCGGGGTCTGCAGCACCGCCAGGGCCATCTCGCGCAGGTCTGCCGCTTGCGGCGTCATCTGGAACTCGCTTCGACCGCTGCCAGCACCGTATCGACATGGCCTTTGACTTTGACCTTGTGCCAGATTTGCACGAGCCGGCCATCAGGACCGATCAGGAAAGTCGAGCGATCAATCCCCATATACTCGCGGCCATAGAGTTTTTTCAGTACCCAGGATCCATAGGCCTCGATCACCGCGCCGGTCTCGTCCGCAGCGAGCATGACTGTTAATTCATGCTTGGCCTTGAATTTGTCGTGTTTTTTTACGCTATCCTTGGATACGCCGATGATCACCGCGCCGGCCTCGGCAAAGGCGCCGCTTGCCTTGGAGAAATCGATGGCTTGCGTTGTGCAGCCCGGGGTGTCGTCCTTCGGGTAAAAATAGAGAACAATCGTTTTGCCGAGTAATTCGCCCAGATCGACTTCGCCGCCGCCATCGGTGGCCAACCGGAAATGTGGAGCCAGGTCGCCTGTCTTGAGATCGCTCATCTATCCCCTCCTGCCGCCGCTCGGACGGTCGTTTTCAATGCGTCCCAGTGTGCGCGTCCTGCTGCCTGCGTCCAGCCGTGACGCTGCGCGAGGTGTCGCTTGATGCTGCGAAAAACCGTCCGGCTGTGTGTGATCTATACGCTTGAGGCGGTTGCCGTCCTGCTGGCTTTGGCGATCTTCGCGGTCGGCGCACTGCTGGTGCGATTGTCGAATGGACCGATCGAGCTGGATTTTCTGCGCGAGGATGCACAAAAAATGCTCGCCCAGGTCTTTGAGGGCGAATTGGTTGCCCTCGGGGCCCTGGAAGCGCGCTTCGATCCGGAATCCCGTGCCCTGGTGATCCTTGCGCGCGACGTCACGGTGGCTGAGAGCCATGGCGAGGTCATTGCGCGGGCACCGCGCCTCGAAGCCGGTTTTGCCGTCCAGAGCCTCCTGATCGGCCGAATTGAACCGGTTTCCGTCAGCATTTCGGGTGGCTCGATCTCCATTGTCCGCCGCGCCGACGGGGCTGTCGGGGTCGGGCTGGGCCGGGTCGAGCGGGTTTCTGCCACGGCGCGGCTGCCCGCCCGGGGCGGCGATGACAGCGCCTCATTGTTCCAACTGTTGCAGGATCCGGCGCAGCGCGGCGGCGCGCTGGGCCAGTTGCGCCATGCCGATATCGAGAATGCCTCGGTTCAGATCGTTGATGCCATCACCGGAATCGCCTGGCTCGTCGATCAGGCAAGCGTTGTGCTCGACCGGGATGATAGCCGTATCCGCGCCGAATTGACCGGTCAGCTGGCGACGCCGTCCGGCTTCGCGCCGCTGGAGGTCAGGATTCAGGCCGGGGCCGCGCTCAATAACCTCTTGCTTGAAGCGCGCGTCTCCGACCTGTCACCCGCCGCGGTGGCGCCGGGCAGTGGACCGCTTTCGGCTTTGCGTATCCTCGATGCGCCGGTCAGCCTTGACCTCTTGCTCAATGCGACCCGGGAATCGGGCATTCGCGGCGCTTCGATCAATCTCGATATCGGCGCCGGTCATGTCTTGCGCGACGGCGAATCGACCGCTTTCAATAGCGGCAGGGTCCGGATGAATTTCGATCCCGACGCCGCAGAGCTCACCCTGTCAGAGGCCAGCCTGGTCTCCGATGTCTTCACCGCCCAGCTCAGCGGCCGCATGTTCGAGCTCTCCGATTATGTGGGATCCTTGCCGACACGCTGGCGCTATCAGCTGACCGCCGGGCCGGGCCATATCGATCTTGGCGGCGTATTTGAGCGCCCGCCGGTCTGGACCGCGCTCGAATTGGCCGGCTCTGTTAATCTGAATGATGCAAATATCCAGCTGGAACAGCTCGATGTCGATCTCGGACCGATCCAGGCCCGGCTGTCCGGCGAAACCTCATTGTCGGAAGTGGCCGATGGCCGCTGGTTGCCAAATCTACGCCTGAGCGGTCCGATCGAAGGCGATGTTCAGCCGGAAACTGTGCTGGCCTACTGGCCGGTTCTGCTGGCCGATACCGCCCGGGTCTGGATCCGCGAGAGCATTCTGGGTGGGCATTATTTCAATGCTCAACTCGAACTCGATCTCGATGCGGAATCCGTGGCTGCGGGCGCGCTGGCCGATGACCGGTTGACGCTGAGCTTCGATTTCGAGGACGCCGTGGTGCGCTATGTCCCGGAAATGACCGTGCTCGATCATGGTCGCGGCCGAGCGGTATTGCGCGGCAATGCGTTCGAGGTCGCCATGACGAGCGGTCGTATTGGCAATATTGAATTGTCGCGCGGTGTCGTCGACATCCCGCGGCTCAACCCGAAAGGGGCCCGGGCGCGATTTGCCGGCGTGGCGCGGGGACGGGCGGCCGATATCCTGGCTCTGATCGACGAACCGCCCCTGTTTCTGACGTCGAATTTCGGCGTCTCGTCGGACATTGTCGATGGCCAGGCCGTCGTCGAATTCGAATTCCGCCGCCCGATGCTCGACGATGTCGATCCCGCAGACATCCCGTTCAATATCGAAGGCCGGGTTGAGGGGGCGTTTGGCACCGTGCCCGGGACGGACTGGGCCTTTACCGGTGGCGACGTGCAACTGCACGCAGATCCCGACGGTTTGACGGCCATCAGCGATGGCCTCCTGCTGGAGACACCGGTTCATTTCGTCTGGAGCGAAAACTTCCGCGCCGGGCCGGACGAGCCTGCAACAGCGTTTGAAATGACGGCGATGGTCGGCGCCCGGACCTTCGACCGACTCGGCATTCCGGCGCGCCGTTATCTCGGTGGCGAAATTCAATTGCAGGCGCGGGCAACCGGAGCCGGCATGGGCGTCGATGAAATCCGTGTGGATGCCGATCTGCTGGACGCCAGCCTTGAAGCGCCCGGCGGGGTTTGGGGCAAGCAGGCAGGCGAACCTGGCCAGGCGGGTTTTACCCTGCGTTTGCTTGAGAATGGCGGTTTCCAGCTTGACGATTTCATCACCGAAGCGGCGGGTCTCTCGATCGCGGCCACGGCGGAGTTGTCACCACAGGGGCGTCTGATACGGGCCAGTTTCGGGCAATTGCGGGTTGAGGACCTGATTGACCTGACCGGGACACTGACCGGCCCTGAACAGGAGGGCGGCGCCTTTTCCGCCCGCATTGCGGGGCGCTATCTCGATATCCGGGATCTGATGCCGCATCTGCGCGATCTCGGCAGCGGTGAGGGCGGGATGATGCCGCTCGCCGCGACACTGGATGTCGGGCGCCTGGTGGTGTCGGACCGCAGTCAGCTCGATGATTTCAATTTGATATGGCGCAGCGAGACGGCGGGAATCCGCGCTTTCTCGCTGGCCGGGACCGCGAGCGACGGGCCGCTCCAGGCCAGTTTTGGTGCCGCCGATGAAGGCGGCGCGCGGGAATTGCGCCTTGAGGCGCAGTCCGTCGGGCGGATCGCGGCGCTGCTTGGCGGCGAAGGCTATGCGCGTGGCGGACGTATCTCCGTGCTTGGCGAGGCGCCGCCCCTGGGCACGCAAGGTCCGCTGACGGCCCGGGTGGAAATCCGGGAATTGACCCTGGTGCAGGTGCCCATCCTGGCGCGCATCCTCGCGGCGGGATCCTTTGAGGGTCTGTCGGCCCTGCTCAATGGCGACGGGATTGAGTTCGACGCCATCGATGCCAGCGTGATGTTCGAGGATGGCTTGCTGACCATTGGTGAGGCGAGAGCCCGTGGCAGTGCGCTGGGCGTCACGGCGAGCGGTACGGTGGATTTCGCCAATAAAAGTGCGGCGATCGATGGCAATCTCGCCCCCTCCTATGTGCTCAACTCATTCCTGGGCGATTTGCCGCTGATCGGTGACATGCTGGTCTCACGGCCCGGCGAGGGGATTATCGGCATCGTGTATTCCGTTGAGGGGCCGTTCGACAGCCTGACGGTTTTCGCCAATCCCCTCTCGGCGCTGGCGCCGGGCTTCCTGCGCCGGATATTCGAGGGCAGCGCCGCTGACCGGGCGGCGCGCGACCGCGCCGATGCGCACAATGAGGCAATTCCGGGGATATTGCCCGATGAGGTCTTGCGCGAGCTCACGCCAGAAATCGAGCCAGAAACCGAAGCCGAGTCCGAAGCCGAGTCGGAGCCCGAGCCGGCGCTGCCAACCGAACCGGATCCGAACTAGCCGGAAACCGGTTTGGCCAGAGCGTGCCGCTTCTTGCCGATCGACAGCTTGATGGCCCCGTCCTGCACCATGCCGGCGCGCGCCATGGCCATCGGGTCTGTCAGTGTCTCACCATTCACCTTCGCTGCACCGGCCTTGATATGGCGGCGGACTTCGCCGTTTGAAGCGGCCAGGCCGCACTCGACGAACAGGCTCACCAGCGAGATTTCGCCGCCGTCCAGGCCTGCGAATTCGACTGTTGGCAGGCCGGCTCCGGCACCGCCTTGGGCGAAGGTCTGTTGTGCGGTCTGTTCCGCTTCGCGGGCCGCCTCGGCGCCGTGCAGCAGGCTGGTCGCCTCATTGGCGAGGCGGATTTTGGCGGTATTGATATCGGCACCCTCGAGGGCTTCCAGCGCCGCGATCTCGGCCATCGGCAGATCGGTGAACAGACGCAGGAATTTGCCGACATCGGCATCCTCGGTATTGCGCCAGAACTGCCAGTATTCATAGGCGCTGAGCTGGTCGGCATTGAGCCAGACGGCGCCCTCGGCGGTCTTGCCCATCTTGGTGCCGGACGACGTCGTGATCAGCGGCGTGGTGAAGCCGAACACTTCGGCCTGGTCGACGCGGCGGCACAGCTCGACGCCATTGACGATATTACCCCACTGGTCGCCGCCGCCCAGTTGCAGCGTGCAGCCATGGCGGCGCAGGAGTTCGAGGAAATCGACCGCCTGCAGCAGCATGTAGTTGAATTCCAGGAAGGTCAGCGGCTGTTCGCGGTCGAGCCGCAGCTTGACTGAATCGAAGGTCAGCATGCGGTTGATGGTGAAATGTTGCCCGAACAGGCTCAAAAATTCGATATAGCCGTATTGCGACAGCCAGTCGTCATTATCGACGACGAACGCATCGGTTGGCCCGTCGCCGATTTTGACCAGGGCATCGAAGGCGGTCAGGATTGAGGTCTTGTTGGCCTGGATCTGCTCGTGCGTCAGCATGGAGCGGGTCTTGTCCTTGCCGGACGGATCGCCGATCTTGGTCGTGCCGCCGCCCATCAGTATGATGGGCTTGTGGCCGGCCTGTTGCATCCGCCGCAGCATCATGATCTGCACCAGGGAGCCGACATGCAGGCTCGCGCCGGTTGCGTCAAAGCCGATATAGCCGGTTACGATGCCCGCCATCGCAGCATCGTCGAGACCGGCCAGATTGGTGGACTGGAAGTGGTAGCCGCGCTCGACCAGCGTGTTGACCAGATCGGATTTGTATTCGCTCATGACGTCTCTCCTGATACATGGGCTTCTAGGTCGACATTGGCTGCGAGAAAAGAGGGCCCGCGCATGAAATACGTGATCGGATTGATGAGTGGCACCTCGCTGGACGGCGTTGATGCGGCCGTGATCCGGACCGATGGTGAGCGGATTTCCGAATTCGGCGCCGGAGACACCCGCCCGTATGACGCGGCCGAACGGGCTGTTTTGCAGGCCGCCGTCGATGCAGCACTGGCGTGGAATTTCCAGGGCGAAGCGCCGGATTTCGCGGCCGCCGAATCCGTGCTGACGGCCAGCCATGCCGAACTGGTCGAGGCCGTGATCGCAAAGGCGGGCTTGACCGCGCGTCAGATCAGCCTGGTCGGGTTTCATGGTCAGACCGTGCTGCACCGTGCGCCGTCGGGCCGCCGGCGGGGGCGCACCTGTCAGATCGGCGATGGGCAGGCTCTTGCCGACCGCCTGGGTATCGATGTTGTCTATGATTTTCGCAGCGCCGACATGGCGGGTGGCGGTCAGGGCGCGCCGCTGGCGCCGCTGTATCATGCCGCGCTGGTCGCGCAGGACCAGCTCGATTTGCCGCTCGCCGTGCTCAATCTCGGCGGTGTCGCCAATGTCACCTGGCTGGCGCCCGACATGGAACCCGTCGCCTTCGATACCGGCCCGGCCAATGGCCTGATCGATGCCTGGTGTCAGCAGCGCCTCGGTGTCAGCCATGATCAGAATGGCGAGCTGGCGGCGCGCGGCAAGATCGACCCGGTGGCTCTGAAGTCTCTGATGAAACATCCGTTTTTCGCCAAACCCCCACCCAAATCGCTCGACCGTTGGGACTTCTCGCTTGAGCCTGTGCAGCATCTCGGCGATGCCGATGGTGCCGCGACCCTGACCGCTTTCACGGCGCGTACTGTGGCCGCGGCGATTGACCAGCTGGGCCAGCCCGGCCGTATTCTGGCGACCGGTGGTGGACGGCATAACCCTGTGCTGATGCGGATGATGGGAGCGGCGATGGGCGTGCGCCCCGAAGCGGTCGAGGCCGTCGGTTGGCGCGGCGATCTGCTGGAGGCCGAGGCTTTCGCCTGGCTTGCTGCGCGGGTTGCTGCTGGCCTGCCGACCAGCATCCCATCTACTACCGGTGTGTCACGGCCCGTTTGCGGTGGATCTATTGCTCATCCCCGGTTCTGAAGGCGCGGATGAAAAAAAAAGCCGCCAACCCGGAGGCTGGCGACTTCGTCATGTTCGAAATCTGCTTCGGCCCGCGACCTAGCGCTTGCCGGTAATCTGGCGCTCGGAGCGTTCCTTTTCGACCAGCGGGATGCGCTCGTCGAGATAGGTATTCATCCGCCGCTCAAGCTCGGGCAGATGCTCGGTGAAGAGATGATTGGCCTCGGGGATGATATCGCGTTTGATCTCGATACCCTTTTGCACGCGCACCTTGGACATCACCCGCTCGACATCATCGGCCGGCACGATCTTGTCGGCGCCGCCATGGACGATGATGCCGGAAGCCGGGCAGGGGGCCAGGAAGGTGAAGTCATACATATTGGTCGGCGGTGCGACTGAGACGAAGCCGGCAATTTCCGGACGCCGCATCAAGAGCTGCATGCCAACCCAGGCGCCGAAGGAATGGCCCGCAACCCAGCAATAGCGCGCGGTGGCATTGTAGCCCTGGACCCAGTCGAGCACGGTGGCCGCATCGGACAATTCGCCCAGACCCTGATCATAGCTGCCCTGGCTGCGGCCAACACCGCGGAAATTGAACCGCAGGGTCGCGAAATTCCGCTTGCGGAATGAATCATACATCATCTCCACCAGCGGGTTTTCCATATGCCCGCCGCCGAGCGGATGAGCGTGGAGAATGAGCGCGACCGGTGCCGTCGGGTCTTCGCTCGGGCTGTAACGCCCTTCAAGCCGGCCGGCTGGGCCGGGAATGATTACGTCGGGCATTCAGTCTCGCCTTCCTGGGTGGTACCACTGATTTTCGTGTCGCCATGCGGCAATTCGCGCCTTGTAACGGCGCGAAACCGAGGCCATATACTTGACTAACCTACTCGGACATTGGACTCACCTGCCCGAGAGTGGGCGCGCATCCTTCCGACGGGGCGGGTCTTAGCATGATCGCTATGCCAGATGCGAGTGTTTAAGGAGGCAAACGCATGAAGCTGAGCACCAAGGGACGTTATGCCGTCATGGCGATGGCCGACCTTGCCGCTGTCAGCGGCGGCGGTCCTGTGACCCTGGCGGACATCGCCTCGCGTCAATCCATCTCCTTGTCCTATCTCGAACAATTGTTTGCCAAACTGCGCCGGGCCGAAGTCGTGACCAGTGTGCGCGGGCCGGGCGGGGGCTATCGCCTCAGCCGCGGCGCTGCTGAAATCCGCATCTCGGACATCATCACAGCAGTCGATGAGCCGCTGCGCGCGACGCGCTGTTCCAGCGCCAAGGGCTGCCTGGCCGATGGCCGCCGCTGCGTCACCCATGATTTGTGGGACGAGCTCGGCCGGCATATTTTCCTGTTTCTCAGCTCGGTGACGCTGGAAGACGTGACCGAGCGCCGCCTGCTCGGATCGGCGAGCGGTGCCAGCGGACGCCTCGAGCGCGCTCCTGACCTGATCCTTGATCATGAAGTGGCCGAGTAACGTCATGCGGCTCTATCTCGACCATAATGCCAGCACAGTGATCCGGCCTGAGGTGATTGCGGCGATGGCGGATGCCATGACCCACACCGCCAACCCGTCCTCCGTCCACCGCGATGGCCAGCAGGCCGCGCGCGCCGTCGAGGATGTGCGCCGGGTGGTCGGTCGTCTGCTGTGCGCGCGGGCCGAGGATGTGATTTTCACCTCCGGCGGCACTGAGGCGACCAATCTGGCGCTGCATTCCGCCATTGATGCGGGCAATGCCAAACGCCTGATCGTCTCGGCGCTGGAGCATGAGGCCATTGCTGCGACGGCGCGCGCCTCGGGCCTGCCGGTCGAAGTCATGCCGGTGACACCGGCGGGCCTTGCCGATCTGGCCTGGCTGGAAGGCCGTCTGGCAAAATGGGACATCGCCGAGGAAGGCCGCCCTGTACTGGCGCTGATGCTGGCCAATAATGAGATCGGCACCATCCAGCCGGTCGCGGCAGCGGCGGCGATGATCCACGAACATGACGGTCTGGTGATCGTCGATGCGATTCAGGCGGTCGGCAAGATCGCCGTCGATTTCGCCGCGCTCGGCGCGGACTATATGGCGATCTCGGCTCATAAATTCGGTGGTCCGCAGGGCATTGGTGCCCTGATCGCCGCCTGCAATGCTCCGCTCTCGCGCCATCATCATGGCGGTGGCCAGGAGAAGGGCCGTCGTGGCGGCACGCTCAATGTTGCCGGCATTGTCGGTCTTGGCCGGGCGCTGGAACTGTCGGTCGCCGATCTGAACCAGTTCGCCGCCCTTGCCGGCTGGCGCGATGCCCTGGCCGCGCGGTTGAAAGCGGCGGCACCGGCGATCGAAATTCTCGGCGAGGGCGCCCCGCGCTTGCCCAATACGCTGTCCATCGCTCACCCGTGCTGGAAGGGCGAGACGCAAGTGATGGCGATGGATCTGGCCAATATTTCAATCAGTGCCGGTTCGGCCTGTTCGTCCGGCCGGACGCGTGGCTCCAAGGCGGGCCTGGCGCTTGGCCTGGGCAGCGATGTAGCCGAAGGCCTGATCCGGATCAGCTTCGGCTGGACCTCGACGGAATCCGACATTGATGTGTTTGCGCGCGCCTGGACGGCTGCTCACATGCGCATCGCCCCGAAAACAGCAGTGAACGTCTGAAAGCGGTAAGAAAAATGACAGCGATCAAACAGACCATCGACGATGTCAGCGAGCTGGAATCCGGCAAGTATAAATATGGCTTCACGACCGATGTCGAACAGGACGTCGCGCCGAAGGGGCTGAATACGGACATCATCCGCTATATCTCGGCGACCAAGGACGAGCCGGAATGGATGCTCGACTGGCGTTTGGCGGCCTATGAGCGCTGGCAGGAAATGAAGAATCCGGAATGGGCCAATGTCCGTTTTCCGAAAATCGATTATCAGAATATCCGCTATTATGCCGGCGCCAAGGGCGGCGTGAAATACGAGTCGATCGATGACGTGCCCGAGGAAATCCTCGCCGATTTCGCCAAGCTGGGCATTCCGCTGCGTGAGCAGGAAGTTCTGCTCGGCGTCAAGGGGTCGGAAAACAAGGTCGCGGTTGATGCCGTGTTCGACAGCGTTTCCGTCGTCACCACGTTCAAGGCGGAACTGGCCAAGGCCGGTGTCATCTTCTGTCCCATTTCCGAAGCCCTGCGCGATCATCCCGAACTGGTGCGCAAATATCTCGGCACCGTGGTTCCGGATTCGGACAATTTCTTCGCGACGCTCAATACGGCGGTCTTCTCCGACGGCTCCTTCGTCTATGTCCCGCCCGGCGTGCGCTGCCCGATGGAGCTCTCGACCTATTTTCGCATGAATGCCGAAGGCACCGGCCAGTTCGAGCGCACCTTGATCATCGCCGACAAGGGCTCCTACGTCTCCTATCTCGAAGGCTGCACGGCGCCGATGCGCGACGAGAACCAGCTGCATGCCGCCGTGGTCGAACTGGTCGCGCTCGACGATGCCGAGATCAAGTATTCCACCGTGCAGAACTGGTGGCCCGGCGATGCCGACGGCAAGGGCGGGGTGTATAATTTCGTCACCAAGCGTGGCGATTGCCGCGGCAAGAATTCCAAGATCTCCTGGACCCAGGTCGAAACCGGCTCGGCGATCACCTGGAAATACCCGTCCTGCGTCCTGCGCGGTGAAAATTCGCGCGGCGAGTTCTACTCCATCGCCGTTACCAATGGTCATCAGCAGGCCGACACCGGCACCAAGATGATCCATCTCGGCAAGGGCTCGACCAGCCGCATCATTTCCAAGGGCATTTCTGCGGGCAAGTCCGACCAGACCTATCGTGGCCTGGTCTCGGTGCATGCGAAGGCGGAAGGCGCGCGCAATTTTACCCAGTGCGACAGCCTGTTGATCGGCGATAATTGCGGCGCCCACACCGTGCCCTATATCGAATGCAAGACGCCCAAAGCCATTCTCGAACACGAAGCGACCACGACGCGACTGTCGGAAGACCAGCTCTTCTACGCCCGCCAGCGCGGCCTCTCCGAGGAGCAGGCGACAGCGCTTCTGGTCAATGGTTTCGTGCGCGACGTCTTGCAGCAATTGCCAATGGAATTTGCCGTCGAGGCGCAAAAACTCCTCGCGGTCAGCCTTGAGGGGAGTGTGGGATGAGCATGATCGACAAATTGACACTGGTTTGCGCTGCGGCGCTGGTACTGGGCGCTTGCGATGCGGCGACTGAGGCCACGGCGCTGGCCGCCGCGGCTGAGGCGCCGGCTCCGGAAGCGGAAGTCTCCGAGCGCGGCGGCGATGCCTGGTGCGATGAGTTCGAAGCCGGCGAGGGGGGCTCCACCGATTGCGCCCTGCGCGTCGATGATGAGCGCTTTGTCTTTCTCGACTATCTCACCGACGAAGACGGCTATGCCTCGCAAGTGGTTCTGACCCAGCACAGCTTTGCCGGCGAATTGCTGGCGACGTCCGCCCCGATTGATGTCGAGCCGGTTTATGGTGTCGCGGGCCTGCGTGATCTTGATGGAGATGGCGCGGTAGAGCTGTTGATCCCGCTCTTCAGCGGCAATGTGAACACGGTGTTTTCGGTCTGGCATCAGGATGATACCGGTCTGTTTGCGCCGGTGGGCGAGCTCTCCAGCTATGGCATTGACAGTTTTGAAGCCCGCAATGGCCTGGTGATCGCCCCGTCGCGCGGAAGTGCCGTCACCCATTATCGGGCGGCGTCGCGCATTGGCGCTGGCGGGCTTGAGGCCGTCTATGAGATTGAAATCGATTACGAGCACCGCACCTGCCAGCTGACCTATTCCGCCGGTCTTGCGGCGGCCGGTCTCGATGCCGCCACCCTGATTGCCGATTGCGAAGCACGCGATTGGTGAAACTGATGTCCGCCGCCAAACCTTTGACCCCCAGGGAGGGGAAAATGAGCTTGAAAAACCGCATGATGTTGGCCCTTGGCTGCTCTGCCCTGCTCGGCGGCGCGGCCTGCACCCAGGATTTCGACCAGGCCGACTTCGTCCATGATGAAGGTCAGCCCTGGTGTGATGAGCTGGAGGCCGGCAATGGTTCAACCGATTGCGCCCTGCTGCTTGGCGAGGATCATCTCATCTTCTTCGAATACGCCGCGACGGCCCGTGGCACGCGGCTCATGGTCAATCTCAACACGCTGGAGGGCCAGGAAGTGCAAAGCTTCGGCCCGATCGCGATTGAGGGCGCCATGACCAGTCCGGCCCTGCGCGACATCAATCATGATGATCGCGACGAGCTCTTCATTCCCCTGATGACGGGCGATGTGAACACGCTCTGGTCGGTCTGGCAGCAGGATGATGAAGGCCTGTTCCACCGGGCCGGCGAATTGTCGGGCTTCGGCGTCGATGCGTTCGAAATCCGCGACGGCCTGGTGATCAGCCAGGCGCGCGGCGACGCGGCGACCAGCTATGAGACCGCCAGCCGTCTGACCGCTGACGGGCTCGGCACCGTCTATGAATTGCTGGTCGACCATGCCGCCCGCGATTGCCGCCTGCTCGACCAGAGCGGCATGGCGGCGATGCGGTTGACCGCTGCGGCCGTTGTCGCGGCCTGCGAAGCTCGGGATTGGGAGTAGGGGTGTCGAATGAAGCCATGGTTTCACCGTACAGTCCGTTTCAACCTGATCGGGTTTCGCATGCCGGGATATTCCCGGCCTTCGGGCTTCGTCATCACCTTGTGGCCTGCGACCCGCGAGGGTTGGGTCCTGACCATGGGGCTGGGTGCACTGATCATGTTTTGCTTCGCGGTCCTGCCGATGCTTGTCGGCGAGACCATTCAGGATTCTGGCCGCGCGTGGCCAACTGGCCTGACCTTTGGCCTGGCAAGTGTTTTTATCACAATTGTGACCGTGTTCGCATTTTCGGGTCCGAAGCCGACCGGGACCGATGAGGAGAATTAAAGTGCTTAAAATCAGTAATCTGCATTGCAAAGTTGACGATCAGGATGGGGATCAGAAATTCATCCTCAACGGGATTTCACTCGAGGTCCCGGCCGGCGAAGTGCATGCGATCATGGGCCCCAACGGCTCCGGCAAATCGACGCTCTCCTACGCCGTCACCGGCCGCGATGGCTATGAGGTGACCGAGGGTTCGATCGCGTTCAATGGTGAGGAAATCGGCGCCATGGCGCCGGAGGAACGCGCCGCGCGCGGGCTTTACCTGTCCTTCCAGTATCCGGTCGAGATCCCCGGCGTGCCGACCTTGATCTTCATGAAAGAGGCGCTCAACGCCCAGCGCACCGCGCGCGGCGAGAGCGAAATCACGGCGCCCGAATTCATGAAGCTGGCGCGGGAGAAAGCCAAACAGCTCTCCATCTCGATGGACATGCTCAAACGCCCGGTCAATGTCGGCTTTTCCGGCGGCGAGAAGAAGCGGCTGGAAATCCTGCAGGCCCTGATCCTGGAGCCGAAATTCCTCATCCTCGACGAGACCGATAGCGGGCTCGATATCGATGCGCTCAAAGTCGTTGCCGATGGCGTCAATACGCTGCGTGCGCCGGATCGCGGCATGCTGGTCATCACCCATTACCAGCGCCTGCTCGACTATATCAAACCCGATGTCGTCCACATCCTGGCCGCCGGGCGTATCGTCAAATCCGGTGGTCCCGAGCTCGCGCACGAGCTGGAGGCCGAAGGTTATGACAAATATATCGGCGAGGCGGCCTGACCATGGGCGTGATCAAACCAATCGCGGCTGAAACCGCCCTGATCGACGCCCTCGACGGGGCGACCGGCTGGCTGGCGCAATTGCGCGAGGCAACGCGCATCCAGGGTCTGCCGACGCGGCGCCATGAAATGTGGAAATGGTCGGATCTGCGCCGCGCCGCCGCTGAGATCACGACCGCCGGCTCGATTACCCTCACAGGCGCAGCCAGTAGCGCGCTGGAGCCCGCTGATGGCGAAACGGTCGAGCTGGGCGTGTCGGCCAGCGCCGGTGCAAGTGCGGCCTCTCTGCGCCTGACGGTGAAGTCCGGCCGCTCGGTGACACTGGTCGAGCGCTATAGCTGCGACGCCGGCTCGCTCGGAAATTTCCATCTCGATATCGCAATAGAGGACGGCGCCCGGCTTGAACGCATCTGCATCCAGGACGAGGCCGAGGCGGGCATTCTGATCGCCTCATCGAGCATTGATCTGGCGGGCAATGCCAAGCTGACCCAGGTTGCGCTTTCCTTTGGCGGCAAGCTGATGCGCAATGAGACGCATGTCACGCATGCCGGCGACCACAGCGAAGCCAGTCTGCACGGCGTTTATCTGCTCGATGAGGGCCGCCATAATGACTACACGACCTCGGTCCACCATACCGGCCCGGGCGGCATTACCCGTCAGCTGGTGAAGGGTGCCGTCGCGGCCCATGCCCGCGGCGTTTTCCAGGGCAAGTTCAAGGTCGATCGCGCCGCCCAGCTGACCGATGCGAAAATGACCCATCGCGCCCTGATGCTCGACGAACGCGCTGAAATCGACGCCAAGCCCGAGCTGGAAATCTATGCCGACAACGTTCAGTGCGCCCACGGCAATGCGATCGGCACGCTCGACGAGACGGCGCTGTTCTATATGCGCCAGCGCGGCATTCCGCTGGTGCAGGCGCGGGCGCTGCTGATCGAAAGCTATCTGGCAGAACCGCTGGATTTCGTCACCGATGAGGCCCTGCGCGAAGAATTGCGCACGGCGCTGCAGCAGCGATTGAGGGCGGTGTCATGACGGTTCAGCCAAGAACTGCCCAGGCCGAACGCGTGACCGGGCCGCTCAATATCGCGGCGATCCGCAATGAATTCCCGATCCTGCAGCGCGAGATCAATGGCAAGCCGCTGGTCTATCTCGATAATGCGGCCTCGGCCCAGAAGCCGGAATTCGTCATTGAAAGCGTCGCCGGCGTCTATCGCAGCTATTACGCCAATGTGCATCGCGGCCTTCACACCCTGGCCAATGAATCAACCGAGGCGTTTGAGCTGGCGCGCGATGATGTGCGCCGTTTCATCAATGCCGCGCGCACGGAAGAAATTGTTTTCACCAGAGGCTCGACCGAAGCGATCAATCTTCTCGCCCACTCTTTCGGCCAGGGTCTGGTCGCTGGCGACGAGATTATCATCAGCCGGATGGAGCATCACTCCAATATCGTGCCGTGGCGAATGCTGGCCGATGCCAAGGGCTTGACCCTGAAATGGGCCGATGTAACCGGGTCCGGGGAGCTGGATTATCCACAGCTGGCAGACTTGGTTAATCACCGAACAAAACTGATCGCCATCAGCCATATGTCCAATGTGCTCGGCACGATCAATAATGCTGAACGCATTATGGAAATTGCCCGCTCTGCCGGCGTGCCCGTCCTGTTCGACGGTTCGCAATCGGCGGTCCATATCCCGGTCGATGTGCAGGCCCTGGGTTGTGATTTCTTCGTCTTCACCGGTCACAAGCTGTATGGGCCCTCCGGCATTGGCGCGCTCTATGCCAGGGGTGATTGGCTCGAGCGCCTGCCCCCCTTCATGGGCGGCGGCGAGATGATCGCCGATGTCTATGAGGACCGGCTGACCTTCGCCGATCCGCCGCACAAATTCGAAGCTGGCACGCCGCCGATCGCCGATGCGATCGGGCTTGGCGCCGCGATCCGCTGGCTCGAGCGCCATGACCGCGCTGCCATCATCGAGCATGAGCGCGCCTTGATGGACCGCGCCGTCACCGGCATGGCCGCCATTGAGGGTGTGCGCATTATCGGCACGGCCCAGGACAAGGGTGCCATCATCAGCTTTGCGATGGCGGGCGCGCATCCGCACGATATCGCGCAAATCCTCGACAAGTACGGCATTGCCGTGCGGGCCGGGCATCATTGCGCCCAGCCGCTGATGCGCCATATGGGTGTCAGCGCCACGGCGCGCGCCAGTTTCGCCATCTATAATACAATTGAAGAGGCCGATGCGTTCGTCGACGCATTGAAAAAGGCCCGTGACTTTCTCATCTAGGTAAGACCATGACCGATAGCACCACCAGAGACGTGATTGATCTTTCCGGATCGCCCGCCATGACACAGCCCGAAGCGGTCAATGCCGCACCGGTTGCCGTCGATGCGCCCAAACCCGAACCGATCCCGGCCGAGGAATTGGCAAAGATCACCGATGAGATCATCGTCCAGCTCAAAACCGTCTACGACCCGGAAATCCCGGTCGATATTTACGAGCTCGGCCTGATCTACAAGGTCGATCTGGAAGATGACCGCACCCTGAAAGTGGTGATGTCGCTGACCGCGCCGGGCTGTCCGGTGGCGGGCGAAATGCCCGGCTGGGTGCATGACGCCGTGGCGCGGGTTGATGGCGTCAACAAGGCCGAGGTCGAGCTGACCTTTGATCCGCCCTGGACCCCGGACCGCATGTCCGACGAGGCCCGGCTTTCCCTGAACATGTTTTGACCAACGGAAACCCAATCATGGCACGACGCGAGAGACCCAAGGCTGTCACTCTTTCAGAGGCGGCAGCGACGCGAGTCAAATCCATCATGTCGCGGCGCGGCGCCGGATTCCTGCGCGTTGGCGTCAAGAATGGCGGCTGTGCCGGCATGGAATATGTGATGGATTATGTCGAGGCGCCGGAAGCGCTGGACGAGCGTGTCGAGGATAAGGGCGTTGAAATCGTGCTCGAATCCAAGGCCTTGCTCTTCCTGCTCGGGACCGAGTTGGACTATGAAACCACGCCGCTGCACTCCAAATTCGTGTTCCGCAATCCCAACCAGACCGATGCCTGTGGCTGTGGCGAGAGCGTCACGATTGTGCCGGTGCGCGAGAACTGATCATGATCCAGCTTATCTATTCGCCAACTTCACCCTATGCCCGCAAATGCCGCATTCTGGTGCGCGAATTGGGGCTGGAGCCGGCGATCGCCGAAACCGACGCCAATCCTTTCGATGACGGTGACACCCTGCTGCGGGCCAATCCACTCGGGCGCGTGCCTTGCCTGGTGATGGAGGATGGCCGCGCCCTGACCGAGAGCGCTCTGATCGCTGCCTGGCTCAATGCGCGCGCGGCCAATCCCTGGCTGGTCGATTGGGATGATCGCCGCCTTGAGGCATTGGGTCATGGCCTGCTCGACCTTGCCGTGGCGCGCCGGGTGGAGATGGTGCGTGATGAGGCCTTGCTCTGCGATTACTGGATTGCGCGCCGCGAGCGCGGAATATTGCGCGCGCTCGACGAGCTTGAGGCGGAGATCGCCATGCTGGCAAGCCCTGTCAGCCTTGGCGGCCTGACCGTCGCCATTGCGCTCGACTATCTCGATTTCCGCTTCCCCGAGAGTCATTGGCGTCAGCAACATTCCGCCCTTGAGTCCCTGCATGCCGGCTGGACCGGGCGCGCGAGCTTTATTGAGACCGCACCGCCAACCGGCTGACATCAAACAGTTCACTGACATGAAAACGCCGCCCCCAAGAGGGGCGGCGTTTTCATGTCAGCTCATGCTGCAGGCCGGTTCAGGCGGCATTGCGTCCGAGCTGGTTTTCGGCACCATCCGTGGTCGTGCGATTACGTCCCTCGGTTTTCGAGCGATAGAGATGTGTGTCAGCCCGTTCGATCAGATTCTCGATCGATTCACCCGCCTGGAAGCTCGCAATCCCCATCGAGATGGTGATATTGCCGAGATCCTCATTGGTGGACTTGCGCAGTAATTTCTTGGATTCGACCGTGCTGCGAATCTTTTCGGCGATGGCGTAGGCTTCCTGCGGTGTCGCTGCCGGCATGACGATACCGAATTCCTCGCCGCCATAACGCGCCACGACATGAGCTTCCGGGGCATGCCGTGTCAGGCAGCCGGCGACAAAACGGATGATCTGGTCGCCGGTCTGATGGCCCCAGGTGTCGTTGAAACGTTTGAAAAAATCGATATCGCACAGAACCAGGCTGAGCGGCGTGCCGTGGCTGTCGGATTCTCGGCGGGCCTTGCGCAGGCTCTCATCGAAGCGTTTGCGATTGGCGATGCCGGTGAGGGCATCGGTCATCGCTTCCTCGCGGACACGCTCGAGATTGTCGCGCAATTTGGTGACCTCTTGGGACGTCGCCTGCAATTTATTCTCAAGATCATGGCTGCGGCGCTGCATTTTTGCCGTGGCAGAGACCAGTGATTCGACAAGTTTCTTGATGCCCGGATCGGTGGCGGCGTCGCCGAGCTGCGAGGTCGCGCCGGCCAGGGTTTCGCCATAGGCTTGAGTGTCGGCCTCGGCGGCGCGCAGGGTTTCGCGGACATTGCCGAGCTCTTCGCTCATTACGCCGCCGCTTTCCAGAATTGCGTTCTGGATGGCATGCCACTGGAAATACTGGTCGAACAGATCCGAACTGACCTCAGCGGAGAAAGCAATCTCCGACTGGATGTGACTGCGGACAGATTCACAAAGTTCGGGATTGGTGTCGCTGGCAAAACTGATCCAGACGGCGTAGTTCTCAGGCGTCGGCGGAACATCGAATTGTTCCATCAGGTCCAGCGCTTTTTGCGCGAACTCCTTGCCGTCTTTACCTAATAAACGTCCGTTCACGAGAAACCCTTCCCTGTCGAGGCCTCCGATTGCGTCGGCGACCTTTCAAGCAAGCTATCCGGGAAAGGAAAAGAAGAGGTAAAAATCGCTCATATGGTATGAGCTTTTGGACCGGGCGGGCCGCACACGCCTCCACCCGATCCCATATCGTCGCTGAATCAGCCGTCGGTCTGCATAAACCCGGGCACGTGTTCGCCAAATCCAACCACATCCCGGTCAGGACCATCGCCCTGGCCGCGACGCGAGCCCGATTGACGCTCGCCCGACCGTGAATTGCGATTCGTTTCGCGCTTGGGCGGCCGCGTGTCATTGCGAGGTTCTGGCGTGACGGGGGCCGGCTTGGCTGCCACGGCGGGGGCTGACGCCACAGGCGCAGCCGGTGTTGCTGGAGAAACCGGTGCGGCTGGCTGAGCAGTGACCGGCGTAGGTGTTTCGACCGCAGCGGGAGCCGCAGGGGCGGTGTCCGCCTTTGCTTCGCGTGGTTTGCGCGTCGAGCGACGGCCGCGCGGCGTGCGCTGCGGTGCGGCTTCGTCACTGGCGTCCGCGGCGACTGGCGCGGCGTCTGCGATGGCCGCCGGTGCCGGTGCCGGTGCCGGTGTCTTTGCCGGTGCCGGTGTTGGCGCGGTTGGAGCCGGGGCAGCTGGTGTTGCCGCAGGTGCTGGTGCAGCGCCTTCGAGCGGTAGATCGGGGATGTCCTGGCGGGTCAATTTGAGGATGGCCGCCAGATTTTTTTCATCGCCGGGCGCCATGATGGTGATCGAGGTGCCGGTCTTGCCGGCACGGCCGGTGCGGCCGATACGGTGGACATAATCATCGGCATGATGCGGCATGTCGTAATTGAACACATGGCTGACATCGGGAATGTCGAGCCCGCGTGCAGCGACATCGCTGGCGACCAGGAAACGGATGCTGTCATCCTTGAACCCGGCCAGCGTTGCGGTGCGCACCGACTGATCGAGATCGCCATGGATGGGCGAGGCGGGGATGCCGAACTTGGTCAGTTCGCGCGCAACGGTGTCGACATCGCGTTTGCGATTGCAGAAAATAATGCCGTTCTTGACGCCGGTGCGTGTCATCGCATCGCGCAGGGCGGCCCGTTTGGTCTTGGGCTGGGCATCGCGAACGCGCACGAGATATTGCTCGATATTGGCGCCAGCCGTGGCCGGGCGGCCGACTTCGACGCGGACCGGATCATTGAGGAAGCGGTCGATCAGGCTTTTGATCTCGTTCGGCATCGTGGCCGAGAAGAACAGCGTCTGGCGGCGTGGCGGGGTCAGCGAGAAAATCTTCTCGAGGTCGGGGATGAAGCCCATATCGAGCATGCGGTCGGCTTCATCGACGACCAGGATCTGGACGCCATTGAGCAGGAGCTTGCCGCGACCGAAATGGTCAAGCAGCCGGCCCGGGGTCGCGATCAGCACATCGGCGCCGCGGTCGAGAATGGCCTGTTGTGGACCGAAGGCGACGCCGCCGATCAGCAGGGCCATCGAAAGCCTCTGACCCTTGGCATAGGCTTCGAAGTTTTCGGCGCATTGCGCCGCGAGTTCACGGGTCGGTGCGATGATCAGCGAGCGTGGCATGCGGGCTTTGGCCCGGCCGCGCGAAAGCAGTTCGATCAGGGGCAGCACAAAGGCCGCTGTCTTGCCGGTGCCGGTCTGGGCGATGCCCAGCACGTCGCGTCCGGTCAATGCAGGCATGATGGCGCCAGCCTGAATCGGTGTGGGTTCTGTATAGCCTGCCGCGGTGATAGCGGTGAGCAGTTTCGGGCTTAACCCGAGGTCTTCGAACGTCATGGCGTCCTTTAAAATCTGAAGCAGCAATAGCTGGAAGCAAAAATGACGTGGCCGCGCCGAAAGGGCGCGGCCACGAATGCAGGGGCAAAATACGTTTCCTGTGCGTTCTGTCAACGTACAGGCGGTATTTCATCAACGGCGATAGGCGAAAGGCGTCTCGTCAGTGATATTGATGTAACGGTCGCGAAGCTGGGTTTCGCGCGATGTCATCGCGGTCGGCTCGCCATTGATCAGCATCGCCACCGGCGCGCTCATCACTTCCAGCGGATCGCCGTCCCAGACCACGACATCGCCGGTATAGCCCGGCGCCAGGGCGCCGAAACGATCGCCGACGCCGTAGATCTCCGCCGGTGTCAGTGTGATCGCCCGGAAGGCCGCATCCCACGGCACGCCGTGCGCGACGGCATTGCCGGCATGCTGGGTCAGAAGGCGGGCATTGAAATACCCGTCAGCCGATTGCGTGGTGTAGGCAACCGTCACGCCGGCCCGTTGCAGGCGTTGCGCGCCCGTGAGCGTTGAGGCGATGGCGTCGAAGGAGCTCGGCAGATTGCGGATCGGATCGATCAGCACCGGCACGCCGGCCGCGGCCAGCTCGTCGGCCACCATCCAGGCTTCGGCACCGCCGGCAATGATCAGCTGCATCGGCGCATTCTCGCTGCGGAAACGCAACGCACGGCGAATATCGGCCGCCCGATCGAGTTCCATCACCAGCGGAATGCGTCCGCGTACAACTGGCACAAGCGCCGCGGCATCATAGCGATTGAGGGCATCGCCCTGATGATCGCCACTGAAACGGCCCGGGTAACCGCGAGCATCATTGAAGGCAGCGTCCAGATAGGTCCAGGCCGCCGAGCGCGAACCGCCCGCCATGGATGCGCCGGACTGGCTCAGATCGGCGAAGACGAAACTATTGGTTTCGAACAGCGAGGTGTTTGAGCCGCTGGTATCGATCAGCCCGCCTTGGCCGGCAAAGATATTCCAGCCGGTGGCCGGGTAGAGGGCCGCACGGGTGATGCCGCCAATCCGGTTGGAGGCGATATGCATCCCGGCCGGATTGAAGCTGTCGGCAACGTCGAGTGCGACCGAATAGGGCGATTCATCGGCGCTGGTATCATTGGTCGAGCCTTCCAGCGCGACTTCGATCAGGCCGAGCTGGGTGATCGGGGCGAAAATGCCCGGTGTGATCCAGCCGCCATCGGCATCGATGATTGTGGTGCCGACCGGGATGGTGAGATCACCGCCAACGGCAACGATCGAACCGTCCCGCACCAGAACCGTGCCATTCGTGATCGTGCCGGCATCGGTATTGGTGATGACGCGGCCATTGGTGACGGCATAGGACTGAGCCAGACCTGGCGCAGCCAGGACCATGCTCAGTGCAATAGCAGAGATAAGGCGTTGCATTATTGATCTCCCTCACCGGGTTGGCCGAGCATGAAGTCGCGGACGGGCTGGACGGCCTCGTCGCGGCGGTCATAGCTCAGGGCACCGTCAATCCAGACGCGGTCGGCGCGTGCATATGTGCTGAATGGATCGGCCGACCACAGGACGATATCGGCGCGTTTGCCGACCTCGAGCGAACCGGTCTGATCGGCAATACCCAGCGCGGTGGCCGGGTTGGAGGTCAACCAGCGCCAGGCTTCGGCGTCGGAAATCTCGATCCCGGCACGGCGGCCATCGGCGAGCGCCTTGGCGACTTCCTGATTGAGTCGCTGAATACCCATATCACTGTCGGAATGGATCATGGCGCAGGCCCCGCCGGCATGAACCATGGGCAGGTTTTCGCGGATGGAATCATAGGCTTCCATCTTGAACCCGCCCCAATCGGCCCACACCGCGGCACAGGTGCCGTTTTCAGCCAGCAGGTCGGGGATTTTATAGGCCTCGACCGCATGGTGGAAGGTTGTGACCTGATAGCCGAACTCGTGCGACAGATCGATGATCTGCGCCATCTGGTCGGCACGGTAGCAATGCATCTGGACGAGAATTTCGCCGTCGAGCACGCCCATCAGCGTGTCGAGTTCCAGATTGCGGCTTGGCGGCGAGGCGTCCTCGCCCGCTTCAGCCTCTTCCCAGTAATCCTGCCAGCTGGTGCGGTATTCCACCGCGCTCTGCCAGGCGGCACGATAACCGGCCATATTGCCCATATCGGTGGCCGGCGATTGGCCGCGGCCGCCATAGACGCGCGACGGATTTTCGCCGCAGGCCATTTTCAGCGTGTAGGGGGCGTCGGGAAATTTCATGCCCTGGACGGTGCGTGACGAGACATTGCGCAGGGTGATGCCGCGGCCGCCAAACAGATTGGCCGAGCCAGGCAGAATATTGAGTGTCGTCACACCGCCGGCGAGGGCGGCTTCGAAACCGACATCCTGCGGCCAGACCGAATGCTCGGTCCAGACCTCGGCCGTCACCGGCGAAGTGGCTTCATTGCCATCGCTATGGGCATTGACGCTCGGCGAAGGGTAATTGCCCAGATGTGAGTGGATATCGATAATGCCCGGCGTCACATAACGTCCGGCGGCATCGATCACGGTGGCGCCCTCGGGCACGTCCAGACCGGTGCCGACCGCGGTGATGCGGCCATTCTCGACCAGCACATCGCCATCCTCGATCCGGCCGCCAATGCCGTCAAATACGGTGGCGTTCTGGATCAGGGTGACGCCGCTGGCGCGCGGCACATAGGTCGAGGGATAGGGATCGAGACTGTAGCGGACGACATCGCCGCTCTCGCTGCTGGCCGATTGTGTCGCGTCGCCGGAGCTTCCGGTCTCGCCGCTACACGCCGCCAGCGCAAAGACGGCGGCAAGCGCCGTCGCTGGCATCCATGCTTTCAATGTCATTGTGATTGCTTCCCCAATAGCGCCCGCTGAATCACACGCGGGCAAAGTTGGGGGAATAGAGCCCGTTTGCGCCCTGTGCGTCAAATTAACGATTTGGTCATGTAAGGATACGCGCCGACGCCATCGCACAGCGCAGCGGCGTCGATCCGGTCCGCATTCTCGGATAAGTCTGGGCCATGACCCAGCCAGCCCCATTTGATATTTTTCTTGTCACCGCCCCCGGCCTCGAAGCCATGCTGTGCGCCGAACTGGTGGCCAAGGGCTTTGCCGACCCGGTCGCTCAATCCGGGGGCGTCACGATCAAGGGTGGCTGGAGCGATGTCTGGCGCGCCAATCTGGAGATCCGTGGTGCCAGCCGGGTGCTCGCCCGGATCGGTTCCTTCCACGCCGTCCACCTGTCCCAGCTCGACAAGCTGGCGCGGCGCTTCCCCTGGGGTGAGGTATTGCGGCCCGCCGTGCCCGTGCGCGTCGATGCCAGCTCCAAACGCTCGAAGATTTATCATGCCGGCGCCGCCGCCCAGCGCATCGAGACCGCGATCCGCGAGGAACTCGGCGCCGAGATCTCTGCCGACGCGGCGGTCCAGGTGAGGGCCAGGCTCGAGGATAATCTGTGCACGCTCAGCATCGACACGTCCGGCGAGCTCTTGCACAAGCGCGGCTATAAACAGGCCGTCGCCAAAGCCCCGATGCGCGAAACCCTGGCGGCGCTCTTCCTGCGCCAGTGCGGTTATGACGGCACCGCGCCCGTGCTTGACCCGATGTGCGGCTCGGGCACTTTCATCATCGAAGCCGCCGAAATCGCCGCCGGCCTGGCGCCTGGCCGCGCCCGCGAATTCGCCTTTGAGCATCTGGTTGGTTTCGACAGCCAGGCCTGGGAGGCGATGCGCGCGCCCCGCGCCCCGCGTGAGACCGATCTGCGCTTTTACGGTTCAGACCGCGATGCCGGTGCCATTCGCGTCGCCCGTGACAATGCCGAACGCGCCGGCGTCTCGCACCTGACGCATTTCCAGCAATGCCCCGTCTCCGAGCTGGAGGCCCCCGACTGTGCGCCCGGCCTGGTGATGATCAACCCGCCCTACGGCACCCGCATCGGCAACAAGACCGCTCTCCAGGGCCTCTATCGCGGCCTCGGCAAAACCCTGATGACGCGGTTTGCCGGCTGGCGCGTTGGGCTTGTCACGACGGAGGTGTCGCTCGCGAAAGCGACGCGGCTGCCGTTTGGCGCGCCGGGGCCCTATATTGATCATGGCGGGTTGAAGGTCAGGCTGTTTGTGACCGGGGTGCTGGGGTAGGGGTAGCTTTGCTGCCCCTCTCTCCCTCAATAAAACAACAGCCTGTCATCCCTGACGGATGCCCGGACGCGAAGCGACCCGGGCGCAATTCAGGGACCCAGACGCCCAATAAATGGCCGCTTGCCTCGCCAGCCCAGCCCGTGTGGCTTCACCATAGAGCTTCTGGGTCCCGGATCTGCGCCCCGCCTGCGCGGGGCATCCGTCCGGGATGACAGGGTTTTGTTTTTGTGGGGAGAATGGCGCGCGTGGCGGTTCGCCAGCTCACCCTCCGCAACAGCCCTGATCCGCCTGGATCGGCGGACAGGCCACGGTTCCATAGGAGCAGAACACGCAGCAATCACCCGGTTTCGGCTTGATCACGGCGGCGCAGCTCGGGCAGTCCCAGAAGAACTGGCAGGCATCGGTCGGCATTGTCAGTTCGCGGTGCACGGCGCCGCATTGCGGGCAGGTGAGGGTCGAGGTGGGCTGGATTTTCACGGTCTCGTTCATGTCAGCCTCGAATCCATTGCAGCATTTGCAGCTCGTAATTCGGCAGCGCGTAGGCGGCGGCGAGGAATACGGCCCCGACGCCCCACCAGACCCAGAAGCTCAATGAAGGCCGGCCGCGCCATAGCGCCAGCGCTGCCGATAGCGCCAATATCGCGGCGGCGACCCAGAACAGATAGGGCTGCCAGCGCGCGAACCAGGCCAGATGGGCGATGAGACCGGTGGCGACACCCAGCTGGACCAGCAGGAGCGGGAGGACGCAGCAGGAGGCACCGATAAAGGCCGCGATGCCGCCGAGCGCGCCGCTGCCGGAGAGCCAGGTCTGCAGACCGGGCGAGGGAGGATTGGTCTTTGTCATGGCGGTAGCCTAAACTCTGTAGTCACTACAGGTGCAAGCGCGAATATCGCGACGCCGATCACAAGGATGAGAGCCATGCTCAAACGCGGCGATGTCGCCCGCCAGCTTGACTGCCATATCGAGACGGTGCGCTATTATGAGGGCATCGGCCTGATCGAGCCGCCGCAGCGCACGCAAAGCGGCCATCGCATCTATGGCAGCGATGATGTCGCGCGCCTGCGCTTCGTGCTGCGTCTGCGCGATCTGGGATTCCCGCTCGAGGATGTCCGCGCCTTGCTGGCGACGGTAAAAACCGGCGATTATGCCTGCGCCGATATCGCAGCGATCGCTGAACACCAGCTCACCGAAATTCGCCGCAAGATCGAGGATTTGCGCCGCCTCGAACAGACATTGACGCGGATGACCCAGCAATGCCATCGCGGCAGCACGCCGGATTGCGCGATTATCGAGGCGCTGAGTTGAGGTGCGCCGGACGCAGTCCGGGGCGGAGCTGGTGAGGATGACGGGCGCGACGATGCCCGGTTTGGCGACTTATCCCCACCGCCCACAATTATCTCACGTCATCCCGGCGAAGGCCGGGACCTCGACATGAAACGTGCGGAGCCCGGTTGATCGAGGTCCCGACTTGCGTCGGGATGACGATAAACAATTCAACTTATCCCCGCCCCCTCGTGCCTCATCCATAATCGCCGCATCGGCTGCCGAGCGGGGCGTTTCTAGACCGTCTGGTGATGTGGGGGCTGTGCGATGCCTCGAGTGGACCGGGGGTAACGGCCCGGGACCATGAAAGAGCGGACGAGAGAGACGGCGATCCTGGAGGCTCGCCCACTGACGGTGCCCAGATCCTTGTGCCGGCCACGGCCGGAAAGAGAACGGCAAGGGTTTGAACGGGCGGATTGGCGCGATGCGGACCACGGTCCCGACAGGGCCAGTCTACCCCTCGCGATGGTGGGGTGAGGCCAATTGGCCTACAGAGTCGGCAGGCTTAGAATTCGTTGGACAAGAAAAGTCGCGGCGTCTGGAAAAACATCGCGTGCGGGAAGATCCGAAGGATCGGATTTTCACTCAAGCGCTTAATGAGACAAGGGTTCGACGGATCTTCCCGTACATCCCGCCTGGTCAGTGTCCATCCCTCCAGCCGCTCGAGGCGTGGAGATTTTGGTGTGCGCTGGAGCATTTTCAGCAAAAGTGGGAACCGGTTTTGCGGTTCGAAAATGCGAAAAAAACAAGGATTCACGCCGCTTCAGCGGCGCTAGATATCCAGCGTGCTGATTTCCGGGGCATGTTCCTGGATATAGGCGAAGCGCAATTCCGGCTTCTTGCCCATCAGGGTTTCAACCAGCGCCTCGACCGTCGGCAGGCCGCCCTCGGGGATGATGACGCGGGCGAGGGTGCGCACCCCGGGATCCATCGTGGTGGTCTTCAGCTGTGCCGGGGTCATTTCGCCGAGGCCCTTGAAGCGGCCGATATCGATTTTGCCTGAACCCTTGAACTCGTCGCGCAGGAGCTGGTCACGATGGATTTCATCGCGGGCATAGAGCGTGTGGCTGCCCTGGGTCAGGCGGAAGAGCGGTGGCTGCGCCAGATAGAGCCGGCCGGCATGGATCAGCTCGGGCATGGAGGTGAAGAAGAATGTGATCAACAGGGCGGCAATATGGGCGCCGTCGACATCGGCATCGGTCATGATGACGATGCGCTGATAGCGCAAATCCTCGAGCTTGAACTTGGAGCCGGTCAGGCAGCCGAGCGCCAATTGCAGATCGCTGATCTCCTGATTGGCAGCGACCTTGTCGCTGGCCGAGGAGACGACATTGATGATTTTGCCGCGCAGCGGCAGGATGGCTTGTGTCTTGCGATTGCGCGCCTGTTTGGCCGAGCCGCCAGCGGAATCGCCCTCGACGAGGAAGAGTTCCGTACCGTCCGCATCGGCGCGCGAGCAATCGGCCAGCTTCCCCGGCAGACGCAGACGGCGCGAGGCCGATTGGCGTTTGACGGTCTTTTCCTTGCGGCGGCGCAGCCGGTCCTCGGCGCGCTCGATCGCCCATTCGACCAGTTTCGTGGCTTCCTTGGGCGAGCCGGCCAGCCAGTGATCGAATTGGTCACGCACGGCCATTTCGACGAGTTTCGCGGCTTCGGGCGAGGCGAGGCGTTCCTTGGTCTGGCCCTGGAATTCCGGTTCGCCGATGAAGACGGATACCAGCGCCCCGGCACCGCCGAGCACATCATCGGGTGTGATCAGGGCCGCTTTCTTGGCATTGGCATGATCGGCATAGGCGCGCACCCCCTTGGTGATGGCGGCGCGGAAACCCTGTTCATGCGTGCCGCCCTGGGGTGTCGGCACGGTGTTGCAATAAGTCTGGCAGAACCCATCGGCCTCGCTGCCAAAGCCGTTATTCGACCAGGCCATCGCCCATTCAACGCCGCCGCCATCATCGGGGCGCTCGACCTTGCCGGTAAAGGCTTCGGTCGTCACCAGTGAGGATTTGCCGGTCATCTCGGTCAGACGGTCGGCCAGGCCGCCCGGGAAGCACAGGACGGTTTCGGCCGGGATGTCCGTGCCTTCCACCATTGATTCCGGACAACGCCACAGGATTTTGACGCCGCGGCGCAGGAAGGCCTTCGAGCGCGTCATCGCATAGACCCGCGCCGGATTGACCGTCAGCTTGTCGCCGAAAATATCGGTATCGGGCAGGAAGCGGATCCGGGTGCCGCGGCGATTGGCCGTCGCGCCGACCCGGACCAGCGGCCCGAGCGGCAGGCCGCGCGAATAGTTTTGCGACCACAGGACTTTTTCCCGCGCCACTTCCACTTCGAGCACCGAGGACAGCGCATTGACGACCGAGATACCGACACCGTGCAGCCCGCCGGAGGTTTTGTAAGCCTTGTCGGAGAATTTGCCGCCGGCATGCAGTATGGTCAGTACGACTTCCAGCGCCGATTTGTCGGGGAATTTCGGGTGCGGATCGACGGGGATGCCACGGCCATTATCGGTGACGGTGATATAGCCATCCTCATCGAGCGAGACCTCGATCCGGTCGGCCCAGCCGGCGACAGCTTCGTCCATTGAATTGTCGAGGATTTCGGCGAAGAGATGGTGATAGGCGCGCTCATCAGTGCCGCCAATATACATGCCGGGCCTGCGGCGCACGGCCTCGAGCCCTTCGAGGACCTCGATCTGGGCGGCGGAATAGCCGGCCGGCGGCGTCGCATCAGGGATGGGCGCGGGCGAGGCGGAAAACAGGTCGGATTGCGAGCTTGGTGATGACATCCGGCCAACATGCCCGAGTCGCAGGCGCTAGGGGAGATTCAAAACAGCCAAAAGCGGTGGGAAAGCCGGCGCTCACAGCCATTGATCTGCGTTTGATAGCGCTGGGCGTCGCGGGCGACGTCGGCGGCGACATTCACCAGCCAGCGCTTGGAGCGATAGCTGCCGCGATTAAAACCGCCATGGCCTTCATGATAGGCGAGGTAGAGGTCGTGCGCATTGTCGGATTCGATGCCGGATAATTGTCGGCTCTTGGAGGCATACCAGCCGACGAAATCGACCGCGTCACCGAAATTATTGCGATTGGCGCCGCCGCGGCCGGTGTCTTCACGATACCAGTCCCAGGTCCCGTCGAGCGCCTGGGCATAGCCATAGGCGCTGGAGGGGCGGCGTCCGGGAATAATGCCGAACAGGCGATTGCGCGCTGGCCGGGCGTGCGCATTGAAGCTGGATTCGCGCTTGAGGATCGCCAATTGCACGCCAGGCGGCACGCCCCAGCGACGCTCGGTGCGCTGAATCGCCCGCCACCAGGCGCGATTATCCTCGAGGATCAGGCAGACATCAGCCGTCTGCGACGGCGTTGGCGTCGTACAGGCAGACAAGCTGACCAGGGCCAGACAGACAAGGAGACCAGCGTGTTTCATGCCGCGCAGTCTGGCCTGCCAGGGTTAATCGAGTCTTGCTGCCGGGAGGCGGCGCTAGAATACCATCCGCATGACGATACGGGCCGTGTGGCGAATGAAGTCCTTGCGCAGATCGGCATCGTAATCGAAGGAGAAGACCGAATAGCCCGAACCCGCCGCTATGCCGAAGCCGAAGATGAAGCCGGTTCCGGGAATCTGCTGCGAGCGCAGGGTGAAAGTGTCGTCATAACCGACGAAATGCGCGTTGGTCTGGGTGTCGGTTCCGCTGAACTCATTGCGGAAACCGGCCTCGATCTGCGGTGACCACCAGCTGTCATTGCCGGCATAGCGGGCGCCGAGCGTCATCAGGGCTGTCGCCGAGAAACTGCTCGATTCACGATCCGAGACGACCAGGTCCACACCGGAACCACCGCCGGTTTCGGTATAACCGCTTTCATACAGGCCGAGATAATTGAGTGATGCCGAAGGCCGGAAGAAATAATTGCCGGCGGTGAAGTCCCGTCCGACGCGGGCCGAGGCGGCGAGGTGATAGCCGCTCCAGCTTGCGGTCGGCGACGCGGAATAGCTGCCGATCAGAATACGGCGATTATGCTCGAAGCTGTCAAAACCGACGGCGCCGTAAAAGTCGACGGTAGTTTCGCCGAATTGCGAGCCGGCATAGGCGCCGATCTGGCCGGACACGGCGGACATCGGATCGTCAAAGCCATCGGTTTCGGAAATCTCGCTCGCCGAGCCGACAAAATTGACGCCGGCGGCATAGAAGGGGCCGAAGGGCTGGTCGAAACCGACCGCCAGACCGATACCATGGCCGCGATAGCCCGGCCCGAAAGCTGTGCCGGCGCGATCCGCATAATAGCCGAATTCCTGCACCCAGAGCCCGCCGGTATTGTCCGGGCTGCGGCGCACGGCATCAAGCCGGTTGGCGAGTGCACCGACGGCGCTGTCATTGGTCGCGAGGGCAAACTGGATGGCGCTGGCGGCATATTCCGGCAGCAACTGGTCATAGGCCTGGAAGAAATCGCGTTCCGTCGTCAGCGAGGCGATCGCGGCACCCAGTTCGGCGTCATTTTGCCAGACCGAATAGGTCGCCGCATAGGCACCGGCCTGATTGGCATTCATGCCGAGTTGTTCGGCGGTCCGTCGCTGCAGGGTCAGTGTCAGGGAATTGGAGTTGTTCGGGTCAAAATTGAGCGCCGCCTCGTAGAGATAGGGCGCTGTGGTGTCCTGGAGAACTTCGAGTGCTTCCTCGATCACCAGGCTGTCGGCGGTCAGGATGACATAGCTCGCGCCTTCGCCAATCAGATTGGTCAGGGCGGAGGTGATCCGCGAACCGGCTTCAAACGTCACCGTGCCGGACGCGTTGATGAAGGCTGCGACATCGAGATCATGATCGACCTGGAAGCTCAGCACCGCGCCGTCGCCCAAGCGGGCTTCGGTGATGCTCGTATTGGTGGTGGCGCCCAAGACCAGCGTCGCGTTGTCGACACTGACCGCCAGATTGCCATCTGAATCGTTCAGGGCACCGGAAACAATACTGCCGCCGGTGATGACGAGCCGGTCGGCGCCGTCACCGAAGTTCAGGCTGCCGGTAACCAGGCCGGCTTCGACTTGCAGCAGATCATCGCCGCTGCCGAACAGCACATCGCCGAAGATTGCCAGGCTGACAGCCTCATCGACGCCATCGCGGCGATACTGGCGCACCAGGGTGGCGGTGGTGGCATGTGAAAGATCGAGCGCGACGGTTTCATGCGCGACTGCATTGGCTGTCGTCGGTGCGCCGTAGAGGGCGGAGATGACGCCGGAATTCACGACCGATGTCAGGCTGCCGGACAGGTCGCGGACCGCGATGGCGCTGGCACCCTCGACGCCGTTGGCGAACAGGGTGTCTTCATTGACGAGGGAGGGCAGATAGGCGCCGGCCTCGAGAAACAGGACCCGCGCAGTCGCGCCGGTGCCGACGGCTGTCGCGCGCAGTTCATCGACATTGGTCAGGAGCGGAATAATCGCACCAGCCCCGAGGCTGACCGTCGTCGCCACCGCATTCGCGCCGGGAATGCCATACGCGAAGGAGCTGACAATGCCATCATTATACAGGCCGCCGGTCAGGGTCGATGTCGTTCCGGCACCGCCCGCAATGCGGATCGCTGTCGAGTCGACGCCGTCGAGATCGCCGCTTGAGGAAATATTGCCGCGAATGACGAAGCTGTAGCCAAGATGCTGGGCGGCCCGGGTTTCATCGACATCGATTGTGTCGGGATCGTCTACGACGGCCGCGATCACCACTTCGCCGAGCACGATATCGCTTGCACCTGCGAAGATGTGCAGGGTTGGCGCTTCGCCGCGCGCGGAAAGCACGGAGGTCGTTTCTGTTGGTGTGTCGGTAGTCGGGCCGCCGATATAGAGGCCGCCGCCGACATTGCCGCTGAGCACGAAGGAACTGCCGCCCTGGAGCAAATCGTCAGCGTCGAGTTGCGCGAGATAGGCTTCGGTCGGGCGCGCCAGGAAACGGTAGGCGGTGCTCGTGATCGTGCCACGCAGCGTGATCGCGCCGTCGACATCGCCGAGAACTGACACACCGACCGCAGATTCGCCATTGGCGGTGATCGAGCCGCCAATATTCAGATCGCCGGAAAGACTGTCCTGGATGTCGATTGCGGTTGAGCGGTCGCCGACGAGCGTCAGGCGGCCGAGATAATCGATCGAACCGTCAATCCCGGTGAGAACCCGGATGCCGGCAGAATCATTGCCGCGCACGATCATCTGGCTGGTGCTGGAGAACAGGATGTCGCCAGTGAAAACGGCGGCGCCATCGACGAGTACTGCGATGCGATTGCCACCAACTGCGGCAGGGCCGTCAATATCGCCGTCCGCATCGGTGTCGGTCGGGAAGGTCTCGCTGGACACGACGATCTGGCTGGTACTGGTGAAATCGCCGGTATTGCCGCCGACGATGTGAACACCAACGCCGCCATCCAAGTCTGTCGAGACCGAGATGACGCCGCCCTGGGTGATATTGTTATCGCTGTCCAGCGTTACCGCCGCGGTGTCGACTGTCGTGCGTGTGACGCGGCCGGCCGAGGTGATCACGATATTGTCGGGGCCGCCGCCAGTCCCCGCCGTCGAGGTGGCGACCGGCTCGGTAATTGGCGTGGTGACTTCGCGATCCGCGAAGGCGACAGGGGCTGCGACAGTCAGCGATACAAGGGCGCTGGCAAACATAAAACGGCGACGCATACCGACTCCTGATGATCATGGCCGAAAACAGATCGGCAAACTCGACGTGATTTGTAGCGAATGCAAGCCGACTCGTCGACCGTTCTGGATGCCTAAACGCATACAGACACGGCCGGGATTGCTCCCGGCCGTGTGGCATGGACTGTTTTGACGGGCAAATAGCCGCCTAGCAGGAATAATACATGTCGAACTCGACCGGATGCGGATGCATGTCGTAGCGCAGGACTTCTTCCATCTTCAACTCGATATAGGCGTCGATCTGGTCGTCATCCATGACGCCGCCCTTTTTGAGGAAGTCGCGATCGGCATCGAGGGATTCGAGGGCCTCGCGCAGCGAGCGGCAGACGGTCGGGATGCCCTGCAACTCCTGCGGTGGCAGGTCGTAGAGGTCCTTGTCCATCGGGTCGCCCGGATCGATCCGGTTCTCAATCCCGTCCAGGCCAGCCATCAAGAGGGCTGCGAAGGTGAGGTAGGGATTGCCGGCCGGATCGGGGAAGCGGGTTTCAAGACGCTTGGCCTTGGGCGAGGTAACCCAGGGGATGCGGATCGAGGCCGACCGGTTGCGAGCCGAATAGGCCAGCAGGACCGGCGCTTCATAGCCGGGCACCAGGCGCTTATAACTATTCGTACTGGCATTGGCGAAGGCATTGATGGCGCGGGCATGTTTGATGATGCCGCCGATATAGTGAAGGCAGGTTTCCGACAGGTCGGCATAACGGTCGCCGGCGAAGACCGGATTGCCATTCTTCCAGATCGACTGGTGCACATGCATGCCGCTGCCATTGTCATTCCACATTGGTTTGGGCATGAAGGTCGCGGTCTTGCCATAGGCGTGGGCGACCATTTTTACCGTGTACTTATACATCTGCATGCGATCGGCCATGGTCGTCAGCGTGTCGAATTTCATGCCGAGTTCGTGCTGGGCCGGCGCGACTTCATGATGGTGTTTTTCCGGCTTCAGGCCGAGTTCTTCCAGCACGGAGAGCATTTCGGTGCGCATGTCCTGGCAAGTATCGACCGGGTTGACCGGGAAATAGCCGCCCTTGGGTCCGGGGCGGTGGCCCATATTGCCGCCTTCATACTGGCGCCCGGAATTTTGCGACATTTCCTCGCTATCGATCGAATAACTCGTCTCGGCCTGGCCGGTCGAATAACGCACATCGTCAAACACGAAGAATTCCGCTTCCGGACCGACATAGGCCGTATCGCCAATCCCGGTTGAGGTCAGGAAGGCTTCGGCCTTCTTGGCGGTGGTGCGCGGGTCGCGATTATAGGCTTCGCCGGTGCCCGGCTCGAGAATGTCACACAGCAGGATCATGGTGGGCTGCTGGTAAAACGGATCCATGAACATGGCGGTTGGATCGGGCTTGAGCACCATGTCGGACTCATTGATCGCTTTCCAGCCGGCGATCGAGGAGCCGTCAAACATCACGCCGTCTTCGAAGAAATCATCATTCACTTCGGAACGGTCAAAGGTGACGTGTTGCAGCTTGCCGCGCGGGTCGGTGAAGCGCAGATCGACATATTTGATGTCTTCATCATGCAGTTTTTTGAGAATTTCATGGGACATGGGCCTGGCTCCGAATTTGCTGGGCGGCGAGAATGGGGTGGTTAAAGCGCGTCGAGACCGGTTTCGCCGGTCCGGATGCGGATGACACGTTCAATGGGGCTGACGAATATCTTGCCGTCGCCGATCCGGCCGGTCTGGGCGGCGTTCTGGATCGCTTCGATGGCAGCCTCGACTCTATCGGCCGGCAGGACGAGTTCGATCTTGATCTTGGGCAGGAAGTCGACGACGTATTCCGCGCCGCGATACAGCTCGGTATGGCCTTTTTGACGACCAAACCCCTTGGCTTCGATGACGGTCAGGCCCTGCACGCCGATCTCCTGCAGCGCTTCCTTCACGTCATCAAGCTTGAACGGTTTGATGATGGCTTCGATTTTCTTCATGACCGGCTCCGAAATCCTGAGAATGAGGCTAGTGATGCGCTTGTGCGTTACAAGAGGCAATTGATCCTGGATAATATTCCCGCTCACAAATGCCTCACAATCGGGCAGGTGTGCTGCACAATGGAGCGAAGATGCCGTTGGACGTCCTCAAGACCGCTGATTGCGGCGCCTGCGACCGCTACGCTGAAGCCGCAGGCGTGCCGGGAATCGCCTTGATGCAAGCCGCCGGTGCGGCGGTCGCCCAGGCGATTCGCAAGCGCTGGGCCCGGCGTCCCACCGTAATTCTGTGCGGGCCCGGAAATAATGGCGGCGATGGTTTGGTCTGTGGCCGCATTCTGCGCCAGGCCGGCTGGCCGGTGCGCATCGCCTTACTGGGCGAGCCGGGGCGTCTCAAGGGCGATGCGGCGGCTGCGCTGGCCGATTGGGACGGGCCGATCGAGACCATGAGTGCCGCAACGCTGGGCGATGCTGGCCTGGTCGTCGACGCGGTGTTCGGCGCCGGACTGACCCGCCCGCTCGGCGGGGTGGCCGGCGAACTGGCCGCCGTGCTCGCGACCAGCGCGGTTCCCGTGGTTGCGGTCGATTTGCCCAGCGGTGTGGCAGGCGACCGGCCGGATCCGAATGGCATGGCGATGCGTGCCGATCTCACGGTGACCTTCCATGCCCGCAAACCGTCTCACTGCCTGGAACCCGCTGCCTCGCTGTGCGGCGAGCTCGTGGTCGCCGATATCGGTATTCCATCGGGTTGGCGCGCGGCCGTGACGCCGCTGGCGCGGATCAATGCGCCGGCCCTGTGGCAGGATGTCTTGCCCGCGCCGCGGGCAGGCACGCACAAGCATCAGCGCGGCCGTCTGGTGGTGTTCTCCGGTTCTGCCTCGGCGACCGGCGCGGCGCGTCTGGCGGCAATCACTGGCCTGCGCGCCGGAGCCGGCCTGGTGACGCTGGCCAGCCCGGCCTCGGCGCTATTGGTCAATGCGAGCGCCCTGACGGCGGTGATGCTGAAACGTTGGGATGCCGAGGTGGATACAGGGGGCTTCCTCACCACGCTGCGGGCCAGCGCCGCCGTGATCGGCCCGGCGGCGGGAGTTTGCGAAACAACACGGCGCGCCGTCATCGAGGCCTTGTCGCAGCCGGCACCCCTGGTACTCGACGCCGATGCGCTGACCGCTTTCGAGAGCGGACCGCAGGCCTTGTTTGACCGGCTGCGTCCGATCGATGTCATCACACCGCATACGGGGGAGTTCGAGCGTCTGTTTCCCGGATTGCTGGCCGCATCGGTCAACCGGATCGAGGCCACGGTCGAAGCGGCGCGCATGGCCGGTTGTGTCGTTCTGCTCAAGGGAGCCGACACGGTGATTGCTGCGCCGGGACAAAGACCGGTTATCAACCGTCATGCCAGTCCGGCGCTGGCGACGGCGGGCAGCGGCGATGTGCTCGCCGGCCTGCTGGGCGGCCTGCTGGCTCAATCGGTTCCGGTTTTCGACGCCGCGTGCGCCGCGGCCTGGCTGCATGGCGATGCGGGCTTGCGTCTCGGCACCGGCCTGGTTGCCGAGGATTTGCCGGGCCTGTTGCCGCAAGTGCTGCAGGCTCTGGCCGCCCGGACCGCCCAGGCGCGAGCGTTCAGCCGTCTCAGCTTGCGCGATTGATAATACAGGTTGCGGGCTTGGCGCGGACGGCGGCGCAGGTCATGTTTGCCCCACGCCCTCAAGAAGGTTGACCCATGTCGTCAGAAAAGCCCTATAGCGCCGATAGCCAGCTCGATATCGACGCCCTGCTGTTTCACAATAAACCGACCCCGGGCAAGCTCGCCATCGCCGCGACCAAGCCGATGTCGACCCAGCGCGATCTGGCACTGGCCTATTCGCCCGGTGTCGCCGCGCCAGTGCGCGCCATCGCTGCCGATCCTGACGCGGTTTATGACTACACCTCCAAGGGCAATATGGTCGCGGTCGTCTCCAATGGCACCGCCATTCTCGGACTGGGCAATCTGGGCCCGCGGGCCTCGAAACCGGTGATGGAAGGGAAGGCGATCCTGTTCAAGCGCTTTGCCGATATCGACGCCGTCGACATCGAGATTGAATACACCGACCCGGACGAATTCATTGCCTGTGTCCGCGGCTTTGGCGACACATTCGGCGGCATCAATCTGGAAGATATCAAATCGCCGGAATGCTTCGAGATTGAACGCCGTCTACGCGAAATGCTCGACATTCCGGTTTTCCATGACGACCAGCACGGCACCGCGATCATTGCCACCGCCGGCCTGATCAATGCCTGCGACATCACCGGGCGCAAGCTGGAGGAGACCAAGGTCGTCCTGTGCGGCGCCGGCGCGGCAGGCCTGTCGGTACTCGAGCTGATCGAATCGATCGGGGTGCGCCGGGAAAACACCATCGTCGTTGATATTGATGGCGTCGTGTATGAGGGCCGCGAAGGGCTGCATGAACGCCTCGCCAAACACGCAGTCAGGACCGATGCCCGCACGCTCGCCGAAGCTGCCGTCGGGGCCGATGTCCTGCTCGGCTTGTCCGCAGCAGGGGTCTTCACCAAAGAGATTATCGCCAGCCTGGCGCCCAATCCGATCATCTTCGCGATGGCCAATCCGACCCCGGAAATTACCCCGGAAGAGGTCAAATCGGTGCGCGATGATGCGATCATGGCGACCGGCCGCTCGGATTATCCCAACCAGGTCAATAATGTCCTAGGATTTCCCTATATTTTCCGCGGTGCGCTGGATGTGCGGGCCCGCACCATTAATGAGGAAATGAAGATCGCCGCAGCCCGCGCGCTGGCGGCGCTGGCGCGTGAAGACGTGCCCGACGAGGTTGCGGTCGCCTACAAGGGCGAGCGGCTGCAATACGGACGCAATTACATCATTCCGTCACCCTTCGATCCACGTCTGATCTCCTGGGTTCCGCCCTTTGTCGCCAAGGCTGCAGTCGAGAGCGGCGTCGCCCGGCTGCCCTTTGCCGAAGGGGTCAACTACACCCATACGCTGGCGCGCCGGCTCGATCCGACGGCGGCGTTGCAGCAGCGCGTTGCCGCCTCGATCCGCGCCGACCAGAAGACGATCGTGTTCGCGGAAGGCGAGGAGCCATCGGTGATCCGTGCCGCTCATGCCTTCCAATCCCAGGGTCTGGGCAAGGCGGTGCTGGTGGCACGCGAAAATGTCGCTCTGGCCAATATGCGCGAGCTTGGCATTCCGACCGACACGCTGGAAATCTGCAATGCCCGCCTGTCGGAGCATAATTCGGACTATGCCGATTTCCTGTATGGACGCCTGCAACGCAAGGGTTATCTGCGCCGTGATGTCCAGCGCCTGGTCAATAATGACCGCAATGTCTTCTCCGCCTGCATGCTGAAAATGGGCCAGGCCGATGGCATGGTGACGGGTATCACCCGGCACTCGAATGTGGTGATGCGCGACGTCAAGCTGGCGCTCGATTCAGCAGAGGGCGGGCGAGCGGTCGGGATCGCTGCGGCGGTTTCTCGTGGCCGCACGCTGATCATTGGCGATATCACCGTCACCGAATTTCCCGATGCCCAGGCGCTGGCGGAAATCGCGATCGCGACAGCGAATGCCGCGCGACGCTTCGGGCTGACGCCGCATCTGGCTTTCCTGTCCTATTCCAGCTTCGGCAATCCGCCGGGCGAGCGTTCGGAGAAGATGCAGGACGCGGTCAGGATTCTCGACGAGCTCGGGGTCGATTTCGAGTATGAGGGCGAATTGGCTGCCGATATCGCGCTCGATCCCGATCACCACGAGCTTTATCCCTTCTCGCGCCTGAGCGAGCCAGCCAATGTGCTGATCATGCCGGCGGTCCACTCGGCGTCGATCGCGGTGCGTCTGCTGAAGGCGGCGGGCGGGGCGACAGTGATCGGTCCGATGCTGGTTGGACTGGAGAAACCGGTCCAGATCGCGCGTCTCGGAGCGTCGGTAACCGACATTGTCAATCTTGCGAGCATCGCCGCCTACGATCTCAACAAAGCCACTGCATAGCCGCCATTCACGACGAAGTGACGACAGCGGGGTGCAGACTTCGCTGGCGATCTCTATCTAACATCGCATTCGCCTTGGTAAGGATTCAGCATGGCCGGACGGACCGCACACGACATGACCCAGGGGCCGGTATTCGGTCATGTCCTGCGCATGATCGTGCCCATGAGCTTTGGCATCCTCGCCATGATGCTGGTCGGCATTGTCGACACCTATTGGGTCGGCACGCTGGGCACGGCGCAGCAGGCCGCGGTGCAGATGAGCTTTCCGGTCACCATGCTGGTCATGAGCGTCTCGATCGGGCTCGGCGCCGGTGCTGTCTCGGCCGTCTCGCGCGCCGCCGGACGCAAGGATGCGGGCTCGATCCCGCGCATTGCAACCGACGCGATGACGCTCTCCTTGCTATCAGTCGGTTCGGTCTCGGCGCTGGGGATTGTATTCGTCGAACCGATTTTTCGCGGCCTTGGTGCCAGTGAGACCATGCTGCCGCATGTCGTCGATTATATGACGGTCTGGTTCGGCGGCATCGTCCTGATCGTCGGGCCGATGGTGGCGAGCAATATCCTGCGAGCTCTGGGCAATGCGGTGGTCCCCAGCCTGATGATGATCGCTGCGGCGGTCTTCAACCTTGTTCTCGACCCGATTTTCATCCTCGATGATGTGTTTGGCCTCTTTCCCGGTCTGGGTTGGGGAGTGTCCGGAGCGGCCCTGGCAACCGTGGCCGCCAATGCGCTGACCTTTGCCATGGTCGGCTGGTATCTCGTCTTCAAGGAAAAACTGATCGATTTCGGCTGGAGCGATCTGGGCGAGGTCTGGCATCATTGGGGCGAGATCGCCCGGGTTGGCCTGCCGGCCAGCATTTCGAATATTTTCAACCCGATCGCCATGACGGTGGCGATGAGCGGGCTGGCGATGGCGCGCTTCGGCGATGCCGCCGTCGCAGCGCTCGGCGTGGCCGGCCGCATTGAGGCCTTCGCGATCGTGCCGCTATTCGCGCTTTCCGCCTGTGTCGGCGCGGTGACCGGCCAGAATGGTGGTGCCGGCCGGCTTGACCGGGTGCGTGAGGCGTTCCGCTCGAGTTTCCTGTTCTGCATTGGCTGGAGTGTGGCGATCGCTGTTGTGCTGTGGCTGTGCGCCGATCTGCTCGCGGCTGCCTTCCTGCCCAGCGAAGCCGGCCAGGCGACGGCGGTATTCTACTGGCGCATCGTGCCACTGACGATTGCCGGCTATGGCATCACCATTGCCGCCAGTGCCGGTTTCAACGGTCTTGGACGTCCCGGTCACGGGATGGCGATCACCGCCGGACGGGCATTGGGGTTGATGGTGCCGGGCGTGTTGATCGGTGCGATCTGGCTCGATGCGCCCCAGGGCGTGATCTGGGGCGTTGCCTTCGCCAATGTCGTCTCCGGCGCGCTGGCCGGCCTCTACATCCTCACCCGAGCGCCGATGACGGCCAAGCACGGCAAGGCACGCAAATCGGCCGTAGCGCCGGTCGCAACGGTCGAAGACGCCCTCTAGCGCCGCACCAGAATTCCGGCCAGTTCCGGCTTGCCGTTCAATGAAGGATGTGGCCAGGCGACGAAATCGCTATCAGCCGGCCAGATCCAGCGCTGTGCCGGAAAAAGCGCGCGCATGGCGGGCAGGGCACAGCCATAGGGCGGGCCGCCGGGCTCGTCTTTTTGCATGAAGAGTGCGAGCAATTGCCCGCCCGGTTTCAGCCAGTCGCACAGGGCGGCCTCGTAAGCGACGCGCAGTCCCGGCGGGATCGCGCACAGGAAAGTCTGCTCATAGACCCGGTCATAGGGGGTGTCGGGATGGTGGGCGAGGACGTCGCCCTCAAGCAGGCTCGCCGCGTGACCGGCCGCGTCGAGTTTTTGCCGCTGGAAGGCGAGGGCAGTGGAGGACAGGTCGGCGCCGGTGACATCAAGCCCGCGCGCGGCAAGAAAGCCCAATTCCGGCGAGCGGCCACAGCCGGGAATGATGACGCGGGCGCCGGGGGGTAGCGCGCCGGCCTCGACCCAGGCGAGCATGGCGGGGTGAAGGCCGGGCCGTTCCCACGGCGTGTCGCCGGCGGCAAAGCGGGTCTCCCAGTCGACGCCGGTGCGCTCGGTTTCCTCGGCCATGTCTCGCACTCCTCTTTGATTGGCGGTCGGGTGCAAGTGTGCCGCATCGGCGCGCGCTGCGACACCGGAAATCCGGGTTGCACGGCTGACGTCTGCATGTCATCACCGCGCCGCTATCTGCGGGTATGGTGGAATTGGCAGACACGCATGGTTTAGGTCCATGTGCCGCAAGGCATGGGGGTTCAAGTCCCTCTACCCGCACCAGCCTTCGCTCGCTGCGCGAGCTTCGGCTGGGCAGGCCCAACGCGAGAACGAGCGAAGGCTGTCCCGCCGTAGCCTTGGCGAAGGCGGACGGGTTGGATTGATCTCAAGGCTTTGCCTGGCCCCGGCCCCGCAACGCCCCCCATTTCACCCCTCGATCAGCCCTTCCTGCACACATCTGCACCGGCAAGCCGCTTCGCAGCGTTGCGCGCTGTGAATCGGCGTGACATAACGCGCGCTCGAATTTGACTGCGGATTTGTCCGCCTCCACAGCAATGCCAGGGCCAACCCATGAACGTCACCGAGAAAGCCGCTGAAGGCTTGAGCCGCACTTATGAGATCGTCTTTGCTGCAGACGACCTGCAAGCTCGCCTGGACGCGAAAATCCAGGAGATCCGTCCTGAAGTCCGCCTGAAGGGTTTCCGCCCCGGCAAGGTGCCGACCAGCCATATCCGCCGCATGTTCGGCGAATCAATCATGGGCGATCTGCTCAATGAACTGGTCCCGGCCACCACTCAGCAAACCCTGGACGAGCGCAAGCTGCGCCCGGCCTCGCAGCCGGAAGTATCCGTCACCAGCGATGCCAAGGCCGTTACTTCGGGCAAGTCGGATTTCGTGTTCGAGATCAATCTTGAAATCATGCCTGAGTTCGATCCGGCTGATCCATCCAAGATCAAGGTCGCCCGCCCGGTGATCGAGGTTTCCGATGCGGAAGTCGACGAAGCGCTGGTCAAGCTGGCCGATGAGAGCCGCGAATTCGGCCCCAAGAAGGGCAAGGCTGCCAAGGCCGAGAATGGCGATATCGTCGTGATCGATTTTGTCGGCAAGATTGATGGCGTCGCCTTTGAAGGCGGTTCCGCTGAAGACAATCGTGTCGGCCTCGGCGATGGCGCATTCATTCCCGGCTTTGAAGAACAGCTTGTCGGTGCCAAGGCCGGCGAGGAACGCACCGTTACCGTGACATTCCCGGCCGAATACCAAGCCAAGCATCTGGCTGGCAAAGAGGCCATCTTTGACGTCACCGTCAAAGGCGTCGAAGCACCCCAGGATTCCAAGATTGATGACGAGCTGGCCAAGCGCCTCGGCCTGTCCGATCTCGATGGTCTCAAGGACGCGCTGAAGAAGCGTTTCGCCGGCGAGCATGCCGCGCAATCGCGCCTGAAGGTCAAACGTATCGTGCTCGACCAGCTCGACGAAGCGCATGATTTCGATCTGCCGCCGAAAATGGTCGAAGCCGAGTTTGAAAACATCTGGCGCGAAGTGGCCCATGCGATCGAACACGATCACCTGGAAGACGACGACAAGGACAAGAGCGAAGACGATCTGAAGGCCGAATATCGCGGTATCGCCGAGCGCCGTGTGCGTCTGGGCCTGGTGCTGGCCGAGATCGGCAATCGCAACAAGCTTGACGTCACCCAGGAAGAACTCTCTCGCGCCATCAACCAGGAAGCCATGCGCTATCCGGGTCAGGAGCGTCAGGTTGTTGAGTTTTACCAGAAAAATCCGGGCGCCGTCGCCCAGGTCCGCGCCCCGATCTATGAGGAAAAAGTCGTCGACTACATCCTCGAACTCGCCGCAGTGACCGATGTGCCGGTGACCAAGGAAGCGCTCTACGCTGACGATGAGGAAATGCCGGCTGGCAAACCTGCCGCGAAAAAAGCGGCAGCCAAGAAGCCAGCGGCCAAGAAAAAGCCTGCAGCCAAAGCCGAAGCCAAGCCAGCAGCCAAGAAGGCTGAAGCCAAGCCTGCGGCGAAGAAGGCTGCAGCCAAACCGGCTGCCAAGAAGAAGCCGGCTGCGAAGAAAGACGCCTGATCAAATCAGGTCTGATGACGTAAAGAGCGCCGGTGCGGTTTCGCCCCGGCGCTTTTTTTTTACCCGGCGCATCGCACCTCGCGCTGCAGCCTGCGGCTTGCGCGTATCGGCAACGCCCGCAATAGTTCAACCTCGCGCGTGACGAGAATCGTCCCTATCTAATTCAGGGCGACGGCCCAAGGAGCTTGATATGCAGAATCCCGAGGATGTGATGATGAATCTGGTTCCGATGGTGGTGGAGCAGACCAGCCGGGGCGAACGCGCCTTCGACATCTACTCCCGCTTGCTCAAGGAACGGATTATCTTCATCACCGGTCCGATCGAAGATCACATGGCCAGCCTGATTGTGGCCCAGCTGCTATTCCTCGAATCCGAGCACCCGAAAAAAGAAATTTCCATCTATATCAATTCGCCCGGCGGCGTTGTCTCTGCAGGCTTGGCGATCTATGACACGATGCAATATATCCGCAGCCCGGTCTCGACGATGTGCATGGGCATGGCCGCCTCGATGGGCTCGCTTCTGCTGACCGCCGGCCATCCGGAAATGCGTTACGCAACGCCGAATGCCCGCATCATGGTGCACCAGCCTTCGGGCGGTTTCCGCGGTCAGGCCTCGGACATCGAGCGGCACGCAGCGGATATCCAGAAAATCAAACGCCGGTTGAACGAAATTTACGTGAAGCACACCGGTCGCACCTATGATGAGATCGAACAGGCGCTCGACCGCGACAATTTCATGTCGGCAGACGAGGGCAAGGAGTTCGGACTGGTGGATCATGTTTACGCCAAACGGATCGATCCGGACAATCCGGAGGCCTGATCCCGATCCCCGGCGGCGGGGTGGCTTGAACCATAGTGTAGCGATAAGGTTGAAATAGCAGACGCGGAAACCTTTCGCTAAAGTTCGGCCTTGATGTTGCAAGATCGAACAAATTGCGGGTATCCAATGGATGCCCGGGCTTGAAATGGAGCGGACATGAGTAAGACCACAGGCGGCGACGCCGAGTCCAAGAACACGCTGTACTGCTCCTTCTGCGGCAAGAGCCAGCACGAGGTGCGCAAGCTGATCGCAGGACCGACGGTCTTCATTTGCGATGAGTGCGTTGAACTCTGCATGGATATCATCCGTGAAGAGAATAAATCCTCCCTGGTCAAATCCAAGGAGGGCGTGCCACCGCCCCAGGAGATTTTCGACGTCCTCAATGATTATGTGATCGGCCAGTCGCATGCCAAGCGCGTGCTCGCGGTCGCGGTCCATAATCATTACAAGCGTCTTAATCACGCCAGCCAGAATTCCGATGTCGAACTGGCCAAATCCAACATCCTGCTGATCGGTCCGACCGGTTGCGGCAAGACGCTGCTGGCCCAGACGCTGGCGCGGATTCTCGACGTACCGTTTACCATGGCCGATGCGACGACGCTGACCGAGGCCGGCTATGTCGGTGAGGATGTCGAGAATATTGTCCTCAAACTGCTTCAGTCCGCCGATTACAATGTCGAGCGGGCCCAGCGCGGCATTGTCTATATCGATGAGATCGACAAGATTTCCCGCAAGTCCGACAATCCCTCCATCACCCGCGATGTTTCGGGTGAGGGCGTGCAGCAGGCCCTGCTGAAGATCATGGAAGGCACGGTTGCCTCCGTGCCGCCGCAGGGCGGGCGCAAGCATCCACAGCAGGAATTCCTGCAGGTCGACACTACCAATATCCTGTTCGTGGTTGGCGGGGCCTTCTCCGGCCTCGACAAGGTCATTTCCCAGCGCGGCCAAGGTTCATCGATCGGCTTTGGTGCCGATGTGCGCGAGCCCGATGTCCGTCGCACCGGCGATATCCTGCGCATGGTCGAGCCGGATGATCTGCTGCGCTTTGGCCTGATCCCGGAATTCGTCGGCCGTCTGCCGGTTATTGCAACCCTGGAAGACCTCGATGAGGGTGCCTTGATCCAGATTCTGACCGAGCCGAAGAACGCGCTCGTTAAGCAGTATCAGCGCCTGTTCGACATGGAGGGCGTCGGCCTGACCTTCACAGAGGACGCGCTGAAGCAGATCGCCAAGCGCGCCATTCTGCGCAAGACCGGGGCTCGCGGCCTGCGGTCGATCATGGAAGGCATTCTGCTGGAAACGATGTTTGATCTGCCATCCATGGATGGGGTCGAAGAAATCGTCGTCAATGCGGAAGTCGTCGAAGGCAATGCCAAGCCATTGCTGATCTATGCCGAACGCAAAGACGATAAGCGCACGGGTGCTTGACGTAGCCGCCTCGCATCGCCACCTGTTGGCGTAAGAGGCGGCAACCCGGCTGCCACTAGTTTTCACCCGACGGCGCCCGGCCGAATCGAGTCACGATAATCCATCAGGTCTCGACGCGCCGGCAATCGGGTGCGCATGGAGCATACATGTCCACAATCAAGACACTTCCCCTTCTGCCGTTGCGCGACATCGTCGTGTTCCCGCACATGATCGTTCCGCTCTTCGTCGGCCGCGAGAAATCGGTCAAGGCGCTGGAAGAAGTCATGCGCGCCGACAAGCAGATCCTGCTGGCAACCCAGCGCACCGCTGGCGATGACGAGCCAACCAATGCGGCGATCCACTCAACCGGCGTGATCGCTTCGGTTCTGCAATTGCTCAAACTGCCCGACGGGACCGTGAAGGTTCTGGTTGAGGGCGGCGTGCGCGTCGAGATCACCGGCTACACGGACACCGAAGAATTCTACGAAGCGAATTGCGAACCGATCGTCGAAGAGACCGGCGATCCGTCGGAGCTGGAAGCGCTGATGCGTACCGTCGCCGCCAAGTTCGACGATTACGTCAAGCTCAACAAGAAAGTACCGCCCGAGGCGCTCGCTTCATTGGCCCAGATCAGCGATCCGGCCAAGCTGTCGGATTCCATTGCGGCGCATCTCGCCGTCAAGATCGAGGAAAAGCAGGCCCTGCTGGAACAACCCGATGCGGCCCGCCGTCTCGAGCGCATTCTGGGCCTGATGGAAGGCGAAATTGGCGTTCTCCAGGTCGAGAAGAAAATCCGCAGCCGTGTCAAACGGCAGATGGAAAAGACCCAGCGCGAATATTATCTCAACGAGCAGATGAAGGCGATCCAGCGCGAGCTGGGTGAGGGCGATGACAGCCGTGAGGAGCTCGCCGAGCTCGAAGACCGTCTCGCTGAAGCCAAGCTCTCGAAAGAGGCCCGCACCAAGGCCGATGCCGAGTTCAAGAAGCTGCGCCAGATGAGCCCGATGTCGGCGGAAGCCACCGTCGTGCGCAATTATCTCGACTGGATCCTCGCCCTGCCCTGGGGCAAGCGCAAACGTCTGAAAAACGACCTGACGCGGGCCGAGGACGTGCTTGAAGCCGATCATTACGGCCTCGAAAAGGTCAAGGAACGCATTCTCGAGCATCTCGCCGTGCAAGCGCGCACCAAGAAAATGCGCGGCCCCATCCTGTGCCTCGTCGGACCTCCGGGCGTTGGCAAGACCTCGCTTGGCCGTTCGATTGCCAAGGCGACGGGGCGCGATTTCGTGCGCATGTCGCTGGGCGGCGTGCGTGACGAAGCGGAAATCCGCGGTCACCGCCGCACCTATATCGGCTCAATGCCGGGCCGGATCATCCAGTCGATGAAGAAGATCAAGTCGAGCAATCCGCTCTTCCTGCTCGACGAAATCGACAAGCTCGGTGCCGATTATCGCGGCGATCCGTCTGCGGCTCTGCTCGAAGTGCTCGATCCGGAACAGAATGCGACGTTCAATGATCATTATCTGGAGGTCGATTACGACCTGTCGGACATCATGTTCGTGACGACGGCCAATACCCTCAATCTGCCACAACCGCTTCTCGACCGGATGGAAGTCATTCGCATCGCCGGTTACACCGAAGATGAAAAGCTCGAGATCGCCAAGCGTCACCTGATCCCCAAGCAGATGGTCAATCATGCCCTGACGCCGAGCGACTGGTCGCTGACCGATGATGCTGTGCGCGACCTGGTGCGGTATTACGCCCAGGAAGCCGGCGTGCGTAATCTCGAGCGCGAGATTGCCAATCTGGCTCGCAAATCGGTGCGCCGTCTGCAAGGCGGCAAGGTCGATCGGGTCGATATCACGGCGGAAAATCTCGGCGAATTCGCCGGCGTGCGCAAATACCGCTTCGGCGAATCCGAGCGCGAGGACCGTGTTGGTCTCGTCACCGGCCTGGCCTGGACGGAAGCGGGCGGCGATCTGTTGCAGATCGAAGCGGTCAAAATGCCCGGTCGCGGCAAGATGACGGTGACCGGCAATCTGCGCGATGTGATGAAGGAATCGATCTCGGCGGCGAATTCATTCGTGCAGTCGCGGGCACCGTCCATGGGTATCCGTCCGACCGTATTCCGCACCACCGACATCCATGTCCACGTTCCCGAAGGCGCGACGCCCAAGGATGGTCCATCAGCCGGTGTTGGCATGATGACGGCGATTGTCTCCGTGCTGACCGGTATTCCGGTGCGCAAGGATCTGGCGATGACGGGCGAAATCACCCTGCGCGGCCATGTCCTGCCGATCGGCGGGTTGAAAGAAAAGCTGCTGGCGGCCCTGCGCGGCAGCGTCAAGACAGTGTTGATCCCGAAGGAAAACGAGAAGGATCTCGTTGAAATTCCGGACAATGTGAAAAAGGGGCTGGATATCATCCCGGTCGAGACGGCCGATGAAGTCCTGGCCCGGGCCCTGACGCAACCGGTCGAAGCGGTCGAATGGACCGATGCCGATGCGGCAGCGCTGGCGGGCATGGCCAATCCGGCTCCGGATGGCTCTGAAACCCAGCTCGCACACTAACTTGCCACCGGCTAACGCCGGATTGGAATTGGAAGGCCGGGATCAATCATCCCGGCCTTTTTTCTGCATAAAAATTGCGCCGACGCGGCGTTGCAGCATTGACGGGGATGGGGCAGGGCCGCACACTCCGTCCATGACTTGTGCAGCGATCTATTTTACCGGCTATTTTAGCAACGCAACCCGTTTGGGGGCGGTGGCCGGCTAGCGCGCGCGACAAGCAGCGAGTTTCCAGGGCCTCCCCCAACAGGGAGGCCTTTTTCGTTTTGAGAGAAGGCCAGGACATGTCTGAACAGGTTTCACGCGATGATATCCGCACGTCGATCTCGCAGATCGACCGGGAATTGGTCGATGCGATCGCGCGGCGAACGGCCCTGGTCGAGGCGATTGTCGACGAGAAAGTGCGCTCCGGTCTGCCGGTCCGTGACCGTGACCGCGAACAGGCGGTGCTGCGCGAGGCTGTTGAGCGCGGAAAGGGTCAGGGTGTGCCCCAGGAATTGATCGAACAGATCTTCCACGCCCTGTTTGATAATTCGATCCAGCTGCAGCGCACCCGTTTCGACTCGATGCGCGGCGCCGATCTCAACGAAGCCAGCGTCGCCTATCTGGGCGGACCGGGCAGCTATAGCCATATCGCAGCCCAGAAGATATTTGCACGCCGCAATGCCAATGTCGTGCCGTCGCCCAAGCGCGATTTCGTCTCCATTTTTCGCGCCGTCGAAACCGGCGAGGTCGATTATGGCGTCGTCCCGATCGAGAACACCACGACAGGCTCGATCAATGAAGTGTTCGACATTTTACTCGAAGGTCGCACCAAAATCGCTGGCGAATTCATGCTGCGCGTCGATCACTGCCTGATCGGCAAGGCGTCGGGCAGCGGCCGCATCACCCGCGTCTTCGGTCACCCGCAGGCGCTGGCGCAATCGCGCCGTTACCTGGCCGGCCATCCGGAAATCGAGACGCATATGTCGTCCAGCACGACGCGGGCGCTTGAGCGCTTGCTGGAGGAGGATGATACCGCGGCCGCGATCGGCGGCGAGGATGCCGCCAAGCTGTTCGGCTTCGACGTGCTCGCCCACGGGGTTGGCGATCACGAGCAGAATATCACCCGCTTCATCGTGCTGGCGCGTGACAGCAAGCTGCCGGCGCGCGGGGTCGAGTGCAAGACATCGATGATGTTCACCACCCGCGATGATCCTGGCGCCCTGGTCGATGCGCTGACCGGATTTCGCGATAATGGCATCAATCTGGTGAAGCTGGAATCGCGCCCGATCGCCGGCAATCCCTGGGAGGAAATGTTCATCATGGATGTCGAGGCGCATCTCGACGACCCCAAGCTGCGCGACAGTCTCACAACGCTTGAAGCCCATACGCGCGAGATCAAGATGCTCGGTTGCTACGCCGCCGACCGGATTGACCGCGTGAGGGTGGATTAAGGCGCACAGTAGTCTTGGCTTGCGTGCAGGACCCCGGTCAGACTAGAAAGCGCCTCCAGATCGGCTGATGCCGATGCAGGCCGATGGATCGGGCGGTTAGCTCAGCTGGGAGAGCATCTCGTTTACACCGAGAGGGTCGGGGGTTCGAGCCCCTCACCGCCCACCACCCTTCGCCCTGCGGGCTTCGGGTGGCAAGCCACCCGCAGCGCGCACCCGGGGCGAAGAGGTGCCCTCCGAAGCCTTGGCGAAGGAGGGCTGCGCTCGACGCTGAACACATACCTTTTTGGCCCCGCCCGCAATCACACCTCAATCGCTTGCCTCCCGGGCACGACGCGCTAGCCTGCTCGCGACACACATTGCTTCCGGGGAGCCGCTCATGTCCGTTTTCAAATCAATCGCCGCCCTGCTGGTGCTCGGGCTGTCATCGCCCGTGCTGGCGGAGCCGATCGACTTTTTCCAGCTGGCGGACACCCGCTATGATCCTGACGTGCCGGCGCCGGAAGACCGGTTGGGATACGGTGTTGGTGAGCGTCCGGTGCGTCATGAGCAGATGGTCAGCTATCTGACCGAGATCGCGCAAGGCTCTGATCGCATCACGGTCGAGACCATTGGCTATACCCACGAACATCGCCCGATCCTGTTCTTTGTCGTCACCTCGCCGGACAATCAGGCCCGGATCGAGGATATCCGCGCGGCGCATCTCGCCCAGCTGGATCCAGCCGCAGCGGCCGGCAATGGACCGGCGATCGTGTGGCTGAATTACGGGGTGCACGGCGCCGAACCCTCGGGCATGGATGCAGCAATTCCGATGCTCTACCACCTCGCCGCTGCCGAGGGCGCCGAGATCGAGCAGACCCTGCGCGACAGCGTCGTGTTGATTACGGCCGTGTTCAATCCGGACGGGCATAACCGGCGCGTCAACACGGTCGAGATGTTCGGCTCGGACACCGCCGTCACCGATCCGGCGCATGCCCAGCACAACTGGTCCAGCACCCGCACCAATCATTATTGGTTCGACCTCAATCGCCAATGGCTGTTGCAGACCCAGCCGGAATCGCAAGCCTGGCTGACCCAATGGCACCGCTGGAAGCCGCAGGTTTCGGCCGATTTCCATGAAATGGGAACGGATGCGACCTTCTATTTCCATCCCGGCGAACCGCGCCGCCTCAATCCGTTGATTCCGGCCCGGGCGCGGGAGCTGACCCGCAATATCGCCCAGCATCATATCGGTTTTCTCGATCAGGAGGCGCGCCTCTATACGACCGAGGAAGGTTTTGACAATTTCTATGTCGGCAAGGGATCGACCTATCCCCAGGTCAATGGCTCACTGGGCATTCTGTTCGAAATCGGCTCGGCCCGTGGTGGTCTGATCGAAAGCGATCATGGGCTCGTCAGCCATGGCGACAATGTCCGCACCCAGTTTCGTACCGGTCTGACGACCATCTCCGGCGCGCTGGCCCAGCGCAGTGAAATCGCGGCCTATCAGCGTCAATTCTTCGCCGATGCCGCTGCACGTGCCGGGCGTGACCGCACAAGCGGCTATGTGTTCTCCGCCGAAGGCGACCCGGCGCGGCTCAACCTCTTCCTCGACCTGCTCGACCGTCATGATGTCACCGTGCATGCGCTGTCCCGTGATCTGCGCGCCGATGGCCGCACCTATCGCGCCGGACAGGCCTACATCGTGCCGATGCAACAGCCGCAATATGTGATGATCCGCGCCCTGTTCGACCGGGTCACCAGCTTCGAGGAGAATGTCTTCTATGACGTCTCCGGCTGGACCCTGCCACTCGCCTATGACCTGGAGTACGCAGCCTTGACCGGGAATATTGCAGGTCAAACGCTCGGTGCCGCCGTTCACCCGACTGAGGTCTCATTCAGCGCGCCGCCGGTCTCAGGCTATGGCTATGTCCTGCGCTGGTCGGATTATTACGCACCGCGAGCGCTCTATCGTCTGCTTGATGCGGAAATCCGCGTTCGCATCGCCACCGAGCCGGCAATGATCATGACCAATGAGGGTTTGATCGAATTCGGACCCGGCACGGCCTTCATCCCGCTGGTCGGGCAGGATGTCAGTGCTGATGCGATCCACGAGCTTGCCGGCCGTATTGCCGCCGAGGACGGAGTTCCCGTCTACGCGGCCACCACCGGCTCAACGCCGGGCGACACGCCGGATCTGGGCGATCGCAGCGGTTTCCGGCCGATCGAACGTCCCGAAATCCTGTTGCTGTTTGATGATGGCATCTCGCTCTATGACGCCGGCGAAGTCTGGCATCAGCTCGATCACCGCATGCAAATTCCTGTCACCTTGCGCCGCAAGAGCGAGCTCTCCGGGCTCGACTGGTCGCGCTATACGCATCTGGTCGTCGTCGGCGGCGGCAATACCGGCTTTGCGGACGGCGATCTGGAGCGCATTCGCAACTGGATACGTGTCGATGGCGGTGTGCTGATTGCAACGCGTCAGGCGGCGCAGATGGCCCAGGACGCCTTCTTTCCAACCGAGGGCGAGGATGATGATGAAGACGACGCCGGTGGCGAGGACGGGGCTGGCGGCGAAGCGCGGCGTGATTATGCCGCCATGCCGGTGGATGATGCCGAGCATGTGATTGGCGGCGCGATCTTTGCCGGCGATCTCGATCTCAGCCACCCGATCGGCTTTGGTTATTCGGATCGTTTCATCGCCGTGCACCGCAATACGGAATTCGTGCTGGATCGGCCCGAGGATGATCCCTTCGCGGTCGTTGTCGAATACGCTGCCGAGCCGCTCTTGTCCGGTTATGCCTCGCAGCGCCGCCGCGACGAGATCGCCGGTACGCCAGCAGTGATCGCCCAGCGTCTGGGACGGGGCTCAGTGGTGATGTTCGCCGACAATCCCAATTTTCGCGCCAGCTTCCGCGGGCCCGAGAAAATGTTCCTCAATGCGGTTTTCTTCGGCGGTTTGATTGATCGTCCGCGTGGAGATTACTAGCAATAGAACGCGTCACGGAGACTCCTGGCCACTCGCCGCGGCAGGCGTTGGAATTGACTATGCATCGGGCGTTATTGGGCGCAATACTCGCCTCTCCTGACTGAGGGCTGGCGTGGATGCGAGTTTCGGTCTTGGTGATCGTGTTGGTCCTTGCTGTGGCGGGGTGTTCTACGGTGCCGCGTGAATTTACGCCGGTTCTGGCCCAGTCGCTTTCGCTGGATCCGCACTTCGCCAGCGCGATGGAACAGTGCACAGCGCTGGTTGACGCCGGTGTCCGCGAAAATTTTGGAAACCAGGCCCTGGGAGCCGTCGCGGTCGGCACGACGGCGGCTTACGGGACGGGGGCGCTGGCCATGGCCAGCGCCGGGTCCACCTTGCTCGGCTCTGCCGCAGCGGCCAGCGTCGCGGTTGTCGCCATGCCGGTGGCCGGCATTCTCGTGGGAGTCGGCTATAGCCGTCGTGTTCGCGCGGGTCGAGAACGCGTAATCCAGACCGCGATGACGACCTGCCTGGCCGAGAGCGGCTACCAGGTCCAGCGCTGGGATCGCGTGGCCGACTGAGCCTCAGGCGTCCGCCAAAGTCGCCAGTAGCCCACCGACATCGCTCGCATCAAACACCTGTACATCCGCCCTCGGCGCATGGCGCGCGATGGTTCGTGCCGTCTCGGCGGCGCTGACCGGTCCGGGCGTCATCTCATTGATGATGACGGTGCAGCGGCCGTCGAGCGCCCGCAGGGCCGTCAATGTGTGCGAAATGGTGCCGAGATAATTGCCGGCCACCAGGACGGGCCGCGCATCGAGTTCGCGGATCAGGTCGAGATTGAGCCCGTCCTCGGCGATCGGCGACATGACGCCGCCAGCACCCTCGATCACGGTCGGTCCGGCCGGGTCGAGATGATCGAGGCACCAATTGACCAGTGGCGCGAGCCGCAGCTCGCGGTTTTCCAGTCTTGCTGCCATGTCCGGCGAGATCGCGGCTTTGAAGCGCCAGGGCGTCATTGCCTGCACGGTCTGGGCGTTGAGCGCCTGGCCATTGGCGCGCAGAAGGCGAATCGTATCGGTCGCCGAGAGGGCATCGGGGTCGAAGCCGGAGGCGACCGGTTTGAGCACGCGGGTCTCTTGGCCGGTGGCGCGCCGTGCCGTCAACAGGGCGGACAGGACATGGGTTTTGCCGATATCGGTGCCGGTGCCGGTGAAGAAGAAGGGCCGGCGCATTATTCGGCCGCCTCGCGCTGCGGCGCCCAGGCCGCGACCAGGCTGGCGAGCCGGTCGATATCGGCTTCGTCATGGGCCGCCGAGAATGTGATGCGCAGGCGCGCCGTGCCACGCGGCACGGTTGGCGGCCGGATCGCAGTGACGAGGAAACCTTCGGCCCGTAAATGGCTGGACGCGTCGAGCGCGGCGCTGGCGCTGCCGAGGATGACGGGCACGATCGGTGAGACGGGTTCGGGCAGGCCGGCGGCGGCGCAAAAACGGCGCGCCAGCTGGGTTGGGCGTTCGCACATAGCGGAATCGCTTTCGACCAGGTCCAGCGCCTTGAGCGCCGCCGCGATGCTGGCCGGAGCCGGCGCGGTGGTGAAGACCAACGGCCGGGCGCGGGTGCGCAGCAGCTCGCACACGGCATGCGAGGCGCAGAGATAGCCGCCATAACTGCCGAGCGCTTTCGACAGAGTGCCCATTTGCAGCGGTGCCTGGGCGGGCGGGTCAAAGGCATGCGCCGAGCCACGACCGCCAGCGACGACCCCGACGCCATGGGCATCATCAACCAGGGTCCAGGTGTTATGGCGATCGGCAATAACCAGCAGGCCGGGCAGGGGCGCCAGATCGCCATCCATCGAGAATACGCCATCGGTCATGATCATCGCGCGGCGGGCATCGGGACGCATTTCGGTCAGCTTGGCTTCAAGGTCGGCGAGGTCATTATGGCGGAAGGTTTCGACCCGGGCGCGTGATAATTGTGCCCCGGCAAACAGGCAGGCATGGGCGAGTTCATCGATCAGGATCAGATCGCCAGCGCCCAGCAGGGCAGGGGCTATCGCCAGATTGGCCAGATAGCCGGATCCGAAGAGGATGCAATCCTCACTGCCCTTGAAGCGGGCCAGGCGTGCTTCCAGCTCGAACAAGAGCGGATGACCGCCCGTGACCAGCCGCGAGGCCCCTGAGCCGGTACCATAGCGTGCTGTCGCGGCCTGGGCGGCGGCAATCACTTCGGGATGGCGGGTGAGGCCGAGATAATCATTGGAGCAGAAATTGATCAGAACCCGCCCGCCCTGTTCCACATGCACGGCGTCCATTGCGTCAGTTGCGACGATGCGGCGACGCAGCTGAGTGCGCTCCAGCCCGGCCAGCTTGCCGCTGGCATAGGCCTCAAGCGTCGCTGCGGCGGAGATGGAGTCGGGACTGGCTTCGGGTGATCTCATCTCAGCCCTGTCGCACAGAATTCAGGCCTGCTAAAGCCCCGGATATGAAAACATCGCGCCCCGATCCGGCCAGCCAGCATCTCTGGCGGCCCTATACCCAGATGAAAACCACGCCAGCCGCCTTGCCGGTCGTCTCGGCCGAGGGCGTTCGCCTTCGCCTCGCGGACGGGCGCGAGCTGATCGATGGCATCTCCTCCTGGTGGACGGTCTGCCATGGCTATCGCCATCCCCACATCATCCAGGCGGTGAAGGATCAGCTCGACCGCGTGCCGCACGTCATGCTGGGCGGGCTGACCCATGACCCAGCCGAGCGCCTCGCTGCCCGGCTGGCCGCGCTGGCGCCGGGCGATCTCAATCATGTCTTTTTCTGCGAATCCGGCTCGGTCTCGGTCGAGATCGCGATGAAGATGGCGATCCAGTACTGGATCAATCAGGGCATTGCCGGCCGCACCCGCTTTGTCGCCTTTCGCGGCGGTTATCATGGCGACACCATTGCCACCATGTCGGTTTGCGATCCCGATGAGGGGATGCATTCCCTGTTCGCCGGCTCGCTGCCGCGCCAGATCATCGCCGACCTTCCCGTCGATGCTGATTCGATCGCGCGTTTTGAAACCCTGCTCGACACGCATGCTGGCGAGATTGCCGGCGTGATGACTGAGCCTCTGGTGCAGGGGGCCGGGGGGATGAAATTCCACGCGCCCGAATCCCTGCAAGCGATGCGGCAGGCCTGCGATGCGCGCGGCCTGCCCTTGATCTTTGACGAGATCATGACCGGCTTTGGCCGTCTCGGCACCATGTTCGCCGCTGAAAAGGCCGGCGTGACGCCCGACATCATGACCGTCTCCAAAGCCCTGACCGGCGGCACACTGCCGCTCGCCGCCGCCATCGCGTCAAAGCGCATCTTCAACGCCTTCTGGAGCGATGAGGCGTCGGCGGCGCTGATGCATGGCCCGACCTATATGGGCAATCCGGCGGCCTGCGCCGCGGCCAATGCCTCGCTGGACCTGTTCGAGCGCGAACCGCGGCTGGAACAGGTCGCGGCGATCGAGCGGGCGTTTGCGCGGCGGCTGCCTTCGGCGCGCGATATCCCGGGCGTTGTTGATGTGCGCTGGCAGGGCGCGATCGGCGTGATCGAGATGGCGGGCTTGCCCGCACTCGATTCGCTCAAGGCGGATTTTGTCGAGGCGGGCATCTGGGTGCGTCCCTTCAACAATATCATTTATCTGATGCCGCCCTTCGTGATCTGCGATAGCGATCTGGAATTGCTGATAAACACCTGTCTGGCCGTGACGCGACGCTGGGCCGGACAGCATTTCACGGGCGTATGAGCGGGGTGCTGCTTTCGCGCTGTTCACCCCTGCCCAAAGTCGCTTGACCGGGCGGCAGTGAAACCTTAGACAAACGCCTCTCGCTGAGGCGGGAACACCAAGCGGGTGTAGCTCAGTTGGTTAGAGCGCCGGCCTGTCACGCCGGAGGTCGCGGGTTCGAGTCCCGTCACTCGCGCCATTTTCTTCCTTTAAAAGCAATAGGTTGAAGATGGCGCGAAGCCGCCACTCCGAGTGTTCCGACTCGCTATCGCGGCGTTGTTCCGACTTTTGTCCCCGCTTCGTTCTGTAGACATTGGCGACCCAGCTCTCGCTTCTTGGCAATTTGACGGTTTTTCGTGACCGTTTCCGGTGTGTATGTGTTTTCCAAAAACCTGTTCGTGGCGATGTTGTTCGCGAGGATCGATCCGCGTTCTTCGCGCGTCGCGCCACCAAGGTCAGCCTCAATATTTCCGGATCGTCGAATGTCCCTGAACTGTCGGCGGTCGCCGGGGAACGCAATCTTCCGGACGGACCGGAAATCGTCCGAGAACGTGTCCTTCGATCGGTAGGCATTGCCGTTGCGTTGTCTAAGAAATGGGGCATCTGGTGCGACGGACATATCCAGTTCATCCAGATATTTTCGGATCGCGTCGCGAAGTGGGTCGCTTATCGGCGCAAGAGACTCCTTGCCGGTTTTGGCTCTGTTCTGGTCGAAGTACGCTCCATCCGGGTCTGTGCGAAGCTGAGAGGTCGAGAGGGATCGGACGTCCACAGGTGAATAGAGGGTTTCCCATGCTATCCAGATTGCCAGCGACATCCCGTGGAAACCCATTTCAGTGGCTTTCTTGATCAATGTTGTGATCTCACTGAAGACCCAAAATTCCCTTCGACCGGGAGGTTGGGGATTCGAAACCCCGCCGATAGGCGCCTTTGAAACTAAGTCGGCACACTCAAGGGCTCCGAGCAAGGCACGCCAGATTTTGAGAATCCGATAACGTTGGGACGAGCTCAGTGTGCCATCACGTTCTCTGTTTCGGAGCTCATGGTGGAAATCTTCGCTTCTAGCGGCATTGATCTTGCGGACGTCGGTGTTCCCGAACCGGTCGGCAATGGTGGGCCATGCGCGGACGTAATCGTCACGGGTTCTGGCCATCTTCCGCTCCCAAGCTGCCGATCTCCGATACTGATCAAAGAACCTTCCGAGCGAGCCTTCAGTGTATTCGCTTTTGGGTTGGGCGGTTAAGCCTGTGCCGACGCTGCTGGCTGATAGGTAGGCGTGATATAGCTCAAGGGCATGGGCTTCCGCGGCCGGCCCCACGCGGCCCAAGGGTATAGAACTCTTGTAGGAGCCGTCATCGCGAATCCAGCCAGCCTCTTTGGCACGCTTTGATCCGAGCTCGAAGTAGGCTCGCTCGTTCCGTCGCACAGTCATGTAGGGAATTTTTGCGCCTGCCATCACTTCAATCCTAGCGCTTCGGCAAATTGATCGTCGGAGAACACATCTGAGCGGCCAGTCGCAGCATCTGGCTGATCGATGTCTACGCCCTCGACGACGACTTCCCGGCCATTGATCCGAACCATCGGTCGATATCCGCTTTCACACACGGACGAGATCACAATTTTTATCATCGCCTTGAGACCCGGTTGGCGAGTGCTTTTTGGTTTCGAGTTGGGCGTTTCACCCTCATGGCTCTCGGTTGATATTGGTTTCCGCGGGGCTTCGCTCAATAGCGGCCCGTCAGTTTCCGTGCTGCCGCCAGCTCCAGATGTCACTAATTCTGTACTCACTCAAATGCTGCCTTCCGAGCCGATCCTGTGGCCTATAGTCATAATGGTACAAACAGGGCGCCCATTGCAGCACGGCGAAGATTTTTTTTCACAGCGTCCGAGAAAATCCGCAAGTAACTGGATATATTGGAGTAATGAGAGTTTCGGCGTTCCGGGTGGCGCCCATTTGTGGTGCTCGCGCGCGATAGGACATTCCGGAAAAAATTACAGCGTTTGCTGCAAAAAAAAATCGTCGCTGTGAACGATCGGTCCTGACCGTTCAGGAACACCAAAAAGCGCCTCTCCCATAAATAATGTCACCGCTCTCAGAAAACGGCGGGGCGATTGTCCTATTATGGACGAAAGGAGAAGCGACGATGCTGGCACGACTGACCAATCCGGAAGACTACCACCCAGACACACTGGATGCGTGGGCCAATGCCTGCGATGCGGACGATAACGGTCCGGATGACGCTGTCGGCCTCAAGAGATCGCCGCCACCGATTATGACGCTGGCTGCTGTGAGGAAGAACCTAGGCGGCGCAACGCCGCTGGTCATCCAAGCGTTGGTCGATCACCACGGGATGCCAGCACCACGGGTCACTGAGGCCGTCTCTATGGGCATTCCAGTAGAGTCTTGGGTCTGGGATACTCAGACTTGGTGGGAGTGGTATTGGCGACACCGCAGCAGTTTCAAGGCGGCAATAACGCCTAAGACCGGCAATGTGGCTGCGGTAGGACTACCCAGAATTAGCTACAAGCACATCTCCAAGGAATGGATACACGCGGAAGCCCTGAAACATGGCCGGAGACTCTCGCATGAGATGACCATCAGCTTTTGCGAACCTCATCTGGCCCCTAAGGATGAGCCCGTCATTTCACGCTTGAACGAACGTGAGCGATCTGAAGTTGGCAGGCTTGCCGGCAAGCTGCCTACCAAGGTTTGGCGTGGCTTCTTCGGCGTCGACAAGGCCCCCGCTGGCATGTTTCTTTTTTGTGTCTATCCAGAGTGCCTTGGCCGGCATGGTGGCGCCACGCGATGGCACTTTCATGTCGAGCTATTCCTCGACGAGATGGAAGCTTGGCTGGTGACGATCTGCATGCATCGAATCCGGAAACGCCTACAAAAGTACCTCTCCGGATACGCCAGCGGCAGAGAGGTCAGCGTCGAATTTCAACCTGTTGACCAAGGCTACGCCGGGTACTGCCAGAAGAATGCGTTCGACAGCTTGGACATGATTGAATCCAACTTTTTGAAGTTGGCGCCTAAGTAAAACTGACCTGTATCTCAATCGTCCGTCCGGGTATCGGTGAGGCGTGCTTACAGGGCGAGATTGAGCCTGAATTGCTGGTCGTGCTGAGGCATGCCCCAATTATATCCTATAGGTTATCGTCTAATAAAACATTCACATCAATTCAAACAAATCAAATAGTGTACAATTCAATAATAAAGTCCGATTATTAGGCAAAACAATTATTCAAAACAATGTGATCAAAATTCTTTAATAACTTTCATGTAATTGTAATATGAAGATTAGTATTATAGTAAGTACAAATTATTGTAATGTTGTTTTAGTAACGATTACTGTAAGGATTTTATCGAAGTTGAGGTGAAAGTGAATACAGGTGATAAAAAGTGGTTCGAAACCGTTTGACTTGCAAGGCTGATAGACGCTTTTCCTTGATGCTTGCTGTTAGGCTGAAGTGAAAAGGTGCCAAATAACAGATGGTGGACCCAAATGCCGATTGTGCTGGCGCTGCCTTTAGCGTGCCATTTTGTAGAAATCTGTCGTCACCCGTTCAGTCAAAACTTGTTTGCCAGTAGTAATGCGGACTGCCTAGGCAATCTGTTTTGATCGCCCAGTATTCTCGCAGGAGATTGAACCCGTCATGCAGATCAGCGTGTCCAAAGCCTGATCGTGACGGTGGGACCAAACCCTCTTCCAGCTTGTGATTTCGAGACCGCCATCAAATCGCAATTGTATTTCGTCGAAGGCTACCAAGTTTACTGATTGCCGATAGTGCAGTTTGTTCCGCCCTGTCCGCACGGGTCGAATGAGCAAGTCGGGACAAATGTGTTTCCATATCCTGATAGAGGGCTGCCGGATTTGTTTCGGAAAAGGCGAAGCCGTATGGGCTTAAAACTAGGCGGATTTCTTCAAAGACTTCCTGTGAAACGGGCATGTTATTTGGGCCAAGAATGTCGTCGATGACGAAGCGCCCACCGATGAGGGGTTTGTATGAAATAATTGCCGTTTCGGTTCCTTTGAACACAAGGAATCCGATCTCGCCGGCAAGCGCTTCCATCCCATAATTGCGAAAATTGCGCAGACAATTACGGTATTTCTGGCCCGTCCTTTCAAGGTCGTGAAATGTCCTGACTGCTTCGAACCGATCATCAGCAATCGCCGATCCGGCCGGAAAATGGCCTACTTTTCCGAAGAAATGCTCGGTAACCTTTCCCCAAAAATGACCCCTGTCAGAAGACATGCCCAACGCATTATTGAGCCGAATGCGGTCAGCATTCGTGCGGTTTTCAAAAAGGCTTTTCAGCAAAATTCCCTCGACCTCGTGCAGAAGAAGTTTCATGATTTTCGTATTGCGAAACTCCACCGGCAGTGCTGCAAGAATCCTGACGAAATCGGGCGTAATCGCCTCTTCGTGCATCATGATTTTCACCGCATGCCGGCAGGTCAGTAGCGATGTGAAGGTGCGATAGTCGCCTCGTTCCCAGAGCGGCAAAGCCAGCTTTTTCAACAAGCAGACATTATCGGCCGTAAAGCTTGGGCTCCCAGCGAAGGCTGCATCTCGCCAATCCTTCGCGTGGGTTAGGACCGTGCCAATATTATTATTCGAGGAAATGGGGTTGGCCAGAATAAGGCCACAAATATGCATCCATGCCGACGGCCGCTCGAGGAAATCTGAATGGGGGAACGGGATTTGTTCCGCAATCGATTGAGACCATGGCCCAGCAAGATGATCCAACGCACTGCTGATGCGATGAACGATCTCGAAATCCATTGGTGAGTTTTGCAGCATGAAAATCCTTTTCGCCGAAGCTCTAAGGATGCGAGTTCATAACTATATTTTGCGGCCAATTTGTGGCGGCAGCATATATTCACGTCGGGAATAGCACTAGCTTCTAAGTACATTCAGGAGCAAGTAAAAATGATTATGAATATTAATGACGTTTCACAGCAAACCCTTCTTTCAGAAGCTACAATACGGCGTCTCGTAAAGCGTGGCGCCTTTCCTAATCCTGCAACACTGACGGGCCGAAGACGCGTTTGGTCTGAAGAGGCCATCTACGACTGGATTGAGCAACGCCTAGCTGAGAGCGGTGGTGTTCATCATGAATAAAGCAAAATTGTTTGGACAATCTATTAGCAAATATATTAATTTGAATTTCCCGGAGCAATTACTAGTGCAATATTACTTCCACTTGGAAATGCGTTTCCCACCACATATGAGATATAGTGGTGGCGATATTTTGTTTCGTGGGCAGTGTATCGCCACGGTTGAGACCAACGCGGACGAACAGTTTCGGGCCATTTTTCTTGGCCCTGCTACGTCCAAGAGTTTGTGGCCGACGGCCACCACCGGTGCTGCGGCGGACCGTATTGACGTTACGCCATGGTTCGAGATCGATGACTGGCTGTTCTTGTGCGATCTGATCGATTTGCGGCTTCAGCGGTTGCTGCGATGTGATGGCATGGTGCCACCGAAAGAGACGGCCCCAGCTGACCCAGAAGGCAATGAAGGTTGTTCATCGCCACGCAGCAAACCCGCAGGCGTTTGTCCTATCTGAATATCGACGGCAATTTCGCCGCCGATTTTGAGGTAGGAAAATGAAATACGAAATTCCAATGACGCAACAGGGCCAGACGGCCATCGGCCAGATAAGGCGGGCGATGGCAGGTTTGGTTCGATTTGAAAGCATTCTCGAGAAGCCCCTTGATTATGTTCAGGCTGGGCGCGCCATCGTCGTCTTTTCAGTCACACGATCCATGGAGACGTTGATTGTTGAGCTGGTCGATCCCAATCCCGAACACGCGGAGTGCGGTGATCCGCTTCAGACCATCTTCAGCATCGATCTGACTGGTGAGAGTTTCGTTGATGACGAGATCATTGAAGCCATCTCAGACCATCTGATCGATCACCAAATTCGCTTTCAGTACCCGTGCGAAACTCATCCGTCTGAACGGTGTTCCGACTGCCATCGTCGGCCGCAGTCGTGCACAGGCAGGGAGGGCGTCTGATGCATCACCAGTCATGTGAGTGCTTACTAACGGTCGATCCGATCTATGAAGAGCCTCGTCAAAGAGCAAAGCCTCGTCGCATCATGGATCAAACGCGGGATATGCTTCACCGCATTGGTTTAGTTGAACGGGTGTTGGACAGCGAGTCATCGCGGTGGGAAACGCCCGCTGGTATGGTTGTATGCACCATTTACGTCGAACCCTTTGGGTGTGGCCTGTACATCAATGATGAGGATGGCTCGGAACCCTTAGCTAAACCGCGGCTCTTCGATGAAAGATATTTTGACATCTTAAACCGCGATGTCCTTCGTGTGGTCAAACCGATGCTTGATGATATCGTGGCCACGGCGTTGAACCGGCCATACTAACTGATCGGCGTGACGATGAGCCGGATTTCCGTTTGCTCATCGTCTCGCACCAACCCTTCCCGAAGAACCCGATAAGAGCCTGACCCGGTTGCCGACAAGTCGCTTCCTGTGATCTATGTCAGATGCAACCGCAGGGGGATAATCGGTGACAGACGAACAGAAGAAGAAGCTTGAGCAAAAGCTCTGGGATATTGCCAATACCCTGCGTGGCAAGATGAATGCGGATGAGTTCCGCGATTATGCGTTGGGCTTCATCTTCTACAAATACCTGTCCGAACGGATGCACCTGTACGCCAACAAGGTGCTGGAACAGGACGGGATTGATTTTCTCAAGATCGATGAAGCGTCCGCAACCGGAAAAGCCTATCTCGACGCGGTGTCACAGGCGTCCATCGATGCCCTTGGATATTTCCTGAAGCCATCAGAATTGTTCAGTCAGATTGCGAAACGGGGATCAAAGCCCGGTCAATTCATTCTGGCTGATCTTGCCGCGATCCTGAACAATATCCAGAAGTCCACGATGGGCACGGAATCCGAAGATGATTTCGACAATCTGTTTGAAGACCTTGATCTGACATCATCCAAACTCGGCCGTACCGAAGACGCCAAGAATGCCCTGATCACGAAGATACTGGTGCACCTTGATCAGATCGATTTTGAACTCGACCGGTCCGAGAGCGATGTGCTCGGTGATGCCTATGAATATCTGATCGGGCAGTTTGCATCCGGCGCCGGCAAGAAGGCGGGTGAGTTCTATACGCCGCAGCAGGTTTCAACCATTCTCGCCAAGATCGTGACCACCGGTAAGACCCGGATCAAATCAGTTTATGATCCGACGTGCGGATCGGGCTCGCTGTTGTTGCGGGTGTCTAAGGAAGTCGAGGTTTCCGAATTCTACGGTCAGGAAATGAACCGGACCACGTACAATTTGGCCCGAATGAATATGATCCTTCATGGGGTTCATTACCGTAATTTCGACCTTCGGCAGGAAGACACGCTGGAACATCCGCAGCACCCGGATATGCGGTTTGAAGCGGTTGTTGCCAATCCACCCTTCAGTGCGAACTGGTCCGCCAATCCCCTGCTTTTATCTGATGATCGCTATAGCCAATACGGGCGACTGGCGCCGTCATCAAAGGCCGATTTCGCCTTTGTCCAACACATGCTCCACCAGCTTGATGAAAACGGAACGATGGCGGTCATCCTGCCGCACGGTGCCTTGTTCCGTGGTGGTGCTGAAGGCCATATCCGGCAGTATCTGATCAAGGAGAGAAACTGGCTCGACGCCGTGATCGGTCTGCCGGCCAATCTCTTTTACGGCACCACCATTCCGACCTGCATCATGGTGTTCAAGAAATGCCGGGAAGAGCCAGACAATATCTTGTTCGTCGATGCCAGCTCGTGTTTCGAGAAGGGCAAGAACCAGAACAACCTTCGGCGTAGCGATATAGATCGCATCGTTACCGCCTTCCGCACCCGCGTTGACGAAGAACGATTTAGTCACAGGGCCGGCTTGGGTGAGATTGAAGAAAACGACTTCAATCTGAACATCCCTCGCTATGTCGATACGTTTGAACCAGAACCGGACATCGATCTGGCTGCGGTCACGGCGTCCATCAAATCGGTCGAAGCCGAAATGGCGGATATCGATGCCAGCATTCGCGGGTTCTGCAAGGAACTTGGAATGGAGTCACCGGTATGAGTGGTTCGCCTAGCTACTACCGGGTGATGTCAGGGCAGAAGTCTGTCTATTCCGATGAAGGCCGTCGCGGCGGCTGGATTGGCGGCGGCTGGAAGTTCGATTTTGATCTCGACCGGCATCTCACCGATGACTGGCGCGATTTCAATACCGCGATGAAGCCGGTCTTCCTCAAGAACAATCCGGACAAAAGCAAGGTTGCGGCCGGGCTTGCTTGCGGAATGCTCTGGACGATCTGCAAGGGCATCTCCGACGGCGATATTATTCTGACGCCTGATGGCGCCGGCGCCTATCACGTTGGCAAGGCGGTAGGTCGGTATTTCTACCATGAAGGGCATGACCTGCCCCACCGCAGGCGCGTTGAATGGCTGGATATGAAGGTGGACCGTTCAGCGATGAGCGAAGGCCTTCGCAATTCCACCGGGTCTGTTGGCACGGTCAGCAATATCACCAAGCACGGCGACGAGGTTGAACGGCTCATTCGCGGCGATGATCGGCCGACCATCATATCCACCGATGACACCGTGGAAGACCCCGGCGTTTTTGCGTTGGAACAACACCTTGAACATTTTCTTGTCATGAACTGGCAGCAAACCGAACTCGGCCGGCATTACGATATCTTTGAAGAAGACGGTGAGCTGGTCGGCCAGCAATTCCCGACGGATACCGGTCCCATTGATATTCTTGCCATCAGCAAGGATCGCCGCGAATTGCTCGTCGTCGAACTGAAAAAGGGCAGGGCCAGTGATGCTGTGGTCGGTCAGATTCAACGGTATATGGGCTATGTCCTCGATGAACTAACCAGTGACAATCAAACCGTTCGCGGTGCCATCATCGCGCTGCATGATGATAACCGCTTGAAACGGGCTCTCCGCGTCACCAGCAATATCGATTTCTATCGCTATCAGGTGTCCTTCCGGCTGACGAAGGATGAGCGACAATGAGTGCGGTTCCAGAAATACGGTTTCCCGAGTTTGATGGGGAATGGACAAACGACCGGCTCGCCAATTTGATCCAGAAAGGTCGCAAGATAACCTATGGAATTGTCCAGCCGGGAACCTTTGTCGCGGACGGCGTCGTGCTGGTCCGAGGTGGTGACTACTCAGGTGGCTGGAGTGATCTATCTGAATTTCGCCGTGTGACCCCTGAAATTGACGGCCCCTACAAGCGATCGAGGTTGGAAAGTGGCGATCTTCTTCTGACAATCGTAGGCGCGAACACTGGTACGGTGGCAATTGTTCCGGACTGGTTGTCCGGTGCGAACATCACCCAAACCACTGCACGCGTGGCAATTGAACCCAAACGAGCGTCGCCGGGCTTCATCTTTCATTTTCTTCGAACAAGCCGCGGAAAAAACGAGGTCTACAGGTACATCAAAGGGGCTGCCCAACCGGGGCTCAACCTCGCCGATGTCGAGAAGTTCTTGTTTCCGCTTCCAACCCTTCCAGAACAGCAGAAAGTCGCCACCTTCCTCGGTGCCGTCGACAACAAGATCGACGCCCTTCGCCGCAAGCATGACGCCCTGAAACAATTCAAAGCCGGGCTGATGCAGAAGCTGTTCAGCCAAGAGCTTCGGTTCCAGCGCGATGACGGTCCGGACTATCCGGATTGGGAAGAGAAGCGGTTGGGTAAAATCGCCGACATCGTTGGCGGCGGCACCCCGGAAACCGCACGTCCTGAATATTGGAATGGCGATGTGGATTGGTTCACCCCGACCGAGATAAAATCCAAATATGCCTATGGCAGCCGTCGCAGGATATCTGAGAAGGGTCTACGGAACTCATCCGCAAAGGTGCTCCCCGCAGGAACATTGTTGCTGTGCACGCGTGCCACGGTCGGGACAATTTCCATAGCTGCCCGGCCCTGCACAACAAATCAGGGCTTCCAATCGCTGATAATACGAAAGCCGCATGTCAACGAGTTTTGGTACTATTGGGTTGTCCAGAACAAGAAAGAGTTCATTCGGCGTGCTTCCGGTTCGACCTTCCTCGAAATTGGTAAAACCGAAGTTGGCAAACTACCGGTACTGACGCCTCATCCCGACGAACAGAAAAAGATCGCTGACTGCCTCGCCGCGATGGATTCCAAGATCGAAGCTGTTGCCGGTCAGATCGCACACGTTGAGAGCTTCAAGGCAGGTCTTCTCCAGAAGATGTTCGTATAGGGACTGGCCATGACCGATTATCAGTCAGAAGCTGAACTCGAAACCAATCTGGTCGAACGCCTGACCGGTCTTGGCTGGCACCCAGTAGTGATCGCTGATGCGGCCGCGTTGAAGGCCAATCTCAAGCGCCAGATCGAAAAGCACAACAAGGTCGATCTGACCGATGGCGAGTTCGCCAAGGTCATCAATCATCTCGATAAGGGCAATGTCTTCGACAAGGCCAAAATCCTGCGCGACCGGATGCAGCTGACCCGCGATGATGGATCATCGCTCTACCTGCAATTCCTGAACACCGAGGACTGGTGCCGCAATGAGTATCAGGTCACCACACAGGTCAAACAGGAAGGTTCCTACAAGAACCGCTATGACGTCACCCTGCTGGTCAATGGCTTGCCGCTGATACAGGTGGAATTGAAGCGCCGCGGCATGGAGCTGAAAGAAGCCTTCAACCAGATCAATCGCTATCAGCGCCATTCCTACTGGTCAGAGAACGGGCTGTTCCAATACGTCCAGATTTTCGTGATCTCCAACGGCGTGAACACGAAATACTACGCCAACAACCGGTTTCAGGATTTCAAGCAGACCTTCTACTGGGCCAAGCCCGATAACTCGCTGGTCACCCAGCTGGACACCTTCGCCGATCAGTTTCTGGAAAAATGCCACGCCAGCAAGATGATCGGCAAATACATCGTCCTGCATGAAAGCAATAAGGTGCTGATGGTCTTGCGGCCCTATCAGTATTATGCGGTCGAAGCGATTGCCGAACGGGTGAAAAACGGGCGCAAGAACGGCTATATTTGGCACACAACCGGATCAGGGAAGACCTTGACGGCGTTCAAGGCCTCACAGGTTCTGATCGAAAATCCGAAGGTGGAAAAGGTCATCTTCGTCGTAGATCGCAATGATCTCGATTATCAGACGACCAAGGAATTCAATTATTTTTCCGATGGGTCCGTTGATGGCACGACCAATACCAAGGCGCTGGTCAAACAACTGGCCGGTGATCACAAGCTGATCGTCACCACGATCCAGAAACTCAACACCGCGATCTCGAAAACCAAGTTCGATGGACCGCTGGAAGCCATCAAGGACAAGCGGGTCGTTTTCATTTTTGACGAATGTCACCGATCCCAATTCGGCGAGACCCATAAGCGGATCGTCAAATCCTTCACCAAGGCCCAACTCTTCGGCTTCACAGGAACGCCGATCTTCGCGGAGAATAAGGTCGGGTACAAAACCACCAAGGACCTCTTCACCGACTGCCTGCACAAATACGTCATCACCGATGCGATCAAGGATGAGAATGTCCTGCGGTTCTCGGTGGAATACTGGGGCCGGCTGAAAGCCAAGGATGGGTCACTTCTCAGCGATGAGGATGTGGCCGCCATCAATAAGAAGGAATTCTTCGAGAATGATGGCCGGGTTGGCGGCATTGTTGACTGGATCATCGAACACCACGGCCGCAAGACGCATGGCAAGCAATTCAGCGCCATTTTGTGTGTGTCCTCGATTGATGCCCTGATCAAATACTATGAGATGTTCGCGGCGAAGAAGGCTGCCGGCGAACATGACCTTCGCGTCGGCACCATCTTCACCTACGCGGCCAATGAGAATGATAGCGATGCTGATGGATTAATTGGTGATCCCGATCTCGATCCGTCAGACTCCAGCACGGTCAACACGCACACGCGTGACAAGCTGGACCGCTTCATCGCCGACTATAATGCGATGTATCAGACCGCTTTTACGACCAAGGATTCTCAGAGCTTCTATAATTATTACAAAGATATCGCCAAGCGCATGAAGGAGCGCGAGCGCAAGGATTTTCAGGACAAGGACCGGCTCGATATCCTGCTGGTGGTGAACATGTTCCTGACCGGCTTCGATGCGAAGAAGCTGAACACGCTCTATGTCGACAAGAATCTGAAATATCACGGCCTGATACAGGCCTTCTCGCGAACCAACCGCGTCCTCGGACAGGTCAAATCGCAAGGCAATATCGTCTGCTTCCGCAATCTGAAGGAAAAGACCGATCAGGCGATCACACTCTTTTCCAACAAGGACGCCATCGAGACCATCCTGATGGCGCCCTATGAGGAATATGTCGCCCAGTTCAATGCCGGCGTTGAAACCCTGAAGGTCATCACGCCCGACGTCGATGCGGTCAATGATCTGGAATCTGAAGAAGACATCCTCGAATTCATTCGCGCCTTCCGTGAACTCATCCGCATCCGAAACGTGCTGAAGAGCTTCACCGAGTTTGAGCCGGCCGATCTGATCCTGACGCCGCAGGAATTCGAGGACTTCAAATCGAAATATCTCGACATCCACGACCGCACCAAGGACACCGACGATGCAGCATCCATCATCGATGAGGTCGATTTCGAACTGGAACTGATCCAGCGTGACGAAATCAATGTCGTCTACATCCTGCGTCTCTTGGCCGAAGCGATGGATGACGAACACAGCCTTGATCAAAACGTTCGCGATCAGGGTGCCAAGAAGCGGGCGATGATTATCGACCTGCTGGGGTCAGAACAACAGCTTCGGTCCAAGCGTGAACTCATCCAGCGCTTCATCGATGAAAACATGCCGGCCATTCCACCCGGGCAGTCAGTTGAAGATGCGTTCGAAGGTTTCTGGAATGACGAGCGCCAAGCGACCATTGAAAAGATTTGCGCCGGTGAAGGCCTCGACCCGGAAGCCTTCAAACGAATGATCAGCGAGTATCACTTCACCGGCAGGGCGCCGCTTAGTGATGCCGTCATCGACGCGCTGAACGAGAAGCCGAAGATACTGGAACGCAAGACGGTCGTGGAAAGGGTCATCGACCGGTTGCGTGACCTGATCCAGACGTTCGATGAAGGGATGGGGTAGGAAGATGCCACTTCAAAACCGGGTGACGCCATTTGGGGAGATCGTATCTCACAAGGCGCGAGGGCAACTCATGGGGAATCGAGGTTGCCTTCATAACGATCAGAAGCAGCTTGTTGACCGGCGTTGGACCCGCCCAGCATGGGTCACATGTTCCCTTGTCAGTAATTCTGGCAACAAACGGAAACTGATGACGCCGGGGAAATACACCGAGCTTTTCTTCACCGATGAGGCAACCTCGTTCGCGGCCGGCCACCGACCTTGTAGGCAATGCCGTTATGACGCCTATACGCGATTTCAAAAAGCCTTCGGCAAAGCTTTTCCGGAACACGGTGAGCGTCCATCGGCTGTATCTATGGACAGGGCGCTGCATGCCAGCCGCATCGAACGTCGTTCTAAGCAACAGATTACGTTCGAGGCTGACCTGCATAGCCTACCCATCGGAACTTTCTTCGTTGCAAGCGGGCTGCCGCGGCCGATTCAGAAGTTTTCCGATGGCTATAGAGCATGGAGTTTCGATGGCTACGCCCAAATAGAGTTGGAAAGCGACCAGCTGGTGACCGTCCTTACGCCATACCCCTCGGTGCAGGCTTTCAAGGCGGGTTATATGGTTGGCCCGTAAACGAGCCATCTACCCGGTTGGGCCTTGTAGGATTACCGGCTGCGTCAAAAACGACCGTTTGTGACGCATTGAACCGGTGACCGCTGGCTTGCCCCAAACCGCACAATTCGTTGTGTCAGAATTCGTCTTGAAACCTGTTGATGTTCCAAAACCAACCTGTCCCCGTTTTGACGCAACGGCGAGGTCAATGATTGGGCGTCTGTATCTGATCGAGATCGACACCGGCCGCTTCTAATCTCGCCCTTGCAGCTTCAATGACGCTGGGTTCGAAATCCGTTTGATGACGAAGAACGATGGCTTCCCCTGTCAGTTCAGGCATGCCTCGTTCCATGAGCATGTTGAAGCCGTCTTTCGGTTTCGTGCTCTCCGCCCAGCTCGCCAACGTAGCAACGACACCATCACGTTTAACCTTCTGTCTGGTCCGCGACAGCCGCGTGGTTTTGCCGTTCTCCTCGGTCAGGACGTATTCGAACGCGTGAACCGTGGTCCAGAAATCATGCCCAACAGTGCCGGGCTCTTCTTCTGGAACAATCGAGATCAGCTTCCGCATCGCGGCATCTTCGACCGTGGCCTCACCGTGCCGTTTGGCATTTTGATCCATCCGCGAAGCAATTCAGGATCATCGCAGGCATTTATCTGTGAGATGGTTTTCTGGATATCCATCGTGTCTACTCCCGGCTTTCGATTTGAGCGTCAGCCATGTAGCGCGTGGCGCTTGTGAACTTGTTGCCGGTCGTGGTGATACGAACCTCGCTATGATCCGCATCGCTTCCATGGGACCGAGGTGGGCGTTATACGGGAACGCCGTTTCCGGCGATTTCACCGATCGAGCGAGCGCCCTTCGAAAGATTGCAGGACGGGCACGCCACGCGACCGTTGGAAACCGTGGTTTTCCCGCCTTTGACGTGTGGGATCAGATGGTCAGCGTGCCAGTTATCCCAACCAACCTTTTCGCCTCCACACGTGATGGCTAGTTTGCAGATGCCGCCGTCACGTCGAAAGATCGCTAGTCGTTGTTCGTGGCTGAAGTCCCTCACTGGGTCCGTCGTCTCGATATTGGGGTATTCAAGAAAGAATCGCTTTTCCAATGTCTCGACTCGAGCCCGGATGCTCTCCTCGGCGTCCGTCGATTGGCTGGTCAGGCGCCGGTATTCGACGAGGGTCCAGTCCCGCTCTTCATCAGTCTTCTCTTCGTTCAGGCGCCGTTCTTGTTCGAACTTGATGAACCAGTCGGCAAGGGGCTCGGCCAAACCTGCGTGCACATAGCTCTCGATAAGCGTTGAAGCGATGCAATAGAGATTAATCACGTTGTAGCGTTCGAGCTCGGGCGTCCGTTCCGGAAAGGCCGTGGACAGAAAGTCATAGGTTTTCATGATTTTCCGGGCGGTTCGTCCGTTGGGGTCGAAATCTCGGTTGCCCTCGTACATTTTGTTCAAATCAGAATCTTTGACGTTGGTTGGCCCGCCTTCCAATTCAATCAGGATCGTCTGTGCGGCAACGTGATCATACGTGAATCGAGCATCGCTGAATTTGCATCGTTCGAAGAACTCATGTCGAGCAAGCGCTTTTACGAAATCACGCATCCCGCCGCTTAGGGCGTTTCGCTTTTCCTGCGCTTTCAAATTGGTGCCGTTCTGAAGTCGTAGAAACATGTCCCGAATTTCTTCGTCATCGTCGATGGCGTCCGTCACCATCACTACGTCTAGCGAGTAGGTCTGGAAAACGTCGGCGATTTCGATCGGCAAGTCTGAAAACTTCAGGCCGGCGACATCAAACCCATTGATTGGATCGCAATCCTTGGCGAGTGGGTATTCGTTTGCCGCAAACTCCCAAATCGCCCGAAGGCGCTGCTGGCCGTCGACAACCTCGTACTGAACGCCATCATCGCGCTTCACCTGCCGCCAATAGAATTTTGGCACGTCGTAATTTCTCAGGATGGTGTCCATCAGCAATTGTTTTTGCTTCCGCGACCATGCCGGAGGGCGCTGGTAATCCGGGGTCGGGTCGATCCGAGGCCGCATCAGGCAGACTGTAGGAAGGGCGAGCGGTCTCTTGTTTAGTTCCACGTTGTTCTCCGCCTATGGTGCATGAGTTTCAGATTCACCGTAGGGTTTTTACCGGATGATTGAAAGTCGCAGATAATTGCCTAGTGACAGGATTTGTCACCTTATTCCGGTAAGTTCAAAAAATGGCTCAAAAGCAAACCGACCAACGACGCAAAAACATTTTCGTACCCTCAACTGGCCCGGACTCTTGGCGCCAGCTTCTAATGGAACCCGACAAGCAGTGGCGAGCTGGGTATTCTGCCCATTCGATCGCATCGGCTTGGGAGGAGAGCAGCGGGCTGCCGAATTCGTTCGGCGCTGCGTTTGCGTCGGTAGGACTCTTTGAACCGCAGGTCCTCTTCGCTGTTCCCGAATGGGTGACAGACTTGCCCGACGGGTATCGGGGTTCGCAAAGCGATCTCTTTGCTCTCGTGCGGACGGCTGATCAATTGATTGCGGTGACCGTGGAAGGGAAGGTCGATGAACCATTTGGCCCAACGGTTGAAAAGTGGCTCGCCCACCCATCGAACGCCCGACCAAAGCGAATGGCAGACCTGTGCGAATTGCTTTCAGTTGCCGGCGAGGTGGACGGGAGTTTGCGCTATCAGCTGTTCCACCGCACCGCTTCCGCGATAATCGAGGCAAACCGGTTCAAGGCCGACGCCGCGGCAATGATCGTTCAGTCCTTCTCCAAAGAGGATCGTTGGTTTGACGATTTCTCGAAGTTTGCTGCGTTTCTGGGCGTAGCTGACGTGGCGAAAAACCGGCTTCAGTTGGTGCCCGTTTCGAACGGTTGCCCTTTGTACATCGGCTGGTGTGACCACCAGTCAGGGGAGGATTGATTGATGAAAACCGCGAAAATGAAAACGGTGAAAGAAGGAAAACTCGGGCGCTACACGCTTCGCATTGTGGACACAGCCGGGAAGCTGCAGGGCGTGGCGTTCAAGGATTCGACGCACCGCACCGCCATAATGGACGGGGATGAAATCGACGAATTGTGGGAGCGACTTTCGGTCGAGGTCGGAATGCAGGCGGCCGAGTATGTCGGCTACGCTGGTGCGATCAGTCGCTTCCGGCAGATTTTCCCTGCCGGGTTTGCCGATCCGCGGTATCTGACCAAAGAGCGCGATTATAAGATCGCAGCGATTTCAAAACTCGCGGAAGCAGCGCCGCTCGATGAAGCCTTTGCTGGCATGGCCAACCCGGAAGCTGTTCTCAAAGCCTGCCAAACGAATTTGCTGTTCAGGTCTGAAAGCATCGCATTGCGTGCCATCCTGCTGCACAGGCTCGGCGGTGAGTTCGTACAGGCTGCTGCCCGAATGGCCATGGGCGAAATCAAGGACGGTTTGGCCGTGATGACCCGGATTGCGGAAGCCGTCGACAGGAAGTCATGGCCGTTGGTGACATACCTTCCGTTTCTATGGCAGCCGGATGACCACATGTTTCTGAAGCCGACTGTAGCGACCGGGTTTGCCGAACGCGTTGGCCATCGCTTCGCCCACGATTATTCCTCGGAGATTCGAGCCGAGACATATGAAGGCTTACTCGATCTCACCAAGGAAACACGTTCGGCCATTGCCAGTCTCAAGCCTGCGGACAATGTCGATGTTCAAAGCTTCATCTGGGCCGTTGCGAAGTACACCGACGCCGACGCCGCGGAAGAGTGAAATCAGACATTGAACTATATCTTCTACGACACCGAAACGACCGGCCTGAGCGCACCGTTTGACCAGATCGTGCAGTTCGCTGCGATTCTGACCGATCACGACCTCAACGAGATTGATCGTACTGAATGCCGTTGCCGGCTGCGTCCGCACATCGTCCCATCCCAGAAATCGATGGAGGTAACGGGCATTGGTATCGAGACGCTCACTGATCCGAGCCTACCGACCGCCTATCATCTAGCCCGAGACTTAGTGGACCTGTTCGCGAAGTGGGGGCCGGCTGTCTTCATCGGACACAATTCGATCAGTTTCGACGAAGAATTTCTGCGTCAGCTTTTCTACCAATCCCTGCTTCCATCCTACGTCACCAGCATGAGCGGAAATAGCCGGGCGGATACCTTGGTGATGGCGAAAGCATTTGCCGCTGTTCACCCGACATCGTTCGTCGTGCCGCGGAATGAAAAGGGAAGCCCGGTCTTCAAACTGGAAGGCTTGGCGCTCGCGAATGGTTTCGGCGAGTTCAAGGCACATGACGCACTGGCCGACGTGGAAGCTACGGTCTTTCTCGCAAAAATGATGAGGTCGATCGATCCGCAATTGTTCGATCATCTCGTGGACATGGGAAACCGGAACAGTGCCAGTCAGGTGACACTGGATAGGGTGCCGTTCTTGATGCCAATGACCTTGAACGGCGAGAGCTTGTTGACCCCGATGGCCGGCATTATCGAAGACCCGGCGCAGCACGCTCGTGTTCTCTCTATCGATCTTGAGGTTCCGATTGAAGTCGTGCGGTCCGTTGATTTCGATGCGTATGAGGCCCTTGCCGGTTTCAAACATGCCGGTCGCCGTATCTTCAGAAAGGTCGCCACCAACCGCCAGCCGACGATTATCCCGATCGATATGATATCTGGCTATCGCGTGAACCCCGATTGGTCGGACAAGATTGATGCGTTGCGGTCGGATGGTGAGCTTCTTGAACGATTGAACGCCTTCTTGGTCCGGACCGCGGTCACATACGACGAAAGCGAGTACGTCGAGGAACAATTGTATGGCGGTTTTCCGGGCCGGGCGGATTCAAGCCTGATGGCTGAGTTCCACCGTGTCGATTGGTCTGACCGCATGCCCGTGGTTCAGGCGTTTGATGATGACCGATTTCGACAACTCGGCCAGCGCCTCATTGCAGAGCACGCGCCGGAAACTTTGTTGCCAGAGGTTCGTTCCCGATATGAATTATGGGTCAATGACCGCCGGACCGCGGTAGACGTGCCGTGGAATACAATCGGCGAATGACATTAGGCCGCCTTCCCGATGGAGTGCCAAGACATGCAGCCAAAAGAGCGATTTGAAGTCGTGATGCTGGACAACTTCCATTTCATGGATGAAGGCGAGGATTATGTTGCGAAGCGCTTTGATACCTACGACGAGGCCGTGTCCTACAGCAAAGGCATCATCGACTCAGAGTTTTTGAATATGGTCAAACCAGATGACACTGCGGAAACCCTGCTGAGAAAATGGTCTGGCTTCAGCGAAACTCCGTTCGTTCGGGGCCCTAAGCCAGCGACCGCCGATGATTTCCGGGCGACTGAATACGTAAAGTCGCGGGTCGTGGTGTTGACTCAAAATAGTTCGGGCAACGGATAGCAGTGCTCTGGTGTCAATTGGCGGGAAATCTTCGGCTGATTGATGTGGAACACAATCGACGACTGAAACTAAGCGGCTTTCACAATCCGTTGCACGCTGGACCGAGAAATCGCCAACTCGGCCGCGACATCCGTTTGTGACATTCCGGTTCGAATGAGTTCCAACACCTTATCGGCCTTCCGACGGGCGGTAGGGGCACGGCCTTTGTATTTGCCCTCACGTTTCGCGCGCTCGATTCCATGGACCTGTCTTTCGATCATGGCAGAGCGTTCCCACTCTGCAACGCTGGCTAGGACCGAGATCATCAGCTTTCCGGTGGCGGTTTCAGTATCAAGGTTCATTGCCAGAATGCGAAGTGATGCATTTCGGCTTTTGATCCGCTCGATGATCTTCATCAAGTCGACCACCGACCGCGCAAGGCGATCCAATTTGGTCACCATCAGCACGTCATCATCGCGAAGGTAGTCGAGGGCGGCTTCCAGTTCATCGCGTTGGGCAACGCTGGATACCTGTTCCTGAAAGATGCGGTCGGCGCCGGCTTTGGCCAGCTCTTCGATTTGAGCTTCAAGGCCAGCCCGCTGATCAGATGTTGATGTGCGGCAGTAAGCTATGATCAATTGAGGGTGTCTCCGGGCTTCATTGGACACCTGACCCTGTGAAGCATCAGCTTCAAAAGCCGTGATCCAGTTTCAGTGAAGCCGGGATATGGGGATTTGATCGAGCGTCACAAGGGCTTGCTCCAAAGGGGCCTCGCGCCAAACTTGTATGTGATGAGTTGCTGTTCTACAGATTGATCCTGAACTGGGTTGCTACTGGGAGCGGGCATTGGCATTAATTGAAGAAGCAGATTTGGCGGTTCTTCGGATTGACCGAATGATTTTGCACGTGGTCGGTGGCGAGCGATTCGAACGATCGCCGGAGCGCGATGTCGAATTTGAGGACTTCTTCCTCGAGCGAATAAGAGAAACGAACGTCGACGGGGTTCACCAGTTCGAAGAAGAGTCCGGAACCAAAGCAGCGCTTCAGTCTGTGGCGTGTGGCGAATTGGATTTCGAATCCGCCGCGCAGAGAGTGTCGAAGCATTTTCACGACCAACATGTCGGGGCATCAAGCGACGGAGCTTTTTTCGTCTTTGAATTATCCTGCGGGAACGCAGATAGGAAGTATTACTCACTGATAAAGTACGATTTTCGGGAAGCTCTGGAGCAAGAGGTGGTCGATAATGCACCCCACCTTCGCCGGATCGTTAATGCTTTGATATCCGATAGAAAAGCGGTTCAGAAATCAGCGATAGTCAAAGTGACCAATGGAGTGGCATTCGCATCCGTTGCTGCACGCGATCGAACCAAGGTTCCGCCCGACATTGGCGACTACTTTTCCAAATTTTTGGATGTCCAGCGATCGCGGAGCGATGCGGAGCTTACGCAGGCGGCAGTGGACGCTGTCAGAGAGGCTCTCGGACAATGCAAAGAAATATTGCCTGACAAGAATGTTCCGGTTGCATTTCGGCGTGCCAAAGCTGCGTTGCGTGATCAATCAGCCATTAGCGCCGACTCCATCGTTGCCGCCATTCTAGCGGCCGCTGACCACCCGGATGACGAAGTTGTGAGGCGTCGTCTTGAGATCGCCGCGACACGTCGAATAGCCGCCAACAAACTGGATGGACTGGAATTTTCGCCGAGCCGAACAATTCTAAGACGACCACCGTACCGGCGAATTCGAACCATTGAGGGGGTAACGCTCGAATACCCCGATGATATTGCGAATCCCGTCGTTCAGCGTCAGGACGGTTTGAATGGTACGGTGTTCACCATCAGAACGCAGGAAGTTCGAGAGGATCGCCTTGTCCCTAATAAAACTCGCTGAATTTATTGATGATTTAGTCGATCGTGTTCCAGTTGCGGTCACAGAGACCCTTGGTCACGTAATAATTCACGACGTGCCGACGGCCGTCGTGCGAGAACTTGTGGACCTGCTGATCGAGCCACTGGACGCCTACCAAATCCAAGACGCTGGCGGCAACAATCACCCCTTGGCAGGGCTTGACGAGGGTTTCTCTCCGTTTCGAATTAGCGTAGAGAAACCGGCTTCTAGTGCGGATTCCATCTGCTTTCTAACTAACACAGCGTTCGAACGGTTGCTTCAGGACGAGCACCCCTATCATACCATTGAAGTGGCGAGACTTGAGACCCGAATTGTCACGATTGGCTGCCAGTACGTCCCGTGGGGATGTGGCGATGCAACCTTCGTTCAAGGTCTTGGCCGCGATCCAAACCTCGTAGTTCGAGACCTCCGCCGGAATAACAGACTCCCGGATTCGCTATCCATCTGGATGTTGGTCGAGCCGTTGCCTGATGTAACGCCGTGTGCAGCCTACTGCATTTGGACTGATGCGGCGGTTCGTAGGCTCATTCCCGCGTTGGCAGAAGAAATATCCCCGGACGGGACAAATCTGTATTTTGGGCTCGCATCACGGGTTGTTGTGGATGCTTCTCGGCTGTCTGCAGAGAGTTCTGGCTACCTTCCCCATGAACAGTTCCTCCTCCTTCAAGCGGTCGTTGGGTGGGTGTTCGAGTTGCCGAAACAGACCTCGATGCGGCACGCGCTATTTGGCGGAGAGCTGGCGAGGATTGCTACCTATCAACAAGATGTCGTCGCGCTCTTCGCTGAAGGTGCGGGTACGACATTGGATGCCGCGAAGATTGCATACCGGCTTGGATTGTCGGAACTGAGTAGTGCCGCTCTGAAGTTGCTCACCGAACTACGGTCCGAAGTTGCGGACCAAATTAGTAAATCATCGGACACGACGCGCCAGTTGGTCCTTTCGCTTGCCGCAGCGATCAGCGTGGGGATTGGCCTGATTGCAGCTCGGGTTGGCGAAAGTGCGCCAATCTCGACGCTCATGGTCCTTATGGCGATCGCAAGCGGATATGTCGCGTTGGTCGGGTTCATCGGCTGGAGGTTTGTGGAATCCCTTCAGGCCAATCGACAGCACTGGCGGCGCCACCTTTACCGGTTTCTCCCGCGCAAGCATTACCGTGAGATGGTTGTCCGGCCGACCGACCGGTCGATCCGTGATTATGTCATTGCATCGGTATTTTCGGCTTTGAGTATCGTGGTCCTGTGGGGCGGCTTGCTACTTAGTGCGCCTGTCGAGGGCAAGAGGCTGGCTGAAGGGGGGCCTGCTCAGATCAGCGCCGTCGGGACCGAGGGGATGGAAGCGGATGGGATGGCGGAGCCAATCTCCCCCTCCGACAACCCTCAGGGGCATTCGCCAGCAAATGACCAAGGCGTGGCCGATGACGACCACGATCCACCTTGGCCACCAGTAGAGTGACCGAAAGTTTCCGATTTCAGCTCTTCACTTTCCTACGGCCTTAGGGCAGCAGTTTGACGGGGAGGTCATGATGACCGACACAAATGACGGGACTGCATTTCAGCGCGACGTCGGCGATATCCTTAAAGCTTATGGCTATGACGTGGAAAGCAATCGTCTTCTTGGGCACAAAAAAGTAGATCATGTTGTTTCTTTCAAGAGTTTTGGGAAACGAAGGGTCATTGCGGTAGAATGTAAAGACCACGCCCGTCGTCTGACGCAAAGGCAGGTGTCAGAAATATACGCAAACTATCTCCCCCTAACGCCAAAGTACGTCGATGAAATCCTAATCATCACACGCATGGGCGCTTCAGAGACAGCTGATCGTTTGGTTTTCGAATCTGATAACATTTCCATGATTACTCTAAAGGAACTCTTGGACGCAGTATTGGACTTTAATGCTTATGCAAAAGGCCTGATTGACAGTTTTGAAGCAGATAGCGTCGCAAATTACTATGTACCACTTCGATCAGATTGTGGACCAGACCTTTTTGCTTACTTGGAGACATGGCTTGGTGAACCGGAACGTTCGCCAATCGCAATTCTCGGCAGCTATGGTCAAGGTAAGACGACCTACGCTCGCTTTCTTGCCTATACGTGGTCGAGAGCGTGGAAAGATGACGACGCCAAAAGGATTCCGATCCTCATCCGATTGGGCGAAATCGGGACTGAGCAATCGTTGGAAGGGTTGTTGGGAAAGGTGCTGACGACGAGTAACCATGTCGGCAACTACAACTTTGCGAGCTTTATGGAGCTCAACAAGCTTGGCAGATTTGTCATTCTTCTGGATGGCTTTGACGAAATGAAGCAAGCGCTCACATCGGGTGAGTTTCGGCATAACTTCAAAGAGCTTAACCGGCTCTGTGTCGGAGCTGCAAAAATTCTTCTGTTTGGCCGGCCGACGGCGTTTGTCACGGAGATGGAGCAACGCGCGATACTTCATGGAGAGCGGCAGGTTGGGCATTCCATGATTCATGACCCCGACTGGCCAGACTATGAGGAAGTAAGACTTGCTCCATTTACTAATGATGACATTCAACTTTTTCTTGATCAATATTTCAGCCATTTGATACATTCATCAGGCGATCAACGGGTCGAGAAAAGATTTAACGACTTCGACAACTTTAGTGCGTCGCGCCTATGGGAAGGGGGATTGGGCGAGCTGGCTAGGCGACCAATCCAATTGCGCATGATCGCGGAAGTGCTCCCGGATTTTCTTAACAATCTAGAATCGCTTACGAAGCACACCCTGTATGATTATTTCATCGATTATGTAATTGAGCGCGATCTCGACAAGCATGCGCGCCTGCTTTTTACCCCTGCGGACCGAAGACGATTTGCTCGGCACGTGGCGGTTTGGTTGTGGTCGAGTCGGAGAGACAGCAGCTTCAACCAAGATAGTGTCCCGAAATCGCTTTTGGAAAATTTTAATAGGCCGGGGCTCTCAATCGACGCGGTCGAGCGAGACTTGCTTGCTGCGAGTCTGCTTGATCGTATCGGGCCGCGGTTGCACTTTCCCCATCGCTCAATCCAAGAATTTCTGGTCGCGCAGGCTGTGATCCTAAACGACCCAGTGTTTGCCGAGGCGGGTGATATCGCGAGCTTGCTCGAGCCGGATGTTGTTGATTTTCTTGACGGATTTATTCGACCTTCCGAAGCGGCTGTGCTTCGAGGCAGGTTTCTCAGATATCGTGGAAGCCTACCCTTGGATTTTGTGCGGCTACTGTCACGAGGTGTAGAGGATTCGGCACCCAAGACCCAAGCGTCCCCATGGGAACTTGTGCTGCTGGCCGTTTCTCTAAACGACGGCGGTTACAACCGTAGTCAGTTTGAGACTGCCGTGGCTGACTCGATCCGGTCTACTGGCTCAACACGTGACATACTAGCGTATCTGTACGCTACATACATTTATTCGAGGCGGGATCGTAAAAAGATAGGAGCTTTATCAAAGGTTTGGATGCAAATACTATCTAAGCTTCAAGAGGAAGTTCGCCGTGTGAAACTCGAAAAAGAAAAGGTAGGCGGGCTTGAGGCGGGATGGAAGTTTCTGGATGGTAATTTGGTAAAAATATTCCAAATAATTCAATTTAGTAACAAGAACGCGCCGGACGTTAGGGGGGTGTTTAAAGTGCTTCATAGCAGTTTGAGTGGATATGTTTATGTCTCCAATTGGGATGCTGGGGACTATCTGGACTATGCCGATGCGAAATTTGAGCAGAGATTGTGGGGGTTGCCTAACGAATTCGAGGCCGATGTTGCGGAACTCCTTCAGGATGTCAAAATGTTGAAGCGAACAAAGCGGGGCGGGCAGAAGGGGTCTCACTCCCGAGCGTAGACGGCCCAAAGCGGCGCCTCATGTGGCCGGATCGACGTTCGAATTCCTTCGGTTGGGTTCAAACTGGCTTCTAGCGAGGAAGCAGGGTCGCATAAGTTCTTCCGCCGAAAATGTGCTTCCACCATCGTCAGCGTTTGTTCCGACAAAATGAATATCCAATTGCGGGACCAATCGGTCAAAGATCATCTGCTTGAGCCTATTGGTCGAGGGCAGGTGATGGCGGGACCGTCATTCCAACCGTGGGCCCCTCGGAATATTTTCGCAGGCGAGTCCGTCGTTGTCTCTATCGAGGCGGTGAGGGTCTCCCGGCTCTGAGTCTTCGAAGAACGCTTGTGCTTCCTGCCGCGTCGAGAAATCGCTACAATCGCGGTCCTGCGTGGTGGATCGATGATCAAAACCGGAGCGCACGTCAAGGCGATCACCTCGCCGCCATCGCCATGGCTCGACAAATTCTCTACGCCAGAGACCAATTCCGGCTTGTGATGCAATCGCTTCGTCCTCAACGTAGACGGTTGAGTACTGGCGGTAGGCGAGGGCCAACCCAGCTTGCACGAGGGTGCGCCCCAAATCATCATTCCCGACTCGGCATATGGCGATGTGACGCCGATAGCGATCTTCCCCATCAACGGTGCACCTGACGGTGGAACGCCCAATCAGGTCCGACAAAAAGTAAGCAGCTTCTCGGCCACACCGCCAAGCGTCTCCATTTGCGTCGTGGCACACTTGACTTGATTCAGGGGCATCGAGACCGAAAAGTCGAATCCGCTCACCGTGTATTTCCAACGTGTCGCCGTCGATCACACTCGCGGTGCCTATGATTGTTGGGTTTGATTGAATCGCAAGCGCGACCCATAGGGCAACAGTGATCATACAAACCACCTTTGGCGGGCCACCTTCAATAGCTGGTTGAGTTGAGTGAACACACCACGTCTCGATCGTATCACTGCATTCTCCGCCGCCTCTAGCCGCTCAAATGCTTTCAAAAAGATGGCTGCCTCTACGCGATCGATGGGGACATTTTGACGCCTGAGTTTCGCAATGAGCGCCGCCTGCCTCAGACGTTCTAGCGAAGAGCGGGCAGCATCAATCGACGATGTCAATTTGGAAACTCCTGAAGAAATTTTGTTGCACCCGTTGAACCATTTGCTCATACCGATCGACGTCAACTAGGCGTCTCGACCGTTGCAGCTGGATGTAAAACCGACATGGCCGTCGGGCCGTCGATCTTTCCACGGGAGCACCCGTGTCGCCTGTGGCATAGTACTCTAGTGTCGTGCGGTTGAACTCTGTAACTGAGATCGTGCGGTGCAATTGGGGGAGCGCCGGGCTTCCAATCCATTCAGCGGCAAAGGCCTCCGGGTCGCCCATTTCCACGCGAACGCCTTCTGGCGTTAGCGTGACCACGAATGAGTAAGCAACAGACCCGTTCGGTTTCCAGATACACGATTCGAGACCGCTACCTAGCTCCTCCAACCCATCGCCGATAGTTGTGATAGAATCTTGTCCCGGCCTCAGAGCTCTGGCACGTCCCAAAATTGACCTTAGTCGATCGAGGAGTTCGCGCCGCGTGCTCGCTCCGGAAATACCCACAAATTCTTCAAGTATTTCATCTTGCTCCAGCAACTGGATCAATTCCGTCGCGGTTAAACCCTCGTCCGCAATTTCACGAAAAGCATCACTGTCTTGTTGAAGGCGGCGAAGGTCTTCGATCGGGCGGTCTAACTCCTCCTCGGTCAGGACGAACGATGAATCGTTGGGTAGCTGAATCGAAGTCGCTTCCGCCACGCCATTGCGCCACGCAAGTCGTTCTTCTTCTATCCGCTCGCGCTCTTGCTCAAGCAGACTAATGCGGTCATCCCGCTCAGTGATCACAATCGACATAACCAGTAGGAATAGAAACAGGAGTAGCATCAACAGTTCGGCCAGCGTGAGGCCGAGAATTGTGCCGCGACGATAATGGCGCGCTTGCAGGTGACGGTCTTCGTTACTCATCAAGTTTCGCCGCAAGTGAGTCGGCAACTTCTCCTAGGCCGACTGTATATTCTTCGGTTAGCAACTTGATCGACTTGGTTTGCCGGTCGAGCTCGACCGCAGACTGCTGGAGGGTTTTGGACGCTTCGACGCTCTGGTTCGCGCCTTGTGATACAGCATCGTGCAGCCGACTCATCTGATCTGAGGTAGCGGCTATAGAATTAACCAACCCGCCCATTTCTCCAAGCAATTTGGACGATATTTCGGACGCGCCTCTTAGTTCCTTACCGACTTCGCCGAACGGAAGAGCGATGAGCCCGTCGCGTATACGATCGACTTCCGAAACAATCCTATCGACAGCTTCGGAAAGGTTGTCGTGGGGTAGTTCGAACGCTTCGGCTTTTTCCGCTAGCTGCTCAGCGGCCTTTGCGCTTCGCTCTGACGCGACGTTGAATTTGTCCATTGCACCGGAGTGCCGCTCAAGCCCGGCGGTCAGTCCCTTAGTAGCGTTGTTCAGATTTGTAGCTGCAGTTTCAAGAACTTCGTGAACTTCTCCGATTAATTTCTTTTGACGCTCCAGCTGTTCGTCAGTCAGCGTGATAATTGAAGCTTGAACGTCGTCCTGCAATGCAACGAGAAAGCGTTGAAACCGGCTTGAGGCGTCATCAAGATCGTTGCGGAGTCTTGCAGCACTGTCGGTGAGGCTCGTACGCGCTCGTTGATCAATGTCGTCCAGTTCTTCTACGTACTGGATCAGCACAAGGCGTGTAACAATCCCGAAGATCGTTGAACCGAGCGCGATGCCGAAGCCAGCGACAATCTGACTGCCAAGTGCGACTTCGAAGTTCACCTTGATTAGTACTGCCGATAGACTTGCCAATGTGAACGTCAGGCCGAGATAGTAGCAATTGTCCCCGGCTTTATCCATCCGAACTCGATTGTTGCGACCTAGCCAAGCGATCGTCGCGTAGCCCCCAATGCCAAGGCCGGAGATGAGTAGGCCAGCGGCCGCGGACATTCCAGCATATGCCTTGAAACCGAAAATGGCTGCAGAACCAAGCGTCAGGATCGCAATAAAAGTCCAACGCTCTAGGTTGTCGTCAATATTGCGGCGGGCCAAGTCCGACCCAAACCACAGAGCAAACTTAGCCATAATTGTGTCGCCTAGGCCGGCGCTCGAGGAAGGTGTTGAGTTCGAATTTGCGTGCAAGGTATCGCCGGTCGTAGGCGAAGCGGGATTGCCCTCGCTCGGCGTTGCCTTGTCGGGGGTGCTCTGAGGATCGCTCATATCTGGAACTCGCCGAAACAGAACCCGTCAGTACGTCCGCGCGTCGCGCGGACGTAGTCTTCCCACCAGCGTAGTAGACGGGTCGTCTGAAGGCGGTCTTCCACCGCGTTGGCTCGTGTGATCGATACGACGCAAACGTCCGCCCCCCGAAGGTCGGGGCGGACGGCGTTGAAGTTGGCGCTTTGTTCGAAAACCGAGAATTCGACAACGCCGGACTGGTAGAAACTCAAGATTTCCGAGTTTTGTAGAAGATCGGAAATAAGGAGCAGTTTTTGAGTATCTGTGACAGTGCGGCCGGCGAATGACCGTTCGGATGCAGCCGTTATGCTTTCTAGGATGGGGGATCGATCGGACTCTGAGTGTCCAACCAAATCTCCTAGCGCCGCCAGCAGCGGTCTCTCGAAATCGCGTTCGTATTCGAGCTCGACGCGGCGTGGATTTCCAGAAACTCGCTCGAGTCCATGCAATGGTGCTGGGGAGCATTTGGAAAATATTGGCGCTAGCGTTTCTCCAGCGGCCGCTGTGGCGTCGTATACATCCACACGTGTTTCATTCCCAACGATGCGGCCCTCCGCTGTGGGCTCATCGGTATATCGCAGAGCGCGGTCAAGTCGGTCCAGTATCGCTTGTTGCTGCACCGCAGAAAATTCTCCACTCGCATCCACCACAAGGGCAACCACGACCGGCGGTGAATGGTCCACAATGCAAAGGTTTTCGTCGCGTCGTGGGGGCGCGGATACAGCCGCGAAGCCGATAAACACCGCAAGCGCTACCACGGAACCTATAGCTGTACCGATCAATCCGTTTCGCGTGCGAGGCGCGCTTGAGAGGCCGGCTCGGAGACGCCCCTGTGGTCTATTCTTCATCGTTGTACCGTTCCTGAAGGGCTTTGATTCGAGAGTCGATCGTTGCGATGGTCTCGGCGCGAAGGTCGTCCGCGAGTTTCCTTGCGTGCCGCGTACTCTCGGCGCCGGCGTTCGACGCGTCCCGGATCGTTTTCGCGATATCGGCAAGGTCTCGTTCTGAGGATGTCTGCGCCGCCACACGTTCAGTTATCAGCTTTGACACCTTGGTGCGTTCGGAGGGTTTCATAGGGCTGACGTAGCGTGCGATCACCCATGCAGACGCCGCCTGCACAGACTGCTCAAAGGTTCGGTATGACTGGAGCAATGAGTCGGCGTCATTCGCATAGTTGACCGCAATTTTTTTGCCGGCATCTGCATCACGAATGAATGTTGAGATGTGACCAACGGCTTCGCGTTTCAACGCCTCCAAGTCGTTAATATGTTGATTTCTCAATCGAACGAAAACTTCCCTTACATCTTCAAATTTGGCCTGTTCATTCGTGTAGCCCGGGTATTTGTCGCCCAGCGTCAAACCCTTGTGCAAGGCAAGAAAACCGAGGATTAGGCCGATGATGAAGATGGTCAGCGAGTTGAAATCATTTACAGAAAATGGAGTGTCGCCAATCGATTGGATGGTCAGATCGTATAGGGCAGTGCGCCCAAGGTACTCACCGCCTGCATTGATCTGCTCGCCCAACAGGCTCATCTCGCTGCGATACTTCATGACGACGTAGTGGCAAAGAATGATGAAGGGTGGGCCGATGAGAAGAACGGCAGTGCCCACTATTTTGCTGTCCGCTCGCACGCTTCGTAGGTATTTCAGGCCGTAGCCGGTTACAAACCCAATTGCGACGTTGATGATGGAAATGAGTAATGCCGAAATGCCACCCCACAACATCCCGTCTGGGTCAACCGGTGCAAGAAAAAGCGCGTTGAATGACGATTCAACAACTACGAGAATTATTAGAAACGCAAAGACATTGATTGCTCCTAATGCCTTCTTCGCCGGAGCTACCAGCCGGCGCTTATTCCGATAGTCGGCGAAGGCCATAGCTTCTTGCACAAACTGCTTGTGCGCATAGTCGAGGTCGTCGTTGATTGTGCCGATTGCAGCACGCTGTTCGGATATCAATGACTGAATTTCGTTCTTTTCTTCCTCAAAATCGTGACCTGCCACTGCCTTGGTGACCTTGTCGTGAAAGTTGTTCAAGCGGCGCCGTACGTCCTTGAGTGCGTTTTGAATCACTTCGCCGAAACGCGCTGCCAGTTCGTTTGCTAGTGCGATGTCATATTCGGCAGCTTCTGCGCCGGCCGAAGACCGTTCCTCAACTCGTTCGGTAATTTTGAATTGACGCTCAATCCCGATGGGATCGAGTGGTTTTAGGAGAGCGGCGTCTGCCGCAGTGTTTTTCATGCAACCCCCCCGAAAAATCATCTTAAGTTGAGTATCTTGCAAGACGGCAACGATCAAGGATTGTGTGGTGAGGGAGCCTGAATGATATATCAGGCGCGAACGGTCGCCCGTTTCTGCCGCAACCAAGCAGGGCCGCATTTTGAGGCTTTTGTTGACATCGCTCTCACCACTGGCGCGCCCAGTTCGCAGCCCCGCTGATCGGCTGCGCGCCGAGGAGCTGGCGATACGACGAACATATCAAGGAAGGCGCAATGAGAACAATTGAACGGTCCGAACTCTATCAGCTTGTGTGGTCCAAACCGATGATCCATGCCGGGCCAGAGCTTGGCATCTCGGGAACTGGTCTCAAGAAAATCTGCCAACGGCATGAAATCCCAATTCCGCCGCTAGGGTGGTGGGCGAAGTTGGCCGCAGGGTACAAGCTCAAAAGGCCATCATTGCCCGTCGCGACGGCTCCATCACTAGACTATGTGAAAATTGGTTCCAGACGTTATCTGGCGGTTGGCAGTACGGCCCCCGTCGCAACGCGTGTGGCTTGCTCCACCATCATTCCGGAAGCGAAACCTCTAGCGTTGCCGACGTGGATCGAGCGAACTGAAGCGGCCCTTCGATCGAGGAAGCCCGATGACCAAGGCATTGTACGTTTAGAGAAAAAGTCTGCGCCGCGTGTTGCGATCGCCGCAGCCTCGATTGATCGGTTGACCCGGTTTCTTTCAGGGTTTGATACGGCGATAAGCGACCAAGGATGGACCCTCAAGCCGTCTGACGAAGGTCTCCGCGTATTTGTGGGTTCGGAGCCGGTCGCGTTCACAATTGAAGACCGCCTATCTCGAAAGCCTCACCAACCGACGACGGCAGAACTAGCAGAACAGGCGCGTCGTAAGCGGCTGGGATATTCCTTTTTCGGCGATATGCGTTGGCCGAAGTACGACTACGTTGCATCCGGGGAATTGGCATTCATTGTTCAAGGCGCGGTCAACGATGGTTCGCGACGGAAGTGGGGTGACACGGCTCGTTGGCGTTTAGAGCATGTATTGCCCTCGATAATTGAGAGCTTCGCCGAGCACGCTACGGCACAAATCGCGAAGCGGGAACAACGGGCAGAACAAAGGCGGTTGTGGGACGAGGAGGCAGCTCGCCGCCGTCGCGACGAAGAAGAACGGCGTTTGAACCAGAGTCGCTTCAAATTCGCCCAAGATATCGATGGCGTGCTCGACCAGATTGTAGTGATGGAACGGGTGTTGGAGCATATTGGAGGCTTGGGTGAGCTGCCTGACGAGTTGCTCGCGTTCCAGAACTGGTGCTGCGGCCACCAACAAGTTCTGAAGCATACGGTGTCCGCAGGAAATCTCACAAACCTTCTCAGCCAAGCTGGAATCCTAGGGAAGGGCGCCTGAGATTCCGAGTGGAACCATCCTTCTGGCGGTCATTTTGCGATGGCTGCAATAGACCGCCTTCGCCAGTCGGTCGCCGGACTTCCCATTCCGACTCGTAAAACATGCGCGTTGTAACCATTGCCGAATTTTCGATGATCACGACGGAACGGATTGTTGAAAACATTGATGATTTAACCGGCCTGTCACGCCGGAGGTCGCGGGTTCGAGTCCCGTCACTCGCGCCATTTTCTCTTCAAAAATTTGAATCGATGAAAATGGCGCGGGACATCGCGCTGGATCGCTCCCCGACGACAGCCGTTCTTTGAACCAAGGTGTTATTGGCTCCTCCTCTCGTATAGCCTGCATCAGGCGGCAGCGTCGTCGCGCGAATCCCGGGGGATGCAATGGCTTATTGTTTCGATGAAACCATCACCGACCGGGCGCGGTTCCGGGATATCGTCGGTCGGGAGGCCGGTTCGCTGGTCAATGACAAGACCATTGATCACATCGACCTGATCTGCCGGCGCTTTATAGCCGCATCGCCCTTTTTGATGGTGGCGTCCCAGGGTGCCGACGGTCTGATGGACTTGTCGCCGAAGGGGGATCCGGCGGGCTTTGTTCATGTCATCGACGACAAAACGCTGGCCATTCCCGACCGTTTGGGAAACCGGCGTCATGACACGTTCGAGAATCTGTTGGGTAATCCTGCCATTGGCCTGTTCTTCATTATTCCCGGCATCGGCGACACGCTACGCGTAAGCGGGACTGGGAAGATTGTCCGTGACGCGGCGCTTCAGACCCGGCTGGCGATCAATGGCAAGGAGCCGGAGTTCATTCTCGCCGTCACTGTGGAGGAAGCCTTCATGCATTGTCCCAAATGCATGAAGCGATCACGCATGTGGACACCCGGCGAATGGCCGGACACCAGCGATGTGCCGACGCTGGCCCAGGCCATGGTGGCACATGGTGCGCTGTCCCAATCCGTTCCGGAAATGCAGGACATCATCGAAAATGATGGCAAGACCCGGCTTTACTGAGGCCTGAGCCCAGGTGTGAACTCTCATAAGGTTGTGCATTTGGGCTGAAGCCTTGAGACTGGCGGTTGCGAAACAATCAGAACTCATGCGGCTAGGTTCGGTGTCCCATCGTCATGATGTGCCAAGGCTGGTTGATGATTTTGTTCCAAGCATCGGAGCAGTGGTCGACGATGTCCCTTTAGGATACGAAGATCGATTGGAGACCGGATTTGGCATTCCGACTCGACAATCATGCACGTTGTAACCATTGCCGAATTTTCGACGATCAAGTCGGAACGGTTCGTTGAAAACATTGATGGTTTCACCGGCCTGTCACGCCGGAGGTCGCGGGTTCGAGTCCCGTCACTCGCGCCATTTTCCTGTCTCGAGAATTTCGAGACCGAAAATGGTCCTGGATCCGAAGACGGCCGCCCCTCGGGGCGGCCGTTTCGCGTTTTGGTGCGGCTGGCGGGTTGATAATCTGAAGCGAGAGTGATCGGAAATCAAAAAAAGGAGTCGTTGTGATGCGTGGTTTGGAAGTTGTCTCTGTGTCGCTGATTGCGGCCGTTTCGCTGGCGGTCTTGGCACAACCGGCCTCGGCACAGAACGGGGCGGCGCGGCAGCTGGAGGCCGACTTGCAAGCCGCCACCAACCAACCAGCCGGCTGAGGCAGAGGGTGGGTGATGGACCCGAACCAGGAGGCCTGGGTCCTTCTGCCGCAACGCGTCGCGCAAATAAAGGGCGGAACAAACTATCCGGCCGATGCCTTGCCCGCCGGCTACCCGACGGGGAGCACTTTCATGGCCATGATTGATGCCATTGCCGAGAGTGATATGGGCGAAAAAGTGCCGAACGATGCCGTTGAATTTTTCTGATCGGTGATGCAGGTGCGGGCGCTTACTTAAGTCCGGGCTCGCCCTGGCCGCCGCCGGCCGACGCGGTTGGTGACACGCCTCAAGGGCCTCGCGGATCGCGGATAATGCTCGGCAGCGGCCAGGGCCGATGCTTGAGCCAATCATGCGGATTCGTTGAGGGCCGGGGCTGGGGGGATGCTGGGCATCACAATCCCTGTATTGGATGGCGATCCGATCGCCTAGGCTCAACAAATGATGCAACCCCAATTGATACGAGCCGCGCGTGAGCGTCGGCGGCGCAACAAGTCACCGCGCTGGATCCCCATCGTGGCGATCTTGATGTTGTTGGGGTTTGTCGTGTTGTTTGTTCGCTGAGCAGCGCACACAGAAACCCGGCGGCCGCGGGTGCCGGCATTGCCGTTCTTGATCTCGGTTCAACTCCCTCTCGATCTGAGGTCGGCGCGCCCATCGATTTGATCCGTCAGCCTACGCGCTGTATCACCAGATCAGAGCGGAGGCCCATAGCGTGAGCGCTCGGGCGAGCGTCAATGCTGCAATCGCGAAATCACTTGCTGTCGCAGCTGATCCGTGGGAGAGGGCGCTCAACACACCGTGCGTAGATGATGTCGATCTCATCGACGGTGTGCGTTGGCGAGATTAACTGCGTATCGATCCCAGCCAAACCAGACGTGCCGCGTGCGGCACACCGACATGGCGGCTGTTCTACGCAAGCTTCCTCGATGCAAACACGGCGTCGTACGCGACGGGCCATGGCCCGCGCGGCGGACGCCTATTATGAAAGCGTGCCCCCCTTGACCAAATTTACCGAACTCGGCCTCGCCGAGCCCATCCTTCGCGCCCTCACATCGGAGGGCTATGAAAGCCCAACCCCGATCCAGGCCGAATTCATTCCTGAAATGCTGGCCGGCCGCGACCTCGTCGGCATCGCCCAGACCGGAACCGGCAAGACCGCCGCCTTCCTGCTGCCCATCCTCAACGGTCTGGCCGCCGCGGGCGGGCCGGTTGAGCCGAAATGCTGCCGTGCCCTGATCCTGACGCCGACACGTGAGCTCGCGGCTCAGATCGAACAGGCGATCCGCACCTATGGCCGACATGTGCGCTATTCCGTCGCCCTCGTGGTTGGCGGTGCCAAGCCCTTCCCGCAGATCCGCGCCCTGTCGCGCGGCGTCGACATTGTCGTCGCGACGCCGGGCCGGCTGGTCGATCATATGGAATCCGGTGCGATCAAGCTCAACCAGACCCGCACGCTCGTGCTCGATGAAGCCGACCAGATGCTCGATCTCGGCTTTTTGCCGGCGGTGCGCGATATCTCGGCCAAGCTCAATTTCAACCGTCAGACCGTTTTGACCTCGGCGACGATGCCGAAACAGATCCGCGCCCTGATCAAGGATTTGCTCAAGGACCCCAAGCACATCTCGGTCGCCGGCCAGGCGCAACCGATCGAATTGATCGATCAGCGCGTGATCCTGTGTAACCGTGAATCCAAGCGCTCGCTTCTGCTCGACATCCTCTCGACCCAGGACATGACGCGCGGCATCGTCTTCACACGCACCAAGCGCGGCGCCGACCGGGTGCATGAACATCTGATCAAATACGGCCTCAATGCCAAGGCGATTCATGGCGACAAGACCCAAGGCGACCGCACGCGGGCGCTGGAAGGTTTCCGCCGCGGCAAGATCAAAATCCTTGTCGCCACCGATGTCGCGGCGCGCGGCATTGATGTCGATGACATCTCCCACGTCGTCAATTACGAGATGCCAAACGTGCCAGAGGCCTATGTTCACCGCATTGGCCGCACCGCCCGGGCCGGCAAGAGCGGTATTGCCATCTCGCTGGTCGACAGTACGGAAAAGCATTATCTGCGCGATATCGAACATCTGATTGGCGCCGAGATCCCCAAACGCGGCGCCGGTCATGTCGTCGAGCTTGAAGGTGATGAGGCCGAGGCGGCGACATTGAGCAAGCCACGCGCCAAGCCGGTCAAACGCGCCTTCAAGGCGCAAACCGTCGCGCGCGATGGTGACGGCGCCAAGCGCACAAGCGACCGTCCCGCAGCGCGCGGCAAGCCAGCTGGTGCGCCGCGCACCGGCGATGACTTCAAGCGCCGCGATGCGCGTCCAGCGCCGGCCGCCTATGTCGGCCGCGATGGCGCTTCGCGCGGTGAGGGCCGACCGGCCCCACGCGGCAAACCGGCCGGTGCGGCGCGTGATGGCGAAGAGTTCAAGCGTCGGGAGACGCGTCCCGCCAAGCCTGGTCAGGCCGGTCGTGATGGCGAGCCGCGCCGCGAAGGCCGTTCGCCGTCGCGCGGCAAACCCGCTGGAGCGGCTCGTGAGAGCGATAATTTCAAGCGCCGCGATGCCGGTCCGGCCAAGCCGGGTTATCCAGCCCGCGATGGGGAAAAGCGCGGCGAGGCTCGCCCGGCCCCACGGGGAAAACCAGCCGCCGGCACTCGTGACGGCGATAAACGCGGCGAGGGGCGTCCGGCACCGCACGGCAAATCATCCGGCCCATCCAGGGATGGTGGCAAGCCGAAATTCAAGGGCGGTGACCGGTCCAAGGGCACAGCCTCCAAGGGTGGTGAGGGCAAGGTTTTCCGGCCACGCCGTCCCGGCAGCCGTCCAGGCTGATACCTGCCAACCGGGCAATGCATACAGGAACGGCCGCCTCCCGGGGCGGCCGTTTTTTGTGCGCTGGAGCGAGCGGAATTGGTGGCCTAAAACGGACGCCCGACAAAGATGTAGACCGAATGGCGGTCAGCCTCAGAACGGCCATAGGCCAGGTAGACCGGACCCATAACCGTGTCGGCGGCAAGGAAGAGGCTGCCGGCCAGGGTGATGTCGGATGCGCTGGCCAGATCCGGATCGGCCCAGACATTGCCGCCTTCCAGTGACATGCCGGCGTAGAGCGGGACGCCGAAAGCCTGGCTGTTGTCGCGGTTCAGCCGCCGCCGATAGACCAGCCGGCCGAGGGCATAGGCCTCACCGGCCAGCTCATCTTCCTTGTAGCCCGACAGGTTGAACAGGCCGCCGATCCGGAAAAGCGATTCAATCGGCACCGTGCCTGACAGGCTGGAGGCCGCGTCGAGCTGGGCGAGCAGCGTATTGGAGCCGTGCGACCAGGCCTGCATTGCATGCGCTTCCAGTGTCTGGAAATCAGCGCTGGCGCCGAAGGATTCGCGCGCGACCGACCAGCGTGAAGACAGATGGACACCCTGGGTCGGGAAGAAAGCGCTGTCGAGCGTATCCAGACCGGCTGACAGGTTGAACTGGCCAATCTCGATGGCGATGGTCTGCGGCGTCGCGAAGCCCTCTTGCAGGCGAGCCTCGCCGGTGCCGCGCTGATAGCCGATCCGGATCTCGGCCGGGCTGTCGAACTGCCAGCCGGCATCGAGCTGAAACTCGGCAAGATTGACGCGGTAGGATCCGGTGCGGAAGCCGTCAGCACGAAAGCGCGGCACATTGCGCATGACGAGATTCGCCCGCGGCGCCACGAAAACATGCTGCGAGGTATCGAGTAGTTTGAACCATTCAGCCGAGAGGCCGAACCGGTCGCCGAAGACGGCACCGATCCTGACCTCCGAGCCGAAACGGTCAATCGGTGGCGAACGGTATTCCAGCGCAATCCGGTATTCGCCATTGCCGTCCAGATCATTCTCCAGCGTCAATCCGGCCCGCAAATTGGCAATGTCGCCGGGCTTGGCCATCGCATCGATCACCAGCGCGGTATTGTCGCCGCGCCGCCGCAATTCATAGGAGACTCGCTCGAAGGCGCCGAGCCCGTAGATTTCGGCCAGATCAATGGCCAGACCCTCGACATCGAGCGCCTCACCCGTGGTTTGGTGGACATGGGACAACAACACGGATTCGCTCAGCCGCGACGTATTCTCGACGATGATCTGGTCAATCCGGGGCAGGGCCTGCGATATCAGGGGGGTATGGCTGGTCGCCAGCGGTTGCAACCGGTCGAAGACGGTATCGGCGGCGAGCGTACCGGCGGCGATCAGTTCGGAGCCGCGGGAAAAATCCCCGGTCGTCAAATCGCCCTGATCAACCCGGATCAGGATATCCTGCGGGCCGAGCAAGGCCAGCTGCGCCGTCTCGTTGGAGCGCACCAGCAATGTCATCGACTGGGCCAATAGGTCGACGCCGGTGCGCAACTCCTCCGCCGACAGCATCCGGCCCTGCACGGCGACGACGATGATGATGTCGGCGCCCATCGCCTGGGCGATGTCGACGGGAATATTCTTGCTCAGTCCGCCATCGACCAGCAGGCGACCTTCGATTTCACCCGGTGGCAGCACGCCGGGCACCGCCATCGAGGCGCGCATCGCCATCGCCAGATCGCCATCACTCAGACTGACCGGCTCTCCCGTGACAATGTCGGTGGCGATGGCGCGAAAGGGGATCGGCATGTCGTCGAAGGAGCCGCGTCCCGGATTGAGGACCAGATTGCGCAAGGCGAGATTGAGGTTCTGATCATTGATGAAGGCGCGCGGCAGGCGCAGGCCATCGCGACCAATGCCAAAGGCCAGTTCGGACGGGAAATTCTCCGCCTCCCGCCGGCGTTGATAGGACAGTGAACGCCGCGGTGAGTTGCCGCTGAAAATGCGTTGCCAGTCGAGCCCGAGCACGGCGGTTTCCAGCTCGTCCGCCGAATAACCTGTCGCATAGAGCCCACCGACCACGGCTCCCATCGAGGTGCCGACGATCAGGTCGGGCTGCACCCCGGCTCGCTCCAGTGTCCGGATCGCGCCGATATGGGCAATCCCCAGCGCACCGCCACCAGACAGGACCAGGGCGATGCGTCGATGATTGCACGGCGCCGGAGACGGATTGCAGCGGGTCCAGCGATCGGGCTCGGTGACAGGTGGCGGCAATGTCATCAACCCGTCGGCATAATCGCTGCTTCGGGCCGGGCCGGCATCACCGGTTTGCGCCACTGTGCCACCGATAGCAGTCAGGCCGAACGCGGCGCAGACCAATAGCTGAAGACAGCGCCTGAAATTCGAAATCATGCCGATTGCCATACCTTGTGTCGGGCGGGCGCCATGCCGCCATGTCCTTGCCTGGGTAGACCGGGCCCGAGCTCAGGCCCGGGGTCACGCAATCGCATCTTGCCCTTATTCGCTATTCACCGCACCTTTCAGGCGAAGTTGTGGCTTGGGGGACAGCATGCGCCATATTTTTTCGCTAATTCTCGCACTTGGTCTCGCCGCTTGCGGGCAATCGGTCGAACAGGGGGGCTTGCCGACATCGGAGGCCTCGACCCTGCGCATGCTGGAACAGGGCGATGTGGTTGGTTTTCGCAGCGCGCGCGGCGCCGAGGCCTGGCGCGGGCTCGCCTTCGCCGCCCCGCCGGTTGGCGATCTGCGCTGGCGCGCGCCGCGTCCCGTGCCCCGTCATGACGGAGTGCTCGAAGCGCTGAGCTCGTCAGACCGCTGCGCCCAGATCACCAATGGCTATGATGCCGATCTCGAACCCGGTCAGCTGATCGGCGGCGAGGATTGCCTCTATCTTGATATCTACGCACCGCCCGGCGCCAGTGAGCTGCCGGTGATGGTCTTCATCCATGGAGGCGCCAATACCTGGGGTTATGCGGCGCAGTATGACGCCTCGCAGCTGGCGCTCGACCAGGACGTGATCGTGGCGGTGGTCCAGTACCGGCTCGGGCCATTGGGCTGGTTTGCCCATCCGGCCTTGCGTGCCGATGCACAATTGCCCGCGGATGCGGCCGCGAATTTCGCCTTGCTTGACCAGATCGCGGCGCTCGCCTGGGTGCGTGACAATATCGCGGTATTCGGCGGCGATGCGCAGCGGGTGACGATTTTCGGGGAAAGCGCCGGGGCCCAGAATGTTCTGGCGCTGATGGCATCGCCGCTGGCCGATGGTCTGTTCCATCGAGCCATCTCGCAAAGTGGTACCATGCGCAGCGTGTCGCTGGCGCGCGCTGAGGGCTCACAAGCCCTGCCCGCCAGCGCCCTGGACGAGATCGCGGGTCTGGAAGCCGGCGCGCGTTTCGCTGGCGCCAATGCACCGGCCAGCGCCTTGAGGGCTGCGCCGCTTGAGGAGGTTTTCGCTGCCTATGGCGAGGCCGACATGCCGCGCGTGATCGAAGACGGTGTCACCTTGATGGCAGGCGGCATGCGCGCCGCCTTTGCCGATCCGGAGCGCCCATTCGTGCCGCTGATCACGGGCAGCAATCGCGATGAGAGCCGGCTTTATCTCGCCTTCAACCCGGAATTCACCAAGACGACATTCGGTGTCATCCGCAATCGGCGCGATCCGGCCCGCTATGTCGCCAATGGCGATATTGGCGCCCGTCTCTGGCGGCTCGACGGCGTCGATGATGCCGCCAATCGCCTCGCAGCCTCTGGCCATGACCGGGTCTGGGCCTATCGCTTTGACTGGGACGAGGGCGGCTCGCTGCTCTTCACCGACACTGCCGCCTTGCTCGGCGCCGCGCACACGATGGAATTGCCGTTCGTGTTCAATGATTTTTCTATTCTGTATGGCGATATCGGCAAGGTGCTCTTCACCGAGCGCAATGCGGAAGGCCGCCATGCCGTCGCTGATGCGATGGGGGCCTATTGGGGGGCATTTGCCCATTCCGGTGATCCTAATCAGGGCCAGGAGGACCGGCTCGAGTGGCCGAGCTGGCAGGCGGGCGGACGCCTGATGCGCTTCGACACGCCGGCCGATGGTGGTCTGGAGGTTATCACCGGTGATGATGACTGGGACCGGCTGACCGCCGAGATTCTGGCCAATCCGGATATCACCCAAACCGATCACTGTTCGATCGCCGATATCGCTGTGATGCGCGATGTCGCGGCCGGCGAAGCCATGCGTGAAGCTTTCCAGTGCGGCTCACAAGGCGCAGTCGCTGACTGAGGACGGGCGAATGGCGGCTATGCAGCCGGGCGCGGTGGATGTGGATTGATCGCGCGGGCCGGCAGTGCTTGAACGCAATGGGTCTTTTCGGGGCCTGTTGATGGAAAGCCGCGCATGACCGTGCCTGAACGCCGCGATTACCCCCTCAGCGACGGCGTGTTGTCGGCCCGCATCTGGTGCAATCCCGGTGCGCCTGTGCTGGTGTTTGCTCATGCCAACGGGTTTTGTGCCTCTGCCTATGACCAGCTGCTGACGCCGCTGGCAAACCGTTTCGAGATCATCGCGCCGGACTTGCGCGGTCATGGCCGTTCGCGCTTGCCCGCTGATCCGGACACTCACCGTAGCTGGGATATTTACGCCGCCGATCTTCGCGCCCTCTACGACCAATTGCCGCAGGCTCCGGCCATGTTGGCGGGACATTCGATGGGCGCAGCGAGCACTTTGCTGGCGGCGGCTGGCATGCAGGCCCGCCCTGTATTGGCGCTGGTTGAGCCGGTCATCCTGCCGCTGAGCGTCAATCTGGTTGCGCGCTGGCCGACCCATAATCTGTTCAAGGGGCGGTTGGGCATCGCCAAACACGCCCGCCGCCGTGCCAATGGCTGGCCCGATCGCGCTGCGGCCACCGAACGCTATCGCCGCCACAAGACCTTCGCGAACTGGGCCCCTGGCGTGCTTGAGGATTACCTCGCCGACGGCCTGGTCGAGGATGAAACGGGCGTTCGCCTGGCCTGCGACCCGCAATGGGAAGCGGCCAATTATGAGGCCCAGGGCCATGATTGCCTGCGCGCCGCGCGGATTCTCGGCCGCCGCGCCCATGTCCTCAAAGCGCCGCAGGGATCGACCGTGGTCAATCAATCCGATCTCAGGCGCCGCGGCGTCAGTATCGAGCCGATTGACGGCGTCAGCCATCTCGCGCCGATGCAGGCGGCCGACCGCGTCGCGGCCTGGATTGCGGGCATTGCCGGGCGCGCATTGGGCTGAGCGGTGGGGCGACGGCCGGGCCGTTGTGAGGTGTGGTTCTTCTGCCTTTCCACACCGATCTTTGCGAGTTGCTCGCAACTGCCCCGGTAAACCCCTCATCCTGCCGCAATCACTGAAATAACGCCGCCTTTTGCCCTTGCCCCTGAGGCCAGCGCGCTCTAGCTTCCGCGCCAAATCGGGCAGGGGGCTGTCGCAGTGTTTTGATTCGTCTCGTGGCGTCTCACAACACGCACCGCAACAGATACCGGCCCGGTATCGGACGCAATCTGGCGAGGCCCGGCAATGGACGCGTTGCTACTCGACTACCTGCCTATCTTGATATTCTTCGGCATCGCGGCTGCGCTGGGTGTCGGGTTCATAGCCGCGGCCTTTGTGGTCGCGCCATCGAATCCGGATCCGGAAAAAGTCTCGACCTATGAGTGCGGCTTCGAAGCTTTCGATGATGCGCGCATGAAGTTCGATATCCGCTTCTACCTCGTCGCCATCCTGTTCATCATTTTCGACCTTGAAGTCGCCTTCCTCTTCCCGTGGGCGGTCACGCTGCGCGAGAGCCTCGGGGCGTTTGAATTCTGGTCGATGATGGTCTTTCTCTCCGTGCTCACGATCGGCTTTATCTATGAGCTGAAAAAGGGCGCGCTGGATTGGGAATGAAGCCATGACCTCAGATCTCACCCCTCCTGCTGGCGTGGCCGGCCGCGCTGCGGTTCCCGGATATGATCCCAAAGCGCATGACCCTTTCTTCGACGGCGTGTCCGATGCGCTCGCCGACAAGGGTTTTGTCGTTGCCGCCGCCGATGATCTCGTCACCTGGGCGCGTACCGGCTCGCTGATGTGGATGACTTTCGGTCTGGCCTGTTGCGCCGTGGAAATGATGCAGGCTTCGATGCCGCGCTATGATGTCGAGCGTTTCGGCTTCGCCCCGCGCGCCAGCCCGCGCCAGTCCGACGTGATGATTGTTGCCGGCACCTTGACCAACAAGATGGCGCCCGCCTTGCGCAAGGTCTACGACCAGATGCCCGAGCCGCGCTATGTCATCTCGATGGGTAGTTGCGCCAATGGCGGCGGGTATTACCACTATTCCTACGCCGTCGTGCGTGGCTGCGACCGCATCGTGCCGGTTGATATTTACGTGCCCGGTTGCCCGCCCACCGCTGAAGCCCTCGTGTACGGAATTCTGCAATTGCAGAAGAAGATCCGCCGCGAAGGCTCGATCGAGCGCTAGGAGAGGACGAGATGAGCGAAGCCCTCACGACGCTAGGCGAGCATATCGCAGCGGCCCAGGATTCAGCGGTCAAGAGCTGGGATATCAGTTTCGGCGATCTGACGATCCACATTCATCGCGACCGTATCGAGAGCGTCCTGCGCTTCTTGCGCGATGATCCGGCCTGCCGCTTCACGACGCTGATCGATCTGTGCGGCGTCGATTACCCGCAGCGCTCGGAGCGTTTTGACGTCGTCTATCATCTGCTCTCCATGCACCAGAACCAGCGCGTCCGCGTCAAGCTGACCACGGATGCGGAGACAGCGGTCGCCAGTATCCACGAGCTTTTCCCGGTCGCTGACTGGTTCGAGCGCGAAGCCTTTGACATGTATGGCATCTCCTTTGCCAACCATCCGGATTTGCGCCGCATCCTCACCGATTACGGTTTTGAGGGGCATCCGCTGCGCAAGGATTTCCCGCTCTCCGGCTATGTCGAAGTGCGCTGGGATGATGCCCAGAAACGCGTCGTCTACGAGCCGGTTCAACTGGTGCAGGCCTATCGCGATTTCGATTTCATGAGCCCATGGGAAGGTGCCAAATACATCCTTCCCGGCGACGAGAAGGCGGAGGGCTAGCCCATGGCTGACGACGCGACAAATACCGCCCCACGCAATTTCACGATCAATTTCGGTCCGCAGCACCCGGCCGCGCACGGCGTGCTGCGCCTGGTGCTCGAGCTCGATGGCGAAGTCGTTGAGCGGGTCGATCCGCATATCGGCCTTTTGCATCGCGGCACCGAGAAGCTGCTGGAACACAAGACCTATCTCCAGGGCATCGGCTATTTCGACCGGCTCGATTATGTCGCGCCGATGAATCAGGAACACGCGTTTTGCCTGGCGGCGGAAAAGCTGGCCGGCATTACCGTGCCCAAGCGCGGCGAATATGTCCGCGTGCTGTATTGCGAGATTGGCCGCATTCTCAACCATCTGCTCAATGTCACGACGCAGGCGATGGATGTCGGCGCGCTGACGCCGCCGCTCTGGGGTTTTGAAGAGCGCGAAAAGCTCATGATCTTCTATGAGCGCGCTTCGGGCAGCCGGATGCACGCGCATTATTTCCGCCCGGGCGGTGTGCATCAGGACCTGCCGCCGGAGCTTGTCGCTGATATCCGCGCCTGGTGTGCGCAATTCCCGGAAAAGCTCAACGATATCGACACGCTGTTGACCGAGAACCGGATTTTCAAACAGCGCAATGTCGATATCGGCGTTGTCACCAAGGAAGACGTTCTCGCCTGGGGCTTCTCCGGCGTGATGGTGCGCGCTTCCGGCCTGGCCTGGGATCTGCGCCGTTCGCAGCCTTATTCGGTCTATGACGAGCTCGATTTCCTCATCCCGGTTGGCAAGAATGGCGATTGCTATGATCGCTATCTGTGCCGCATGGAAGAAATGCGCGAGAGCGTGAAAATCATGCTGCAGTGCTGCGACTGGCTGGAAAAACCGGAACACCAGGGCGAAGTCCTGGCCACCGACAGCAAATTCTCGCCGCCGCGCCGGGCCGAGATGAAGCGCTCGATGGAAGCGCTGATCCAGCACTTCAAACTCTATACCGAAGGCGTGAAGGTCGAGGCGGGCGAATGTTATGTCGCCGTTGAAGCGCCGAAGGGCGAGTTCGGCGTCTATCTCGTCTCCGATGGCTCCAACAAGCCTTACCGCGTCAAGATCCGCGCGCCCGGCTTTGCCCATCTCGCGGCGATGGATTTCATGAATAGGGGCCATATGCTGGCCGATGTCTCGGCGATCATCGGATCGCTCGACGTGGTGTTCGGGGAGATCGACCGATGAGCGTACGCCGTCTCGCCAAACAGCAACCGGAGAACTTCACCTTCAACGCGAAGAGTGAGGCGGAAATTGCGTTCTGGCTTGGGAAATATCCTGAAGCGCGCAAGGCCTCTGCGGTCATTCCGCTGCTGTGGATCGCCCAGAAGCAGGAGGGTTGGGTGTCTGAACCGGCCCTGCGCGTCGTCGCGGATCGGCTGGAAATGCCCTATATCCGCGTCTACGAAGTCGTCACCTTCTACACCATGTTCAACCTGGCTCCGGTCGGCGAGAATTTGATCCAGGTCTGCGGCACGACACCGTGCATGCTGCGTGGCTCGGAAGCGCTGATCAAGGTGTGCAAATCGCGCATTGGCGAGGCCGGCGAGATTTCCGGCGATGGCAAGTTTTCCTGGGTTGAAGTGGAATGCATGGGCGCTTGCGCCAATGCGCCGATGTTCCAGCTCGCCAACAAGGATGGCGATCATTACGTCGAAGACCTCGACGCCGCCAAGCTCGAGCAGATCCTCGATGATCTCGCCGCCGGCAAACAGATCAAATACGGCCCGCAATCCGAGCGTACCGCCTCCGAGCCGCACGGCACCAAAGTGCTGACCGATCCGGCCCTGTATGACGGTTCGCGCGCCAAGAAGATCAAATTGCCCAATACCGGAAAAGCGGAGGCCAAATCATGACCCAGCTTCTCCAGGACAAGGACCGGATATTCACCAATCTGTTCGGCCATCATGATGCCGGCCTCGCGGGCGCCAAGCAGCGCGGCTGCTGGAATGGCACCAAGGAAATGCTCGAGCAGGGCGCCGGCTGGATCATCGACAATATGAAAGCCTCAGGCTTGCGCGGCCGTGGCGGCGCCGGTTTCCCGACCGGTCTGAAATGGTCCTTCATGCCGAAGGAAGTGGGCGCCCGCCCGCATTATCTCGTCGTCAATGCGGATGAGTCCGAGCCGGGCACCTGCAAGGATCGCGAGATCATGCGTCATGATCCGCATCTGCTGATCGAAGGCTGTCTGATCGCCTCTTTCGCGATGCAGGCGCATGAATGCTACATCTACCTGCGCGGCGAATACGTCACCGAACGCCTGGCGCTCGAGAAAGCCGTCAAGGAGGCCTATGAGGCCAAGTTGATCGGCGACAAGAATATCCATGGCTGGCCGTTCCACGTCTATATCCATCACGGCGCCGGCGCCTATATCTGCGGCGAAGAGACGGCGCTGCTCGAAAGCCTGGAAGGCAAAAAAGGCCAGCCGCGCATGAAGCCGCCATTCCCGGCCAATGCCGGCCTGTATGGCTGCCCGACAACGGTCAATAACGTTGAATCCATCGCTGTCGCCGGCACAATCCTGCGCCGCGGCGCCGAATGGTTTGCCAGCTTCGGACGCGAGCGCAATGTCGGCACCAAGATCTTCTCGATCTCCGGCCATGTGAACAAGCCGTGCAATGTCGAAGAAGCGATGTCGATCCCGATGCGGACCCTGATCGAGACCCATGCCGGCGGCGTACGCGGCGGCTGGGATAATCTCAAGGCCGTCATCCCGGGCGGTTCGTCGGTCTCGCTGCTGCCGAAACATATCTGCGACGACGTGCTGATGGATTTCGATGCCCTGCAGGCTCACAAGTCCGGCTTGGGCACCGCCGCCGTCATCGTGATGGACATGTCGACCGATGTCGTCAAAGCCATCGCGCGGATCTCGTATTTCTACCGCCATGAAAGCTGCGGCCAGTGCACGCCGTGCCGCGAAGGCACCGGCTGGATGTGGCGCGTGCTCGAGCGCATGTCGCGCGGCGAGAGCGAGATCTCCGAGATCGACATGCTCCTGGACGTCGCCGGCCAGGTCGAAGGTCACACGATCTGCGCCCTGGGCGATGCGGCCGCATGGCCGGTCCAGGGCCTGATCCGGCATTTCCGTCCGGAGATCGAGTCCCGCATCAATAATTATCGCGCCGGCAAGCCGGTCTTCGTCTCACAAGTCGCGGCGGAATAGGGCATCATCCAATGAGCGAAGATCTCCGCAAGATCATTATCGACGGCCAGGAAATCGAGGTTCCGACTTCCTACACGCTGTTGCAGGCCGCCGAGACCGCCGGGCGCGAGATTCCGCGTTTTTGCTATCACGAGCGCCTGTCGGTGGCTGGCAATTGCCGCATGTGCCTGGTTGAGCTGGTCGGAGCGCCCAAACCGGCAGCCTCCTGCGCCATGCAGGTCAAGGATATGCGCGGCGGGCCGAATGGCGAGCCACCGGCGATGAATACGCTGTCGCCGATGGTCAAGAAGGCGCGCGAAGGGGTGATGGAGTTTTTGCTCATCAACCACCCGCTCGATTGCCCGATCTGCGACCAGGGCGGCGAATGCGATCTGCAGGACCAGTCGATCGCCTATGGCCGCACCGGTTCGCGCTTCCCTGAAAACAAGCGCGCCGTCGAAGACAAATATATGGGTCCGATCGTCGCGACCGAGATGACGCGCTGCATCCAGTGCACACGCTGCGTCCGCTTTGTCACCGAGATCGCCGGCGTGCCGGAAATCGGCATGATTGGCCGCGGTGAAGACGCGGAAATCACCACCTATCTGGAAAAGTCCATCACCTCGGAACTCTCCGGCAATGTGATCGATCTCTGCCCGGTTGGCGCGCTGACCTCCAAGCCTTACGCCTTCAATGCCCGGCCCTGGGAGCTTGAGAAGACCGAGACCGTCGATGTGATGGATGCGGTCGGCTCGAACATTCGCGTCGATGCCCGCGGCCCTGCAGTGCTGCGTATTCTGCCGCGCGTTCATGAGGGCGTGAATGAGGAATGGATTTCCGACAAGACGCGCTACGCCTGGGAAGGCCTCGGCCGCCAGCGCCTCGACAAGGCCTATGTTCGCGAAGCCGGCAAGCTGCGCGCCATCGACTGGCCTGAGGCCCTGAAACTTGCCGCCAAGAAACTCTCCGGCAAGCCCGAAAAGATCGGCGCCATCGCCGGTGACCTCTGCTCGGTCGAGGAAATGAAGGCCGCCAAGGATTTGTTCGATGCGCTTGGCGTCGTCTCCTATGATTGCCGCCAGGATGGCTCGAAACTCAATTCGGGGCACAATTCCGGCACTCGCCAGGATTATCTCTTCAACACCACAATCGCCGGTATTGAAGACGCCGACGCCATCCTGATCATCGGTGCCAATCCGCGCATCGAAGCGACCATGATCAATGCGCGCATCCGCAAGACCTGGCTCAATAATGACACCCAGGTGGGCCTGATCGGCGCGCCCGTCGATCTGACCTATCCCTATGAGCATGTCGGCACTGCGGCCGCCGATCTGGCAGGCCTGAAGAAAAAGCGCTCCGGCTTCATCAAGACGCTCAAGGACGCCAAGCGTCCGATGATCATTCTCGGTTCGGCTGCCCTGGCTGGTCCTGACGGGGCGCAAGTCCTGCGCGCTGCCGGTGAACTGGCCGCCGCCATTGGTGCCGTGAGCGCTGACTGGAATGGTTTCAACGTGCTGCACACCGCGGCCAGCCGCGTCGGCGGGCTCGATCTCGGCTTCGTACCGGGTGAGGGGGGCTATGACGTTGCCGGCATGCAGTCGGCCAAGATGGACACCATCGTGCTGATGGGCGCCGACGAGCTCGACATGGCCAGCTTTGGCAAGGCCTTCGTGATCTATATCGGCAGCCATGGCGATGCCGGTGCCCACCGCGCTGATTTGATCCTGCCCGGCGCCGCCTGGACCGAGCAGGACGGGATATTCGTCAATACCGAGGGCCGGGTTCAGCTCGCTTCGCGCGCCGTCTTCCCGAAGGGCGATGCGAAAGAGAATTGGGCGATTTTCCGCGCCCTGTCCGAGCATCTCTCCAAGACCTTGCCCTATGACAATCTGGGCCAATTGCGCCGCAAACTATTTGCCAGCCATGCTGTCTTCGCCGGGATCGACTATGCCCCGGGTAGCGATGAAGCCGCCGATTTCGACGTCGCCACGATCGGCGCCGCCGGCGATGTCTCGTCGAATGATTTCGGTGTCGCGGTAACAAATTTCTACTTTACCAACCCGATTGTGCGGGCCTCGAAGACGCTGGCGGAATGCTCCGCCATCGCCGCCGGGCCAGCCAAGGCGGCGGCGGAATGAGGATGGGTTTGTTGATGAATATTCGCACCATATTCCTCGGCCTGGCGGCCTTCGGTCTCGCGCTTGCGGCACCGCTTGCCCAGGCGCAGACGGCGCGCCCCGGTCTCGATGCCGCGACAGCCAGCACCATTATTGCCGCGTGTGAAGCCTATGCCGTGGAGCACGAGCTGGCGCTGACCATCGCTGTGTTTGACGAAGGCGCGAATTTGCAGGGCCTGCTGCGCATGGACGGTGCGATCCTCGCTTCACTGGACATTGCCCAGTGGAAGGGCCGCACCGCGGCCAATCTGGGTCGAACCACTGGCGGGCTCGGCGAAGCCGCGATTGATCGGCCTGCCATCTATCATGTGCCCGGTCTGGCAACGCTGCAGGGCGGCGTGCCGATCCGCAACGCCGCTGGCGTGCTCATTGGTGGTGTCGGCGCCTCCGGTGCTGCCTCGGCCGACGACGAAGCGTGCGCGATGGCCGGTATTGAAGCGGCCGGTTTGACCTATAACCGGGCCGGGGCGGAGTAGAGGCATGGCTGATTTCATCACTCAATTCGGTCTGTGGGGCGGCCTCGCCATGGCGGTGCTGCAAATTCTCGGCTTTACCGTCGTTCTGCTGATCTCGCTGGCCTTCCTGTTGCTGATGGATCGCAAGGTCTGGGCGGCGGTGCAGATGCGCAAGGGACCCAATGTGGTCGGCGCCTTTGGCCTGCTGCAATCCTTCGCCGATTTCTTCAAATTCGTGTTCAAGGAAATCGTCATTCCGGCCGGCGTTGATCGCCCGCTCTATATCCTGGCGCCGCTGCTGACCCTGGTATTGGCCTTTGCGACCTGGGCCGTGGTGCCGGTGGCACCGGGCTGGGTGATCTCCGATCTCAATGTCGGCCTGCTCTACCTGTTCGCGATGTCTTCGCTCGGCGTTTACGGCATCATCATTGGCGGCTGGGCCTCCAACTCGAAATTCCCCTTCCTGGCGGCGCTGCGTTCAGCAGCCCAGATGGTGTCCTATGAAGTCTCGATCGGCTTCGTCATCGTCACCGTGCTGCTGTTTGCCGGTTCGATGAATCTCTCGGTCATCGTCGAGGCCCAGTCGGGCGGTTTCTGGAACTGGAATGTGCTGGCGGGCCGCGCCTTGCTGGAAGATGGCTGGCCGATGTTCCTGGTGATGATCCCGATGACGGTGATCTTCTTCATCTCCGCCCTGGCCGAGACCAATCGCCCGCCCTTCGATCTGGCGGAAGCGGAATCGGAACTCGTTGCCGGTTATCAGACCGAATATTCCTCGACGCCCTATCTGCTGTTCATGATCGGCGAATATCTCAACATCGTTCTGATGTGTGCGATGACGACGATCCTGTTCTTCGGCGGCTGGAATCCGCCGATCGAGCTGGACACCACAGCCTGGCCGTATCTGGTTTCGCATCTGTGGTATTTCTTCTGGTTCGCGATCAAGGTCGTCTTCTTCTTCTTCATGTTCGCCATGGTGAAGGCGCTGACGCCGCGCTACCGCTATGACCAGCTGATGCGTCTGGGCTGGAAGATCTTCCTGCCGACCTCGCTGGCCGCGGTCGCACTGGTTGGCGCCTACATCGTCTTCGGGGCACAGGGATAATCGTCATGGGACGTATTGAACAAACCATTCGCGGTGCCTTGTTGATGGACTTCTGGTCCGCCTTCGGGCTCGGCATGAAGTATTTCTTCGCCAAGAAAGCGACGCTGAACTACCCCTTCGAGAAAGGGCCGCTGAGCCCGCGTTTTCGCGGTCAGCACGCGCTGCGCCGTTACGCCAATGGCGAAGAGCGTTGCATCGCCTGCAAGCTGTGCGAAGCGATCTGCCCGGCCCAGGCCATCACCATCGAAGCCGAACCACGCGAGGACGGCTCACGCCGCACCACGCGCTATGACATCGACATGACCAAGTGCATCTATTGCGGCTATTGCCAGGAAGCCTGCCCGGTCGACGCTATCGTCGAAGGGCCGAATTTCGAATACGCCGTCGAGACGCGCGAAGAACTCTATTACGACAAGGCAAAACTGCTCGAGAACGGCGATCGCTGGGAACGGGAAATTGCCAGGAATCTGGAACTCGACGCGCCGTATCGCTGATACGGCCGTTATCTGAGAAGCAAGAGAACGGAAGAGGGCATCATGCTCGCAACACTGGCCTTCTGGGCCTTTTCCGGAGTGCTGATAGCGTCGGCCTTTATGGTCGTGATCGCGCGCAATCCGGTCAGGTCGGTCCTGTTTCTGATCCTCGCCTTCTTCTCGGCGGCGGGCCTCTTCGTCCTGCTCGGCGCGGAATTCCTCGCCATGCTGCTGATCGTTGTCTATGTCGGCGCGGTCGCGGTCTTGTTCCTGTTCGTGGTGATGATGCTCGACGTCAATTTCACCGAGTTGAAGCAGGGCTTTTTGAGCTATCTGCCGCTCGGCGCCATTGTCGCTCTGATCCTCGCCGCCGAACTGGTGATGATCGCGATGACCTGGCAGACCTCACCGCAAGCCGAGGCGCTGCGCGCCGCGGCGACGCCGGAAGGGATGTCCAATCTCGAAGCGCTCGGCCTCATTCTCTATAATGATTACATATACTTCTTCCAGACTGCCGGTCTGGTTCTGCTGGTCGCCATGATCGGCGCCATCGTGCTGACCCTGCGTCACAAGACCGGCGTCAAGCGCCAGAGCGTGACGGCCCAGGTCGGCCGCCGCCGTGAAGAGGCTGTTGAGATGCTCGACATCAAACCAGGACAGGGGATTGGCGAATGATCGGTCTGGGACATTATCTCGCCGTTGCGGCGATCCTGTTCACGATTGGCGTGTTCGGGATTTTCGTGAACCGCAAGAACGTCATCATCCTGTTGATGTCGGTCGAGCTCATCCTGCTTTCGGTGAATGTGAATCTGGTGGCGTTTTCCAGCTTCCTCGGTGATCTCGCCGGTCAGGTTTTTGCCCTGTTCGTGCTGACCGTCGCCGCCGCCGAGGCCGCGGTTGGTCTCGCCATTCTCGTCGTCTACTACCGCAACCGGGGTGATATCTCGGTTGAGGGCGCTAATCTGATGAAGGGCTAAGGGGATTATGGCAGTTCTCATCGTCTTCGGTCCGCTGTTTGCCGCGGCCTTCGCTGGTCTCTTCGGCAATTTCATCGGTCACCGCGTCGCCCAGATCGTCACCACCGGCTTTGTCGTGGTGTCGGCCCTGTTGTCGATCCTGAATTTCTTCGACGTCGCCTATGGCGGCAATAGCCAGACCATTCATGTCGCGACCTGGATGTCGGTCGGCACTTTCGATGTCAGCTGGGCGATCAAGCTCGACACGCTGTCATCGGTGATGCTGGTCGTGGTCACCAGCGTCGCCTCGCTGGTCCATATCTATTCCTGGGGCTATATGGCGAATGACCCGCACCGGGCCCGCTTCTTCGCCTATCTCTCGCTCTTCACCTTCGCCATGCTGGCGCTGGTCACCGCCGACAATTTCCTGCAGCTCTTCTTTGGCTGGGAAGGCGTCGGGCTGGCCTCCTATCTGCTGATCGGTTTCTGGTACAAGAAGAAATCGGCCAATGATGCCGCGATCAAGGCCTTCGTCACCAATCGGGTTGGCGATTTCGGCTTTGCCATCGGCATTATGGCGCTCTTCCTGGTGTTCGGTTCCGTCGGGTTTGACGATGTCTTCTCCCAGGTCGGCGATCACACCGCGACGACGCTCGCCTTTGCCGGCATGGATATCCCGGCGATCGAGCTGATCGGCTTTTTGCTGTTTGTCGGCGCGATGGGTAAATCGGCGCAATTCTTCCTGCATGTCTGGCTGCCCGATGCGATGGAGGGCCCGACACCGGTCTCCGCGCTGATCCACGCCGCCACCATGGTCACCGCCGGGGTTTTCCTGGTCTGTCGCTGTTTCCCGATTTTCGAAGCGGCACCGGGCGCCTCTGCCTTCATCACTGTGATCGGTGCGCTGACGGCCTTCTTCGCGGCGACCGTCGGTCTGGCCCAGAACGACATCAAGCGCGTCATCGCCTATTCGACCTGTTCCCAGCTGGGCTATATGTTCTTCGCCGCCGGCCTTGGCCTGTACGGCGCCGCCATGTTCCACCTGTTCACACACGCCTTCTTCAAGGCCTTGCTCTTCCTCGGATCCGGTTCGGTTATCCATGGTCTGCATGATGAGCAGGACATGCGCAAAATGGGCGGGCTCTACAAGATGATGCCGGCCACCTGGATCATGATGCTGGTCGGCACGCTCGCCCTGACCGGGGTCGGGATACCGTTTGCGGCGCTCGGTGTCGGCTTCCTGCCGGATATCGGCTTTGCCGGCTTCTTCTCCAAGGATGCGATCATCGAGGGCGCCTATATGGCCGGTCAGCAAGGCATTGCCTTCGGCAATCTCGCCTTCTGGGTCGGTGTCATCGCGGCGCTGCTGACCAGTTTCTATTCCTGGCGCCTGATCTTCATGACGTTCAACGGCACTTTCCGTGGCGACAAGCACACCTTTGATCACGCCCATGATCCGCCATGGTCGATGATGGGCGCGCTCGTCGTGCTCGCGATCGGGGCGGTCTTCGCCGGCGGTCTGATGAAGACTGATTTCATCGGCGGCAATTCGGCGCATTTCTGGAATGAAAGCCTGCCTGGCGCGGTTCACGGACCGGCTGTGGCCGGAGCCGATGGCGATGGTCATGGCGAAGTGGTGGCTCATGGTGAGCTTGCGGCACACGAACAGCCAGCTGACGCGCACCCAGTGGCAGATGAGGGCGAGGCTCACGCGTCAGGCGAACATCCGCCGGTCTGGGTCATTCTGGCGCCATTTGTTGTCACGCTGCTCGGCTTCCTCGGCGCGGTCTATGCCTATCTGATCAATGTCGGAATGGGCGCGCGCATTGCCGCCCGCGGCGGTCCGATCCACTCGCTTCTCTACAATAAATGGTATGTCGACGAGATTTACCATTTCATATTCGTGAGAGGTGCCAAGGGCTTGGGCGATGTGTTCTGGAAGTTCTTCGATGTCCGCATCATCGATGGCTGGGGTCCGAATGGCGTCGCCGGCATGACCTTCGCCGCCGCCAAGCGCATTGCGAAGGCCCAGTCGGGCTATGTCTATCACTACGCATTCGTGATGCTGATTGGTGTTCTGGGGCTAACCCTCTGGATTCTCGCCGGCGCAGGAGGCCAATAGCATGTTTTCCGAGCTCGATGCCTTCCTGTCGATACTGACATTCACACCGGCTATTGGTGCTGTAATCATTGCTGTTTTCCGGTTCGCATCGCGTCCGGAAGACCAGGGATTGATCGACAGAAATTCGCGCATGGTCGCCCTGGGCACGACCCTCGTCACCCTGTTCTTTGCTGTCGTGATGATGTTCGAATTCGACCCGGCCGTCGCCGGCTTCCAATTCGTGCATGAGGTTGTATGGCTTGAACAAATTGGCATGGGCTACCGCATGGGCGTCGATGGCATTTCGGTGCTCTTCGTGCTGTTGACGGCCTTCCTGATGCCGATCTGTATCCTCGCATCCGGCGCGATCGAGAAGCGCGTCGCCGATTACATGATCGCCTTCCTGCTGCTGGAAACCCTGATCCTCGGAGTCTTCACCGCCCTCGATCTGGTTGTCTTCTATGTGTTTTTTGAAGGCGGCCTGATCCCGATGTTCCTGATCATCGGGGTGTGGGGCGGTCAGAACCGTGTCTATGCCGCCTTCAAATTCTTCCTCTACACCCTGCTCGGCTCGGTGCTGATGCTGGTGGCGATGATCTATATGTTCCTGCAGGCGGGAACGACCGACATCACCGTGCTGCTCGACACTGCCTTCACGCCGCAGGCGCAGACCTGGCTCTGGCTCGCTTTCTTCGCCTCCTTCGCGGTGAAGATGCCGATGTGGCCGGTGCATACCTGGCTGCCCGATGCCCACGTGCAGGCGCCGACCGCCGGTTCGGTCATTCTGGCCGGTGTGCTTTTGAAAATGGGTGGTTACGGCTTCCTGCGCTTCTCATTGCCGATGTTCCCGGACGCCAGTGCCTATTTCGCGCCGATGGTTTTCGTGCTCTCGCTGATCGCGATCATCTACACCTCCCTGGTCGCTTTCCGTCAGACTGACATCAAGAAGCTGATCGCTTATTCCTCTGTTGCACATATGGGTTTTGTGACGCTGGGCCTGTTCTCGATGAATATGCTCGGGGTGCAGGGCGCCATTTTCCAGATGATCTCCCACGGCTTCATCTCCTCGGCGCTCTTCCTCTGCGTCGGCGTGATCTATGACCGCATGCACACCCGTGAAATCGCGTTTTACGGCGGTGTCGTTCACAAAATGCCGGTCTTCGCCGCGATCTTCGGACTATTCGCGATGGCCAATGTCGGCTTGCCGGGCACATCCGGTTTTATCGGCGAAATCATGACCATGATTGGCGGCTACCAGGTCGCCTGGTGGGTCGGTGCCGGCGCCGCGGTCGGCGTTATCCTGTCGGCGGTCTATATGCTGACGGTTTATCGCGACGTGATCTTTGGCGAGATCACCAATCCAAAGCTCAACACGCTGACCGATCTCAACCGCACGGAATGGATCATTTTCGTGCCGCTGATCATCATGACGCTTTTGCTCGGTGTTTGCTCCACCCTGGTGACCGATATCACGGCCGCTTCGGTTGAGGCGCTGATCTCCAATTATGATGCGGCACTTGCCGCACCGGCTCAGTAAGAGGCCTGACATGACCGCGGATATGCTCTCCCACGACCTGTCGCTCCTGACACCGGAATTGATGCTGGCTGGCGGCGCCATGGCGCTGTTGATGCTGGGTGTTTTCCTCAAGGGGGCGGGCACACCGCGCCTGGTTCACGTGGCGACCATCGGGCTTCTGGTCGCGGCCGGTTTCGCCGCGCTCTTCCTGACCGGCGATGACGGCCAGGCCTTTGGGGGCGCCTTCGTGCTCGACCCGTTGGCCAAATACTCCAAGGTCGCGATCACCCTGGCCGCCGCGGTCGCCCTGCTGCTGGCATTGCCCTATCTGGAATCGGAGAAGCTCTCCAAGATTGAATTCCCGGTCCTGGTCGCGCTCGCGGTCACCGGCATGGTGATGATGGTTTCGGCCAATGATCTGATCTCGATGTATATGGCCGTCGAGCTGCAATCATTGGCGCTCTACGTGCTGGCAGCCTTCAATCGCGACAGTCTGCGGGCTTCGGAAGCCGGCCTGAAATATTTCGTGCTGGGCGCACTGTCCTCCGGCCTGCTGCTGTATGGCGCATCGCTGGTCTATGGCTTCAGCGGCTCCACCGGCTTCAACGAGATCGCGATCGCCGTCGCCGGCGAACCGTCAATCGGTCTGATCTTCGGTCTGGTTTTCGTGATTTGCGGGTTGGCCTTCAAGGTCTCTGCCGCTCCCTTCCACATGTGGACACCGGATGTGTATGAAGGCGCCCCGACGCCGGTCACGGCGCTGTTCGCTTCGGCGCCGAAAATGGCCGCTATCGTGCTGCTGGCGCGTGTCCTGCTCGAGCCTTTCGGTGGCATGATCGACCAGTGGCGCGATGTAATCTGGATCATTGCCGTCCTGTCGATGGGGGTTGGCGCCTTCGGTGCTCTGACGCAGCAGAACTTCAAACGCCTGATGGCCTATTCCTCAATCGGCAATATCGGTTACGCCCTGGTTGCGATCGCCGCGGCCAGCCAGACCGGTATCTGGGCGCTGTTGATCTTCATGTCGCTCTACATGATTTCGGTAATCGGAACATTCAGCGCGATGCTGTCCATGCGGACCCGCGAGGGCATGGTCGAACAGATTTCCGATCTGGCCGGCCTGGCGCAAACCAATCCCGGACTCGGCTGGTCATTGACCGCCTTGATGTTCTCGATCGGCGGCCTGCCATTCTTCGTCGGCTTCTTCGGCAAATTCTTCGTCGTTTTCTCGGCCGTACAGTCTGATCTGTTGATCCTGGCGGTCCTGGCGGTTTTGTTCAGCGTCGTGAGCGCGGCCTATTATCTGCGTATCATCAAGGTGATGTGGTTCGATCCACCGGAAGTGACTTTCGTGCAGCCGGCGATGAGCGTTTACTGGGTCACGCGTGTGGCCGGCTGGTCGACCCTGCTCCTGCTCCCGGCCCTTGGCTGGTTGATCTACCAGGCCTTCAGCGTCGGCCTCGACGTCCTTTAGACATTGGCCGCGCGCGCGCCCCGCATTGACTGGCTTGAGCAGACTGGCTCGACCAATGTCGAAATTCGCGAGCGAGCCCTGGCAGGTGAGGTCGGCCCACTGTGGATTGCAGCGCGGCGCCAGACATCGGGCCGGGGCCGTCGCGGCCGGCCCTGGCACAGCCTTGAGGGTAATTTATTCGCCAGCGGTCTTTACGTCATCGACCGACCGCCGGCCCAGGCGGCGCAATTATCCTTCGTCGCGGCACTCGCCGTTGCTGCGGTCTGCGATGCAGCGCTGGGAGACAAGGCCCGGACGCGGCTGAAATGGCCCAATGATGTTCTCGTCGATGGCCGCAAGGTCGCAGGCATCCTACTCGAATCCGGTGCCGCGCCGGCTGGCGGCCTCTGGCTCGCCATCGGTATCGGGATCAATCTTTGTGACGCACCGGATGATGTCGAACGGCCGGCGATCAGCCTTGAACAGGCCGGGGCGAGGCTGGATCGCGAGGCGGCCATATTGCTGCTCGCGCAGGCGTTCGAACAGGAATTCCAGCTCTGGATGCAAAGCGGTTTCGGGGCGGTGCGTGATCAATGGCTGACGCGCGCGCACGGCCTGGGCGAGCGCTGCCTTGTCCGCCTCGCGCAGGAGACCCTGGACGGTGTGTTCGGTGATCTCGGACCCGACGGCGCGCTGCGGCTCGACTTGGCCTCGGGGCAACACAGGTATATCTCGGCGGGCGAAGTGTTTTTCCCGGCGGCGGGATAGGAGAGCCAGACATGTTGCTCGCAATCGATTGCGGTAATACCAATATCCTGTTCGGCATTCACGATGGCGAGGCGTGGCGGGCGCAATGGCGCGCTGGTACCGAGAGCACGCGCACGGCTGACGAACATGCCGTCTGGCTGTCGCAACTCATGTCGCTGCAAGGCTTCAAATTTTCTGATATTCATGCGTGTGTGATCTCGACCGTGGTGCCGCAGGCCCTGTTCAATTTGCGCAATCTGGCGCGGCGCTATTGCGAATGCGAGCCGGTCATCGTCGGTGAACCCGGTGTCAGGCTCGATATCGAGGTTCGGCTTGACCGGCCCCAGGATGCCGGTGCCGACCGCCTGGTCAATGCGCTCGGCGCGCGGGCGCGCTATCCTGGCGCCTTGATCGTGATCGATAGCGGCACGGCGACGACATTTGATGTCATCGCCGCCGATGGCGCCTTCGAAGGCGGGATTATTGCGCCGGGTATCAACCTGTCCATGCAGGCCCTGCACGGCGCGGCGGCCAAACTGCCGCGCGTCGCGATTGCCAAGCCGACCCGTGTTATGGGTAAGGATACGGTCAGCGCAATGCAGTCCGGCGTGTTCTGGGGCTATATCGATCTCATTGACGGGCTTGTCGAACGCCTCAAGGCTGAGTATGGCCAACCCATGACGGTGATCGCAACGGGCGGCGTAGTTTCGCTCTTCGAAGGCGCGTCCCGGACGATCGAGCAATACGATCCCGATCTCACCATCCGAGGCCTGCTGGAGGTCTGGAAGCTCAATGGCGGTACCAATTGACCGATAGTATGTATTTTCTGCCACTCGGCGGATCCAACGAAATTGGCATGAATCTCAATCTCTTCGGCTATGGGCCGGAAGAGAATCGCAAATGGATCATCGTCGATTGCGGTGTGACCTTTGGGGATCTGTCGACGCCTGGCGTCGATCTGATCATGCCCGACCCTGAATTCATCGCGGAACGCCGCGGCGATTTGCTTGGAATCGTGCTGACGCACGCCCATGAAGACCATATGGGCGCTGTGGCGCATCTCTGGCGCAAACTGCGCTGTCCGATCTGGGCCACCCCCTTCACAGCCTGGCTGGTGCGTGACCGCCTGCGCGAGCACGGCCTGCTCGACGCGGTGACCTTGCATGAAGTCGGGCTCGAGAGCCGGTTCAATATCGGTCCGTTCGATTGCCAGATGATCACGCTGACCCATTCCATTCCTGAACCGAATGGTCTGGCGATCCGCACCCCGGCCGGCCTGGTCCTGCATACCGGCGACTGGAAGATCGATCCCGAGCCGCTGATCGGCCAGGCGACCGATATCAAGGCCATTACCGCTCTGGGTGAGGAAGGTGTCCTCGCGATGATTTGCGACAGCACCAATGTCTTCTCCGAGGGCGAATCCGGTTCTGAAGCCGATGTGCGCGATGAATTGATCAAGGTTGTCGGCGAGCACAAGGGCCGCGTCGCCATCGCCGCCTTTGCCTCCAATGTCGCGCGCCTGCAATCGGCGATCGAAGCGGCCGAGGCCAATGGCCGCCGTGTCTGTCTCGTGGGGCGTTCCATGCACCGCATGACCGCTGCCGCGAAGGCGGTTGGCATGCTGTCGCACGTCCAGGATTTCGTCAGCGAGGAAGAGGCGGTCACCTATCAGAAAAACCGCATCGCCTATCTGTGCACCGGCAGCCAGGGCGAGGAGCGCGCCGCGCTGTCGCGCATCGCCGCCGGCAATCACCGCAATGTCACCCTGACCAAGGGCGATACCGTGATTTTCTCCAGCCGGGTGATTCCGGGCAATGAGGTCGGGATTTTCGAGCTGCAGAACCAGCTGGCCGAGAAAGGCGTCGAGATCATTACGGAGCGCGACCGGCCCATTCATGTCTCCGGTCATCCATGCCGCGGTGAACTGGCGCAAATGTATGCCTGGGCCAAGCCGAGCGTGGCAATTCCTGTGCATGGCGAACGCCGCCATCTGCTTGAACACGCCGCCTATGCGCGTCAATTGCAGGTGCCGCATTCGGTTTCCGTGCGCAATGGCGACATGGTCGAGATCCGCTCCGACGGCACCGCCTCCATCATTGACGAAGCACCCGCCCGCCGTCTGCATCTCGACGGCAAATTCCTCACCCCGTCGGACGCAACTTCAATGCGCGAACGACGCAAACTGGCCTCGGCCGGCTATATCGTTGTTGCGCTCGCGGTCGACTCCAAGGGGCGTCTGATCTCCGGCCCGGATATCAAACAGGCCGGACTGGCCGAAAGCGCCGATTTCTCGATCGATGATTTCCTCGATGCGCTCGAAACCTCCGCCGAGGAATGCTTCGAGAAACTCCATCCGCGCGTCAAACGCGATGAGGATCAGATGGAAGAGGAAATCCGCCGCGCGGTCCGCCGCACGGCCTCGGGCATCTGGGGCAAGAAGCCCATGGTCGATGTGATGGTGTTGGCGGTTTAGGGAGCAGGTGATGCAGGTCGGACGTCTAAATCATGTCGGGGTCGCGGTACCGGATATCGAGGCCGCCAAGCAGACCTATGCCAATCTCTACGGCGCCAGCGAAGCAACCGAGACGCGGGATTTTCCGCATCTCGGTGTACGTGTTGCCTTCATCAAGCTGGCCAATTCGGAAATTGAATTGCTCGAACCACTCGGCGCAGCAAGCCCGGTCCATAAATTCCTTGAGCGCAATCCCAAGGGTGGCCAGCATCACCTCTGCTTCGAAGTGCCCGACATCATCGCAGCGCGCGACGATATGCGGGCCAGGGGCGCGACCGTGCTCGGCACGGGCGAGCCCTATGTCGGCGCCCACGGCGTGCCGGTGATCTTCATCCATCCCAAGGATAGTTGCGGCCTGCTGATCGAATTGATGCAGGAGCCGGCGCGATGATGAAATGGCTCGCGCGCTCGGCGGTGACGCTGGCAACCTTGCTCTGGCTGACGCGTTTCTTCATCCGAGATGGCGGCGTCGGCATCGTCAATGGCGTCGTCGTTTTCTTCCTGATCTGGTGGATCCTGCTTTTCACCATGCTGCCGATCGGCATTACCAGCCAGAAAGAGGCCGGCGATGTCGTGGCCGGCAGTGAACCGGGCGCGCCGATGCGGCCCAACCTCGCAAAAAAGCTCTGGTGGACGACGGCGATCACGTCGGTGATCTGGATCGGATATTTTTTCCTGATGCTGAGCGGCGTGCTGGAACAACTCACGCCGCATGGCGGGCACTGGTAGCTGCAGCCCGCAATACTGTGGGGAGCGGGGCCGCCGCTTGTAATCCACCGCAGACCCGCTCTAATGAGATGCGAAGCCCTCCGACACGGATACCGATTCATGCGCTTGTCCCGATTTTTCCTGCCCGTCCTGAAAGAAACCCCTTCAGATGCGGAGATCATCTCTCACCAGCTGATGCTGCGCGCCGGCATGATCCGCCAGCAGAGCGCCGGGATTTACACCTGGCTGCCGCTGGGCTGGAAAGTCTTGCAGAAAATCGAGCAGATCGTGCGCGAGGAGCAGAATCGCGCCGGCGCAATCGAAATGCTGATGCCGACCCTGCAATCGGCCGATTTGTGGCGCGAAAGCGGGCGCTATGATGATTACGGTCAGGAGATGCTGCGCATTACCGACCGCAAGAAGCGCGACATGCTCTACGGGCCGACCAATGAGGAAATGATCACGGATATATTCCGCAGTTATTGCCGCTCCTACAAGGACGTGCCCAAGCTGCTCTATCATATCCAGTGGAAATTCCGCGACGAGATCCGGCCACGTTTCGGCGTCATGCGCGGTCGCGAATTCCTGATGAAGGACACCTATTCCTTCGATACGGATGAGGCCGCGGCCCGCAAATCCTATAACCGCATGTTCATTGCCTATCTCAACACGTTCACGCGCCTTGGTCTCAAGGCTGTGCCGATGCGCGCCGATACCGGGCCGATCGGCGGGGATCTGTCGCATGAATTCATCGTTCTGGCCGAAACCGGCGAGAGCGAGGTTTTCTGCCATGCTGATCTGGTCGAGATGGGCGCGCCGGGCGCCGGCGTTGATTTCGATGGCGATCTGCAGCCGCTGGTCGATCAGCGCACCTCGCTCTATGCCGCGACGGAGGAAATGCACGATCCCGCTGCCTTCGCTGAAGTGCCCAAGGACCGGCAATTATCGGCCCGCGGCATTGAGGTCGGGCATATCTTCAATTTCGGCACCAAATATTCCGAGCCGATGAAGGCCAATCTAACCCATCCTGACGGTCAGGACCGTCCGGTCCATATGGGCTCCTACGGTGTCGGCGTCTCGCGCCTGTTCGGTGCGATCATCGAAGCGCATCATGACGACAAGGGCTGTATCTGGCCTGACAGCGTCGCGCCTTTCGATGTCGGCATCATCAATATGCGCGCCGGTGACGAGGCCTGCGATACAGCCTGCGATTCCGCCTATGCCAGCCTGCTGGCTGCTGGTCTCGACCCGCTCTATGACGATACTGACAACCGCGCCGGTGCGAAATTCGCCACCGCCGATCTGATTGGCCTGCCTTATCAGCTGGTGATCGGTCCACGCGGGCTGAAAGAGGGCAAGGTCGAGGTCAAGATCCGCCGCAGCGGCGAAACCCATGAATTATCCTTCGAGGATGCGGTGGCGCGCCTGGCGGCGAAAGACTTCGCCAATGGCTGAGGCGCACCCGATCGATCCGGGCGGCGCGATGCCGTTCAGCCCGTATGAATTCCAGATCGCCGCGCGCTATCTGCGCACCAAGCGCAAGAATGGCGGCGTCGCCCTGATCGCGATGATTTCCTTCGCCGGAATCGCGCTGGCGGTGACCGGGTTGATCGCCGTGATGTCGATCATGAATGGTTTTCGCAATGAGCTGTTCAGCCAATTGCTCGGTTTTCAGCCACATGTCTTCGTCGACTCGCGCGTCATAGAGCCCGAGGACATTGACACGCTGGTGGCCGGGATCGAGGCCATGCCCGGCGTCAAGAGTGCCGACCCGGTGGTCCAGGGCCAGGTGATGGCCTCGACGGAGCAATACGAGACTTTCCTGCAAGTCCTCTCGATCAGCCCGTCCGATCTGGCGGAGCTCGATGTGGTGCGCAGCAGCAATGATCCGCGCAGCTTGACCGGCATTACCCACGGCTCGATCGAGGAGTTCGGTGCTGGCCGCAATGGCGGCGATGTCATCGTCCTCGGCACCGGCGTGGCGCGGCGGCTGAATGTCAATGTCGGCGATTACGTCACCTTCCTGACCGCGCGCGGCGCAGCAACCTCGTTCGGCGTCGCACCGCGGCGCAAATCCTATTATGTCGGTGCGCTATTGGCCGCCGGCGTTTCGACTATCGACGACGCCATTGCCTTCATGCCGCTTGAGCAGGGGCAACTCTTTTTCGGGCGCGAGTCCAGCATCGACATGATCCAGGTCCGGCTCGACGATCCTGAACTCGCGGCCAGCTTTGTCGAACCGATCGCCGCGATCTCGGGGCCCAATGCCGTGGTGTATGATTACACCCGTCTGGACCCGGCCTTTTACAATGCGCTGCAATTCGAGCGCTCGGCGATGCGTCTGGTGATGACCATCGTGATTGCGATTGCGGCGCTGAATATTATTTCCGGCCTCGTCATGCTGGTCAAAAACAAGAGCCGCGACATCGCCATCCTGCGCACGATGGGCGCGACCCAGGCTTCGGTCTTGCGTATTTTCCTGATCGTCGGCGCCAGTATCGGCATGCTCGGCACGCTGGCGGGGATTATTCTGGGCATATTATTCGTGATCAATGTCGGGCCGATCCAGGATTTCATCACCTGGGTCACCGGCGCCCAGGTCTGGGATCCCAGCGTGTATTATCTTTATCGGATCCCCGCCGAGCTGGACTGGGGCGAGGTCGTGTTTGTCTCCACCTTTGGCCTGGTCGTTTCCCTGCTGGTGACGCTGCCGCCGGCCTGGCGCGCGGCCCGGCTCGATCCCGTTGAGGCGCTGCGTTATGAGTGAGCCGGTCCTGGAATTGCGCGATATCGAGCGCACCTATGTCACCGAGGCCGATGAGCTGCACGTTTTGCGCGGCGTTAATCTGGTGCTGATGCCCGGCGAGATTGTCGGCCTTGTCGGACCGTCCGGTTCGGGCAAGTCCTCACTGCTGCACGCGGCCGGCCTGCTGGAACGCCCCGATAGCGGCGAAGTCCTGATTGGCGGCGTTGCGACCCGCGACATGCCGGATCGGCTGCGCACCGCGGTGCGACGCCGTGATGTCGGTTTCGTCTATCAGTTCCACCATTTGTTGCCCGAATTCGACGCGCGCGAAAACATTGTCCTGCCGCAACTGATCGCGGGCGTTTCGCAGCGCCGTGCCGTGGAACGGGCCGACCAGCTGCTCGCCATGCTCGGCCTGACAGACCGGGCAGCGCATCAGCCGGCGCAACTCTCCGGCGGGGAGCAGCAGCGCGTGGCGATTGCCCGGGCGCTGGCGAATTCGCCGCGCGTTCTTCTGGCCGATGAGCCAACCGGCAATCTCGACCCCGCGACATCCTCGACCGTGTTCGAGGCTTTCCGCGATACCGTGAGAGAGCAGGGCGCTGCCGCTCTGGTCGCGACGCATAATCACGATATAGCAGAGCGGATGGACCGTGTTGTCACCTTCGCCGATGGCCAGCTCACCGCCTATACCGGCCCCTGATTTATCCGAATTGAGACGATTTTTCGTGTCCCGTGCTTGACGTTCCGTGCATTCCGTGAAAAGAACAAACCATGAACATTGAAACGGAAGGGCATAATATGCGTCGTATGGTTCAGGATATTTCGGCAGCAACCGCCATTCTCGGCTTCGCCTGGATGATCACCATGTGGGGATCGGTTCTCGGCTCGGTCTGATCGCGTTAGACTTCGGGATTCGGACCGCGGTGTGCGGGCTGGTATCTGGATGGTTTGACGGGAGAGGCGGCAATGAGCACGAAACAGTCCTTTGTGCATTTGCGTGTCCGCTCACCTTATTCCCTGCTCGAGGGCGCTATCCGGATTCCCAAACTGGTCGAGGCCTGCCTCGCCCAGGACATGCCGGCGGTGGCGCTGACCGACACCAATAATCTCTACGGCGCGCTGGAATTCTCCGAATATGTCGCGGCGGCAGGTATTCAGCCGATCATCGGCTGTACGCTCTCGGTCCGGCTCGGCGTTCCGCATCCCGGAGAGCGCGCCGCGCCGGATGGCACGATCGCGTTGCTGGTCCAGAATGAGGCCGGCTACCAAAATCTGATGGCGCTCTCCAGCGCCGCCTTCCTCGAGGTTGATGGCACTGAAGAACCGCATGTGCCGCTCGATCGCGTGCTCGCCCATGCCGAGGGCCTGATTGCGCTGACCGGCGGCCCTGACAGTGCCCTCAATCGCCTGATCGTCTCCGGGCGCAAGCCTGACGCATCGGCCCTGCTTGATCGTCTGCAGGCCGCCTATGGCGACGGGCTTTATCTTGAACTTCAGCGTCACGGTCTCGCCGATGAGCTGGAGGCCGAGAACTGGCTGGTCGAGCAGGCCTATGCGCGTGATCTGCCGCTGGTCGCGACCAATGAGGCCTATTTCCCTGACGTCTCGATGCACAAGGCGCATGATGCGCTTCTGTGCATCTCGCAGAGTTCCTATGTCTCGGTCACCGACCGCCGCCGGGTGACACCGCTGCATTATCTCACCAGCCCGGACGAGATGAATGCGCGCTTTGCCGATTTGCCCGAGGCTCTGGCCAATACGATTGAAATTGCCCGGCGCTGTGCTTTCCGGGTTCGCACCCATGCGCCCATCCTGCCCAGCTTCCCGACCGAGGCCGGACGCGATGAGGGCGAGGAGCTGACGGCGCGGGCGCATGAAGGCCTCGCGCTGCGATTGGCCGCCGGTGCCGCCTCGGCGTCGGAGGACGAGTATCGCGCGCGGCTCGATTTCGAACTCAATGTCATCAAGGAAATGGGATTTCCCGGCTATTTCCTGATCGTTTCGGACTTCATCCAATGGGCGAAGCAGCAGGATATCCCGGTCGGGCCGGGCCGTGGGTCCGGGGCCGGCTCGCTGGTCGCCTATTCGCTGACGATTACCGATCTGGACCCTTTGCGCTTCGGCCTGCTGTTCGAGCGCTTTCTCAATCCGGAACGGGTGTCGATGCCCGATTTCGATATCGATTTCTGCCAGGAGCGCCGCGGCGAGGTGATCCGCTATGTCCAGGAACGCTATGGTGTCGACCGGGTGGCGCAGATCATCACCTTCGGTACGCTGCAGGCGCGCGCCGTGGTGCGCGATGTCGGCCGGGTGCTGCAAATGCCGCTCGGCATGGTCGACCGGCTGGCCAAAATGGTGCCGGCCAATCCGGCCAATCCGGTCACGCTCGGCCAGGCGCTCGATCTCGAGCCGCGGCTAAAGGAAATGCAGCGCAATGACCCCTCGGTCGCGGCGCTGCTGGAAGTCGCGCTCAAGCTGGAAGGGTTTTTCCGCAACGCCTCGACCCATGCTGCCGGCGTCGTGATTGGCGACCGGCCGCTCAATGAGCTTGTGCCGCTGTATCGCGATCCGCGCTCCGATATTCCCGCCACCCAGTTCAACATGAAATGGGTCGAGCCGGCCGGTCTGGTGAAATTTGACTTCCTGGGTCTGAAAACCCTGACCGTGATGGCGCGGGCGCTGCAATATGTTGAGCTCGCCGGCAAGGATGTCCCAGATCTCGAAGTGATCGAATTCGATGACGGTCCGACATTTGAGCTTCTGGCCTCGGGCCATGCGATCGGTGTGTTCCAGCTGGAATCCACCGGCATGCGCGATACGCTCAAGAAGATGAAGCCCGATCTGATCGAGGATCTGATCGCGCTGATCTCGCTATATCGGCCCGGTCCGATGAAGAATATCGACGTTTATGTCGATCGCAAATTCGGCCGCGCCGAAGTCGATTGCCTCCACCCCGATCTCGAGGGCGTGCTGAAGGAGACCTATGGCGTCATCATCTACCAGGAACAGGTGATGCAGATCGCGCAGATCCTTTCGGGCTATTCGCTCGGTGAGGCCGACTTGCTGCGACGGGCGATGGGCAAGAAGAAAAAAGAGGAGATGGACCATCAAAAGGCCCGCTTCCTCGAAGGCGCCGAGGCGCGCGGCGTCAATCGGGCCAAGGCCGGGTATATTTTCGAACTGGTGGCTGAATTTGCCGGTTATGGCTTCAATAAATCCCACGCCGCCGCCTATGCGCTGATCGCCTATCGCACCGCTTTTCTGAAAGCCAATTACCCGGTCGAATTCATGGCCGGTCTGATGTCACTCGACCGCGCCAACACCGACAAGCTTTCCGCCTTCTTCCAGGAAATTCGTCGCATGAAGATCCAGGTGCGGCCGCCAGACGTGAACGCTTCGCACGCCGATTTCACGGTCGAGGAGGGCGCGATCCGCTTCGCCCTGGGCGCAATCCGCAATGTCGGCTTTGCGGCGATGGAACATATTGTCGAGGAGCGGGCGGCCAATGGCCCGTTCAAGGATTTGTATGATTTCGCCGAACGGATTGACCCGCGCGACGTCAATAAGCGTACGTTTGAGAATCTCGCCCGCGCCGGCGCGTTCGACAGCCTCGACCCCGACCGGGCACGCGTTTTCGGCGCCGCCGAAACCCTGGTCTCGATGGCGCAGCACGCGGCCGAGCAGCGTGAGAGCGCCCAGGCGAGCCTGTTTGGTGGCGGTGATGCCGATATCGCGCTGGAACGGCCGGTCATCCCCGAGCGTGAACCCTGGATCGCGACCCAGCGGCTCGACGGTGAATTGGCAGCGATCGGTTTTTATCTCTCCGGCCACCCGCTTGATGATCTGTCCGAGCAATTGGCCGGGCGAGGGGTGGTGTTCTTCGCCGACGCCCCTGCGCGCGTCGCCGATGGCGCGACCGCGCTGCGGCTGGCTGGAGTGGTGCGCCGGCGTCAGGAGCGTGTTTCCAACAAGAATGGCGAGCGCTTCGCCTGGGTCACCTTGTCGGACCCGACCGGGGAGTTTGAGGTTTTTGTCGCGGCCGATTTGCTGCAGGCCTCGCGCGAGTTGCTCGATGCCGGCACATCCATCCTGGTCAATTGCCGTGTTGATTCCCGCGATGAGCAGATCGGTTTCTTCGCCGACCGGATCGACGCGCTCGATATGCAGTTTTCCGCCGACGGCTTGCGAATCCGGCTCGATGATGCGCGGGCGCTTGAGGGGATTCAGGCGCGGATGGAGCGGGCCGATACCCGTCCCGATGCCAAGCGCCGGGCGGTGGTTCAGCTGCTCGTACCGCTGCGCGATGGCGGCGAGGTGGAGTTGAAACTGGCCGGCCGGCATTGCGCCGATGCGGCCGTGCAGGCGGCTCTGAAAGCTGTCCCCGGCGTCGCCTCGGTCGAAACCGTCTGACCGGCCCACGTCACTGCGCCGGGGCGATGTTGCACCGCTTGCTATTGGCCCGCTTCAAACGTATAAGCCGCGCCATCCCGCACACGGAGCTCGGAAGACGTCAAAATCTTTCGCTCCGGTGCCGTTCGACGTCGAACGGCTCCGCTCCGTGGAGGCCAACCGGAAAAAGGATTTAACGATGGCACTCCCTGATTTCTCCATGCGTCAGCTCTTGGAAGCTGGCTGTCACTTTGGTCACCAGACCCACCGCTGGAACCCGAAGATGAAAGATTTCATCTTTGGCGAACGCTCCAACATTCACATTCTCGATCTGTCGCAAACCGTTCCGCTGCTGCACCAGGCCCTGGTGAAAGTGCGCGATACGGCAGCCAAGGGCGGCCGCGTGCTGTTCGTCGGCACCAAGCGTCAGGCTTCCGAGCCGCTGGCCCTCGCGGCCAAGCGCTGCGCCCAGTATTACGTCAATCACCGCTGGCTTGGCGGTACGCTGACCAATTGGCGCACGATTTCATTCTCCATCGCTCGCCTGCGTGAGCTGGAAGGCATGTTCGACAGCGAAGGCGGCCTCGGCGGTCTGACCAAGAAAGAACAGCTGATGCTGACCCGCGAGCGCGACAAGCTCGAGCGGGCGCTTGGCGGTATCAAGGACATGGGCGGCGTGCCGGACCTGATGTTCGTGATCGACACAAACAAGGAAGGCATTGCCATCCTGGAAGCCAAGAAGCTTGGCATTCCCGTGATCGCCATCCTCGACAGCAATTGCGATCCGGACCTGATCGACATGCCTATCCCGGGCAATGACGATGCCAGCCGCGCGATTTCGCTCTATTGCGATCTGATCGCCGATGCCGTCCTCGACGGCATGACCGACAGCCAGATGGCGATGGGCGTCGATATCGGTGAAGCCGAAGCGCCGGTCGAAATCCTGGTCGAAGACGTTGCCGCCGAAGCCGCTGCTCCGGAAGCTGCCGCCGAGGCCGCTCCAGAAGCCGCTCCGGAAGCTGCTCCGAAGGCTGCGCCAAAAGCGGCCGCGAAAGCGGCTCCCAAGGCCGCGGCCAAAGCTGCGCCCAAGGCTGCCGCCAAGGCAGCTCCCGAGGCTGCTGCCGAGACTTCGTCCGACTCTGACAAGACCGAAGCGTAAAGCCTCGATCACACCACAAGACTCAGGAGATACCGATGGCTGCGATTACTGCTGCTCTCGTGAAGGAACTGCGCGAGAAGACCGGCGTAGGCATGATGGATTGCAAAAAGGCGTTGACCGAAAATGGCGGCGACCTCGATGCCTCCATCGATTGGCTGCGCAAGAATGGTCTGTCCAAGGCCGCCAAAAAGGCTGACCGCATTGCTGCGGAAGGTCTCGTTGCCGTGGCGACCGATGGCCATTCCGGCTCGGTTGTCGAGCTCAATTCCGAGACGGATTTCGTCGCGCGCAATGTCGCCTTCCAGGGGGCTGCTGGCGAAATTGCCAAACTGGCCCTGACGTCCGGTGACGATGTCGCGGCGATCAAGGCTGCGAAAATGGTGTCCGGCAATACTGTCGAAGACCATTTGACCAATCTGATCGCGACAATCGGCGAAAACATGTCGCTTCGCCGCGCTGCCGTGGTCACGGCCAATCCGGGCGTGGTCGCCAGCTATGTCCACAACGCTGTTGTTGACGGCATGGGCGCGCTCGGCGTGATTGTCGGCCTGAAATCAACCGGCGATGCCGCCGCGCTGAACGAACTCGGCCGCAAGATCGCCATGCACATTGCTGCTGGCGCGCCTGCCGTGGCCCTTTCGGTCGATGTCGATGGCGTCGATTCCGCGATTGTCGACAAGGAACGCGAAGTTTTCGCTGCCCAGGCTCGTCAGTCCGGCAAGCCGGAAAGCATTGTCGAGAAGATGGTCGAAGGCCGGATTCGCAAATTCCTCGAAGAAGTCGTGCTGACCAAGCAGGTCTTCGTGATGGATCCCGATCGCACGATCGAAAAAGTGGTCGCCGATGCAGCCGCCGAACTCGGCACGTCGATTGAAATCACCGGCTTTGTCCGCATGTCCCTCGGTGAGGGCGTGGAGAAGCGTCCGGAAGAGGATTTCGCTGCCGAAGTCGCTGCCGTCTCCGGCAAAGCCTGACAATAGCAGAGCGCCGGCGCTTTCAAGCGCCGGCGCTTTGTATATGCTGCGCCCTGTGACCGATTCATCTGCATCCTCGCCCCAGGGCCCCGCCACCGCGCCGCGTTTTCGCCGCGTGCTTCTGAAAGTGTCCGGTGAAGCCCTGATGGGCTCCCGCACCAACGGAATTGATCTTGATACCGCCAGCCATATCTCGGGCCAGGTCGCTGACGCGGTCGCCGCCGGGGTCGAGGTTTGCCTTGTTATTGGCGGGGGCAACATCTTCCGCGGCCTGTCCGGTGCCGCCAAGGGGATGGATCGCACGGCCGCTGACTATATGGGCATGCTCGCGACGGTGATGAATGCGCTGGCGATGCAAAGCTCGCTCGAGCGCATCGGGGTGCAGACCCGCGTTCAGTCAGCGATTCCGATGACGACAGTGTGTGAGCCCTATATCCGGCGCCGCGCCATGCGGCATATGGAAAAGGGCCGGGTGGTGATTTTCGCCGCCGGCACCGGGAACCCGTATTTTACCACCGACACCGCCGCCGCCCTTCGGGCTGCGGAAATGGGCTGTGATGCCCTGTTCAAGGGCACCCAGGTTGACGGCGTCTATAGCGCCGACCCGAAGACCCATCCCGACGCCGAACGCTATGACCAGCTTGAATATCTCGATGTGCTGTCACGCGATTTGCGCGTCATGGACGCCTCTGCGGTCTCCTTGATGCGTGAGAATGCGATCCCGATCGTGGTATTCGATATCCATCAACCCGGTGGGCTGGTGGATGTGTTGCACGGACGCGGTGTCTGCACGATTATTGGCAAGGTGCGCTCCGAAAGCGCCAGCAGCGAATAGCAAGAAAAAGGGCAGAGCCATGAGCGACGCGACCGATTATGACGAGGACGATCTGAAACGCCGCATGACCGGCGCCGTTGACTCCCTGCGCAAGGAATTTGCCGGCTTGCGGACCGGGCGCGCCAGCGCCGGTCTGCTCGAGCCGATCCGCGTTGAGGCCTATGGTTCGCCAACGCCGCTGACCCAGCTGGCCACGGTCTCGGTCCCGGAATCGCGCATGATCACGGTCTCGGTTTGGGATCGCGCCTTGGCACCGGCTGTCGACAAGGCGATCCGCAACTCACCGCTCGGGCTCAATCCGATCATGGAAGGCCAGATGCTGCGCATCCCGATTCCCCCCCTCAATGAGGAGCGACGGGCCGAGATCGCCAAACTGGCCGGCAATTATGCCGAAAACGCCCGGATCGCGGTGCGCAATGTGCGCCGCGATGGCATGGATGGGCTCAAGAAACTCGAGAAGGACGGCGTCCTTTCCGAGGACGAGCAGAAGTCCTTCGCCGACGATGTCCAGAAGTTGACGGACGATGCGATCAAGCGCATCGATGAGTGCCTGAAGGGCAAACAAGAAGAGATCATGCAGGTTTGATCGGCCTGCACTGCGGAGCGAGACCATGAGCGAGGACGTCTCTGCTCTCAGTCCGGGGCCCAGGCATGTCGCCATCATCATGGATGGCAATGGCCGCTGGGCGAAGGCACGGGGCCGCCCGCGGGCGTTTGGCCATGCGCGCGGTGTTGAAGCCGTGCGGCGCGTGGTTGAGGCCGCTGGCGAAATGGGCGTGCGCCATCTCACCCTGTTCAGTTTTTCGACCGAAAACTGGAACCGTCCTGCCGATGAGGTCGGGGCGTTGTTCGAATTGATGCGCCGCTATGTCGAGGCCGATCTGGAAACCCTGAGTGGCCGCGGCGTGCGTATTCGCATTATTGGGCGCCGCGATAATCTCAGCGCCGATCTGCAGGCCATTATCGAGCGTGCCGAGCAACGGACGCGCGATAATCGTGATTTCCATCTGACGATTGCATTCAATTATGGCGGCCGCGACGAAATCGTCCGCGCCAGCCGGGAGTTGGCGCGCGCCGCGAAGGCCGGCGAGATCGATCCCGATTCCATCGATAGCGACGCGTTCGGCACCCGGCTCGATACCGCCGACCTGCCCGATGTCGATCTGGTGATCAGGACGAGCGGCGAACAGCGCATCTCCAATTTCCTGCTCTGGCAGGCGGCCTATGCCGAACTTCTCTTTGTCGATGTGCTATGGCCGGATTTCGAGCCGCGGCATCTATCAGCCGCGATCGAGACCTTCCAGCAGCGCGACCGGCGCTATGGGGGTCTTGATGCCGGCGCGGCGTGATCCTGCCTTCCGCAGACGCCTGCTGTCAGCCCTCGTGCTCGGTCCGCTCGCTCTCGGTCTCCTTGCCTATGGCGATCTGCCCTTTACCGCCTGGGTGGCAGCCTTTGCCGCGGCGATGGCGTGGGAATGGATCCAGATGTCCGACCGCGCCGCGCCGCCGGTCGCCTATGCGATCGCCTGTGCCACCGCTTCCGGGACCGTGCTTCTGGCCGGGCAGGTCGGGATTGGCGATGCCGTGTTCTGGGGCGCCGCCGGAACGTTGGCCAGCGCCATCGAGCGATGGCGCCGTGGCTGGTCGATCGAAGTGGTGGGCGTACTCTACGTCTCGCTGGCCGCCGCCCTGCTGGCGGCGATGCGTGCTGATACGGCACACGGTCTTCAGGCCGTGATCCTGCTGTTCGCCATCGTCTGGGCCGCCGACAGCTTTGCCTATCTGGTCGGGACCTGGATTGGTGGGCCCAAACTTCTGCCCCAGGCCAGCCCCAACAAGACCTGGTCGGGCTTCGTGGCCGGTCTGATTGCCGGTCTCGCCGCGGGGTTGGTGGCTGGCGCGATCTTCGGGCTCGACAGGGTGCCGACCGCAATCTTCGCCATCATCGTGGCGACCGCCTCCGTCGCTGGCGATCTATCAATGTCGATCTTCAAGCGCAGCTTTGACGTCAAGGATTCCGGCAAGCTGATCCCCGGCCATGGTGGGGTTTTGGATCGGGTCGATGCCTTGATGCTCGCGGTCATCACCGCCGTGATCACCGAACGGTTTTTGCCACTTGGATGGACAACGCCATGATGGCGGCGCGGCGAATCTCCGTTCTCGGTGCCACTGGGTCGGTCGGTCTGGCGACGCTTGACCTGATCGAACGCGCCGAGCCGGGCCGGTTCGAGATCATTGCGCTGACGGCGAACCGGAATGCCGGCAGCCTGGCCAAGCTGGCGATCCGTCACAGGGCCCGTTTTGTCGCCATCGCGGATCCCGCCGCCGCGGAGGCCTTGCGCGAGGCGTTGCGCGGCCATCCGGAGATCGAGATCGGCATTGGCGCCGAGGCGATTGTCGAGGCCGCCCGTCGGCCGGCTGACTGGACCATGGCAGCCATTGTCGGCGCGGCCGGTCTGAAGCCAACGCTGGAGGCACTGCGTCAGGGCCGTGCGCTGGCCTTTGCCAACAAGGAATGCCTGGTCTGTGCCGGCGCGCTTTTCATGCGCGAGGCCGTCGCCTGTGGCACACGCCTCCTGCCTGTGGATTCAGAACATAATGCCGTCTTTCAAGTGTTCGATTTTGAACGCCGTGAAGCAATCCGCGCCATCACTCTGACGGCATCGGGCGGCCCTTTCCGGACCTGGTCATTCGAGCGCATGCGCAGTGCGCGGCGCGAGGATGCGCTGGCACACCCGACCTGGGATATGGGTGCCAAAATCACCATCGACAGCGCGACCATGATGAATAAGGGGCTGGAGATCATCGAGGCCTGCTGGCTGTTTGATCTTCCACCCGAGCGGGTCGAGGTTGTGGTGCATCCACAATCCATTGTGCATGGCCTGGTCGAATACGAGGATGGCAGCGTGCTGGCGCAATTGAGCTCGCCGGACATGCGCACTCCGATCGCCAGCGCACTGGCCTGGCCGCAACGCATGCGCGCGCCGGTCGAGCGCTTGCGGCTGGGTGATATCGCGCGGCTCGATTTTGAAGCGCCCGACGACCGGCGTTTTCCGGCGCTGCGGCTGGCGCGAGACGTGATCGCTGCGGGCGGTCCGGCACCTGCCGTATTCAACGCCGCCAATGAAATTGCCGTCGCCGCCTTTCTCAAGGGACAGATCGGCTTCCTTGACATCGCCGCCAGCGTTGAGGAGGTTCTGGATCGCAGTCTCACAGATGCTGATTTGCCCAAGGCGGTTGGCTCATTCGACGATGTTTACGCCATCGATGCGCGGTCGCGCGAACTGGCACGCGACTTGATTGACACCGGTGCAACACTAAGAGCGCGGACCCCTTGATATGAGCCTGATTGGCAGCGGATTTCTGACAATATTCTCCTTCGTTTTCCTGATCTCCATTGTCGTGGTGATTCACGAGCTCGGCCATTATTGGGCCGGCCGGATTTGCGGGGTACATGCCGAGGCCTTCTCGATGGGGTTCGGTCCGACCCTGTTCTCCTGGCGCGATAAGCAGGGCACGGTCTGGCGCATCGCAGCCTTTCCCCTGGGTGGTTATGTCAAATTTCTCGGCGATGCCGGCGCGGCCAGCGAGCCGGACGAGAGCAAGCTCGCCGAAATTCGCGAACGCATGGGGCCGGATGCGGCGAAGTGCTATCATTTCAAACCGATATGGCAACGAGCCTTCATTACGGCGGCGGGTCCGATCGCCAATTTCATTCTCGCCATCACGATTTTCGCCAGCCTGTCCCTCTCGCTTGGTGTCAATTATCTTGAGCCCGTCGTGGGCGGGTTTACGGAAAACTCGAGCGCTGAAGCGGCCGGTTTCCAGGTCGGTGATCGCATAACGGCGATCAACAGCCAGCAAGTGGACCGCTTTCGCGATATTACCAGTGAAGTCAGCTGGCGGCCCGGTGAGCGCCTGACATTCCAGGTCGACCGCAATGGCGAGACGCTGGTGCTGGTCGCTGCAGCGACGCTGACAACCGTCGAGGACGCCTATGGCGGTGAGCGCCAGATCGCGCGACTGGGCATTCAATCAAACGGCGTCGCACTGCGTCGCAGCTTCAATCCGGTCACGGCGATCGGCTATGGGATGGACCAGACCTGGACCGTGGTTTCCATGACCGGGCGTTATGTCAGCTATGTGGTGACCGGACGCTCGCCACCGACCATGCTCAATGGCCCCCTGGGTATTGCGACCACGGCCGGTCAGACGGCGATGACGAGCGTCGGGCATGGCGAGGATGCGGCACAAAGCGTCTTCCTATTGCTGATCAACCTGGTAAATCTGGCCGGCTTTCTCTCTGTTGGACTGGGTTTAGTGAATCTTTTGCCGATACCGATCCTCGACGGCGGGCATCTGGTGTATTACGCCTATGAGGCGGTGGCTCGGCGTCCCCTGAGTATGAAGGCACAGGCGATCGGTTTTCGTGTGGGTCTTGCACTTGTGCTCGGGATGATGCTTGTAGCGACTTGGAATGACCTGAATTATCTGCTCGGCCAAATTTTTTGACCGAGCCCAGCAAGCGGCTATTTTCAATGGTAAGTGTTCTGCGCGTGCTCTTTGCGACTCTTATGACAATTGGCCTATCGGCGGTCGTATCGGCGCAACCAACCGATCCCGCAACGGCGGAACAAACGGTCGAGGCGCCAGCCCCGCTACCGGTCATCCGGCAAATCCTCGTCGAGGGTAATCAGCGCGTCGAAGTCGACACGGTGCTCTCCTATCTGCTGATCCAGCCCGGTCAGGTCGCTGATGAGCGCCTGACCAATCTTTCGATCCAGACGCTGTTTGCGACCGGCTTGTTCTCCGATGTGCAAATCGAGGATCGCGGTGCGATCGTGCTGGTGCGGGTGCTGGAAAATCCGATCATCAATCGCGTCGTGCTCGAGGGCAATCAGGCCATTGATGACGACAAGATTACCGATGAGATCCAGGCACAGCCGCGCGCCATCTTTACCCGAGCGCGGGTGCAGTCCGATGTTCAACGCATTATCGAGGTCTATCGCCGCTCCGGCCGCTTTGCCGCCACCGTGACGCCGAAAATCATCGAGCAGCCCCAGAATCGCGTCGATCTGGTGTTCGAAATTTCCGAGGGCCCGGTCACCGGCGTGCGGCGAATCAATTTTATCGGCAACCAGACCTTCTCCGATAACCGGCTCCGCCGCGAACTGGTGACACGCGAATCGCGTTGGTGGCGGTTTTACGGCTCCAACGATAATTACGATCCTGACCGGCTGGAATATGATCGCGAGCTGCTGCGCCAATTCTACCAGAATCGTGGCTATGCGAACTTCCGCGTGCTGTCCGCCGTTGCCGAGCTGACGCCCGACCAGGAATCCTTCTACATCACCATCACGATTGATGAGGGTGAGCTCTATAATTTCGGCTCGGTCACCGTCAGTACCGAGATTGAGGATCTGAACGAGGAATACCTCGCCGCACTGCTCCCGGTCAGGGAAGGGGATATTTTCCGTGGCGAGCTGATCGAGCAGAGCATCGATGCGCTGACCTTTGCCGCCGGTGCGTCGGGCTATGCCTTCGTCAATGTGCGCCCGGTCACCCATCGTGATCGCGATACGCGGACGGTTGAGGTCGAATTCGTCATCGATGAAGGGCCGCGCGTCTATATCGAACGCATCGACATCTCGGGAAACACACGCACGCTTGACCGCATCGTCCGGCGGGAGCTGGATATCGTTGAGGGCGACGCCTTCAACCAGGTTCTGGTTGATCGCTCGCGCAATAATATCCGCCGCCTTGGCTTCTTTGAGGAAGTTGAGCTGGAGGAAACCCCGGGCTCGGCGCCCGATCGTGCCCGCGTGCGCGTCCAGGTCACCGAGCAGCCGACTGGCGAGCTGGCCTTCGGGGCCGGTTTCTCATCAACCGATTCCTTCCTGGTCGATCTGTCGATCTCGGAACGCAATCTGCGCGGCCGTGGCCAATTCCTTCGCTTCCGGGTGTCCGTCAGCGGGACGCGGGAGACGATCGATGTCCGCTTCACCGAACCGCGTTTCCTGGATCGCAATCTGGCGGCCGGCTTTGACCTGTTCCGGGTCAATTCCGACTTCCTGTCCGAAGCCTCATTCCAGACCGCATCGACCGGCGGCAGCCTGCGTCTCGGCTTCCCGGTAACGGCACAGGCCAATCTGCAATTGCGCTATACGCTGCGGACCGATGATGTTCAGGTCTATACGACCGCTTCCCAGGCGCTGCGCGATCAGGCCGGTAGCCGGGTCACTTCGGTGCTGGGCTATACGCTCAATTGGTCGCGTCTCGACGACCCGATCGAACCGCATAACGGCTTCCGTTTTCAGTTCAGTCAAGATTTCGCCGGATTTGGGGGCGATGTTCGCTATGTCCAGACGGAATTCACCGGCTCCTACTTCAAGGGCCTGTTCGGCGACGTCGTCGCCAGCTTCAATATGAATAGCGGCTTTATCCTGCCGTGGAGCGGTGACTCAGTCCGGATCAATGACCGATTCTTCAAAGGCGGCAGTTCATTCCGCGGCTTTGAAGTCGCCGGCGTCGGACCACGGGTTGTCAGCCGTGATCCCGTCACTGGTGAGCTGATCCGCCGGGATGCGCTCGGTGGCAGGCTTTATGCAATCGGTTCATTGGAAGTCAATTTCCCGCTCGGCCTGCCCGAGCAATACGGTGTGCGCGGCAGCGTGTTCACCGAGTTTGGTACTCTGGGTCTGCTGGATGAACGCGATCAGATCGATGAAGTCACGGGTCAGCTCTTTACCGTGGACGATCTGGCGCTTCGTGCATCAGCCGGGGTCAGTATCTTCTGGGATTCACCATTTGGTCCGGTTCGTTTCGACTTTGCCCAAGCCTTCATGCGTGAAGCTTATGACAAAGCCGAATTCTTCCGTTTCAGTACTCGTACAGGGTTCTAAATAATGAAATCGTTTAAACTTTTCGTCCTTCTGCCGATCTTCCTCGCAGGCCTCGCCGCTCCGGCCATGGCCCAGCAGAATATCGCGGTCATCAATGAACAGCGCGTTCTGCGTGAGAGCGTCGTCGGCCAGCACATCCGTACCCGCCTTGAAGCCATCGGCGCAGAAGTGCGCGCCGAGCTGACGGCAATCGGCCAGCCGATCCAGCAGCAGACAGAAGCGCTCACGACCGAAACCGCTTCCATGACCCAGCAGGCGATCCAGCAACGCCCCGATTTGATGCAACGCATCGAGGCGCTGAACCAGCAGGCGCAGCAATTCGAGCTCGAGCGTCGCCGCCGCGAGCAGGAGCTTGCGCAGACGGAACGCCAGGCCATGCAGCCGGTTTATGAAGCCCTCAACCCGATTCTTGAGGAAGTGGTTGCCTCGCGCGGCATCGACATCCTGGTCGATCGGGCCAATCTGGTCTTCTCCAGCGCCGAAGTTGATATCAGCGATGCGGTCATCGCCTTGCTGAACCAGCGTCTGCCGACCGTACCGGTCAATCGTGTCCGCCTTCCTGAAGGTGCACCAGCCGCCGCTCAACAATAGAATAGTCAGGACAAGCCCGTGGCAGACCTGCGGTTCTATCAGGGGCTTGGCCCGATATCGATCACAGAGGTCGCCGCACTTTCGGGTGCGGCGATTTCTGATTCTGCGACCGGTGCACTGACGCTCAGCGATGTCGCGCCGCTCGAAGCGGCGCAGGCGGGCAAGCTGAGCTATGCCGAATCCCACAAGGCGTTGAGCGAGCATGCGTCGGGTGGACTGGACGGGGTATTCCTCATCATCCCGCCGGATCTGGCCACCCTGGCCAGCGAGATGGGCGCACTGGTTCTGACCCATTCAGCGCCGCGGCAGGCCTTTTCGCGCATCGCTGGCCGCCTGTTTTCCGTGCGTGGATTCGAGGGCAGGGCGCTTCACCATCCTGAGGCCGAGTTTCACAACACCGCCCGGATCGCGCCGGGTGCGGTGATCGGGGCCGACGCCTCGATCGGTGAAGGGGCCGTCATTGGCCCCAACGCCTCGATTGGACCGGGTTGCCGCATTGGCCGTTTCACCACGATCGGCGCCAATGTCAGTATCAGCTGTGCCGATATCGGTGAGCATTGCAATATTCTTGCGGGTGCCGTGATTGGCGAGGCCGGTTTCGGTGTCGCAGTATCGGGCGGAACCGTGATTGATGTACCGCATCTGGGCAGCGTGCGGGTGGGAGATAATGTGACCATCGGGGCCAATACAGCGATTGATCGCGGTGTGTTTGGTGAAACCCGCATCGGCAATGGCTGCAAGATCGATAATCTCTGCCATGTCGCGCATAATGTCCGCATCGGCGATGCCTGTCTGATGCCGGCATTTGCCGGCGTTTCGGGCAGTACCCGGATCGGCGATGGCGTCATGTTTGGCGGCCGGGTCGGCATTTCCGATCATGTCGTGATCGGCACCGGCGCGCGCATCGGTGCCAATTCTGCAGTGATGGCAGATGTGCCGGCAGGCGAGACCTATGCCGGCGCGCCGGCGCAGCCCATCCGTCAACACATGCGCGAAATTGCCGAGGTTCGACGCATGGTGCGCGCCCGCGCAAAATCCAGATCCGGGGAGTAGTCGCGTGGCTGAACGCATTGAAAACGCTGAAATTCTGAAACTGCTGCCGCATCGATATCCGTTTTTACTGATCGATGCAGCCGAGGATTATGTCGCTGGCCAATCGATCACCGGCATCAAGGCCGTGACCGCGAATGAGCCTTTCTTTCCCGGCCATTTCCCCGGCAATCCGGTGATGCCCGGCGTGTTGATGATCGAGGCCATGGCCCAGACCGGGGCCGTGCTGATGTACAAGACGCTGGAGGCATCGCCCGATAGTGCCACGGTGTTCTTCGTCGGCGCCGACAAAATCAAATTCCGCTTCCCGGTCCGCCCGGGCATGATGTTGCGGTTGAATGTCGTCGTCACGGCAGCCCGCCATGGCCTGTTCAAATTCCGCGGTGAAGGTTTCGCCGATGGCAATAAAGCCGTTCAGGCAGAATTTTCCGCGAAGGCAATTGCACACTGATGGAAGCGACCAATATTCACCCGACGGCAATCGTCTCGCCCGATGCCAGGATCGGCAAGGGCGTGGAAATCGGCCCATTCTGCATTATTGGCCCGAATGTGATTTTGCACGATCGCGTCAGACTGGTCTCGCATGCGACCGTCGATGGCTATACCGAAGTCGGTGATGATTGCGTGCTCTATCCGGGCGTTCATCTGGGCCACCCGCCGCAGGATTTCAAATATCAGGGCGAGGAAACCTGGCTCATCCTGGGGCAGCGCAATATCGTCCGTGAAGGCGTGACGATGCATCCCGGGACCGCCTTCGACAAGGCCCGGACCATTATCGGCAATGATTGCTATTTCATGGCCGGCTCGCACATCGCGCATGACTGCATCGTTGGCGATCGCGTGGTTCTGGCCAATGGCGCCCAGATTGCCGGCTCGTCCTCGATCGGCGACCATGTCATTTTTGGCGGTCTTTCCGGCGTCGTCCAGAAGACGCGCGTCGGCCGTCACGCCTTCATCGGCGCGATGACCAAGGTCGCTGCCGATGTGATCCCCTACGGCTCGGTCAATGGCAATGACGCGCATCTGGTTGGCCTCAATGTCGTCGGCCTGAAGCGCCGCGGCATGCCGCGCGATGCACTGCGGGATTTGCGCGCCGCCTACCGGCTGCTGTTTGCGGAGGAGGGCACGTTTCAGGAACGGCTTGCCGATGCCACCGATCTTTATTCCCATAATGACCATGTAATGGAGATCATTGCCTTTATCCGCGCCTCCTCCAAGCGTGCGCTCTGTATGCCCCATGCCTGATCAACCCAAATGGACCCGGCTTGGTATCATCGCCGGTGGTGGCGATTTGCCGGTCGAGATTGCCAATGCCATGGCCGGGATGAATCCCTTTATCGTGCGCGTCAAGGGGTTCGGCACCGATAGCTTTGAAGGCTTCGAGAGCATCGAGAAGTCGATCGGCCAGATTGGCGGTATCCTCAAGGCGCTGAAGACGGCCGGCTGCGATGCGCTGTGCTTTGCCGGCTATGTGACCCGTCCCGATATCAAGGATTTGCAGATGGATGCGCGCGGGCTTGTGCTCGTGCCCAAGGCGTTGGCGGCCGGTCGCAAGGGCGATGACGCGATATTGCGCGTGGTGATCGAGGAATTCGAACAGGCCGGCCTGACCGTGATCGGGGCCAATGAAGTCCTCAAATCCCTCGCTCCCGACGCTGGCCAGCTGACCGTGACCTCACCCTCGCAGGGCGACCGTGCGGATATCACCAAGGCCTTGCTGACGGCGCGCCATATGGGCGAGATCGATATCGGCCAGGCCGCCGTCATTGCGCACGGTGTCGTTCTCGCGGTCGAGGCCCAGGAGGGCACGAATGCCATGCTCGACCGGATCACCGATCTGCCTGCGCATCTGCGCGGAGCCGACGGCGAGCGACTGGGCGTGCTGGCGAAGACACCCAAGCCGATCCAGGAACGGCGGATCGACCTGCCAACCATCGGCCTGGAAACCGTGGAGCGGTGCGACCGGGCCGGGCTGGCCGGGATTGCGCTCGAAGCGGGCGGCGCGCTGATCGTCAATCGTGAGGCGGTTGTCGCAGCGCTGGATGCGGCTGGCATGTTTCTGATCATCGAGGCCGCGGAAGCATGATGGCGCCGCCCCTGGTCTATATCGTCGCCGCGGAACGTTCCGGTGAATTGCTGGGCGCCGATCTGATCCGTTCCTTGCGCAAGACCCGCGGTGACACGATCAGCTTTGCCGGTGTCGGCGGCGCGGCGATGGCCGCAGAAGGTGTCGACACGGCGGTGGATATTGACGGGCTCGCCATCATTGGCTGGATTGACGGCTTGCTGGCCTGGCGCCGGGTCAAGGAGCGCGTGGCGCTGACCGTAGCCGATATCCTTGCCTGCAAACCGGATCTTGTCGTTCTGATCGATTCCTGGGGTTTCATGCTGCGCGTCGCGCAGGGGGTTCGCGCCGCAGATCCGTCGATCAAATTGATCAAATATGTCGGCCCACAAGTGTTTGCGACGCGGCCGGGACGGGCGAAAACCCTCGCCGCCACGGTCGATCATCTCCTGTCCATCGTCAGCTTTGATGCACCGTTTTATACCGATTTCGGCCTGCCCGTGACCTTTGTCGGCAATCCGACGCTTGAGCGCATGACGGTCGGCGATGGCGCGGCCTTCCGGGCCCGCCATGGCCTGGATCCGGATGCACAAGCCATGCTGGTCCTGTTCGGCAGCAGGCCGGCGGAAATCCGGCGCATGTATGATGTCATGGTGCGCGCCGTCGAGCGCGTCCTGCGTCGCTATCCGGCGCTGAAAATCATTATCGTACTGGCCGAACCGGTCGCGCAGATCGTGCAACCCCGTTTGCAGATCGATACCCGCATGCCCGATGACATCATCATCGTCAGCGAAGTCGAGAAAGCCGACGCCTTTGCCGCGGTCGACCTTGCACTGGCCTGTTCCGGCACGGTGATTACCGAGCTGGCCACGACCGGTGTCCCGACGGTGGCTGCCTACCGGCTCGGCTGGATCACCTGGGCCCTGATCCGCATGCTCAATGTGATGAAATCGCCCTATACGACGCTGGTCAATATGGCCTCGGATTCCAATCTCGTGCTCGAACACGTCCAAACCCGCTGTACTGCGGGGCGGCTGGCCGCCTCGACGCAGGGCCTGCTGGCTGCGCCGGAGAGACGGCATGAGATCAGCCAGGCGCTGCGCCGCGCGACGGATGAGATGCGCGGTGAAGGCAAGGCCAGTGACCGTGCCGCTGAAGTCGTGCTGCAATACCTGCCTGAAGCCTGAAGCCTGAAGCCTGAAGCCTGAAGCCTGAAGCCTGAAGCCTGAAGCCTGAAGCCTGAAGCCCGCAGCTCTGATACCAAAAAAGGCCGCCCCAAAGGGACGGCCTTTTTCATAGGGCGTCTGCGATGGATCAGCCGCGCTTGTCGAGCCTGACATAATCGCGCGGTGTGGCACCGGTGAAGAGCTGACGCGGGCGGCCGATTTTCTGGGATGGATCCTCGATCATCTCCGACCATTGCGCGATCCAGCCGACCGTGCGCGCGACGGCGAACAGCACGGTGAACATCTCGGTCGGGAAGCCCATCGCGCGCAGCGTGATGCCCGAATAGAAATCGATATTCGGATAGAGCTTCTTCTCGACGAAATACGGGTCTTCCAGCGCGATCCGCTCGAGCTCGAGGGCGACCTGGAGCAATGGATCATTGCCGTGGCCGGTGATCTCCAGCACTTCATGGCAGGTGTCCCGCATCACGGTCGCACGTGGATCGTAGTTTTTGTAAACGCGGTGACCAAAGCCCATCAGGCGGAAAGGATCATTCTTGTCCTTGGCCTTGGCGATATATTCCGGGATGCGGTCAACGCTGCCGATTTCGGTCAGCATGTTGAGCGCGGCCTCATTGGCACCGCCATGCGCCGGACCCCACAGCGAGGCAATGCCCGCGGCGATACAGGCGAATGGATTGGCACCCGATGAACCGGCAAGACGCACGGTCGAGGTTGAGGCGTTCTGCTCATGGTCGGCGTGGAGGATGAAGATCCGGTCCATCGCCCGGGCCATGACCGCATTGGCTTCATAATCTTCCGCCGGGACAGCGAAACACATGCGCAGAAAATTGGCCGCGTAATCCATGTCATTGCGCGGGCTGATGAAAGGCTGGCCGATCGCGTATTTGAAGGCGCGGGCCGCAATCGTCGGCATTTTGGCGATCATGCGATGGCTGGCAATCGTGCGCAGTTTCGGATCGGTGACATCAGTGCTGTCATTATAGAAGGCGGAGAGAGCGCCGACCGTGCCGACCATGATCGCCATCGGATGTGCGTCGCGGCGGAAGCCACGGAAGAATTGGTCGAACTGGTCGTGCAGCATGGAGTGGCGGCGGATCGTCCAGTCGAAATCCTGCAATTCGCCCGGCGTCGGCAGCTCGCCATGCATCAACAAATAGCAGACCTCGATGAATGAGGAATTCTTGGCCAATTGCTCGATGGGGTAGCCGCGATAGAGCAGGACGCCCTTATCACCGTCGATATAGGTGATCTGGCTTTCGCAACTGCCCGTCGAAGTGAAGCCCGGGTCATAGGTGAACATGCCGGTCTTGCGATAGAGCGAACGGATGTCGATGACATCAGGCCCGATCTCGCCGCTGAGCACAGGAAACTCAACGCTCGTGCCGTTATAGGTGAGCGTCGCGGAACCGTTGGGTTTGGCCTTGCTATCCATCATGTCTTCCCTACTTGGCGTCCGCCGGCATCAGATGCGCGGCGATAATTGATCCTTGATTCGATCCAGCACTTCATCGCGGCCCAGAAAGGTCATCACGAGTGCAAGATCCGGGGCGGGTGCCCCACCGGTCAGGACCGCACGGAGCGGCTGACCGATTTTGCCAAAACCGACGTTTTCGGATTCGGCGAATTGCTTGAGCAGGCTGGCGAGTGTCTCATCATTCCAGACAACGGTTTCCACCAGACGCGTGAAAAGGCGGTTAAGGCGCGCGCATGCGGTCTCATCCAATTGCTTGGCAAGCTTGCCTTCGAGCTGAAACGGGCGCGCTTTGACCAAGAAATACGCCTGCTGGGCCAGTTCTGCCAGCGTCGCGGCACGCGTTTTGAGCGCCGGCATCGCATTTCTTATGCGTGTCGCCTTCAGCGCCGCATCCTCGATCTGCCCGTCCAGCCCTGTCAGGAAAGGCGTGACGAGCTCACACAGGCGCGCATCATCGGCCTGGGCGATATGATGGGCATTGATATGCGACAGTTTGTCCAGATCGAGTCGGGCGGGCGATTTATTGAGTCCACCTATATCGAAGGCTGCGATTGCCTCCGCGTCGGTGAAAATTTCCTGGTCGCCGTGAGCCCAGCCCAGCCGCAGCAGATAATTGCGCAGGCCTTCGGGCAGATAGCCCATATCGCGATAGGCTTCGGCACCGAGCGCACCATGGCGTTTTGACAATTTCTTGCCATCGGGTCCATGGATCAGCGGAATATGCGCGAAGACGGGACGCCGCCAGCCCATCGCATCATAGATCTGTGCCTGGCGGCCGGCATTCACCAGATGATCGTCGCCGCGAATGATATGGGTGATCGCCATGTCGTGATCATCGACCACCACGGCGAGATTATAGGTCGGGCTGTCATCGCTGCGCAGCAGGATGAGATCGTCGAATTCCTTTGCCGCCCAGCGCACATCGCCCTGGACCGCATCCTCGACCAGCATGTCGTTATCATCGGCGCGGAATCGCACGACAAAGGGTGCGCCTTCAGGCGCTTCGGCCGGATCGCGATCGCGCCAGGGTGAGCGCAGGGCGCGGCCTTGATCGAAGGCGGCGGCGCGCAGGGCATCAACTTCATCGGCGTCGCAATAGCAGCGGAAGGCATGGCCGGACTCAACCATTTGGTGTGCGACCTCGACATGCCTGCCAGCGCGGCTATATTGCGAAACCACATCGCCATCCCAGTCGAGGCCGAGCCAGCTCAACCCGTCCTGGATGGCGTCGATGGCCGGCTGGGTCGAGCGTGCGCGATCGGTATCCTCGATGCGAAGCAGGAATTGGCCGCCATGATGACGCGCGAACAGCCAGCTGAACAGGGCCGTGCGGGCGCCGCCTATGTGAAGGAAGCCCGTCGGGGAGGGAGCAAACCGGGTGCGGATCATGGGTTTCAAGTATTGCACCTGCGAGATCATGCTGCGCTGCAAGAAGATTATCATTTGTTAGCATGATTATCGGCGGTGGCGATAGGGGTTAGGCAGGGAAGGTTTTGACGCGTGCGCCAAGGCGAGCCCGGATATAAGGCAAGATCGCCCGACGCGGCGGCGCTGTTTGTGCTGTCCGGGCGGCCGGCGATTACCGGCGCGCTGGGTTTTACGGCCGGCTGCGCGGCATATTTCGCGCTGCCGGCCGAGCCGTCGGCGCTCTGGGCTGCGGGCCTGGCGGTATTGGCATTGGCCGGCTTGCTGGCGGCGCGCTCAATCCCTCGTGGAGCGGCCTTGAGTCTGGCGGCATTGGCGCTGCTGGCCCTCGCGGCCGGGCTGACGCGGGCCCAGCATCGCAGCCATTCGCTCGGGGCAGGGCCGGCGCCTGCTTTGACATATGGACGGCCGATGCCCGTCACCGGCTGGCTTGAGGCGGTGGAGCGCAATAGTCGTGGCCGCGCCCGCCTGTCCATTCGTCTGCCGCGGCAAAACGGCGCGCCTGCGCGACGGGTGCGGGTGCTGGCGGCCGAGCCGCACCTGTCGCCAGGGTCTGCGGTCAGCATTCTGGCGGTATTGGAACGGCCCCGGCGCGCGCCGGTTCCGGGTAGTTATGATTTTCGCTTCAACGCCTATTTCGCCGGCATTGTCGGTAGCGGTTTCGCGATTGCGCCGCTCGAGGCCGGGCCAGTGCTCGACCAGGACGCGCCGGCACGGGCGGTTGCGCGCTGGCGCTGGCAGATTGCCGGGCATTTGCGCGCGCGCCTGCCGGGCCGCAATGGTGCCATGGCGGCGGCCTTGCTGACCGGCGACCGCTCCGGTCTGACGCCCGAAGTCAGCGCCACGCTGCGCGCCGCCGGACTGGGGCATGTGCTGGCGATATCGGGCATGCATATGGCCCTGTTCGCCGGCGGTGTTTTCCTGATCCTGCGGTTCGGGTTCGCCGCCATCACGCCCTGGGCACGCCGATTCGATGCCGCCGGGCCGGCGGCGATTGGCGCGCTGCTGGCGGGCGCTGGCTATTTCATCCTGTCGGGCGGCGCCATCCCGACCCAGCGCGCCTTCCTGATGGCCGCTGCTGTGCTGACCGGTGTGCTGGTCGGACGCCGGGCGCTTTCGCTGCACACCTTGGCGCTGGCGATGATTTTTGTGCTGGCGCTGCAGCCCGAAGCGGTGCGCGCGGCGGGTTTTCACATGTCGTTTGCGGCGGTCGCGGCCTTGATCGCCTGCGCTGATATCTGGCGGCAAAAACGCCGCCCGGCGGCACCGCTCGATTTTGGCCGCGGCAGTCTGGCGGCGCTGGGCGGATTGAGCCTGGCCAGCGTCATTGCCGGCTTCGCGACATCGGGTTTTGCCGCCTTTCATTTTCACCGCATTGCCGGGTTCGGCCTCATCGGCAATTTGCTGGCGATGCCGGTCTTCACCTTCATCGTTATGCCGGCGGGAGTGGCAGCGCTCTTCCTGATGCCCTTTGGTCTCGATCAACCGGCGCTCTACGTGATGAGCCTGGGCCTGGATCTGATGTTCGCGGTCGCCGACCGGGTCGCCGGCGCACCCGGGGCGCTGCAGCCGGTCATTGCGGCGCCTGGCTGGGTGCTGCCGCTCTATGCCTGCGCTTTCGTGGCGGTGCTGCTCGGGCGCGGTCTCGTCCGTCTGGGCGGCGCCGGTCTGGCGCTGGCGGCGCTGGCGGCATGGAGCCTGGCTCCGGCGCCGGACCTGTTCGTGACCGAGGGCGGCGTGGTGGTCGCACGTGCGCCAGAGGTCGCCGCGCAGCAATGGAGCGTCAGTTCGCGTCGCCGCAACCGTTTTGCCGTGACGGTATTTTTGGAGCGGCGCGGCGTGCGCGCCCGGCCGGATTTGGCCGCGCTTCACTGTGATGATCTGGGGTGCAGCGCCTCTTCCGGGGCGAGCGGCAATGGGCTTCGCTATGCGGTGCTCGATTCGCCGCTGGACTGGCGCGAGGATTGCCGGCGCAACCGTCTGGTCGTGCTGATGGCGCCGCTCCCGGTCTGGCTGCAACGCGATTGTAGCGCCCTGCTGCTGGATCAGGCCTGGCTCGAGGCGAGGGGCGGTACATTGATCTGGACCCGCGGCGGGGCCATCGAGCGCGTCCAGACTGTCTCGGCCCCGGGCGGAGACCGGCCGTGGCAGCGAGTGCCGGCCAATACCAGGCGCCCAAACGAAGACTGACCCGCCAGGGCAGGGCCGCCGGCGGGTCAGTCTTCACCTGTCAAATCCGATAATTTGCCCGGCAATAAGCCGGATAATGCCGCTCTGGATCAGCCAGGGCGAGCCCTAGTGATAACGCCGGATCAAACCGACCAGCTTGCCCTGGACCTTGACCCGGTCGGGGCCGAAAATCCGGGTTTCATAGGCCGGATTGGCGGCTTCCAGGGCGATCGAGCCGCCCTTTTTGCGCAGGCGTTTCAGCGTCGCTTCCTCATCATCGACCAGGGCGACGACAATCTCGCCGCTATCGGCCGACTGGCCGCGACGGATCAGCACAATATCGCCATCAAGAATACCGGCCTCGATCATCGAGTCACCATTGACCTCGAGGGCGAAATGTTCGCCGCCACGCACCATATCGGCGGGGAAGGAGAGGCGGTCAGTCTCGTGCTGGATGGCGGCGATCGGCACACCGGCGGCGATCCGGCCGAGCAGCGGGATTTCGACGCTCGATTCGGTTGTGCTTTCCTCACTGGGGCGCTTGAAATTGGCGCGCACCACATTGGCGCCGAGATCGGCTTCCAGCGGCTGATCCATGTTGGCAGCGGCCGATTCAGGCAATTTGAGCACTTCCAGCGCCCGGGCACGGTGGGCGAGGCGGCGAATGAAGCCGCGCTCCTCCAGCGCCGTGATCAGGCGATGGACACCGGATTTCGACGCCAGCTGCAAAGCGGTCTTCATTTCGTCGAAGGAGGGCGAGACGCCGGTATCCTTGATCCGGTTATGGATCAGCAGCAGAAGCTCGTGTTGTTTACGGGTGAGCAAATCAGCCCCCTTTGATGAAAACAGCGCGCAAACGCCGAAAGAACAAATCAGGAATGTCGATGTTTGTTCTACAAAGGTTCCCGATTGGGGTCAAGCGGGCTTTTGCCAGGCCATCAGGGCGCGGGTGGCTGTCGCGACATCATCCTGGCGCATCAAGCTTTCCCCGACCAGCAAGGCTCTGGCGCCGGCATCGTGCAGGCGCGCGGCGTCGCTGGCCGTGAAAACACCGCTTTCGCCGACCAGAAATCTGTCGCCACTGACCATGGGCGCCAGCAGTTCGAAGGTCTCCAGCGAGGTCTCGAAGGTGCGCAGATTGCGGTTATTGATGCCGATCAGGGGCGCGCCAAGGGTGAGGGCGCGCGCCATCTCGGCGGCGTCATGCACTTCGACCAGCACGTCTAGCGACCAGCGCGCCGCTTCCTCGATCAGGGTGCGGGCGCAATCGTCATCGACGGCAGCGAGGATCACCAGGATCGCATCGGCACCGAGCATGCGGGCCTCGGCCACCTGATAGGGATCATACATGAAGTCCTTGCGCAGGACCGGCAGATCGCTTGCCGCTCGTGCGGCGATCAGAAACCGGTCGGAGCCCTGGAAACTGGGCCCGTCGGTCAGCACGGACAGGCAGGTGGCGCCGCCGTCCTGGTAGGCACGGGCGAGGGAAGGCGGATCGAAATCGGCGCGAATCAAACCTTTCGACGGGCTGGCCTTCTTGATCTCCGCGATCAGGCCGAGACCATCGCTGTTCGCCGCCCGCTGCAACGCCGCGAAAAAGCCGCGCACTGGCGGCGCATCGGCGGCGTATGCCTCGATCTCCGCCTGGGGCAGGGCCGCCTTGCAGGCGGCGATATGCTCAAGCTTGTAGGCGCCGATCCGCGCCAGCGTGTCGGGAATGGCCGTCATCTCAGGCCTCGCCGCGCGAGATGGCGGCCATGCGCGCCAGCGCCGTGCGGGCGCGGCCATCATCGATCGCGGCGGCTGCCAATTCAGCGCCCTCAGCCAGCGTCTTCGCCTGCCCCGACAGGATCAGCGCTGCGCCGGCATTGAGCAGCACGATATCGCGAAAAGCCCCGGCCTCGCCCTCGAGCAGGCGCACAATGGCGGCGGCATTATGCGCCGGATCGCCACCCTTGAGATCGGCTTCGCTGGCGCGGGAAATCCCGGCATCCTCCGGCGTCACGACATAGGTGGTGATCGTGCCATCGCGCAGTTCGGCGACATCGGTGCCGGTCGTGGTGGTGATCTCGTCCATCCCGTCCTGACCGCAAATCACCAGCGCATGCTCACAGCCCAGGTCGCGCAACGCCTCGGCCATCGGCACCAGCCAGCGCTTGTTATAAACCCCGAGCAATTGCCGCTTCACCCCGGCCGGATTGGCCAGCGGACCCAGCAGGTTGAACAGGGTGCGCACGCCGAGATTCTTGCGCGCGCTGGCGACATGGCGCACGGCGCTATGGTGGGCCGGTGCAAACAGGAACCCGACCCCGGCCTCGTCCAGCGAGCGTTCGACCGCTTCGCGCGGGCAATCCAGCTTCACCCCAAGCTCGGCCAGCACATCTGACGAGCCCGATTGCGAGGAGGCGGCGCGATTGCCGTGCTTGGCGACTATGGCGCCGGCGCCGGCCGCGACAATCGCCGCCGCAGTGGAGATATTATAGGCGCCCTTGCCATCGCCGCCGGTGCCGCAGGTGTCGATGGCACCCGCCGGCGCAATGATCGAGCTCATGCGTGACCGCAAGACGCGTGCTCCGGCGGCAATGTCGGAGGGCCGCTCGCCCAGCGCGGCTAGCCCCATCAGGAAGCCGCCAATGGCCGCATCGGGCGCATCGCCTTCCATCAACTGATCAAAGGCGCCGGATATCTGGCTCGTCTCGGGCCGCTGACCCTGGCTGAAGGCCTGCAGGCATAGGGCAAGATGGTTCATTCACGTGTCTCATTTCAGATTATTCGATTGGATCGATCATCGCGCCATCGGCGCGTGCGTTACAGGCCCTGCGACAAGCCACGCCATCGAGCGTCAACCAAGCGGTATCGAACGCGCGTCACCGCCCCACGCCCGCCGCGCGGCAGGGCCGGGCAGGGATGGGCGAAGAGGACAGGTGAGATCGGCATACCGGCTGACTTTCCATTGAACCAAGCGAACCTGAGAAGTGATAATGCGGGTAGGTACGGTTTTCAATGCGGGGGCGTGCGTTTGCGGCGGCACCTGGAAACGCAATTGCGAGGCCGTCACCATCTCCGTCGCCTTCGGCGACACCTCTTCCATCAAGGAAGAGGAGGGCGTTGGGGCTGACCCGCCTCGATAATCTCCCTCCTCTTCCTTGATGGAAGAGGTGGCCGCGAAGCGGTCGGAGCTGGTGATGATGGAGGGCGCGTCGGTCCCCGGTCGGGCAATACCTGGGGACACACGAAATTATTTCGGTGTGAAGCTATTAAAATCATCGTCCTTGTCGCATTCGCGCCCGGCCACCGCCGGGCAGAGCCATCCCTGAAACCCTTGCCAAGCAGGGCGCCAGGCTGGACTTGTCTCGTCAAGGGCGCGAAGCGCCGCTGCGCGGTCAGGACCCTTGACGAGACAAGTCCAGTCTGGCCGGATCCCGGCATGGTTTTCAGGGCGGGGCGTGATCCTCGCGGGACCTTTTCTCCCACCCGCAAATCACCAAACCTTGTCATCCCTGACGATGCCCGGACGCGTCAGCGATCCGGGTGCAGATCAGGGACCCAGACGCCCGGCAGATGGCCGCTGGCCCCGTCCGTCGAGCGTGAAAAATTTTACCTTGGCGCCTCTGGGTCCCGGATCTTCGCCCCGCCTGCGCGGGGCATCCGTCCGGGATGACAAGGGTTTGTTTTTTTTTGGATAAACAGTGTGCTGCACACGGGACACGCACCGGTCTGGTCGACCGAACCATTTCCCACGCTGAAAATAGACTTATCCGCCCCCTCCAGGCCTCGCCGCATAATGCCGGCATGACAGGTATCCAGAGAAATGAAGTTGAGCGGGCGAGATTGCAGGCCCGGGCGCGGGCCCTGCGGGAGCAGGGGCTGACGATGGCACAGGTGTCCGATGAGATCGGGGTGGCGGAGACGACGCTCAATCGATGGGCGCGGCGCGGTGGCTGGCGGCTGGCGGATATGGCCAGCAAGGCGCCAGGCGTCGCGGCGGTGTCGCGCGATGCGAATATCCCGGACGATATTCCCGATCTGCCGCCGGAGGAGGCGGCCTCGGTGCTGGTGGCGCGGGCCAGCCGCTATGCGCTGGCGGGGCAGATGGCGCGCTCGGCCGCAGCGGCCAAGCTGGCGCAGCAATTGATCGAACTCTCCCTGCGTCAGGCGGAAGCGGCGGCACTCAAGGCGAAGGCGGACCTGAGCTCGCGCCGGCGCCTGCCTGCGGAGCTGGTCGGCCTGCCGCTGGACGAGAATTGCTTGCCGCTGGAATTTCCCGAGGGCTGGAACATGGCCCGGGCGCACAAGGAGGGGCGCATGGATCTGGTTCCGATCGAGCGCTTGCGTGATGATTTGCGCGAACGGTTGATCGTGAACCCACCGGCCTGGATGCAGGCCGACGATCAGGGGGCCGACGAGCTGGGGGGCGACGAGCCGGGGGGCGGCGGGGAGGCGGGCCAGGATGCTGCTGAGGAGGCCGGTCCCGAACAGCGCGAAACAGCGGAAGATCCCCCCGCCAGGATGACAGGCAATGACAGGGTGACAGACCCGGCGCCCGCGCCTGTCACGCCGGAAACGCCTGTTGAGACAGGGCCGAGGATACGTTCATGCTGGTGATGGCAGACTGGCAGACAATAATTTTGGTGGCAGACCGGATGCTTCGCCCGCTACGCCGCCCGGCTGCGCTCACTGCGCGTCATATCCAGGAAATTCCTGAGCAGATCATGGCCATGTTCGGAAGCGATCGATTCCGGGTGAAATTGCACGCCGTGGACCGGGCGGTCGACATGGCACAGGCCCATGATTTCGCCATCGGCGGTGTGGGCGGTGGCGCGCAGGCAGGCGGGCAGGGTTTCGGGCTTCACGGCAAGGGAGTGATAGCGCGTCGCGATGAAGGGGCTGGGCAGGCCGGCGAACAGGCCGGTGGCGTCATGGACAATCTCGCTGGTCTTGCCATGCATGATCTGTTTGGCCGAGATGACCTCGCCGCCAAAGGCCTGGCCGATCGCCTGGTGGCCGAGGCAGACGCCGAGCAGTGGCAATTCGGCGGGCAATTGGCGGATAATATCGAGACAAATCCCGGCACGGTCCGGATCGCAGGGACCCGGCGAGAGCACGATGCCGTCCGGCTGCAGCGCCAGCGCCTCCGCGGCGCTAAGCGCATCATTGCGGATGACGCGGGTTGTCGCCCCCAATTGCTGGAAATAATGCACCAGATTGAAGGTGAAACTGTCGTAATTATCGATGATCAGCAGCATGCAAGGCCTCCGTCCCGGCAAACTAGGGCGATTGCGCCGCGCCGCCAATCCCGCGACGTGGTTAACGCGGCGTTAATCAGCTCAGGGCCTGCTGCTGGCATGCATTCAAGCCCTGTCAAACCGATTCGCCGCCGCAATGCCGCCATGCCTGCCCTGGCAGGCGCGGTGGTGGCGTCGGCCTATCTGGCAGCGGCGATGGCGTTTTCAATCGCCAGCGCGACACCGACAGCGCCGGATCGTTCGATCCGCTTTGCTGCCATGACGGCGCCCGCGACAACGCCTGACGGGGGGAGCGCGCCGGTTATCCAGACCGGGAATGAAGCCTTGGCCGCTGCGGCGCTGACGGCGGATTTACCGGCCGCCACCTCGATCGATACGGCGCAGGTCACGCGGCCCATTCCAGTGTCGGCAACCGCGCCGGTGATTGCTGCACGGCCGCGCATTGCCCTGATTATTGATGATGTCGGTCTGGACGAAGCCGCCGCCGCCCGCGTTCTGGCGCTCAATGCGCCGTTGACGATTGCGATTTTGCCCTATGCCGACGCCGCCGCCTCGACAGCCCGGCTGGCCGAAGCCGGTGGCCGTGATGTTCTGGTGCATATGCCGATGGAGCCGCTTGGACTGGCCGATCCGGGGCCACACGCCCTGCGCATTGATCTCAGCGATCGGGATCTGCGCGCCCGTATCCGCTGGGCGATGGCACGGGTGCCCGGCGCGATCGGGCTGAACAATCATATGGGCAGCCGTTTTACCCGCGATCCCTGGGCGATGCGCATCGCGCTGGCTGCAATTGCCGAACAGGCACCGCTGTTTGTCGATTCGATGACCACGGCTGAGAGCCGCGGATTCGCCGTCGCCGAAGGCCTGGGTCTGCCGGTCTTGCGGCGTGATATCTTCCTTGATCATGTCATCGAGGCGGAGGCGATCGGCGCCCGGCTCGCCGAGGCCGAGACGCTGGCGCGCGCGCAGGGCCATGCCGTATTGATCGGGCATCCGCATGCGGCGACCCTTGATGCGTTGGAAAGCTGGATTGATCAGGCGCGCGAAGCGGGCTTTGAATTCGTCACCGTGACAACGCTGTCAGCGCAGCTGGCGCGTCAGCCGGCCGGGCAGATCTCGGCCTCAATCGCGCCCTGAGTCCTTGACGCTATCCCTGACGCAATCCTCGGCGGCGCGGAACAGCGCCATAGCCTTGTTGACGGTCTCGACGCGTTCTGATTCCGGATCACTGTCGAGGACGACGCCGGCGCCGGCCTGGACATGCATGCGGCCATCCTTGATCACCGCTGTGCGCAGGGCGATACACGTATCCATGCCGCCATCGGCGCTGAAATAGCCGACCGCGCCGGCATAAATCCCGCGCCGGTGCGGCTCGAGTTCGTCGATAATCTCCATCGCCCGCACTTTCGGCGCGCCCGACACCGTGCCGGCCGGAAAGCCCGCGAACAGGGCCGAGACGGCATCCTCGCCCTCGGCCAGATCGCCTTCGACATTCGAGACGATGTGCATCACATGGCTATAGCGCTCGACATTCTCGCGCGAAGTGATCCGGACCGAGCCGGGCTTGGCGATGCGGCCGACATCATTGCGGCCCAGATCAAGCAGCATCAAATGCTCCGAGCGTTCCTTGGGATCGGCCAGCAAATCGGCCTCCAGCGCATCATCCTGGGCCGGGGTCGCGCCGCGCGGCCGGGTGCCGGCAATCGGGCGGATCGTGACGGTATCATCGCGCAGCCTAACCAGGATTTCCGGGCTGGAACCGGCGATCTCGAACCCGTCCATGCGGAAATAGAACAGGAAGGGCGAGGGATTGAGCCGGCGAAGCGAGCGATAGAGCCAGAAGGAATCATCGGTGAAGGGCGTCGAGAAACGCTGGCTCGGCACGATCTGGAAGGCATCGCCAGCCCGTATATAGTTGCGCGCATTGTCGACCGCAGCGCGATATTGCGCCTCGCTCTGATTGGAGGTGATTTCGCCGGTCGGGCCGGCCGGCGCGGTGATTTCCGGCAGCGGGCCAGCGAGGACATCCAGCGCCGCCTGCAGCCGCGCTGCCGCCGCGTCATAGGCCGCGCGCGGCGCCTCGCCCGGCGAGGGGCGGATTGTGCAATAGACCTGGATTTCCTGCTTGAGCGCATCGAACACGACCACGGTACGCGGCCGGATCAGGCAGGCTTCCGGCGTGCCGAGCGGATCGGGCGCGGCGGTCTCCGGCAATTTTTCCAGATAGCGCACCATGTCATAACCGACATAGCCAAACAGGCCGGCGGCAATTGCCGGCGCTCCGTCGGGCAAGGCGCAACGCGCATCCTCGATCACGGCCCGCAGCGCAGTCATCGGATCGGAATCAAGGGGGGTGAATTGGCGCGCCTCGATGGCGGGCCCACGCGCTTCGCTGGCGACACCGTCGCGGCATTGCCAGATCAGGTCGGGATCCAGCCCGATCGCCGAATAGCGTCCACGCCAGGCACCGCCTTCGACCGATTCCAGCAAACAGGCATGGCCATCAGCCTGGGCGAGCTTGAGATAGGCCGCGACCGGGGTGAGCAGATCATCGGGCTTGCGGGCGCTGAGAATGATCGGCTCGCCGGCGCTCAGACTGGCCTCGACCGCCGGAAAATCCGGCCGGCTTCTGCTGCGCGCCGGTGCGGTCACGGCGTTTCGGTTTGGCCCAGTGCGGCCGCCCGCAGACGCTGATCGACGGAGCTGCCATCGATCTCAAACTCGCTCAGCAGCGCGGTCTGCGCCGAAACAAGGATGTCATCATTGATCTCAGCGGCAATCGCCGCCGCGCGTTGCTCAACTTCGCCCAGGCCCGCCCGGGCAAGATCGGCCGGGATGATTTCATCGACGATGACAATCATGTGGGCACCGGCACCGCGGCGCACGACCAGGCTCGGCTGGCCGGGATCGAGGCTGAAAGCCTGGCCGACGACATGGGCAGCAAAACTACCGGCGGTCTCGTCGCGTTTCAGGGTCGAGGTCTCGATGCGTCCCCCCGAGGTGAGCACAACCATTTCCATATCATCGCCGGCCTGCAGCTCGGCCAGGGCGCTTTCGGCGCGCGCCTGCAGCTGGGTGTCTGCCTCGGCGGCGCGCCAGATCTCTTCGGCCTGTTCGCGCACATCGCTCAATTCACGCGGCTGCGAGGGGATGATGTCGTCAACCCGCAGGGTGAACCAGTCGGTTTCATTGTATTGCTCGAGATTGATGGCGAAGCCGGCGAATTGCTCGAAGGCGACGCGCAGCACATCCGGCGCCAGCGACTGGAAGCGTTGGAAATCAATCTCGCCATTCTGGGTCCGGGCATATTGATCGAGCGGGAGATAGGCTTCCAGCGGCACACCGGCACGCTGCGCAGCGTCTTCCAGCGTCGCACCATTGGAGCGCTCCTGCTCGAAGGCCGCCATGGCGTCATACATCGCATTGGTGGCTTCGGCGCGCGCCGCCTCGGTCCGCAGCGCGTCGAGCTGATCCTCAAAACCCGGCACCACCGCATCTGCGGCGGCGGTGATCTGGATCGCCGACCAACCGAAACTGCCTTCGATCGCCGCGGTCTCGCCATCGGCCATTGTGAAAATCGCCGTCGCCAACCGGCTGTCCGGGACTTGATAGGCCTGGGCGTCGGTCTGGCTCAGCGGCGTGTCCAAGCCAAGCTCTGCGGCAATTGCTTCGGCCGATACGCCGCCCGCAAAGCGGGCCGCAACCTGATCGGCGGTGGCCTCATCGGGGGTAATGATCTGGACGAAGCTGCGCTGCGCCGGCGTCCCCAGGGCGCCGTTCTCGACCTGGTAATCATAGGTTTCGCGCAAAATCGATTCATCAATATCGACATCGAGAATGTAATCGGCGAGCTGGAAACGAACCAGGGTAATGGCGCGGTATTCCGGTGCGTTGAAGACAGGCAGGCCGAGCTGGTCGACCTGGTTGGGATTGGCGTCGATAAAGGCCTGCAATTGCTCATCGGTCGGATCGGCGATCGGGTCGGCCTCGGATGGGTCGAGGATGAGGGCGCGGATACGCCGCTGCTCCTGTTGCACCAGATAACGCGTCGCCGCCATGCCGGTCGGCGTCAGATCGCCCGAGGTGAGGGCGCCGGCCAATTGCGAGCGGGTCATGTCCTCGGAGATGGAGCGTTCAAATTCGGCCGGGGCAAAGCGCGCATTCTGCAGCGCGCTGCGGTAGAGCGAGGCGTCGAAGGCGCCGGTCACCGGGTTGAGGAAGGCCTGGTAGGTCCGCAATTCAGTCGTCAATGCCCGGTCCGAGGTGACAAGGCCAAGCTCGCGCGCCTTGCCGTAAAAAGCGGCCTGGACAATGAGGCGCTGCAAGACCTGATCACCGAGGCCGGCTTGCAGGGCCTGTTCGCGGGTCAGATCAGGATTTTCCGCCTGCACGCCCTGCATTTCGCGTTCGAAGGCCTGGGCGAGTTCACGCTGGCTGATCTGTTCATTGCCAACAACAACAACGGCCGTGCCGCTGCCGGTGAAAATGCCACCGACCCCGTAGAGCGCAAAGCCCAATACCAGCAGGACGATGATCACCAGCGCGAAGGGCGATTGGGCGAATGCGCGAAAATTTGTCAGCATGAATTGGCAAGGCCTCTGGAAAGCAATGGCCGCAAGGTAACGGCGCAGATTCGCTGTCGCAAGCATCAGCGACTGTGCCACCGGCAATAGCAGCGGCTCAAGATTGCCGCAATCGCGTTTGCGGCTTACGCCTGCGTCCAATACGCTTGTCGATGCGCGGGGAAAATGGGGGGCGATATGTCACGACGCATGCTGATTGCCGGGAATTGGAAAATGCACGGCCTGCGGTCGGATCTGACGTTTTTCGATCAGTTGGCGCCGCACGCCGCCGCGGCAGCGCCCGCCGGCGTTGATGTTCTGATCTGCCCGCCCGCCACCTTGCTGGCCCCGGTCGCAGGGCGATGCGCCGATAGCGCCGTTCTCGTCGGGGCGCAGGATTGCCATGCGCTGTCATCGGGAGCCCATACCGGCGACGTGTCCGCCGCCATGGTGCGTGATGCCGGCGCCGGATTTGTCATTCTGGGCCATTCCGAGCGCCGCAACGATCATGGCGAGACGTCAGATCTGGTCTGTTCCAAGGCCGAAGCGGCCCTGGCCGCCGGCCTGGTCCCGATCATCTGTGTCGGCGAAACACGCGAGCAGCGCGAAGCTGGCGATGCTTTCGATATTGTCGGCGCACAATTGCGTGCATCGCTGCCAGGCGATGCCGGTTCGACGGTCATCGCCTATGAGCCTGTCTGGGCGATCGGTACCGGATTGACGGCATCGGCGTCGGATGTTGCGGCAATGCACGCATTTATCCGGACACAATTGCCGGCCCCGGCCGCGACCCGCATCATTTATGGTGGCTCGGTCAAACCTGCCAATGCGGGTGAACTCATGTCCCTGGACGATGTCGATGGCGCACTTGTCGGCGGCGCCAGCCTCGACATCACCCAATTCGTGTCAATAATCGATGCTGCAAGCCAAGGGTGTGCAGCACGGTAAGCGGATTGAAACCTATTCCCGCAATGATGCCATCAGATTGAAGTCCTGAAGCATTGTCCGGGAGCGTACGGCGCATGACTGAAGTTGATTACGCCAGAGCCTCTGTTCTCCTGTTTGACCCGGTCCATGTCAACCAGCGCACCTCGCGTTATGCGCTGTTCGAAATGGGTTTTCGCAAGATTGAGTGCGTCTCGAGTCTGACCGAGTTCAAGTCGGCGCTGTCCGAGACTGCTCCAGCCCTGGTCGTCGCGGAAAGCAGCGCCACGGATGCCGATATTTTCAAGCTTGTCCGTGCCGTGCGGCGCAGCGATCTGGGCCGCAACCCGTTCGTGGTGATCCTGCTGACGACCTGGAGCCGGGACACGACCCATATCCGTCGTGCCATCGAGTGCGGCGCCGATGATGTCATCGTGCGGCCATTCTCCACCATGTTTGCCGCCGAGCGAGTGCGCACCCTGATCCGTGATCGCAAGGATTTCATTGTCACCAGTGATTATGTCGGGCCCGACCGCCGCAAGAGCACGGACAGGCATTCCGACACGCAGCCGCTCACCGTACCCAATTTCCTGCAGGCGATCGTCAATGGCGATGACGCCGCGATCGACCGGGCGAGCAGCTGGGCGCGCGAAGCCAAGGAAGTGATCATGGCTGAACGTCTGCGACGGATGGCGATGCGAATCGTCATCTCCGTGGAGATCCAGCTGACGAGTTCGGAAAAGAATGCCATGCCTGTGCGCCTCGATGTCATGGACATGGCGCGGACGGCCCGCGAATTGCGGGTTCAGATGGTCAAGGCGTCCCGGACCGAGGCGGCAGAAGTCGCCGCGGCGTTGACTGACCAGATCTCGTCGCTGGGTGACGGAGCCGGAGCCGCACCGCGTACGCTCCAGCTGATCAAGGAATTGGCGATGGCGACCTATGCCGCCTACGCCAACGGGGATTCGCTTGAGCGCTCGAAGGATGAAATCGAGCGGACCGTCGCCAATCTGCGGGTACGTCTGCAGAGCCGGTCGGCCGACGAGAAAATGCGGGCCCAGGTCGAGGCCGCGAAAGTCAAGCCTGCCGGGGACGCAGAGGCTACGGCAGACGATACTGGCCAAGCTGCCGGTGCTGGTATAAAACGCGCCGCCATGTGACCGGGTTGCATGCGGGCGGGCCAGGGGCCATGTCTGCAAGGCAATATCCAAATCTCAGGCGGTATTTATGACAAACGTGCTTCTGATCATCCAGCTCCTGGTGGCGATTGCCCTGGTGGCAGTAATTCTGCTGCAACAATCCGAAGGCGGCGCGCTGGGCGTTGGCGGCGGTGCGGGCGGCGGCATGATGAGCGGTCGCGGTGCAGCCAATGTGCTGACGCGCACGACGATGATCCTGGGTGCGGTCTTTATCGGCAATTCCATCCTGTTGGCTGTCGTGGTCGGCGTGAACTCCGAAGGCCAGAGCGTGTTCGAACGCAATGCCGATGCGGTGCTTCCAGGTCTTCCGGTCGATGATGAACCGGCCGATGGCGTTCCGACCGACGGCTGAGCCGACCGCAATTCACAGCTAAATTTCAAATTGCGCCTTTCGGGTCGCACGAATCTCCGATAGGCAGATTGCCCATGCCGCGATATATCTTCATCACCGGCGGCGTGGTCTCCTCGCTTGGAAAAGGCCTCGCTTCAGCCGCCCTTGGCGCCTTGCTGCAAGCGCGCGGCTATTCGGTGCGTCTGCGCAAGCTCGATCCCTATCTCAATGTCGATCCCGGCACGATGTCGCCGTATCAGCATGGCGAATGCTATGTGACCGATGACGGCGCCGAAACCGATCTCGATCTGGGCCATTATGAGCGCTTTACCGGCGTGCCGGCGAGCCAGTCCGACAATATCACTACCGGCCGAGTCTATCAGCGCATTATCGAACGCGAACGTCGCGGTGATTATCTCGGCGCGACGGTGCAGGTCATCCCGCACGTCACCGATATCATCAAGCAATTCGTCCTGTCCGATGCCGGCGATGCCGATTTCGTGTTGTGCGAAATTGGCGGCACGGTCGGCGATATCGAGGGCTTGCCGTTTTTCGAGGCGATCCGTCAGCTCGGCCAGGAACTCGGCCATGAGCGCGCTGTTTTCGTTCACGTCACGCTGCTGCCCTTCATCAAGGTCGCCGGCGAGATGAAGACCAAGCCGACCCAGCACTCGGTCAAGGAATTGCGCTCGATCGGCATCCAGCCTGATATTCTGCTGTGCCGCTGCGAAATGCCGATCCCGCCTGGTGACAAGCGCAAGATTGGTTTGTTCTGCAATGTCCGCGAAAGCGCCGTCATTGAAGGCATGGACGCGGCATCGCTGTATGATGTGCCGCTCGCCTATCACGAGGAAGGCCTGGATCGCGAAGTGCTGCGCTGTTTCGGCATCAGCGATGCGCCCGAGCCGGATCTGACCAAATGGCTCAAGATTTCCAAGACGATTGCCGAACCCGATGGCGAAGTCACCATTGGTATTGTCGGCAAATATGTCGGACTGCTCGATGCCTATAAATCGCTGATCGAGGCGCTCGCGCACGGCGGCATTGCCAATGGCGTCAAGGTGAAGCTGAAATGGCTCGATAGCGAGCAGTTCGAAAAAGACGATCCCTTCGGGCCGCTCGAGGATGTGCACGCCGTGCTGGTGCCTGGCGGTTTTGGTGGCCGCGGTGCTGAAGGCAAGGTCGCCGCAGCGCGCTTTGCCCGCGAGCGCAAAGTGCCCTTCTTCGGGATTTGCTACGGCATGCAGATGGCGGTGCTGGAAGCGGCGCGCGATCTCGCCGGTATCGAGCAAGCGACATCGAGCGAGATCGACGAGGGCGGCGAGCCGGTTATCGGTCTGCTCACCGAATGGTCGCGCGGCAATGAGGTCGAAACCCGATCCGAAGCCGATGACAAGGGCGGCACGATGCGGCTCGGTGCCTATCCGGCGGTGCTGGCCGAGGGCAGCCTCGTGCGTGAGATTTATGGCACCAGCCATATCGAAGAGCGCCATCGTCACCGCTATGAGGTGAATATCGCGTACAAACCGCAGCTTGAGGCGGCCGGCCTGATCTTCTCGGGCATGTCGCCGGACGGGATTTTGCCGGAAATTGTCGAGATCAAGGATCATCCCTGGTTTATTGGCGTGCAATTCCACCCGGAGCTGAAATCGCGCCCATTCGAGCCGCACCCGCTGTTTGCCAGCTTCGTCGCCGCGGCGCTCGAACAAAGCCGGATGGTCTAGGCCTGCTGCGTCTGGCCTCGGGCGGGATGCATCCAATCACAATCCCGCATGCATCAAGTCTCCTGGGTGTTATCTTGCCCGTTGTGGATGTGTGATGGGAGACGAAAATGCGCAATCTGATTTTGACGGCCTTCGGGGCGACAGCCCTGTCGGCGGGCTTGGCCTCGGCCCAGGATGTCCAGCAACTCGATCTGACAGGTTTTGATCGCATCAATGCCGGCGGCGGCTATCAGCTCGTCGTTGTGGTGGGTGAAGCCTGGTCAGTCAATCTGGAGGGCGATGCCGATGATTTCGACCAGATTGAAGCGAGCACGGACGGCGATGAGCTGATCCTTCGTCAGCGCAGCCGCCTGTTCCAGCGCCGCCGCGGGCTTGATCTGACGGTCCGGGTTACGCTGCCGGCCGTCGAAGCGGTTGATTTCAGCCGCGGGATTGAGGGCGAGGTTGCCGGCATCGCCGCCGACACACTCTTTGCCGACATCAGCACCGGGGCCGCGGTGACGCTCTCGGGAACGTGCGGCAGCCTGGAGCTGGATATTTCAACCGGCGCCTCGCTGCGGGCGCGCGACCTGGAATGCCGATCGGTCGAAGTCGATTCGTCCACCGGCGCTGCCGCGCGTGTCTTTGCCAGCGAAGCGGGCGAGGCACGCGCCTCGACGGGCGCCTCGGTGCGGATATTCGGCGAGCCTGCGCATCGTGAGGCGCGTTCCTCGATGGGGGGTGAAGTCCGCTTCGATACCGGCAATTAGGCCGTCAATTCGGCCAGTACTTCGACCGCCATCATCACGTCGCTTCGGGTGCAATCGAATTGGCCGACCTGGAAGCGGATGACGAATTGGCCGTCATGCACGGTCTGGGTCAGATAGGTGCGGCCGTCGGCATTGACGCGGTCAAGCAGATCGCGCGTCGCCGGCTCGCTTTCATAGCGGAAGGTGAAGAGCGAGAAACGGCACGGTGTCACAATCTCGAAACCGGGCAGGGCGGCAATCGCTGCCTGCGCCTCTCGCGCCCAGGCGATGTGATTGCGGATCCGCGTGCGCAGCCCCTCCAACCCGTAGGCGCGGATCAGGAACCATAATTTCAGCGCCCGGAAACGGCGCCCGAGCGGCACGGTCCATTCGCTGTAATTGACCAGTCCCTCCGCCCCGCCATCATCAAGGCCAGGTGTTTCGAGATAATCCGGCCGCAGACCCAGCGTGCGCACTTGCGGGCCAGGGTCGGCGAGAAACTGGATCGAGCAATCGAACTGGGCCCCGAGCCATTTATGCGGATTGAACACGATGGAGTCTGCGTCTTCGACTCCGGCCCAGATCTCGCGAAACTCCGGACAGATCATCGCCGACCCCGCCCAGGCCGCGTCAACATGGCTGTAGAGGCCTTCTTTGGCCGCGATGGCGAGGATTGCGGCAATCGGGTCGGAGGCCCCCACCGAGGTCCCACCGACGCACAACACGACACCGGCGGGCGTATATCCGGCGGCACGATCGGCAGCGATGGCGGCCCGCAGGGCGTCGGCCCGCATCGAATCAGTTTCGTCGGTAGCGATCTTGACCAGATTGTCCTGGCCGATGCCGGCAATGCGGACCGCCTTGTCGATCGAGGAATGCGCCTGGGCCGAGGCATAGATGCGCAGGCGCGACTGGCCGGAAAGGCCGGCATGATTGCCCGACCATGCCAGGGCGCGTTCGCGCATGGTCAGGATGGCGGCGAGGGTGGCCGAGGAGGCGCTGTCCTGGATGACGCCGCGAAACCCGGCCGGCAGACCGAGCGCCTGACGCATCCAGTCGACCATGCGTGTTTCCATCTCGGTCGCCGCCGGTGAGGTCTGCCACAGCATGCATTGCGCACCCATCGCGGCGGTGAGCTGTTCGGCCAGCATTGAGGCGGGCGCCACATTGGCGGGGAAATAGGCGAAGAAGCGCGGATGCTGCCAATGCGTCATGCCGTCCGGCACGATGGCTTCGAAATCCGCGAATATCTGCTCCATCGGCTCGGCGCCCTCCGGCGGCGCGGCGGGGAGTTGTCTCAGGATATCGCCGGGTCTCGTCTGGGCCCGCACCGGGCGATCGCGCAAATTGGCGAGGTAATCGACCGTCCAGTCGGTGATCCGCTTGGCCCAAGGGCCGTATTGTTCCAGATCCATGGCCTGTCCTGCCTGTGATGGTGTTGCTTGGGTCAGATTCGCAAAACTGGAATCGGGGTGGGAGAATGGCTCTTACTACTACTCGGGGTGGGAGAATGGCTCTTACTACTACAACGACTACAGCGAAAATGCGTAGGGGGCGGTGCGCTGATGCCGGGTGCGTGGATGCCGTCGGGGTGGGGTTCTGTTGGGGCCAACAATGTCAAAGAGCGATGTTTGGGGGGAGTATAGCCCGACGCGGCAGGGTGGCGGATAAGCGCCAAGGCTCGGCCGTCAACGACACACGCCCTCTGATCAATTCGCCAGCAGACCGCCGGTCGCCTGCCGCACCAGCTTTTCGGGATCAGACCACGGGTAGCCATTGATCGTGATCAGATTGTGCGCGATCCCATTGAGGGTGCACAGGAGGAGGTCGGTCTTGAGGCGCAATGCCTCCGCGTCCGTGTCGCTTCCCAGGGCGGAATCGAGGTGGGTGCGCAGCATCTCGAACCGGGCCAGCAAGGCGGCATCGGAAACAAAGCCGACGACATCGGACTGACTGACCCCGCCTGACATAAACACCATGAAATAGTGCTCGCGATGCTCCAGCCAGTAGGCGACATAGCCTGTGGCGACCGCGTTCAGGCGCGCCACCGGCTCGCTGTGCTGATCAGCGATTTGCTCAAGCCCGTCAAAAAGCTCGTCGAACACATCCGCCCATAGCGTGCGCAGAATGTCGATCTTGGTGTCGAAATACTTGTACAGCGTCATCGCCGTGCAGCCGACCTCCTGCGCCAGCCGGCGCATCGATATCGCCGCGTAACCTTCATCCTGGAACAGACGCAGGGCGCAGGCCGAGATCTGGCCGCGCATATCGGCGATCTGCGCCGGCGATCGCACGGGCCGCCCTCTGGTGCGGCGTTCCGGTGTGCGGCGTTCGGCTTGTTTTGGCGCGGCCATGATCCGCCTTTCCAACGCTTCGAGATCGCCTGCTTGACACGGGAAATCATTTAAATATAACACGTGCAAATTAAATCAGAGAGCGATCATGCCGTCCAGTGTTCTTGTGTCCATCTTCTCCTACCTCGTCCTGGCCGTGGGTGCCAGCGCCGAGCCGGTCGACATGCTTGCAGGCCAATGGCGCACGGTCCGGCACGGAGCCTTGGTCGAGATCAGTGATTGCGGCGATGGGACGCCCTGCGGTGCGCTGGTCTGGGTTGATGACACTGTTTCCAGGGGCCACCGCCATGACGTTCGAAATCGGCAACCGAACCTGCGCGGCAGACCGCTGATTGGCCTTCCCATCCTGTGGGGCTTTTTGCCTGACGGGGAGGGGTGGCATAATGGCCGTCTCTACAATCCCGACGACGGCAAGGACTTCCTCGCCCGTCTGGAGCTGTTGTCCCCCACCAGACTTCGCGTGACCGCTTGCCTCGGCCCGTTTTGCCGCAGCCAGATCTGGACCCGTATCACCAACCCCTGAAAAGAGAGCGAGACCTGAAATGACCACACCAACCCGCATGACCGGCCGGGAGCTTCTGGCCTTTCGCATCCTGTTCGTGATCGCCGCACTGTGGAATTTCGCCGGCGCGTTTCCGGGATTTTTTGACAGCGCCGGAATGTTTGCGCGTGAGTTCGGCCGGGAGCTGACCGATCCGGTTCTGGTGGCGGTCTATCGCGGCGCATGGGTCACGGCCCTGCTGTATGGATTCGGTTTTCTCGCCGTCGCCTATGATCCGGTCCGCCATTCCGGCGTCGTGCTGATGGGAGGCGTGGGCAAGGCGCTGTTCGCCATCAATCTGCTCTACATGTATCTGAACGGCTGGACGTCCGACTTCGCCATCGTGGTCATCGGCGGTGACGTCATCTTCGTCGCACTCTTCGTTCAGTATTTCCGGCGGCTGCATCACCATGGTCACAGGGCTGTTTGACCGTCTGGGTGTCGTCCGCGTGTGAACGATCGCGACAGACACAATTATTGCCCGGACTTCGATTAAGTGCGTCCCAACTATCTCGCGCCCTGGCAAGCTGTGCCAAGACAGCTGTTCGCTGGACCTGTGAGGGATGAGTGCGGGAGAAAAGGGCGGCGTCGTGATGCAGTCGACCTAAGTTCAATGAGTGTTCGTGTCTCGTGATCGTGCGGTCTGCGGCGTCGCCCACAAAAGGTTAATACACCTCCTGGCCGCGAATGTCACGGTCAGGCGTCCCCAACGCTTGCGCAGCCAGTTCGAAGCGGCTATATGGCGCGGCTCGAACAGGTGGTTTTTACCATCTTCAACCGTATTCAGCATCGTGGAGAGCCTGATGGCCGTCCCTAAAAGAAAAACTACGCCGTCCAAGCGCGGCATGCGCCGCAGCCACGACGCCCTGTCCAACCCTGTCTATGTCGAAGACAAGGATTCCGGCGAGCTGCGTCGTCCGCACCATGTCGATCTGAAGTCCGGCATGTATCGCGGCCGCCAGATCCTCGACGTCAAGGACGATTGATTCGTATAGCCGCGGCGCCTTTGGTGCTGCGCGCATGACATGATACAGGCGCGTTCCGGCAAGCGGGACGCGCCTGTTGCGTTTCAGCCTCGTTCTGGTTTTAGCCTCGTTCTGGCTGACCGGGCTTTGACTCGCGCTCAGCTTTGGCTATGAAGCGCCCCAACGCCATTCGCCCGACACCCGTTCCAATGGAGCCCGACCGCCATGACCGCCATTACCGACATCATCGCCCGTGAAATTCTCGACAGCCGTGGCAATCCGACCGTCGAGGTCGATGTCCTGCTGGAAGATGGCAGTTTCGGCCGCGCCGCTGTGCCCTCGGGCGCTTCGACCGGCAAGCATGAAGCGGTCGAGATGCGCGATGGCGGGGAGCGTTATCGCGGCAAGGGTGTGCTCAAGGCGATTGCGGCGATCGAGGGCGAGATTTTCGAAACGATTGGCGGCTTCGATGCCGAGAATCAGCGCCGCATTGATGCAGCCCTGATCGAGCTCGACGGCACGGCCAACAAGGCCCGGCTTGGCGCCAATGCGACGCTCGGCGTTTCGCTCGCCGTGGCGCGTGCGGCCGCCGAGAGCTTCGGCCAGCCGCTCTATCGTTATATCGGCGGTCTCAATGCCCGCGTCCTGCCGACACCGATGATGAATATCATCAATGGCGGCGCCCATGCCGACAATCCGATCGATTTCCAGGAATTCATGATCATGCCTGTCGGCATGGAGAGTTTTTCGGAAGCCCTGCGCTGCGGTGCCGAGATCTTCCACGCGCTGAAAGCGCGCCTCAAGGCTGATGGCCTCAATACCAATGTCGGCGATGAGGGCGGTTTCGCGCCCGATATCGCGACCGCCGAACAGGCGCTCGACGTCATCATGAAAGCCATCGAATCCGCCGGTTACAAGCCGGGCGAAGATGTCGCCCTGGCGCTCGACCTGGCCTCGACCGAGTTTTACAAGGACGGCAAATATGTGCTGGCCGGCTCCGGCAAGACGCATGATTCCGAGAGCTTCTCCGCCTATCTCGAAACCCTGGTCAATAATTATCCGATCATCTCGATCGAGGATGGCATGGCCGAGGATGACTGGGAGGGCTGGAAAGCCCTGACGACGCGTCTCGACGGCCGTTGCCAGCTGGTCGGTGATGATCTCTTCGTGACCAATCCGGAACGCCTCGCCCACGGTATTGAAGTGGGTGCTGCCAATTCCATCCTGATCAAGGTCAATCAGATCGGCACGCTGTCGGAAACCCTCGATGCGGTCGATATGGCGCTGCGCTCGGGCTATTCCGCGGTCATGTCGCACCGCTCCGGTGAGACCGAGGATTCGATCATTGCCGATCTCGCCGTCGCGACCAATTGCGGACAGATCAAGACCGGTTCCCTGGCCCGTTCCGACCGCACCGCCAAATACAACCAGCTTCTGCGCATCGAATCAGAGCTCGGCGATATGGGCGTTTACGCCGGCGCCAGCGCGATCAGCTGAGCCGCAAGCCGCGCAGGGGGCGTGTATGGATATTCATCGCCACAACGCGTCCGCCTGGAATATTGAATCCGATCGCGGCGACAGCCCCTGGTGCCAACCGGTCAGTGCCGACGTGATCGCTGCGGCGCGGCGCGGCGACTGGTCTGTCATTCTCACCCCCAACAAGTTTGTCCCGCACGATTGGTTCGGGCCGCTGGAGCGCGCGCGTGTGCTTTGCCTGGCCGGATCAGGTGGACAGCAGGCTCCGGTGCTCGCAGCTGCGGGGGCCGACGTGACCGTGCTGGATATTTCGGCGGCACAACTGGCCAAGGACGTCTTCGTCGCCGAGCGTGATGGACTCGAACTGAGCGTGGTCGAAGCCGACATGACGCGCCTGTCTGAGCATGTCAGCGGCGACTTCGATCTGATCTTCCACCCGACCTCCAATCTGTTCATCGCCGACCTCGCGCCGGTCTGGCGTCAATGTGCACAAATCCTCAAGCCGGGCGGACGGCTACTTTCGGGCTTCGTCAATCCGGACTTCTGGCTGTTTGATCATGATGCAATCGAGGCCGGGGCACCGCTTCAGGTCCGGTATAAATTGCCCTTCGACGCGGCGCGGGACCTGCCCGAAGCGCAGGTCCAGGCGCGAATCCAACAGCGAGAGGCGCTGGAATACAGCCATAGCCTCGAATCCCAGATCGGTGGGCAGATCGAGGCCGGTCTGCTGATTGCCGGCTTCTACCAGGATGACTGGTCTGATGAGGCGACGCCGCTCAACGCCCATATGCCGACAAGCTTCGCCACGCTGGCGCTGAAGGCGGAATGAACCGGCCAGGATGGCGTTTTTCGCCGCATTTGCGACCCGGACCTTACCGCGAACTGAATCCCGGATTCACGCTTCTTAAAGCCTGATCGTGTTCAATCAGCCTCATCGAACAGGCCGCAAAGGCCGAAGATCAGGGTGTGTGGCATTGGACGCGATCAAGCGTATTCTTCCCAGCTGTTTTCTGGCCGTCGCGATTGCCTATTTCGGCTATCACGCGCTGACGGGCGAGCAGGGCGTGCTCAACTGGATCGTCGTCAAGAACGACCTTCACGCCGCTGAAATCGAACTCGCCGATACCCGTTTTGAGCGCGAAGCGCTGGAAACCACGGCAGCGCGTCTGCGCTCCGACAGTCTCGATCTGGACTATGTCGAAGAACGCGCCCGCACCATTTTGAATGTCGCCCATCCGCGCGACTTCATCGTCGAGATTGCCACTGACGACGGCCGTTGAGCGGGCTTTAGCCGGCTAAGCTTCAGCGCTATCTCAACATCCCTGTCATCAAGTCAGTGCCGGCAATACGAGCGCAATTGCGAGGCCGTCACCAGCTCCGACCGCTTCGCGGCCACCTCTTCCATCAAGGAAGAGGAGGGTGATTGTCGATGACGGGCGCAAGGACGCTGTTGTGGCGACGTGTCCCCCGGCCGCTTTCCCCGCACTGGCGAGATATCGCGCAGCGGCTTGCCCCTGACGGGCGGTATCTGATACATGGCGGTGGAGATACAGAGGAGCGCGAGACGTTTGTTTCGTGTACGAATTAATGGCCGCCAAGCGCAAATCCACCACGACGACCGTTAAAGCCGCCGGCAAGGACCAGCTGCTGAAATACTATTCCGAAATGCTGCTGATGCGGCGCTTCGAGGAGAAGGCTGGCCAGCTCTACGGCATGGGCCTGATTGCCGGCTTCTGCCATTTGTATATCGGCCAGGAGGCCGTCGTGGTCGGTGTCCAGGCGGCGCTCGAAGAGGGCGACCAGGTCATCACTGGCTATCGCGACCATGCCCACATGCTCGCCAAGGGCATGGACCCCAATGGCGTCATGGCCGAGCTGACCGGGCGCGCTGGTGGCTATTCGCGCGGCAAGGGCGGCTCGATGCACATGTTCTCCCGCGAGAAACATTTCTATGGCGGTCACGGCATTGTCGGCGCGCAGGTCTCGCTCGGCACCGGCTTGGCCTTCGCCGACAAATACAAGGATAATGGCAAGATCTCGGTCGCCTATTTCGGCGATGGTGCGGCCAATCAGGGCCAGGTCTATGAAAGTTTCAACATGGCCCAGCTCTGGCGTCTGCCGGTGGTCTATGTGATCGAAAACAATCAATACGCGATGGGCACATCGGTCGGGCGCGCCTCCTCCGAAACCAAGCTGCACAAGCGCGGCATATCTTTCGGCATTCCCGGCATTGAAGTCGACGGCATGGATGTCGAGGCCGTGCGCGCTGCCGCCGAGATGGCCGCCAAGCATGCCCGCTCCGGCGAGGGCCCCTTCATTCTCGAAATGAAAACCTATCGCTATCGCGGCCACTCCATGTCGGATCCGGCCAAATACCGCTCCCGCGATGAGGTCGACGATATCCGCAGCCATCACGACCCGATTGATCTGATCAAGAAACGCCTGATCGAGGGCGGTTACGCATCAGAGGACGATCTCAAGGCGCTCGACAAGGAGGTGAAGGTGATCGTCAACGAGGCGGCCGAATTCGCCAAGACCTCGCCGGAACCCGATCCGAGCGAATTGTGGACTGACGTATTGGTGGAGGCATGAGCATGACCCCGCAAGTGAAGCATTTCCTCGAAAACTGGCACGCCGCGGTGCGTGAGCGCGATCGCGAGAAACTGGAATCCATCGTGGCCGAGGGCTGTGAGCTGCATTCGCCGGTCGTCTGGAAACCCTCCAATGACAAGCATTACATCCTGCATATCCTGATGGGCGTGATCGCGATTGTTGAGGATTTCGATTACCGCCAGCAATGGGTCGATGGCAATGAAGTCATCCTCGAATTCACTGGCAAGGTCGATGGTATGGGCCTGGTCGGGTTTGACCGCATCACCATTGATGATGAGGGCAAGATGGCGCGGATCGAGGTTTTGATCCGCCCGCTCAACACGCTGATCGAATTCGCCAACCGCATGCGCACCCACGCCCTGCGCTACAAGCCGGAAGCGGCCAATCATTGAGCGCTATGCGCGCTCTGAGACCTGACAGGAATTGACCGATGTCGATTGAAATCCTCATGCCCGCCCTTTCGCCAACCATGGAAGAGGGCACGCTCGCCAAGTGGAATATCAAGGAGGGCGATAACGTCACCTCCGGCATGGTGATCGCCGAGATCGAGACCGACAAGGCGACGATGGAAGTCGAGGCCGTTGAAGAAGGCGTGGTCGCCAGGCTTCTCGTCGCCGAAGGCACCGAGAATGTGAAGGTCAATGCGGTGATTGCGATTCTGGCCGAAGAGGGCGAGGACGCCTCTGACGTCTCGGCTTCGCCGGAGGTGAAATCAGCACCTGCGCCCGCCGCCGAGCCTGCTGCTGCGGCACCGGCTGCGGCGCAATCTGCACCCGCCACCAGCCCGGCCATGCACGACCCGGAAATCCCCGCCGGCACCAAGATGATCTCGACCACCGTGCGCGACGCCCTGCGCGACGCCATGGCAGAAGAAATGCGCCGCGACGACACCGTCTTCGTGATGGGTGAGGAAGTGGCTGAATACCAGGGCGCCTACAAGGTCACCCGCGGCCTGCTCGACGAGTTCGGCGCCCGCCGCGTCGTCGACACGCCGATCACCGAGCATGGTTTTGCGGGCTTGGGCGTTGGTGCCGCCTTCAACGGTCTTCGCCCCGTGGTTGAATTCATGACCTTCAATTTCGCCATGCAGGCGATTGACCACATCATCAATTCCGCCGCCAAGACGCTCTACATGTCGGGCGGCCAGATGGGTTGTCCGATCGTGTTCCGCGGCCCCAATGGCGCCGCCAGCCGCGTTGGCGCCCAGCACAGCCATGATTACTCGTCCTGGTATGCCAATGTGCCTGGCCTGAAAGTCGTCGCGCCCTATGACGCCGCCGATGCCAAGGGCCTGCTGAAAGCCGCGATCCGCGATCCCAATCCGGTCGTCTTCCTCGAGCATGAAATGGTTTATGGCGAGAGCTTCGATGTGCCCGATCTCGAGGACTGGATCGTCCCGATCGGCAAGGCCAAGGTGCGCCGCGAGGGCACAGACGTCACCATAACCGCACACAGCCGCATGGTCGGGTTCGCGCTCAAGGCGGCCGAAATACTGGCCGATGAAGGCATTTCCGCCGAAGTGATCGATTTGCGCACCCTGCGGCCGCTCGACACGGATACCGTGGTCGCCAGCGTCAAGAAAACCAATCGTATCGTCTGCGCCGAAGAGGGCTGGGGCCGGATGGGCGTCGGCGCCGAGATTGCCGCCGTCGTCACCGCCGAGGCCTTCGATTATCTCGACGCCCCGCCAGCGCGCGTGCACCAGAAAGACGTGCCGCTGCCCTATGCCGGCAATCTGGAAAAGCTCTCGCTTCCCGGCGTCGAGGATATCCTGCAGGCGGTGAGGGCCGTCTGTTATACGGAGTAGGGCGATGACAGGAGCTCAACCCAAACGCCCCCGTCACGGCGGCTGCCATTGCGGCGCCGTGCGCTTTGCCGCCATCCTGCCGGACAATGTCGTGGCCTTGTCGTGCAATTGTTCGATCTGCGCCAAGACCGGCTTTATCCATGTCATCACGCCAGGCGCGGATTTCCGCATCATGCGCGGCGAGGACATGCTGACCGAATACCGTTTCAACACCGGCACGGCGAAGCATTATTTCTGCCGCCAGTGCGGGGTGGAAGCCTTTAACATACCGCGTTCGCATCCCGATGACTGGTCGGTCAATTTGCGCTGTTTCGACAAGGATGCCGGCCTCTTGCCGCGTTTCCAGGAATTCGACGGCGCCAATTGGGAAGCCAATGTCGCGAATATCAATCCAGAACGGGCCCCCGATGGGGCCAATGACGCCTGAGGCGAGGACCACATCATGTCGATCGAAATCACCATGCCCGCCCTGTCGCCAACGATGGAAGAGGGCATACTCGCCAAATGGCATGTCAAAGAGGGCGACAAGGTCGAGAGCGGCATGGTCTTGGCCGAGATCGAGACCGACAAGGCAACGATGGAAGTCGAGGCCGTCGATGAAGGCGTGATTGGCAAAATCCTGGTCGCCGAGGGCACCGAGAATGTGAAGGTCAATGCCGTGATCGCCATCCTGCTCGAAGAGGGTGAGGACAAAAGCGCGATGGACAAGGCGCCGGCTGATGCGCCAGCCCCTGCCGGAGCCCCGCCTGCGGTCCCCTCCGTCAGCTCCGCTGCCACCTCCCCGGCAAGCCAGGGAGGAAGTGCTGACAAGCCGGTTTCTTCCCCCACTTCCGGCGGAAGTGGCCACAAAGTGGCCGATGGCGGCGACCGCCTGAAAGCTTCACCCCTCGCCAAACGCATCGCCGCCGACAAGGGTCTCGACCTGAGCGCGATCACGGGCTCCGGCCCGCATGGGCGCATCGTCAAGCGCGATGTCGAAAACGCCCAGCCCGGTGCCGCCAAGCCGGCATCCGCGGCAAGCGCACCGGTCGAGATCGATCACGACGCGCCGCTGGCCCGCTATGGCATCGCCGCCGACCGCTATGACGTCATCAAGGCCGAAGGCATCACCAAGATCGCCGCCAAACGCCTGACCGACAGTTTCCGCGACATCCCGCACTTCCCGCTCAATGTCGATTGCCGCATCGACGGCCTGCTCGATTTCCGCAAGCGTATCAATGATGCCGCTGGCGAGGGCGTGAAGGTCTCGGTCAATGATATCCTGATCAAGGCTGCCGGCCTCGCTCTGAAGAAAGTGCCGGCGGCGAACGCCTCCTGGATCGAGGATGGCCGTATCGCCCTGCACAAGCATGCCGATGTCTCGATGGCCGTGGCGATCGAGGGCGGACTGATCACCCCGATCATTTTCGACGCCGACAGCAAGGGCCTGGTCCAGATCTCCACCGAGAGCAAGGATCTCGCCGCCCGCGCCCGCGACCGCAAGCTCAAGCCGGAAGAATTCCAGGGCGGCACTTTCTCGCTGTCCAATCTGGGCATGTTCGGCATCCAGTCCTTCTCCTCCATCATCAACCCGCCCCAGGGCATGATCCTCTCGGTCGGCGCCGGCGAACAGCGCCCGGTGGTCAAGAATGGTGCGCTGGCGATTGCCACCGTGATGACCGTGACGCTGACTTGCGATCACCGCGTTGTGGATGGTGCGACCGGCGCGAAATGGATCGCGGCGTTTAGAACGTTTGTCGAAGATCCGATGACGATGTTGATGTAGGGCAAAAACCCCTTATCAAAACAAACGCAGTGTCATCCCTGACGGATGCCCCGCGAATGCGGGGCGCAGATCAGGGACCTACCCGCCAGATCAGCTGGATTTGCGGGTAGGTTGCGGCGCTCTGCCCGGGTCAAGTCCGGGCGTCCGGCCGGGATGACAAGTAAATTTGAGGGTAGAAAGGCGAGGCCATGACCCAATCCGCCCAACTCGGCGAAATCCGCCATGTCGATCTGGTGCAGCCGCACCAGGCTAATCATCTGGGCAGTTATTTCGGCGGCGCCGCGATAGCGCAGATGGACAAGATCGCCTCCCTGGTCGCGGCTCGCCACGCCCGGCGGCCCTTCGTCACCGCCTCGTGCGACCGGATCGATTTTCGCGCGCCGGTCTTTGTCGGCAATCTGATCGAGCTGACCGGGAGGGTGAACCTCGTCGGCCGCACCTCGCTTGTGGTTGATGTCGAGCTCTCCGCCGAAGACATGGCGACAGGAGAACGCCATATCTGCACCCAGGGTGCCTTCACCATGGTGGCGCAAGACCGCAAGACCAATCCCGAGCGCTTGCCGCCGGCACCCGACAGGCTGATCGACTTCGCGGCCTCGCCAGCCGGGTCCGCGCGGGTGCTGGAACTCGTCTTCCCGGGCGATACCAATACGCTGGGCCAATTGCTTGGCGGCAATGCGATGTCGCTGATGGGCAAGGCGGCCCAGATCGCAGCCAGCCGCCATACGCGCAGCCAGGTCGGCATGGCCGCCTCCAACAAGATCGACTTCATCGCCTCGACGCTCGAGGGTGAATTGCTCGATGTCACGGGCGTTGTGGTTTCCGTCGGACGCACGTCAATGCGTGTCGCGGTCAGGGCTGATGCGGAAAACCTGATGTCCGGCGAGCGCCGTCTCGTCGGCGAAGCGGAATATGTGATGGTGGCGCTGGACGCCTCCGGCCGCCCGACACCGGCCCGGCCGCTGGGCTAGTCGGCGCTGGCCGTCAATCTCTCACGGATGTGCGAAGGCCCACCCCCGGCCGCCATGTCTTGTGGCGGCGGCCAGGGGAGGATTCATGTCTGCTCTAATTGCGCGACGGGTAGAGACCGTCGAGCGCGATGCACTGGCGCACAACGAGCGTTGGCGTTCCACCTGAGCCGGCGGCGCCTGACGCGCCTCGTTGCCCTTGAGTGGCCGGCGCAATGCCTGGGCCAGAACCGGCATTCAGCAGGGCGCGGCCGCGTGCATCCGGCAGGGCAAAGGTTGAGCGACCGTCGCCGCCATAGGTCGTTCCCAGCAAGCTGAAGAGTGCCTGGTTCTGCGAAATCGGCAACATCTGCCCTTCCATCGAGGCCCAGCCACGCGGGCAGAAATTAGCTGCTGTGGTCATGATTTGCCCGACAAAGGGCTCACTCTGTGCGGATGCGGTTTGGCTCATGCCAATGGAAGCAAACAGGCTCAGGCCCAGTGTGATTGCAAGTTTTCTCATTAGTTTCCCCGGTTTAGCGTGCACGAAATGTGCGGAGCGAAACACGTAGCACCGGCCTCTCACCGAGGGAAACGCTATTTTAGAGTAGCGGGAAATCGGGGAGGCCATACTTTCGGGGCGATTGATCAGACCGCCGCGATCGGCAGCACCTTGGCCTGCAGTGCCGGCGCGCGGCCGAGATCATTGCAACGATGCCAGCCGGCGATGGAAAAGCGTGGGGTGAGGGCGGGGGTGACCTCGTGCGGGATTTCTTCGCTGAGAAAGACGGCGAATGTGCCGAATTCGGGCATGATATCGGTGATGATGTTGTCGCCGGGCTCGTCATACAGCCGCAACAAGCCGCCATTCTCAGCCTGCCAACCGGGATTGAGATACAGCACCGAGGACAGGATGCGGTTTTTCGCGCCGCGAAAACTGTCGAGATGCTTGCGATAGAAGCCGCCCGGCTCATAGACGGCGTAATGCGCCTCGAAAGAAAACAGGCCGAGCGCCAGGCGCTGATTGAGTTGCAGGCGCAGCGTTTCCGCAAAATCGAGCCAGCCGCGCTGGGCCGCGCTATTGCCATCGAACCAGCGCGTCTTGTCGCGGCGGATCTCGCGCACCAGCTCATGATCGCCGGCGCGGCCAATGCCGGCGCGGTTGAGTTCATCCGCCTGCCAGAGCGCCATCGCTTCTCCGCGCAGAGCGGTGAGCAGGGGCGTGTCGGTCAGGCTTTGCTGTGACCAGCCCTGGCGGGTGAGATCGGCGCACAAGCGCGCCGCATCAAAGGTGGCGAGACCAGAGGGGATGACGGTGTGCAGGCTCAAGATCACGCGGTCCGATCACAGGGAGTGCGGCTCTTGGGCCCGCGCCAGATCGCGGTCAATCGAATTGTGTAACAGCGCGCGGCTTGCCTCGCCGCGCGGCGCACGGGATTGTAACGCAAGAGCGCACGAATCGGAGGGGCTGATGCCGGTAGAAACGATATCCCTGGTGGCAAAACACGCCCTGTTTGACGATGTCTGGGCGCCCAAACGGGTGGCCAAGCTCGACAATTACGAGGTCAAGCTGGCCAAGGGTAGCGGAGCATTCGACTGGCACGCCCATCTCGATGCCGACGAGCTCTTCCTGGTCACGCGCGGCAATTTGCGTATCGAGATTGATGGCCAGGATCCGATTCTTCTCGGGCCCGGCGAATTATGTGTCATCCCCAAGGGTGTGCGTCACCGGCCGGTCTGTCTGACCGATGAGGTGCATCTGATGCTGCTCGAAAAGGCCGGTATCGTGAATACCGGCGATAATCCCGATAGCGATCTGACCCAGACGATCGAAGATATCTAGCGCGCGCCTCAACCGGTGCTATGAGCCGAGATTGATCGGGCGGCGGTCAAATGATACGCCGAATACTTGATTTGCAACGCCGTTTCGCACGCGAATGAAAGAGGCCCGCGCATGACCGCCAATAGTTTTGACCTCATCGTGATCGGCAGCGGACCGGGCGGCTATGTCGCGGCGATCCGGGCGAGCCAGCTGGGCCTGAAAACGGCGATTGTCGAGCGCTCGGAACTCGGCGGCATCTGCCTCAATTGGGGCTGTATCCCGACCAAGGCGCTGCTGCGCACCTCGGAAGTCTATCACCTCATGCACAATGCCGAGGCTTTCGGGCTGAAGGCGGAGAAAATCAGCTTCGACATCGAGGCCATCGTCAAGCGCTCACGCGGCGTGGCCGGTCGCCTGTCGGGCGGTATCGCCATGTTGATGAAGAAGAACAAGATCACCGTCATCAAGGGCGAAGCGAAACTGGAAAAGGGCAAGGATGCCCCAACCGTCCTCGTCGGCGCTGATCGCTACACCGCCAAACATGTCATCCTCGCCACAGGCGCGCGCGCCCGCACGGTGCCGGCCGCCGGGCTTGAGCCTGATGGTGACAAGATCTGGACCTATCGCGAGGCGATGGTGCCGACCTCAATGCCCAAATCCCTGCTGGTGATCGGCTCCGGCGCGATCGGCATTGAATTCGCCAGCTTCTATCGCACCATGGGTGCCGAAGTGACCGTGGTCGAAATGATGGACCGGGTGGTGCCGGTCGAGGATGTGGAGATCTCCACCTTCGCCGCCAAGGCCTTCAAGAAACAGGGCATGAATTTGATGCTCTCATCCCAGGTTGAAAAACTCGAAAAGACCGCGAAATCGGTCAAGGTCTCGGTCAAGGACGCCAAGGGCGCAATCACCGTGGTTGAGGTCGAGAAAGTGATTCTCGCGATCGGCATCGCGGCCAATATCGAAAATATCGGCCTGGAAGGCCTTGGCGTGAAGATTGATCGCGGCCATGTCGTCAATGACGGATTTGGCCGCACCAATATCCAGGGGCTGTACGCGATTGGTGATGTCGCCGGCCCGCCCTGGCTCGCCCACAAGGCCAGCCATGAGGGTGTTGTCTGCGTCGAGAAAATCGCCGGCAATGATGTCCACGCCTTCGAAACCGCCAATATCCCCGGCTGCACCTATTGCCACCCGCAAATTGCATCAGTTGGACTGACAGAAGCGAAGGCCAGGGAAGCCGGACACAGCGTCAAGGTCGGCCGCTTCCCATTCGTCGGCAATGGCAAGGCGATCGCGCTCGGCGACGATCAGGGCATGGTCAAGACCGTGTTCGATGCCAAGACCGGCGAATTGCTCGGTGCCCACATGATCGGGGCGGAGGTGACCGAGCTGATCCAGGGCTATGTCGTGGCACGCCAGCTCGAGACCACCGAGGCCGAGCTGATGCACACCGTCTTCCCGCACCCGACCCTGTCGGAAATGATGCATGAGAGCGTTCTCGACGCCTATGGCAAGGCGCTGCACATCTAGCGGGACGGACCGCGCGCCATTCCCTGCATCCAATTCGCCCGGGTCAGGCATCATAGCGTCAGAGATGACGCGACCTGGTGTCGCCTGGGAGAGATAATAATGTCCAAACTGATCCTGCTGGCCAGCTGCGCCCTGGCCGTGACCGGCTGCACAAACTCCACCTACGGACCATCCGAGAACCGTTCGACCGAGAGCGCCGGCTTGATCGCTTCACGCAATCTCGATGTGACAGGCGATGCTGAACTCGCGGGCATGGTGGTCCGGGCCAATGGCACGGTTGGCCGTGACCTTGAACTGGCGGGCGCGCGGGTGAGTTCCAATGCGTCGGTCGGCGGCGATTTGTCGGCCGCCGGCGCTTCGGTCCGTTTCACCGGTTCGGTCGGCGGCAATGCCGAGATCGCCGCGGCGACCACCTGGCTGGACGCCGATTTCGGAGGCGATCTGGATGTTGCCGGCGCACGCGTCACGATTGATGGCCGCGTTGCAGGTCGACTTGAGCTGCATGGTGCGCGGATGGAGCTGAAGGGCGAATTCCTCGGCCCGGTCAAGGTGATCGGTGAAGGCCGCGATGACGGAGCGCGCAGCCGCAATGGCCGCGCCATCCTGGCCGGCAATTTCGCGCAAGGTGGTTTCGTCTGTGCCACCCATGTCGAGTTTCGCGGCACGGCGCAGTTCCAGGGCGAGCTGCGTGTGATCGCCCGCGACCGTCCCGAAGGCGGGCCAGCGGGCTATAGTTTCGAAGCGCTCGACGGCCGCGAGTGCGACAAGATCGATATCTGAGCAGTCTCGAGCGGGAGGCTGTTCGAGCTTCCCGCTCGCTGTGCTTATTGCGCCGGTTCCGGCACCACGGCCGGTTCCTCGGGCTCGCCAATCAGTTCGACGACCATGCGCTGGACCTTGCCGTAATCGGTTTTGCCCGTTCCCAGCACGGGTATCGCGTCGACATGGATGATCTTGCGCGGGATCGAGAGCTCGTTAATGCCGTGATTGCGCGCGAAGGCGATCAGATCAGCGCGGTCCGCCTTGGCATATTCGGTCAGCAGGATGATTTGCTCGCCCTTGCGTTTGTCGGGCAGGGCGACGGCGGCGTGCATGCAGTCGGGCCAGAGCGAAGTGGCGCAATTTTCCACCACGGCCAGCGAGACCATTTCCCCGCCCAGTTTGGCGAAGCGTTTTACACGCCCGCGAATGCGCAGATAACCGCCATCATCGACGGTGACGATATCGCCGGTATCATGCCAGCCATCGACCGGAGCCTCCAGCACGAGCGGGGCGCTCGGGCGAATATAACCCTTCATGATATTCGGCCCGCGAATATGCAATTGGCCGCCCTCGGAAATGCCCTCGACAGCGATCAGCTTGGCTTCGCATCCGCCCATCAGCTGGCCGACCGTACCGGGCTGGTTATTCTGCGGTTGATTGACCGCCAGAACGGGCGAGGCTTCCGTCAAACCATAGCCTTCGACGATTTCGACGTTGAATTTGCGGCGCAGGGTCGCGCGCGTTTCATCCTTGACCCGCTCCGCGCCACAGACGGCAAACCGTAGCGAACTCAATTCGCCATTGGTCGCGGCCCGGGCATATTGATTGATGAAGGTGTCGGTCGCGAACAGGATGGTGGAACCAGTGTCCGCGATGCGTTTGACGATCGTCTTCGCCTGCAGCGGTGTCGGATGACAAATGGTTGGTACGCCCAGTCCGAGTGGCACCAGCACACCGCCGGTCAAGCCGAAACAATGGAAAGTGGGAAGGGGGTTGAAGACCTTGTCAGTGGGCAGGATCTTCACGTGATCACGAACCTGTTCGACATTGGCGAGCAGATTGGCATGGCTCAGAACGACGCCCTTGGGATCGCCTTCGGTCCCGGACGTGAAGAGATAGACCCCGGCGGCATCGGGCGAGGGCCGGGCCCGTACTGCCCAGGGGAAGACCATGCCGATGCCGGCGGCGATCTTGTCATGCAAGGTCAGGTTTTCGCGGACGTCCTCGAGATAGATAATCTCGTGATCCTCGGCCAGGGTCGCCTCGAGCGCGTGCAATTCGCCCAGATCAATAAAACGGCGCGCGGTGACAATGCGTTTGCATTGACACGCCTGACACGCCGCTTTCAGGGCCCGTTCGCCTGCCGTGAAATTGAGCATGGCCGGCACGCGGCCATAGGCCGAGATGGCATAGAAGGAGATGATCGAGCCGACACCGGTCGGCAACAGGATCCCGACAGCCTCGCCGGGCTCTGTGCCCTGTTTGAGCGCATGCCCCAGTGCGAAGGCAGCCTTGATGATGTCGTCATAGCTGAGTTCACGGCTGTCGGCGTCGATCGCTGCGATTCGCTTGCCGCCGAATCGCCCGCGTGCCTGCAGCAGGGCCGCAAAAACCGATTTCCGTATCCGGCGCAGATCGAATTCCGCCCCGTGATAATGGGGGCTCGCCGAAATATCCGCGGGCTGAAGCTCGACGGCGTTGGCGGCTGATGTGTCGGCCATACATATCCTCCCGGTCGCGCCTATCACTGGTGACGCTCATTATTAATGGCAATCTTACCCGTCCACGCGGCGGAGGGAAGTGATTTGGCGGTATGGCGTCGGACCGGCAGGGGCAATATTTGTTGAAAGACGGAAATAATTTATCGATAAACAAAAAATCTACTTGATATCGTTTTTCGATAATGTATGGTCGGAGCCTACGTTGGGGAGCGTGAAATTCACCGCTGTCACATGGCAGGGTAGCAGGTTTGGAGACTCGAATGCGCAAAGCATTGGCAATGAGTGCGGCGCTGGTCGCAGCAATGGCGACTGCGGGTTGCGTCATCGTCGTTGGCGACGGCGACGGTGAAGTAAAGCGGCGTCACACGGATCGTTCGGTCGATGGCTATGTCGTCCTTGATCGTGATGGCGATTACAGCCGCATTGGCGGTGACATCAATCTGCGCGGCCGCCTCGGCGGTGATCTCAGCCTGGTGGCCGGCGATGTTGATGCCGACCAGCTCATGGTTGGAGGCGATGTTTCGATTGCCGGCGGCGATATCGATTATAACGGCCATGTCGGTGGCGAAGCCTCGATTGCCGGCGGCGATATTGACTGGAATGCCGATGTCGAGGGCGAACTCAACCTGGCATCCGGCTCACTCAACGTCAGCGGCGATATTGGCGGCGAAGGCGCGATGGCCGCTGGAAGATTGACCTCCACGGCTGATTTCCATGACGGGCTCAGCGCCAATGGCAATCAAATCCATCTCGGCGGCAGCGTTGCTGGCGACCTGCGGGTCGTTTCTGTTGGCGAAATCCGCCGGCGGCGCGATTATGACGAATCCGACGGCCGGGTCGTTCTCGCTGGTGTGATCCGCGATGGCGGCGATGTTTGCGCCCGGTCAGTGGTGCTGACATCGACGGCACGAATCAATGGCACGCTCCGGGTCTGGGCCGAATCCCAACCGGAAATCGAAGCCGGTGCGCAGGCAGGCGATCTGGTTTTCGTCGCGCGCAACGGACGTGATTGCGAAGATGTCGATCCTGTCTTTAACTGAAATTGAACCGAAGCGGGTCGAGCCTGGCTCGATCCATTAATCATCCACCTGACCGCCGGGGGGCGCTGGGAGAGTCGTGATGTATACATTCAAGCAGATAATGGCCGCGGGGCTGGCCTTTTTCGCTATAGCTTCGGCGGGCACAGCCCAGGTGATCGGCGGCGAGGTCAATATCAATGGCAGCCGTGACGATATTCACTTCCTTGGCGGGGAGCTCAATATCCGCGGCGATATTGATGGCGATATCTTCGCGGTCGCCGGCGATGGCCGGATCGATGCCGACGTCCATGGCGATGTCGAATTTTTCGGTGGTGATATCGACCTGAACGGGGTTGTTGATGGCAGTGTCGAAATCGCTGGTGGCGACGTCAATATCGCCGCCCGGATCGGCGGCGACCTCAATGCCGCTGGCGGTGATGTCAGTATCGAGGGCGAGACAGGCGGCGAGCTGAATGCGGCGGGCGGCAGTGTCCGGATCGCGGCACTGGTCGGCGGCGATCTTCGAGCCGCGGGTGGCGAGGCCATCATTGAATCCGGGGCGATTGTCTCGGGGGATAGCCGCGTCGTTGCCGGCTCGGTCGAGTTTCTCGGAACCGCGCGTGGCGATGTCGACATCGAGGGTGGACACGTCTCCCTCGGCGGTGTTTTCGACGGTGATGTGGATGTCAGGGCCGAAGAGGTCACGATCCTGTCATCGGCTCGCATTGCCGGCCTCTTGACGGTGCGTAGCCCGGTCGAGGCGAGCATTGCCGACGGGGCGATGATCGGAGCGGTCGATTATCAGCATGAAATGTTCAATTTCGGCGCCAAGCACTGGGACGATATCGATATTGATTTCGATGGTCCCTGGGGTGTGATCGGAGCACCATTCCGCTTTCTCGGCGGGGCGTTCGCCGGTAGCGCCTTCCTGCTCGGCATGATCGCCGTGCTGATTGCTCCGCGCGGTGTCTCGGCCGTGGCTGCGGCTTTCCGCCGCCGGCCGCTGAGCTCGGGGGTGATCGGTTTCATCAGCCTGGCGATGTCGCCTGTGGTGTTCGTGATGCTCACCATCCTGCTGGCACTGACGCTGGTTGGAGCTTTGCTGATCCCGCTGCTGTGGTTGTTATACTTCCCCGTCCTCTTCCTCGCCTTTGCCTTTGGCGGTGTCGCGATTGGTGATCTGATCTTCAACCGCAAGGGAGAGGGGCTCGGACTGGGCATGCGCGCGGCCTCGCTTCTGCTGGTGATGGCCGTGATCTTTGCCCTGGGCGCAGTGCCTGGACTGGGTGCCATGATCGGTGTCCTGCTGCTCTGTGTCGGCCTCGGCGCCTGGATTTTGGCCTTGGGTCATCGCCGTGAACGCGGCGCCGACCGGAACGCCGATCCCGTTATGCCGCATGACAATACCGTAACGGAGGGGTGACCTGAGCGGCAGGGCGCGCTAATTCTATCCCGATCAAATAAGGCCAGCTGGCCAGGGGGTAGATCATGCGCACACTTCAACTGATCGCTTTGGCTGTAGTGGCTGCGACATTCAACGTCGCAGCCGCTCAACCCGTCCGCCAGACCGTCAATGACTGGCAGGACGCATTCCGCCAGTTGGAGGGCGAGGATTGGCCGACGCCGACCCGCGAGCGCCGCGCCACCGGTGCCCCGGGCCCGGATTACTGGCAACAGCAGGTCGATTACGATATCCGCATCCATCTCGACGAGCGCGAGAAGATGCTGACTGGCTCGGCCGCCATCAGCTACACAAATAACGCACCGGATACGCTGGACTTTCTCTGGTTCCAGCTCGACCAGAATCGCTTCCGCCCTGATTCTATCGCCGTGATGACTGAAACCGTCGGAGGTGGCGATCGCTCGGCTGGCCGGGTCGGTGCCGCCATGCCTGAGGGTATCAGCGCTGCGTCGGTCCGCCGGCGCCATCAGATCGCGCAAGATGGCTATGGCTATAATATCCGCTCAGTGACCGATGCCGACGGCAATGCGGTCGCCTTCACCATTGTCGACACCCTGATGCGGGTCGATCTCGATGACGTTCTGGAAACCGGCGAATCGGTGATCCTCAATGTGGATTGGGATTACCGCCTGGTCGAGGCCAGCGTGATTGGCGGGCGTGCTGGCTGGGAATGCTTCGAGGAAACCGAAACCACCGGCGCTGACTGCATCTTCCAGGTCGCGCAATGGTTCCCGCGCGCTGCCGCCTTCTCCGATTATGAGGGCTGGCACAACAAGGCCTTCCTCGGCCGCGGCGAGTTCACGCTTGAATTCGGCGATTATGATGTTGCGATCACCGTGCCGCAGGACTTCCTTGTCGCAGCAACCGGTGAACTCCAGAATCCGGAAGATGTGCTCACCCAGGCCCAGCGCGATCGCCTCGAACAGGCTCGCACGGCCAGTGATCCGGTCTTCATCCAGACACCCGCTGAAGCGCGCGCCAATGAGCGCCGCGGCACCCGTTCCGAAGCGACCTGGCACTTTCGCGCCGAAAATGTCCGCGATTTTGCCTGGGCCGGATCGCGCAAATTCATCTGGGACGCGATGGGCGTCAGCCAGCAAGGCGAGGGCGTCGCGCCCGACACCGTGCTGGCGATGTCCTTCTACCCCAATGAGGCCGAACCGCTCTGGTCAACCTTCTCGACCCGAGCCGTCGCCCATACGCTTGAGGTCTACTCCGACTTTTCCTTCCCCTATCCCTATCCGGTAGCGCAATCGATCGCCGGGCCGCAAGGCGGGATGGAATATCCGATGATCACCTTCAATGGCGGTCGGACGACCGGCCGCCCGATGGTCGATGAGGACGGCAATCTGACCTATTCGCGGGTCCAGAAGCGCGGCCTGATTGGCGTGATTATTCACGAAGTCGGTCACATCTATTTTCCGATGACGGTCAATTCCGACGAGCGGCAATGGACCTGGATGGATGAGGGGCTCAACACTTTCCTGCAATTCCAGGCCGAGCGGCAATGGGAGGTCGATTTTCCGTCCCGCCGCGGTGATCCGCGACTGATTGCCGACTATATGGCCTCGTCCGAGCAAATGCCGATCATGACCCAGTCCGACTCGGTGATGGCATTTGGCGATAATGCCTATGGCAAGCCGGCTGCGGCGCTGGTCGTGTTGCGCGAAACCATTCTTGGACGCGAATTATTCGACGAAGCCTTCCGCACCTATGCCCGCCGCTGGCGCTTCAAGCGCCCGACGCCCTATGATTTCTTCCGCACCATGGAAGAAGTGTCCGGTGTTGATCTCGACTGGTTCTGGCGCGGCTGGTTCTATTCCACCGATCATGTCGACATCTCCCTCGACCGGGTCGTCGAAGGAACATTCGATACGCAGAACCCGGCTATCGAGAATGCCCGCGAACGCGCCGAAATCACGGCGCTGCCGGAGAGCATCACCCAGCGCCGCAATCGCGAATCCGGGCTGACCACCTATACCAGCCGCAATCCGGAAGTGGTCGATTTCTATTCCGCCAATGACGCCCAGACCGTGACGGCGCGTGAGCGCGAGGCCTTCACCAGCTATCGTGAGGAGCTTGAGGACTGGGAAGCGGCGATCCTGGCGGGCGGTGAGCGCGTCTATTATCTCGACTTCACCAATCAGGGCGGCGTTGTGATGCCGATCATCCTGGAATTCACCTTTGCCGATGGCAGCACGGAGCTGGTGCGCATCCCGGCTGAAGTCTGGCGCTATGATCCGCGCCATGTCACCTGGAGCTATCTGACAAACCGCGAAGTCGTCTCCGTCGAACTCGACCCGTTGCTGGAAACTGCCGATGCTGACCGGTCTGACAATTACTTTCCGCCGCGTATCGAGCCGACCCGGCTGGAACTCTATCGCGCGACACCGCCGGGCTCGAACATGATGGCTGACCAGGATCAGCGCGTCACGCGTGGTTCGATCCGGGCGCGGCCGGAGTAGCGATGAACGCCTCGCTCCGTTCGCTCATTCTCGCCCTTGCTGGCGCCTGCCTGTTGGCGGCGCCGGCGGCGGCGCACCGGGTTCATGCCGGCGTCACCGAAGTCCTGATCTCGGCCACGACCGGCGAGCTGCAAATCAGCCACCGGGTCTATGGGCATGATCTGATTGAGGCCCTGGGCATTGAAGTGGCGGATGAAGAGGCCTGGTATGCCTCGCCCGAGGGGATTGCCGCTGCCGGGCAGTATGCCGCTGCGCATTTCCGCATCGGGGAGGGTGATGGTCGCCTGATCGAGCCTGTCTATGTTGGCGCTGAACTGGATGGCGAATTGCTGTGGATCTATTTCGCGGCGCCCGTACCGGCCGATAGCTCAGCCTTCGCCATCGATAATGATTTGCTCGCCGATGCGTTCGAGGATCAGGTGATGATGACGAATATCACCATTGATAGCGTGGTGAGGACGGCGATGCAGGGGCCGGGCCGGCGCGATCCTGTGCGCGTGCGCTTTACGAGCGATTAGGCCGCCAGTTCCAGCGCCTCAACCTCGCCGATGACCACGCGATTTCGCCCTGACGCCTTGGCCTGGTAGAGCGCCTGGTCGGCAGCGCGGTAGAGCTGGCCGTATTCCAGCCGTGGCCCAGACTGCGCCAATACTCCACCGACCGACACGGTGACCGCGAGTTCCATGTCGCCGAATGGGTAGCGTTCGACCTCGACGGCGATCCTCAGACGGTTCGCGGCGGTCACCAATTCGGCCGGATCCTCGACTTCGAAAATCACCGCGAATTCCTCCCCACCGACGCGGGCGAGGAAATCATGCGGCCGTACCGCCTCCGCCGCGATGCGTCCGAGATGGCGCAGCACGGTGTCGCCGGCATCATGGCCAAACTTGTCATTGACCTGTTTGAAATGGTCGATGTCGAAAATCGCCAGTGCGAACAGCCGGTCATGCTTGCGAGCAGACCGCAGCCTCTGGTCAATTTCGTGCTCGAACGCGCGCCGGTTGGGCAGATCGGTGAGGGCATCGCGATGCGCCAGCCGTTCCAACCTGGCCTGCGAGTGACCGGCGCTCAGCAGGAGATAGCCGAAAATCGCTGTACACTCCGATGCGATCAGGCCGAGCATGGCCAGTGGCATGACCGGGCTAGATTCGTAGAGACTGCCAAGAGCCGGTTGCGCCACCAACTGCCACACCACCAGGGCTGCCATCAGCACCATGGAGCCGGTGAGGGAGGCTGCCAGCACGAAGACACTCGCCATGCCGTCCCGGCGGGCGACGTAATACAGCCGGGTCAGGGTCAAGACATAGGTCAATTGCAGCGAGGCCGAGAATACGATGACGCGCATGGTGATGGAGTTATCGACCGTGGCAAACCAGGTCAGACCGGCCATCGAGATACCACCGAGCACCAGGTAAACAATGGGTGAGAGCGGTCGGTCGGCAAAGCTGGCGGTGCCGTAGACCAGAATCAGACTGCCGCAGAGCGACACCATATTGATGGCGACAACGCAAAGCGGGTCATGGACCGCCAAGCCGTTTTCCCAGAACGACAGCGTCAGCCCCACCGTATGCACGGCGAGCCCCAGCGCCCACCACTTCACGCCGGGACTGTCGCGATGGATGCGCCAGTTGACGATGTGCAGCGTGCATCCGATCACGAGGATCAGGGTCAAGGCTGTTGCGAGGGATCTCGTATCAAGCATGTGACCATTATCGGCGTGCAAGGTTGAAGATCAGCTAGCGAAAGATCCGATATTTGGAATTGAGGTTAATGCCGCCCCAATGCGGGCGGCGGCGTCAGGACGAACAGGCCTGTGTGGTCGCTATTCAGGCCGCATGTCTGATGGGTTCAACTTCGCCGACCACGACGCGGTTACGCCCCGTTCCCTTGGCGCGGTAGAGCGCCTGGTCGGCGGCGCGGTAAAGATCAGTGAAATCCAGCCATGGCTCCGACACCGCCAGCACAGCTCCGACCGAGACGGTCACAGCGACAGGCGCTTCATCGATCCTGGGTTGGTCGATCTCGATCGCCAGGCGCAGACGGTTGGCCGCGGTCACCAGTTCAGCCGCGTCTTCGACATCGAAAATCACGGCGAATTCCTCACCACCGACGCGGGCGAGGACGTCATTCGGGCGCACCGCTCCGGCCGCGACGCGTCCGAGATGGCGCAACACGGTATCGCCGGCATCATGGCCATGGGTGTCGTTGATTTGTTTGAAATGGTCGACATCGAAAATCGCCAGAGCGATCAACCGGTCATGCTTGCGAGCCGAGGCCAGCCGCTGCCCGACCGCCTGCTCGAAGGCGCGCCGGTTGGGCAATCCGGTCAGGGAATCGCTCAATGCCAATTCCTCCAACCGTGCCTGCGAATAGCCGGAACTGAGCAGGAGATAGCCGAAAATCATCGTGGTCTTGCATGCAATCAAGGTCAGCATGGCGGGCGCCAGAACCGCGCCGTCACCATACATTCCGCTGATCTCCGGCTGTGTCATCAACTGCCAGATCACCAGGCTTCCCATCAACAGGAAGAGACTTACGACCGAGGCGGCCAATACGACGACGCCCATCGCCCCGTCGCGCCGTGCGATATGGCCGAGCCGCGACAGGATCAGGCCATTACTGATCAATTGCACGAGGCCGAATACGACCAGCCGCGTCGTCGCTGATGGATCGACCAGCGTCGCCCAACCCATCCCAAGCAGGATGGAACTGGCCAGGCCGGCATAAACCGCCCGGGGCAGCGGCCTGTCAGCAAAGCTGGCTGTGCCGTAGACCAGCATCACCAAGCCGCTGAGGGCGAGAGAATTGACCAGCAGGATTGCCAACATAGGTGGATTGCCGATGGCATTGACCGCCGCGGTTGCGATGACACCGACCGTCTGTACGCAAAGCCCGAGTGTCCACCATTTGGCGCCGCGATTATTGCGATGCATGCGCCAATTCACCAGATGCAGGGCGCATCCGATGATCAGGATCAAGATCAAAGCCGTCGAGAGGGACTTGGTATCGAGCATGACGCAATGTCGCAGCCAATCATGAATACCCGGTAAGCAGGATGTCGATTTCCAAGGGTAAGGTGTTGAGTTGAGTGCCGGAATTGAGCTTTAATTAACTTTCTGGGCGAAACGCTTCGGGGGCGCTCGGCGGTTTGAGGTCCGCGAGCGACGTTGCCCGGCCGGACAAACCGCAGCCTCGGCTTGATCACTTCGGCGCTCCGGCTTACATGGCGAGCATGGCCAATCTGATCGACAATACCGCTCCATCCGGCACCGCGTCAGCCGTTACCGCTGATGCTTCCGAAGCCCGCGCGGCACGGCATCCGGAAAAGCAGAAGCGCGCCGATACGCCCGTTTTGCGCAAGCCGGACTGGATCCGGGTGCGGGCGCCCTTGGGCAAGGTGTTTGCCGAGACCCAAAAAATCGTCACTGAAGGTGCGCTGGTTACCGTGTGCCAGGAGGCGGGCTGTCCCAATATTGGTGAATGCTGGGAGCAGAACCACGCGACTTTCATGATCCTGGGCGATACCTGCACCCGGGCCTGTTCCTTCTGCAATGTCAAAACCGGGCTGCCGGGGCCCGTCGATCATGCCGAACCACGCCGCGTCGCCGAGGCCGTCGCCAAGATGGGGCTGAAGCATGTCGTCATCACCTCGGTCGATCGCGATGATCTCGCCGATGGCGGCGCGCAGCATTTTGTCGAGGTCATCGAGGCGATCCGGACCACGGCGCCCGGCACGACGATCGAGATCCTGACCCCGGATTTCCTGCGCAAGACCGGCGCGGCCGAGATCGTGATTGATGCCAAGCCTGACGTGTTCAACCATAATCTGGAGACTGTGCCGCGGCTCTATCTCTCCATCCGGCCCGGCGCGCGTTATTTCCATTCCCTGCGGCTGCTGGAGCGCGTCAAGGAACGCGATCCGGAGCAATTCACCAAGTCCGGCATCATGGTCGGACTCGGCGAGGGCAAGGAAGAAGTCATGCAGGTGATGGACGATATGCGCTCCGCCGGCATCGATTTTCTGACCATTGGCCAGTATCTGCAGCCGACGCGCAAACATGCCGCGGTTGAACGCTTCGTCACGCCGGAGGAGTTCAAGGCCTATGAAACCATCGCGCGGGCCAAGGGCTTCCTGATGGTCTCCGCGACGCCGCTGACGCGCTCAAGCCATCATGCCGGCGAGGATTTCGCCCGTTTGCGCGCTGCGCGAGAAGCGTCGATGAGCCGCGTGTGACGGTCGTCCTGACCGAGACGTTGCGCCTGTTTCATGATGCCGGCGATTTGTTCGAGCTTGTCTCGGATGTCCGCCGCTATCCCGATTTTATCCATCAGATCACCGCGATGCGGATCTTGAAGGAAGCGAAGCATGGCGATGTCACAGCGCTGACCGCCGAGGCACGCATCCGCTATAAATTCGTCACCGAGCGTTTCACCAGTGCGGTGAGGGCGGACGCCGCGGCGCGCACGATTGATGTCGGGTTTGTCGCTGGTCCCTTCCGCGTGCTGGAAAACAGCTGGCGCTTCTATCCGCTGTCGGATGGCTCAACCCTGGTGAAATTTCACATCAAGGCGGCGTTCAAGAATATCGTCCTGCAGATGCTGCTCGACAGTCAGCGCGCCCGCGCCGCGCATATTCTGGTCAAACGTTTTTCCGATGAGGCCGAGCGGCGCTTTGGCTCAGTCGGCGACCGGGGTCTCGATCTCGGCGATGAGATCGACGCCCTGCTCAAATAGCGCCAGTGCAGTTTCAACCGAGGCGAGGCGCACTTCCTTGCGGCCGCGATCGCCAAACCGCTTGCACACAACGCGAACCGGATGATCGCGCACGGCCAGGCCAAAATAGACCAGGCCGGCGGGTTTGCGGCTGTCGCTGCCGGGGCCGGCAATCCCGGTCACCGAGACCGCGATATCGGCATTGGATTTGAGCAGGCATTGCGTCGCCATACGCTTGGCGATCTCCGCCGACACCGCGCCATTGGCGGTTATGATTGCGGTTGGGATACCAAGCAATTCGGTCTTGGCCTCATTGGTATAGGTCACGAAGCCACGCTCATAGACGTCGGAGGCACCGGCAATGCTGGTGAGGAGTGCGGCGACAAGCCCGCCCGTGCAGCTCTCGGCCGTCGCCGCCATGATCCCCGCCGTGCGAGCATCATCGAGGAATTGTTCGGCTTTTTGAGTGAGTTGTTCGGAAAACATCAGATCATCCTTGCTGTGACGATGGCCTGGGCCGCCAAGCCTTCGCCGCGCCCGGTAAAGCCGAGCCGCTCCGTGGTCGTCGCCTTGATATTGACCCGCTTGATATCGAGACCCAGCAGCTGCGCCACCCGCTGCCGCATCGCATCGCGGTGGGGGCCGATCTTGGGTCGCTCCCCGATCAGGGTGATATCGGCATGGAGCAGTCTGCCACCGCCCTCTTTCAGCAATTCAATCGCATGGCTGACAAATTGGTGCGAGGCAGCACCTTTCCATCGCGCATCACTCGGGCTGAAATGCTGGCCGATATCGCCCTGGCCCGCCGCGCCGAGAATGGCATCGGTCAGGGCGTGCAAACCGACATCAGCGTCGGAATGCCCGACCAGGCCGAGCCCTTCACGAATCTCGATGCCGCAAAGCAGCATCATCTCCGCCGCTTCGAGGCGATGAACATCAAAGCCCTGGCCGGTGACGGTGATGGAATTTTCTGTCTTCAGCATCGCCTCGGCCCGTGCAAAATCTTCCGGTGTCGTCAGTTTGTAGTTTTCAACCTCACCGGCAATGGTCTGCACTGGCAGGCCGGCCGCCAGAGCGACCGCCGCATCATCGGGCAGGGCGGCATCGCCGAGGGCGCCATAGGCGCTCATCAGGGGGGCATAGTGAAAAGCCTGCGGCGTCTGTGCACCGGCATAATGCATGCGGTCGATCGCGGCGGTCATGCGGCCATCCGCATCGCGCTCGATCATGGCATCGACATTGGCGATGACCGGAATCACCGCGCCGTGCACCGACAGCGCTTCAGCGATGCGGTTGATCAGCGCGGCGCTGACAAATGGACGCGCCGCGTCATGGATCATCACCGCGTCGGGGCTGTGCTTCTCCAGCGCCTGCAGGCCGGCGTGAACCGACGCCGTGCGCGTGGCGCCGCCGGTCACGGTTTCGACCGCGCCGGGCAGGAGTGGAGCAAGCGCTTCAAATCGCTCATTGTCCTGCGCCCCGATCACGACAATCACCGGCCCGATCGCGTCATGGTCCAGGAAAGCATCGAGCGTTCGCGCCAGCACGGGCCGGCCGCCGATCTCGCGATATTGTTTGGGAATCTCCCCGCCCGCCCGGGTGCCGCGTCCGGCGGCCACAATGATCGCACCGATTTTCATATACAGGCCTCGTCCATTGCCGCAGCGCAGCAAGATCGCTAGCTTGCCCGGCTTACGCTGCAACCGGTTGAATTGTCCAGACGCATGAGTTTTTTCATCGGCCCCCATCAGATCACGATTCCGGCGGTGCTGGCGCCGATGTCCGGCGTCACCGATCTGCCGTTTCGCCGTCAGGCGCAGCGGTTCGGTGCCGGCATGGTGGTATCCGAAATGGTCGCCAGCGACGCCCTGGCGCGTGGCCGCATCGATATGGTGCGCAAGGCGGCAGCCGATGCCAGCCTTGCGCCGCGAGTCATCCAGCTGGCCGGCCGTCAGGCCGAATGGATGGCCGAAGGCGCGCGAATCGCTGAAGCGGCGGGCGCTGATGTGATCGATATCAATATGGGGTGCCCGGCACGCCAGGTCACCAAGGGCCTGTCGGGCTCGGCCCTGATGCGCGATCTCGACCATGCCATGACACTGATCGAGGCTACACTGGCGGCGGTGACCATACCGGTGACGCTGAAAATGCGTCTCGGCTGGGATCATGATTGTCTCAACGCGCCGGAACTGGCGCGGCGTGCCGTCGACGCCGGTATCGCCATGATCACTGTGCACGGCCGCACGCGGCAGCAATTCTATACCGGCACGGCCGACTGGTCTGCCGTGCGCGCCGTGCGTGAGGCGGTTGATACACCCTTGCTGGTCAATGGCGATATCGCGACGCTGGACCAGGCGCGTGCGGCGCTGAAGCTGTCGGGCGCCGATGGTGTGATGATCGGCCGGGCGGCACAGGGACGGCCATGGCTGGTCGGTGAGATCGGCGCCGGGCTTGTCACGGGCGTCACGCCGGTCACGCCCTGGGCTGACAAGATCAGGGCCCTGACAGAGCAGGCGGTGGAAGCCTGTGACTTCTATGGTGAGCCGCTGGGCGTGCGGATGATGCGCAAGCATTTTGCCTCATTCCTTGAGCTTGACGCTGCCCATCTCCCGCCTGACGCTCTGGCGAGCGTGCGTGATGTGCTGTGCCGCTCGAAGGACCCGGCTGCCGTGCGCGACGCGTTGGGCGGCTTGCTCGATCACCGACCTGATGACCGGCCTGATGAACGGCCTGATGAACGGCGTGACCGGCAGGTTGCGGCATGACAGGTCCGGAGCGGACCGCGACTGAATTGGCGCTCTGTGCGGCGGAACAGGCGGCGATTCCGGTTTTCGTTTTTGACGTCGAGGCCAAGCTTGTCTGGGCCAATCTGCAGGCGCAGGAATGGTTTGGCTTGTCATTGCGCACCTTGCAGCGCACTGATTTGCGCCGGGCCTTCCCGGGCAGTGCGCGCCTGCTCGACAGCGTTGAACAGGCCGCCGCTGACCGACGCACCGTGTTGGCCTTGGGTGAAATTCTCGGGGCGAGCGGCGCCAGCGACCTGCATGCGCGCTGGTCGGAAGAGCTTGAAACCGTAACGCTGTCCATATTGCCGCATTGCGAAACCGGATCGCGCGCCTCGCAGGAGGCGGCGCTCGGTTTCGGCCGTATGTTGGCGCATGAGCTGAAGAACCCGCTCGCCAGCGTGCGCGGGGCGGCGCAGCTGATCGCCCGCGAAACCGATCTGGAGGCGGCCGGCGATCTGGCGCGCATGATCATTGAGGATGTCGACCGCATTACGCGTCTCGCTGATCATTGGAGCGGGGTCGGCGACATCCAGCTCGGCACCCTGTCGCCGATCAATCTCAATCACCTTGCCATGACGGCGATCGAGAGCCTGACGCGGGCACACCCCGCCGCTGCCGGGATGATCCAGGAGGGGTTCGACCCCTCCTTGCCGGATGCCTGGGGCGATGCGGATCTGCTGCACCAGACCGTGGTTAATCTATTGCAGAACGCGCTCGATGCCGTATCAGCCTGCCGCGAACCGAAGATTACCGTTTCGACCCGGTTCGATAACGGCCCGCGCAGCCGGACTGGCGATATAGCAGCGCCGCTTCTGCTCTCGGTGACCGATAATGGCGCCGGAATACCGGCGGCGCTCGGGAGTGGTATCTTCACACCCTTCGTCACCACCAAGCCCGCTGGCGAAGGTCTGGGGCTTGCCTTCTCGGCCCGCATCACGGCCCTGCATGACGGGCAACTCGATTATGACAGCGTGCAGGGGCGGACCGTGTTCAATCTGCGCCTGCCGATGGTCAGGGTAGCGGTGATATGAGCGCGCGCATCCTGTTGCTGGAAGATGATGACAGCCTCAAGCTGATCCTGTCGCGCGCGCTTAGCTCGGCCGGCTATCAGGTGAGGGCGACCGCTTCGATCGATGCCGTGCTCAACTGGGTCCGCGCCGGCGAGGGTGATCTCCTGCTCGCCGATATCCTGCTTGATGGCAGCAATTTTCTCGAGAGCCTGGGGATGGTGAAGCGGCTGCGTGCCGATTTGCCGGTCATCGTCATGAGCGCCCAAACCACCGCCAGTACAGCGATCGGGGCCGAGAAGGGCGGGGTATTCGAATATCTCCCCAAGCCATTCGATCTGGATGTGATGTTGGCGACAATCGCTGCGGCGCTTGGTGAGACGCCGCTGCGCCGGGCTGAGGGAAGCTTGGCGGAACCGACCGGCCTGATCGGGCAATCGGCGGCGATGCAATCGACGTTCAAGGCGATCGGCCGGGCGGCCACCAGTGGTGCGCATGTGATCATTAGCGGTGAAGCAGGGACCGGCAAACGGCAGGCGGCCAATGCGTTGTTGCGGGCTCGCGGGGTGAAGATCGAGAGCCTGGCCCTGATGACGCCCTCACACGGTCCCGAGGATATCTTCGCGTCGACCCGGGCGGCCGAAACCGTGCTCTGGCTGCGGCTGGATGAATGGAGTCCGCAACAACAGCGCGCGGCCCGCGACGCCCTCGACACCGGGGCGGCCCGCGTCATCGCAACGCTCTGCACGCCCGGTAGTGAGCGGCTCGACAGCCGTCTGCTCGGCCGCTTGTCCGAGTGCATGGTGACGCTGCCGCCGCTGCGCGAGCGCCAAAGCGACATCGCGGTCCTCTGTCAGGCATTCCTCACTGAATTTGCCGTGCGCGACAATCAGGCCGCGCTGCAATTATCACCCGCCGCGCGCAGATTGATCGAGACGGCCCACTGGCCGGGAAATATCGTCGAATTGCGCGCCGTGCTGTCACGCCTCGCATTGACGACCCGTGGCCGATTGGCCGGACCCGATGATGTGGCCAGTGCCTTGATGACGGATACTGCAGTCCCGCCTGGAGGGCTGACGACCCATGCCGCCAAGCTGGCCAGCGCGGCGTTGAGCGCGACGGATGCCCGTCAGCTGGCGATTGATGCGCTGGACCGGGCGCTGTTTGAACAAGCCTTGGCGCGAGCCGACGGCAATCGGTCGAAGGCCGCTGAAATGCTTGGGGTCAATCGCAATACGCTGGCCCGGCGCCTGTCCGAATTGGATGAGGATTCCTAAGCTTTGTGGCTGCTGCGGCACGGGTGTTGATTTGATGCAACATGCGGGCAATGATGGCCCGGCTTGCCAAGGAATATACGGTTGAACACATTGCCGTCCGCACCATTGATCAAGAACGTATCGCCACGCTCTGCTGCGCTTTTTGGCATCGGTTTCCTGTTGTCATTGACCGTGGTCGTGCTGACCTCGATCGCGATTCTCGGCGACGGCGCCGTTCTGGAGCCGGGCGATCGGCTGACACTGGCGATCCTGGTCGGCAATTGCCTGCTTCTCTTCGCGCTCGCCTCAGTGGTTTTCATCCGCTTGCGCCGCCGGATGCGCGGCCGGCGATTCGGTGAACCGGCGCCGCGCCTGCATTTACGCTTCGTGGGGCTGTTTTCGCTGGCTGCGACAGCGCCGGCGATATTCGCGGCGATGTTTCTCGGCCTGATCCTGACGCGCGGTGTCGAATACTGGTTCGGTGAACAGGTCAGCAGTTTTGTCGATACGGCCTCGCGCACGGCCCAGGATGTCTATTACCAGGAAGCCAATGTCACGCGCTCGCGGCTGACCGCCCTGGTCAGCGCGATCGATAATGAGGAGGCGGCAACCCTCTTCACCTCCAGCCGAATTCAATACAATACGATTTTCGCCAGCTATGTCGCGCGCGCGCAATTGGCCGCTGCCTATATTGTTGACGCCCGCGGCGCTCGCATGGCCGAGGCCGAATTCAGGCCGAATGAAGTTTATATTCCCCCGACCCCCGACCTGTATGAACGGGCCGAGGAGGGCGGCGTCGGCGTCACCGGGCCGTTATTCGCGACGCGTGCCGGTATTGAAGGCAGCGCCGACGCGATGCGTATGCTGTTCAGGCTGGAAAATTACGAGGGCGCCTATCTCTACGTCTCGCGTGAGATGGATATGAGCCTGTGGCGCGACATTCTCGATGCCAGTGAATCGCTTCGAACCGTGCGCGAGCATGAGGGCGAGGCCCGCGCGGTATTCTTCCTGCTCTATGCCGAAGTGGTGGCATTGATCGTGATTGGTTCGCTCTGGCTGGCCTTGTCGGCGGCGACCCGGGTGGTCACCCCTATTTCCAGGCTGGTTGCGGCGGCCGAACGCGTGCGGCGCGGCGATCTCGATGCCCGCGTCCAGATGGGCCGCGAGGATGACGAGATTTCGGCTCTCGGCCGCGCCTTCAATCGCATGACCCGGCAATTGCGCAGCCAGCGCCGCGAATTGATCGCTTCGCACGCCGAGTCCGAGCAGAGGCGCGCCTTTACAGAGGCGGTGCTGGCCGGGGTCAGTGCGGGCGTATTGGGAATCGATGGCGAAAACCGGGTTCGATTGATCAATCGCTCGGCGGTCGGTCATCTCGACCCGGGCACTGATGATCTTGTCGGGGCGCGCATTGAGGATATCGCGCCAGAGCTCAGCGAAATCGTCGCCCAGGCCCGTCGTCGCCCCGGCTATGTCGCCGAGGCCCAGATTGACTTGAAAACCGCCGACGAGCAGATTCGCTATCTCTCTGCGCGCGCCACAATGGATGAAGAGGCCGGGTTGATCATCACATTTGATGATGTCACCCGCCTGGTCACGGCTCAACGCAATGCCGCCTGGCGCGAGGTCGCACGACGGATTGCGCATGAGATCAAAAATCCACTGACCCCGATCCAGCTGTCGGCGGAGCGGATCAAGCGCAAATACCGCAAGGAAATCCTCACGGATGTCGAGACGTTTGACCGCTGCACCGACACGATTATCCGTCAGGTCAGCGATATTGGGCGCATGGTCGACGAGTTCTCCTCATTCGCGCGCATGCCCGAACCGAAGGTGGAATCGGTTGAGATGAGCGAACTGACCCAAGCGGCCACCTTCGCGCAGCGCGTTGCCACACCGTCGGTTGATACCAGCTTCAAGCGACCAGAGGCCCCGGTTTACGCCCTGTGTGACGCTCGACTCTCCAGCCAGGCGTTGGCAAATATTCTCAAGAACGCCGCCGAGAGCGTGATTGCCCGGATGGAAAACGGCGTTGGCGGCGATGCACCGGGCCAGATCCGGGTTACGCTGCGCGAAGAAGACGGGTTCGCGGTGATCGAGGTCTGCGATAACGGGCTGGGCTGGCCGACGGCCAATCGCGAACGCCTGACCGAGCCCTATATGACGACGCGTGAGAAGGGCACGGGCCTCGGCCTCGCCATCGTCAAACGCGTCATGGAGGATCACAAGGGGCGGCTTGAGCTTGGCCTGCCGGCCAGCGGCCAGGGCGCCGTCGTCCGGCTGGTCTTCCCCCTTGCCGATGATTCCACCACTGATTTACCGATTGAGAAGGAGGCCTGACCGATGGCACGTGACATCCTGATTGTGGATGACGAGGCGGATATCCGAGAATTGATCGGCGGCCTGCTTGAAGACGAAGGCTATGAAACCCGCGGCGCAGCCGATTCTGATGGTGCGATGCGGGAGTTTCAGGCGCGTCAGCCCTCCTTGATCATCCTCGATGTCTGGCTGCAGGGCAGCCGGCTGGATGGTCTGGAATTGCTCGACGAGTTCCGCGCCATTGATCCCGATTTGCCGATTGTCGTCATTTCCGGCCACGGCACGATCGAGACCGCTGTCGCGGCGATCCGCAAGGGCGCCTATGACTTCATCGAGAAACCGTTCAAGAGTGACAAACTCCTGCTCACCTTGTCACGGGCGCTGGAAACCAGCCGCCTGCGCACGGAAAATGCGCAATTGCGCGCCCGCAGCGACGTGCAGAATGAGTTGATCGGCAATTCCACCTGCATCGTCCAGATGCGCCAGCTGATCGATCGCGTCGGACCGACCAATAGCCGGGTCTTGATCAAGGGGCCGTCGGGGGCTGGCAAGGAGCTGGTCGCGCGTCTGATCCATAGCAAATCGCCGCGCGCCAGTGCGGATTTCGTTGCCGTCAGCGCCCCGGGCATGTCTCCCGAGGCGTTCGAGGAAGAATTATTCGGTCGCGACAATGATGACGGGACGATCAAGCGGATCGGTCTGCTCGAGCGGGCCCATGGCGGCACGCTTTTTCTCGACGAGATTGCCGACATGCCGCGCGAAACCCAGTCGAAACTCCTGCGTCTGCTGGTCGAACAGCGCTTCCGGCGTATCGGCGGGACGGCCGATGTCCAGGTGAATGTTCGTGTTATTTCGAGCTCATCGCAGGAATTGCGTACCCGGATCGATGAAGGCAAATTCCGCGAGGATCTGTATCATCGCCTGGCCGTGGTCCCGGTTGTCGTGCCGGCGCTGGCCGAACGGCGTGAGGATATTCCGGAACTGGTCGAGCATTTCGTGACCCGCCTGACCCATTCGGCCGGCTTGCCGCGACGCGGTTTCGGCGATGACGTCATGGCCGCGCTTCAAGCCCATGGCTGGCCCGGCAATGTGCGGCAATTGCGTAACAATATCGAACGCTTGCTGATATTGGCAACGGGTTCCCAAACGGCGCCGATCACGCTGGACTCGCTACCTTCCGAAGTCGTGACCCGCGACTCGGCGGAAGCCGGATTTGACGCCGAAAAGATGATAGCCCTTTCCCTGCGCGAGGCGCGGGAGAATTTCGAGCGCGAATACCTGCGCGCCCAGATTGACCGGTTCGGCGGCAATATCTCGCGCACCGCAGCCTTCATCGGCATGGAACGTTCGGCCTTGCATCGCAAGCTCAAATCACTCAGCGTCGGCGGCAATTCTCGGGATGCCGCAACGAGCGGCCAGACGGACAAGCCATCATGAAAGCGATCGTATGCGGGGCAGGGCAGGTCGGGGTCGGGATTGCCCGCGCCCTGGCGCGTGAGGGCAATGCGGTCACGATTGTCGACTGGTCGCCATCGCTGATCGACAATGTCGTCACTGAACTCGATGTCCGCGGCGTCGTCGGCCACGGCTCGCATCCTGACGTGCTGGAAAGGGCTGGAGCAGCCGAGGCCGATCTGCTGGTTGCCGTCACCCATTCCGACGAGACCAATATGGTGGCCTGTCAGGTCGCGCATTCCCTGTTCAATACGCCGATGCGGATCGCCCGCGTCAGGGCCCAGAATTATCTCGACCCGGCCTGGGGCGATTTGTTCAGCACCGGCAATCTGCCCGTCGATGTGGTGATTTCTCCGGAGCTGGAGGTTGGCCGCGCCATCCTGCAACGCGTCGAGACGCCGGGCGCCTTCAATACCGCGGTTTTTTCCGGCGGACGCGTGCAATTGCTCGGGCTGAGGCTCGACGAAAACTCACCGGTCGCCGGTTCGACCACTGAGCAATTGATGGAATTATTCCCCGATCTGCGTGTCGCCGTCGTCGGCGTGCAACGTGAGCAAACCCTGTTCATCCCCAAACGCACTGATCCCCTGCTGGCCGGCGATGATGTTTATGTCGTCACCGAAAGCGCGCATGTGAAACGCGTGCTCGATATCTTCGGCCGCAGCGCCGAGAAAATCCGCCGCGTGGTGGTGATCGGAGCTGGCAATATCGGGGTTTATGTTGCCCGAGCCCTTGAACGTGCGGGCGGGATCAAGGTCCGGCTTGTCGAGGCCAGCAAGGAACATGCGGAAGCCGCCGCCGGGCGTCTGAAGAAAACGGTCGTGCTGCATGGCGACGGGCTCGATGCACGATTGATGCGCGAGGCCGGCGTGCCCGATGCCGAGCTGGTCGTGTGCGTGACCAATGACGACAAGGTCAATATGTTGTCCGCCGTCATGGCCAAGCGCGAGGGCGCCAAACGGGCCCTCAGCCTGATCAATGAACGCGCCTTCGAATCCCTGCGCGAACCGCTTGGGATTGATGTCCTGATCGACCCGCGCGCCACCACGGTGTCGATCATCCTTCAGCATATTCGCCGTGGGCGAATTACCGGGCTGCAGAGTCTCGGTGGCGGTTTGGCCGAAGCACTCGAGGGAATTGCCCTGTCGACATCGCCGCTGGTCGGGAAATCGCTCAATGAGCTGGAATTGCCCGATGGTGTGGCGCTGGGCGCCGTGGTTCGCGGCGACCGGGTGCTGCTGGCCTGCGATGAAGGCCGGATTCGTGAGAACGACCGGGTGCTATTATTCTGCAACACCGCGCTGATTCCCAAGGTTGAGCATCTCTTCCGCGTCAGCCTCGAATACTTTTAACCCCCATGGCTCTGGCCGCACTTCTGCGCACACTCGCCGCACTCTGGGTCGCCCTCGGCCTGGTCGCAGCCCTTGTCGGTCTGGCAGCCTTCGGGCTCGGCGAGCGGCATCTCGCACCGCTATTCGGCGCCACGATGGTGCTCGGCGTGGTTCCCGGTTCGCTGATTCTGGCGGCGTCGCGCAGCATGCCGGTGGGCGCGAGTGCGCTGGACGCTCTGGTCCTCGGCCTGCTGGCCTGGATCACAATCCCGCTGCTGGCGGCGGTCCCGTTCTATCTGTCCGGCTATTTCGATCCGATCGACTCGCTGTTCGAGGCCTATTCCTCAGTCACGACGACGGGGGCTATTTTGCTGCCGCCCGAGGACTTGCCGCGCTCAATGGTATTGTGGCGAGCCGTGCTGTCCTGGTTGGGCGGGTTCGCGACGGTTCTGCTGGCGATCGGGGTGTTCGCAGCTCTCGACCGCGATATCCCGGCGATCCGCCGCTCAACCCTGCTGACCATGCGGCCCGATGATGTTTTCTCGCATTTGCGCCTCGCGGCGACCCGCATTTTTCTCGTCTATGCGGTGCTGACATCCATCATCTGGCTGGCGCTGATCCTGACCGGCAATACTCCGTTTACAGCGATCATCCTGGCCTTCGGGTCGATTTCCACGGGTGGCTATGCCCCGTTTTCCGGCGGGCTGGATCAACATCTCGGCACTGTATCCGTGGCGCTGGTGATGCTCGGCTGTCTGGTCGGCGCCGTGAACTTCTCGCTTTATTGGGACGCCCTGCGCGATCGCAAGGCCTGGCTCGATATTGACCTGGCCGGGATTGCGATCCTGGTGACCATTCTCGCGGCCTTTTTCATCATCGCCAGTCCGGGTGATCTGATGCAGGACATCGCCCGTTCGGTGTTTGTTGTCACCACAAGTGGCTATGCCTATGGCACGGCGGAAATGCCGGTGCTGGTCGCGGCGATATTCATTGCCATGATTGGTGGTGCAGCCGGCTCGACCACGGGCGGGATCAAGATTTCCCGCATCATGCTGTTATGGCGGCGGATGGATGTCGAACTGGCGACTCTGGCTGACCCGTCCATCGTCAGGTCGATGAGCTTTCGCGCCCGGCCGGCGCCGGACCGGGCGCTGATCGCGATCTGGTCCTATGTCCTCGCCTTTCTGTTCGCGCTCGGAATCGGTACCGTGCTGCTGACACTGACCGGGCTGGATTTCGAACACGGTTTCATCGCCATGGCGGCGGCACTCGCGAATATCGGTCCGCTCTATCAGGAAGCGGCCATCGGCTGGGACTGGGACGCGATGAGCGACGGGGCCAAGCTTGTCCTCATTCCGGCCATGATTCTGGGGCGTTTGGAGGTTCTGGCGGCTTTGGCGGCTGTCTGGGCGCTGTTTATCAGGAAGTGAGCCATTGACGCGTTTTGCCTATGTGAACGGGCGCTATTTGCCCCATGACGATGCGCAGATCCATATCGAGGATCGCGGCTTCCAGTTTGGTGATGCCGTCTACGAGGTCTGGAGCGTGCGGTCGGGCGCCTTGCTTGATGCGGAGGGGCATTTCGGCCGGCTCGAACGTTCGCTCGGGGAATTGCGGATCGGCAATCCGAAATCCAGGGCCGGCTACCTGCTGGTGATCGCGGAACTCCTGCGCCGCAACCGGGTCAGGGACGGTCTGGTGTATTTGCAGGTTTCGCGCGGCCGCGCTCGCCGCGACCATGCCTTTCCCGTAGCCTCCACCCGCCCGACCATCGTGATGACGGCCAAGCGGATCGATCCGGTCGCAGCGCAGGGCCGAGCGGATCAAGGGGTAGGGGTCATTACCCAGCCAGACCAGAGATGGGGACGCTGTGACATCAAGACCGTCAATCTCCTGCCCAATGTGCTGGCGAAACAGGCGGCCAAGGAAGCCGGTGCCGCCGAAGCCTGGTTGGTCGATCGCGATGGCAAGGTCACCGAGGGCAGTTCGACCAATGCCTGGATACTGACCGCGGACGGCGTGCTGGTCACGCGCCAGGCCGATCAGGGTATTTTACACGGAATTACGCGCGCGACGATCATGAGCCGGGCAGCTTCCCTTGGATATCGTGTTGAAGAACGGGCATTTTCGGTTGAAGAGGCGCAATCGGCTCGCGAGGCCTTCATGACCTCGGCGACGACATTCGTTACTTCGATTACCCGCATTGATGGCCGGCCGGTCGCGAATGGGGCACCGGGGTCGGTCGCAATCGCCCTGCGGGCGGCCTATCTCGACTCGCTCTGACCGCGGCGATTGGAGATTCATCTCAGCCGCGTGGTTGCGGCTAAGGCCTTGCGCTGTATACGCTGACAGCCGAATCGCTATTATTGTGCGGCGCACTCGGAGCAAACATGTCTCAAGATAAAAAACAAAACCTTCAGGACGTCTTCCTCAATTCCGTCCGCAAGACGAAAACCCCGCTCACAATCTTTCTCATCAATGGCGTCAAGCTGCAGGGTGTGGTAACCTGGTTCGACAATTTCTGTGTCCTGCTTCGCCGGGACGGCTTGTCACAGCTGGTATACAAGCACGCCATTTCGACCATCATGCCAGCCCAGCCGGTTTCCCTGTTCGAAGCCGAGCGGACCGATGATGACGAAGCAGATTCCGAGAGCTTCACCGATTGATCGAACGCGAGGCGCCACCAATCCGCGCCATTATTATTCATCCCGTTACCCGGGATCGACTGGCACGCTCCGAAGCGCGCCTCGAGGAAGCCTGTGGCTTGGCCGAGGCACTCGATCTCATTGTCGCTGAAGGCTTTGTGACGCCCTTGCGCAAGATCGAGTCGGCCCGCTATTTCGGTTCCGGCAAGGTCGAGGAATTGCGCGAGCGCATTATCGCCGGCGAAGCGACGGTCGCGGTCGTCGATGCCAGCCTTTCGCCGGTGCAACAACGCAATCTCGAAAAATCCTGGAATGTGAAGGTCATCGACCGCACCGGCCTGATCCTTGAGATTTTCGGCCAGCGTGCCCGGACGAAAGAGGGCGGACTGCAGGTCGAGCTCGCGCGGCTTTCCTATGAACGTTCGCGCCTGGTGCGCACCTGGACCCACCTCGAACGCCAACGTGGCGGCGGCGGTGTCATGTCGGGACCGGGCGAGACCCAGATCGAGACCGACCGGCGCATTATCGATGACAAGATGGTCAAGCTGCGCCGCGCACTCGATGATGTGCGCCGGACGCGCAATTTGCACCGCTCCAAGCGGCAGGAAGTGCCGATTCCGGTGATCGCCCTGGTCGGCTACACCAATACCGGCAAATCGACCCTGTTCAATCGCCTGACCGGTGCCGACGTGTTGGCCCGCGATATGCCCTTCGCGACGCTGGATCCGACCGTGCGGGCGCTGGAATTGCCGCGTGGCACCAAGGTTCTGCTCTCGGACACGGTTGGATTCATTACCGATCTGCCGACCGAGTTGATCGCTGCTTTCCGGGCGACGCTGGAAGAAGTGCGCGAAGCTGATTTGCTGGTGCATGTGATTGATGCCTCTGACTCTGATCGTGAGGGCCGTATCGGCGATGTCGAGAGCGTGCTCGACGAAATCGAGGCAGGGCCGGACCATGATCAGCGCATGATCGAGGCCTGGAACAAGATTGACCGGCTCGATGACGAGACGAGCGATGATGTCGGTGTGAAGCTGGAAATCGCCAATACCAAGGCGGGACATCCCGTGAAACTGGCGATCTCGGCCGTGGAGGGGACGGGCCTGGACGCCCTGCTCGTCGCGATCGAGACGGCTCTGGCCGCCGATTCCGAAATTCTGCAATTGAGCCTTGCGCCGCACCAGGCCAAGGCGCTGGCCTGGTTGCATCAACATGGCGAAGTCGTCAGTGATTCCATGGACGGGGCGACCGGCGAAACCACCATGCGCGTGCGTCTGTCACCATCGGATGCAGGGCGTTTTCGCTCGCTGTTTCCCGAGCTGGCGGGCTTCCTGCCGCCGCTTGAAACGGAAGATTACTAAACCGGCTGACGTTTGCCGGCCTTGTCGATTAGCTTGGCCTCGCCCCAAAGCGCTTCCATCTCCTCCAGCGACGCATCCTCGGGCCGTTGGCCCCTGGCTGCCAGCGCGCGCTCAATATAGCCGAAGCGGCGCTCAAACTTGGCATTGGCGCTGCGCGTTGCGGCTTCGACGTTTACATTGAGTTTGCGACCCAAGTTTGTGCAAACAAACATCAAATCCCCAATCTCTTCGGCAATTTCTTCCGGATCATTTAACCGAATCGCCTCTTTCACCTCGGCGACTTCCTCGGTGATTTTCTCGAATACCTGCTGCGCCTCCGGCCAATCGAAACCGACCCGGGCAGCGCGGGCCTGAAGTTTCTGGGCGCGTTTGACCGCCGGCAGGGCGAGGGGAATGTCGGCGAGCACACCATCGCCCTTGCGGCTGGCGGCCCGTTCGCGCGCTTTTTGCGCTTCCCACTCGATAGTCTGGGCGGCGCTATCGCGCTGGACCGCATCGCCAAATACATGCGGATGACGACGGATCATCTTGTCATTGATCGCCGCGGCGACCTCGTCGAAGTCAAACAGGCCGAGTTCCTGGGCCATTTGCGCGTGGAATACCACCTGCAGCAGAAGATCGCCGAGCTCGTCCTTGAGTTCGTCATAGCGCTCCCGCTCGATGGCATCGGCGACCTCATAGGCTTCTTCCACCGTATAGGCGGCGATGGATTTGAAGTCCTGTTCCAGATCCCAGGGGCAGCCGGTCTGCGGCTCGCGCAGCCGCGCCATGATCGAAATCAGGCGGTTGATCGGGGCGAGGGCGGCGTCTGGAGCGTCGGTCATGGCGTTTGCGACTCAATTTGGCTGGCGGACCATCAGCCTAGCCTGGATCGGCGCGATATTTCGATGCCCGATGGTCGTGAAGGTCGAGGATTAACTGGAAATATTGGCGAGGATACTTCAAGCTGCAAGAAAATTAACGCACTACATACCGAATAATCTGAATTCAGAAAAGCGGGCAACATGCGGAAATTATGGAGTTTTTATTTTCTTTGTTTCGCATGGCTCGGCCTGATTCCTGTGATCGATTTGCTCGCTGGCGGCGGGCTGATGGATTTTGATCGTCTGGGTCAGGCGGCCGCGCAGCGAACCGGTATCGCCTGGACATCCAGCCTCGCCGGTCTGGTCAGGCTTGCCATGGTGGAGCCGGGGCTATGGTTATTGCTACTCGGCTCTGCGGCGCCAGTGCTGGCCGGGCTGACGACCATGATGATCTGGCCGGATCGCGTGCAGGCGCTGCAGCAATGGCTGCGCCGGCTGATGCCGATGGGCGCTTCATCCAGCTTGCGCTGGACTTTGATCGCCTATGCCGGCGTGATTATCCTGTGCCTGCTGGCCCTGAGCGGATCGGCCGCGCTTCGCTCCGGATTGGGCGTAGATTCACTGGCGGCGCCTGCCACAACAGGCCTCATGGCGTTATTTCCAGCCTTGGTGCTGTCGGCTTTGCTCGATCAGGGCGCTTTGCTGGAGGAGGGTGGCTGGCGCGGATTTGCCACGCCACAGCTCGAGCGATGCGTTTCCCCGGCGCTTGCGGCGTTGTTGGTCGGGCTGGCCTGGGGTTTTTGGCATTTGCCACGTGACGTGACAACGGGTGTTATCGAGCGGCTCGGCGCGCTTGAGTATGCACTGGCATATCTGCCCAGCTTTCTCATCGGGACAATTGCCGTCTCACTGATCGCCAGTTGGGGCATGATGCGCAGCGGCGGCAGCCTGTGGCCGGCCATTCTCGCGCATGGTCTCGCCAATGACGCTTTCGGGCTGGCTGGTCATGTCAGTATCGTCGATGCGCTGACGCCGGAGCATCAATTGATGCGCGGTGTACCGATGCTGCTGGCGGCCGGGTTTGTCGTGGCTCTTGATCGCAAGTTGATGTTTGCACGCGTGAAAGCGAAATAGGGTGCGCGCCATGGCCCGGAATCATATCGATCAATTTGGCGCATAAGAAATATTATGAGAAATGATGGATGTGCAAACGCCTGAACCGAGATGCGTTCGGGCTCAGCTCGCCTCAAACCAGATCTCGCCATCGGAGGCGAGAATTTGCAAACCATCATGGGCGCATCTCACACCTCGCGGCAATTGCGCGGTCAGGGCGTCGTAATCGAGCGTGATGTGGAGATTGGTCAACACCGCGGCGCGCGCACCGACGCGCTCAATCTCGCGCAAGGCATCGTCGACGCCGAAATGCGTCGGATGCGGTTCATGACGCAAGGCATCGACCACCCAGCAGCCGACACCGGCGAGGACGGCGGCGCCGGGTTCAGGCAGGCCATTGATATCAGCGGAATACGCCAAGGCACCAATGCGAAATCCGACCGAGCGGATCGAGCCATGCTCCTGGTCGAAGGCAATGACGCTGATCGGCCCGCCCGCACCGTCAATAATCAGTTCGCTGCCGGGTGCCGGCATGTCGCGTTGATCGAGAATAGCCGGATATGGCGAGCCTTTCGGCGCCTTGAAGGCATATCCGAAGCGCGTCGTCAGGGTTTTCGCTGTCGCTGCATCCATCCAGACCGGCATGCGCTGGCGCTGCAGCAAGGCGAAGGCGCGCAGATCGTCCAGGCCGTGAGTCTGGTCGGCATGGTCATGCGTGATCAGTACGGCGTCGAGGCGCGGCACAGCGGCGCTGAGCATTTGTTCGCGGAAATCCGGTGAGGTATCGATCACCAGCCGCGTGACCGCCTGCCCGGCTTGCAGCGATGCGAGGTCCGCGGCGTGTTCAATCAATGCCGAACAGCGGCGGCGGCGGTTTTTCCGGTTGGCTGGATCACACAAGCCCCAATCGCCATTGGCCCGCGGCACACCGCCGGAGGAGCCACTGCCCAATATGGTCAGTCTGGTGATGCCGGTCATGGCCGTGATACCCGGTCAAACAGGTCGAAGAAATTATCCGTGGTGCGCGTCGCACACTCCGCCTCGCTCCATCCCTTTACACGCGCCAGACCGGCGGCGACATCGGGCAGAAAGCTGGGCTCGCAACGCTTGCCGCGATGCGGCATCGGCGCCAGATACGGGCAATCGGTCTCGATAATCACCTTGTCATCGGGCACGTCATCGCGGAAGACGGCACGGACGTCGTCGGCCTTCTTGAAGGTGATGATCCCGGACGCGGCAAACCAGCTGCCCAGCTTGGCGGCTCGCCTGGCCAGCAGGGCGCCGCCGGTATAGCAGTGCAGCAGAGCCTTGAAGGCCCCCTTCCCCATTTCGTCCTCGAGCAGATCCGCCATTGCCTCATCGGCATCGCGGCAATGCAGGATCAGCGGCAGAGCGGAGCGTCGCGCCGCCTCGATATGCGCCTTCAAACTGGCGAACTGATCCTCGCGCGGGCTGTAATTATAGTGGAAATCCAGCCCCGTCTCACCAATCCCTACGACTTTGGGATGGCGCGCCATTTCAAGCAATTCACCGGCGGTGATGTCGGGCCGGTCCTTGGCGTGATGCGGATGGGCACCGATCGAACACCAGATATCATCATATCGCTCGGCAATTGCAGAAACGGCAGGAAAATCAGCCAATTGGCAACATATCGTCACCATGCGCATCACGCCGGCGGCGCGGGCGCGCTCAATGACGGCATCGAGATCCTCGGCGAATTGTTCGCCGTGCAGATTGACGTGGCTGTCGACATACATCGGGAGACTCAAACGGTTTGATGACGCGCAGCGTCACGGACATAACCCAGCGCCGCCAGGGCGGTTTGTTTCGGATCGAGATAGAGGCCATCGGCCTCGCCGGACAGCGTATTGACCTCGCGCCAGGCGTTGAGCCAGGGGGTCGGGTCGAGCTGCTTTTCCGCCTGGCCGCGCGCGGTGTCGTGAATCGCATTGGACAGGGCAGTGTAGAAAACCGAGCGCAAGCCCTCGCTGCCCTTGCGGGCGACGCGTTCGGCCAGAGCGCGTACTTCGCTGTCACTGGCCGAAGCGCCGCGGCCGACCAGGGCACGGACCTGACTGGCCAGCTCGACACCGCCCGACGCGCACAAGGCCAGGGCGCGGCCCGGCGCGCCGCCTGCCAGACGCGAAGCGGCCATGGCGGCCGGCATATCCTTCGCGGCGCCCTGCTCGATCAGCCATTTGGCCGTTGCCTCAATCTCCGGTGGACGCAAGACCAGGGTCCGGCAGCGCGAACGGATCGTCGCCGGTAGTCGCCCGGGTGAATGTGCGACCAGCAGCATCACCCCCTTTTGCGGTGGTTCTTCCAGCGTTTTGAGCAAGGCATTGGCGCCATTATTATTCATCTCGTCGACGCTATCGACCAGACAGACCCGCCAGCCGCCATTGGCACTGGCGCTCTTTTCGAAGAAATGCGGCGCCTTGCGCGCCTCGTCGACGGTAATCTCGCCGCGCCAACGCTTGCGCTTATCATCCCAAGGACGGCGCAGCAGCAGTAAGTCGGGGCAGGCGCTCGCTTCGAGCAATTGGCACACCGGATCGGCCGGGCTGGCACCGAGCGGACCGTATTGCGAATCCGGGGCGGCACCGAGAATGCGGCGCGCGGCGCGCCAGGCGAAGCTCGCCTTGCCGACACCGCGCGGGCCGGTGATCAGCCAGGCATGATGCATGCGGCCGCTGCTCAGCGCGGTCGCCAGATCGGTTTCTGCGGTTTGATGCCCGTATAGGTCATAGCGTTGCCGCGGCGCCAGACAGCCGGGCTGTACATCCGAACCGAGATCGGGATCGGTGCTCACAACAGGCGCGCTCCGAGATGATCGTCAATCATGCTGACGGCATGGCGAAACACGATATCGGCCGCCTCACCGCCATCAATCACGACGCAGCGGTCCGGTTCATCATCGGCGATATCGAGGAAAGCCTGGCGCAAACGGCCGTGAAAGCCCGGATCGAAACGCTCAAAGCGCGTGGCATCCTCGCCGCGCGCAATCGTGCGCTCAATCCCGACGGTCGGATTGACGTCGAGAATCAAGGTCAGGTCGGGTTTGAAATTTCCCAATGCGGCCAGGTGCAGGGCCTTGATGCGCTCGATCGGCACGCCTCCCGCAGCGCCCTGATAGGCGGTGGTGGAATCGGCGAAACGGTCGGACAACACCCAGGCGCCGCGCTGCAGCGCCGGCGCGATCAGGCGTTCAACATGATCGACACGAGCGGCATACATCAGCAGGGCTTCGGTCATCGGCGACCAGCGATCCGTCGCGCCGGTGAGCAGGATTTCCCGCAAGGCTTCGGCGCCGGGCGTGCCACCCGGTTCGCGCGTTACAACCACATCGAGCCCGCGTCCGCGCAGTTTTTCCGCGAGCGCCTGGATCAGCGTCGTCTTGCCGGCGCCCTCGCCGCCTTCCAGCGTAATAAAGCGTCCGCGCATCTCAACTGCCGCCGCGGATCATGTGCGCCAGTGCCGCACCGATACGGCCGAACATGCCCTTGCGTTCAACATCTTCGGAGGCGAAGAGTGGAAAGTTCTGGGCTTCATAGCCCGGTGCTTCAATCACGAGGTGGCCGATTTCCTGGCCGGCCGCGACCGGCGCCATCAACGGTCCGTCATAGACAACACTCACCGTCATATTGCGGCGGGCGCGACGTTGCAGCGCCACCTGGACAGCCTCGCCAACCTGCATCCCGACACTGTCGGCCTGGCCCATGAAGACATCGGCGCGCTGATCGACCGCGGCGCCGGCGGCAAACAGGTCATAGACGGCAAAATCCGACATTGCGGCGCGCATCATGCGTTCCGCCTCACTGGTGCGGCCCCGATTGGAGCTCATGCCATTGAAAACAATGATGCGGCGCTGGCCATCGCGCTCGGCGGTAGCGGCCAGTCCATAGCCGGCATCCTCGGTATGGCCGGTTTTCAACCCGTCCGCGCCGGCGAAATTACCTAAAAGCGGATTGCGGTTATATTGGCGGATGCCGTTATAGGTGAATTCGCGCTCAGCCCAGATGCTGTAATATTCCGGGTGATCGGCGATCAGGATGCGCGCCAGACGGGCCAGGTCGAGGGCGCTGATATTATGGTCCGGGTCGGGCCAGCCGGTCGAATTGGTGAAATGCGCGCTCATCAGACCGAGTTCATGAGCCCGCGCCGTCATCGCGTCGGCAAAGGCGGCTTCGCTGCCCGAGAGGGCTTCGGCGAGCACGATACAGGCATCGCCGCCGGACTGGATGATAACGCCGCGCAACAAGTCCTCGACGCGCGCCCGGCTGTGCAGTTCCAGGAACATGGTTGAGGAGCCGGAGGCCGCCCCACCGGTGCGCCAGGCATATTCGGAGACCGGCAATTCATCATCCATCGACAGCGTGCCGGCATCGATGGCTTCGAGCACCATCAGAACGGTCATCATCTTGCTCATCGAGGACGGCGCCATCGGCGTCTCGGCATCCTTGGCGAACAGGACCTGTCCGGTCGCAAAATCCATGATCACCGCATGGGTGGCCTCGGTCTCATAATGGTCCTGGGCATGGGCCTGCCCGGCGATGAGGCCCGGCGCCAGGACGGGTGCCAGCATGAGGGCGGCGATAAAGGCGAAACTCGAAATGATTGCGCGCACGTCTGAACGCTCCTGTTGGGAATCGGGGGTTACCGTGACGAAGACGCCATACAAGCGCGGCAAGAGTGTGACGTCCAGCGCTCAGACGTGCGTTGGCCGGCGGCAAACTCAGTTCACGCCGCCAATCGGGCTCAGTTCAGGGACACAATCCGGGCATCGCGCACGCCATAGCGGGCCAAACCCGTGCGCGCCGCATCGGCCGTGGAGCGATCACTCCAGCGTCCGACAAAGACGCGATACAGTGTCTGCCCCCCGGTTTCGACGGCCTGGACCCAGACATCACCGGCCCCGGAAATCCGGCTGGCGAGGCGATTGGCATTGCCCAGATCGGCAAACGCGCCGGCCTGCACCGTCAGCCCTTCATCCGAGGACGGTACCCAGGCCGGTGAAAACGGCGCGTCGCGGGCGACGTCTTCCAGCGCCGGCACGGTCTGGGGACTGCCGATATCGGCCAGTTGATAGCCGGGATCCGGTGCCGTGGCCGCCGGCCAGGCCGGCCCGAGATAGCGCACCCTCACCCGCGCCAGACCATTGCTGCGATAACCCAGCTGGTCCGCGGCGGCGCGGCTGAGATCGATCAGGCGATCATCGACGAAGGGGCCGCGATCATTGATCCGCACCACGACCTGGCGTCCATTCTCCAGATTGGTCACTTCGGCGATCGAGGGGATGGGCAGTGTCGTATGCGCCGCCGTCATCGTGTTCTGGTCGAACACTTCGCCATTGGCAGTCGGCCGGCCATGAAAGGTCGGGCCATACCAGGAGGCAATGCCGACGACATCATAATCATCATCGCGTTGCGGCACGAAGCGCTGACCGCCCACTGTATAGGGGCTGCCCACCTTCTGGTGATCGCTATCGCCGGCAATCAGGGTTGCGGTATCGACCCGGCGCGCCAGCAATACGGGGGAAATCGCGGTCGCCGCCGGCAAGGGCGGCACGGTGGCGGAAAATGTACGTGTCGGCGCCGGGCTTGAAGCACAGCCCGCCAGGATCAGCAAAGCCAGCGCACTGGCGAGGAAAGAATGACGCAAAACGGGACCTACCAAGCTCGGCCAACCCAAAATCACCGTCACAGTATCGCGCAATGATGAAAGGAGCGTAAGCCGCTGCAATGCAGATATTGCGTTTATCCCCCGTTGACCGCTATTGGAGGCGACCGGAGAGGTGGCAGAGTGGTCGATTGCGGCGGTCTTGAAAACCGTTGAGCCGAAAGGTTCCGGGGGTTCGAATCCCTCCCTCTCCGCCATTCCAGTCTGATTTAATGAATAATAACAAAATGATAGACCGTTGGAGCTTCGCCTCACCCTATCGCGCACTCCTGCAAGAGTAGCGGAACGGACAGGGACGAATTTGCCTCTGGCACGGGCAGGCGATGTCAGAAGAATGGGTGCGGGTCCCTTGGCTCACTGGCCCTCCAATGCTGGACTGTGCGCAAGCAATTTTCGTTTGCCACGACCTGCGATCAACTTGCCGCAACTCTGGTTATAATCGCGAAGGTGAGGGAAATGCCCCGCTCAAGCGTAGTCATCCTGTGAGGCCATGGGAGGATCACGCCATGAGTGAACAACCATCACGTCAGGGCCCGCGGCTTGTGCCGCTCGGCCTGACCCTGTCCAGCTTTCTGCTGATCACCTACTTGCTCTGCATCATCTTCGGCTTGATAGCGCCGGGCCAGTTTCATATGCACGAGGCTTGGGCACCGCTTCTGCCAGGCTTCGAGTGGCTGACGCCGCAGGGCGCTTTGTTCGGCGCCATCGGTTCCTATCTCTACGGCTGGTACATCGCCGTCCTGTTCGTCCCGCTCTATCGGCTGTTTCATCGCTGACCAATTGGTCCGGGCGGCTTTCTTCAACCATGATGATCCGCATTGTGCGGCTCGTCGGGTTCGCGCCGCCGGCCGAGATAGAGTTTTTCGAACACAAAAATACCGAGAATTCCCGCTGCCGAAATAGCGATGATCGTCGGGTCACTCATGGCCTTCATGACCAGGAAGGCCCCCAAGGCGACGAGATCAAACAGAATGGCGCTGATCAGCACGGCAGGATTCGCGCCCACATCCTCGCGCAAGCGGCGCAGAACACCCCAGTGGATGATCATGTCCATAACCAGATAGAAAATCGCCCCCATCGAGGCGATGCGGCCAAGATCGAAGAAGGCTGCAAGCGCGCCCGCCGCGACAACGGTGTAAACCAGCGTATGGGTCTGAATATTGCCCGGCATGCCGAAATGCCTGTGCGGGATCAGCTTCATTTCTGTCAGCATGGCGATCATGCGCGAGACCGCGAAAACACTGGCAATCACCCCGGAGGCCGTCGCGATTATGGCAATGGCGACGGTAAACCAGACGCCGGCATCCCCGAAGGCCGGACGGGCGGCTTCAGCCAGGGAGTAATCACGTGCGGCCGCAATCTCGTTGATCGATAGCGTCGATCCAACGGCGAAAGCGACCAGCAGGTAGACGACGACACAGATCGCCAGGGAGATCATGATCGCCCAGCCGACATTTCGCTTCGGGTTTTTCAACTCACCGCCGCTATTGGTGATGGTTGTGAATCCCTTGAAGGCCAGGATGGCCAGGGCAACGCCCGCAAGAAATCCGGTGATTGAGGTCGGGGCCCCATCGCCAATGGTCGCCGGTTGATAATTGAATCCAGCCGCCCAGAGGATCAGCGTGGCGAAGACGAGAATGCCGCCGATCTTGGCAATCGCCGCAAGCTTGGAGAGCCCTCCGATGACCCGATTGCCGGCAATATTGACCAGGAAGGCAAAGACGATCAGTCCCAATGCCAGGACCGGGATCAGCAATTCGGTTCTTCCCACGTCAAACAGGCGCAGCACGTAGGTGGCAAAGGTCCGGGCCACCAGGCTCTCATTGATGATCATCGAGAAGGCCATCAGCATCGCCGCGCCGCCGGTGATCGTTGCCGGTCCGTAGGCCTTGTGCAGGATCATGGCGATCCCTCCGGCCGACGGGTATTTGTTGGACACCTTGATATAGGTATAGGCGCTGAACCCGCTGATCACCGCAGCCAACAGGAAGGCCAGTGGGAAAAGCGGCCCGGAAAGCACTGCGACCTGACCGGTGAGCGCGAATATGCCCGCACCGATCATGACGCCAGTACCCATGGCGACAGCACCCGCGAGGGTCAGGCTGTTCACTTTGTATTGGCTGGACACTTCGGAGCCCTTTTCATCTGGCGGCGCGACGGCGGCAAATGCCGGGCTGATCCGGACGCCGGACAATACAGGAACCCGGCCCCGGAAACCGGAGGTATGGCGGCAATGGGCGCTGCGCCCCGGGCCAGCGGTCTATCGGCCCGGATCGTGAGCAGCGGCGATTGCCACCATGCCGCCATTTGGCTTTCCCGCTAGTGCGGCTGGGAGGTTTCGCCATGCTGGTGACCGGCATCATCCGCGTCGGTGGCGGGTTCGTGCTGATGCATCGCGCTGGCGTCAGCGTGGTGCATGGCGTCGCCCTCCTCGCCATGAGCCGCTTGCATCATGGTATGGCATTGCGACATGCGCTCGGACATGCCCTCCATGCCTGACATGGCCGGCGTATCAGCCGCGGCGTCATTGGCTGCATGGCGTTCCATCATCTCGTGATGCATCGACCGACAATCTTCCATCGTCGGCATGGAGGTGGCCGCTTCCTCGGTCATCGCGCCGTGATCATGCTCCTGAGCCCAGGCGGCACCGCCCGCCACACTCACACTGGCTGAGGCGATCAACGTAATAACGAGTGACTTCATGGTTCTTCTCCTTGGATCAGTTCTGGCTTGCCCCGTCGGGATCGTTTCGGGGGCCGCGCATTCGATGCAAGGATTACGGTCCGGGCCGTCTCAGCCCTCACGCGAGATCTGCGTTTTTAAAGACTTGCGGGCGCGATAGACCCGGACCTCAACGGCTTTCGCTGACATATCCATCACCGCGCCGATTTCCTCGTGAGACATGCCCTCCATGGCCGAGAGCAGCAAGGGCGTTCGAAGCCCCTCGGGAAGGGCCCGGATCAGGCGCTCGACCTGTGAAAGCTCCTCGCGGTCCGCGACTTCGCGTTCCGGATCCGGTGCCGGTGAGGCCATGCGGTCGTATTGATCATCAACGCCCACCCAGCGCAGGGCAGTGCGGCGGCGATGGTGATCGCGCGCCTTGTTGCGGGCAATGACGAAAGCCCAGGCCAGAAAAGGGCGGCCGGTATCATACCGGTCCAGCGAGCGGAACAGCGCCACGAAGGTCTCCTGGGCGATATCGGAGGCATCTGCCCGGTTGCTGACTTGATGCGAAAGGAAGCGAAAAATTGCGTCCTGATGCCGGCGGATCAACTGGCCAAAGGCCGCATTGTCACCGGATCGGGCGCGGTCCGCCAGATCCGCATCGGACAAGGCAGGCCCATTGCCACTCTCAGTTTTCGACATCGAGCACTCGCGCGAGATGTCTGTCGAACTCGACGCGTTGGTCGGGGGCGAGCTCGGCGCGCATGGCCAGGATGTGGCTCAGTGTCTCAAGCTGCAAATCGCCCATCGCCCGATGAATATTCGCCGCTGCGCGTGTCACGTCTTCCGAGAGCGCCTGGTCGCGCAGCAATGCCACGGCCAGAGCCTGGCGCGCACTGCTCATCCGCGCCTCGTCATTGGAACGTTGAACGGAAAACTCCCGCTCCAGCATGGCGATTGCCACTTCCTGCTGTTGCGAAAGGACGAGGTCTTCATGAACGAGATTGTGAAAACTCGCCTCATCGGCAGCTCCGCCCCCAAGAAAAGTGAGCCCCAGCCAAACGCCGAGAAACCCGCCAATCAACCCCAAAGCCGTTGCGACAAGACCGGTGCGAACCATCAGTGCCGAGCCTCCTGGGAATCCATTTTCGAAGCAAGCAGATAGGATGAGTTCGCGCGGAACACGTCCAACTCATCATGGGATTGCGGAGTCGACATCGCCGCCCCCGAAATGCCGCCAATCACCAAAGCGAGAGCTGCCGGCGCTGCCCGCCAGGCGATGGCGGGTGCCAGTTTGTGCCAGATGGCCATCATACGCTCCGGCCAGTTGGCACTCTGCCGGATTTTGCGCCAGACACTGGATTCGAACGCGTCCGGTTGCGGCAAGGTGGCCCGGCCTTTCAGTTCCCGAAGGCGCCGGTCAAGCTCGTTATCGTCCATGAATACGCCCTCTCCTCAAGATGTGTGCAAATGCCGGATGCGCCAGCCGGCAGCGGTCCGGGACAGTATCGCAGTTCCGTGTCCGTCGCGCGTGCGGTCTTCGCCGCGAACCGTGTATTCCATGCGGATATCGAAGGTTGCGACCGCCATGTCGTGATCAACCCGAACCGAATACCCTGACCAGTCGTAAACCTGAAAGTTGACATCCTCCGAGGCAAATTCCGGCGCCAGGTGATGGTCGCGATAACTTGCCCAGCCAATATCCTCTCCTGCCCCTTCAAATATCGTGAAATCATCCCCGTCGGCGAGAACCCAGGGCTCTGCAGCACTGGCATCCTCGGCCGCCAGCGCGGTCGAATAAGACTCCAGTACCGCGCTGACATCCGCAGGTTCATCAGCCGAAGCGAAGTCTGCGCCGAACAGGACGACCGCACCGGCCGCCATCATTTTATAGGTGTTCATGATCACATCTCCATCAAATGGGTAACGCCGCCATGCGCCAGCGAACCGCCAAGAAAGCCGTTGATTGCCACCGCTGCGGCAGCCGTAAACAAGCTCAAATTCAACACGAGGGCGGAACCGCTACTCGAGCTCTTCCGATGCCATTCGACTGCAGCTACGACGCCGAACAGTCCCAATGTCAGGGATGAGCCGATCCAGCGATGCGCCAGCATGATACCGGCCTCGTCGCTCGCCATCGGCCCGGCATGTGCCCAGCCCAGCAGGCCCGCCGCAAGGCCACCAACCGCGCCTGCCCAGACCAGAAACCGGACTGTGTCTGCATTGGAAACCCGCATGCCGGCCAGATTGAACGCCTGAGCCAAAGCGGCGGCCAGAATCAAGGCGATCGGGAAATGCACCAGAAGCGGATGATATACGCCCAGCCCTTCTATGGCCTTTTCCAAAGGCGTGTTCGCACCATTATCACCCCAGTGACTGTGTCCGCCCTCCGCGCCATGGCCGTCCGGCGCCTCGGCTCCAGGCTCATGCTGTGCGGCTTCGTTGTGGTGGGGCACCGCAGCGACCGGGCCGTGCTGGTGCGCAGCAGCGGCGTCGTGATCGTGAGGCAGGGTCTCGTCAGGGAGGAACGCATCGCTCGCCGCTCCGGACACTTGTTGATCTGTCGTGGCTGTTTCTGTGACGGCAGCCGGCTGATCGGCGGCGACCGGCGCGGCGGTGTGTTCCTCAGGTGGATGTGCCAGGGCCGATGGATTGGCAACCAGCGCCAGGCACACTGCGGCAAGGCCCAACATCAATATACGCGACACCATCATGCTCCATTCCCTTAACAGCTGTCGTGGCGGTTACGCGCTGTTTTGACGCACCCCTCAGATTTCAGGCGGCAGGAGCCAGACCGCCAGTTCAGACTAGCCCAGCGATGGTCGCGGTCCGGCAAAAAAAAACGGACGCGAAGCGTCCGTCAGATTAGTCGTTACCGGCACCGCCGGGGCGGTCGAGGTCAGTCGTCGTTCGGGCCCGCCGAAGTACTGTCCTCATACGGTTCCGAGCTCATCATCAGGAAGGCCTTGATATCTTCGGCAACGTCGCCGGGAATATTCGCCCGCACCCGCATGTGATTGACCGTCATGTCCCAATCCTCAGGGCTGAGCTCTGTCGGGGAGCGCATATTGTGACACCGAGCGCAGGTGTCGACCCAGGCCTCGGCGCCGCGACCGATCTGGTCGGCCAACGCATCTTCGGCCGCCCGGGCTTGTGCGGCGGGGTCCGGAGCTGGCTGCGCCAGGGCGACGGACGGGCAGCCGGCTGCCAGGACGACGCTCATAATAAACAGTGTTCTGAACATTTTCTTCTCCATCTCTAAAAGCCGTAGGCGACCTGGAAAATCAACCGGGTCTCTTCTGTCACTTCATCCGGAGCGCGGGCTGTGAATTCGCGCCGCTGGAACACGGTTTTCGCGACCAGGCTCGGTGTCATCCAGTAATTGACGCCGACATCCCAGCGATTCTCGGCACTGTGCTCGGCGAGTTCGTGATTGCCGGTGATGTCGTACTCGCCATACCGCAGTGTTGGCTCGACATTTGCCAAAGCTGGGAGCTCCGGCGTTCCAGACAGGCGATAGGCCAACTGGACATACCAGGCTGTACTTTCCAGGGTCGGGAACTCCTCAACATCGACGGCATGTTCGACGGCGGTGTTGATGGGATCCCGGTTGCTGCGGATATATTCGCCGCGAATGTCCCAGGCCCCGCCGGTATAGGCGAAATCGGTTCCCCACTGGAACAGATCAGCTTCGGTCGGCTCGATCAGGCCCGGCCCGGTTTCCGCTTCCAGTCCAACCACTTTGGCTGTCAGGAATGATGCGCCGAGCTCGAGATCGGGGATGACCAACAGGCCGAACCGGCCGGAGATGGCCTTGTTATCATTATCGTCGCCATCGAAAGCCTCGAGTTCGGTATCGCCTTCTTCGCCGACACGCGGACCATTGCCCAGTGCGATGGCATAGGTGAAGGTTCCGGGGTCCAGATCGAACCCGCCGCGCACCTGGATACCGGTTTCCGAAACTGGCTGCAGGCCGCCGTGACCGAAGCCGGCCGGCGTGTCAGCCATCCGGTTGATCCATGACGGATGAAGACGCTCGAAAAACTGACCGAATGGGCTGAGAAAACGCCCGACGACAATCACGGCATTCGGGTGGGCGAAGAAGTCGGCCTGCGCGTATTCCAGTGCCACCTCTGTCCCCCCATCGGCGTTCTCAATCTCCAGCTCAGCCTCGAACAATACCAGATCCTGATACTGGAACTGGAAGATCGGGGTGAACTTCATGGAGGTGAATTCCGACGATGTGGTCATCCCGTTGTCGAGATAGACGAAGCTTGCGTCCGCGAAACCGGTGACGCGCCAGCTGATATCCGGCGCGCTTTGAGCGAGAGCCGGTGCGGTCCCCGCGAGAACCAGGCAACCGGCTGCAGCTGTTGTCATAAGCTTTGCCAGAAGGCCGGGCCTCTTTGTCGTTAGGCAAGTCATGTAGAACCCCTTTCGATTTATTCGAGCTTGGCGTGCAATCACCATTTGAGGGTGAATAGCCGCGCAGATCAGTTGTTCTCGCTTTCGGTGACGAGTACCCCCATCCGGCGTCGGGCGAGGCCAGGATGCCGGATCGCCGCGGCGGCGGCACCATTGACCGATGTGCCGTCACCGACCTCGATCAGTGCAACCATGCCGGCGGCGTAGTGGGGTGCGCACCGGATGCCATAGACGCCAGCCTGATCGAAGGTCGCAGTGACAGGTTGGTTCATCGCGCCGGTGAACGCAGCCGCGCCGTCGGGCAGCATGCCGGGAATAGTCTCGGCATTGTGGCTGGGATTGGTCGGAAGGAATGTTACCGTATCGCCCGGAGCGACCTGGAGATAAGCGGGCTCGAACACCATCGGACCATCAGTGCCGCGATTGAGCATTTGAATCTGGTGGTCTTCGGCCACGGCGGCGCCGGTCGTCAGCAATCCGACAACCATCGCTGAAAGAAATAGATGTTTCATGGGTATCCCCTACAACAACCCCAAGAAGTTTGAGGTTTCTACAAGAGATACGCACCACACCAACTGGGCCCCTCGCGCTTTGAGCGCGGCAGGGTGTCGCACGCGTGGCGGCATCGACCACGCTACCCTGGATATCGGTGTGACCCAATAATTGGTGGGAGCCGAATAAGTGGTTGCCGACACCTGTTCCCACAGCCAAGCACTGACAAAATCATTTGATTTAATAATCCTGCCGCACCCCTCCCTGAGCCCCAGCCAGTCCGGTCGGCTGCCGACATGCTTCACGGCGGGGCCACTGACCCCGCCCTGCCAGCGCCCATCTCAATGAAGCGGCGCGCCAGTGGCGGTCCCGACCAGGCGCCGCGACCGGACCCCACTGCCTTTCCACGCCGAATTCACCCTGCACTCCCGGCTGGATGCCGTTTCTGCTGTGCGCCCAGCGCCAGCCTCTGCCAGATCAAGAATGCCGCCGGGATCACCAGCAAGGTCAACACGGTCGCGCTGATCATGCCACCAACCATCGGCGCTGCGATTCGGCGCATCACTTCCGAACCGGTGCCGCTGCCGAGCATGATCGGCAACAAGCCGGCGATGATCACCGCAACCGTCATCATGATCGGGCGGACGCGCAGTAGGGCGCCCTCGATCACCGCCGCAGTCAGATCGTCCGGGCGCAACTCACGGCCCTCATCCGCGGCAAATTTTCGACGGTCAGCCAGCGCGTGCTCAAGATAAAGGATCATCAGCACGCCAATTTCCACCGACACCCCGGCCAGGGCAATAAAGCCCACCCCGACAGCCACCGACATGTTGTAGCCGAGCAGGTCGAGCAGCCAGATGCCACCGACCAGGGCGAGCGGTAGCGTGCCGATGATCAGCAGAACCGGGATCAGGCGGCGGAAATTGAGGAAGAGCAACAGCACGATGATGACCAGGGTCACCGGCACCACCACGGCCAGCTTCGCCTTGGCCCGCTCCATGAACTCATACTGTCCCGACCAGCGGATCGAATAACCCGGCGGTAAATCGAGCTGATCCGACAGCGTGCGTTGGGCTTCGGCGACATAAGTGCCGATATCGACTCCGGCAATATCGACATAGACCCAGCCATTCAGCCGCGCATTCTCGCTGCGGATGACACCGGGCCCGGCACCAATCGAAATATCGGCGATACGCCCGAGCGGAATCTGGGCCCCGCCCGGCGTGATCACCGGCAGGGATCTGAGTTGATCCGGCGAACCGCGATAATCGCTCGGATAGCGGATATTGACCGGATAACGCTCCTGTCCCTCGACGCTCTCGGTCACCGTCATACCGCCAATCGCGGTGCGAATGACATCATGGACATCGGCGACATTGAGGCCAAAGCGGGCGGCCTCGAGGCGGTCGAGATCAATGTCAACAAAGCGTCCACCAGTGACCCGTTCGGCATAGACCGAAGCGGTACCGGGAACGCCCGCGATAATGTCCTCGATCTCCTGTCCGATCTCGGCGATGACCGCCAGGTCAGGCCCGGCGATCTTGATGCCGACGGGCGTTTTGATTCCGGTTGCCAGCATGTCGATACGCGCCCGGATCGGCATCACCCAGGCATTCGTCAGGCTGGGGATGTCCACCAGATCATTCAGTTGGGCGCGGATATCATCCATCGTTACGCCCGGGCGCCATTCCTCGCGCGGCCGCAATTGGATCGTACTTTCGATCATCGACATCGGTGCCGGATCGGTGGCGGTGTCGGCGCGGCCGGCCTTGCCGTAAACAGTCAGCACCTCGGGGACCGTCATGATCAGGCTATTGGTTTGCTGCAACAGCTCGGCCATCCGGCCCGCCGAGGCGGCCGGATAGGCACTGGGCATGTATAGAATATCGCCCTCATCGAGATCCGGCATGAACTCGCTGCCCATGCGTGAGAGCGGCACCGCTGAGCTGGCCAGAACCAGCACAGCCAGCCCGATCATCGCCCAGGGACGGACCATCACCAGATTGATGAAGGGCCGATAGCCGGCGATCAAGATCCGGTTGACCGGATTCTTGTGCTCCGGCGTGATCTTGCCGCGAATAAAAATGCCCATCAGCACCGGCACCAGCGTCACAGACAGACCCGCTGCTGCTGCCATCGCATAGGTCTTGGTAAAGGCGAGCGGGTGGAATAGCCGGCCCTCCTGGGCTTCCAAGGCAAAGATCGGCACGAAGCTGAAGGTGATGATCAAGAGCGAGAAGAATAGCGCCGGTCCGACTTCGGACGCGGCATCGCCGACAATGCGCCAGCGGTTTTCGGGCGTCAGCGGTTCTCGTTCGATATGCTTGTGCAGGTTTTCGATCATCACGATGGCCGCATCGACCATCGCCCCGACCGCAATCGCGATCCCTCCGAGCGACATGATATTGGCGTTGATGCCCTGCGCGTTCATCACAACAAAAGCTGCCAATACGCCCAAGGGCAGGCTGAACACGATCACCAGCGAGGAGCGGATGTGAAACAGGAAAATCACGCACACCAGCGCAACGACGATAAATTCCTCGATCAGTTTTTCGCTCAGGGATTCAACGGCGCGGTCAATCAGGCCAGCCCGGTTATAGGTCGTCACGATCTCGACGCCGTCAGGCAGTGAGCCGCGCAATTCATCGAGCCGGTGCTCGACCCGCTCGATGGTCGCCTGGGCATTCTCGCCATAGCGCATGATGATGACGGCCCCGACCGCTTCGCCTTCACCGTTCAACTCGCCAAGCCCGCGGCGCAATTCCGGCCCGAGCCGGATATCGGCTACGTCCGAGAGCAGGATCGGCGTGCCGGCCTCGCTGAGGCCAAGTGGGATGTTTTCGAGATCCTCAACGCCTTGGATATAGCCCGAGGCGCGTACCATATATTCGGCTTCGGCCATTTCGATGACGCGGCCGCCGCTCTCCTGATTGCCGCGCTGGATCGCCGTCCGCAGATGCGAGAGCGGAATGCCATAGGCGCGCAGGCGATCGGGGTCGGCCACCACCTGATATTGCCGCACCATGCCGCCAATGGAGGCGACTTCCGAGACACCCTCAATGGTCTGCAATTCGAACTTCAGGAACCAGTCCTGGATCGAGCGCAATTGCGCCAGATCATGTTGCCCCGTTCGATCCACCAGCGCATACTGGTAGATCCAGCCAACCCCGGTCGCATCTGGACCCAACTCCGGTGAGGCGCTCGCGGGCAGGCGCGGCGCGACCTGGCTGAGATATTCCAGGACGCGCGAACGGGCCCAGTAGAGATCCGTCCCGTCCTCGAAGATTATGTAGACATAGCTGTCATTGAAAAAGGAATAGCCCCGGACCGTCACCGCGCCCGGCACAGCCAGCATCGCGGTGGTGAGCGGATAGGTGACCTGGTCTTCCACGACTTGCGGTGATTGTCCGGGATAGGTGGTCTTGATGATGACCTGGACGTCGGACAGGTCGGGAATGGCGTCCAGCGGCGTGCGCGACAGGGAATATGTGCCGTAGCCGGCCAGCAAGACGGCGAGGATGAGGACGATCACGCGGTTGGTGATAGACCATCGGATGAGGGCCGCGATCATGGCTGCTCTCCATCAGTCGCAGCTGGCGTCTCGATAGAGCCAACCCGCCAGTCCGCCTCCCCGGCGTCCACCAGTGTAAATTCGACGCTCGCGCCGGGTTCGATGCCCGACAGGTCGACGCCTGACACAGCGTTGAACATCGTCGTGCCGGCGGCGCGTGCGAGTTCTGGAATGGCCGGGTGTTCGATTTCGATCATGCCATGGCCGGCCATGAGCGATAGGACGGTTCCGCTGGTGCGAATATCCATCGGCACGTCATCGCCCGGTGGTACCGGTTCATGGATTACCGCGCCTGGAGGGCTCATGCGGAGCATTGCGCCCTGAATACTGGCTTCGGAATCTAGCAGAAACTGGCTCGACACGACGACCCGCTCACCGGCGGCGAGGCCGGAAATCACTTCCACCATGCCGCCGGATTCGGCGCCGGTGACGATGCTGGCGGGACGAAAACGCCCGTCCCCCTCTGCCAGTATCACCCGTTCTGAACGACCGGTCCGGATGACCGCCTCGAGCGGGATTTGCAGCACATCGGTGCGCCGCTCGGTCTCGATTGCGACATTGAGATACATGTCGGGTCGCAAGGCGCCGTCGGCATTGTCCAGCCGGATCCGCACCGGCACGGAGCGGGTTTGCGGATTGACGGTCGGGTAGACATATTCCACTTCACCGGCCCATTGCCGGCCTGGCAGGGAGCGCGTCTCCAACCGGGCGTGGTCACCTGTCTGGACGCGCTGTGCATCGTCCTCAAACACATCGGCAATTACCCAGACCGTCCCCAGATCACTGATCGTCATCAACTGGCCGCCGGGGCGGACGAAGGCGCCATTGCGGACGCCGATCGCGATGACGGTGCCGTCCTGCGGCGCCCGAATGGCCACGGTGCGACCGGCACTGCCGCGCCGTCCCAATTGGGCGATCTGGTCGGCATCCATGCCCAGCGCAACAAGGCGTGATCGCGCTGCCTGCAGCAGGGATTCCCGCCCGATCTGAACCGCCTGGAGATATTCGGACTGGGCCGTGGCGATGGCCGGGGCGTAGAGTTCCAGCACCACTTGCCCCCGGGTCACGCGATCGCCGATCGCCGAGACGGGCAGGTGCTCGATCCAGCCCTCGGCACGGACATCAAGCATCGATGTCAGACCATCGACGGGTCTGACATAACCGACCGTGGACAGGGTCCGGTGGAAGCGGCCGCGAATGACGACATCCGTCCGCACGCCGATATTATTCGCGACAGAGGGGTTGATGCGGATGGCACCGTCGTCGGAGGCCGTATCATCGCTCTGATAAACCGGGACCAGATCCATCCCCATTGGCGATTTGCCCGGGTTATCGCTGCGAAAACTCGGATCCATAGGCGCGGCCCAGTAGAGCACGCGCGGTTCATCCGCAGCATCCGGCTGCCCGGAGCCGAGCACAGCCATCAGGCCGGCGCCGGCGATGAGACCCACAAGCAGCAGGCCCAGTGCGGTGACGAGGTTTCGCGTATTCATGACGGATCTCCGACGAGAAACATGAGCCGGGCCTGGATTTTCAGGCGATCGACCTGGGTTAGGTAAAGGGCAAGTTCGTTATCGAGCAGTGCCAGTTCGGCGCGGACCAGTTCGGCAAAATCAGCCCGCTCATTGCCATAGGCGAGCAGGACGGCTTCCTCCGTCTCGCGCGAACGCGGCAGCACCTCCGTCCGGTAGAGCGCGGCATGCTCGGTCAATTGCCGCAAGCTTGCATCGCTGGCGACCAGTTCGCGGCTCAGATCCAGCAGGGCCGCATCGCGGTTGAACACCTCCGCCTCGCGCAGGCTGCGGGCTGCTGCGACGCCGGCATCCTGACCGCTATGGCCGAACAGCGGCATTTCCACTCCGACGCCGACCGAGGCCAGATCGGAGCGGCTGTCGCGCAGGCCGTAGCCGGCTTCCAGCGAAAACCCGGGCCGGTAGCGCTGCTGTGCCAGTTCGACTCCGCGATCGCGAGCCGAAATCCGTGCGTCCAGGATGGCGATGGCCGGATGGCGGACCAATTGCGCTCGCATCGCATCGAGCACTCCCGGCGGCGGCAGAACCGGCCATTGCGGCGTCAAGGCACGCGTCGCGGCCTGGTCGCCGATATAGCGTCCGAGATCGGCCCGTGCGACCGCGCGATTGCGCTCGATCTCTACCAGGCGCGTTGTCAGCACCCGGGTTTCCAGATCGATCCGGATAACATCATGGCTGTTGCGGTCTCCGGCGGCAAAACTGGCTGAGGCGATCTCGCCCAGCTGTTCGAGCGCAGTCCGACGTTCGGCGATCAAGCTTGCAGCCCGCTCCCAGTAATAGAGTTCCAGCCAAGCTTCACGGACGTTCAAACGGATGCGTCGGGCTTCCAGCGCTCCGGCGGCGCGAGCCGAACGCGCTTCCCACTCGCGAATTTCGCGTGACAGGCGTTGGGTGTCACCGCGTGGGAACATCTGACGAATGCTGACCTGCGCCTGGGTCATGCCCTCACGATTGCGATCAAAATCGCTCAAGCGAACGCCCGCCAACCCGACTCGCAGCATTGGATCGGGCAGCGCCGCATCGGCGATACCCTGACTGTCGAGCGCTTCGGCGCGGGCCCGCCAGACCTCGACCGAGGGCTCTTCGGCCTCGCTGGCGAGCAGCACAGCTTCGGGCAGTGACAGGGGGTAGTCCTGGGCCTGGGCAAGACCGGCGACGCCGAATACAAGCGCCGTCATGGCCAGACGGACCATCGCGGTATGGAACATCAATGTCTCCAATTCACTGAAACAAGCACGAAAATCCGCGTAGAGCGGGGGCTGTCATCAGACTTTTGGAGGGTGTTTGGGTATGGGAAGGGCAAAATTGCGTGGACGGCTGGACGTTATCTGACCGCGCGTCTCGAGGCCCGGTTCCGGCGTGGTCAGGTGAAACCCGTCCAGTGTCCCGGCCGCCGTTGAGCTTGCTGTCATCGAACAGTCCGGCGAGGAGCAGTCGCGGTCACTGCCGCAGGCCAGATCCATCTGCATACAGTCGGTTGGCATCAGCGCGTTCATCTCGGCATCGTGCGGACAGCATGCCTGCATGGCGATTGAGGCATCGATGCCCGGTGCTGCCAGCGAGGGACCAGCCAGCATCGCCCAAGTCACAGCCAGCGCGGCAAAAAGAGCCAAGAAACCCCTCGCCCAGCCGCCTTGCCTGTGTTGCCGTCCGAGCATGCCTGTCCCGCCTCACATGACCTCTTCAACGAGGCCGTCTATCGAGAATACGCATTCAGTGTCCGTAACCCTCAGTCTTTGGCAATCCGGCGAAAGGTCACAGGCCTTGGACCGGTCTCCGGAAACCGGGCAATCATGCTCTCGGGAAACCGACCCACAAGCCCCCGTCCAGCTAGCCGACGAATAATTCCAGGGAATACTCTCAGGCGGCTCCATCCCGTTCTGCAGCGGCCTGCGGGCACGCAATCAAACGGACCGGTGCTCGCTCCGGAGACGGGTTGGATATTGCAAACCCCATTCGGTGCTGAGGGATTGACCGACCGGCCGCGTAATCCGGGGAATATCCCGAGGGGCGAACCGATTCCAGCACTGAAAACCATCGGCCAGGCCTATTCAGGCCGTGACAACCGACTGACGCCCCTGCGCCTCGTCCTGGCAGCGGCGGTGCTGGTCGAGCACGCCATCATCGTCACCCATGGGCCCGAATTGCCGCCACCATTGATGATCAATGGCTGGTCGCTCAGTTATACTGCGGTGAATGCGTTCTTCATCCTCAGCGGCTTCTTGATCGCAGACAGTCTGGAACACCGGGCCAATGTGTTCACCTACGTGGCGTCGCGGGCACTGCGGATTCTGCCCGCCCTGGTCCTGCTCTCACTGGCAGCGGTCCTGATCATCGGTCCGGTGGTGACCAGCCTGGATGCGGCAGAGTATTGGACGCGCCCACAAACCTGGCTCTATCCGGTGCAGGTACTGGGCTTCCTGGATACGTCGCAAGGCCCGGCAGGAATTTATGCGGACCTGCCGCGCGCCGGCGAGTTTTCCGCCACGTTGTGGACCTTGCGCTATGAGGTGATTGCCTATGTCGCGGCCGCCGCGGTGTTCTTCTCCCCCATCCCGTGGGGGCGATGGTCGCATCTGGTTCTGTTCGCCCTCACCTCGGTGGCATTTCTGGGCCTCGCCCTGCTCTGGGTGGAGGCGCCGCCTCTGATCATGAGCGCAGCGCGCCTGTCCACCGCCTTCACGCTGGGAATGGTGGTTCACGGCTGGCGCGACCGCCTGCCCCTCGCTCCGCTGATCGCGGCAGTCGCGCTTCCCCTCTGGCTTCTTTCCGGAGACGCGCCGTGGGCCGAGCATGTCATGAATGTGATGATTGCATCGGCACTATTCTGGATCGCCTTCGCCCGCCTGGGCGGATTGCCGACAGCATCGCGCATCCCCGACTGGTCCTATGGCATCTATATCTGGCATTACCCCATCATGCAGACCCTGCTCTTCTTTCACCCGTCTGCTTCCCCCCTGCTGGTAGGTGTGGTTGCTGTGCCCGTTACGACGGCCGTCGCCGCTGCGTCCTGGTACTGGGTCGAAAAACCCAGCCTCGGACACAAGGCAGCGTTCGGCCGCTGGTTGCAATCGGTCTGGGGTCGACGCAGAACTTCAGCAACAGACATTGGGGGGCGTAAAGATGATCAATCGTAGACAGGCACTTGTGGGCGGATTCGCGATTGCGGGCGGCAGCGTCTTCATGACCGGCGCCGCGCAGGCTGAACGGTCAATCGTGGTTTACAAATCACCCACCTGCGGCTGCTGCAATGCCTGGGTCACCCATCTGCGCGAAAGCGGACTGGACGTTGAAACGCGCGAATTGAACGATATGGCGATGATCAAGCAGCGTCTCGGCGTGCCGGACGAGTTATGGTCATGCCACACAGCGATCATCGAATTCTACGTCATCGAAGGCCATGTTCCCGCGGCTGAGATCGAGCGCCTGGTCGCAGAACGGCCAGCGATCCGGGGCCTGGCGGTGCCCGGCATGCCGGCCGGATCGCCGGGGATGGAGATGTCTGGCAATTCGCAGCCCTATACTGTTCACACTTTCAGTGATGCCGGCACATCGGCCTTCGCCCACTACGACTAACGCCAATTCTGGATCCAGTTTCGACGGGGATATCGACATGAGTGCCAAACAAAAACCTTCAAGCCAAATCCGCTGGAGCTGGCTGGCCGCGTCGCTTGTAGCAGGCGCACTGATCACAACACCTTCGCTGGCGCACAAGACCTTCCTGGCGCCGGATCGCTATGTCTGGGCGGTCGGCGACACCGTCGAGATCGCGCTCACCAGTGGCTTGGCCTTCCCGGATATCGAATCCGGTCCCGCGCTAGACCGCATCGCCTTCACCTCGATTATGCTCGATAATCAGCCCGTGTCGGACATCGAATATGAAGCGGGTGAGACGTTTCTCAATGTAAGCTTTCAGGCACAGACGCCGGGGCTGGCGGTGATCGCGATGAGCACGCTGCCGCGGTTTGGCGAGATCGCCCCGGATGATGCCAGTGCCTATCTCGAGGAAATTGAAGCCGATGCGGCCACACATCAAGCCTTCGAAGCCCTTCCCGGCACGCCGGTCCTCAACCGGAGCTACATCAAGCACACCAAGACATTCATCTGTGTCCAGACGTGTGAGACCGGTCAGGAATCGAGTTTCACACCTATCGGCCAGACTCTGGAATTCGTAGCGGTCGCCGCACGCACGCGGACGTTTCAACTCCTGCGCGATGGCGATCTGGTCGCCGGTCACCGGGTGATGATCTATTCCCATAACGGCTCGCACCAGGAAGCGATTTCAGACGAGGATGGCTTGGTCACAATCGACTCTGCGATAGCCGGCATTAGCTTGCTTTCGGCGATCTGGATCACGCTCCCCGATCAGGCCGATGGTGTCTATCATAGCGATCAGGCCACGCTGACGGTCGATCTCGCCATTCACTAGAGCCGCGACCGCGAGGCAGCACCCGCCGTTAAACGCGCCAATGGCCCCCGTCCATGGGTTGGACGCCTGCATGCGTGGAGCAGGAAATGTCGTGGGCGTTGGCCAGCCCGATCGCCTCCACGTCATCCCGGGCCAAATCGTAAACTTGTGGCTGTCACCCTTGGGTGTTGAGAATGCATCGAGGCGCTCATTCATCCCCTACGGACAGCAGACAGCGTGAACCGGAGTTATTCATGAACACATCAAGCGTTTCGCCGCGGGCGGCCCGCCGGGGCATGAGCCTGTTATGGGTCATCGCATTATTGGTGCTGATGGCCGGCGACGCTCTGGCGCACGGGGTCACGGAAGGGGATAAGGGCTATATTCAGGAAATTACAGGTGTTCACCTGATTTCCTTTCTCTATCTCGGTGCCAAGCACATGGTCACCGGCTACGACCACATCCTGTTTCTGTTCGGGGTCGTTTTCTTCCTCTATCGCCTCAAGCATGTCGGCATTTATGTCAGCCTGTTTGCGCTGGGCCATTCAACGACCATGCTGGCCGGCGTGTTCTTCAATATCGGGCTCAATGCTTATCTGATCGATGCGATCATCGGGCTCTCCGTTGTCTACAAGGCGCTGGACAATATCGGGGCCTTCCAGCGCTGGTTTGGTGTCCAGCCCTCGACCAAGGCTGCGACCCTGATTTTCGGGCTGTTCCACGGCTTCGGTCTTTCGACCAAACTGCTCGACTATGACATCGCGCCCGACGGTCTGTTTCCCAATCTCCTCGCCTTCAATGTCGGCGTGGAAATTGGCCAGTTTCTCGCACTCGCGATCATCCTGATCGCCATGGGTTTCTGGAGACGGACCCCCAGTTTCGGGCAACACGCCTACGCCGCCAACGTCGTGCTGATGTGCGCCGGTTTCATTCTCATTGGCTATCAGCTCACCGGCTATCTGATCGCCTGATCGGGCTTCAAGGAGATTTTTCATGTTCAATTCCCAACTCCCCGCACGCGAGGATCTTCCCTCGACCGCAAGCCTGCTCAAGTCGACGGCTATTGCCCTGGGTGCCGCTGGCGTCCTTCTGGTGACGGTTGTCCTGCCGGCTGAATACGGCATCGACCCGACCCGGGTCGGCGCAATGCTCGGCCTGACGGCGATGGGCGAGATCAAGATGCAGCTGGCCGAAGAGGCGGCCGCCGATCGACAAATAGCCGCCGAAACCGGTCCGGCGGATGTTCCCGCCAACAATAGTGATGCGGCGATTGTGCCATCGGCCGAAAGTCATCAGGCGATACCGGAAGCGGCTGCGGAACCTGTGGCCGTGGTCTGGCGCGACACGATTTCAATCTCGCTGGAGCCAGGCGGTTCAACGGAAGTAAAACTGACGATGCTGGCTGGAGACGTAGCCGGGTATGAATGGACGACGGACCAGGCCGGGCTGAATTCCGACCTGCATGGTGACGGTCCATCGGATCAATTCATCAGCTATCGTCAGGGCCGCAATGAAGGCAGTGACGCCGGCGAGTTTGTCGCAGAATTCGACGGCGTGCATGGCTGGTTTTGGCGTAACCGCTCGGAGGTTGCCGTTACCGTCACGCTGAATACGCGTGGGGAATACACGGCCTTCAACCGCCTGTTCTAGAGCCGGACAGGCTGGCACCCTGTGTGGACGTTTCTCCTCGGAGGCATGCTATGGCGTGGATGATCCTCAAGTCTCTGATTTCCGGCATTCTGGTGACCTTGGTCTCGGAAGCCGGAAAGAGAAACGCCGCGATGGGGGCGATGGTGGCGTCGCTGCCGCTGGTGTCGGTATTGGGCATGATCTGGCTCTGGCAAGAGACCCGTGATGTCACCCGCCTTGCCGATCACGCGGAAGCAACCTTCTGGTTCGTCCTGCCATCGCTGCCGATGTTCCTGATCATCCCGGCACTGCTACGCCGCGGAATACCCTTCTGGCCATCCCTGGTGGCAGGATGCCTGGTGACGGTCGGACTGTACGTGCTGATCGTTGGCATCGCTCCAAGACTTGGGGTTCGGTTGCCGATTTGAGACCTGGCGGGTGGTCGGGGGCAAATCTCTGAACGGCCGTGGGCCAAGTTTCGACCCGCTCGGCCTACATCCACCCGGTTGGCACATCGGCAATCGTGAGGGTGACGACGAGATCGGGGTTGTCAGAAGCACGTCGCCTTGAGCTTGGCGGCGCGGTTTCTCGGCCTCCCTCGGGGTGTAATCTGTTCAAATATTTCAAGACTTCGCCCGGGATCAATCGCCTTGTCGTGTTGATGAGAAAACGGGGGCACTCGCCATTTTTCAAACTCGACGGTCGAAGTCAGAGACCGTGGCATTCCTCTGACAGCACCTGGGGGCCTCCCCAACCCACCTCACGCATTCTTGACCAGTCGGCAGGCCGCTTCGGCTTGCGCCGCGCGCCTCCCTCCGCAATGTTTTGCCGGTCAGGGAAAGGGAGCACCCCATTTCCAACCGATCGGGCCAAGGGGGATACAGCCATGATGATCGCAGGACCGAAATTGATTCAGGAGCGTGCGGCCGGCGTCGGACTGGCGCTTGCGGCGGTGATTTTGCTCGCGCAACCCGCCCTCGCCCAGGCCGCGCCTGACGCGCAAAGCGCTACTGAAACCGTCCTGCCCGGCGACAGGCTGGCCTGGATGATTGGCCGCTGGCGCGGCGATGGCTGGATGATTGATGCGACGCGGCAAAGGGAGACTTTCGACATTTTCGAGGAAATTCGGGTCGGATCGCACGGCGAAGCCGTCATCCTGTTCGGCGAGGGCTTCAGCCCGGCCGGATCCGGACGCAGCGGAACATCTACTCATAATGCGACCGGCATGATCACCCGCAAGGGCGATGGCTATGAAATGCGCAGCGTCACCTCGCAGGGCCACCAGCAGGACGCGGCGATGACGATCAGCGATGACGGTTTTGCCTGGTCGGTCTCGCTGGGCCCGCACGGCCGGCTCGACTATGAGGCCCGCCATGTTGACGGTGTCTGGGAAGAAACCGGCGCCTATTGCCCGCCCACGGGTGAGTGCCAGCAAAATTTCTACATGCGCCTGACCCGCGCCGATTAGGCAGGCTGACGACAGCTCGATCGATGCTGGCGCGATGGAGGCGAAGGCTGCGTATCGCCTCCCCTCCACACCCCGTCCCTTGTGAGGCATCCGCCGGGCCGGTATAGCCAAACCGGTCAAACAAAGTTCGGCGATTCCGCTGGCTGGGACATCCGGGGGGATTCATGCGCGCTTCTATTTTCGGTCTGGTTTTGTGTGGGCTTGTCGGCACAGGCGCTGCGGCGCAATCGCCGGCGGATCAGGTCTTCACCGGTGAACTGACGGCGGATGCGGCGCGCGCCGGGTTTGAAATCCAGCTCGAGGCCGGCCAGGTCGTGACGCTGACGACCGCATCGAATGATCGCCTCGACACGATATTGACGCTGACCGGCCCGGACGGCCAGCTGATCGACGAAAATGATGATTATCAGATGGGCGATTTGAGCTCGCGTCTGGTGCATTTACCGGCGGCGAGTGGGCGTTATACGGCGGTAGTTACGGGCTATGGCGATGCGTTGGGCGGTTTCTCGCTGACCGTGTCCAGCGGACTCGATCTCGGCCTGTCGGATGCGGCGCAAATCCTGCGCGAGGACAGCGTGAGCTTTGATGCGATCCGCACCGAGGCGCGTTTTGATGCCGAACTGGCCGCCGGCGATATCCTCGTCGCTTCGACTTTCGCGCTCAGCGAAGATCTCGACTCCACCCTCGCCTTGCTCGACGCCGACGGCACCATACTGGCCCAGAATGATGATCGCGGCGATGGCACGCTGAACTCGCAAATCATCTATCTGATCGAACAGGCCGGGTCCTATCAGCTGCTGGTCAGCACCTTTGGCGGCAATGGCGAAGGCGAGATGGCCATCTCGCTGGCGATCGATCCGGAGGCCGAACTCCCCTTCGATTTTGCCGCCATTGAAGGCACGCCGATTGCCAGCCATAGCGGTGAGATCAATGATGATCAGCCTTCGTTTGAATTTCCCGTTGAGCTTGCCGCCGGCCAGACCCTGCTCGCCCTTGCCGATGCCTTGACCGGTGATCTCGACCCGGTTTTGCGCCTGACCGGTCCCGATGGTTTTCCGGTAGCGATGAATGATGATCGCGGCGATGGTTCGCTCAATTCCGCCATTGCTTTCACGGCGCCGAGCCGCGCCACCTATCAGCTCGAGCTAACGCGTTATCGCAGCGGTGCGAGCAGTGGCCTGTTTGAACTTGTCCTGTCATCGGTCGATGCTTCGGTGGTCGAGCTGATCCAGGAATTGCTGGAAAATTCGGTCACATTGAGCGGCCCTGAACTGCTGCACGAAACCGAGGATTTCAGCATTTACTACACGCTGGAGGGCCTTGATGCCTCGAGCGAGGATTATGTTCGCTCGGTCGGCGTGGCATTGCAGGACATGCTGGAAGCCCAGGTCGGCCGCGGTGGCTGGGCCGAACCGATCCGCGATGATAATGGTCGCTACCGCGCCTATGTCGCCGATGCCGATGGCTCGATGGGGGTGACCCGGCCGGTTGAGGTCGTGTTCGACAATCCCAATACGTCCGATGTGCGCGAAACCGCCGCCGCCCGCACCCTCTTCATCATCGACAATGATTTTGAAGGCATGGGCAAGACTGCGCCCATCCATGCCCTGATGCGCGCCACGGTGACGCATGAATTCAATCACGTGATCCAATTTGGCTATGATGGCGAAGAAGGGCTGGACTGGCTTTATGAAGCCACTGCGTCCTGGATTGAAACCACCACGGTCGGCCCCGATCAGGACGCGACCGACTATACCGAGGCCGATTTCGAGACGCCGCAATTATGCTGGACGACGCCGGTGGGCGGTCATGATTACGGCCAGTGGACCTTGCTGCAATCGCTCGCCGACAGTTATGGCGAGGACTTCATGGTCCAGATCTGGGAGAACAGTGTCGAGCTCGACGGTTTCGAAACCCTGCAAGCCGCACTCGATGATCACCGGACCAGCATTCCCGACGTTATCCAGCGCTGGCGGGCGCAGAATTATGCCCGTGCCTATGATCTGGCACCGCTCTTCCCGATCGCCGTCCACCGCCAGCACACGCTGAGCCGTGAAGGTCGCTGGACGCTGAAGGGCGGGCTCGAACAGCTCGGCGCCAATTATATCGATTTCGAACTCGATGGCCGGTACGAGATCGGTTTGAGCGGCGATGCCAATCTGGAGGTTCTCGCCCTGGGTCAGCGCAATGGCGAGATCGAAGTGATCCGCCTGGGTCGTGGCGGCGTCGTCGATACGGCCGGCTTTGAATCGACCGCACTGATGGTGTTCAACCGGGCCATGCCGGACGCGCCTGGCGTGTGTAGCGGCACAGGCTATTCGATCGATGTTTCCGCCTCGACACGGCGTCCGGTCCGCGCCGCCTATCGCTTCAGCGATGAGCACCTGATCCCGGCCGAGCACACCGAGGCCGGGAACGCGCATCCCTAGGCTTGCTGCGACCGCTTGCCTGATGCGTATTATGCCCGCGGGGGCGAAGGGGTGTGAGCATGCCAGCATGGATGAAAATCAGCGTCGGCCTGGCGGCAGGCTTGTCACTCTCGGCCTGCGCCAGCTGGGATCAGCCGCTCGCCCTGGAAGTCTGCGGGCCGGCCAAGCTCGAGCTCAAATACAATAATGACGGCCATCTCGACACCGCCTATCTGGTCGCGCGCCATGCCGGCTGGGAGCCGGCGGCAGCGGCCGAACTGGCCTTCTACACCCAGGCCCCCGATGATTTCGCCGCCGCCTACTCAGCCCCGAGCGGCACAGCGCGTCTGTTTGCGCTGCAATTCGAGCGCGCGCATTTGCTCTCCTCGGTACTGCACTCGCTGCATGGCGGCGGCAGCGATGATGTCGCGCACCGCCAGCGCGTGCTGGCGCAGATGATCCGCGAACAATCCCTTGCCTGGGGCAATGCGGACCAGCAGGACGAGCACTGGAAGGCCGGCTTTCTGGTGCACGCACTCGGCGACAGCTATGCCCATGTCTGGGGTGTCAATCAGAACCGGCCCGGATCAGTGGCTTACAATCCAGTCGCCGGCCATATCCCCGACGGGCTTGTGCACGGCAATCCGGACAATATTGACGCCAATTTCGCCAATTATGCCCGCTATGTCCGCGCCTTGTTTGCCGCGCTTGATCGCGGGACGGGCGATGGGCAAGCGCTCGAGGCTTTTCTCGCCAATGTCGAACGCGCCGTGATCCGCGAGGCCGGCGGCGCCGAGGGTGTCACAACGGCATTGATCCGCAGCACCAGCACGGATGATTTTGGCCGGCATCCACGCCTGGACTGCCCGGCCTGGACGGCGCGACTGGATTATCAGACCGGCGTCCGGCCATTTCTGCGCCAGGTCGAAGCCCGGCTGGGCTAGGCCTGCCCCGTTACCGGGGCGATATTAACGCTCCCGCAAAGCGCGCCAGGCCGACAGCACACGTTCGCGCACTGCAACCGGTTGCGTGTCGACGGCGGCGCCGAGCGCCTGCAGATCGGCACGGGCGCTGTGCAGTTGATCGACCAGCGACATCACCATTTCCAGCGCCTCATCGGCGAGCTCATGGCTTTCTTCCAGTTCGCAGATCAGCTGCAACCGGGCGCAATCGACCGGCGCGAAGAGCAGGCCCGCCTCGCCCTCGATCGGCATCACAATGCCGATCTCGACATAGGTCGTCAGGCGCTCGGCGGTCAGGGCCGTGATCGCGGCGACAATCTCGTCGGCGGTCAGGTTCTCGCTCATGACATCATCTCCTTGCGCGGATCATAGGCATGGGTCTCGCGCCAGCTCTGCATGAAACTGTGCAGCGCCTCGTCGATCTCGGGCGGCGACACGATACGCAGCTCGACGCGCTGATCGCCCCGCGGCTTGCCGCCAGCCGGCTGGACGCCGCGGCCACGCAGGCGCAGGACCTGGCCGCTACTGGCGCCCTTGCGAATGGTCAGCGCGACAGGGCCGTCAATCGTTGGCACCTCGACCTTGCCGCCGAGCACGGCTTCGTCGAGCGTCACTGGCAGGGTCATCACGATATCATCGCCCTCGCGGCGGAAGAGTTTGTGTGGCCGCACTGACAGCGACACCAGCGCATCGCCGCTGGGCCCCTCGCCGATGCCCGCTCCGCCCTTGCCGCGCAGGCGAATGGTCTGGCCATCGGCGGTGCCGGAAGGGATTTTGACGTCGAGGCTCTGGCCATCTGGCAGGGTGATGCGTTTTTGTGTACCCAGCGCCGCCTCGAGAAAGTCGAGCTCGAGCTGATAGCGCCGATCCGGTCCCGCCGCGTTGAAACTGCCGCCGCGGCCACCGCCCTGGCCGCGCTGGCGCAGGATTTCCTCGAATATGTCCGACGTATCAAACCCCTCGAACCCGCGCGAGGACTGGTAGGGATTGTCGGATTGCTGCGCATATTCGCGATAGAAGGGACGCTCGGCCTGGCGCACGGCGCCGCTGGCATCAATTTCGCCCTTGTCATAGCGGGCGCGCAGGGCCGGATCCTTGAGCAGATCATGCGCCGCTGTCGCCTCGATGAAACGGGCCTGGGCGCCCTCATCATCCGGATTGAGATCGGGATGGCTGGTGCGCACGATCTTGCGATAGGCTTTCTTGATCTCGTCGGCAGTGGCGGTTTTGGCCAGGCCAAGAACCTCATAGGGATCGCGGGACATGAGCACCTCGGCGAGAATGAATAATGGTGCCATTGTCACCCATCGGCGCGGGCATACAAGCCGGTCGCGACCAATTGCCTCGCCTTCCGTACGAGACCCCATGCTAGGTTTGCCGCCTGCCCTGCTGCCTCAAAGGAATTGCACTATGAGCTACACCATCGACCGGACCTTTACCGGTGCCGGCTTTGACGAAATCGACGCCCGCACCCGCAAGGCACTTGCCGATAATGGCTTTGGCGTGTTGACGGAAATCGACGTCCAGGCCGTGATGAAACAAAAGATCGGTGCCGAAATGTCCGGCTATCGCATTCTCGGCGCCTGCAATCCGAACATGGCCCACCAGGCCATCCAGATTGAACCGCGCGTCGGCGCGATGCTGCCCTGCAATGTCATCATCCGCGAACTCGACAGCGCGATCCAGGTCAGTGCCGTCGACCCGGTCGCCTCAATGTCGGCGATCGATAATCGCAAGCTGCACGCCGTGGCCGGCGAAGTGCGCGATTTGCTCGGTGCCGCCATCGCCGCGATCTGAGTCCGCTAGCGCGTGCGGCCGGGGTGCCAGAAAGCCTTGAGGAGCCAGCCGACCGCGCCGCCGATCAGAAAGCTGGAACCGATCACGACGATACGGCTGGTCTGGAAGCTCCAGAACAACACGGTCAGTTCGACCTGGGCGATGTTCTGGAAGGCAAACAGCGCCAGCAATGCGAGCAGAGCGCCAATAATCCAGATTTTGAAGTGAGGCATGGTGCTGGCCTTTCCGCGAGATACCATAGCCGAATGTGAGCCTTGACTGACCCGGTTACAAGCCGTCACCCGGGCCGATGGGCCGGTTTGAAACCGGCCATGTCGCGGCCCCAACTGCCGAGGAAAAGTCTTTTTCCAGTTTGGGCCTTAATCCGGACGCCGCAACGCCCCATCTAGGCCTTGAGTTAAGATGGAGCGCCCGATGCGGTGGCTAGGATTGATAGTTTCAGCGGCGGTATTGGCCAGCGCCGTGTGGTTTGCCCTTGTCGCGCCCTACCAGTCGGGCGACCAGCTTGTGCTGACCGCAATGGCGGGCGCGGTGCCGGGCCTGGCTTGAAGGATCACGTCATGACACAGACAGCCCAGATCAGCTTCACCCTGGAGACCCGCGAGGGCGGCGGGCGCTATCTCGCGCATGTTGAAGGCCGTTCCGAGACCGGGGAGCTGACGTTCAAACGGCTCGGTGAAGACCGCATCCTGGTCGATCATGTTGGCGTGCCTGATGCCCTGCGCGGTACCGGCGTCGGTGTGGCGCTGGCGCTGGCGCGGCATGTCGTCGCCGAGGCGCGTGCCAAGGGCTTCACGATTTACCCGCAATGCCCCTTCCTCGCCTCCCAGGCCGGCAAGAATCCTGACTGGGCCGATGTGATCGAGCCGGTCTGAACCAGGCCCACGAGCCTAGTCGAGAAATTCCCAGCTCTCGGCCCCGTCGAATTTCCGGATGCGCAGGCCTTCAATCGCCGCCGGCGCCGCCATATTGGCATTGACCGCCATACGGCCGGACCCCGCCGGATCGACGCCTTCCCAATGCGTGGTACAGCCACAATTCCGGCACGATATGAAGGCCAGGCTCTTATCGCCCTGGACATAGCGCACGACGCCATCGGCGCGATAATCCAGCTCGATTTGCGCACGGTCGACATGAGCCCAGAGCGCATGGGCGCGGCGGCAATAGCTGCAATTGCACAGGGTCAGCCAGTCAGGCCGTACCGTCAGTGCCCAGCGCACCGCGCCGCAATGACAGCTGCCCTCGATCGTCGCGCCCTGACCTGTCCCGCCTTGCCCTGTCACGCCTCGCCCTTTCACGCCTTACCGGGGGTCTTTGCCGTCCATTTGATCGAATAGAGGTCAAAGCGCCGGTCGCGCAGATTGCGCACCGTGCCCTCCTGGCGAGCCCAGTCGAGATCATTCAGATTGAGATCGGCGATGGCGACGGTTTCGACATTCTCGCTGCATTCCGCCGCGATACCGTCGCGGGCAAAGCGGAAATCGCACGGGGTGAGAATACAGGACTGGGCGTATTGAATGTCCATGTTTTCCACGCCGGGCAGGTTTCCGACATTGCCGGACATCACGACATAGCACTGGTTTTCGATCGCCCGCGCCTGGCTGCAATAACGCACCCGCATATAGCCCTGGCGGTTATCGGTGCAAAACGGCACGAACAGGATTTTGGCGCCGGCATCAACCAGCTGGCGGGCGAGTTCGGGGAATTCGCTGTCATAACAGATCAATATCCCGACCGGGCCGCAATCGGTCTGGATGGTGGCGATGGAATTGCCGCCCTTGATACCCCACCACATTTGTTCCGATGGCGTCGGATGGATCTTCTCCTGCTGATGCACCGAGCCATCGCGCAGGAAGACATAGGCGATATTCTGGATATCGCCGCGTTCGGTGCGCGTCGGGTGCGAACCGCCGACGATATTGATATTATAGCTGATCGCCAGATTGCGCATCGCCTCGACGAATTGCGGCGTGTATTCGGTGAGTTTCTCGATCGATTGCGCCGGGGTCAGGCGGGTTTCGGCAAAGCCGAGCAATTGCAGCGTGAAAAGCTCGGGGAAGACGACGAAATCGCAGCGGTAATCCGCCGTGACATCGACGAAATACTCCACATTGCTCATGAATTCTTCGAAGGAGTGAACCTTGCGCTGTTGGAATTGCACCGAGGCAACGCGCACTTCTTCCTTGGCACCCGGAGGCGCGCTGGCGCTCCTGGTGTGCACGACGGCATAGGGATTGCGCCACACCATATGGCTGGCAAATCCGCCCGAGGCATCGTCAAACGGCAGGTAATCATTGAGCACGCCGATCGGCTCGAAACCGAGTCGCATCTGGAAGCGGATCACCGGATCGGTAATTTTCTGCGCCACCACGGCTTCAAGATAATCGGCTGGATTGGGGTAAAGTTTCTTGCGCCGCTTCCAACTCGGCATGCGGCCGCCAAACACAATCCCCTTCAGCTCGAAGCGTTCGCATAATTCGCGGCGCGCATCATAGAGCCGCTGGCCAATGCGCAGCCGGCGCTTGTCCTGGTCGACACAGACCTCCATGCCATACAGCCAGTCACCCTTGGGATTATGGCGCGAGGCATAGCCCGAGCCGGTAATGCCATTCCAGGTGTGCGGCTCCAGCGCCGAGGTCTCGTCAATGATGAAGCTGGCGCAATAACCCACGACTTCACCATCATATTCGACCACAACCTGCCCTTCGGGAAAGTTGGAAATCTGCCCCTGCACCATCGCCGTCGTGTAGGTATCGAGCTCCGGATAGACCTTGTGCACCAGCGCGATAATCGCCGGAATGTCATCGATACGGGCATTGCGGATATTGAGCGAAGAGCGAGATTTCTGGCTGGCCATTAATTGGAGTTCCTGTTGCGTGAACGCACCCTATCAGCTGCGCGGATGCGGCCATACAGGATTTGCGCGCAAGCACATAGCGCTTTGTTGTGGGTTTGGCGCAATAAGGGCCACGATATCGCGAGCGGCGAGCTCGCAAGGGTGATATGGCTCGATCCGGCGGCCGGAATGGCGGGCGTGCCGGGACTAGCGCCACACGGCCTGGCTGGATTTCCCTCCGGCAAACCCCGGAATGAACCCGGGGGAAAGGGTGTGGTCAGTTTGTTGATTTGAAAGGGCTTCGCGAGGCCGTCACCAGCTCCGACGCCTTCGGCGCCACCTCTTCCATCAAGGAAGAGGAGGGCGATAATCGAGGCCGGTCAGATCAAACAACCATCCTCTTCCTTGATGGAAGAGGTGCGCCGGACGCAGTCCGGGGCGGAGCTGGTGAGGATCGTAGAACACCAACATGACCCCGATCACGCGCCCCTCGCCCCCGCACCTGCGATCATCCCGCGATGCCCGGCCCGATGGTCAAATTCGCGCGCGCATTGCGAAAGCGCATGACACCGCATGAAGTCCGGCTCTGGAGCCGGTTGAAGACCTGGCGATCCGAGGGCTTTGTGTTCCGCCGCCAGGCGCCCCTGGGCCGGCTATATCGTCGACTTCGTCTGTTTCACCCCGAAACTCGTGATCGAACTCGATGGCGGTCAGCACAGCCTGGACGACCACCGCGCCCACGACGCTATCCGCGATGCCTGGCTTGAAGGCGAAGGCTTTCGCGTCCTGCGCATCTGGAACATGGACGTGCACAATAATATGGATGGCGTGCTGATCTCCATCCGCGACGCGCTCGAAGCCGGTCTGCGCGATATGCGCCAATGAGCGGTGCGAGGCCGTCACCGGCTCCGACGCCTTCGGCGCCACCTCTTCCATCAAGGAAGAGGAGGGAGACAATCGAGGCCGCTCAGATCAAACGCCCTCCTCTTCCCTGATGGAAGAGGTGCGCCGGACGCAGTCCGGGGCGGAGCTGGTGAGGATGCAGCCCCCTACCCCTTCACCTTCACAGCATTCATCCGCCGCTCGAGCCGCGTCGAGAACCAGCCGATGATGGCGCGCCACAGCTCGTCCTTGAGCACGGCGCCTTCGACTTCGGTTTCCAGATTGGGGTTGTCGTTGATTTCGATCACGAAAATCCCGTTCTCGCTTTGCTTCATGTCGATGCCGTAAAGCCCGTTGCCGATCAGATTGGCGGCTTTTTTGGCGATTTCGATCACTTCGCGCGGGGCGTCGGCGATAGCGAGGGTTTCGAAACCGCCCTCGGTATACTTGCCGTCATCCTCATGCTTGATGATCTGCCAGTGGCCGCGCGCCATCTTGTATTTGCAGGCAAATAAGGGCTCGCCATCGAGCACGCCGATGCGCCAGTCATAGTCTGTGGGCATGAATTCCTGGGCGATGATCAGGGCGGTGTCAGCGAAGAGTTGTTTGGCGCGGCTGGCCAGTTCGGCCTCGTTTGTCACCTTGTGGACCTGGCGGCTGAATGAGCCATCGGGGGCCTTGAGCACCACGGTTGAACCGAGGCGGTCGAACAGGCCGGTCATCGGGGTGGTGGCGTCGAGGATTTCGGTTTTTGGCGCCGGAACACCGCCCTGCTCCATCAGTTCTTTCAGGAAGACCTTGTTGGTACAGCGGATCATCGAGCGGCAATCATCGATGACGGGCATGCCCTCCTGCTCGGCACGGCGCGCGAAGCGATAGGTGAAATTGTCGATCGCCGTGGTGGTGCGGATGAAGAGCGCGTCATATTCGGCCAGGCTGGCGAGATCATTCGGGCCGATCAGATCGACCTCGACGCCCATTTTGGCGGCGACACTGGCGAGGCGTTGGACCGAGGATTTGCTCGAGGGAGGAAACTCCTCCTTCGGGTCGGTCAGAATGGCCAGCGACCAGCGCGGCGCGGTGCGCTCTTTCGGCGCAACCCATTGGCGGCGGGTGTATTGGCCGAGGCAATCGAGGAAGAATTGCCGGTCCTCATTCTTGAGGATGTGCGGCGAGACGGCCTTGATCTGCTGGATTTGCTTGCCGGTGGCCGACAGCGTCACCTCGAGTACCGGGGCGCGGAACCAGTCGAACAGGAGCTTGGAAAATTTGGCCAGCGCCTTGTTCTGGCAATTGCCGAAGGAGACCAGCAGACGCTTGTCTTCCGAGGCGACGCCGCCAAGATCCTTCATCAAGGCAACATCGAGATCGGGCAGCGCCTGGGCGTAGAGGCCCTTGCGGCTCAGCTCGACGACGGATTGCGCCGTCGGCACAATGCGATGGCCGCGCGCTTCGGCCAGCAGCGAGGCGTAATAGCCCTTCGACTGATAGCTATAGCTGCGCGCCAGATTGATGATGTTGGGCCGGCGGCCGGTGAAAAGCTGCGCATTGACGATATAATCGCGAATACGCATGACCTTGTGAGGCGTTTCGTGCTGGCCGAGATCGCCAGCATGTTCAACGAGAATGAGCCAGTCGCTCACGAGCTATCGCTCTCCTGATCTGTGCGGCGCGTCAGCTTCAAATAGCAACGCCGCTTCACCGTCCTCGTAATAGGCTTCCCGTGTGCCCCGCAAGTGAAATCCTGCGTTCTGATACACGCCGATCGCCTTTGTGTTGGATTTGCGCACTTCCAGGCGGATTTTGCCGCAGCCGTGCCGCGCTGTCAGATCGATTGCCGCGCCGAGCATCGCCCGCGCCACGCCGGAGCCGCGATGCTGTGGTGCGACGGCGATTGAGTAGATGCGCGATATGGCACTGGTGCGGCGAAAGGCCAGGGCGAGATAGCCGGCCGGATCGCCGCCAATGCGCGCCAGCAGAAAACGGGTTTTGCCGGCGACCAGCATGCGGCGCAGATTTTCGCGCGCGAAACGGTCGGCGGTGAAACTGTCGACCTCGATCTCATCGATCGCATCGAGATCGGCGCGGCCGGCCAGGCGCACCTCGATCACGGCATCCCCGCCGCGGCAATCAAACCGCCAGCGCAAATTGCCATCGATGGGCGCCGGTTTCGGCTCGGGCTGATCGATTTTGGCACTCATCATTGATCCGTTCTGACAGGGTCGGCGTATACTGACAGCTAATAGCTACCTGGCGATAGGCGGGCGCGTATTGAACCGGTGTCTTGCGGCAAGTGAGCGGTAACCCAATGATCACGAAGCCGTGGGGCGGGGATGCGTTTGGCGCAAACTGCCCTATCCTTGATGTCATCAAGCGCCAAGAGCCGAGGAATCCGATGCTGATCAGAAAACCCCATCGCTGGCAATTGCCCGAGCGCGCCGTGACGTCGAAGGCCGATTTTCTCAATCGCCGCCAGATCATGGCCAGCGCCGGAGCGCTGGGCCTGGCCGGTTTGGCCGGATGTGGCGCAGCTGAGGAATCGCTGGCCCAGACCGCCACGGGCCGCCCCGTCTCCGGGGCGCTGCCCTTTCGCCCGACAGGTTATGATGTCGCCGACGAAACAACACCTTACGAGGCGGTGACTGGGTATAATAATTTCTACGAATTCGGCGTCGGCAAGGATGATCCGGCCCGCTATGCCAGTGCCATGACGACCGATCCCTGGTCGATCGAGATTGAAGGCCATGCCGCCCGCACCGGCACGTTCGCCTTGGAAGATATCGTTGATTTTTCGGCACTTGAGGAGCGTATCTACCGGCTGCGCTGCGTCGAGGCCTGGTCAATGGTGATCCCCTGGGTCGGCGTACCGCTGGCCGATGTATTGCGCCGTTTCGAGCCGACCTCCGATGCGCGCTATGTCCAGTTCATCACCTATCAGGACGCCGGCGAAATGCGCGGCACCCGCAGCCGCGTGCTCGACTGGCCTTACAAGGAAGGCCTGCGCATGGATGAGGCGATGAATGAACTCGCCTTCCTCGCGGTCGGTCTCTATGGCGAGGTGCTGCCGAACCAGAATGGCGCTCCGATCCGCCTCGTCGTGCCGTGGAAATATGGATACAAGTCCATCAAATCCATCGTCAAAATCCGTTTTGTCTCCGACGAGCCCGACACTTCATGGAAACGCTCGGCGCCGCGCGAATACGGCTTCTACTCCAACGTCAATCCGAACCGCGCCCATCCGCGCTGGAGCCAGGCCTCGGAACGGGTGATCGGGGCGGGTCCGTTTGCGCGCCGTGAGACCGAGATGTTCAATGGCTATGGACCTGAAGTCGCCGGGCTTTATGCCGGCATGGATCTGATCGAGAACCACTGAGTATGGCCAAAAGCGCAGTCCTGCGGGCCTTCGGCAAAGACTGGCTCAAACCGCTGACCTTCTGGGCCCTCGCCCTGCCCGGCCTGTGGCTGGCCTGGCAGTGGGGCCTGTTATTGAGCGGTTCCGCCAATGATCTCGGCTTCAATCCGATCGAGAAAACCCATCGCTTCCTCGGTGATACGGCCTTGCGTATCCTGTTGATATCACTGGCGGTGACGCCGTTTCGCGACCTGACGCGCTGGCTGCCGATCATGAAGGTGCGCCGCCGTATCGGGCTGGCGGCCTTCTGGTATGCGGCCGCGCATCTGGCCGCCTATCTTGGCCTCGACCTTTACCTCGCCGCCGGCATGAGCCTGACCGGCATGTGGGCCGGGCTGTGGGAGGATGTCGTCAAGCGGATCTATATCACGCTGGGCATGACGGCCTTCATCATCTTCGTGCCGCTGGCGCTGACCTCCTTCAATGCCATGGTTCGCCGCCTTGGTGCGAAAGCGTGGCAAAACCTGCATTACAGCGTCTATCCGCTCGGCATCATCGCCTGTCTGCATTACGGATTCATGGTCAAAGGCAATCAATTGGGCCCCTGGATCGATGGCGGCATATTGGCGCTTTTGCTGGCCTATCGCGCCGGTGTCTGGATCAAAAGCCGGATCAAGCCGCAACCGAGCGACAGCACGTCCTGACGCTTGAGCACCAGCAAGGCCGCGCAGGACAGCCAGACCACACACGCCGCCGCGAACAGCCCGCCGCCGTCCTGGTTGGGATCAATCCCGAGCGGGGTGAAGAGATGGAATGAAATCGCCCCCGTCATCACCGCCAAACCAAGCGCTGCGCCAAGGATCTGCAATCGACTCAAAGCGGGTATAAATCCACTCAATAGCAAAGCAGAAGCAATAAGTTCTGCCGTTCCGATAACGTATTGACTGAACAACCCGGTATGTCCGAACAGGCCCGCTGCGCCCCAGGTCGCAGCCCAGCCATCAAGCAGACCAAAGATCACCCGCGTCTCCGGCGCATCGGTGAATTTATAACGTAGCGAGTCGAGAAAGATTGCCGCGATAAAGAGCGGCAACACAATCAGCACGATGCGTTGAATAGTTTTGGCCATGAGAGCCCTCCCCGAATATTTCCAGCCTAACCGCATGGGCTCAATGTGTGAAACAGACTTCTACTCGACCGCCGCAATTTCATCGCAGAAGCATATCGCATAACCATGACGTGAGGACGCTGTGAGGCAATGCGATCATGCGGGGTCCTCACCGTTATGACCCATCAGACCGGAACCCCGCTCGTCATCGGAACCGGTATCCGCAGCCCCATCGGGCCAGTCTGATGGATGCCGGCAGGCCAGCTCCCATTCTTGTGGTATATTGATCGCTGAGGCTCCGCCGGGGCGGTCCGATCTGGGGATCAGTTCAGGATTGCGGGGGCGAACATGTCGCGCGACCTCGCGTCGCGTTTGCAGCTTCGTCGATGCGTGGTTGATATGAATTATTACGCTACGAAAGACACTGGCTATGGAATTCGACGCCCTCCTGTTGTCTCGGATGCAATTTGGCTTCGTCATTGCGTTCCACATCCTCTTCCCCGCTTTCACCATCGGCCTTGCCGCCTTCCTCGCGGTTTGCGAAGGCCTGTGGCTAAAAACCGGCCGCGAAGTCTTCAAACGGCTCTATCTTCACTGGATCAAGATCTTCGCCCTCGCCTTCGCCATGGGTGTGGTGACCGGTGTGGTGATGTCTTACCAATTCGGCACCAATTGGAGCGTCTTCTCCGACCGGACCGGCAGCGTGCTCGGGCCGCTGCTGGGCTATGAAGTCCTGACGGCCTTCTTCCTCGAGGCCAGCTTTCTCGGAGTCATGCTGTTCGGCTGGAACAAGGTCGGACGCAAATTGCATTTTGCAGCCACCATCATCGTGGCGATCGGAACCTCGGTTTCTGCTTTCTGGATACTGTCAGCCAATTCCTGGATGCAAACACCGCAGGGCTTCGAGATCGACCCGGTAACCGGAAATTTCTTCGCCACCAACTGGATGGAAGTGGTGTTTAATCCCAGCTTCCCCGCGCGCTATGTCCACATGATGCTGGCCGCCTTCATCACAACCGCCGCCGTCGTGCTGGCTGCCGGTGCCTGGCAGACCCTGCACGGGCAGAAGAGCGAGCCAACGCGCTGGCAAATGCGGATGGCGGCCGGCACGCTCGCAGTGCTGATGCCGCTGCAGATCTGGGCCGGTCACTGGTCAGGCGAGATCGCGCATGAATATCAACCGGCCAAGGTCGCCGCGATGGAGGGCTGGTGTGAGACACGCGACGTCCAGGGCACTGTCCTGCTGGCCTGGCCCGCGGATAACGCCTGCGGCCGCGAAGAAATCACCGTGCCGGGCACCAGCCCCTTCCTGTTCAACACCGACGCCCCCTTGCGGGCGCTGTCCAGCTTTGCTGAGGATGAACGTCCGCCGCTCTGGCTGGTCTTCTGGGGCTTCCGCATTATGGTCGGGTCCGGCCTGCTCCTGCTTGCCCTTGGCATATGGGGCGTTGTCCTGTGGGCGCGCAAACGGATTGATCAGCCTGGCCTGTTTCATTGGCTGGCGATACCGGGCGGGAGTCTGGGATTTGTCGCCGTCATAACCGGTTGGATCGTCGCCGAGGTCGGGCGTCAGCCTTGGACCGTCTACGGCATGCTGCGGACTGCCGACAGCGTTTCGCCGGTCGAAGCCGGCCAGGTCGCCTTCTCGCTGATAGTGTTCATCACCGTCTACGCGATCATTTTCACGGCCGGCGCCCTCTACATGGCCCGTATCGCGACAGGGGGATTCGATGACAGTCCTCCAGACACAGGGCCGGGCGAGCGTCGCGCACCGGGCTCGCCGCTCGGTGCGGTGACCGATCCGGCGCAGTCATCCACCGGCCATGCAGCGAACGGATAGGAGCGAAACATGGACTTGTCTCACCTCGACCTTCCACTGATCTGGTCCGTCCTGATCGCCCTTGCCATCATGATGTATGTTCTGCTCGATGGCATGGATCTGGGCATCGGCATGCTCGCAGCCTTGGCCAGTAGTGATGCCGAGCGCAATTTGATGACGGCAACGGTCGAGCCGGTCTGGGATGGCAATGAGACCTGGCTGGTGCTTGGCGGCGGCGGCTTGTTTGCCGCCTTCCCGCTCGCCTACTCGATCCTGATGCCGGCCTTTTATCTGCCCGTCTTCTTTATGCTGATGGCGTTGATCTTCCGCGGCGTCGCCTTCGAGTTTCGCCACAAGGCGGTGCGGCAACCAACCCGGCTGTTCTGGAATGGTGCCTTTTACACAGGCTCCTTCATCGCCGCCCTGTCCCAGGGTCTGATCCTGGGCGGCTTTGTCCAGGGCGTCACGGTGGAAGGCCGCGCCTTCGCCGGCGGCCCGTTTGACTGGCTGACCCCTTTCTCACTGATGGTCGGCTTTGCCGTCGTGGCAGGATATGTCCTGCTCGGCGCCTGCTGGCTTGTGCTCAAGACCGAGGCCGAATTGCAGGCCAAGGCGCGCCGCTGGGCCGCGCTTGCCCTGATCGGTGTCGCGATCGGTTTTGCCGCGATCAGCCTGGCGACCCTGTCGATCGATCCGCGAATCACGCTGCGTTGGGGATTTTCGATGATGCATTTCGAGTTCGGCAGTTTGCTGCCGCTCGGCCTCATTCCACTGTCGGGACTGGCCTTGACGCTTTGGCTGGCGCGCGATCTGCTGATCGGAGTCGGCAAGGTGCCTGATTGGCGGCCCAGTCTGCTGGCGGCCGGAATTTTCCTATCGGGTTATCTCGGCCTCGCCGTCAGCCTCTTTCCTTGGCTGGTCCCCTTCGCCTTCACGGTCGAGCAAACCGCCGCGCACGATAATGCGCTGGGCTTCCTGCTGGTTGGCGCTGTGGTGATGTTGCCGGTGATCCTTGGCTATACCGCCTATGTCTACGCAGTCTTCTGGGGCAAGGTGAAGCCGGGCGATGGTTATGGGCATGCCTGAAGATCTCTTCACTCCAACGCCGCCACCCGACCCCGGCGACGACCGACCGCTGGCCCACAAGCTTCTGTGGTTCTTTGGACTTTGTCTGGCCGGGTCCGGCGCCGTCGCGATCACGGCCTATGCGCTCCGCTCCTTGCTGTTCCTCTAGGGGTGATCGAGCCGCAAACGGCTTGTCGCCGGATCCAGCTTTAGGTTATGACAGCAGTCTGCTATAACTGAACGCGCCATGGGCCAGAGTCTCATCCGCAATCTCGATGACGGGGTCATCGCCCGGCTGAAGCTGAATGCCGAAGCCGCCAACACCTCGCTCGAGCAGTATTTGCGGGATGTGCTGACGACAAAGGTCACCTCAGACAAAGAGGCTTTTCTGGCATTCGCCAAGGGCATGCAGGAGAGCGCGCGGCCCTCCGATCTCGACCCGACTGATCTGATCCGGGAAGACCGGTACCGGTGAGCATTTTCATCCTTGATGCCAGCGTTGCGACCCGCATGTTCCTGGCGGTTCCCGAGCGCCTGCAGGCACTTGCGGCTGCAAGAGCGCACGACTTCATCCCGCCGCGTCTTATCCTGACAGAAACGGCGAACGCGCTCTGGAAATACGTGCGCCGGGGAGACATTACGCTCGCCCAAGCCCAGGACGCGATCCGCTATCTGGACCGCCAATTGTCCATTATCGATGATTTCCGCCTGATCATCCTCGCCCAGCGCCTCGCCGCGGAACTCGACCATCCGGTGTATGACTGCATCTACCTTGCGACAGCCCAATCCTACCAATATCCCCTCCTTACCGCCGACAAACGCCTCGCCGGCCTCGCCCGCGAACTCTCGCTTGATGTCGCTGATCTGGCCTCGATCCCGATTGAAGGCTAAGAGACGGGCGAAGATTCACTCCTGCCCCGGATAGCGCGCCCATGACCCTGCACATCACTGACCAGTTCGACAGCGGCAATATCGTCGTCAAAAACGCGCGTGACCCGGAAAATATCGAGCTGGAAATTCGCAAGGACAAGGATTCCGACTTTTATCAATGGTTCCATTTCCGCGTCTCCGGCGCATGCGATGAGGATCTGGTGATGCGGATCACAAATGCTGGCGGCGCGGCCTATCTTGAGGGCTGGCCGGGCTATCAGGCCTGCGCCTCCTATGATCGCGAAACCTGGTTCCGCATCGAGACCAGCTATGCCAAGGGCGTTCTGACGCTGCAGCACACGCCGGAATTCGACACAATCTGGTTTGCCTATTTCGCCCCCTTCTCGATGGAGCGTCACCAGGATTTGATCGCCGCCGTTCAAAGCTGCGAAGGTGTCACCCTGGAAGTTCTTGGCGAGACGCTGGACGGGCAAACCATGGATTGCCTCACGGTCGGTGAGCCCTCGAAGAAGAAGCGCACCATCTGGGTCACCGCGCGCCAACATCCCGGCGAGACGATGGCGCAGTGGTGGATGGAAGGCTTTCTCGACCGCCTGCTCGATCCCGATGATCCGGTAGCGCGCAAGCTGCGCTCAAAGGCTGTCTTCCACATCGTGCCGAACATGAATCCGGATGGCTCGAAGCGCGGCCATCTGCGCACCAATGCCAAGGGCGTCAATCTCAATCGCGAATGGGACAAGGCGAGCCTGGAAAATTCACCGGAAGTCTTCCATGTCCTCACACGCATGCGCGAGACCGGCATTGACCTGGCGCTTGACGTGCATGGCGATGAGGCCCTGCCGTATAATTTCATCGCCGGCGGCGAAGGCGCTCCGAATTTCAATCAGCGCGGTCAGGCCAATCTCGACGCCTACAAGGCGGCGCTATCCACGGCGAGCCCGGACTTCCAGACCAAACATGGCTATGAAGTCGACGCGCCGGGAACGGCCAATCTATCGGTCTGCACCAATTATCTCGCCAATGAATTTGGTTGTCTGGCGATGACGCTGGAAATGCCGTTCAAGGATAATGCCGACCTGCCCGATCCGGTGCATGGCTGGTCGCCGGAGCGTTGCCGCAAGCTTGGCGCGGCCAATCTGGAAGCAATGCTGACTCTGGTGGGTCAGTTGCGGTGAGGCTCTTCGTCGATGCCGATGCCTGCCCGGTGAAGGATGAAGTCCTTCGCGTTGGCGAGCGTCATGAGATTGAGATGCTGTTCGTCTGCGATGGCGGAATTCGTCGGCCCAATTCCAACTGGGCCCGGCTGGTGATCGTCGAACAGGGCACGGATGCGGCCGATAACTGGATTGCCGACGAAATCGGCCCGGGTGATGTCTGCATCACCACCGATATCCCGCTGGCTGATCGCTGCCTGAAAGCCGGTGCACTGGCGGTCGATCATCGCGGCAAGGCCTTCACCCCCGACAATATCGGCTCGGTACTGGCGACGCGCAATCTGATGACCGATCTGCGCGAAACCGGCATGCAGACCGGCGGCGCCAAGCCGTTCGGCCCGAAGGATCGTTCGGCCTTTCTCAACGGGCTGGAAATCGTCATCCAGGCCGTCAAGCGCGGCAAGGCGCCGCGCTAGAAGCCGCGGCATTAAAACACCGGCGCCCGGGGGTTCGGGGCACAATTCGACTGCACGAGCACTGCCACAGCAGGCGTTAACGCCCTCTATTTTACGTGACGGGATACTTTTTTCTTCGGCTTGACGACCGCCCCCTTGGGCGGGAAGTGGAATGTGCTGGGTTGGACGAATTCGTCGCGGCGGTCGAAGGCGTGATCGGCATAAGGCCCATTGCGATCGACGAAGTCATAGAAGAGATGCGCCGACCATTCATTCGGATTGGGGTCGTGGCGGCCGTGCAAATGCTTGACGCCGTCATAGATCACGGCGTCGCCGGGCTGCATCGGAATCCGCAACATGCTCATCGCCGTGCCGTCCGGCAGTAATCCACCCTCTTGCATGCGCGCTTCGGCCCGCACCGGGTCCTTGGACACCCAGAGCGGCCACTCAATCCCGTCGGAATAGCCCAGCGTCAGCGAGATGGCGTATTCCGCCGCCGCGCGATCGACATGCAGCGCACAATGATCGCCCTTGCGGTAAACGCGGAAATAGGACGTCGTCGGCAGCAATTCCTTGCCCGTCATCGCCTGCATGTAAGGGGTGAGCGACCAGAGCAGTCCGGCATGGAAGGGATAGTGATAAGCGTAGGATTCAAAGCAGGATTCCTCGGTGAATGGGCCCTTGCCCCAGATGCCCTCATAGGTCTCCGGCGTATTGCCGAGGCCACGCTGGAACTGATGCAGAATCGCGGTGGCAACCTCGACCGGGAACATCTGGTGCGCCAGCGCCCAGCCTTGCGTTTCGAAGCTCTTGCGCAGCACTTCAAGCTGTTTCAATCGGTCAAACATGGGCCACACCTCAAGCTCATTGATCACGGCAAGTAGAGCATCCCGGCAATCCGTGTGTCGAGATGCGCCCTGCAGGCACCGGCCCGCATGAGCATACAGGCGCTTCAGCGAGCTTGACGGCGCGGTCGAGAAGGCGAGGATAGGCGCAACTCGGCGCGAGGCGCCGCGAGACAGGGGAGGATTGAACCATGACCAAACTTCTAGCCGGTGTAGCCTTTGGCGCCTTATTGGCGGCCGGCGGCTATTATGCCTACGGCAATATGCAGAACGATCAAGGTGTTAGCGATGAGGCTGTTATCAGCGAACCCGCAGCGCCCGCTGCGGGCAGCATTGCCGATGCGGCGACATTCCTGGAAGCGACCGAGGCCGAAATCGGTGATTTCGGTGAGTTCGCGGCCCACACAGCCTGGGTCTATGCCAATTTCATCACCGAGGACACCGAGTATCTTGTCAGCCGGATGAGTGCGGAAGCCACCGAGCTTTCCGTCCGCCAGGCCGGCGATACCGCCCGCTTCGCCGAGACCGAGCTGCCGCTCGATATGCGCCGCAAGATGACCATGCTGACCGCCGGCATCACCCTGCCCACCCCCGCCGGCGGCGATTACGCCCAGCGCCTGGCCGAGATCACCACACGGATGAGTTCGGCTTACTCCACCGGTCAGATCGATATTGACGATACGCCGGTTTCGCTCGACACGCTCGAAGTGATGATGGGCACGGAGCGCGATCCGGAATTCCTCGCCATGATGTGGAATGACTGGCGCGCCGCAATCAATCCGGCCCAGATGAGCCAGGATTATGCCGAGATGGTCGAGATCGCCAATGCCGGCGCTCGCGAGCTCGGCTTCTCCGATCTCGCCGAGATGTGGCTGTCAAATTACGACATGCCCGCCGATGAGATGGAAGCCGAAGTCGAGCGCCTCTGGGGCCAGGTCGAGCCACTTTATGAGCAGCTCCACTGCTATGTCCGCAACGGCCTCAGCGAAACCTATGGCGAAGAGGTTCAGGCCACAACCGGCCCGATCCGCGCTGATCTGCTGGGCAATATGTGGGCCCAGAGCTGGGGACCGATCAATGATATCGTCGGCATCCAGTCCAGCGATGGCGGTGGTTATGACCTGACGCAATTGCTCGAAGAGCATGATTATACGCCGCTGCAGATGGTAGAGACCGGCGAGCGCTTCTACACCTCGCTCGGCCTCGATCCACTGCCGGACACGTTCTGGGAACGCTCCCTGATCACGCGTCCGCGCGATCGCGATGTCGTCTGCCATGCTTCGGCCTGGAATCTCGACAATGAGGAAGATATCCGCATCAAGATGTGCACCCACGTCAATGCGGAGGATTTCCGCACCGTGCACCATGAGCTCGGCCATAATTTCTACCAGCGCGCCTATCGCGGCGAGGACATGTTGTTCCGCACCGGCGCCCATGACGGCTTCCACGAAGCGATCGGCGATTTCGTCGCCCTGTCAGTGACGCCGGACTATCTGGTCCAGATCGGCCTGCTCAATGAAGACGAAGTGCCTGACGAATCTGCCGATCTCGGCCTGATGATGGATCTGGCGCTCGACAAGATCTCCTTCCTGCCCTTCGCCGTGATGATGGATCAGTGGCGCTGGCGCGTCTTCCGCGGCGAGATCACGCCGGAGCAATACAACACCGCCTGGTGGGAGCTGCGTGAGCAGTATCAGGGCATCATGCCGCCGGTTGACCGGCCGGCCGATGCCTTCGATCCGGGCGCGAAATATCACATCGCCAACAACGTGCCCTATCTGCGCTATTTCCTGAGCTATATCCTGCAGTTCCAGTTCCAGCAGGCCGCTTGCGACATGGCGGGCTGGGAAGGCCCACTCAATCGTTGCACCGTCTATGGCAATGAGGAAGTTGGCCAACGTTTCAACGAGATGATGGAAATGGGCGCCTCACAGCCCTGGCCCGACGCGCTGGAAGCCTTCACCGGCACCCGCGAAATGGACGGCTCGGCCATCATCGCCTACTTCCAGCCGCTGATGACGCATCTGGAAGCCGAAAACACCGGCAGTAGCTGCGGCTGGGAATAGTTTCCCGGCGCATGGAATGAGGAAAGGGGCGGTCTTTGGACCGCCCCTTTCTTTTTCGCGTCCGGCTCACGCGATCAGAAACACCCGCTCAACCACCCACCAGAGCGCCACCGCCGCAATCAGCGCCGATGCCGCCTTCGCCAGCAGCGGATACCATCCCGCATCACGGAACCGGTGCAGGACGAACCACATCGCCAGGATAATCGTCAGCTGACCGCCCTCGACGCCGAGATTGAAGCTCAACAGGCTTGGCAGGAGTTGGCCTTGCGGCAGGCCCAGCTCGACCAGCACGCCGGCAAAGCCGAGGCCATGGAACAGGCCGAAGCCAAACACGACCAGGGGCCGCCAGCGCTGCATATCCTTGAAGACCAGGTTTTCAATCGCGACGAAGGCGATGGAGAGCGCGATGACGGGTTCGACAATGCTGGACGGCAGGGTAATGAGGCCCAACACCGCCAGGGCCAGGGTCAGCGTATGTGCCGCCGTGAAGGCGGAGACCTGCCAGACCAGCGGTTTCAGCCGCGCCGAGGCAAAGAAGAGCGCCAGCACGAACAGGATATGGTCGAGACCCTTGGGCAGGATGTGCTGATAGCCCAGCTGCAGATACAGCCCGATCACGTCCCAGATTGTTTGCTCGGCAATCCCGTCCATCATGTCCTGCACGCCCCCTTGCCCTGACCCGACGCTAGGCAGGCGCGCCCGCGCTGACAAGACCCGTCCTGCGACGCATCGCCCGCCTGCCAGCGGTTGCCCCCGGCCCGACTTATCCCCTACACCTGTTGGCAGAAACTGGCGGGCGAGTCGCGCCGGCAAACCCCTGCGCGGCGGGGGCCAGGGGATCATGATGGCTGACAAATTTGCGTCCAGTGTCGACGTGTCCGATGAGGGCATTCACTGGGATATGAAGGACAAGATGACCTATGCCGGTTATCTCGGTCTCGATACGCTGCTGGCCTCGCAACACCCGCTCTCATCCGAGCATGACGAAATGCTGTTCATCCTGATCCACCAGGTCGGGGAAATCTGGATGAAGCTGATCCTGCACGAGACCGCCGGTGCGGTGGCGCATCTGCGCAAGGACGAGATCGGGCCGGCGCTGAAAATGTTTACGCGTGTGGCGCGAGTGCAGGAGCAATTAATCTCCGCCTGGGACGTGTTGGCGACGATGACGCCGGCCGATTATCTCGCCTTCCGCGACAGTCTCGGCCAGAGCTCGGGCTTTCAGTCCTATCAATATCGCACGATGGAATTCCGACTCGGCAACAAGAATGCCGAACTGGCGCGTGTGCACAAGTCCAACCCGCAAGCTTGGGCGATGGTGATGGGCGCACTGGAAGCACCGAGCCTGTGGGACGAGACGCTGCGCCTGCTGGCGCGGCGCGGCTATGCCATCCCGGCCGACAAGATCGAACGCGACTGGACCCAACCCTATGAGCCATCGGCCGAGGTCGAAACCGTCTGGCGCGAGATTTATCGCGACAGCAAGACGCATTGGGAGGCCTATGAGCTCGGCGAAAAACTGGTCGATCTCGAGCATAAATTCCAGCAATGGCGCTTCAACCATATGAAGACTGTTGAGCGCATTATCGGCTATCGCCGCGGCACGGGCGGCACGGCCGGGGTCGGCTATCTGGTCAAGGCTCTCGATCTGCGGTTCTTCCCGGAGATCTGGACCGTGCGGACCTCGCTCTAGATCGTCATGGCAAAGCAAGTGATGGCAAAAATCTGGGACATCTCGCAAACCCTGCGCCCCGGCCTGCCGGTCTGGCCCGGCGATACCGCGTTCGAGATCGACGAGACCTGGGCGATCGGGCCGGGTTGTCCGGTCAAGGTCTCGCGCCTGACGCTGTCGACCCATAGCGGTGCCCATGCCGATGCCCCCTCGCACTACGACACCGCGGGGATTGATGCCGCCAGCGTCGACCTCGCGCCCTATCTCGGGCCCTGCCGGCTCGTCACCGCTGGCTGGACCGGCGAGCATGTGATGATTGATGATCTCGACTGGCCGCTGATTGAAGGCGAACAGCGCGTGCTGATCCGCACCTATCAAAGCTTCCCGCATGACGTTTGGGACGACAGGTTTCGCGCTCTGCACAGGGACGTGATCGAACGCCTCGCGCGCTCGGGCTGCCGCCTGATTGGTGTCGATGCCGCTTCGCTCGATCCGCAGACCTCCAAGACAATGGATGCGCATCATGCGGTGCAGCGCCATGATATGCGTATCCTCGAAGGCCTGGTCTTCGACGGCGTGCCCGATGGGCGCTATGAATTGATCGCCCTGCCGCTCAAGATTGCCGGCGCCGATGCCGCGCCGGTGCGGGCAGTGCTGCGGGAGCTGAGCTGATGGATCTTCACACGATAGGCGAGCTGGATGCGGCCGATCCGCTGCGTGCGTTTCGTGACCGGTTTGATCTGCCCGAAGGCGTTATCTATCTCGACGGCAATTCGCTCGGCGCCCTGCCCAGGGCGACGGCGGCGCGGATGGCCGATGTCGTGAGCCGCGAATGGGGCCAGGATCTGATCCGCTCCTGGAATAGCAATCACTGGATCGAGGCGCCGCGGCGGCTCGGCGGCAAGATCGCGCGCCTGATCGGCGCCGGCGCGCATGAAGTCATTGCCGCCGATTCCACTTCAATCAATGTTTTCAAGGCGCTCAGCGCGGCGGTTCAATTGCGGCCCGACCGAACCATCATCCTGTCGGAGACCGGAAATTTTCCGACCGACGCCTATATGATGCAGGGTCTGGCCCATCTCAGCGGCGGCCGCCTGAAACAAAAACTCCTGCCCGCCGACGAGATTCCAGCCGCGCTGGACGATCAGGTCGCGGTGCTGTTGCTGACCCAGACCCATTACAAGACCGGTCGCCTGCACGATATGGCGGCCCTGACCCGCGCCGCCCACCAGGCCGGTGCGCTGGTGATCTGGGATCTCAGCCATAGCGCTGGTGCCCTGCCCGTCGAGCTCAATGCCTGCGAGGCCGATTTCGCCATTGGATGCGGCTATAAATACCTCAATGGCGGACCGGGTGCGCCGGCCTTCATCTTCTGCGCTGAGCGCCATCACGATCATGTCTTCCCGGCCCTGTCGGGCTGGTTCGGCCACGCCGACCCCTTTGCCTTTGACGACACCTACCAGCCGGGCGCCGGGATCGAGCGTTTCCAGTGCGGCACACCGGGTATTCTCGGCATGGCGGCGCTGGAATGCGGGCTCGATCTGATGCTTGAGGCCGATATGGCAGCGATCCGCGCCAAATCGCAGGCGCTGGGCGATCTTTTCATCGCACTGAGCGAGGAATGCCTGACCGGGTTCGAGCTGGCGAGCCCGTTCGATGCCGCCCGGCGCGGCAGCCAGGTCTCAATCCGCCACAAACACGGCTATGCCATCATGCAGGCGCTGATCGCGCGCGGCGTAATCGGCGATTTCCGGGCACCGGATATTTTGCGTTTCGGCTTCACCCCGCTCTATACCCGTTATGAAGATGTCTGGCTGGCGATCGAGGCGCTGGCGGAGATCATGCAGACCGGCGAATGGCGCGAGGATCGTTTTGCGACCCGTGCGGCCGTCACCTGACCTGAGCTCGAAGGGGCTGCGAAACATGAACATTGCCTGTATTGGCGGCGGTCCCGCCGGACTCTATTTCGCGATCTCGATGAAGCTGCGCGATCCTGATTGCGCCGTTGATGTCTATGAGCGCAACAAGGCCGGCGACACGTTTGGCTGGGGAGTCGTTTTCTCCGACCAGACGATGGAGAATCTCGGCCGCAATGACCCGGTCAGTGCCGGTGCCATCGGTGCCAGCCTGGCGCATTGGGATGATATTGATGTCGTCATCAAGGGCGTCACCGAAACCTCGACCGGGCATGGGTTTTGCGGCATTGGCCGCCAGAAACTCCTGAACCTGCTGCAAATGCGCGCCGCCGAGCTTGGTGTCGGTTTACATTTCGAGACCGAGATCGGCGATGACCTTTCCGCCTTTGCCGATGCCGACATGATCGTCGCCTCGGACGGTCTCAATTCAAAGATCCGCACCCGCTTTGCCGACAGTTTCAAGCCGGATATCGAGCTGCGCCGCAATAAATTCGTCTGGCTCGGCACCCATAAAGTGTTCGACGCCTTCACCTTCATTTTCGTCGAGACTCCGCATGGCTGGGTCTGGGCCCACGCCTATCGCTTCGACGACAATACCTCGACCTTCATCGTCGAATGCGCGCCGGAAACCTGGGAGGGCCTGGGCTTTGGCGCCATGGACCAGGATGAGTGTTGCCGCGCCAGCGAAGCCCTGTTCGCGCCCTGGCTTGACGGCCATGAATTGATGTCCAATGCGCGCCATCTGCGCGGCTCGGCCTGGCTCAATTTCCCGCGCGTGCTGTGCGAGAACTGGGTGCATGACAATATCGTCCTGCTGGGGGACGCCGCCCATACGGCGCATTTCTCGATCGGCTCCGGCACCAAGCTGGCGCTGGAAGACGCCATCATGCTGGCCGATGTCCTCACCAGTACCGACAAGCCGGTCGCCGAGGGCCTGAAGGATTATCAGGCCGTGCGCACTGTCGAAGTGCTCAAACTGCAAAGCGCGGCGCGCAATTCGACCGAATGGTTTGAACATCTCGACCGCTATCTCGGCTTCGAACCCAAGCAATTCGCCTATTCGCTGCTGACCCGTTCACAGCGCATCAGCCACGAGAATTTGCGCCTGCGCGACGGCGATTGGCTGTCCGGTGTCGAGAGCTGGTTCACCGGCCAGGCGACCGGCGGGGCGAAATCTGATGCTCGGCCGCCGATGTTTGCACCCTTTGAACTGCGTGGCCTGCGGCTGGAAAACCGCGTCGTGGTCTCGCCCATGTGCATGTATTCCGCCGAGGATGGCCTGATTGGTCCTTTCCACTCCGTACATTATGGCGCCCGAACCATGGGCGGTGCCGGTCTGGTCTATACTGAAATGACCGATGTCAGCCGCGATGGCCGCATCTCGCCGGGCTGTGCCGGGCTGTATACCGACGATCACGTCACAGCCTGGCGTGGCATCACCGATTTTGCCCATTCGCAAACCCGCGCCAAAATGGCGATTCAGCTCGCCCATGCCGGCCGCAAGGGCTCGACGCGGCTCGCCTGGGAGGGTTCGGACAGACCGCTCGAGACCGGTAATTGGCCTTTGATCGCGCCCTCGCCTATGGCCTGGAGCGAGGCCAGCCAGACGCCGCGCCAAATGGATCGCGCCGACATGGATATCGTGCGCGAGGATTTTGTCGCTGCGACCCGGCGGGCGCTGGAGGCCGGTTTCGACATGGTCGAGCTGCACTGCGCCCATGGTTATCTCTTGTCGAGCTTCCTGACCCCGATCTCCAATCACCGCAGCGATGAATATGGTGGTCCGCTGGAAAACCGCCTGCGTTTCCCGCTTGAGGTCTTCCATGCCATGCGCGCCGTCTGGCCCGCCGACCGGCCCATGGCGGTTCGGCTGTCGGCCACGGACTGGCTTGGCGATGAAGGCATCACGCCGCAGGACAGCGTCGAGGTCGCGGCGGCCTTCACCGCGGCTGGCGCCGATCTGATCGATGTCTCAGCCGGACAGACTTCAACGCTCGGGCGGCCCATCTATGGCCGCATGTTCCAGACGCCCTTCTCGGACCAGATACGCAATACGCTGCGCTGCGCCACCATGGCCGTCGGCAATATCTATGAGACCGATCACGTCAATTCCATTCTCGCCGCCGGTCGTGCCGATCTCGTCGCCCTCGCCCGTCCGCATCTGATCGATCCGATGTGGACACTGCGCGCGGCGGCCGAGCTCGGCTATCGCGGCATCCATATCCCGCCGCAATATGAGGCCGGTTTCGAACAATTGAAGCGCAATCTCGCGCGTGCCAATGAAGGAGCACCCCAGGTATGAGCAAGCTGACAGGACATCGCGCCGTCATCACCGGCGGCGGCACCGGTATTGGCCTCGCCTGCGCCAGGAGCCTCGCGGCTCAAGGTGCGCAAATCATCATCATGGGCCGCGACCTGGTCCGCCTGGAGGCGGCCGCCCAGACAATCCCCGGTGCGCAGGCGATCCAGCTCGACGTCACCGATGCCGACAGCGTCACGGCGGGTTTTGCCAAGGCCGCGAGCGGTGGTGCGATCGATATCCTGATCAATAATGCCGGCATTGCGGCCGCAACCGCCTTCCACCGAACGTCGATGGAGGAATGGCAGCGCATCCAGGCGGTCAATGTCGAGGGGCTGGTGCGCTGCACCCAGGCCGTGCTCGGCGGTATGGTGAAGGCGGAGTATGGCCGCATCGTCAATATCGCCTCGATCGCCGGCTTGCGCGGCGGTGCCTATGTTGCGCCCTATGTCGCCTCGAAACATGCCGTGGTCGGGCTGAGCAAATCGCTCTCGCTCGAATATGCGAAGACGGCGATTACCGTGAACGCGATCTGCCCGGGCTATGTTGAAACCGCCATCGTCGACAACTCCATCGCCAATATCATGGCCAAGACCGGCCGTTCGCGCGAGGACGCTGTTTCCGAATTGACCAAGACCAACCCGCAAGGCCGGTTGATCCAGCCCGATGAGGTTGCCGAAGCGGTGACCTGGCTATGCTCGCCGCTGAGCGGTTCCGTCTCCGGCCAATCCATCACGATCTCAGGTGGCGCCATTTAGCCATACCGGCTTTTTCAGCCAAACCCGGCTGCGGTGCGGAACGGGTCTCGCTTCATGCCGGGTGGTTCAGTCGAGCACGATCATATGACCCATCGCCGGATCACCGCCGGATTCGGCGAGGGTCTTGATCACCGCCTGCGCGGCGGCGAAACCGTGTCCGGTCTTGACCGTCATCCAGGCCGGATCGGCTGATCCGATCTGGGCGAAGAAGCGTTCCTGCGCCGCACTGAAGCGGGCATTGAATTCGTCCGGGCCCCAATCCTTGTTGCGCTTGGCGATCTGCTCCGGCGCAAAGAAGAATTTCGGCGCGGGCCCCGGCATGTCGACCGGCTTGGCGAAGGGCGCATTATGGGCTGCACCAACGACGCAATCATGCATCAGGGCCGGTCCGAAATGGTGATGGATACGGGCGCGCAGCGCGACATCACCGGCAAAATCGACATAGACGGTCGGGATTGAGGCATCGAGCGTCTCGATATCGTCATAGAGCGCAGTCGCCTCGTAACAGCCCAGCCCGCGCACGAAATCCGCATTGCGCGGCGAGGTCAGCGCCGTCAACTTCACCCGGTCCTCGCTCAACAGGCAGAAAGCGGTGCCATAGGCTGTCTTGCTCGACGCGCTGGAGAGCAATAATTGCTGCGCCCCGAACCAGTCATTATCCTCGAGATAATCGGCCAGCATATAGGCGGTGACAAATAGCGGCCGGAACAGCGCCTGCAAATCCTCGCGATCCGGCCGGTAGATCGCATCCTCGCTGCAGCGGCTATATTGATTATAGGCCGAGACCAGATCGAGGCGGTGGTCGACGACATCGTAGAAGCCGCGCGGCGAAATCCGGCCGGGGCGCATCAAGACGTGACTGGCGATAGGGTAATAGCCATAGAAGCGCTCACCAACGGCAATCCCGCGGCTGGTTGACGCGATGACATCGGCAAACCCCCAGACCGGCATGTGGCCAAAGCCTTCCCGCCCGGTCGGAAAGAAATTCCAGTACTGCATCGCATCGCCAAAGGCGGCATAGGTGATATTATTCGCCGTCAGGGAAAAGCTCTTGATTTCAAGCAATACCTCGCCATCTCCCAGCTCGCCTTGCTCAACAGAGTGCAATTCAGTGCGGCCGATATCGGATTTGTCGGTGAGCAGGCGAGAGATGGTGATCGGAGCGTTCATGATGACCTAGCGGGTTGAGACGACAGATAGCTGAAGTCTCCAACAAATCGCCGCTGAAGGCCAACGCCAATATGCGCCATCCCTGCAGCGCCATGACACAGAGTGGACGCTGCGCGCGGGGCATCGTAGGTCTTGGGGTCATCACACCGGAATCACGGGTGTAACGGGGATGGCCGCGCCAGGCGCCGGCCAGCAAGACAGGGATTAATCTCGATGGACCCGAAGACTTATACGCCGACCCATTATCTCTGGTCCTTCGCCGACGGCATTGGCACGATCACCTTCAATCGTCCTGAACGCAAAAACCCGCTGACCTTCGAAAGCTATGCCGAGTTGCGCGATATGTTCCGCGCCCTCGTTTACGTCAAATCGGTCAAGGCGATCATCATCACCGGGGCTGGCGGAAATTTCTGCTCCGGCGGCGATGTGCATGAAATCATTGGGCCACTGGTCGGTATGGAAATGCCGGAATTACTCGATTTCACGCGCATGACCGGTGATCTGGTCAAGGCGATGCGCGATTGTCCGCAGCCGATTATCGCGGCGATAGACGGTGTCTGTGTCGGGGCCGGCGCGATCATGGCGATGGCCTCGGATCTGCGTATCGCCACGCCGGAAGCCAAATGCGCCTTTTTGTTCAATCGCGTCGGCCTGGCCGGCTGCGATATGGGCGCCTGCGCCATGCTGCCACGCATTGTCGGCCAGGGCCGGGCGTCGGAACTCCTCTATCTCGGTCGCTCCATGTCGGCCGAGGAAGGCGAAAGATGGGGCTTTTACAATCGCGTCACCGGATCCGAAACGCTGATGGCCGCGGCGAGTGACTGGGCCGCCCGCATCGCCACCGGTCCGAATTTCGGCAATGCGATGACCAAGAACCAGCTCAATACCGAATGGGATATGAGCCTGCACACGGCGATCGAGGCTGAAGCCCAGGCGCAGGCGATCTGCATGCAAACCAGGGATTTCGAGCGCGCCTACACGGCCTTCGTCGCCAAGCAGAAACCCGTCTTCGAGGGCAATTGAATGGCCGACCGGACCTATCTCAACTGGCCCTTCCTCGATGACAGCCACCGCGAGCTGGCGACTCGGGCCGGCGCCTGGGCCAAGGCGCAATTCGGCGATCACGGTTTTGCCGAGCATGGCGATGTCGATGCCGATTGCGGCGCCATCCGGCGGCAACTCGGACAAGCCGGTCTGACGCGGTATTGCGTGCCGGCAGCCCAGGGCGGCGTCACCGAAACGCTCGATGTGCGTTCGCTCTGCCTGATGCGCGAACACCTCGCCTATCGCTGCGGCCTGGCCGATTTCGTGTTCGCGATGCAGGGCTTGGGCTCCGGCGCCATTTCCCTGTTCGGCACCGATGCCCAGAAACAGGCCTGGCTGCCCGGCGTCGCCGCTGGCGATTTGTGCGCTGCCTTCGCCCTGACCGAACCGGAGGCGGGCTCTGACGTCGCAGCCATCGCCACCACGGCTACGCCCGATGGCGATGGTTGGCGGCTCAATGGCGAAAAGACCTTTATTTCCAATGGCGGGATCGCCGATTTCTACGTCGTCTTCGCCCGCACCGGCGAGGCTGAGGGCGCGCGAGGCCTCAGCGCCTTCATTCTCGACGCCAGGACACCGGGCCTGAAAATCGCGGAACGGATCGAAACCATTGCCCCGCATCCGCTCGCGCGGCTGGTGTTCCAGGATTGCCGCCTGCCCGCCGACAGCTTGATCGGCATATCGGGCTCGGGCTTCAAGATCGCGATGGCAACGCTTGATGTGTTCCGCTCCACCGTCGGAGCCGCCTCGCTTGGCTTTGCCCGGCGGGCGCTGGACGAGGCCACAGGCCGCGCCACAACGCGCAAGCTCTTCGGGGCGACGCTGGCCGATCAGCAAGGGATACAGACGCAATTGGCGGAAATGGCCCTCGATATCGATGCCAGCGCGCTGTTGATCTACCGCGCCGCCTGGACCAAGGACAGTGGTGCCACTCGCATCACCCGCGAAGCGGCGATGGCCAAACTCTACGCTACCGAAGCGGCGCAGAAGGCCGTTGACACAGCGGTACAATTATTCGGCGGACTGGGCGTGACAAAGGGGACAGTGCCGGAAGCGCTCTACCGCGAAGTCCGCGCTCTACGGATTTATGAAGGCGCGTCGGAGGTGCAAAAACTCGTCATTGCCCGCCAGCATCTTTCGGAGTGGAAATAATGGTTTTCCGGGTTGATCGCCGCGTGCGCTTTGCCGATGTCGATGCGGCGGGGATTGTCTTCTACCCGCGTTATTTCGAGATGATCAATGCCTGTGTCGAGGACTGGTTCGAGACTGGGCTGGAGCATGGCTTCGACGCCATGATCGTCAAGGGAAACCACGCCGTCCCGCTGGCCAATATCGAGGTCGACTTCAAGGCCCCGAGCCGGCTCGATGATGAACTCGCGTTCAAGCTGGTCGTCACCGAAATCGGGCGCAGCTCCTTCAAACTGACGATCAAGGCCTGGCATGACAACGAAGTCCGGATGACCGCCAAGCTGGTATTGGTCTATATCGACATGGAGAAGCATGTCCCGGTACGGATTCCGGAGATCATGCGTGCCCGCATGCTCACCTTCCAGGAGGTCAAATAATGCAAATCCTGCTTCCTCCCGGCTGGCCACGCCCGAAGGGCTATTCCAATGGCATCGCCGTAACGGGGCGCCAGATTTATGTCGCCGGACAGATCGGCTGGGATGAGCGTGGCGTCATCGTCTCCGACGATTTCGCGACCCAGTTTGGAAAAGTATTGGAAAACACGCTGGCGGTGCTGGCCGAAGCGGGCGCCGGCCCGGAGCATATCGTGCGCATGACCGGCTATATCACCAGCCGCGACGAGTATATCGCCGCAGAATCCGGGATTGGCGGCATCTGGAAGGATTTGATGGGGCGGAATTACCCAAGCATGGCCTTCGTCATCGTCGCAGGCCTGATCGAGCCAGGGGCCAAAATCGAGATCGAGACGACAGCGGTGATTCCGCTCTAGTACCGAGCTTCAGCAGTCGGACACGTCGGGGAGGACGTCATGACGATGCAGACCAGCGGGCACATCGACACATTCACGCGCGAGCACTTGCCCGCGGTTTCCGATTGGCCCGATTTCCGGTTTGACCTGCCGCAACTCGAGTATCCGGACCGCTTGAACTGCGCCGCGGAACTGCTTGATCACAATGTTGAAAACGGGATCGGCGATCGGGTGGCGATCTATTCTGTCGCGCGCAGTATCAGCTGGGCGGAGCTGCGCCGCGAAGCAAGCCGGATTGCGCATGTCCTGGTCGATGATATGGGGCTGGTCCCGGGCAATCGTGTCCTGTTGCACGGGTATAATTCGATCGAACTGATCGCCGGCTGGTATGGCGTCATCCTTGCCGGCGGTGTCGCGGTGATGACCATGCCGATGCTGCGGGCCGGCGAAATTGCCAAGGTGATCGCCAAGGGGCAGGTGAGCCATGCCTTGTGTGATGCAGCCCTGGCCAAAGCCGTGCATGAGGCCGCGGCTCAGGAGCCGGTACTGGGCCGGATTGTTTGCTGGGGGGAGAAGGGCGAACTGACCAGCGCCACGGCCGGCAAGCCAGACACATTCACCGCCGCCGATACCGCGCGTGACGATGTCGCCCTGCTCGCCTTCACCTCCGGTACCACGGGCGAGCCCAAGGCCTGCGCCCATTTCCATTCCAGCGTCCTGGCGATGGCTGACACATTTGCCGCGACCGTCCTAGACCCCGATCCCGACGAGATCTATCTCGGCACCCCGCCCTTCGCCTTCACCTTCGGTCTGGGCGCCTGTGTCGTGTTTCCGGCTCGCGCGGGCCTCGCCACTGCCCTGCCCGACCGGCCCGGCATTGAGGCGCTGTGCGAAACCATCGAGCGCTTTGGCGTGACGACACTCTTCACGGCGCCAACGGGTTATCGGGCCTTGATGGGTCTGTGGGACCGCTTTGATCTGTCCAGCCTGCGCAAGGGCGTTTCGGCGGGCGAGCATTTGCCGGCGGCGACCTCGGAGGCTTTTGACCAGCTCACCGGGATCCGCCTGATCGATGGCATCGGTGCGACCGAGATGATCCATATCTTCATTTCGGCCGCCGGCGCCGATATCCGGCCGGGCGCGACGGGAAAACCGGTGCCCGGCTATCAGGCGAAGGTGATCGGTGATCACGGCGAGCCGCTTGGTGATGGCGAGATCGGCCGCCTCGCGGTGAAAGGCCCGACGGGCTGTCTATATCTCGACGATAGCCGCCAGAAAGCCTATGTGCAGGAGGGCTGGAACATTACCGGTGATCTCTATCTCCGCGATGGTGATGGCTATTTCCGGTATGTCGCGCGTGCCGATGATCTCATCGTTTCCTCGGGCTATAATATTGCCGGACCAGAGGTGGAGCAGGCTCTGCTATCGCACGAGGCCGTGCTGGAATGCGCGGTCGTCGGGGCTGCCGATGACGAGCGCGGCACCATCGTCAAAGCCTTCATAGTGCTGGATCAGGGTCACAATGCCGGTGCCGATCTCGTGCAAATCCTCCAGGATCACGTCAAGGCCTGTATCGCGCCCTATAAATATCCCCGCGCCGTCGAATTCATCGCCGCCCTGCCCAAGACCCAGACCGGGAAGATTCAACGTTTCAAACTTCGCTAGCTTGGTATTAGGGTCGCTTCGAATCCGGGAGTTGAGAAGGAAGTCCGCGATGCGCCAATTCTATGTCTTCATCAAATGCGAGCTGGGTCATACCTATGACGTTGCCGCCTCGCTGGTCGACAAGCTCGACGAAGCGCCGATGGTGCATTCAATCTCCGGGGCCTTTGATCTGCTGGCACATTTCGGCATCGAGGATGATGGTGATATCGGTCGCTTCGTGAACGAAAAAGTCCAGACCATACCGGGCATCAAGGATACGCAGACGATTATCTGCTTCAACGCATTCACGCGCGATCGCGGCCTCGGCTAGCGCCAGGCCTGTTTGCGCTAATCGGACGGAATCCTCATGCATTTTGGTGTCTTCGACCTGTTCAAGATCGGGGTTGGCCCGTCGAGCTCGCATACGGTCGGGCCGATGCTGGCGGCGCGGCAATTCGTCGAGCGCGTGATTGGCAAGCATGGCGAGGCCGCCATCGCGCGCCTCGAGGCGGAATTATATGGCTCGCTCGCCCTGACCGGCCTTGGTCACGGCACCGACAAGGCGATCCTGCTCGGGTTGGAAGGCTGCGATCCCTCGCGCGTCGATCCCGCCGAAATCCCGCAGCGGCTGGAACGGATCCGCAGCGAGCATCGCCTCACCCTTCCGGGCGGGCGCGCGATCGAATTTTCCGAACGGCGCGATTTGCAGTTTCGCGGCGATATCCGCCTGCCTTTCCATTCCAACGCGATGAAATTTCGCGCCCTGACCAGCGATGAGACCGTATTGCTGGAAGAGATCTGGTATTCAATCGGTGGCGGTTTCGTCATCGACGAACACGAAGCCGGGCGCAATTCCGCCGCCGACGTTAAGGAGGGTGAGCCCTACCCATTCAATTCCGGCGCCGAACTACTCGCCATTGGTGAGCGCGAAAATCTGTCTATTTTCCGTATCATGCTGGCCAATGAGTGCGCTTTCCGCACCGAGGCCGAGGTCCATGACGGCATCGAGACGATCTGGCGTACCATGGAAGCCTGCATTGATCGCGGCCTGACCGAGGATGGCATTTTGCCCGGCGGGCTGAAGGTTAAACGCCGCGCGCCAAAACTCTATCGCGATCTGCGCAATGAGCAGACTGATCCGGCCGATGACCCGCTCGTGGCGATGGACTGGATCAATCTATGGGCGATGGCAGTCAATGAGGAAAACGCCGCCGGTGGCCGCGTGGTGACGGCGCCAACCAATGGCGCTGCCGGGATTATACCAGCCGTGGCACGTTACTTTGACCGCTATCACCGCAATCCTTCAGACCATGAAGCCCTGCAGCGCTTCTTCCTGACGGCGGCGGCGATCGGTGCGCTGTACAAGAAAAACGCCTCGATCTCCGGCGCTGAAGCGGGTTGCCAGGGCGAGGTTGGCGTTGCCTGTTCAATGGCCGCCGGGGCACTGGCTGCGGCGATGGGGGCCAATAACAACCAGATCGAGGATGCCGCCGAAATCGGTATGGAGCATAATCTCGGCCTGACTTGCGATCCCGTTGGCGGTCTGGTGCAAATCCCCTGTATCGAACGCAATGCGATCGGCGCCATCAAGGCGATTGATGCGGCGCGACTGGCGCTGCGCGCAACCTCGGCCGATATGAAGGTCACGCTCGACCAGGTGATCGAAACCATGCGCCAGACCGGTGTCGACATGCAGGAAAAATACAAAGAGACCAGCCAGGGCGGTCTCGCCGTCAATGTGGTGGAATGCTGAGACGGCTGGTAGCGCCATCCCGCAAGATCACGAGCTCGGCCGCTTCGGCCGCATCAAAGCTCGCAAACAGCCAGTTCGCAACCGCGCATTTGGGGTTGTCCTCGCTCACGATGAGCGACCGACCGGTGAGCTCTGTGACCCGGTCACCCAGCCGCAAACCGGCCCGGGCGGCCGCGGAATGATCGAATAATTGCACCACGCGGATGTCGTCGCCGACAAGCGCCAATGAATAGCCGGCCTCGACATGAGCCGGCGCCGAGGGATGGCGGGCCTGAACGACAAATTGCTCGCCCGGATAATCCAGAGTCACGACATGCGAAGCGAGAATGCCTGCCCCGACCAAGGTCGGCGGAACGCCCCGCACTGTCGCGCGCACGGGGCCCAGATCGCCGCCATCGAGTCGGAAGTCCGACAACGTGAAACGCGTCAGCGTTGTGACTTCACCGCGTCCGCCGGCGGATTCGCCTTCATAGCCAGTGCCGGTGGCCAGGCTGTCGGCTTGGACTCCCTGCCGGACCGACGGCGCCTGCGCCACCTGGCTGAATAGCGCGACTTCGGCGCTGCTGCCGGTGTCAAACAATGCCTTGTCCGACACATCGCCGACGGAATAGTCGATAATGGGCGCGTGCGGATAGCCAAAATCATACAGTCGCGCCGATATGACAGGATCGAGCCCGGGTAAATCCGTCAGGTGTGCGGCAATGGACAGTTGAGCGGCCTGGGTATCAATGCGCCAAACACTCCCGGGAAAGAGTTCCGAACCGAGTATGCCGGGACCGACCAGACAGGCCCCCATATCGAGATTACTGAAATCATGGATCAGGACGGGGATGTCATGAAACACCGCCGTACCGATCTGCAGCGTGCGGAGGATCGCAAAATCCATTGTGACCGCCGTGCCATTGGCATCGCGCCCGGTATTCTGCGCCACAATTTCCAGGCCCAGCGCATCGGCAAAATCGCGTGAAATAATGGTTGGCGAGCCGGAGTCGAGAATGAATTCACCAGCCTCACCATTTGCGACGGCATTGATGAACAGTTTCCCGCCCCGCGTCTCCAGATCGATTGTTGTGACCGGGTCGGCCCGTTCAATATTGAGCGGCGCGGAGAGCAGGCTGACGAGGTCTGTCTCCTGCGTCAGGGCGGGCGAAAACCCTGCAAGTGTCAGGGCGAACAAGACGAAGCAGGTGAGGTTTCGCATAGTAGATTTCCGCCCGTGTTATCTGGGAACGCTCGACTGGGATCAATGACCGGCTGGTTCCAGTCTCCAATCTATCATGACCAAAGTGTCCGGCCAGCCGGATCAGGCATCCTCGCCCATTTCCTGAACCGCCCGTCCATCGCTCAGGGTTTCCGCACCCGAAACGACCACGCGTTGGCCGACCTCGAGAGCGCCGGCGATGGCGATATAGCCATTATCGCGCACACCGGCGGTAACCGCGACCTGATGCGCGATATTGTCGGCATCGACGGTGAAGATGAAGGCCCCGTTTGAGCGCAGGATGACGGCATCATAGGGCGCGGCCAATTGCGTCCTCGGCGTCTCGGCGGGAAAGGCTGCTCGCGCTGCGGAGCCGACAATCCAGGGCGATCCAGCCAGATCAATCCGCACTTCGAAGGTGCGCGACACCGCATCTCCGACCGGGATGATGGCCCGGATGGGCGCTGTCGTGCTGACGCCTGCGCCCATTGTCAGGACGACTTGCTGGCCAAGGCTGAGATAAGGCGCAATCGCAACCGGAGCCTGGGCAATCGCTTCCTTGTGGTCGATATCCACAATGCGCGCGATATCGCGGCCCGGTGCCGACAACTCCCCCACTTGGATAAGACGTTCGACAACGCGGCCAGCGAAGGGTGCAAGAATTCGGGTGCGTTCCAGCTCCAGTTCCGCCCGCGACACAGCCGAACGCGCCTCGCGCACGTCCTGGACGGCCAGGTCGCGTGCCAGCTCAACTTCGCGCAGGCGGGTTGGCGGCACGGTTCCATTGCTGGCCAGACTCTCGAAACGGACGGCCTCGGCACTCTGATAATCACCATTGGCGGCCGCCCGTGCCAGCCGCGCCCGCGACTCGTCGAGCGCGATGCGGGCCTGACGCTCATCCATCTGGGCGATCAGCCCACCGGCCTCGATCATGTCGCCGGGTTCGGCAATGAAGGTGATCCGTCCCGACGCCTCGGCCGCGATGCGCGCATCATTGCGCGCCACGACACTGGCTGGTGTGGTGATGGTGCGCGCCATATCGCGTTCGACGATGGTGGCGCTGCGGATGATCGCCGGCGGCGGGCCCTCCTGGGCGCTGGCAGCTGCCGGCATCAAGGTCAGAAAGCCAAGACCGGCCATGGCCGCGAGGGAATGCGTTGATAATGTCATTGGAGCGGGTTCCTTGTGGCTTCGGGCTATTCGGCCGGAGCCAGGGCCGAGGATCCGAGTCGCGCCTGCTGACGGCTCTCTCCGAGGCGCAACAGGCAGGGGATCAGGATCAGGGTGAAGATCAGGCTGACGCTCATTCCGCCGACGATCGCCGCAGCGAGACCGCGATAGATCGCACTGCCGACGCCGGGAACGAGCAGGAGCGGCAACATGCCCAGCAGACTGGTCATCGTGCTCATGAAAATCGGCCGCAAGCGCATCCGCAGCGCCTGTTCGACGGCATCGCGGCGCAACAGGCCCTCGCGCTCGCCCTGTCGCGTCTGATCGACCAGCAGGATGGCATTATTGATCACCAGACCGAGCAGGATGACGAAGCCCATCATGGTCAGCAGATCGAGCGGCTGGGTCACCCAGATATTGAGGATTTGCAGCATCACCACGCCGCCAACGCCAGCCAGGGGCAAGGAAATCAATACCAGGGCGGCATCGCGCAGCGAGCGGAACATGCCGGCCAGGATCAGGAAGAGGATGACCAGCGCCATGCCCATATTCGTCGCCATTGTCATCTTGGCGCGTTCGAGGCTGTCGGCACTGCCGCCATAGGTTACCGAGCCATCGGCCGGCAGCGCGGCTCGGATGGCCGGTTCGACCTCATTCTGGACAACGGTGAGAATCTCCTCCAGCGACTGACCTTCGGGCTGGTTGATATTGATCGTCACAGTGCGGCGCCGGTTGAGGCGCTGAATCCCGCCGGGGCCAACATCCTCGCGGATATCGATCAAATCACCGAGCGGCACGACGGCCCCTGTTGGCGTAGCGATCGGCAGACCCGCGAGCTGATCTGGCGTATCCCAACCATTCGAGCGCAGGATGATATTCATCCGGCTATCACCATCGAAATACTCGCCGATGAATTGACCATCGCCGAGCATGGCGATCATGCCGGCGACATTGCGCCGCGCCCATCCGGCTTCCTGGATCCGGCGATCATTGGGGATCATGGTCAGGCGGGGCTGATTGTCCTGCGGCGGCGGATTGGCATTGATATTCACGCCGGGGAAACGCTCGCGCAGGATGGCCAGACCGGCATTGACGGCCCGCCCCCGCGCCGCGGAATCGGCGCTCTGGACATTGACCTGGATATTGCCGCCCTGGGAGAAACCGCCGAACAGATCACCTTGCTGGGCAAAGCCGATCACATCGGGAATCCCGGTGATGATTTCTTCGCGAACAATGCGCTCGAGCTCACCGACCCGGCTTTGATCAAGGACACGGATCCCGGCCGTCGCGCCGCCGCCACCCGGGAAAGTCCCGAAATAATAATTGCGCAACGCCGGCTCCCGCTCGCCGGACATATAAGGCGCCAACCGCTCGATGATCGTCGCGGCAACTTCGCTTTCGATCCAGTCCATATTGGAGCCGGGCGGAAAGATGAAGAAGGCATCGACGGCATCGCGCTTGACCGGTGGCAGATAGTCCATTTGCGGCCGGATCGTCCAGGTGAGTGCGATCGGGATCACGATCAGGCCGCCAATCACGCCCAGGCGGATGCGCGGATTATCGCTCAGCGACAAAATGCCATCGGCGATCCGGTTGAGGATGGGTTGCTGCGTTGCCGTCGGACGGTCGCGGATCCAGTATTTGGCGGCGACGGGCAGGATGGTGACCGCAACAATCATCGAAATCGCGACACCGACGGCAATCGTGATCGCCAGATCGGCAAACAACTGCCCTTCGACATCGCGGATGAAGATGATCGGCACAAAGATCGCAACCGTCGTGACGGTCGAGGCGAGCAGAGCGCCCCAGACCTGGGTCGCGCCCTTTTCCGAGGCGGTATCGGCATCCTCCCCCATTTCGCGGCGGCGAATAATATTCTCCAGCACGATAATTGCGGCATCCATCACCATGCCGGTGGCGAAGGCCAGCCCCGCCAGCGAGATGACGTTGAGCGAGCGATTGAACAGGAAGAGTACGATCAGGGTCGAGAGCAGCGATACCGGAATCGCCATCGAGATGATCAGGGTTGCGCGCGAGCGGCGCAGGAAGAGCCAGAGACCGAAAATCGCCAGCCCGACCCCGAGCAGCAAATTGGTCCGCAACAGATCAATCGCCCGCATGATGAAGACCGAGGCATCGAAGGACGGCGCCATGACCAGCTGCTGTTCGGCCAGGAGATTCTCATTGATCAGCGCGACTTCGGCCTTCACCGCATCGAGCGCCGCCAGCACATTGGCACCGGGCTGACGCCGCACTTCAATCCCCATCGCCGGATTGCCGTTCTGATAGGTGAAATTGGTCCGCTCGCCGTAATTGACCTCAACACTGGCCAGATCACCCAGCCGTACCGGATTGCCGTCACGCCAGACGACGACCAGCTCGTCCATTTCGGCCGGTTCGAACTCACCCTCGAAACGCATCTGGTAGGAGCGGCGGCCGATCTCGGCATTGCCGCCGGAGACATCCTGATTATTGACGATCGCCGCAGAGATTTCCGGCAGCGTCACGCCGAGCGCCGCGGCGCGATAGGGATCGACGGTAATTTGCAGCTCCTGCGGCTGCTGACCCCATCCGATCTGAACGCTGGCAACGCCGGGGATCGATTCCAGCCGTGGCACGACCTGGTCCTCGATCAGGCTGGAATAATCATTGATCGCGCGCGGATTGCCCGGCAGCGCCTGGACGAAGAACCAGATCAGGCTTTGCTGCGCGTCGCCGCCAAAGCCGCCAATATTCGGGCCGACCGCATCACGTGGCAGAGGCGGCAATTGCGACAGGCGGTTGGAAATCTCGATCGCCGTCTGCGTCATGTCGGTTTCAAGCGCGAAGGTGAGATTGACGAAGGCCGAGCCCTCGCCGACGAAAACGCGCATTTCTTCCATGCCGGCCAGCCCGGCGAGAGCCTGCTCCTGCGGCTCGATGATTTCCGATTCCATTTCCTGCGGCGAGGCCGAACGCCAGAAGGTCGCGATATTGACTTGCGGCTGCTGGGTATCGGGGAATAGCTGGATTGGCAGGCGCGTGAAGGCGACCAGGCCAAGCACGACGATCAGGGCGATACCGACAAATACGGCAGCCGGATTATTCAGCGACAAGCGTGTCAATGGCATATGCGTCTCCCTCGCACCTACCTCATAGCCGCTCGATGCGTGCTGAAATGATGAAACGAATATTAAATCTTGCCAAGGCGGCTCACTAAATGGTGAGCCGCCCTAACATACGGCAATCTCAGGCCGCTTCATGCTTGAGCACATGATCGGAAACCGAGTATTTGGCCTCGGTCTGCCCGGCCACCTGTTCCAGCGCGACACCGGGCGCCAATTCGATCAATACCAGACCATCGGGCGTGACATCGAATACGCCCAGCGTCGTGATGATGCGATCGACACAGGCCTGACCGGTCAGCGGCAGGGAACAGGCCTTGAGGAGTTTGGATTCGCCCGCCTTGTTGGCGTGATCCATGATCACGACGACGCGCTTGACGCCAGCGACCAGATCCATCGCCCCGCCCATGCCCTTGACCAGCTTGCCCGGGATCATCCAATTGGCGATATCGCCGTTCTCCGACACTTCCATCGCACCCAGAATCGACAGGTCGATATGGCCGCCGCGGATCATCGCGAAACTGTCGGCCGAGGAGAAATAGCTCGTCCGGCGCAGCTCGGTGATGGTCTGCTTGCCGGCATTGATCAGATCGGCATCGACCTCGTCATCATAGGGAAACGGCCCCATGCCCAGCATGCCGTTCTCCGACTGCAGGGTGACATCGATATTGTCCGGGATGTAATTGGCAACCAGGGTCGGGATACCAATTCCCAGATTGACGTAAAAGCCGTCTTCCAGCTCCTGAGCGGCGCGCCGCGCCATTTCATCACGTGTCCAGGCCATTATGCTGTCTCCCTCTGGCGAACGGTGCGCTGCTCGATGCGTTTCTCAAACGAACCGACAAACAAGCGTTGCACGAAAATGCCCGGCGTGTGGATGTGGTCGGGATCGAAAGAGCCCAACTCGACGATTTCCTCGACTTCGGCGATGGTCACCTTGCCCGCGGTTGCCATCATCGGATTGAAATTGCGTGCGGTCTTGCGGAAGATCAGATTGCCCTGCGGATCGGCCTTCCAGGCCTTGATGATCGAGACATCGGCCGTCAGTCCGGTTTCGAGGATATAGCTCTCGCCGCCAAATTTGCGCGCTTCCTTGCCTTCGGCGATCAGCGTGCCAACGCCGGTCTTGGTGTAGAAACCGGGAATGCCGGCACCGCCGGCACGGATGCGCTCGGCCAGCGTGCCTTGCGGATTGAATTCCAGCTCCAGCTCACCGGCGAGATATTGGCGCTCGAATTCCTTGTTCTCGCCGACATAGGAGGAGATCATTTTCTTGATCCGCTTCGCATCGAGCAGGACACCGAGGCCGAAACCGTCAACGCCGCAATTATTCGAGATCACCGTCAGATCCTTGACGCCGGCGGCGAGCAGCGCGGCAATCGAATTTTCCGGAATGCCACAGAGGCCGAAACCTCCGGACATCACCGTCATTCCGTCGAATGCCAGGCCATCAAGGGCAGACTTGGCGTCGGGAAATACCTTTTTCATCGGGACCTCAGTCAAAAGTTGATGTTCGGTTCAGGTTTATATCGCGGGCGCAGCAAAATACTAGCGGCTTCAATCCGGTTCGGGAATTGCCGGACGCCGCGCGTCGATCTCGATCGCCAGCGCGCCGCCGAAAAACACGGCATAGGCTGACCAGTAAATCCACAGCAGGAAGACGACCAGCGCGCCCATCGAGCCGTAAATGCCGAAATCGAGCACCCGGCTGACATAGATGGAGAAGCCTTTCGACAGGCTCAGCCACAATACGCAGGACACCAGGGCCGCGATCATGGACGGGCCCCAGGCGATCGCATGCTCACGCCGGCGCATCGTCATATGATAGAGCAACGTCAAAGCTGCGAACATGGTGAAGCCGGTCGCCGACCACTCATTGATGACAGAGCGGATATCGAGCGGTTCCAGCCCAAGCGATTCAAACAATTGCCGCATGAATACCGGAATCACCAAGACGGCCAGATTCGCCGCCGTGATCAGGGCACCGCCAATCAACAGCGAGGTGATGGCGAGAAAGTTGAAGTGGATGACATTGCGGATATCGCGATCTTCCGCGAGATGATTGAGACCGGCGATCAGGGCCTTGGCGCCGCGCGCCGCAGCGAAAAGGGCAATCAGCAGGGCAATGCCGCCATTGACCGAAAGTGCCGTGATCGGCGCTTCCGTAATGCGGCCGATCTGGCCCATCACGAAGATCTGCGCGCCCTCGGGCATGATCTCGGCGAAGCGGCCGATCTGGGCCTCCGCGTCGGCGGTTGAGAAAGCCAGGCCGTAGATCGAGATGCCCAGCGCAATGGTCGGAAACAGGGCCAGCATGCCGAAAAAAGACACGCCGCCGGCAAACAACATCACATCGCGCGCCATCGAACGGCTGATCGCGGCAATAATGATCTCCAGCCAGGGTGGGAGATTGATGTCGATCTTGAACAAGCGCTTGATTGTTTTCAGCATGGTGGCAGGAATGGGTCCGGTTCAATGGGTCGCGATGCCTAATACGCCAAGATGGCGTTTTACGCACCCTTGCAGTGAGGAGACTTCATGTCATTCGGTAAAGCCGTTGATCTCCTGCGGCTGGCGCGCATGGCCAGCGGTCATGTCGGTATCACGCTGAGCGATATCGAGGCCGAATTCGGCGTTGTGCGCCGCACCGCCCAGCGCATGACCGATGCCCTCGCCGAGGCCTTCCCGGATACCGAGGATTATGTCGATTCAGACGGCCGCAAGCGCTGGCGTGTCCCGCGCCGCCGTGTGGCCGAATTCTTCGCGCCGACGCCGGACGAGATCGCGACGCTGGAACTGGCTTGCGCGACCCTTGAGCATCAGGGATTGCCGACGGAGGCAGGTCGGCTGCGATCCTTGCGCGAAACCATCAAGATACTGACCCCGGACAAGCGCCACGCCCGGCTCGAGGCTGATGAGGAAGCCCTGCTGGAGGCGATGGGTCATGCCACCCGCCCCGGCCCGCGCCCGGCCAGCGACCCGGCCGTCGACGCGGCCATCGCCGAAGCACTCAAGGGACCGTTCGCGCTGGACATTCTCTATCGTGGACGCCAGGACGCCGCCGCCATGCTGCGCCGGGTCGAGCCCTATGGCTTGCTGCTGGGCGCCCGCCGCTATCTCGTCGCCCGCGACCCGTCCAAGCCGGACGGGCATCTGCGCCATTACCGGGTCGAGGATATCGAACGCGCCAGCGTCACCGAAAACTGGTTTGGCCGCGACGAGGGTTTCGACCTGGAGGCCTATGCCCGACAGGCCTTCGGTGTATTCCAGAACCAGGCCGAGTTCGGTGAGGTCATCTGGCAATTCACCGCCCGCGCCGCCCCGCATGCGACCCGTTTCCGTTTTCACCCAGATCAGACCAGTGAGGTGCAGGCTGATGGCTCGCTGATCGTGCGCTTCCCCGCCTGTGGCTATCTTGAAATGTGCTGGCATCTGTATGCCTGGGGCGACCAGGTCGAGGTGCTGGCCCCGCCTGCCCTCGCCGCCATGGTCGCTGGCCACCGGCGTGATGATTTTCCCGGCTTCCCGTGAGATTTCACCGCACGGCGATGCGGACCGTATCGGCCGGCAGCCAGGACGGCATGGAATGGCCGTCAGATGCGCTCATCGCCAGACGATAGCCCTTGTGCAGATAGCGGCAGACCGAACGCAAATCCTCGACATGCAGGCAGCTGATATCATCACCGGGCTGTTGCATGCGAAAATATCCGTCGCGAAAACGGTGCGGCGCCATTGAGCGCAACGCGCCGCCGGCACCTTCGACATAGGCATTGATTGCGATTGCCATGATTGATCTCCATTCGATTGGCTCGTTGGAAATCATCATGACCCGCGCGGGCGACAAAAACTGTCACCCTTGAAAGCGGCGACTGTTTCTCAATGCTACGCACAAAAAATGAGACGCCGGTCGTTGGGGGCGACCGGCGTCTCGGAACATTCGTATTGCTACGAAGAGAAGCGGACTTGCGAGGGACAAGGGTGTCCGCTGATCTCGAGGATGAGAATGCCGTTCAGGCCCTGAACCCGGCATGAACGCATTCAGTCATCTTCGTAGTGACCAAAATGGCGCCAAACTTCAGTCGCTTATCTCCCAGTCGGCGAGCACCGCGGCGCGATCGGCGCCGGGTTTGGGCGCGGCGCCCTGAATGGCGCCCGGGGTGCGCGAAAAGCGTGGCGCCGGGGCGGCCTGGCGCACGCCATCGATCTCAACATAGACGGCGCGCTGCGCCATATGCGGGTGAAGCGGCGACTCCTCGTAATTCAGCACCGGGGCAAAACACACATCTGTGCCCTCCAGCAGCGCGCACCACTCATCGCGCGTCCTGCCGAGAAATATCTCCGCCAGCCGCGCCTTGGCGACGGCCCAGTCCTCATTCTTCCAGCTGGCTGGCATCGAGGCCGGGTCAATCCCCAGCTTGTCCATCAGCTGCGCATAGAATTGGGGCTCCAACGGTCCGATCGAGACGTGACCGCCACCGGCGCAAGCATAGACGCCGTAAAAGTGCGCGCCGCCATCAAACAGATTCTCGCCGCGCCTGGTATTCCACAACCCCATCGCCGCGAGCTGGTGCTGCGAGGCCATCAGCGACGTTGCGCCATCGACAATTGCGGCATCGACCACCTGGCCTTCACCGGTGGCGCGCGCGTGCAGCAGACCCGCCATCACACCGAAGGCGAGATACATGGCACCGCCACCGAAATCGCCGACCAGATTGAGCGGCGGCACCGGTGTCTCTGGCGTGCCGATGGCGCCGAGCGCCCCGGTCAGTGAAATATAATTGATGTCATGTCCGGCTGCCTGGGCGAGCGGCCCGGTCTGGCCCCACCCCGTCATGCGGCCATAGACCAGGGCCGGGTTGAGCGCGAAGGCGGCATCGGGGCCGAGACCCAGGCGTTCCATCACCCCGGGGCGAAAACCCTCGATCAGGATTTCTGCCTTGCCGATCAAATCACGGCAGATTGCCAGATCATCGGCATCCTTCATGTTGAGCGAAATCGAGCGGCGTCCACGCGCCAGCACTTCACTCGCGCCGCCGCCATGGGCACCCGGACGGTCGATGCGCACCACATCGGCGCCCATATCAGCCAGCATCATGGCGCAGAATGGTGCAGGACCGAGGCCAACAAATTCCAGTACTTTAACCCCTTTTAGAGGTCCTTGCGCTTTCATGGGAACTTCCTTGCGAATCGGCGGTTTCGAAAGCGTGACACTTGTGACAAACTCAAGAAACACCAAATCATCGGTGTCTGCGGCAGGGGGACGCATGGGGCGCGAACTGAACGTCCTGTTATTCGGGATTCCCGACCGTGTTGACGGTCTGGGGCAAGCGCTCGAATCCTTCTCGCTCAGCGCCCGCGCCATCCGCTCCGACAGCCCGCCTGCCCGCGCCCCACGCCATTGGGCCTGCAGCGTCATTCTCGCTGAAAATGACAGTGAGGTTGAAGCCGGCATCCTGGCGTTACAGAGCTTTGCGCCCGGCCGCCGCCCGGTTATCGTCGTTCATCCCGATACCCTGTCCGACAATGATGCCGTCGATTCCTGGATCCGCGAACCGACCCTGCCGGTCCAGATCGCCGCGCGCATTCGTGCGCTTGCGCGGCTGCATTCGATGGAAGAGGTTGCCAAGCGCCGCACCGCCGTGACCGCCCTGTATGGCGATCGTGGCCGCAATCTTGACCCGGTCGATCCAACCCCTTGCGTCCTCTATGTCGGGGATGCCTCGCCGCGCTTCATGGCTTTGCAGCACATCCTCAAAGGGGCCGACGCCGAGGTGATCGGCGCCTTCTCATCCTATTCCGCCTTCGACTATCTGCACGAACGGCCCTTCGATGCCGTCGTGCTCAATGCGACCGGCAAGCGCGATGTCGCTTTCACTATTTCCTCGGCGATGCGGCGCAATGCGCGGCTCTATCATACGCCGGTCTTGTTGATGGGCGGCGATGAAGATTCCCAGAGCGCTGAAGAAGCCTATGCGCGTGGCGTTTCCGATATCATTTCGCCAAATGCCAGCGATGAGGAAATGCGCGATCGCATTCTCGCCCTGGCGGCCGAACGGCGCCGTCGCCGCCGGGCCAAGGCTGCGCTCGAAGCCTGCCGCGAGCCGCGGACACTGGATATCGAAACCGGCCTGTTTCACGCCGCTTTTGTCACATCACACCTGCAGGACCTGATTCACGCCGCGGCCCGTCACGAGATTTCACTGTCAGTGCTGGCACTCAAGGTCGTGTCTCCCTTGACGGAGGACGGCGCCGGCGCGAGCTCGACCGAAAAGGCCAAGCGCCAGTTCGCCGCCATGCTGCGCCATCTCCTGCGCACGGAGGATGCTGCGGCCCGGATCGGCCCCGACACCTTCCTCGCCATCCTGCCCTTTACCGACACGTCCGGCATTGATTGCGTCGCCACACGCGTCGCTGCGATCGCCGATTGCACCGCCTTCGAGAGCGAAGACCCGCTGCAGCCCTTCCGGCTGAGTGTGCTGTCGGCCTCTGTCGAACTACGCCCGGACGAAGCCGCCGAAAGCCTGATTGAACGTGCAGTGCAAAAACTGCAACGCAATGATCCGTTGGCCGCCCGGGGTTAAACCGCCGCTGCGGACCGGTTTCCAGCTCTCACAGCAATATCGGCAAGCGGTGCCAGCGCCCGTTCGATGGCGCGCAGACGATCATCGGGCGCATCCCACTCGGCACGCAGGACCAGCTTGTGATCCGGGCGAACCTTGAACAGGCCCTGGTTTTTCGAGATATGCTCGACCAGGCTCATCGGGTCGATGAATTTATCGCCCCGGAAATGGATCACAGCGCCCTTCGGCCCTGCATCGACTTTCTCGACCCCGGCCCGCTTGCACAGCGTCTTGACCGCGACAACGCGAAGCAGCGTCTCAACTTCCGACGGCAAGGGCCCGAAACGATCGATCAATTCGGCGGCGAAGCCCTCGCGATCAGTCTTGCTGTCGAGCGAGGACAGGCGGCGATAGAGCTGTAGCCGGACATCAAGGTCCGAGACGTAATAATCGGGGATCAGTACGGCGCCGCCGGCGTTGATTTGCGGCGTCCACTCGCCCTCATCATCCTCCTCGCCGCCTTCCCGCAGGGAGGCCACGGCCTCTTCGAGCATGGCCTGATAGAGCTCGACCCCGACATCCTTGATATGTCCCGATTGTTCCTCGCCGAGCAGATTGCCACCGCCGCGCAGGTCGAGATCGTGCGAGGCCAGGGTGAAACCGGCCCCGAGCGCGTCGAGGGAATGGAGAACCTTGAGTCGTTTTTCAGCGCCGTCCGACAGTTTCTGCCGCGCCGGCGTCGTCATATAGGCATAGGCGCGCGTCTTGGAGCGCCCGACCCGGCCACGCAGCTGATAAAGCTGGGACAGGCCAAACCGGTCGGCACGGTGAACGATCAGCGTATTGGCCGTCGGGATATCAATCCCGGACTCGATGATCGTGGTCGAGAGCAGGACGTCATACTGGCCCTCATAAAAGGCCGTCATGATATCTTCCAGCTGCGTCGCCGCCATCTGGCCATGCGCCGCCACAAAGGACACTTCGGGCACGGATTCGCGCAGGAAGGTGATGATCTCCTCCAGATCGCTGATCCGCGGCACGACGAAGAAGGCCTGCCCGCCGCGATATTTCTCGCGCAGCAGGGCTTCGCGGATCGTCACCGTATCGAAAGGCGAGATATAGGTGCGCACGGCCAGCCGGTCGACCGGCGGCGTGGCGATGATGGAGAGGTCGCGAATTCCGGTCAGGGCCAGCTGCAGCGTGCGCGGGATCGGCGTCGCGGTCAGGGTCAACACGTGCACGTCGGCACGCAATTCTTTGAGCCTTTCCTTATGTTTGACCCCGAAATGTTGTTCTTCATCGACAATCAGCAGGCCGAGATCCGAAAACTTGACCGTCTTGGCCAATAGCGCATGCGTGCCGATCACGATCTCGACCTTGCCGTCGCGCAATTCATCCTTGGTGGCACTGGCCTGTTTGGTCCCGACAAGGCGCGAAAGCTGCCGCACCTTGACCGGCCAGCCGCGGAAACGATCGGTGAAGGTCTTGAAATGCTGGCGCACGAGCAAGGTCGTCGGGGCGACGACGGCGACCTGGCGGCCACTCATCGCCACGACAAATGCCGCGCGCAGGGCGACCTCGGTCTTGCCAAAGCCGACATCGCCGCAAATCAGCCGGTCCATCGGGCGGCCGCGCGCCAGATCGCCGAGCACGTCCTCGACGGCATTGAGCTGGTCATCGGTCTCGGCAAAGGGGAAGGCGGTACAGAATTCATCCCAGCTGCCATGTTCCGGCACGATTGGATCGGCGGTTCGGGCCAGACGCTTGGCGGCGATCTTGATCAGCGCGTCGGCCATATCGCGCAGGCGCTTCTTGGCCTTCGACTTGCGCGCCTGCCAGGCGACGCCGCCGAGCTTGTCGAGCTGGGCCGTGTCGCTGTCAGCGCCATAGCGCGACAACAGTTCGATATTCTCGACCGGTAGATAGAGCTTCGCCGCGCCGGAGTATTCCAGCTCGAGGCAATCATGCGGTGCGTCCTGCACTGGCAGGGTTTTCAGGCCGATGAAGCGGCCCAGCCCATGATCGGCATGGATCACCAGATCGCCCGGCGACAGCGCGCCCGCCTCGACGATGATATCTGAGGATTTACGACGCCGTCTGGGCCGCGCCAGCCGGTCACCGAGAATGTCCTGTTCGGACAGGATGGCGATGGTCTCGGTCTCGAAACCGCGTTCGACCGGCAGGATGGCGCGCAGCACGGCTTTCGCGGGTGCCTTGGCGACGTCATCCCAGTTTTCGACTGCAATGATCTTGCCGACACCATGATCATTGAGCACCGATGCCAGACGATCAGACGCACCGGCACTCCAGGAGGCGAGCACGACGCGTTTGCCCGATTTGACCAGCGCCTGGACATGCTTGGCCGCGGCATCAAACACATTGGTGTTTTCGGCGGCACGCTCGGCGGCGAAAATCCGGCCCTGCTTGCCGCCGACATCGATGGTTTGCGGTCCGGCCTCATTGAAGGCGGTGAAGCGGCGCACCGTTCGCCCGGTCAGGGTCTTGGCCCATTCCGCCTTGGCAAAATAGAGCTGGCTTGGCGGCAAGGCCCGATAGGTTGGCGCCGACAGGCTCGACTGATGGGCGGTCTTGCTCGCCTCCTGGCGCGCATCGAAATAATCGGTGACCTGTTTGGCCCGCTCGGCAAAGGCATCATCGGCCAGATGATCGATGGCGATCAGCGCCGTAGCCGGCAGATAATCGAACGGTGTCGACAACGTATCGTGGAACAACGGCAACCAGTGCTCGACCCCGGCCGGCCGCGATCCGGCGCTGACCGCTTCATAGATCGGATCGCCGCCCTTGGCGGCACCGAAACTGCGCACAAAAGCGGCGCGGAAATGCGAGACGCTGGCTTCATCGAGCAGAACTTCACTGACCGGGTTGAATTCGATCGAGGTCAATTGCCGCAAGGACCGCTGCGTCTCCGGATCAAATGAACGGATCGATTCCAGCGTATCGCCGAAGAAATCCAGACGCACCGGCTCCGGAGACCCCGGAGGAAAGACATCGATGACGCCGCCGCGCACCGCATAATCGCCCGGCTCCATCACCGTGGCCGCACGGGCATAGCCATTGATGTTGAAATGCTGTTTGAGCATGTCGACATCAACACGATTGCCCGGCCGCGCGATGATCCCGGCCAGTGCCAGCACATCCTTTGGCGGGCAGCGCTGGGCCATCGCATTGACGGTGGTGACGATCAGACTGGTTTCCGGCAAGTCCCCGGAGGCCAGCCGCGCCAGGGTGGCGGCCCGGCGCGCCGCCACACGCGGTGACGGCGAAATACGGTCATAGGGCTGGCAGTCCCAGGCCGGCAAACGCAGGATCTCCAGACCCGGAGCAAAGAAGTGCAGTTCGGCGACAAAGGCGGCCGCGCGGCTATCATCGCGCGCAATGAAGACATTGACGCCGCGCCGCAGCCGCGCCGTATCGGCAAATACCAGTGCGTCGAGGCCTTCCGGGGCGCCACAAACAGTGGCGGGCCCCTGAACCCGGGCAATCATCTCAATTTCGGACATATTGCCTGACTTCGCTTCCTGATGGGCATCAATTCTTGCCGGGCTTCAGATTTTTGGACCGTCGCCAAAGGCCGCGTCGCGATCAACACGGAATGATTTCAGCGCATCCATCACCGGCGTGTCGAAGGCAGCCGGCGTTGGTGCACTGCCGATGACCCAGCTATAGATATCGGCATCGAGTTGATCGAGCAGGCGGTCGAAATCGGCGACATCGGTTTCCGACATCGTATCAAGCGCTTGATCAGCATAGCGGCCGAGGATCAGATCGGCTTCCTTGAAGCCGCGCCGCCAGGCCCGGATACGCAATTTCTTGCGGCGATTCTCGAGTGTTTCGATCATGGTGGCGGATATAGTCCGCGAATGAGGCCACGTCGACCAGTGGCAGATGCAGAACTTGGCGATAGAGTGCAAATAATGCGACCCGAGATTCTCTTCCCCCTGTTTCAGGACGTGATCGTTCTGCCCGGAATCGGCCCGCGACTGGCGGCGTTGTTGTCGAAGGCGGCGGGCCCGCGCATCAAGGACGTCCTGTTCCAGTTGCCCACCGGCCTGGTCGACCGCAGCCAGACGACCTCCATCGCCGAAGCGCCGGACGGCATGATCGTCACCCTGACCGCCAAGGTCGAGGAGCATTTCCCCGGCGTGCGCCAGGGCAAGCCCTATAAGGTGCGCCTGTATGACGGCACCGCCTTTTTGCATCTGGTCTATTTTCACGCTCGTCGCGAATATCTCGAAAAACTCCTGCCCGTCGGCGAGACCCGCATTGTCTCGGGCCGCGCGGAACGTTTCGGCTCGGAGATCCAGATCGTGCATCCCGATCTGGTGATGAGTGAGGAAGAGGCTGCCGACACGGCCTTGCTGGAACCGGTCTACCCATTGACGGCGGGGCTGACCGCCAAGGTGATGCGCAAGGCGGCGGCGGGGGCGCTGAGCCTGCTGCCCGTCATGCCTGAGTGGCAGGATGAGGATTTGTGCATCGAACACGCGTGGCCCGATTTCAAGGGCGCCATGGATGAAGCGCACCATCCGCAGACCGTGGCGGAGCTGGAGCCGCTGCACCCGGCGCGCGAACGGCTGGCGTTTGACGAGCTGCTGGCACACCAGCTGGCGCTGCAATTGGCACGGGCCCGCCGCAAGGCGCTGCCGGGGCGCAGCCTCGATGGTGATGGCGACAAGGTCGGCGCAGTCCTGCAAAACGCGCCCTTCCAGCCGACGGGCGCCCAGAGCCGCGCCTTCGAGGAAATCCGGGCCGATATGGCCCTGCCCTCACGGATGACGCGGATGCTGCATGGCGATGTCGGTGCGGGCAAAACCTTTGTCGCGGCGCTCGCCGCCGCGAAGGCCGCCGAATCTGGCACCCAGACTGCAATCATGGCCCCGACCGAGATCCTCGCACGCCAGCACGCCAAGACACTGGCCCAGCTCCTTGGCCCTGCCGGACTGAGCGTTGCGATCCTGACCGGGCGTGACAAGGGCAAGGGACGCGCCGAGATCCTTGAACAGATGCGAACCGGCACGGTCGACGTCGTCTGCGGCACCCATGCCCTGTTCCAGGACGGTGTCGAGTTCGCCGACCTCGCCCTCGTGGTGATTGATGAGCAGCACCGCTTTGGCGTTTCGGATCGCATGCGCCTCACCGCCAAAGGGCACCGGCCCGACACGCTGGTGATGACGGCGACGCCGATCCCGCGGACGCTGGCGCTGGCCGTGCACGGCGATCTCGATGTCTCCAAACTCGACGAAAAGCCTGCCGGACGCATCCCGCCCGATACGCGCCTTGTGCCGATGGAACGGCTCGACGACGTCATTGAAGGGGTTCGGCGTGCCATTTCCAAAGGCGACCGCGTCTATTGGGTCTGCCCTTTGGTCGAAGAATCCGAAGTTTCCGAACTCTCCGCCGCCGAGGATCGCTGGCGGCATTTACGCGCGGCGCTGGGCGATGAGCGCGTCGGGCTGATCCATGGCCGGATGAAAGCGGCGGAGAAGGAAAGCGTGGCGACGGCATTTCGCGAAGGCCAGATGGATGTGCTCGTCGCTACCACGGTGATCGAGGTCGGGGTCGATGCGCCGGATGCTACCGTGATGATCATCGAGCATGCCGAACGCTTCGGCCTGGCCCAATTGCACCAATTGCGCGGCCGGGTCGGGCGCGGCGAGAAACCCTCCTCCTGCCTGCTGCTGTACAAGGGACCGATCGGCGAGACTGCCAAGGCGCGGCTGGAAATGATGCGCGAGACCGATGATGGCTTTGTCATCGCCGAAGAGGATTGGCGCCTGCGCGGGGCTGGCGATCCGCTGGGCCTGCGCCAGAGCGGTCTGCCCGATTTCGCTCTCGCCAAGCTGGAGGCCCACGGTCATTTGATCGCCCTGGCCAATGACACGGCAAAACTGGCGATCCACCGCGATGCTGAACTGACGACACCACGCGGCGAGGCGCTGCGCGCCCTGCTCTATCTGTTCGAGCAGGATCGCGGCATCAGGCTGCTGAAGTCGGGTTAGGCGGCGGCGTTTCACCTGCGACCTCTGGCGGCAGCGTGTCGCGGACGGTTTTGGGCAATTTGTCGGCCGTGACCATGCCAAAGGAAATGATCAACTTGGCCGCCTCTTCCACCGACATGTCGATATGAATCGTGTTGGCGCGCGGCGTGTAGAGCAGGAAGCCAGAGGTAGGATTTGGCGTGGTTGGCACGAATAGACCGACCACATCATCGCCGATCACTTCCTGCATGGCCCCGCGCCCTTCGGCCGAAACGAAGGCGACGACATAGAGGCCCTTCATCGGATATTCGATCAACACCACTTCCTTGAAGGAATTGGTCTTGCCGGAAAACACCGTTTCGACGATCTGCTTCAGCGCGCCATAGACATGGCGCACCAGCGGCACGCCATCGACAAGACGTTCGCCCAGCGAGATCAGGGTGCGTCCAAACAGATTGGCCGCCAGGGCGCCGACCATGGTCAGCAACACCACGGCGATCACCACGCCAAGGCCGGGAATCGTGAAGTCGCCCGGCAGATAGCTTTCCGGGTTATAGCGCGCCGGAATCAGCGGTTTGACGACATTGTCGACGAAGCCGACGAAACTGATGATCAGAAAAAGCGTGACCCCGAGCGGGGTCGCAATGGCGATTCCGGTCAGAAAACTGTTGCGAAGCCATCGAAACATCGTGTTCCTGAACCCAATCTGCGCGGTTTACGCGCCCGGCTAGCCTGCCCCCAGAAGGGGTTACAATACGTGAAGCCCCTGACCGCGCCAACCGGTTGCACACTCGCGGCAGCCCGGGGATGATGGGGTTTGATTTGGACGGAGCAATTGTGAGTGTGAACCCCATCGCCCGGCACGCCTTTTCAATCGTCTCACTCGCCCTGGCGGCGCTACTGCTGGTGGCGGCCTGGGTGTTGCGTGACCAGGTTTATCGCACCTTCCAGGATCCGGGCGTCCCGTTCCAGACCTATACGCCGCCCGTGGGCGCCGATTATGCCACGACAGCCGGCTGGTATGTCCGCGAGGGCTTCGCCAATGAGGATGAGCCCGCGGTCTTTTTCGTACATCCGACCACATATTCCGGCGGTGCCAACTGGAATGGCCAACTCGACAAGGCCAGCTCGATCGAAGCGGTCACAGAGATCATCCTGCCCAATTATGGCGCGCCCTTCGGCAATGCCGGCGCGCTCTATGCGCCGCGCTACCGCCAGGCATCGCTTTACGCCTTCATGAATAATCGCGAGGACAGTGTCCGCGCGCGCCTGTTTGCCTATGACGACATCCAGCGCGCTTTCGATTCTTTCTCGGGTCAGATCGGCGATACACGCCCGATCATCCTGGCCGGTTATGGCCAGGGCGGGCTGGACGTGCTCGGCCTGTTGCTGGAGCGATTTGCCACCGACGCAGCGCTACGGACCCGGCTGGTGGCCGCCTATGTCATCGAATCGCCGATACCTCTCGACCTGTTCGCTGGACCGCTGCAGACAATCCCGCCCTGCACGACGCCGGAGGATGTTCGCTGCGTCTACGGCTTCACCTCGGCCATGGCCTCTGAAGAGGACCGGATCCACATCATTACCGAGCGCGCCATGAGCTGGACACCCGAAGGGACGCTCGATTTTGTCGATGGGCGTGGTCTGTTATGCGTCAATCCGCTCTTGTCGGCGGTGAGCAATGAATATGCCTCCGCACGCCAGCATCGCGGCGGGGTCGCCGCCGAGGGGCTCGATCCGGATGCCGTTCCGGCCCCGATCCCGGCCCAGACCGGCGCCCAATGCGCGGATGGCGTGTTATTTTTCGAACAGCCGCGATCACGCGCCCTGCAGCGGCCGCGCCGCTTGGTCGAGGATTACCGGCTGCCGCCGTTTAATCTTTTCTATGAGGATCTGCGCTTCGACGTCGCGCGCAGGAGCCTGAACCTCGCCACGATATTGCAGGATGAGCGCCAGTGGGCACCAGCCTTCGATGCGCCGGAAATGATCGAGGATGCACCGGTGATCGCAATCCCGGATCGCCGCCGGTTCTGACAGGCGCCGGCTAAGCGCGCTTGGCGATGGCGTCGAATTCCAGCAAGGTTTTCAGCAGGCCCTCAAACTCATTGAGCGGCACCATATTCGGGCCATCCGACGGGGCATTATCCGGGTCCGGATGGGTTTCCATGAAGACGGCGGCGACGCCGATGGCAACCGCAGCACGGGCCAGGGTCGGCACAAATTCGCGCTGACCGCCCGATGTACTGCCCTGCCCGCCAGGCTGCTGCACGGAATGGGTCGCATCGAACACGACCGGCGCGCCGAAGCTGGCCATGATCGGCAAGGAGCGCATATCGCTGACCAGCGTATTATAGCCAAAGCTGACGCCACGCTCGCAGGCCATCACATTGGGATTACCGGCGCCGGCAATCTTTTCGAGCACATTCTTCATGTCCCAGGGCGCCAGGAATTGACCCTTTTTGACATTGATCACCTTGCCCGTCCGGGCGGCGGCGACCAGAAGATCGGTCTGACGGCACAGGAAGGCCGGGATTTGCAGCACATCGACGGCCTGGGCGGCAATCGCCGCATGTTCGGCGGTATGAATATCGGTCAGGACCGGCAGACCAATGCTTTCACGAATCTCGGCAAACACGGGCAGCGAGGCCTCAAGCCCCATGCCGCGCTGGCTGTTGACGCTGGTGCGATTGGCCTTGTCGAAGGAGGTTTTGTAGATCAGGCCGATATCGAGTCGGTCAGAGATGGCGCGCAGCTCAGCGGCCACTTCCAAGCCGTGCTGGCGGCTTTCGAGCTGGCACGGACCGGCAATAATGGTGAGCCTGCGGGCATTGCCGATCTCGATCGGAGTGCGACCGGGTCTGGCGAGGGAGATGACGGCATTGAGCTGGTTCACGAAGAATTCCTCTTGCAGGGTTCGAACCGCGCGGGTCCGGCCGATGTGATTGCTGGCACGCGTGACTGATCCGGTATCTGGTGTGCCACGTACCCAATTCAACCCGTTATCTGTCCACAGGGCTTTCATGGCAACCATTTCCGCCACCGGCGCCGCGCTCGTCTGGTATCGCCGCGACTTGCGACTCGCCGACAACCCGGCGCTGCACGCCGCTACGCAGGCGGGCCGCCCCCTGATCCTGGTCTTTATCGACCAGCGTGATCGCAGCCTCGGCGCCGCGCCTGGTGCGGCCGCCGACTGGTGGCTGCACGGCTCGCTGGCCCGTCTGGCAAGCGACATCGCCGGCCGTGGCGGGCAGCTGACATTGCTGCGCGGTGACCCGGCGGCATTGATTCCGAAACTGGCGCGCGAACATGATATCGCAGAGGCATTCTGGAACCGTTCGGGCGAGCCCGCCATCGATGCCCGGGACCGCATGCTCGCCGAGTCGCTGAAGGCCAAGGGGACCGTGCCGCACGCCTTCGCCGGCACCACCCTGATTGATCCCGGCACCCTGCTCACAGGCGCGGGCACGCCGTACAAGGTGTTCGGCGCCTTCTGGCGGGCTGCGCTGCGGGATCTGGCACCCAAGCCGGCCCTGCCGGCCCCGGAACGGCTGTTGATGGCCGAATCTCAGCCTGCCGGCGAGAGGCTTGCGGACTGGTCTCTACGCCCGTCAAATCCCGACTGGGCTTCAGGCTTTGACACGCAATGGCAGCCCGGCGAGGCGGGTGCCGCGGATCGGCTCGAACGCTTCCTCGATCGCGCATTCGAGGGCTATGCCGAGGGCCGCGACCGGCCCGACCAGCCCGGCACATCCATGCTCTCGCCCCATCTAGGGTTTGGCGAGACTTCACCGCGACAGGTCTGGCACAGCGTGCAGGCACGGCTGGCGGCGGGCGCCAGTTTTCAGGCCGCCGAGCGTTTCCTGGCCGAGATTGGCTGGCGCGACTTTGCCTATTATCTCCTGCACCATTTCGATGATCTCCGGACCACCAATTTCAACCGAAGATTCAACGGTTTTCCGTGGCGCAGTGATCGACCGGGTTTCACCGCCTGGACGCGCGGTCAGACCGGCATCCCGCTGGTTGATGCGGGCATGCGGCAATTATGGACAACCGGCTGGATGCATAACCGGGTGCGGATGGTTTGCGCCTCTTTTCTGGTCAAGCATTTGCGCTGCGACTGGCGCGAGGGCATGGCCTGGTTCGAACACACGCTGGTCGACGCCGATCGCGCCGTGAACGCGGCCAGCTGGCAATGGGTGGCCGGGTCCGGGGCCGATGCAGCGCCCTATTTCCGGATCTTCAATCCGGTCCGCCAGGGCGAGCGCTTCGACCCGGAAGGCAATTATGTGCGGCAATGGGTGCCAGAGCTGGCCGAAATGCCCAAACGCTGGATCCATTCACCCTGGTCGGCACCAGCCGCAACACGCCAGGCGGCGGGTCTGAGACTGGGTGCGAGTTATCCCCTTCCCGTGCGTGACCTTGCCCTCGGCCGCGATGAGGCGCTGGCCGCCTATCGAGACATCAAGGGTGGTTCTGACGGGTCCGAACCGCGCGGCGCGCAATAGCGGCGTCACCCGCTCATGCACGCTCAGCAGACGCGGCCCTGCATGGGCGACGAATACAAAATCGCGTGCTAGAATGGCGTGATGAGCCAAACCGTGACAGCAAGCCGCCCCGCCAACGACCCAAGCGGTCATTCGCCGTTTTTCCGTCTTCGGCACGCGCCGAACCGGTGCGGTCGGAAGGCGGCCCCGATGCTCCATTGCGCAGGCTCGCGCTTTTCAAGGCAATTCCATAACCCGGCATTCCGACACGTAGAACGGTTGCCTGTGCTCGCAGGGATCACACCATGACTGACCCGCTTATCACTGCCGCTGAAGCCCTGACCCGCCTGGGTCAGCCCGGCACCATCTTCATCGATGCCAGCTGGACCTATGATGGCGGCCCGATGGTCGAGTGCGAGGGCTTCATACCCGGCGCCCTCGCCTTCGATATCGATACCGTCAAGGACAAACGCTCCTCCCTGCCGCATATGCTGCCGGAGCCGGACGTGTTCGCGCGCCATGTCGAGACCCTGGGCATCGGCAATGATAGCGAGCTGATCGTCTATGATCGCATCGGCCTGTTCAGCGCTCCGCGCGTCTGGTGGACCTTCCGCGTGATGGGACATGACAATGTCCGCGTGATCGCCGGCGGTCTGCCGGCCTGGCTTGAAGCCGGCGGCCCGATCGAGGACCAGCCCGGCACTGAGGCCGAGGAGCCCGGCGTCTACACGCCGAGCTATCGCCGCGAACTGGTTGCGACCGTTACCGATGTCAAAATCGCCAGCCGCAATGGCTCGCACCAGATCCTCGATGCCCGGTCGGTCAGCCGGTTCGCCGGGCTGGAGCCTGAACGCCGCGCCGGGATGCGCAGTGGCCATATCCCTGGCTCCACCAGCCTGCCCTATGAAAGCCTGTTCGACGACGATAACGGGCTGCTCGAGATCGACGAGGACCTTGCCGAGGATCTCGGACTCAATCCGGATCTGCCGCTGATTGCCAGCTGCGGCTCCGGCGTAACCGCCTGTATCCTCGCCCTCGCGCTGGCTCGTTACGGCCGCACATCAGCGGTCTATGATGGTTCCTGGGCTGAATGGGGTTCGCGCACCGACACCCCGATCGTCAAGGGTGGCGGGCGCAGACCGCGATGAAGGACGAGACCCGGCTCACCCGTCTGGGACGTCCGCATGACAGCCGCGGCCTGGTCAATCCCGGCGTCGAGCGCGGCTCGACCATTCTCGCGCCCTCCGCCGGCCAGCTGTATGATTTTCCGCCGGGAATGCCGCATTATGGCCGTGTCGGACTGGAAACACAGCGCGCCCTGCGCGAAGCATTGAACGGCCTGCAGGGCGGTGTCGGCTGTGCCCTCACCTCCTCGGGCCTGCAGGCCAATACGCTGGCCATCATGAGTGTGGTCGAAGCTGGCGGCACCGTCCTGGCCGCGGATTGTATTTACGGGCCGGTCCGCAATTTCCTGCTGGGCACCCTGCCGCGCTACGGCGTCACGACGCGCTTCTTCGCGCCGCGCATGGGCGCTGAAATCAGCGATCTGATCACATCAGATACCCAGGCCATTCTGCTTGAATCGCCCGGCTCGCTGACGATGGAAATGCAGGACATCCCGGCGATCACCAAAGTCGCACGCGACAAAGGTGTGACGACCATTATTGATGATACCTGGTCGGCCGGCTTGACGATGAAACCGCTGACACTCGGCGTCGATCTCGCCGTGCAATCCCTGACCAAATATGTCGGCGGCCATTCCGATTTGCTGATGGGCGCGGTTATTGCCCGCGACGCGGCGATGGCCAAGCGCCTGCAAAACACCGAACGCGCCTTCGGCATCCACACCGCGCCTGACGACGCCTGGCTGGCGCTGCGCGGCTTTCGCACCATGGCGCTTCGCATGCAACGCAGCGAGACCACCAGCCTCATCCTCGCTGACTGGCTCGCCGCCCGCAGCGAAACCGGCGCCATTCGCCACCCCGCCCGCACGGATCACCCCGATCACGCCATTTTCAAGCGCGACTTCACCGGCGGCGGCGGCCTGTTCGCGGTTGAACTGCCCGGCTGGGACGTCGCGAAAAGCGAGCGCTTCCTCGATGCGCTGGAGATCTTCGGTCTCGGCTTCTCCTGGGGCGGCTATGAAAGCCTCGTCATCCATTGCGACCCGCAACTCAAACGCACCAAGACCGCCCACAGGCATGAGGGTGCCCTGCTGCGCCTGTCCTGCGGCCTGGAAGCACCGGAAGATCTGATCGCGGATCTGGAGAAGGGTTTTGCGGCGGTGAAGTAGACTGGACACGGGGCCATGTCCCGCTACCGCCTCATTCAAATGGACAGAGAAATGGTGCCCCCGACAGGAATCGAACCTGTAACCGTCCGCTTAGAAGGCGGGTGCTCTATCCGGTTGAGCTACGGAGGCGACGCGACCGGCGGCCAGTCCGGTCAGTGCGACCAGGGCTGTTTGCGGTTGGTGGCGAAATTGTCGGAATAGGATTTGACGTAGCGCTTGGCCATTTGCGGCGTCGTGACCTGATAGGGAATGCCCTGGTGGCGGGCATAGGCGACGGCCGCTTCCTGGCTGTCAAAGCTCAGGCGGATCTGGGCGCGCATATCGGAGCTGGAAGTCCAGCCCATCAACGGATCAGGACGCTCGGCCATTGCCGGGGCAAATTCGAGCAGCCAGTGTTTGGAGAGAGCGCGGCCCGATTGCATCGCATTGCGAGCCGGCTGGTATATCTTCGCAAACATGCGGTTCTCCCCATCATGCTGCGGCCCTGCCTGTTGCGGGCCTTGTAAATGGTCGGGGCGGCAAGATTCGAACTTGCGACCCTCTGGTCCCAAACCAGATGCGCTACCAGGCTGCGCTACGCCCCGAGAGCGCCCTTATGAAAGCGCTTTTGCAGTTAGGCAAGTCTACTGTGCTTCTGAAGGTGATTCAGGTGCAGCAGCACCCTCTTCCAGCATGGTTTCAAGCGGCTCGACAATCGCCGGTTCGACCTCAAGCGAACCAAAACTCTCATCGCGCAGAATCGCGCCCGGGCGAATCCCCAGCTCGGCCGCGCGGCCGCCGGCGATTTCAAGCACGGCAGCGACATCGAAATCGGAGACAAGGCTGCGATGCGAGCCCGGTTGGGCGTTGGCGATGAGCTTTACCACGGTGCCATCTTCGCGGATGAAGAGAAGGTCGAGACTGACCAGCGTATTTTCCATCCACATCGCGGCGCGGCGTGGCGGCAGATAGACGAACAGCATCGCCGCATCGGGATCGATTTCCTCGCGCCCCATCAGGCCGCGCGCCATCTGTTCCGGCGTCGTCGCGATCTCGGTCATGAAGACATGTTGCGCCTCGCCGGTATCAATCGTCAGCGCTTCAGGGCCGCCGAATTGAATCGGCGTCAGCGCCGGTGCCGTATCGAGGGCCGGGGCGGAAATTGCGCTATCAGCCGTTTGGGCCGGCGCGCTGTCGTCCTGCGCCCAAGCGGGCGCGGCGAAGATCAGGGCAGAGATCAGGATCAGGTTTTTCATGGCGTCAGGCTAGCCAAGCCAGCGCCGCGGCGCAATCGCGCCGCGCCGCTCGTGACAGCGCTATTTCACCGGAATTATCCAGTCGCACCGGCCCGGATTTCCGCCGCCAGAGCCCCCTTGGGGCCCTCGACACACCGGATATGAAGCATTTCGCCCGGCTGAACATCATCAAGCCCGGCACGACGCAAGGTCGCGGCGTGCAGGAAAATGTCGCCATCAACATCCGCGCACGTCACGAAGCCGTAGCCGCGAAGCGCATCGAACCATTTCACGACCGCCTCGTGGAAAGGCGTATTGACGACGGCATGCGGATGAAACCGCCTAGGCCGGATTTCGGCCTCGTCATCGCCGCCGGTCATTTCAAGGATCTCGACGGCCTGACGGCCCTTCTCACCCTTTACGGCGTGGCAAACCACCATCGCATCGGGGAGAGCCGGCCCTTGGCCGTAGCGGCGCAGGCAACTGGCATGGATAAGAATATCACCTGATCCGTCAGCGGCATCGATGAATCCGTAGCCCCGCGCCGGATCATACCATTTTATGCGTCCTTCAAGCCGGACCAGTTCGGTGTCTTCAAAAACGTCGTGCGCCAAAACCATCACATCACTCGCTTCAACAACCCTACATGAACGGTTTTACACAAATTCATTCATTAAGAGAAGTTTAATCGACCAATTGCTTGCGTAAGCGACCCGCAATATCTTGCCATTGCGACCTGATGACATAGGAATACTCACTACATCTTGTGTCCAATGGCCGCAGAACCCGCAACCAAATGCGTCATTTCCGTGACCGGTCCATCAAGTGCTTTTCGCCTATAAGGCGAGTTTTTTGTGTGGAAAAATGACCAATTCAGAGCGATTTCGCGCGCGTTCCGCGAGATTCACGGCCGATTTGGCGGCGCCGAATGGCTCACGCGCTTGTGTCGGTATCCGTCTCGATCGCCAACCGCAGCCGATCGGCCTCGGCGAGACGCACAATGGCCGGCTGACTGCGATAAATGGCGCTATTGGCCCCGTGCTCGGAACATTCCACCGATTCGACCCAGCAGCGCTCCTGGGTCGCCGCACGAACAATCGCATCGGCCCGCCGAAAGGTGAGCTCGGCCATGCGCTCGCAACTGGTACCCTCAACGACACGTACGCGAGCGATGCCGCGCGTGCCAAGCGCTTCGAGCGCCGAGCGCTCGGGGTCGTCCCGGGCAACCAGCAAGGTGTGGTCGAACATTTCATGCAACCAGTCGCGAATCAGACCGAAGCCGCCGCGGCCGAAATCGAGCACCCAGCCGCGCGCATCCAGCTGTTCTGCTGCGAATACGAAGTGGAAGCCGAAGGAATAGCCATGCAGCAGATGGCAGTCGCTGTCGGCGGCCCATTGGCGCGAACAACAGGACAGTCCGCGATCATTGCCGTAGGTCTTGGTTGAAAGATGGGCCATGCCCGGCTCTCCCTGCCTGACGGCCGCGAGAGGGCCGATTTTCGATTTGCCGGTTCCGATGACCCGGCCCGCGCCCCGCAAGGCCCGGCCCCCGGAAGGGGTAGTGTGACACATATAATCGGGTGGAAGATCGCGTGGTAGGCCCTAGGGGAGTTGAACCCCTCTTTCCAGGTTGAAAACCTAGCGTCCTAACCGATAGACGAAGGGCCCAACGCGATGAGGGCCGTCTAATACGTAAGCCCGGGCCTCGTGGCAAGCCGCTGATGTGAAAAAACTTCAGCGAATTGCTGTTGCCATATCCTCGAGCTGAAACTGGGCGCGATTCCGGCCATTCCATTGATCGAGCTTAACGCGGCCTGCAACATGCCAGCGGCGTTCATCGGCCGCCAGCAGGGCCTCGCCGATCGGTCCGTCTGCGGTGCGAAAAGATATCCCCTGCAGCGTCGCTCCACCGCTATCGGCGAGGGTAAAGCGGACATGATCCTTGCCGACGCGCTGGGAAAAGCTCACGCGCAGGTCGGCCAGCGCGAATCGCGGCTCTGAATTGCCCTGCCCGAAAGGCCCGGCGGCCTGAAAGCTTTCGGCCAATTGCGGCGACACGCCGGGCGCCGTCAACAGCCCATCCAGGCGCAAGGCCATAGCATCGGTCGCTGCGGCCAGTTCCGGAGCCAGCCGGGCGTCGAGGAAGGCGATCAGCTCATGAATCCGTTCGGCATCGACCGTCAGCCCGCCTGCCATGGCGTGACCGCCGCCGGAGATCAGCAGACCGGCCTGCCGCGCCGCCGAGATGGCGCCGCCCAGATTGACGCCGGCAACCGAGCGTCCCGACCCCTTGCCCAGCACCGGCGAAACGCCGGTGTCGAGGCCGATAATGATCACCGGCTTGCCATAGCGTTCCTTGACGCGGCCGGCGACGACACCGATCACACCGGCATGCCAGCCCTCTCCCGAGGCCACCAGAATGGCGCGGTCCTGGCCCTGGCGTTCGATCTGCGCCATCGCCTCTTCCATGACGTCTGCCTCGATGGCGCGGCGTTCGGTATTGAGGGCATCGAGCTCGGCGGCGATGGCGGCGGCCTCGGCCTCGTCATCGCTGGCCAGCAGGCGGGCACCAAGATCGGAGCGCCCGACCCGGCCGCCAGCATTGATGCGTGGGCCGAGCAGGAATCCGGCATGATAGGTGTTGGCTGTGTCTTCCTTGATACCGGCCACCAGGGCGAGTTGTTTCAATCCCGGATTATGCCAGCTGCCCATCGCCTTGAGCCCCTGGGCTGTGAGGGCCCGATTAATGCCGGTCAGGGCCACAACATCGCAAATCGTACCCAGCGCTGCGAGATCGAGCCATTGCATCAGATCGGGCTCGGCCAGATCCTCGAAGCGGCCGCGACGGCGCCCTTCCCGGTTCAGCGCAACGAGAAACACGAACGTCACGCCTGCCGCCGCCAGATGGCCGCAGCCGGATATGTCGTCGGGCCGGTTGGGATTGACCAGCGCCGCGGTCGGCGGCAGTTCGCCATCCATCAGATGATGGTCGATCACGATGACGTCGAGGCCGATTGCACGCGCGTGCTCCAACGGTTCCTGCGAGGTCGCACCGCAATCGAGCGTGATCGCCAGATCGGCGCCCTGATTGTGCAGGATGTCGAAGGCCGCCGCGCTGGGCCCATACCCTTCGGCAACGCGATCGGGCACATACAGGGCCGCCTCATGGCCTACCGCGCGCAGCCAGCGGCGAAGCTGGGCCGAGGAGGTGGCACCGTCGACATCATAATCCGCGAACACGGCAAGTGATTTACCGGCATCGAGGGCATCCCAGACCAGGCTGGCTGCGCGGTCCATGTCCTGGAAGGCGGACGGATCCGGGAAGCTGTCCTTCAGACGCGGGCGCAAAAATTCAGCCGCCATGCCGGGCTCGACACCGCGACCGGACAGGACGCGGGCCAGACTGTCGGAGATCTGCTGTTGGCGCGCCATCGCCGCGATATCAGGCTCATTGACCGGCCGTGCGATCCAGCGCCGTCCGGTCAAGGATCGTTCAACGCCGAGATAGGCGGCGGGCAATTCGATCTGAAGATCGCGTTCGAGTGTCATGCCGCGCCTGCCTCTCCTGCCGGATCAGACCTCCGGGCGGGCGCTGCGAACGCGCCGAACGGAATGGTCGGACGAATCCAGCACCAGTGTGTGAGTGTGCACCATACCGTCGGCACGGCGCACCGCATCAACCAGATCGCCCTGGGTGACGCCGGCCGCAACAAACAGACATTGGCCCGAGGCCAGTTCGTCGAGCTCATATTTGCGATCAAGATCAGTGACGCCAATCCGGCGCGCGCGCTCGCGCTCATCATCGGTACGGAAGAAGAGCCGCGCCTGCATCTGGCCGCCAATACAGCGCAGCGCCGAGGCCGCCAGCACGCCCTCGGGCGCACCACCGCGCCCGATATACATGTCCACGCCAGTGCCCAGGCCCGCCGCGCCCATAATGCCGGCGACATCGCCATCGCTGATCAGCCGGACCCGTCCGCCAACGGATTTGACGCCATCGATAATGTATTGATGACGTTCACGCTCGAGAACGCAAACCGTGATTTCCGAGGGTGAAACACCTTTGGCGCGGGCCAGATTGACGACATTGTCCTGCGGCGAGGCGTCGAGATCGATCACGCCGGCGGGCAGGCCCGGGCCGATCGCGATCTTGTCCATATAGGTGTCGGGGGCATTGAGCAGCCCGCCACGCGGGCTGAAAGAGACGACGACCAGGGCATTATTCATGCCCCAGGCGGTCAGTGTCGTGCCTTCCAGCGGGTCGAGGGCGATATCAATCTCCGGCCCGGTGCCGGTACCGACTTCCTCGCCGATGAACAGCATCGGCGCCTCGTCGCGCTCGCCTTCACCAATCACGATGCGGCCGCGCATCGGCATCGCATTGAGACCGGTGCGCAGCGCGTCGACCGCAGCCTGGTCAGCCGATTCCTTCTCGCCGCGGCCGATCCAGGCCGAAGAGGCAATCGCCGCCGATTCGGCGGCATTGACCGCCATCAGGGCCAGATTGCTCAGGGCGCGCGTATCACTCATGCTGACTTCTCCCGTGGGGCGCCGGCTCATTGCGGCGCTTGGATTTATTACAGACAAAAAAACTGGGTCATTCCGGCGGCGTCGTGCGGGTGCGGCCCTCGGCGACGAAATCATCAACCGCGCGCCGGCCTTCCGCCTCGATTGCGGCGATTTCGGCGGCCTGGCGCGTGCGGCGGCGCAGCACTTCGGCGGCGTCCCGGTCAAGCTGGGCGGCATCTCCGGCCGTCAGGCTATTGGCCGGAACCGCCGGCGGGGCCTTGCGGCCCTCGACATCATTGACCAGCCGCTCGCGAACCCAGCCCGGCGTCGTGCTTTGATCGGCCAGCGGTTCGAAAGCGGTACAGCCACCCAGAACGAGGCACACTGTCACAGCCGGTAAAACCGCCAAGCGAAGGGGCGAAGTCATGCTATCTCCTGACGCTGGACGCGTGTATGGCTTTCTATACGCTCATCATCTCCTGAGTCACCACTCGAACACAAGGAATCGGCATGACCCACGGCTCCGGCAGCGACGACAAGGGCGATCCCACCCATCCCTGGGCCAATATGACAGCGGCCGAGCTCGACGCCCTCGACACGGTGTCACGCAATCTGATGCAGGCTTCGCTGCAATCGCAAAAGCTGATGTCCAATGTGATGCAAAAGGCGCTCGAGGGCGAGGCCGTGATGCCGCAGGCCGACCCGTTCCATGCCGCACCGGAATTCAAGGAAGTCTGGCAACACATTGTCACGCAACCGGATCTGATGATGAAGGCCCAGGCCGAACTGGCAAAGGGCTATCTCGATCTGTGGAGCAATATGACCAAGCGGGTGATGGACAAGCCGGTCGAGCCGAGCATCAAACCGGAGCCCGGTGACAAGCGCTGGCGCAGTGATGACTGGACGGAAAATCCCGTCTTCGATGCGATCAAGCAATCCTATCTGATGAATCAGCATTTCATGATGGGGCTGGTCCAGGGCGTAGAGGGCGTTGATGAGCGCACCAAGCGCAAGGTCGAATTCCTCACCAAACAGATGACCGACGCCCTGTCGCCAACCAATTTCGCCCTGACCAATCCCGACGTGCTGCGCGAAACCATGCGCACGCACGGCGCCAATCTGACGCAAGGGCTGGAGAATCTGGTCGAGGATTTGCAGGCCGGTGGCGGTGGCCGCCTCGCCCTGCGCCAGACCGATATGGATGGTTTCCGCGTCGGTGTCGATCTCGCGACCACGCCGGGCAAGGTGGTGTTTCAGAACGATATTATCGAACTGATCCAGTATGCTCCGACGACCGACACGGTGAAGGCGCGGCCTTTGCTGATCGCACCGCCCTGGATCAATAAATTCTACATTCTCGACTTGCGCGAGAAGAACTCGATGATCCGCTGGCTGACCCAGCAGGGTTTTACCGTCTTCCTGATTTCCTGGGTCAATCCGGGCAAGGAATTGAAGGACAAGACCTTCGAGGACTATATGCATCAGGGCCTGCTCGCCGCGATCGATGCGATCGAGGACGCGACCGGCGAGACCTCGGTCAATACGGTGGGCTATTGCGTCGGCGGCACACTGCTGGCCTCGACCCTCGCCTGGCTGGAGGCGAGCGGACAGTCAAATCGCATAGCCTCGGCGACCTTCTTCGCTGCCCAGACCGATTTTGAACTCGCCGGCGAGCTATTGCTCTTCGTCGATGATGAATGGATCGCCGAAATCGAGCGCCTGATGGATGCCCAGGGCGGCGTGCTCGACGGGCGTACCATGGCCGATACCTTCAACCTGTTGCGCTCGAATGATCTGGTCTGGTCCTTCGTCGTCAATAATTACCTGCTCGGCCGCCAGCCGCAGGCCTTTGATCTTCTGTTCTGGAATGCCGACCAGACGCGCATGCCCAAGGCGCTGCACCTCTGGTATCTGAAGAATATGTATCGCGACAACAAGCTGGCCAAGGGCGAGCTGGATTTTAACGGCGTCAAACTGGCGCTCGGCTCGATCCAGACTCCGGTCTATATGCAGGCCTCGCGCGACGACCATATCGCGCCCTACCCCTCGGTTTATCGCGGCGCCAAACTGTTTGGCGGGCCGGTGCGCTATATGATGGCCGGATCGGGCCATATCGCCGGCGTGATCAATCATCCCGACGCCCACAAATACCAGCACTGGACCAATGACGCCCTGCCCGACACGGTCGAGCAATGGCTCGATGGCGCCACGGAAACGCCCGGGTCATGGTGGCTCGATTGGCGCGACTGGCTGTACGTGCGCTCCGGCAAGGATGTGGCAGCCCGCCAGCCAGGTAGCGGCAAGCTAGCGGTCATCCGGGACGCGCCGGGCGACAATGTTCTGGTCAGGAGCGATGCGAAGGAGGGCGTGAAGGCTGAAACGGCTCCGGCGGATACCGCGCCGACCCAAGCGGCAGCGAAGCCGAAACCGGCTGCGAACGCCAAACCCGCCGCCAAGCGTAAGCCGACTGCGAAAAAACCCGCCAAATCACGAACAAAGACACCAAGCTCGTCATCCTGATTTACGTCAGAATGACAATGGTCACGGCAGCATCGTCCGAACGAAAATCGACCCATCTCAAAACGAAAAACGGGCGGCTCCCATAAGGAACCGCCCGTAATTCTGTAGCCGATAATCGGGTGACCGATTAGCGCTTCGAGAACTGGAAGCTACGACGGGCTTTCGCGCGGCCGTATTTCTTGCGCTCGACGACGCGGCTGTCGCGGGTCATGAAGCCACCGGCTTTCAGGACGCCACGCAGGGTTGGCTCGAAGGAGGTCAGAGCCTTGGAGATGCCGTGACGCACGGCACCGGCCTGGCCGGACAAACCGCCGCCCTTGACGGTGGCGATAACGTCAAACTCATTGACGCGTTCGGCACACTCAAGCGGCTGCTGCAGCAACATGCGCAGAACCGGGCGGGCAAAATAGGTTTCCTGGTCGCGGCCATTGACCGTGATCTTGCCAGAACCGCGCTTGATCCACACACGGGCAATCGCGTTTTTGCGCTTGCCAGTGGCGTAGGCACGGCCGAGGGCGTCGATCTGGGGTTCGACAGGAGTGGTTTCAGCTTCAACCTGGACGGCATCGGCTGCTTTCATGACGACCTTCAGGTCGTCGAGCGAGCGGGCTTCTTCAGACATATCAGCCTCTCGAATTCTTGGAGTTCATGGATTTGAAATCGATCAGCTCGGGCTGTTGGGCCTCATGCTTGTGATCGGTTCCGGCATAGACGCGCAGCTTGGAATATTGCTGACGCGCGAGCGGGCTGTCCTTGGGAAGCATGCGCTTGATCGCATTTTGCAGAACGCGCTCGGGGAAACGGCCGTCGAGCAGCTTGGCCGGGCTCGTTTCCTTGATGCCACCGGGGTGACCGGTATGGCGATAGTAACGCTTGTCTTCACGCTTCTTGCCGGTGAAGACGCACTTCTCGGCATTGACGATGATGACATGGTCACCGGTATCGGTGTGGGGTGTGAAATCCGGGCGATGCTTGCCACGAAGACGGGTAGCGACGAAAGCGGCGAGACGGCCGACAACGACCCCCTCCGCATCAATCACGATCCACTTGTGGACGACATCCGCGGGCTTTGCGGAAAAGGTTTTCATAATTATCCTGCCTCATGCCTGCTGGCGTGGGTTTGGTTTCGAGCGCGCGGTGTAGGGCGCGGAATTCATTCGGTCAAGCAGTGTGCGAATTTCCGGTGCGTTTTTATACAGCTACCCATACGGTCATATATTACCGCATTGCGCTGAAGCGTCACCTTTCCGTCGCGATGCGCTTGTATTAGCAAGGTATTCCTGACTGCCCCGGAGCTCCGTTATGACCCTCACCCGCCGGCTTTTCCTGCGCAATTCCATCGCCACATCGGCCGCCTTCACAGGCCTGGCGACCCTGGCGGGCTGTCAGTCGCCGGAGATTGGCGGCTATATCAATCAGGTCACCGGTTACGGACCGCTGCGGGCCGACCCGGCCAGCCTGTTCGATTTGCCGCGAGGATTTTCCTATCAAGTGCTCTCGACGGTCGGCGATGAGATGAGCGATGGTCTGTTGGCGGCCGGTGATTATGACGGCATGGGCTGTTTCGCCCGCGATGATGGCCGCCTCGTCCTGGTGCGCAATCATGAACTCAATCCAGCGCAGGTCGAAGTCTCACCCTTTGGTCCGGCCAATGAGCGCCTCGGCCTGATTGATCGCACCCTGGTCCATGACTGGACTGCCGACGGCATGCCCAATCTGGGTGGCACCAGTCACCTCGTCCTCAATGCGCAAACGCTTGAGGTTGAGGAGGAATATCTCTCGCTGGTCGGCACATACAATAATTGCGCCGGCGGGGTCACGCCCTGGGGCAGCTGGATCACCTGCGAGGAGACAACGATCGGCATCGGCGATTCCGCCCAGGTCGGGCATGGCTATTGCTTTGAAGTGCCCGCCTCGGCCACCGGCCTGGTTGCGCCGGTACCGCTCAAGGCGATGGGGCGGTTTCGCCATGAGGCAATCGCGATCGATCCCGATACCGGCATTGTCTATGAGACCGAGGATGAATATGCCGGATCATGCTTCTATCGCTTCCTGCCGAATGTGCCCGGCCAGCTGAGCGAAGGGGGCCGGCTTCAGGCCTTGGCGATCAGCGGACGGCCCGGCCTCGACATTCGCAATTGGGCCGAAACCGGGCCTGACGTGGCGATCGGCGATTGGTTGGAGGTGGAATGGATTGATCTCGACGATGTCGAATCGCCCAATGCCGACCTGTGGATCCGCGCTGTTGATCGCGGTGCGGCCATCCTCAGCCGATGTGAGGGCCTGTATTGGGGCGATGGCGAGTGCTATTTCGCCTCGACCGATGGCGGCCCGGCTCATATCGGCCAGATCTGGCGCTACCAACCCAGCCCGCTCGAGGGCCAGCCCGGCGAAAGCGCCCATCCCGCCCGGATGCAGCTCTTCGTCGAGAGCGAAGATCCCCAAATCATGGATAAATGCGACAATGTCTGCGTCGCGCCCTGGGGCGATCTGATCGTGCTTGAAGACGGCAGCGAGGACCAGTACATCCGCGGCGTGACGCCCGCCGGTCAGATGTATACGATTGGCCGCAACGCCGCCTCCGGCCCGGATGGCAAAAAGAGTGAGATTACCGGTCCATGTTTCAGTCCCGATGGTTCAACCCTGTTCTTCAATGTGCAACGCTATCCCGGTCGCACCTTCGCTGTGCGCGGCCCCTGGGACGAGCGCTCCTTGTAGCGACGGCCCTCAGCGCACTGGCCGCTTGTGGCCCAACGCCTGAACAGGTGATCGAAGAGGCCGCCACAGTCGAGGCCGCCAATCGCGAAGTCCTGGTCACCGCGGCCTTTGTCCGCGTCCAGGGCGGTGCGGCCGCCCTCACCTTTCTCCCCAATCGCGACGCTCCCTCGCTCGGCCTGATCGTCTCCGCCCCGCGCGAAGGCGGGCTTGACCTGTTCGATGCCGATGGCGAGCTTCGTACGCGCCATGCCGGCGCGCGCCTGTCCGGCCTGGCGGCGGCACCGGGCTTCCAGTTGCGCGGCGAAAGCCTGCCGCTGATTTTTGGCGCCGCAGCCGACAGCAATACCGTGCTTGGCTATGCCGTGGTCACCGACGGAATTCGCGTTCTCGACCTGCCGCTGGCCGCAACCACGCCAACCGACGGGGTGGCCGGGCTGTGCCTGCATCGCGAAGGCGTCGGCTATGTTGACCTGGTGATCCTGGGCAATGGTGCCAGCGCCCAGATCTGGCGCATCCGTGATGCCGGCGAGGACGTTCTCCATGTCGAACAGCGCCAGAGCTTCGCGCTCACCGCTCCGGCACGCCAGTGCGCCACGCTTGACGGCGATATCTATTTCGCGAGCCCCGCCAGCGGCATTACCCGCATCGGGCCTGACGGCGTCATCGAGGCCGAGAACAACCAGTCGGTCGTCAGCCTCGCTGTCGGCGACTTCAACGGGTCTCGCCTGGTGCTGGCCACAGACGGTTCGACCGGTCAGGTGCACACATTCTATGGCCTGGACCTGATGCCAGCCTCGGAGTTGACCGTGGTCGACGGCCTGAGCACGCCAGGGATTGAGCAGCCATCAGGGATCGCTATCACCCCGGAATCCTACGGCTTTACCGCCTATATTTCGGGGATGATTGCGGTGTTCGACCAGGAGGACCAACGCATCAAGGTCATTTCCCACGATGCCGCCAGCCGGGCCCTGGTCAGCGCCGACTAATCCGGGCGCTGCGGCGCCCCTCCCCGACGCAATAATGCCAGCATTGAGGGCCTGTCCAGTACGGACGGGCCCTTTTCGTATGCGGCATCCTACATGGCGCGGCGCGCAGTCCAGGTGGCGCCAAGCACTGCAATGAAGAGCAGGATAGCGCCGCCCTGATGTGCCAGTGACAGGCCGAGCGGCACCACCGCCAGCAGTGCCGAGACACCCAGCGCGATCTGCGCGATCACCAGCGCCGGCAATACGATCATGAAGGGTTTGAGCGCGACGCGCGGCTCCCGCCAAATCGCGATCGCGAAGGCCAGCACGGCCAGCGCGACGAGATAACCGGTCCAGCGATGATTCATCTGTACAGCCGCATGGCTCTCGAAAATCGCCTGCAGGAAAGGCAGTCCGGCGAGATAGTCCTCCGGCACCAATTGGCCATTCATCAAGGGCCAGGTGTTGTAGATGCGTCCGGCATCAAGCCCGGCGACGAAGGCCCCGATCAGGATCTGGAAAAAGACCAGCACCAGCAGCGCCGCCGCTGCGCCGACCAATCGTCCCTGGCGCACCGGCGGCGGCCCTGTGCGCGCCGTCAATCCGAACCAGACACTGGCACCGAGGATCAGAAATGCCATCCCCAGATGCACGGCCAGCCTGTACTGGCTGACATCAAGCCGGTCGACAAGGCCGCTGGCGACCATCCACCAGCCAATGCCGCCCTGCAGCGCGCCAAGGCCCAGCAGGGCCAGTAGACGGGGCTTAAGATGAGCGCTGATCGAGCCGCGCAGCCAGAACACCAGTAGCGGCAGGCCATAGACGATGCCGATCAGGCGGCCGAGCTGACGATGCGCCCATTCCCACCAGAATATGTTCTCATAATCGCCCAAGGTCATGGCGGAATTCTGCTCCTGGAATTCCGTCGTCTGTTGATAGAGGCGGAATGAGGCTTCCCAATCCGCCGTCGTCAGTGGCGGGATCGCGCCGGAGAGCGGCTTCCATTCGGTGATCGACAGGCCGCTATCAGTCAGGCGCGTCGCGCCGCCCACAAGGATCATGGCGCAGACCATCAGGGCGACGATAAAGAGCCAGTTCGAAACCGCCCGGCTGGATGTGGCGCGATAGGGCATGGAGCCTCCTGCTTTGGGAGGCTTGGTAACGCATCGCACGCCGGGGACAAGACGAAATGGCGGCGGTTTGATGTCGCAGGGCCCACCAAACAGGCCAAGGCGCCAGCACGGGCAGAAAAATGGTCGGAACGGCGAGATTCGAACTCGCGACCCCTCGCCCCCCAGGCGAGTGCGCTACCGGACTGCGCTACGCTCCGACTTTCCTTGATCAGGCCGACCAAAGCCAGCCTCAACGGGGAAGGCGGTTATAGGCACAGCTCTGACGCTCCGCAACAGCGCGTTCAGTACAGAGGCAGGATGCTACTAGCGGGGTTCGAGTACGGATTTCAGCTTGGCCCGGGCGTCTTCCAGCTCTTGCAGCACGTCAGCAATGCCACGCTGTGGCGCGCCTGGAGCCCTGGACGTGCGCGGCGCGGACACGGGCGCTTCGCGGTCTGCGGCGTCCACGGCCGCGGGCTCAAGCTTCAGACCGGCACTGCCGGAGTCCAGCAGGGCAGCAACGCCGTGATCAGCAATGAATTTTCGGGCACCCTTGATCGTGAAGCCGTCATCATACAGCAACCGTTTGATCCCGCGCAGCAGCGCCAGATCCCCGGGCCGGTAAAACCGGCGTCCACCAGCACGCTTGAGCGGACTGATCTGTGGGAATTTGCTCTCCCAGAATCGCAGGACGTGCGCGGGCACATCCAGCTCTTCGGCGGCCTCGCCAATGGTCCGGAACGCGTCCGGAGATTTCTCTGTGACCGACATTTTTGTCTCGCATCGGTCTTCGGCTCAAACCGTGACTAGTCTTTCGACAGAGCCGAGTCGACGCGCTCCTTGAGCACCTGGGAAGGCTTGAAGACCAGCACTCGCCTGGCTTCGATCGGCACCTCGATCCCCGTCTTCGGATTGCGTCCAACCCGGCCACGCTTGTCGCGCAACAGGAAAGACCCGAAGGATGAGAGCTTCACCGAATGTCCCGATGCCAGCGTGTCCGACATCAATGCGAGTACCGACTGCACCAGATCCGCCGATTCCTGCCGGGACAAACCAACCTCCCGGTAGACGGCTTCAGCCAGATCTGCACGCGTTAAAGTTTTATCTGACATAGTAATCCCCAAATCAGAGTCCCGAGTTAAGCCCGCATTCGCCTGCGGGTCAACGCCAAGGTCTTGGTTAGGCGTGTGAAACCTGAAATAACAGATATCACACTCGCGCGAGGACGGCACCCCAGGTAAATCCGCCACCCAGCGCTTCCATCAAAACCAGGTCTCCAGACTTGATCCGTCCGTCCTGTACTGCACGATCAAAGGCCAGCGGTACCGAGGCTGCCGAGGTATTGCCGTGATCGGCGACAGTGGAAATCACCTTGTGGGTCGGAATGGACAACCGCCGGGCTACGCCTTCGAGAATGCGTTGGTTGGCCTGATGCGGAACGAACCAGTCGATATCGGCAATCTTGATACCGGTGCGTGTGGCAATCGTGCTCATCGATTCGGCAATATTGGTAACGGCGTGGCGAAAGACCTGATTGCCGAGCATGCGCAAATGTCCAACCGTCCCGGTGGAGGACGGTCCGCCATCAACGTGCAGCAAATCCTTGAAGCGCCCGTCCGAGCGCAGGTAAGTCGCCAGAATCCCGGGCTCGGTGGCCGCGTCGCCTGAGGGCTCATGCGCCTGCAAGACCATCGCCCCCGCCCCGTCGCCAAACAGGACGCAGGTCGAACGATCGGTCCAGTCGAGAATGCGCGACATGGTTTCCGCACCGACCACCAATACATTGCGGGCCTGGCCGCGGGCGATGAAATTATCGGCGATGGTGAGCCCGTAGATGAACCCCGAACACACGGCCTGGACATCGAAGGCCGCACCGCCGCTGACACCCAGACGGGCCTGCAGCAGGGTCGCGGTCGATGGAAAGGTGAAATCCGGGGTCGTGGTCCCGACAATGATCAGATCAATATCGTCGGGTGTCAGGCCGGCCTGCTCGATCGCTCGTCGGGATGCAATCTCCGCTAGGTCGCACGTCGTCTCGTCATCGGCCGCAATATGGCGCTGACGAATACCCGTGCGTTCACGGATCCAGCTATCGCTGGTGTCCACCATGTTGGAGAGCTCGTCATTCGACAATATCCGGTCCGGCAAATAGGAGCCTACCCCGGCAATACGCGCTCTAAATTCACTCATGACGCCGCAGCGATATCCTGTTCTTCAAAGCTGGCAAATTTGTCCAAATTCTTGCGGATCTGGCTCATGAAATCACTCTTCGCCATCACCTGGGCGAGACCGAGCGCCGAGGCAAAGCCTTCGCCATCGGCGCCGCCATGGCTTTTGACCACGATGCCCTTGAGGCCAAGCAGAACCCCGCCATTGATATAGCGCGGATCCATCCGGCGCTTCAGCCGGTCGAGCGCACCCAGGGCCAATAGACCCGCGGCGAGTTTGGCAAAGAAGGAGCTCGTGAGCGCCTCGCGCACCCAGCCAGCGACCAGACGGGCGGTGCCCTCAGCGGTTTTCAGCGCGATATTTCCGGTAAAGCCGTCGGTGACGACAACATCGATAATGCCGGCGCTGATATCATTGCCTTCGATGAAGCCCTGATAGGCCATGTCGAGGCCGGAGTTTCGGATCAGCCCGTCAGCTTCGCGGACAGTATCATTGCCCTTGAGCTCTTCCTGGCCAACATTCAAAAGGCCAACGGTCGGATGTTCGCCGCCAAATACGGCGCGGTGATAGGCCTCGCCCATAATCGCGAACTCGACCAATTGCGTGGCGCCGCACTGCACATTGGCGCCGACATCCAGCACGACAGTATGCCCTTTGGGCGTCGGCCAATTGGCGGAAATTGCGGGGCGGTGAATGCCCTTTTTCATTCGCAGAATAACTTTGGAAATCGCCATCAGCGCGCCGGTATTGCCCGATGAAACGACGGCATGGGCCTCGCCGGACTTGACGCTCTGCACCGCATTCCACATCGAGGAACCCCGCGCGCGTCGCACGGCTTCCGAGGGTTTGTCGGACATCTGGACCATGGTGTCGGTATGGCGCAGCTCGCACACAGCCGCCACTTTGGGGTATTGCGCCAGCAAAGGGGCCAGCGCCGCTTCATCCCCGTGGAGCAGGTAACGGGTCTGACGTTCGGGCCAGCGCTTGAGCGCGTACCCAATCCCCTCGACCACAGCCTTGGGACCAAGATCGCCACCCATGGCGTCTACGGAAATCGTTGTTTCAGCATTCATAGACAAACATATCTGTCCCAAACGACGGTTTCAGCCGCCGGACGATGGCGGAACTTAGCCGATGACCGATGAGATGCAACACGCGATCTCGGTTGTCAGGCTGACGGGAAAGCCGGCATTTCCCCCCGCGCCAGCGCGACGCCGCCTGTCAGCTCAAGCGCTGCGACTACAGCCCGGACATGGTCGGCCAACGCTGCAGCCCGTGAATCAGGCGTTTCACTGGCAAGAAGATTTCGCGACAGAACAAGGTCCAGACCGGCCGGATCTGTCTCGTCCAGGGCACTGGCATAGCTCTGGGCCCGCCCATAAAACCCCTCCGCCATGAAGCGGATCTTCTTGCCCACACCGGAATCGCCGACGCCGAGTTCGCGCATGGCGATATCGAAATCCTCAAACATGGTGTCAAAGACGATCTGGCTCACCACCCGCCCGGGCTCACCGGCATCCCGGCGCAGGATGCGGATGGTCAGCGCGGCGTGCAGCAGGATCAGTTCCAACCGCCCTTCGAGCGTGTCGGGCACACCCGCCTCGCCATACAGCACAGGTTGCCGCGCCGCCTGCACGATGGCCCCATAGAGCGCCTTGCCGATCGACTTTTCAGGCCGGTGCCTGAACCAGTTCCGCCACATGTGATCGGGGCTCCCTAATCTTCGAGCTTGAAGCTAAGCTGCAGCTTGTTTAGGTCAAGGTTGGCATACAGACCGCCGGTGCGGTCTCGAGGAGTGTTACATGAGCCGTCGCGTTCGCCTGTCCATCATGATTGCCGCCTGCGCCCTGGGTGTGTCGGCATGCAATCCGATCCTTCGTTCCCATGGCTACCGCTACACGCTCGGCCAGGAACCCTCGATCATGCCCGACGAGGACACGCGCGATTCGGTCATGCAGCGCCTCGGCAACCCATCCATGCGCGGCACATTTGACGAGAACACCTGGTTTTATGTCTCTGCCACGCGGGAATCACTGGCGTATCTGCGCCCTGTGACCCGCGACCGACGCATTGTCGCGATCCGCTTCAATGACGAGACCGGGATTGTCAGTGATGTCGTCGAGTACACGCTGGAAGACGGACGCATGGTCGATTATGTCAGTCGCGAAACGCCGACGCGCGGACGCGAGCTGAGCCTGCTCGAGCAATTGCTCGGCAATATCGGTCGCCTGCCCGGTCAGCAATTCGGCGGCGAGGAAAATCTCCCCGGCGGCGCCGGCGGACCACGCCGCGACCAATAGACATTACCGCCGCGCATTCCAGACAAGAAAAAGCCCCGGCCTCTCGGCCGGGGCTTTCCTTTGCATGCGAGTCGGTGATCAACCCCTGGCGAGGAATGCCAGCAGCAACAGAGCCACGATATTCGTGATCTTGATCATCGGATTGACCGCAGGACCGGCAGTGTCCTTGTAAGGATCGCCGACTGTGTCACCGGTAATGGCAGCCTTGTGGGCTTCGGAGCCCTTGCCGCCATGATTACCGTCTTCGATATACTTCTTGGCATTGTCCCAGGCACCGCCGCCGACAGTCATCGAGACTGCGACGAAGAGACCGTTGACGATCACACCCATCAGCATGGCGCCGACAGCTGCGAGGGCCTGTTCCTGACCGGCCAGCGCATTGATCGCGAAGTAGAGCACGATTGGCGACAGCACTGGCAGAAGAGATGGCACGATCATTTCACGGATCGCCGCCTTGGTCAGGATATCCACGGCGCGGCCATAATCCGGCTTCGCCTTGTATTCCATAATACCCGGAATTTCCCGGAACTGGCGACGAACCTCGGCGACAACCGCGCCTGCAGCCCGGCCAACCGCCATCATCGACATGCCGCCGAACAGGTAAGGCAAAAGCCCCCCGAACAGCAGACCGACGATGACATAGGGGTTTTTCAGGGAGAAGTCGGGAGCGAGATGGAGCAAGTGTTCCACGTCAGTCGTATAGGCCGCAAACAGCACCAGGGCGCCAAGACCGGCAGAACCGATCGCATAGCCCTTGGTCACGGCCTTGGTGGTGTTACCCACCGCATCAAGCGTGTCGGTCGTGGCCCGCACGCTCTCGTCGAGACCGGCCATTTCCGCGATACCGCCGGCATTGTCAGTGACAGGGCCGAACGCATCGAGCGCCACGATCACACCGGCCAGGGCCAGCATGGTGGTGACGGAGATCGCAATACCGAACAGGCCGGCCAGCGAATAGGTCGCGATAATACCGGCAATGATGATCAAGGCCGGGATTGCCGTGGCTTCAAGCGAAACGGCCAGACCCTGGATGACATTGGTCCCGTGTCCGGAAACCGAGGCCTCCGCCACCGAACGCACGGGACGATATTCTGTGCTGGTGTAGTATTCAGTGACCCAGATGATGGCACCGGTAACCGCCAGGCCGACAAGGCCGGAGAAGAACAGGTTCTGCCCCGTAATCATCAGGCCGGAGACCGCGGCGATATCACCCATCCCGTTTGGCAGGAAATAGGAGGTCACGAGCCACAGGCCGCCCACCGACAACACGCCGGCTGCGATCAAACCCTTATAGAGGGCGCCCATCACATTGGTGCCCTTGCCCAGACGGACAAAGAAAGTGCCAACGATCGAGGTCACGATGCAGATTGCTGCAATGGCGAGCGGGTAGAGCATCATGGTGACGCCGAGTTCACCCGTGAAGAAGATCGAGGCCAGAACCATGGTCGCGACGATGGTCACGGCATAGGTTTCGAACAGATCCGCTGCCATGCCGGCGCAGTCGCCGACATTATCGCCGACATTGTCGGCAATGGTGGCTGGATTCCGCGGATCATCTTCGGGGATGCCCGCTTCGATCTTGCCGACCATGTCGCCGCCGACATCCGCACCCTTGGTGAAGATACCGCCGCCGAGACGGGCAAAGATCGAGATCAGGGAGGCACCGAAGCCGAGTGCGACAAGCGAGTCGACGACCATACGGTCAGCCGATTCGAAACCCATCAGATTGGTCAGGATCCAGAAATACCCAGCCACACCCAGCAGGGCGAGACCCGCCACCAGCATGCCGGTGATCGCGCCGGAGCGGAAGGCGATGTCCAGACCGGCCGCCAGGCTTTTGCTTGCCGCCTGGGTCGTGCGCACATTGGCGCGGACCGAGACCAGCATGCCGATAAAGCCGGCAGCGCCGGACAGGATCGCACCGACAAAGAAGCCGACAGAAACCTGCCAGCCCAAGAAAAAGCCGATCAGGATGCCGACGACGACGCCGACCATTGCGATAGTTGTATATTGGCGCTTGAGATAAGCGTTAGCGCCTTCCTGGATGGCAGATGCAATTTCCTGCATCTTCTCTGATCCGGCACTCTCCTTCATCAAACGTTGCGTCTGAACGACGCCGTAGATGAGCGCGAGAATGGCCGCTGCAATTGCTAGTAAAAGCATGTTCATGGCAGGTAGCCCCGTTTTTATTTCTGCGGATTGGTCGAGGAAGGAAACGGGGAAAGTACAAACGTGAGAATCACGTCGACCTATTTCATACCTCCCCGATAGGCCGGACTATGCCCAAAGCCTTCGAGCGGCGCAACACGCCTTGTGGGGAGATTGAAATGCAGATGCACGCTTCGGGCTGGCAGCCCGATTCAGCGCCGCAGCATGCGGGTATCTTCGCCGCTCACGTGGATTTCGGTAATCGTCGAGGCACCATAATAATCGCGCAGCACGGCATCCCAGACCTGGGTTGCCCGGTCCCGGTCGAGACCGGATCCATCGGCATTGGAAAGCGACATGCGCGACGCCGCCCGCACCATGGCGTCGAGGGCGAAATGGGTCCGCTCCTGCATATCCCAGATATTCTGCCCGTCGGCGGCGCGGACATGGACGCGCACATAGGCATAGCCTGTCAGCCGGCCATTGAGCGAGAGCGGGGCAACAACGGCGGGAAGGGTGAAGACGCGGGGGTCCTCCAGCATCGCATCCTCGGCGTCGGACTGTTCATCGGCCTCGGTGGTTGGCAGATTAAACAGGGTCAGGAAGCGATTCACCGGCCCGGAATTGTCCGACCCGCCGCCACCGCCGCCGCCTCCACCACTGGCCAGCGCCGTCGAAGCGAAACAGGCCGCCAGGATTATCGCCAGAAAAATACGCATGATCACCTCACCTTTGAAGGATGATCATGCCTGAAGGCCGTCAAAAATGCGTGAATCCGCCTGCGCCTGTCTCCAGCACTTCATCATCGGCGCCTATCAGGGCGACCCCCTGCCCGTCCCTCACCGTGCCGATCCGGGTCAGGGCCAGGTCGAGCTGCGCGCCCAGCGCCTGCACCGCTGCTCGGCTGGCCTGTGGCGCGCAGAACAGCAATTCATAGTCATCGCCGCCCGTCACCAGCGCAATCAAGCTCGCGCCGGATTCGCCTGCCAGCCAGCTGCGGGCCAGGCTGGAGAGCGGGACCTGGCTCGCCTGCAGCTCCAGCCGGACGCCGCTGACGGCGGCGATATGGCCCGCATCTGCGATCAGCCCATCGGAAATATCCAGGCAAGCCGAGGCCAGCCCGCGCAGGCCGATGCCAAGTGCCAGTCGCGGTGTGGGCCGCTGATAGCGCTCCAGCAGGACAGGATTGGCGGGCAGCACGCCACGCGCAACATCGAGGCCGAGCCGGGCATCGCCGATCGTGCCGGAGGCCCAGACATCCTCACCGATCTGTGCGCCGCGGCGCAGCAGTGCCGAACCAGCCGGCACCTGTCCCAGCATGGTCAGGCTGACCGTCAGGGGCCCAGGACCTGTTGTGGTATCGCCGCCAAGCAAGCTGAGGCCGAACGCATCCTGGGCACTGGCGAGGCCGTCGACGAAGCCGTCCCGCCAGGCCTGCGTCACACCGGACGGCCAGGCGATCGAGCTCAGATAGCCCAACGGCTCAGCCCCCATCGCCGCCAGATCCGACAGATTGCTGCGCAGCGCCCGTTCGGCGGCGATTTCCGGCGGATCGGATTCGAGGAAATGCACACCGGCGACCAGCATATCGCTCGCAACCACGAGCTGGCAGGCCGGGTCCGGCGTCAGTACAGCCGCGTCATCGCTCAGGTCAAGCGCCGCCGGATGGCCACGGGTGAGCGGGGCCAGACGCGTTCGAATGAAACCGAACTCGCCGCCGCCCGCCATCGCTCAGAGCTCGCCGGGACGGGCCTGGCGCGCGCACTTGTCGAGCGCGGCATTGACGAATTTCGGCTCGGAACCCTCGAAGAAGGCATGCGCGACGTCGACATACTCATCGATGACGACGCGAGCCGGCACGTCGGCCTTTTCGAACAATTCATAACCGCCCGAGCGCAGGATCGCCCGCACCGTCGCATCGAGCCGTTCGAGCCGCCAGCCATCGGCCAGCAGCGCATTGATCGCCAGATCGACCTTGGCTTGCTTGGCGACGACACCGGCGACGAGCGCATCGAAAAACTCCTCGTCGGCCTCGACCAGCTCCGCGCTCTCACCGTCATGCCCGAAACGGTGTTCGCGAAACTCGGCGATCACATCGGCGGCGCCTCGGCCGGATATTTCCATTTGGTACAAGGCCTGGACGGCAGCCAGCCGGGCGGCCCGGCGCAGGCGCGCGCGGTTGTCCGACGGGGATTCATTGCTCTGCGCGCTCATTGAGCTCTCCTGAACCGGTCTCTCAGCGCAATCAGTGCGAGGCAGGCCCCGGCCACATCTGCGCCCTTATTCTTCTCGATCGCCCGCTTGAGCGCCTGGTCGCGGTTTTCCACCGTCAATATGCCATTGCCCAGCGCAATACCGCGCAGGGACAAATCCATCAGGCCGCGCGCCGACTCGCTACAGACATAGTCATAGTGCGTCGTCTCGCCCCGAATAACACAACCCAGCGCGACATATCCGTCAAAACCGGCCTCGCCAAGCACGGCTTGCGTGATGGCGCCGGGAATTTCCAGCGCGCCGGGCACTTCGATCAGCTCGAATGTCGCGCCGGCTTCGTTCAACGCCTTGCTGGCGCCGGCGATCAAGGCGTCAGCGATGTCGCGATAAAAGGTCGCGGCGATAATCAAGATGCGCGGTTGGCTCATGACAGGGTCTCCGGAAAATGGCGCTCTTCGCTCACGCTCAAGCCATAACCTTCAAGTCCGACAATGGTTTGCGGTTTGGTCGTCAGCAGGATCATTTCGCGGACCCCGAGATCGAGCAGGATTTGCGCACCGACACCATATTCGCGCAAACGCCGCGCATGGCGTTCATTCTCCGGCAATACCGGATGCGCACCGAGCCGCTCGACGATCGCTGTATGGCTGGTCTCGCGGATCAGCACCATCACACCGGGGCCGTCATGGCGCGCGAGCGAGCGGATACCGGCCTCGACCAGTCCGCCGCGCCCGCCATCATCATTGAGCACGTCATCGATAAAGCTGACCTTGTGCATGCGCACCATGGTCGGCGCTGCGCCCGAAGGCTGCCCCTTGACCAGCGCGACATGCTCGGAGCCGTCGAGTGTATTGCGGAACACGACCAGTTTGAACGGGCCGCCCCATTCGCTCTGAAACTCGGTCTCAATACGCCGCTCGATGAAACGGTCATGTTTGCGGCGATAGGCGATCAGATCGGCAATCGTGCCAATCTTCAGCCCGTGCAATTGCGCGAAGGCGACCAAATCAGGCAAACGCGCCATCGTGCCGTCTTCATTCATGATTTCGCAAATCACGCCCGCTGATCCGGCGCCGGCAAGGCGCGCAACATCGAGCGAAGCCTCGGTATGTCCGGCCCGTACCAGCACGCCGCCATCACGGGCGACGAGCGGAAATACATGTCCCGGCGTAGCGATATCATCGGCGCCCAGCGCCGGGTCGGTGGCCACCTGGATGGTGCGCGCGCGATCATGCGCGGATATGCCCGTGGTGACACCTTCGCGGGCCTCAATTGATACCGTGAAGGCCGTCTGGTGACGCGAGCGATTATCCGACGCCATCAGCGTCAGGCCGAGCGTGTCGCAACGCTCCTGGCTCATCGCCAGGCAGATCAGGCCGCGGCCATGCTTGGCCATGAAATTGATCGCATCGGGTGTGGCGAATTTGGCCGGAATAACCAGATCGCCCTCGTTTTCGCGATCTTCGGCATCGACCAGGATGAACATGCGCCCATTGCGCGCATCCTCGATCACGTCCTCGATCGGAGACAGGGGGATATCACTCACGCGGAAGCCTCCGGAAATTCGCTCAGACGGGCGGCGTAGCGCGCCATGAGGTCAACCTCAAGGTTGACGCGCGCCCCGGTGCGCAGCTGACCCAGTGTCGTCGCGCTCGCCGTATGGGGGATAATCATGACCTCGAAGCTGTCGGACGTAACCGCATTGACCGTCAGCGAGACGCCATCAATCGTAATCGAGCCCTTGTGGGCGATGAAGCGATTGAGCGCCACCGGCGGCGTCACGGTGAATACGGTCCAGCTGCCCTCCTCACGCCGCGCCCGGATTTCACCGACCCCGTCGACATGGCCGGTCACCAGGTGTCCGCCGAGCTCATCGCCGATTTTCAGGGCGCGCTCGAGATTGACGGCGCTGCCGATCCGCCAGTCACCCAACGTGGTCAGGCGCAGGGTCTCCGGCGACACTTCAACCGCATGCCAGCCGCCATCTGCGGCATTGCCCTTGTCGACAATCGTCAGGCAAGCGCCGGCATGGGCAATCGATGCGCCAAGCTCGACATCGTCCGGCGCATAGGGCGTCTCAACTTCAAAGCGTTGCACGGCTTCGCCGCTGACGGCGCGTATGCGCCCGAGCGCTGTGACTATTCCAGTAAACATCAGAGGATCCGCTCATAGCTTTCATGCAGGTCACGGCCGCGCTCGCTCAGCGCCACCCTCTCGAATGTGGGGGCCAGCTCCAGCCGCTCAAGGCCAAGCGCTGCGATCACCGCCAAACCATCAGCGCCCAGCATGATCGGCGCGCGAAACCATTCGATCCGGTCGACCAGCCCCGCCTTGAGAGCTGCAGCGGCAATGGCACTACCGGCCTCGATCATGACGCTGGCATAGCCCGCCATTGCCGCACCCAGATCGCGATCACGGAAAATGCGGACCTGCCGCGAGCCATTCTCATACACAGCCGCATCCAGCGGCGTTCGCGCCTGACTGTCCATAATCAGGATATCCGGTTGATGCGCGCTGGCGGCCCCCTCCGGCCGCGCCGTCAATTGCGGATCATCGGCAAGTATGGTGCCGATCCCGGTCAGAATGGCGGCGTGGCGGTCCCGCATCCGGTGCACTTCGGCACGGCTCTGCGCCCCGGTAATCCATTTCGACGCGCCGCTGGCCAGCGCGATACGGCCATCGAGGGAGGTGGCGAGTTTAAGGGTGACACGCGCTCGATCGCTCGCGCTCATTCGGGCTCGTCTTCCGGATCCGGATGGCCCGGAGCGAGATCCTCATCGGTGATGAATTCGCGGAAATCCTGGACCTTGTGGAAATCCTTATAGACCGAGGCATAGCGGACATAAGCAACGGCATCGAGGTTTTTCAGGGCCTCCATCACCATTTCGCCGACCCGATCGGAGGTGACATCGGTCTCGCCGGTCGATTCCAGACGCCGGACAATGCCGGAGATCATCTGCTCAATTCGTTCCGGCTCGATATTGCGCTTCTGCATCGCCAGATGAATCGAGCGGTTGAGCTTCTCCCGATCGAACTGCACCCGTCGTCCGGACTTCTTCAACACCGTCAGCTCGCGCAATTGCACGCGTTCGAACGTGGTGAAGCGGGCCGAACAGGCCGGACATTGCCGGCGCCGACGAATGGCATTCCCGTCCTCAGCCGGACGGGAATCCTTCACTTGGGTATCGAGATGACCGCAAAAAGGGCAACGCATACCGCTACCCTAGGCCAATTCTGGATAGATGGGGAAGCGCGCTGTGAGCGCCTTCACCTCTTCGCGGACCTGGCCCTCCACCTCTGCATCGCCCTCGGGGCTAGTCACCAAGGCATCGAGCACCCGCACAATCATTTCGCCGACCTGGTGGAATTCGGCCTCGCCGAAGCCGCGTGTCGTTGCGGCCGGCGAGCCGACCCGCAGGCCGGAGGTCACAGTCGGCTTTTCCGGATCGAACGGCACGCCATTCTTGTTGCAGGTCATATAGGCCCGCTCGAGCGCTTGTTCAGCCAGATTGCCCTTGAGCCCCTTGGGCCGCAGATCGATCAGCGCGAGATGGCTGTCCGTGCCGCCAGAAACAATGGCATATCCGCCGTCGCTGACCGCCTTGGCCATGGCCTGGCAATTGGCGATGACATTGCGGGCATAGGTCTTGAATTCCGGCTGCAGCGCCTCGCCAAAGGCCACGGCCTTGCCGGCAATGACATGCATGAGCGGACCGCCCTGCATGCCCGGGAATATCGCCGAATTGAACTTCTTGCCGAGCTCGAGATCATTGGAAACAATCATGCCGCCACGCGGTCCGCGCAAGGTCTTGTGCGTCGTGGTGGTACACACATGGGCATGCGGCGTCGGGCTGGGAATGGCGCCGCCGGCGATGAGGCCGGCAATGTGCGCCATATCAACCATCAGATAGGCACCCACTTCATCGGCAATCCGGCGGAACTCGACGAAATCAATCTCACGCGGATAGGCCGAGCCACCCGCAATGATCATCTGCGGGCGCAGCTCATTGGCCTGTTTGCGCAGCGCGTCATAATCGATCCGGGCATCGGATTCGCGCACGCCATAGGCATGAGCGTCAAACCATTTGCCGGACATATTGGGCCTGGCACCATGGGTGAGATGGCCACCGGCGCTGAGGGAAAGGCCGAGAATCTTGTCGCCGGGCTTGAGCAGCGCCAGGAAGACGCCCTGATTGGCCTGGCTGCCGGAGCTGGGCTGAACATTGGCGTATTGGACGTCGAACAGCGCCTTGGCGCGCTCGATCGCCAGGGTTTCCACCACATCGACATGTTCGCAGCCGCCATAATAGCGCTTACCCGGATAACCCTCGGCGTATTTATTGGTCAGCGGCGAGCCCTGTGCCTCAAGAACGGCGCGCGAAACGATGTTTTCCGACGCGATCAGTTCGATCTGACTCTGCTGGCGAAGTATTTCCGCGTGAATCGCGTGCGCGACCTCGCGATCAGAATCGACCACCGACTGGGTGAAAAAACGATTCCCTGAATCGGCTGTCGCAATAGCATCCGGCATGTTCTGTCCTCTTCAACGCACACAGGCTTGCCGGATTGATAAGGCCGCTCCGCGACACAAACAAGCGCCGAGTTGCCGCGCAGGCAGATTGAAACTCAGAACAGGCAACTGGATTGGTGCGTATTTTGATCCACAGCGAACTGAAAAGCCGATTACCGTATTTTGTGGATTATTGCTTGAACTGGTGAACAGTTCACAATACAAATCAAGAGATAATTATTGACCCGGCGCAACTCCCCCGTACACGCCAAGCAAATTTGAAAGGCTCACAGAATGTCAGAAGAAAACATCATGCTCGTCGACCAGGAAGAATTGCTGCGCATGACGACTGATGTCGTCGCATCCTACCTGTCACACAATTCGATGCCAGCGGACAACGTGCCGGATCTGATTCGTTCGGTTCACACCGCGATGAAAGAAGTTTCCGGTGTTGAACTGAAACAGGAAACCAAATCGAAGCCAGCCGTTCCTGTGGCAAAATCAATCAGCGATGATTACATCGTCTGCCTCGAAGATGGCAAGAAATTGAAGATGCTGAAACGCTATTTGCGTTCACAATACAACATGTCGCCCGACGATTATCGCCGCAAATGGAATCTTCCTTCGGATTATCCAATGGTCGCGCCCGCCTATTCTCGCAAGCGCTCACAGTTTGCCAAGGATATCGGGCTGGGACGCGGCAAGAAGGACGCATAACGCGCCCCTCAACTGCTGATCAGACAGAAATACCGCGGCCGGGTTTTTTGCCCGGCCGTTTTTCGTCCGGGGTTTCGGACGCGGTCTTGCCCATTTTCCAGGCCAGCTTGGACAAGGCCAATTGATTGATTTCGGCCTGGGTCGTGCGCACTGGAACCTGGAACACGACTTCCTCGCCGGTCGCCGCATCGACTGCAGCGACTCGAACACTGCCACCGACCTGCAGAGTCTCGATGTAGATCTCGCGACCGCTCATCGAGACACCGGCATCATCCCTTCACCGCCACGTCCTGCTCGGATGCCCGCTGCCAGACATCCCGCAGCGCCTCGATCAACGCATCATACATGGCGTCGGTATGCAGCGGCGTCGGCGTCAACCGCAGGCGCTCAGTGCCCTTGGGAACGGTCGGGTAATTGATCGGCTGGACATAGATGGCGTGCTCATCAAGCAACATGTCGGTCATGCGCTTGCACAGAACCGGATCGCCAACCTGGACCGGAACGATATGGGTCACTGACGGCATTACCGGGAAGCCGGCCGCGGCCAGCCGGGCTTTCAGCGTCGCAGCCCGCTCCTGGTGCTTTTCGCGCAATTCATGCGCTGATTTGAGATACTCCACGCTGGCACGAGCTCCAGCCGCCAAAGCTGGCGGCAGGGCTGTCGTAAAGATGAAGCCGGAGGCCATGGAGCGGATCGCGTCAATGATTGCACCATCGGCGGCGATATAACCGCCCATCACGCCATAGGCCTTGCCGAGCGTGCCCTCAATGATATCGATCCGGTGCATCAGCCCGTCGCGCTCGGCGATCCCGCCGCCGCGCAATCCGTACAGGCCGACGGCGTGGACTTCGTCGATATAGGTCAGTGCATTATACTTGTCGGCCAGATCGCAAATGGCCTTGATCGGACCGATATCGCCATCCATCGAATAGACCGATTCAAAGGCAATCAGCTTCGGCGCGTCCTTGGGAGCCGCGGCCAGCAATTCTTCAAGATGCGCGACGTCATTATGGCGCCAGACATGCTTCTCGCAGCGCGCGCCCTTTACACCGGCAATCATCGAGGCGTGATTGAGTTCGTCGGAAAAAATGATCAGGCCCGGCAGAATCTTGCCCAAAGTCGAGAGCGTCGCCTCATTGGCGATATAGCCGGAAGTGAAGAGCAGTGCGCAATCCTTGTCGTGCAGATCGGCGAGCGAACGCTCCAGCTCGACATGATAATGCGTGGTGCCGGAGATATTGCGTGTACCGCCAGCGCCGGAGCCGACATCGTCAATGGCCTTTTTCATCGACTCCACGACGCAGGGCAATTGCCCCATGCCGAGATAATCATTGGAACACCAGACCGTGACATCTTTCATCTGGCCGTCAGGAGAGCGCCAGCGCGCAACGGGGAAATCGCCCTTGCGGCGCAACAGATCGGCGAAGACCCGGTAACGGCCCTCGGCTTTCACACGGCGGACGGCCGCCTCAAACGCGTTGTGGTAATCCATGCCGGCCTCATTAACGGTCTGCTGTGTCCATTCAAGTTTGAATCGACATATAGACCGTTAAGACGCGCCCTGCGAATGGGCGAAGCGCCGCACCCGGTAAAAATCACAGTCGAAGGCCAATCGCCTACATGCGGAAGCGGATATGGTCGGCCCAGAAACGCTCGATCCGGGTCAGCGCCGTATTCACTGCTGGCAGGCTGTCATCATCGACACCACCCACCGCGCTCAACGAGCCGCCCTGGCGATCAAACAGCGCCGACAGTTTGGCCTGCACGGCATGACCGCTCTCGGTCAGGGATACGCGCACGGCACGGCGATCAACCGCCGAACGCTCATGGCGGATATAGCCCGCATCGACGAGCTTTTTCAGATTATAGGAAACATTGGAGCCGAGATAATGACCGCGCGTGCGCAGTTCACCGGCGGTCAATTCCTGATCCCCGATATTGAACAGCAGCAGAGCCTGGACACTGTTGAGATTGTCCAGACTGTCGCGATCCAGTTCATCCTTTACAACATCGAGCAATTGCCGGTGCAGGCGTTCAACCAACTGTAGCAACTCGAGATATTGCGTGTTCGTCTCCGGAACCGGGGCCAGTTTATCTGCCAATGCCATTGTCACCACTCCACCTGATCGTTCTGATCGTTGGCGGCAGCCTAACAAGAACAGGCTAAAAAGCGCTTAATCCGCCTTCCAGCTCCCGTTAAGCATCTTGTAGATGGCCGAAAAGTCGAGATCCTGACCACCCAGATTTCCGAACATCGCGTAGAGCGCTTCGGCCTGCGCACCCAGCGGCGTCGATGCGCCGGAGTTCTGCGCCGCATCTTGAGCCAGTTTGAGGTCCTTCAACATCATCGCGGTGGCGAAGCCGGGCTTGTAGCCGTGATTGGCCGGAGTCGCCGGCATCGGGCCCGCGACCGGGCAATAACTCGTCATCGACCAGGACTGGCCGGAGGCTTTGGAGGAAATATCGAAGAATTTCTGCTGATCCAGACCCAGTTTCTCGGCCAGCGCAAAAGCTTCGCACGTGCCGATCATGGTAATGCCCAACAGCATGTTGTTGCAGATTTTGGCGGCCTGACCCGCCCCGGTATCGCCGGCATGCAGGATCGCCTTGCCCATCGCCTGCAGGATCGGCTCGGCGACGGCAAAATCAGCCTCGGCGCCGCCAACCATGAAGGTCAGCGTCCCGGCAGCAGCGGCGGCAACCCCGCCGGAGACCGGCGCATCGACGAAACGGAAGCCCCGGTCGACGGCGGCCTTGCCGACAAAACGGGCGCTGTCGACATCAATGGTCGAGCAATCAAGGAAGAGCGTGCCCGGTGCCGCGTTCGGGAAGACATCATTGGCGTAAACGGCGCGGACATGCTTGCCAGCGGGGAGCATTGAGACGACCGCAGCGGCACCGGCAACCGCATCAGCCGTCGATTTGGCGGCCTTGGCACCGTTTTCGACCGCGTGCGCCAGCGCGCTCGCGCTGAGATCGAAAGCGCGCACTTCATGGCCCGCCTTGACGAGATTGGCCGCCATGCCCGAACCCATATTGCCCAGGCCGATAAATGCGATGATCGCCATGTGTAATCTCCCGAATTGTGTTGCTGCACGCGCTGGTCTGTCGACCTCAGTCGAGGAAAGTCATTTCATGGGCGTCGTCAAGCGGCGCGAAAGCTGTGGCAATCGTCAGATCATCGACATCAGCGAGTTTAACCGGCGACCAGACCGGCGCATTGTCCTTGTCGATGATGACAGCGCGGACGCCTTCATAGAAATCCGCCCCGGTCAGACACCAGGCACTCAAGCGCAAATCCTGCCGCATCACGCCTTCAAAGCTCAAATCCGAACCGGCACGCAAGGCGGCCAGGGTGAGTTTCAGCGCCGTCGGTGATTTGCCGGCCAGAATCTTGACCTGTTTCAACGACCAGGCATCGCCGGCCGCGACCATGCGCTCAATCATCGGCTCGACGGCATCGCCCGCGAAAGCGGCATCGATCAAGGGGCGCGTCAGCGCCAGATCGCTTGTCCCGGGATCGCCGGAGAATTCCTCCAGCAGCACTTCCAGCGAATCCTCGGCCGTCAGATCGGCGCTTTCCAGTGCCGCGATCAGAGCCTCGTTTTGCGCCGACGGGCAGTAATGCGTCGCCAGGCCGGCGGCGATGCAATCGGGCGCCTTCAGGCGCGCGCCGGTCAGGCCCATCCAAATGCCGATTTCGCCGCCCAGTCGCGGCAGGAACCAGGCACCGCCGACATCAGGGTGAAAGCCGATCCCGGTTTCCGGCATCGCAAACATCGTCCGATCACCCGCGACACGGTGTGATCCATGCACCGACACACCAACACCGCCGCCCATCACGATGCCGTCAATCAGCGCCACATAGGGTTTGGGGTAGTCGTGGATCAGCGTGTTGAGCCGGTATTCATCGCGCCAGAACAGCCAGGCGTCATCATTCCCGGCCTTGCCGCTATCATGCAGTTTGAGGATATCGCCGCCGGCGCAAAACCCCTTCTCGCCCGCGCCGTCGACCACGATGGCCTGGACGTCATCATCGTCGGCCCAAGCCTGCAAGGCCTCGATCATCGCTAGGCACATGCCATGGGTCAGCGCATTGAGCGCCTTGGGGCGGTTGAGGGTGATGCGGCCGATATGGCCGGTCTTGCGGGCGATGATTTCGGGTTCTTCGGTCATGACACACTCGCTTCGCTCAATTCATGTCAAGGGATGGCGTTTGCCCGCGCAACCGTCAACAGGGCTTTGCCTCTCGATGCCAGCTCGCCTGAGCGTCACTCGTAGAACTCGCGCACCACCCATTCATCCTCGATCCATTCCGGCTCGAAACTGGCGAACACCAGACCGACCCAGCCGAAGCGGGCATCCTTGGCGCGGGTGGCGAGCTCTTCATCCTGCTGCAGCGGCACCCAGCAGACCAGATCGCCCGGGCGCAGCGCTTGTTTTGGCGCGAAAGTGGTGCGCGAAATGACGACGAAGCCGCCATCTTCCGACGCGACCTTCAGTGTCAGCTCCGCGCAGCCATCGCCTTCATTGCGCAGACCGCCCTCCGCGACCGATTCCAGCACCATGGCCAGCATGGGGTGTTCCGGCACGATCAAGGTGTCGTGTTCGGCGCAGGCATGTTCAAAGGCCTCCATCGAGGAGGCGAATTTCCGGTGGGGGGCGTCGTCGTTCATGCCAGCTCCTGCTCTTCGCCATGTCGCATTTTCGAACCGCAAAACCGGTTCCCACTTTTGCTGAAAATGCTCCTAACGCATCAAATCCTTGGCGATGATCACGCGCATGATCTCGTTTGTGCCTTCCAGGATCTGGTGCACGCGCAAATCCCGCACGATGCGCTCCAGCGGATAATCCTTGAGATAGCCATAGCCGCCATGCAGCTGCAGCGCCTGGTTGGCGATGTCGAAACAGGCATCGGTGGCGAAACGCTTGGCCATGGCGCAATATTTCGCCGCAGACGGATCATCGGCATCGACCGAGGCGGCGGCGCGATACAGCATCAGGCGCGAGGCCTCGAGCTCGGTCGCCATGTCGGCAAGCTTGAATTGCGAGACCTGGAATTGCCCGATCGGGCGGCCGAATTGCTGGCGCGTCGACACATAATCGAGCGCCTGGTCCAGCGCTTCGCTGGCACCGCCGAGCGAACAGGCGCCGATATTGATGCGGCCGCCATTGAGGCCCTTCATCGCCAGGGTGAAGCCCATGCCCTCATCGGCGAGACGATTGGCGACGGGAACGCGGCAATCAGCAAAGCTGACGACACGGGTCGGCTGGGCATTCCAGCCCATCTTCTTTTCATTGGCGCCAAAGGTGAGCCCCGGCGTGTCCTTTTCGACCACCAGGGTCGAGATGCCCTTGGGCCCCTCGCCGCCGGTGCGGCACATCACGATGTAATAATCCGAGGTGCCGGCGCCGGAGATGAAGGCCTTGGCGCCATTGAGGATATAGTAATCGCCATCGCGCACCGCCTTGGTGCGCAGGCTGGCTGCATCGGAACCGGCGCCCGGCTCTGTCAGGCAGTAGGAGGCTATTCTGTCCATCGACATCATGTCGGGCAGGAAGCGCTGGCGCTGCTCCTCGGTGCCCCAGGTGTCGATCATCCAGGAACACATATTGTGGATCGACAGGAAGGCCGCCGTTGCGACACATCCGCGCGATAATTGTTCGAAGATCAAACAGGCATCGAGCCGTGACAGGCCGGAACCGCCAACATCTTCGCGGGTGTAGATCCCGGCAAAGCCCATCGCCGCGGCATCGCGCAGCGCGTCGACCGGAAAATGCTTGTCCTCATCCCAGCGCGCCGCATTGGGCTTGAGGCGGTCATTGGAGAAATTGCGGGCGGCGTCCTGAATCAGTATCTGATCTTCAGTGAGAGCGAAGTGCACAGCGGGCTTCCTGTCAGCTATGAATGTTTGTCATGGCGTATCGCGACCGCGCGGGCGCTGCAAGTTTGCGATGTTTGAGACACGAAGGATCTGATGATGGGCCTCTTCCCCGCCACCCGCCTGCGCCGCCTGCGCCAGCATGACTGGACACGCCGCCTGGTCCAGGAAAACGCCCTCACCGCCAATGATCTGATCTGGTCGGTCGTCATCACCGACCAGGATACGCCAGAGCCGATTGCGGCCATGCCGGGCGTCGAGCGGCTGACACTCAAGGGGCTCGCCAAGGCCGCGAAGGAGGCCCAGGCGCTTGGGATACCGGCGCTGGCGATCTTCCCGCATATCGATCCATCGAAGAAGGATGAGGACGGCTCCGAGGCGCTCAATCGCGACGGGCTGATCCCCAACGCGATCCGCACCATCAAGGCGGCCGCGCCCAATCTCGGCGTGATCTGCGATGTCGCGCTCGATCCCTTCACGACCCATGGCCATGACGGCGTGCTCGATGGCGAGACGATCGATAATGACGCCACTATCGACCGGCTGATCGAACAGGCCCTGGTTCAGGCAGAGGCCGGCTGCGATGTCGTCGCCCCGTCCGACATGATGGATGGCCGCATCGGCGCCATCCGCGAGGCGCTCGAGGCCGAGGGTCACACCAATACGATGATCCTCTCCTACGCCGCCAAATACGCGTCGGGCTTTTACGGCCCCTATCGCGAGGCGATTGGCTCCGCCGCAGCCCTGAAGGGCGACAAGAAGACCTATCAGATGAACCCCGGCAATGCGGCCGAAGCCCTGCGCGAGGTCGAGCTCGACATTGCCGAGGGTGCCGACATGGTGATGGTCAAGCCCGGCCTGCCCTATCTCGATATCGTGCGCCTGCTGGCCGATAATTTCGACATTCCGGTGTTCGCGTTTCAGGTCTCCGGGGAATACGCCATGATCGAGGCCGCGGCCGCCAATGGCTGGATCGATGGCGAGCGCTGCATGCTGGAGAGCCTGCTGGCCTTCAAACGCGCCGGGGCGAGCGGGATTGTGACTTATTATGCGAAGCGGGCGGCGATGGCGCGCCGTGGCTAAAACAGCCCCGCCCCGTTTCCTGAGATGATTGATTTCGCAACCGTCCCGCCGATCCAGACCGAGCGCCTCATTCTGCGTGGCTGGCGGACGAGCGATCTTGCCGCCTTTGCGGCCATGAACGCCGATCCCGAGGTGATGCGTCATTTTCCGGCGCGCCTCGACCGGGCCGCCAGCGACGCCTCGGTTGAACGCCAGCAGGACGGCCTGCGCCAGGAGGGGCGCGGCTTGCTGGCTGCCGAGACTCGCAGCGATGGCGCCTTCATTGGATTCATCGGCCTGCTCCGCATCAGCTTTGGCGGGCCGCTTGATGGATCATCGGAGATTGGCTGGCGGTTGGCGCGCTCGAGCTGGGGCAAGGGCTATGCCTCGGAGGGCGCGAGGGCCTGTCTGGCGCACGCTTTCGACGCGCTCGGTGATGAAGAAGTTGTCGCTCTGGCGCCGCAGAGCAATGCGGGTTCGTTGGCCGTAATGCGGAAAATTGGCATGCAGCGCGACCCGAAGGATGATTTCGACCATCCACGCCTGAGCGAATATCCTGAGCTGCAACGCTGTCAGCTCTACCGCGTCACGCGGGCGCGTTGGAATGAATTACAGGCGGACACCGGCTGAAGCGTTGAAAACCTTACCCGCAAGGCGCCAGAGTGCGCATGACCAGAGAAGGCCCGTTTCATGACCAAGCCCCCCTCCCGCGAATCCCTCACCGCCCAGGCGATGCACGCCATTGACGCCGCCACCGGTGCCGTAATCCCGCCAATCCATCCAGCGACGACCTTTGCCCGTGATGCCAATAATCAACTGATCGGCGAAACCGATTATCGCCGTCCGGCCGGACCGAATGAGTTTCAGGCGGCCCGGGTGCTGGCGATGCTGGAGGGCGCGCCGGAGGCCAAGCTGTTTGCTTCCGGCATGGCGGCGGTTGCGGCGGTGATCGAGAGCGTGCCGACGGGCGGCCATGTCGTGGCGCAGACCGAGATGTATTACGGCGCCAAGGCGTTGATGCAACGCGCTGCCGCGAAGGGCCGGATCACCCTCGACCTGGTCGCGCCCGGCGATGCGGCGGCGCTGACGGCCGCCTGCAAACCCGACACTGACCTGGTGTGGATTGAAAGCCCGGCCAACCCGTCCTGGGCGATTGTTGATATTGCGGCGAGCGCTGAGGTCGCTCATGCGGTCGGCGCGACGCTGGCCATAGACTCAACCTGTGCCCCGCCTTGCACCACCCAGGCCTTGGCGCTGGGCGCCGATATCGTGATGCATTCGGCGACCAAATATATCAATGGCCATTCCGATGTGCTGGCCGGCGTACTGGCGACGCGCGAATTGAATGAGCGCTGGGCCGAGATCACCGAAATCCACACCCGCACCGGCGCCATCCCCGGCGCCTTCGAGACCTGGCTGATGTTGCGCGGCCTGCGCACACTCTGGGTCCGCTTCGCCCGCCAGAGCGAGACGGCGCTGTTTCTGGCCGAGAAACTCTCGGGCCACCAAGCCCTCGGCGCGGTACTCTATCCCGGCCTGCCCGGCCATCCCGGCCACGCCATCGCTGCCCGTCAGATGACCGGCGGCTTCGGCGGCCTGTTCTCGCTGCGGCTCAAGGGCGGTCATGAAGCGGCACGCAAGCTCGCCTCCGGCACAAAGCTCTTCATCCAGGCGACCTCGGTGGGCGGTGTCGAGAGCCTGATCGAGCATCGCAAACCGATTGAAGGCCCGGCCAGTCCAACGCCCGACGATCTGGTGCGCGTCTCGGTTGGGCTGGAGCGGGCAGAGGATTTGCTGGCTGACCTTGAACAGGCGCTGGCGGCCGCACTGACCTAAAGGTCACTCCCAGATTTAGCGCCTCGTTGGTAGTAATCCACTACATCTTGGAGAATTGGACTTGCGCCCCCTTCAGTATCGGGCGTAACGTCTGGCTGTGTGTTGTGGTTCACGAGCGTTATTTCAATAAACACTCTGGGGAGACACACATGTCACTGGACAAAATCATTTGGGCCATTGCGGCAATCGTCGCAATCCTGTTCGCCTTCGTCAGCTTCGAAATGGCCGGTCTGATCCTGGCTATCGTCGGGCTGGTCAGCGGCTATTTCATCAAGGGCGACCATCGCCGCGGCGTCATTCTGGCCGCGGTCTTCCTGATGGCCGGCGGCGCCAGCGGGCTCGGTGCCATTCCAACCGCGGGCGAATATCTGACCGCCATCTTCACCAGCTATGGCGCTGTGCTGTCGGCCGCATCGCTGATGGTGATCGTAATGGCCACCGCCGAACGCCTGATCCCGGGCATGGGCGGCGAGTAGCGACCACCGCATTCCTGCACTTGACGATGAAGAGCTCCGGACCCCGGTCCGGAGCTCTTTTCGTTGGCGCGAAAGCTTGACCTTGGCGCCCGCCGGACTTAATTTGTGGCTCCTTCAATCGGAGCGTTTATGCGCCTCATTCTTGAGTCCTGATACAGCCTGCTGATGCAGCGGGCTGGTTTGAAAACTCCATTCCGCCCGGCCACGCCGGTGCGGATCGCTTTTCTATTTCAGGAACAGACCATTGAAAAACATCCAGAACCTCCAACTTCGTCCCGCCACGCCGGATGATGTCGACCCCCTGACCGCCCTCTCCTACAGGACGATTCGGGTCAAATATCCCGAGGTCATCGGGACCGATATGGTGGAGGGCTACATCGCCTCCGGGGCGGTGCCGCAATATTATACCGATCGCAATGCCTTCACCCGCGTCGCCATGGTTGATGGTGAGATGATCGGGGCCTGCGCCGTGCGTGACAATGCTGTTGATCTGATGATGGTGACACTCGAACACCATCGCAGCGGTGTCGGTTCAGCCCTGCTCCGCGACGCGGAAACCATCCTGTTCGCGGATCATGAGCTGATCAGCCTCGAGAGCTTCCGGGATAATCGCCAGGCGGTCGATTTCTACACCAAGCACGGATGGGTGGAGCAGGTGTGCTTCACTGATCCCGATTACGGCATCGCGATGGTGCGCATGACCAAGCAGCGCGACGGCTAGAATGAAGGTTTCGGCGTCACCGAGCGGTGGCGCCGAAACCATCCTGTTCCGACGGCTAATCGCCCAGAGTAATCGCCGGCAGGGACCATTTGAACTGGATCGCACAGCCGCGCAGAACGAAAGCGAGCACGGCGGAGCCGATTGTCACCCAACTGGGATCGAGGCCAAGCGCCATGCCCGACACAAAGGCCGCGGCGCCAGCCAGGGCGGCGAGCGCGTAGATGTCCTCGCGCAAGACCAGCGGCACATCATTGACAATGATATCGCGCAGCAGCCCGCCAAAGGCGGCGCTCATCACGCCGGTCAAAAGGGCAATCGTCCAGTGCGCCCCGGCATCGAGTCCGGCGCGGGCACCGAGCACGCAAAACACCGCCAACCCGATCGCATCGGCCCAGATCAGCACGGCGCGCCGCGTCGCCAGCCATTGCGCGCCAGGCGCCAGGAAATAGCCCAGCAAGGCGCCGCCGAGCGCGATCCAGAGATATTTCGGCTCAATAATCCAGTAGACCGGCAAATCGCCCAGCAAGACATCGCGCAGCGTACCGCCGCCCATCCCGGCGACGGCGCCAAGGATCGCCGCACCAAAGGGATCGAGCGATTTGCGCGCCGCCAGCATGCCGCCGGAAAAGGCGAAAAATCCGATCCCGGCGAAGTCGAGGACGAGGAAAACGGTAGCGACATTCATGCGCGTGAGGTCCGGCCGGCACGAGCCAGAACGCGCCGCGCCTGTTCGAAGGTCAAAAGATCGGCCAGGTCGCGGGCACGCCAGGCGGCGGCCATCAGAATGCCGACGGCGACAGCCCATACTGCCAGGATGGTGAGCACCGACTCGATCTGACTGAAGCCGAGTCCGTCCCAGATATTCGGATCGATTTCATTGACCCCGATGGTCGCACCGACCGGGATGGTCACCAGAAGCAAGGCATAGGTTCGGAAGGAACGCTCAACCCTGCTGGCATTCAACTCGGCATAGGTTCTGAGGAAATCGACTTGGGCGTCGCTCAAACCACCGAGCAGTCCGAGACCGATTTTCCAATGCCCTGCCCGATTGAGCGGCGTGAGATGATCATTGCCGAAATGAAGCAGGCCGCGCCGGGTGAAGCCGGCCAGAATGAGCAGGCGCCAAGTGGCGAAACCCTTGGTCAGCCGCTGCCAGACGCCCATGGCCACCGGATCGGTACGGAGCAGACCGTGGGTTCCATCTGTATTCGATTGCGTCATCTCATCGTCTTTCATGACCGCGGCACACCGGGCACTTCCGGCACGCCCGGAACCGTCAGATAGACCGCCACCAGCGTCAGCGCCACGATCAGCACGGCCCAGACGGCGGCATTGATATAAACCGAGCGTTTGGCCGACCGGCGCTCGAGCCAAGTGCGTGGCCGCACCCCTTTGAAGAAGAAGACCAGCAGGGCCGCCAGATTGACGCTGACGATATTGATCATCAGCAGCAGGCCCGCGCGGCCGGCGAGCGCCCACTCACCGGAACCGACGAACAGGCCCGTCGAGGCGGCCGGCGGCAGCAGCGCGACCGCGACCATCACGCCGACCAGGGTCGATGGCAGACCGGCAACAATTGACAGCGCTGCTGCGGCGCCGGAGGCCAGCGCCAGCGCCGTCGAATCCAGACCGACAATGGTCCGATTGCTTAGCTCGGCCGAGCCCAGATTGACGTCGAAGACCAGCCCGATCACGACCGAGATCGCCATGCCGAGAAACAGGCCGGACAGCGCCGTGCGCGTTGCCTTCATCATCAGTTCGAAATCGCCCAGGGCGGAGCCGAGCGCAAAAGCCAGAATCGGCCCGAGCAGGGGCGCGATCACCATCGCCCCGATCACTGCGGCGACATTGTCGGCGGCCAGTCCAAACACCACCACAATGGTGGAAAGCGTGGTCAGAATGAGAAAGTCGCGATCAAGTTTGGTCCCGGCCTGGATGTCCTGATAGATCTCCTCACGCAATGCGACCATGCGGTTTTTCTTCTTCACCTCGGGGTCGGGTTCCGCTTCCAGCTTGGGCAGGCTTGCCTCGACCGGCAACACAACCAGACGCCAGCCTTCCTGATGCTCCAGCATGGTGGAAATGGCATCGAGCGCCTTTTGGCCATCGCCTTCATTGAACACCATGCGCATCAAGCGCCGCCCACCGCTATCGGCGTCGGACAGGCTGCAATCGAGCGGATTGGTCGCGAGCACGGCCTGGTGAACCGGCGCGACGCTGTCACTATCCGCCATGCTGAGCTCAAACAGGCGCATGGACTCAGCCCTTTCCCGGGATGTCGAGGCGGAAAATCAGGCTCGACGTATCCCAGCGACTACCGCCAGCATCCTGAATTTCGGCATAGAATTGATCGACCATGGCGGCAACCGGCAGCTCGGCGCCATTGCAGCGGGCCTCATCCAGCGTGATGCGCAAATCCTTGCGCATCCAGTCGACGGCGAAGCCATAATCAAACTTGCCCGCCACCATCGTCTCCCAGCGATTCTCCATCTGCCAGGACTGGGCCGCGCCTTTGGAGATCGCACCGATCACCTTGGCCGGGTCGAGACCGGCGCGCTTGGCGAAATTGAGGCCCTCCGACAGGCCCTGGACGATGCCGGCAATGCAGATCTGATTGACCATTTTGGCCAATTGCCCCGAACCGGCCGGACCGATCAGCGAGGCGGCCTTGGCATAGGCATTCATCACCGGCTGCGCACGGGCGAAATCGGCCTCGCTGCCACCGCACATAATGGTCAATTGCCCGTTCTCGGCCCCGGCCTGGCCGCCCGATACCGGCGCATCGATAAAGCCGATACCGGCCGCGCGCGCCTGGGTATCGAGAGCGCGCGCCAGCTCGGCGGATGCGGTGGTGTGGTCGACCAGAATGGCACCGCGCTGCATCGCCGGGATCACCTGGTCAGCGACGATGCGCACATCGGGATCATCACCGAGGCAGAAGAAAACAAATTCAGCGCCTGCGACTGCCGCCTGCGGCGTCGAAGCGGTGCTCCCCGCATGAAGCGTCGCCCACGCACCCGCCTTGGCACCGGTCCGGTTCCAGACCGTGACGTCGTGACCCGCCTTCACCAGATGACCCGCCATCGGAAAGCCCATCACGCCGAGACCCAAAAATGCGCACCGTGCCATTAGACACTCCCAATTCAATTTGACCCTTGCTAGTCTCCCGCGCTCAGGGGAGCAAGTCATCATGATCAAATCCGTATTGCGCGTGAGCGGCATCGCCGTCGGCGTTTTTGTCGCCGCATTAATCGTCTTCGCACTTGTGTTCGCCAACCGGCTCTACGCCTCGCTGCCCCAGACACGGGGCACGCTTGAACTGGCGGGCCTGGCCGAACCGACCGATATCGTGCGCGACAGCTATGGCGTGCCCCACATTTTCGCGACCAATGCGCACGATGCCTATTTCGCGCTCGGCACGGCACACGCCCAGGACCGGATGTGGCAGATGGAAATCACCCGCCGCGCGATTCGCGGGCGCTTGTCCGAAGTGCTCGGAGGCGATGCCCTTGAGACCGATATCTTCTTCCGGACCATGGGCCTGGCCGATGTTGCCGAAGAATCGGTCGGCAATCTGCCCGCCGACGTGCAGGCCGCGCTGCAAGCCTATAGCGATGGTGTCAACGCCATCATCACCGCACCGGGCCATGTTGCGCCGCCGGAATACCAGATCCTGATGCTCGCACCGGAACCCTGGACGCCCGCCGATACCGTTACGGTCTTCAAGGCGATCGCGCTCGACCTGTTTGGCAATGCTTTTCAGGAACCGGCCCGCGCCGCCCTGGAAGCGGTGCTCGGCGCCGAACGTACCGAGGAGTTTATCGGCCGCTACCCCGCCGACGCACCGCGCTCGCTGAGCATGGCCGATCTCGGCCTGGCGGATACGCCGACGCCCGCCAATGTCGAAAGTCCGACGCCTGCCATCGGTCCCGAAGATCCAGGTCGCGACGGCTCCAATAACTGGGTGCTGGCCGCCAGCCGCACCACGACGGGCGCACCGATTCTGGCCAATGATCCGCATCTGGGCCTGAGTGCGCCCGATATCTGGTATCTGGCGCGCGTGACCACGCCGCAGGGCTCGACCGTCGGCGCCACCCTGCCCGGTACGCCCTTCGTGACGCTGGGTCGCAATGACAATATCGCCTGGGGTTTCACCAATACCGGACCTGATGTCGGGGATCTGCATGCCGCGACCCTTGCCGATGTGACCGGCAGCCGCGAGGAAACCATCCGCGTCCGCTTTGGCGCGGATGTCACCATCACCCGCCGCGAAACCGCGACCGGGCCCGTACTTGACCCTGAACATTTCAACTACCAGCTACCGGAAGGCGCCGACTTCTTTGCCCTGCAATGGATGCTCGATGAACCCGATGACGGCACGCCGGGTGTTGGCATGGCGATTTCCGGTGGCCGCGGCTGGGATGATTTCGTCGACGCCGTGCGCAATTTCGTCGCGCCGCAACAGAGCATGGTATTCGCCGCGACCGATGGCGATATCGGATTTTACGCGCCGGCGCGGATCCCCGTCCGCGACGCAGCCGGCGACTGGGTCTCCATCATTCCCTTCGATGAGCTGCCGCATACCCGCAATCCCGAGCGCGGTTTCATCGCTACCGCCAATAATATGATCGTGCCGGACAATTACCCGCATTACCTGTCCAGTGAATGGTATGGCGTCAGCCGTATTCGCCGCATCTATCACGGCATCGAAGCTCAGCCGCGTCATGATCTCGACAGCCTGCAGGCGCTGCAGACTGATACCGTCTCCGATATGGCGCTGCGGATCCTGCCGACCCTCATGACCGCCCGACCGGCCACCCAGGCTGCAAGCGAGGCTCTGGCCCTGCTCGCAGGCTGGAATGCCGACATGGCCGTCGACCGGCCTGAACCACTGATCTATGCCGCCTGGATGGTCGAGCTGCAGCGGCGTGTCTATGCCGATGAACTCGGGACGCAATTCAATCGCTGGTATGCCGACCGCCGCGTCTTCATGATGGATGTGCTGACCGGCGATCTGAGCCATTGGTGCGACAATGTCCTCACCGACGATGTCGAGACCTGCCATGAGCTGCTCGGCGCCTCGCTCGACGATGCCATCGCCAACACCGTAGCCGCCCAGGGCGCCGACATTGCGTCCTGGCAATGGGGCGATGTGCATTATGCCCGCAGCGAACATACGCCGTTTTCCAGCTTCCCGATCCTGAAGGACTGGTTCACAATCACCACACCGGTGCCGGGCGATGGGTCGACGGTCAATGTCGCACCCTTCTCCTTCCGCCAGACCGGCTATGCCGTCACCCACGGCGCGTCCTACCGCTCACTGTATGATTTGTCGGACCTGGATAATTCGCGCTTCATGATCACGACGGGTCAGTCGGGCAATATCATGTCGCGCCATTATGCCGATCTGGCGCCATTATGGGGCCGCGGCGAATATTTTCAAGTGCGCACGGACTGGACGCCGGACACCGTGCCCGAGGGTGCACAACGGCTGCGGCTTCAGCCCGCCTTGCCATAACCGCCGCGAACGAAGACCAGTGACGGCACGCTGCGCGGTGTGTCGAGGCTGATCACTTCGCCAATGATGATGTCGTGATCGCCGCCGGTATGCACAGCATGCTGGCGGCAGAGCAGCCGCGCGACGCTACCGTCGATCATCGGCGCGACATCACCGGACCAGCTTGCACCACACAGCGCCAAATCGGCTTCCTGGGCACAGGCCTCGGCCATCTCGCGTTGATCGTGGGCGAGGATATTGATCGCGTAATCCCTGGCGTTTCGCAGCACGTCATAACGATGCGTCGAGCGCTCGATCGACCACAGCACAAGCGGCGGCTCGAGTGAGACCGAAGCGAAGGAATTGACCGTCATACCGATGGCCGCGCCAGCGGAATAGGTCGACACAATGGTCACGCCCGTCGGGTAACACCCCAGGGCGTCACGGAAAGCTCGGCTATCAATCAAAAATCTGCCCTTCGCATCCCGGCTCGAAACCTGGCCTTAACGTTAACGGTCTACAGGAGTTGGGTGAGTTTAAACAAGGTGGGTAGACATGGCGGCGAACGACAGGCCGATCATCATCAAGAAGATCACCAAAGTCGCGGGCGGCCACCATGGCGGCGCCTGGAAAGTTGCCTATGCCGATTTCGTGACCGCGATGATGGCATTTTTCCTGCTGATGTGGCTGATCAATACCACGACCCCGGAGCAAAAACGCGGCATTGCCGACTATTTCGCCCCCGCCAGTGTCAGCCCGTCAACCTCCGGTTCCGGTCAACCCTTCGGCGGCACAACGCCTGGCCAGGACGGCGTCCAGGGCAATGGCGACGCCTCCATGATACGCCGGCTCGCGCCGACAGTACCGCAGGACAGCGAAGGCGACGAGCAAAGCACGCCCGCGTCAACGGCTGAATCCACCGAATCGCCGGACGTCACGCAATCGGCCATGGCCCAGGCGCAGCAGCGCCGCGAAGATGCCATGTTCCAGAGCGCGGCCATGTCGCTGCGCCAGGCGATGCAATCCATGCCGGAACTGGCAGAACTCTCCAATCACGTCATCATGGACATCACGCCGGAAGGCCTGCGCATCCAGTTGATCGATCAGGAAGGCCGGCCGATGTTCGATCCCGGCGCAATCGAGCCGAACCCGCGCGCCATCACCCTGATCAATGCCATCGCCGCCATCGCCGAACGTCTGCCCAACCGGTTGTCGGTTTCCGGCCACACCGATTCCGGGCCAGCCGGCGCCGGCGATTACACCAATTGGAATCTTTCCGCCGACCGCGCCAACGCAGCCCGTGCTGTCATGCAGGAAGCGGGCATCAGCGATGACCGGATTTACGAAGTGCGCGGCAAGGCCGGCTCCGAGCCGCTTTATCCGGACGATCCCTACATGCCCGGCAATCGCCGCATCTCGATCGTCCTGCTGCGCGAGGCGCCAATCCTGCCAGCTGGCCACGAACTCTGAGCACAGGCCGGCGCCGCATCGCCGCCAGCGAAGCACACCAAAAGGGCTTCGCAAGCCTGGCGGGCGCATGCTAGCCTCGCGTCAGGCCAGATCCGGCCCGACGCTTCCCGAAACGAAAATATGCCAGACATGACATTGGTAAACGACTGGCAGATGTGGGCCGTGCTGGCTGGCCTGTGCATCGCCATCGTTTTCTATTGCTGGGAACGCTTCGCGATCGAAATGGTGTCCGCGGCGATCGTCGCGATTTTGCTGGTCTTCTTTCACCTCTTCCCGCTTGAGACCAATAATCCCACCGTCAGTGTGCTGCTGGCCGGTTTCGCGAACCCAGCGCTGATTACGATCATGGCGTTGTTGATCGTCGGCCAGGGCATCTTCCAGACCGGGGCCATGGAAGGTCCGACCCAGGCGCTGCTGCGATCCTTCGACCAATACCCCAAGGCGACCCTGCTGGGCATGTTCGCCTTCGTCTTCGTGATCAGCGCTTTCATCAATAATACGCCGGTCGTGGTGATGTTCGTGCCCATCCTCGGCGCAATCGCCAAGCGGATGGAGCAAAGCCCGTCCAAACTGATGATCCCGCTGAGCTATGTTTGCATTTTCGCCGGCATGACGACACTGATCGGCTCCTCAACCAATCTCCTGGTCGCCGATTCCCTGATGTCCACATCGGGCATTCATCTCGGCTTTTTCGCGCCAACCGCGCCGGGTCTCTTCCTGGCCGCGATCGGTGTGCTTTACGTCATGTTCGTGCTGCCCAAACTCCTGCCGGACCACTCCTCGATGGAAGCGGAACTGGCCGGCGCCGGTGGCCGCCAATTCATCGCCCAACTCGATGTGACCAGCGACCATCCACTGGTCGGCAAGAAGCCGGTCGCGGGCATGTTTGTCGATCTACCCGATATGACGGTACGGATGATCCAGCGCGGCGAGCACGCGCTCCTGCCGCCTTTCGACCAGATTGAATTGCAGCCCGGCGATCTCGTCATCGTCGCGGCGACGCGACAAACCCTGACCACGCTTCTGTCGAAGAATGCCGATTTCATGCGCGGTCTGTTGCAGACCACCGGTCCGGGCGACGACCCCAGCCCGGGCGACCAACTGAAAATGACCGAGGCGGTCGTCGCGCCCGGCTCGCGCCTGATCGGACGCACCATCGCCCAGATCGGATTTCGCCACGCCACCGGTTGTGTCGTGCTGGGCATTCAGCGCCGCAGCCGCATGATCCGCTCGCGCATGGGCGAAATTCGGCTCGAGGCCGGCGATACCCTGCTGTTGTTCGGCACCTCCAATTCGATGCGTTCCATGCGTGCCGATCGCGATCTATTGCTGATGGAGTGGTCGTCAACCGCCTTGGCCGATCCGCGACGTGCGAATATTGCGCGGGCGATTTTCCTCGGTGTTGTGCTGTTCGCGGCGACCGGTGCGATGCCGATCGCGGTCGCCTCCTTCCTCGGTGCCGTCGCGATGATCGCCGGTGGCTGTCTCAACACCCGGCAGGCGGCGCGCGCTGTGGATATGCGGGTCTATCTGCTGATCGGCTCGGCAATCGCGCTGGGTACGGCGATGCAGGTCACCGGCGCCGCAGATCTGCTGGCGCTCGGTGTCGTCTCGGCGTTTTCGCCCTTCGGGCCGGTCGTTCTTATGTCGGCGATGTTCATTCTGGTCGCGATCCTGACCAATGTCCTGTCCAACAGCGCGACCGCCATCCTGTTTACGCCGATCGCAATCGGGGCCGCCAATCAGATGGGTCTGGACCCGACCTTGTTCGCCATGACGGTGTTGTTGGCGGCCAACACTTCCTTCGCGACGCCGATTGGTTATCAGACCAATCTGCTGGTGATGGGGCCCGGGCATTACCGCTTTGTCGACTATTTGCGCGCCGGAACGCCACTTATCCTCTTGTTTTGGGCCGGGTATACGGCCTATATTGCCCTACATTTCGCGCTCGGTGGGGCTTGAGCGCGCGTCTGTAACTGACCGGATCGACTGACCGGAAGAACGGCTCGGGATCAACGGCCCGGAATCAACTCAAGGCGAGAACGTGACCCACCCGTTTGCCACCCAGCAAATTCCGTTTTTCCTGACCGCCTCCGCGCCCTGCCCCTATCTGCCGGGCCGAATGGAGCGCAAGGTTTTCACCCGTATTGAAGTGGGCGAGGGCCCGGCTCTCAATGACGCGCTCACCCATGCCGGATTCCGCCGCAGCCAGGCCGTGCTCTACCGTCCGGCCTGCGAGAAATGCGATGCCTGCCGCTCCTCGCGCATTGATGTCGGGAATTTCAACTGGAAGCGGCGCTGGCGCAAAATCCTGGCGCGCAATAGCGATTTGCGCGTTTCCACCGACAATGTCGCGGCAACCCTGGAGCAGTTTGAACTGCTCGACCGCTATCTCGACAGCCGCCACCATGACGGCGATATGGCGGGCATGTCCTTCAGCGAGTACGTGATGATGGTCGAGGATGGCGCCCAGCGCACGCAGGTGACCGAATATCGCGACCCCGAGGGCGATCTGATTGCGGCGGTGCTCACCGATGTCCTGCGCGACGGGATATCGATGATTTACAGCTTCTATGACCCGGAGGCCGAGCGTCGCAGCCTGGGGGCCTATATGATCCTCGACGCGATCCGCCAGGCCGAACTTGCCGGCCTGCCCTTCGTCTATCTGGGCTATTGGGTACGCGGCAGCCGCAAAATGGCCTACAAGGCGGAGTTCCAACCGCTGCAAGTGCTCACCCCGGCCGGGTGGCAGCCGCAGGCGGAGCTGGAATTCGACGATGAGGACGACATAGACTGCATTCCGCAGCACGACTGACGCGCTCTTGGGGGAGACCAATATGGATCGACGCACATTTCTCAGCGGTGCGAGCATCGCCGCCGCCACGGTAGCCACGGCTTGCGGCGACAGCACGTCAACGGGCACACAAACCGGCGCGCCTGCCTCGCCCGCCATTTTGCGCGGCGTCAAGCAATTGCGCATGGTCACGACCTGGCCGGCCAATTTCCCCGGCCTCGGCACCGGAGCCAATAACCTCGCCGCCTTCGCCAATGCCGCCTCGGGCGGAACGCTCGAGATCCGCGTCTACGCCGCGGGCGAATTGGTCAGCGCGTTCGAGGCCTTCGATGCTGTCTCCGAAGGCACGGCCGACATGTATCATGGCGCCGAATACTACTGGCAAGGCAAGTCACAAGCCTTCAATTTCTTCACCGCCGTGCCGATGGGCATGACCGCATCCGAAATCATGGGTTGGGTCGAGTTTGGTGGGGGCCAGGCGCTATGGGACGAGCTCTCGGCGCAGTTCAACATCAAGCCCTTCCAGGCTGGCAATACCGGCCATCAAATGGCGGGCTGGTTCAAGCGCGAGATCAATTCGCTCGAGGATTTTCGCGGCCTGCGCATGCGTATGCCGGGCCTTGGCGGCTCGGTGCTGCGCGAACTTGGCGCCGCAGCTGTCACCCTGTCGGGCGGTGAGATTTATCCGGCCCTGCAATCAGGCGCCATTGACGCAACCGAATGGGTCGGCCCGTGGAATGATCTCGCCTTCGGTTTCTACCGCGAGGCCCCGTATTATTACGGACCAGGCTTTCACGAGCCGGGTTCGAGCCTCGGCGTCGGCATCAATCTCGATGTTTGGAACGGGCTGGAGTCCGACCACAAGGCGATCCTGATACAGGCCTGCCGGGCCGCCAATAATCAGAGCCTTGCCGAGTTTCAGTACCAGAACGCCCTCGCCCTCGATGTGCTGGTCAACCAGCATGGCGTGCAATTGCGCTCCTTCAGCGACGAAATCTGGGACCGGATCGGCACTATTTCCGAACAGGTTGTCGCCGATACGGGCAATAGCGATGCGATGACGCGGCGGGTCTATGACAGCTATCTGGCGGCGCGCAATTCAATGCGCAATTGGGACCGGATTTCCGAAATGCCCTATATGGCTCAGCGCGAACGCGTGCTGGGCGGTTAGGAATTATGCGGGCGGGCGACGGACTCATACTGGTATTGAGTGCCAGCATTCTGGCGCTGACGGTGATGGATATCGCCACCGGCGGCAGCGTGGCGGCCTGGGCCGGAGCGAATCTGGCCGCCAGTGCCCAGGCCCTTGGCGGCGTGCTCGGCGTGCTGGGCCGACTTGGCTGGCCGCTGTTATTGATCCCGCTGCTGGCGGCTCTGGCCGGTCGTTTCATGACCCTGCCCACCGCCCTCACCGGCGGTCTGCGCCGCGCCATCGCCATCATCGATGCGATCAGCAGCAGCATTGGCGGCGCCGCGCGCTGGTTTGCGCTCGGCCTGGTGATTGCTACCGCGACCGTGGTCGTGCAGCGCTATGTGTTCGGCTATGCCTCGACCAAGCTGGCCGAGAGCGTGATCTATATGCACGCCTTCCTGTTCCTGTTCGCCTCGGCCTCGACCCTGCTCAGCGACGGCCATGTCAGGGTCGATATCTTCTATTCAAAAATGGGCGCGCGCGGCAAAGCCTGGGTCGATCTTCTCGGCACTTATCTCGCCTTGATCCCGATGAATCTCCTCATCCTGTGGGCCTCGACCGGCTATATGAATTCAACTTGGCGCATCCTGGAGCGCTCGCGCGAAGCTGACGGTTTGCCACTGGTCTTCGCGCTGAAAACCGCCATCCCGCTGTTTGCGGTTCTGATGATCGCGCAAGGCATTTCGATGGCGGCCCGCGCCGCACTGACGATTGCCGGCGAGAAAGCGCCGCCAACCCCGGCCAATGCCAGTGCGGGAGAGCTCTGAGATGGCTCTCTTCATCGAACTCCTGCCTTTCCTGATGTTCCTGGTCGCCTTCGCGGCCTTGCTGCGCGGCTATCCGGTTGCTTTCACCCTGGCCGGTGTTGCACTGGCATTCGCCTTGCTGGGCTTGAGCCTTGGCCTGTTTGATCCGGTGCATTTACGCGCTTTCCCGCAGCGCATTTACGGCAATCTGATGGAGGTCGACCGCTCAATCCTGGTCGCCGTACCGCTGTTTGTCTTCATGGGCGTGATGCTTGAAAAATCGCGCATCGCCGAGGAATTGCTTGAAGCCATGGGCGCCCTGTTTGGCACCATGCGCGGCGGGTTGGGGATTTCCGTCATCATAGTCGGCGCCCTGCTCGCCGCCTCAACCGGCATTGTCGGCGCCACCGTGGTGACGATGGGCCTGCTCTCCCTGCCAACCATGCTCAAGCGCGGCTATTCGCCGGAACTGGCCGCCGGATCGATCGCCGCCTCGGGCACGCTGGGCCAGATCATCCCGCCCTCCATCGTACTGGTCCTGCTCGGTGACCAGATATCCAATGCCTATCAGGAAGCGCAGCGCTCCCAGGGCATTTTCTCGCCGGATATCGTCTCGGTCGGCGATCTGTTCGCGGGCGCGCTCATCCCCGGCATATTGCTGGTGGGCATGTATATCCTCTACCAGATCGGCATCGCCATTTTCCGCCCCAATGACGCGCCCGCCGCGCCCGCCAGCGAGGGCGCGACCGATTGGGGCCAGCTGCTGCACGCGCTGCTGCCGCCGCTGGCGCTGATGATCGCCGTGCTCGGCTCGATCCTGACAGGCGTCGCCACCCCGACCGAAGCGGCCGGTGTCGGCGCCGTCGGCGCGACCTTCATTGCCGGCGCCCGCAATGCCGGCGCCGCGAAAAATCCGCTGCCCGGCCAGCTCGTCGCCTTTGCCGGTCTCGCCGCCCTGCTCGGCCTGTTTGCCCTGGTGGTGATCGCCAATATCGGTTCGGAGCGGCGTCTCTACATCGCCGATCTCGGCCCGGCCGCCACGATGTTTGCTTTCGTGCTCGTCGCCATCACGCTGGTCGGTGCCGCACTGAGCCTGCTGCGCCTGAAACGCTCCGGCGTGCTCGATGATGTCATGGCCTCGACCGCCAATATCTCCGCCATGGTGTTCGTCATCCTGATCGGCGCGGCCCTGTTTTCGCTGATTTTCCGCGAGCTTGGCGGTGACCTCGTGGTGCAGCAGGCCCTCGCCTCCGTACCCGGCGGCAAGTATGGCGCGCTGGCCGTTGTGATGCTGGTGATGTTCCTGCTCGGCTTCTTTCTCGACTTCATCGAGATCACCTTCGTCGTCGTCCCGATCGTCGCGCCGATCCTGCTGGTGATGGGGATCGATCCGGTCTGGCTCGGCGTGCTGATGGCGATGAATCTGCAAACCAGCTTCCTCACCCCGCCGTTTGGCTTCGCCCTCTTCTACCTGCGCGGCGTCGCCCCGCCTTCGGTGACGACAGCCGCGATCTATCGCGGCGCGATCCCGTTTGTGATCATCCAGATACTGGCGATTGTGGCGGTGGTGTTGTTGCCGTGGCTGGCGACGGGACTGCCGGAGTGGCTTTACGGGTAGTGGAGCCGGGGCATGGTCCTGCTTCTGTGAAGCAGTGCGTGTACCGACTTGGTGAATATCAACGCCGCTCCCATTCCATAACACCACCTTCCCCCGGGGGAGCGCAGCGAATTCCGGGGTCTGCCCCTCGATGATGGTGCGAGCTCAACCCAGCTCCGGCAGGCCCTGGAACAAGTCCGGGGGAAGAGATCTTGATTCTATTTGAGAAACCTCAGCACGCTTGGCGAATCCCCGCCGCAAGATAAGATGCCCCATGACCCCGATCCGTAAAATCGCCCTCGAGCGCGGCTTCATCACTATCCTCGCCCTGGTGGTCTCCTGGATCTTCCTGTGGATGATCCGCGATTATCTCGCCGCGTTGTTTCTCGCTGCGGTGCTGACCCTCTTCCTGCAATCACCGCAGGACTGGCTCAGCGGCAAGCTCGGCGGGCGCAAGGGGTTGGCGGCCGGCTTGCTGGTCACCGGTTCGGTGCTGGCCTTCGTCATTCCCGCCTCCATCCTGCTCGGCGTTGTCGCGGAGCAGGCGATCGAGGTCACCGGCATGGTGACGCCCTGGGTGCAGGAACAAGTGGCGCTGATCCGCGAGAACGGGCTCGACAGCCTGCCGGCCTGGCTGCCTTTCCGCGATGAGATGATCCAGTATCAGGCCACCATCGCGACCCAGATCGGATCGCTGGCCGGATCGGTCGGGCGTATACTGGTCTCGAGCCTGCGCGCCGGCACGGGCGGCGTGCTGATCGCGGCGCTCAATCTTTTCATCCTGATCTATGCGCTGTTCTTCTTTCTGTTGACCGGACGCGAGACCGGCCGCAAGGCCGTCGCCCTGATCCCGATGGTGCGCGCGGATCGCGAATTGCTGGCCCAGCGCGCCATCTCCACCATTCGCGCTACGGTGAAGGGCTCCTTCCTGATCGCCCTGGTGCAGGGCTCACTGACCGGGATCGGCCTGTTCGTCGCCGGTGTGCCCGGCGCGATTTTCTGGGCCGCAGTGGCGACCCTGCTCTCGATCATCCCGATGATCGGGCCGCCGCTGATCTGGGGGCCGTCGGCTATCTGGCTGATCGCTTCGGGCCATCCGATCGCCGGTGTTGCGCTCGCTGTCTGGGGCGCCGTCGTGGTCTCGACCTCGGACAATATCCTGCGGCCCATGCTGGTCGGCAAGGATGCGAAAATGTCCGATCTGATGGTGCTGATCTCGACCCTGGGCGGACTGGCCATGTTCGGCGCCGTCGGCATCATCCTCGGACCAGTGATCGCGGCGCTCTTTACCTCGGTCTGGTTTATTTTCCGGGAGGCGTTTGCGGGTCTGCTGGAGGATGAGGCGGAGGACGAAACTGAGGCGGAAGATAGCGAGGACGCGGGGTAGAAACATACCCGTCCCGTTTTTCCACCCCAGGGCATCAAACAGGTGAGCCCGGTTCAAAGCAGAAGGTCATCGCCTTCCAGAGACGGTCCGAAAGCGGCCTTGGGCAACAGGCGGAACGACCTCCCGGTCAACGCCGCGCTGGCGATTCGATCGCACCGAAACGTGCGAGGCGCATCTCGGAGGCGATCAATGGCGATGACGTACCAGACAGGGTATTTGAGCAGGAAGTAGTGCGGCTCGATTTGACGTTCCGACGTGGCGCCATCTTCCCTGCGATAGTTTATCGACAGCATCTCCTGATCGATAAACCCCTGGTGCAGCGTCTGGACAAGCCGCTTCGGCGGAGAGGCGAAACCCGCCTGGACATAGGTCGAGGCCGTGACCCCGATCAGGATCCGCGACTTCAGCCGGTTCACCCTGTTACGCTTCTCCGGAGAAAAGGAGGCCACCAGCTGGCGCCGGACCGAAGCCAGATTGGCTAGAAACAGCGGCGAATCCATCTTCTGCGCGACCTCAATGCTGATGAGGAGATCAACGGCTTCCGGATAAGCCAAGTTCAAGCGTCCGACGCCCCAATTGCGATCAAGCCGCACACCGCCACCACGGCCGCGATCTGCGTCGATCGGCAGACCCTGCTCGCGCATCAAAGACAGATCGCGCGTGATCGTGCGCTCGCTGACCCCCATATCGCTGGCGAGACCTTTCACCGTGCAGAGCTCGTCCTGCTTCAGCTGGGTCGCCAGCAGTTCCAGTCGCCTGAGTCGGTCGATCGATTTGGAGCGGGCCATCAAACAAATAGGACATTAAATGTCGTATTTGTCGATAGATTGGGTTCGTCGCCTGGCACTTCCGCTCGGGCCTACAGGAGAAATACGCATGAAAATGAGTTACTTCGTTGTTGGCACGAACAATATGGAGGCATCGACGAAATTCTACGACGCCCTGTTTGCACAATCCGATGTCCAGCCGGCATTATCGCAGGGGCGAATGACCTACTGGCTCGGTCAGGAATTCGCATTCGCCGTCGCACTGCCCTTCAACGAAGAGCCCGCGACCCATGGCAATGGCACAATGCTCGGTCTCGATGTGGGGACCACCGACGAAGTAAGACGGCTCCACAAACTGGCGATTGAACTGGGCGGGAGCTGTGAGGGTGAGCCCATGCAGCGTGGCCCCTATTTCTCGGCCTATGTGAGGGATCTGGACCAAAACAAACTCTGCTTGTTCAGGCAATAGACAGAACCGGGGTCGTGGCGCGGCCGACTGGAGGCGTCACCGCCCCGGTCGGTTGCCCCCTCACACCTCCGGTACCGCACTCCCTCGCGCCGGCCGCTTCCCTCCGCCAAATTCCACCAGCGCCTCAATCCGCTTCTCGATCGGCGGATGGGTCGCAAACACGCCCATGAATCCCGTGCTCGCGTTCTCGATGAACATTTCACGCACCTCTTCAGGCGCTTTTTCAATCTCGGAATGGCCGGAGATTTTTGTCAGTGCAGAAATCATCGCATCGGGATTTCGCGTGAGCTCGACGGCGCCGGCATCGGCCATGTATTCGCGTTGGCGTGACAGGGTGAAACGGATCGCGATCGCAAGGACATAGGCGACAGCGATACAGGCGAAGGCGATCAGGATAAGCGCGCCACCATTGCGTGAGCCGCTGCGCCGCGTGCCGCCGCGCATGCCGCCATACAACATGCCGCGAAAGGCGATCTCGGCGGCGAAGGAAATGATGCCGACGAAGATGATTGAAATCACCAGCAGGCGGACATCACGGTGGCGAATATGCGAGAGCTCATGCGCCAGCACGCCTTCCAGCTCGGCATCATTGAGGGTCTGCATCAGGCCGCGCGTGACGGTGACGGTGTATTGGCCTTCGGTGAGACCCGAGGCATAGGCATTGAGCCCGGCGCTCTCGATGATGGCCATTTTCGGGACCGTCATGCCGCGGGAGATACACAGGTTTTCCAGCAGGTTGTAGAGCCGGGGCTCGTCCTTGCGATTGACCGAGCTGGCACCGGTGGCGAGATTGATCATCGCCTGATGTCCAAACCAGGCGATGATGAACCAGATCCCCGCCGCGATGCTGGCGAAAACGGCGATCTGCGGCAGGATATAGACCGCCGCCATCATGGAATCGCCCAGCGAGGCCTCGCCATATCCGCCCTTGCCAGCCATGTAATCGCCCTCGCCCGTCATTGCGATGACAAGCAGGGCAATGGCATAGCCGAGCAGGGTCAGCAGGACGGGAAACCCGGCCAGCAAAGCGATGGATTTGAGATTATTGTTCCAGATCTGGCTGCGCAGTCCCGCCGCCCCGAACATCATGGCTCAAAATCCTAGAATTTGACCTGTGGTGCAGCGCGCTCGCCCTCGCCGACTTCGAAGAAGTCACGCTTGGCGAAGCCGAACATATTGGCCATCAGGACCGCCGGGAATTGCTCGATTGAGGTGTTGAACTCGGCGACGGCATTGTTGAAGAAGCGGCGCGCGGCGGCGATCTTGTTTTCCAGATCGGACAATTCGCTCTGCAGCTGCATGAAGTTCTGATTGGCCTTCAGGTCGGGATAGGCTTCCGACAGGGCGAACAGCTGACGCAGGGCACCGGACAGCATGTTTTCCGCACCGGCGAGCTCTTTCACATTCGGTGCCGCGATCGCCGTCTGACGCGCCTTGATGACGTTTTCCAGCGTGTCTTTCTCATGACTGGCATAGCCCTTCACGGTTTCGACCAGATTGGGGATGACGTCATGGCGCTGCTTGAGCTGGACATCGACATCACCCCAGGCCTGGTTGCAGGTCTGCCGCAGGGCGACGAGGCGGTTGTAAATCCCGACAAGGATGAAGCCGACAACAATGACGACGATAAGAAGGATGATTGAGGCGTCCATGAAATAGTCTCCCGGGCGGGCTGGGGGCAAAGTCTCAATTGGGCAGTCTACTTATTGGGCTTTCGCCTGTGAAGCGAGGAATTCCGAGCCGCGCGGTGAAAAACGCAGGCTGCGCGGAAAACCGCGCGGCGCCATCTTGCCGGCCTGGGCGCGCTTGCCGCACCACATCTTCCAGTCGTCCAGCGCATGGCGGCGGCCGGCACCATCAAGCCAGGACAGGCCCTCCTCGGCCGAGAACACCATCACATCCGCGACGCGTGCTCCCTTGCCGCCCAGCAGACGCACGCCCTTGCCGCGCGTCATCACCGAGATCTCCTCGAGCGGGAAGACCAGCATTTTCTTGTTCTCGCCGAGCACCGCGACCTGGTCGCCCATCGCCGGGATGCACAACAGGGCCTCATCGCCCTCGACCAGATTGAGGATCTGCTTGCCGCCCTTCTTGGCCGCCATGCAATCCTTCTCCAGCACCCGGAAACCATGGCCCTCCCCGGACGCGATCAGCAAGGTGCGATCAGGATCATATTTGAACAGGCCGATCGGCGCCGCATCATCGGGCAGATCGACATGCAGGCGCACCGGCTCGCCATGGCCGCGGCCGCCGGGCAGGTTATTGGCGTCGAGCGTATAGAATTTCCCATCGGTCGCGAACATCAACAGCTTGTCAGTGGTCTCGCATTTCACCGCGAAGGCGGAGCGGTCGCCTTCCTTGAATTTCAGCTCGGTAACGTCGGAGCTATGTCCTTTGAGCGCCCTCACCCAGCCACGCTCCGAGAGCACAGCCGTAATCGGTTCGCGCACGATAAAGGCCTCGATCGAGGTCTCGGCCGAGACCAGCGGCGCGTCGGCAAACACCGAGCGGCGGGCACCGATCGCGGTCTTCGGGCCGTAGAATTTCTCGACGTCGGCGATCTCGCCATCGACCTTGGCCCATTGCAGCTCGGACGAGGCGATCAGATCCGACAGGCTCTGGCGTTCACCGCGCAAACTGTCGTCTTCCTTGCGGATCTCCAGCTCTTCCAGCTTGCGCAAGCTGCGCAGCCGCATGTTGAGAATGGCCTCGGCCTGCCGGTCGGACAGTTCGAACGTCTTCATCAACAAGTCTTTGGGCTTGTCCTCGAAGCGGATGATACGGATCACCTCGTCCAGATCGGCATAGACGATGAGATAGCCGGCCAGCACTTCGAGCCGGTCTTCGACCTTGGCCAGCCGCGTCTCGGCCCGGCGCACCGCAACCTCGCGCCGATGCTCGACCCAGATGGCGAGCACATCCTTCAGGCTCATCACCCGCGGCGTGCCTTCAGGATCAAGCACATTGAGATTGAGCGGGAAACGGTTTTCCAGATCGGTCAGCTTGAACACTGACTCCATCAGAAGCTCCGGATCAACCAGTTTGCTCTTTGGCTCCAGCACCAGGCGGATATCCTCGGCACTCTCGTCGAGCACGTCTTCGAGCAGGGGCAGGCGCTTGGCTTCCATCATCAGGGCGATGCGTTCGACCAGTTTGGATTTCTGCACCAGATACGGGATTTCAGTGATGACGATGCGCCACATGCCGCGGCCGATATCCTCGGTCTCCCACTTGGCGCGCACCCGGAAACCGCCACGCCCGGTCTCATAGGCCTCGCGGATCGCCGTTTCCGGCTCGATGATGATGCCACCGGTCGGGAAATCAGGACCTTTGACGTATTTCAGCAGATCGATGACTTCAGCATCCGGCTTCTTGATCAGATTCCGCGCCGCCTTGCACAATTCATAGGCATTATGCGGCGGGATCGAGGTCGCCATGCCGACGGCAATACCGGTCGAACCATTGGCGAGCAGGTTCGGGAAAGCGCCCGGCAGGACCAGCGGCTCGCGCTCGGAGCCGTCATACGTGTCCTCGAAATCGACCGTGCCGTGCTCGATATCCTGCAGCAGCAATTCGGCGGCCTTGGTCAGGCGGGTTTCGGTATAGCGCATGGCGGCGGCGCTATCGCCGTCAATATTGCCGAAATTGCCCTGACCATCGACCAGCGGATAGCGGGAGGCAAAATCCTGGGCCAGGCGCACCAGCGCCTCATAGACCGACTGGTCGCCATGGGGATGATATTTACCGATCACATCACCGACGACACGGGCCGATTTCTTGAACGCCGATTCCGGATTGAGCTTCAGCTCGCGCATCGCATGCAACAGCCGGCGATGAACCGGCTTCAACCCGTCGCGGGCATCAGGCAGGGCGCGCTGGGTGATGGTCGAGAGGGCATAGGCCAGATAGCGCTTGGACAGCGCCTCATCGAAGGGTTCCTCGATGATATGACCGGCATCAGGATCGAAATTATCGCCCATGGAACTGCGCCTCGTGATTCGTGGCTGTCAGTATAGGGCGATTGGCTTGTGAGACAGGGACGGGGCGCAGACGAGTCTGAGAAAACCGGGTCTGCGTCCGGCTTTTCAACGGTTGATTCTGGACCCCGTCCGGCACGGGGTCCAGATCTCGCCCTGTCCACCCGCCTAGCGCACCAGTGGATTGACCTGGGTCCGGCCGTCAACGAGCCGCAATTCCAGGGCTTCCACCTGGCCGCGACGATCCATCTGGAAGACGATGCGATAATCATCACCATCGGCGAATTTGAACCGGTGATCGCCCAGAGCGATGAGTTGAACCGGATCGCGGCCCTCTCGCTGATAGACCAGCCCACCATTCTCGACGCGGATATCACGCGGCCCGAAATCGCCGGCATAAAGGGCCAGCTCTGCCTCGGACAGGACAACCGGATTTTGTGCGACCTCGAGCGCTTCACGCATCCAGCCCAGCTCACGGCGGCGGCCCTCTTCTGCAGCCAGCGGCTCAAGCGCGCCATAAGCCTCCAGCAAGGCCCGGTCGAGGGCCTGGTCGGCATCAATTTCAATATCGGGTGTCACGCCGGTGCCTTCCCAATTTGTGCCAGTGATCGGATTGCGGGCAGAACCGGTCGAGACGAAAACCCCGTAACCCTCAGAGACGATGTGAACACCGCCCGGATTCCCGGCGCCATAGGTGGTTTCGCCCACCAGTATCGCGCGTTGCATGGCCTGCAGATGATAGGAAAAGCCCTCCCCCGCCGACGCGGTATCGCCGCTGATCAGCACATAGATCGGCACGTCGGGACGATGGCCCGCCGGATGGCTTGGCAAGGACCACATCTGGTTGGGGTATTCATAATCGCGCGACACGAAAGTGTTGATCAACGTCTCGCCGCCCGGTTCGAGAAAATGGCTGGTCAGATACTGCACCATGGTCGGGTCGCCACCGCCATTGCGGCGGAGATCGAAAATGACAGCGTCGGTATGGGCGACGAATTCGAGCGCGGCGCGCGCCGTCGGCTCGGCCGGGTCAATCGGTGCAAATCCGCGCATTTCGATATAGCCGATATTTCCGGGGAGAATCTCCACCCCGTCAAAGGCGAAATTGCGGCGGGCCAGCTGCGCGACTTGCTCGGCATTGGCAGCGTCGCGCGCGCCACTATCCTCCGAGGCCTCCCGCGCCAATTGCGCGGCCGCCGCCTCCGGCCCGATATAGCGGACAGAAAAATGTCGGTCCTGCTCATGCAGATGCGCCGTCAGCGCTTCGGCCAATGCCTGGGCGGTGGCCGCGTCGTCGAAGGCCCCCTCATCCTCGGCGGTCCGCATCCCGGACGCGATGGTCGCGGCACGCTGCGCATCGAAGAATTCATCCTCGATCACCTGAGCCAGAGCGTCTACAGCCGCGTCGCGTTCAGCGGCATCAATGGCGTCCTGCGCCCAGACGGGGGCCTGTGTCACAGCCATCGCAGCAATCGCGATGGCACTCACATTGTTAAAAAAAATCATCAAATCATCCTCCTACTAGGCCGGGGAAGTGGGGCGCAACCGCTTGTATATCAAATTAATTTCGAGCAATCGATTGGCAAGGCGGCCATCATGAATCCGGTCCGGGCACTGCCCAGACAGGTCAGAACGGACCCAAATTCGCCGCGCCAACGATCACTAAAGCCGCCCAACCCGCTCCAGCTCGGCCATCATCCGCGCCCGCGCTTCGGGCAATTGCTTGTCGATCGGCCACAGCACGCGGCGGTCGATGAAATAGCCGGTCAGGGCCAGACCCATGGCGATATCGCCGGGCTCGATCGTGCCCGAGCCCTGCATGAAGCCGGGAATTTCCAGCAGTTTGGCCAGATAGGGCGCGGCCGATTCGCGGCAGACGGCGCGGCCGGTGCGCGGGCTGACATGGGTGAGATCATCGACGACGCCGGTGACGGCGCAAGTGTCGAGATCGAGGCCATAGCCGAGATCATTCAGCAGGCCTGCCTCCCAGCTGACATAGAGCGCCGGCCAGACATCCTCATGCTCGAGCGCGGCGAGAAACACGCCGAACCCGTCATAGACTTGGGCATGCGGCTCGCGCTCGGGCAGAGCCATCACCGCGACGGCGCAGGCGGAATTCAGCCCGGCCAGGGCGGCGCGGTCTTCCATCACGGCACCGGCGCCCAAGTGTTCGGCTTCGACGACAAAGGTTCCGAGATGATCGGCCAGCCGCGCGCGCCAGGTGATGGCGATACGATTGCCCGGCTGCAGCACCGGCCGCATGGTGCGCGAACGCCCGCCGCGCACGAGGCCGGCATGACGGCCATTTTCAGCCGTCAGCACCTCGATGATCGCGCTGGTCTCCCCGTGCGGCCGAACCGCCAGGACAATGCCGCTATCAGACCATTCCATGGAGATGTTCTAGACGAGTCGCGGGTTAGCCACGATCAGCAATACTGCGAGGGAGATGCTGAGCGGGTTCGCCGACATCGACGCCGCTTGACCGGGCCGGACGGGCGGGCGAGTTTTACGCTTCGATTGAAGGATCTGGAGCCATGGTGCTCGACCAGTTGCAGTTGAGCCCGGAAGAAGCCGCAGCGTTTCATGCGAACGACCTTCTCTCCGTAGAGCACGCCCTCACCCTGGCTGAAAGCTGGCTTGAATCGGGCATGTCATCGCTCGCCCTTGCCTGCCTGCTTGGCGAAGCCCCCTCCACCTGGGGCGAATTGGAGCCGGATTTTGAAAGAGCGATGACCGAGCTCGGCGTGCAGACACCCGGCCCGACCGAGAGCGAACAATTGTGTTTCGCCATAGTGCTGAAGGCCTATCTGTATGAATTGCAGGCCTTACCACTGACGATCGCCATGTTGCGTCAACTTGTGTGGCAATCAAGAAATTCAAATTGGACACGACAAATTCCGCAACTAGCAGCGATGGACCTGCTGCTGCTAGAAATCGATGAGTGGCCCTACACTTATCCTGAGCTGACGGTTCCAGGCAGAACCTACGAAGCAGGCCTCGCGCAGCTCATGGCTGAGCTTCGCACCTCGGCGCAGGAATTACTCCCGCAGCTGGCACTGACCACAGACACTCCGAGCCGTGCTCAGCCCGCCTGATCGCCATCCCTAGGCATCGAAATCAAGCCCGACATCGGAGAAGTGTGAGCGGCGCGCCATCCAGCGTGGGTCGACCTTCACATTGATGAAGAGGTGAACGCGGCAGCCGAGCATTTCTTCCAGCTCACGCCGCGCCGCCTCGCCGATCGCCTTGACGGCGGAGCCATGCTTGCCGAGCACGATGGGTTTCTGGCTATCGCGTTCGATGATGATGGATTGCTCCACCCGCACCGAGCCGTCACGCAGCTTCTTCCAGCTCTCGGTCTCAACCATCGAGGCGTAGGGCAATTCCTCGTGCAGGCGCAGATAGAGTTTCTCGCGGGTGATTTCGGCGGCGAGCAGGCGTTGCGGCAAATCGGCGATCTGGTCTTCGGGATAATGCCAGACGCCTTCCGGCATCAGGGTCGCCAGATGCGCCTTGAGCAGCGGCACGCCGAAACCCTTTTTGGCGGAAATCATGAAAACGTCGGAATAGATCCCCGTGTCGTAGAGCTCTTTCGACATCGCCAGCAAATGATCGCTATCGATGGTGTCGATCTTGTTGAGCACCAAGGTCGCCTGGCGATTGGCCAGTTTGAGGCCTTCCATGACGCGGTCATCATCCTCGACCATCAAGCGGTCACCGGGCTTGCCATTGCCGGCCTCGATCCGGTCGCGGGCACCGACATCGATCACGTGAACCACACAATCGGCATCATCGGCACCGCTCCAGGCGGCGCGGACCATGGCCTTGTCGAGCCGGTTCTTCGGGGCGAAGACGCCGGGTGTGTCGACGAGGCAGATCTGGGTCTTCTCTTCGATCGCGACGCCGCGCACGGCAAAGCGCGTCGTCTGCACCTTGTGTGTGACGATGGAAATCTTGGCGCCGACGAGTGCATTGACCAGGGTCGATTTGCCGGCATTGGGGGAACCGATTACGGCGGCAAAGCCAAATCGGGTTTCGGGTTCAGCCGACATCATGGCCCTCTCTGTTCAACAGGTTCTTCGCGGCGGCCCGTTCGGCCGCCTGTTTGTTTCCGCCCTCACCGATAGCCGGCTCGAGCGGTGAAATTGTGACCTCGACCGTAAAGATCGGGCGGTGATCGGGGCCGGAGCGCTCCGTGAGCTGGTAGCGCGGCGCGCTGTGGCCGGCTTTGGCGGCCCATTCCTGCAACATGGATTTGGCGTCGCGCGGCTTGTGCTTCAAGGCTTCGATCTTGTCGGACCAGTGGGCGTCATAGAAAGCCTGCACGCAAGGCCGGCCGCCATCGAGGTAAAGCGCCGCCATCAGCGCCTCGCAGGCATCCCCCAGAATGGAGGCCTTTGCACGCCCGCCACCCTTCTCTTCTGAACGTCCCATACGCAGGGCCGAGCCGAGATCGATGGCACGGGCGACATCGGCGCAAGTCTCCTTGCGCACCAGTGCGTTCAGGCGCGGTGCCAGAGCGCCCTCATCGGCCATGTCGAAGGCCTTATAGAGCGCTTCCGCCGTCATCAGGCCGAGCACGCGGTCGCCGAGAAATTCCAGCCGCTCATAGCTGCGAAAGCCCGGGCGGCCATCGCCATAGCTGGAATGGGTCAGCGCCCGCTCGATCAGCTTCCTGTCCTTGAAGACATAACCGATGCGGGTCTCCAGATCAGCGGTTGGATCAACCATGGGCCGAACCGATCAGACGCGCTTCAATCACGACGAAGGCCTGGGCGTAAGGATGGTCATCGGTGATGGTGATATGGGCATGGGCTTCCATCCCTTCCGGCGTCAGCGCGATCAGGCGCTCCAGCGCCCGGCCAGTGAATGCGAGGGTCGGCTTGCCGCCGGGCAGATTGATGACGCCGATTTCCTTCCACGACACGCCGCGCGCCATGCCGGTACCGAGCGCCTTGGCGCCGGCCTCCTTGGCCGCGAAACGCTTGGCATAGCTGGCAGCGCGCATGCGACGCGCTTCGGATTTGGCCTGCTCGACCTCGGTAAACACGCGCTGCACGAAACGGTCGCCAAATCGCTCGAGCGAACGCTCGATGCGGCGGATATCCATCAAATCTGAGCCGAGGCCGAGGATCATATCGTCTCGCCTGTCGCGCCGCGCGCCTCAGCAATCAGCCCGCGCATAGTCGTCACCGCTTCGCGCAGCCCGCGGAAAATCGCCTCGCCGATCAGGAAATGACCGATATTGAGTTCGATCAATTCCGGGATCGCGGCGACCGGTTTCACGGTGTCATAGGTCAGGCCGTGACCGGCATGGACCTCAAGTCCGCGCGTATAGCCATCGGTCGCGGCCAGCTGCAGACGTTTCAGGTGTAGCGCCACGGCCTTGGCATCGCCGGCAATCGCCGCTTCGCAATATGCACCGGTGTGCAGTTCGACGACGCTGGCGCCCATCGCCTGCGCGACGGCAATCTGGACCGGATCGGCCTCGATGAAGAGCGAGACGCGTATCCCGGCCTCGGCCAGCTGGCGCACATAGGGCGCGATATGATTATGGCCGGCGGCGATATCGAGTCCGCCCTCGGTCGTGCGTTCCTCGCGCTTTTCCGGTACCAGACAGACAGCGTGCGGCTTGTGACGCAAGGCGATGTCGAGCATTTCCGGCGTCGCCGCGATTTCCAGATTCAGCGGTAGATTAATCTCGGCCATCAGCCGGTCGATATCGGCATCGGTGATATGGCGGCGATCCTCTCGCAGATGCGCGGTGATGCCATCAGCGCCAGACTCGGCGGCCTGGCGCGCCGCGCGCACCGGGTCCGGATGGGCCCCGCCGCGGGCATTACGGATGGTGGCGACATGGTCGATATTGACGCCAAGCCGCAGCATCAGGCCAGACCCCGGCTACCGGGCTTGATCGCCGGGATCGCAGCCAGTTCCGGCGGCAGCTGGTCGGCGGGATAGGCGGGAACCTTGTATTGCGTCAGCGCGATCAGCGGCACGCCGACATCGGCCTCGCCGCCAGAGCGGTCGACCAGGCAGGCCTCGGCAATCACAGTCGCGCCGGTCGCCTGGATCGCCTCGATGCATTCGCGCGAGGACAGGCCGGTGCTGACGATATCCTCAACCACCAGCACGCGATCCTCCGGGCCGAGCTCAAAGCCGCGGCGCAGGGTGAATTCGCCGTTCTCGCGCTCGACATAGAGGGCTTTGAGCCCCATTTGCCGCGCCGTCTCATAGCCGGGCACAATGCCGCCGACAGCCGGCGAGACGATAATGGTTGGCTGTTCGGTTAGCTCCGCCTTCACCTTCTCGGCCAGGGCACGACACAGGCGCTCGGTGCGCGCAGGATCGGCAAAGACTTTCGCCTTTTGCAGGAAAACGGCGCTGCGCAGGCCGGAAGACAGAATGAAATGCCCCTCCAGCAAGGCGCCGGAGGCGCGGAATTCTTCGAGCACTTCGTCGCGTGTCATTCGTCGGGTTCTCCGGGCTCGGCCCGCATCCGCTCTGCCGAGACCACGGATGAACACATCCGCACGGCAGCGAGCACATTGGCCAGATGGCGGGTGTCGATCACTTCGATATCGAATTCCATCTCGAAGAAATCGGCGGCCCGCTTATAGGTTTTTACATTGGCAATATTGCCGCGATTCTCGCCGACGGTTTTGGCAATCTCGGCCAGGGCGCCGGGCTCATTGTGCATGACTGCCTTGATGCGCGCCATCGAGACCGCCTTGGCGCCGGCTTCATCGGTCCAGTCCAGGTCGAGCCATTGATCCATCTCGCCCTGTTCGAACTGGGCCAGGCGTTCGCAATCAATGGTGTGGATTTCAATGCCGCGCTCAGGCACCAGCAGACCGACAATGCGGTCGCCGGGCAGAGGCGAGCAGCATTCGGCGAAGTGCAGGGTGACGCCCGGTGTCAGGCCACGGCCACGGACATAGAGGCGCGCCTTCTTGTCGACGATCAGATCGCGCTCCAGCGCCTCGCCGCGATCATCAAGGCGGCCTGGGAAGACCGCATTGAGCAGGTCAGTCGAGGTGATACGCCCCCGCCCGAGCGCCTCATACAGCCCGTCGACATCTTTCAGCTCGAGCCGGCTGATCGCCTCGGTCAGATCCTTCTCGACCAGGGCCCGGCCCTCACGGCGGAAGGCGTGATCGGCCATGATCTTGCCGATGCGGCAGAATTCATCGCGCTCGGATTCGCGGATCAGGCGGCGGATCGCGGCGCGGGCCTTGCCGGTCACGGCCAGGCTTTCCCAGCCCTGCGGCGGCTGGCGCACCCCGCCTTTGACGATCTGGATGACATCACCATTGTGCAGCTCGGTGCGCAGGGGACGCTCGCGCCCATTGACCCGCGCCGCCACCGTGGTGTGGCCGAGCTCGGTATGGACGGCATAGGCAAAATCGAGCGGCGTCGCGCCCGAAGGCAGGGCAATCAAATCGCCGTCCGGGGTGAAGCAGTAGACCTGGTCCGCGAACATTTCGAGCTTGGCGTGCTCGAGGAATTCATCGGGGTCGCCGCCCTGGTTGAGAATTTCGACGAAGGGCCGCAAGCGCTCCAGCGGATCGCCGCCGGCAGCCTGGGCTGCGTCCGGATCATAGCGATAGGCGCTGTCCTTATAGCGCCAGTGGGCCGCAACACCGCTCTCGGCGACGGCTTCCATCGCCTCGGTACGAATCTGCAATTCGATCCGCACGCTATTGGGACCGACCACCGTGGTGTGCAGCGAGCGGTAATTATTCGGCTTGGGCACGGAGATGAAATCGCGAAACCGCTCCGGCATGCTGCGCCAGGCCTGATGGATCACCCCGAGGGCGCGATAACAATCATCCGGCTCGGGAACAATGACGCGGAAAGCATAGATATCGGCGATATCGTCAAAGGTCGTGCCCTTGCGTTCCAGCTTGCGCCAGATCGAATAGGGCCGCTTCTGGCGCCCGAAAACGCGTGCATCGATATCGGCGGCGGCAAGCTTGTCGGTGATCGCACCGGAGACCACCGCGACTTCCTGCGAATGCTGGTCGCGCAGCAATTGCAGCCGCCGTGTGATCGATTCATGGGCGGCCGGGTTAATGTGTTTGAAAGCGAGATCTTCCAGCTCGACGCAAACGCGGTTGATCCCGATCCGGCGTGCCAGTGGTGCGTAAATTTCCAACGTTTCACGGGCGATGCGCTCGCGCTTTTCCGGCCGCGGAATGGCCCCGAGCGTGCGCATATTGTGCAGACGGTCGCAGAGTTTGACGATCAGGACGCGAACATCGGAGGAGATGGCGACGACCAGTTTTTGCAGATTTTCCGCCTGTTTGGTGCGTTTGGAGCGCAGCTCCATCTGGCCCAGCTTGGTGACACCATCGACCAGGCCAGCCAGTTCGGCACCGAAATGCGTTTCCAGATCGGCCAGGGTAGCGGGCGTATCTTCGACGGTATCGTGCAGCAGGCCGGTACAAACGGTGATGACGTCCATGCGCAGTTCGGTGAGAATCACCGCGACAGCCGCGACATGCCCGAAATAGGGCTCGCCCGACTGCCGGCGTTGCGGCCGGTGGGCTTCTTCGGCGAAATCATAGGCACGGCGCACGAAATCCGCATCGACGGTCGGAAAATATTTCCGAATCCGTTCGATCAGCTCGTCCGCGCTCGGTATGGCGGGCGGCGGCGAAACCGGATCAGAGATATTCGCCCCGGCAGTCAAGGCGCGCTAGAGGCGGCCGTCAGGCGCGCCGTCCCGATCGTTTTGCAGGGCTTTGAGCATTTCCGACTCGTCGAGCTCGACAGGCGGGGCTGGCAGGGCTTCGAATTCCTGGCGACCTTCGGCCTTGCGGGCTTCTTCCTCGTCTTCGCTCGGCAGAACGCGCTGCAAGCCATTGATAAGGCTCTCACGAAGAACGTCGAGATCGAGGGTCTCATCGGCGATTTCGCGCAGGGAGACGACGGGATTTTTGTCGTTATCGCGCTCGATTGTCAGCGCGGAACCGGCGGAAATATTCCGCGCACGGTGCGCTGCCAGGAGAACCAGGCGAAAACGGTTGGGGATCTTATCGATACAATCTTCGACGGTGACGCGGGCCATACGCGCGATCTCCTTGAACAAGCGCTGCAGTTTGAACCGCGTGTCCTATCGGTACTGCCCCGGTCTGGCAAGGGCCAGGCGCGTTCAGCGCAGCGCGGTGTGCAGCTTGCGGGTGGCCGACATATCCGCCGCCGGCAGAGCGGCGATCATATCGGCGATCTTGCGGTCGCTTTGCGGCTGTCGCCAGTGCGGCGCGATCTCGGCCAGTGGCAGCAGGACAAAGGCCCGGTCCGCCAGGCGGGGGTGCGGCACTTCCATGCCCCCGGCATCGGTAAAATGGCCGCCGCGATAATCGAGCAGATCAAGATCAAGCACCCGCGATTCCCAACGGATATGGCGTACACGGCCGAACTCGGCTTCGACGGCGTGCAACTGGTCCAGCAGCGCCCGCGGCGTCAGCCCGCTCGCGACCTCGGCCACTGCATTGACATAGGCAGGCGCCGCCGGGTCGGGCCAAGCCGGGCTGTGCCAGTCGGACGAACGCGCCACCACGGCAATACCGCGCGCTTCGAGGGCGTCGAGCGCCAGCGCCAGGGTTTGTGCCGGGCTGCGTCCTGCCGATGGCAGATTGGCCCCAAGCGCGATATAAATCGGCGATGTTTTCAAGTTTTAAGCCCTGCCTGTCTCAAAGGATATTTTTCCAATGACCTTCTACCCCGATGAGCGCATCGGTATTTTTATCGACGGCGCCAATCTGTTCGCGACCACCAAAGCGCTCGGCTTCGATATCGATTTCAAACGCCTTCTCGAGGAATTCCGCAAGCGCGGCCGGCTGATCCGGGCCAATTATTACACCGCCCTGCTCGAGCATGAGGAGTATAATCCGCTAAGGCCTTTGGTCGACTGGCTCGACTATAACGGCTTCCACGTCGTCACCAAGCCGGCCAAGGAATTCACCGATGCCGATGGAAATCGCCGCATCAAGGGCGATATGGATCTCGAGCTTGCCGTCGACATGATTGATGCCGCCGATTATCTCCAGCACATCATCCTGTTTTCCGGCGATGGCGATTTCTGCCCCGCCATTGCCGCAGCGCGGCGCCGCGGCGTTCGCGTCAGCGTCGTTTCCTCGATGCAGACAAAGCCGCCGATGATCGCCACCGAGCTGCGTCGTCAGGCCGATGATTTCATCGAATTGCTCGACCTGCAGCCGATCATCGGCCGGCCGGACAACCGGCCCGATAGCCGCACGGACAACACAGTATGAGCCTGCGACCGGAACCGCCGGAAAATTGTCCGCTCTGCCCGCGCCTCGTCGCGTTTCGCCAACGCAATGCGGTGCTGTTTCCGGACTGGCATAACGCCCCGGTCGGCTCGTTCGGGCCGGATGATGCGCGCTTGCTGATTGTCGGACTGGCACCGGGCCTGCGCGGAGCCAATCGCACCGGTCGTCCCTTCACCGGCGACTGGGCCGGGGATTTGCTGTTTGCGACCCTGGCCAAGCATGGCTTCACCAAGGGCACATACGGTCTCGACGCCGATGACGGGCTGACGCTCGAGGATGTCATGATCACCAATGCGGTGCGCTGCGTGCCGCCGGAGAACAAGCCGGTCGGGGCCGAGGCCAATGCCTGCCGCCCCTTCCTGATCGACCGCATCGCATCCCTGCCGCGCCTGACTGCTATTCTGGCCCTTGGCAAGATCGCGCACGACAATACATTGCGCGCCCTCGGCCAGCGTCTGGTCAGCGCCCCTTTTGGCCACGCCGCCGCCAGCGATATCGACACCGCCCAGGGTCCGGTGCGCCTGTTCAGCAGCTATCATTGCTCGCGCTACAACACCAATACCGGCCGTCTCACCGAGCCAATGTTCAGTGCCGTCTTCGCCGATATCCGCCAATTCCTCGATACGCGCCCGCAATAAGCGGCCAGCTGTGGAGAACATGGTTAATCAAATGATATCCGGGCTCTGGCTCTGAACCTCCGAGGACGTCACCCCGCAATCCCGGCATTTCCAGCCAAGGCTGCCTCGAACCCGGCAATGGCGCGTTCGAATTTGTCGCGGCAGCCAGGATTGCAAAAGCCGACAACATGACCGCGATAGCGTGTCAAACTGTCCGCTGTTACCGGTTTTCCCGACCAGGGGCATATCGCATTTATGACATGTTTCAGTTCTAGCCTTTGCATTCCGCGCGCTCCATGGGGCCTCTGGCAGATGGCTCTGGCTATTCGCTTTCACTGATGGCACAAATGACAACATGCCGACTTTTCCTGCCAATACACCCCTGATCGAACGTCACATCGCCTTCTTTCTGTTCGAGGACGTGAAGCTGCTTGATGCGACCGGACCGCTACAGGTTTTCGCCGACGCCAATGAAGTGCTGGGTTATGACGCCTACATCACCACTCTCGCCTCGCATCATGGCGGACCGGTCAAGACCGACACCGGGATCCTGCTCAATACACGCCGCGTCGCCGGGGTTGGTCTGGATGAGACCGATACGCTGATCGTGTGTGGCGGCGACGGGGTCCACGCTGCCAGCCGCGATCACCGCCTGGTCGCCTCAGTGCTGCGGGCGACGGAGAAATGCGGACGCATTGCCTCAACCTGCACCGGGGCCTTCCTGCTCGGCGCCGCCGGCCTGCTCGATGGGCGCCGCGCCGTCACCCATTGGCGCCGCTGCGACCAGTTGGCAGAAAGTTGTCCAAAGGCTGAAATCGACCCCGACCCGATCTATATCGAGGACAAGGGCGTCTGGACTTCGGCCGGCGTTACAGCCGGCATTGATCTGGCGCTGGCGATGGTGGAGTCCGATCACGGCCGCGAGGCGGCGCTCGAGCTGGCGCGCAATCTGCTCGTCTATATCAAGCGTCCCGGTGGTCAGTCACAGTTCAGCGAAGCGCTCAAGGAGCAGACCCGCTCGGCGAGTGGACGCTTCGATGCGCTGCATTTCTGGATGCGCGACAATCTCACCGCAGACCTGCGGATCGAGGCCCTGGCCGAACGCTCCGGCATGAGCGCGCGCAATTTCGCCCGTCTCTATATCCGCGAAACCGGCCACACCCCGGCGCGCGCCGTCGAACAATTCCGCGTCGATGCTGCGCGGGTGATGCTGGAAGACGTCAAGTTGAGCATCAAGACGATCGCCACCGCCTGCGGCTTCGGCAATGACGAGCGCATGCGTCGCAGCTTCGCACGCCTGATGGGCGTGACACCGCAAGCCTATCGCGACCGATTTGCGGCAGTAGTGGTTGACTGATCCGGCGGACATCGACGAAGCCGGTCGGCCCAGGGTCCATATTCAATCAGAACGACCCCAAACTCAATCAGAACGACCCCAAATCGCCAAAGGCGACATTCATGGGACACCATTCGAATGCCCTCTATGGCGCAGGAGGGGACCAAGTACCGAGGCATCTCTTGTGTAAAAGCGGGCATTGACCCAGAACCGTGCATGTTAGATCTTTTCGCGATGTTTCGCTTAATCCTTGTCCTCTGTATGACCTGCACCGCATGCTCCGTCGCAGAGCAGCCGGAGTGGGCGGAAACAGTCGCTGCATACGAGGTTCCGCTCCCAACCGCTGCGGACATGGCGCGCTTTCTCGAGCTTCTGAATGAAGAGGCTGAAGCGGAGGAATATCATGTCGATGCGGCAACTCCGGACGAGTTGGCGGCCCTTTCTGATGTTTCTCCCATCACGTTCAACGCATCGGTCTGGCGAGGGGAAGATGACGAAGAGTCCATGGCTTCCGCTATGGATTTCGAAGATCACATCGGGCGAGTGTGGATTTCATTCCCACTTGGCCAAGACCCAGAACGCTCCGCGCGCTTCAGAAGATCACTTGTTCCGAGAATAAAGGAAAAGTGGCCCGATACTGCGTCTCTCCCCATCATGCCAAACGGAGCGATCCCCTTGCCGAGAGACTTAGTTCGGACGCCATCCGGCTACATCGTCAACCCATCTGCCGCCCCAATATACTCCGAGCAGTCCTACTAACGAATATCCGCAACTGGGGATCGACGGGCTTCGGAAAGTCGGGACTGTTTCCGGGATCAAACGGTCATTAAAATTCAACTGTCCAGTATCGTTTCAGGGCCAAAGACGGTCATTCTGATTGAGTGTGGCCCCTACCCGTGATCCTTCATCAGCCGTGATTTCTGCTTGTTCCACTCGCGATCCTTGATCGTCTGGCGCTTGTCGATATTGCGCTTGCCCTTGGCCAGGCCGATCTGGAGCTTGGCAATCCCGCGCTCGTTGAAATAGAGTTTCAACGCGATAATCGTGCGCCCATCGCGCGTGACGGCACCGATCAACCGGTTGATTTCATTTTTCTTCAACAGAAGTTTGCGGTGACGGCGCGGCTCGTGGTTGAAGCGGTTGGCTGGCGCATATTGCGGGATATCGGCATTGATAAGCCACAGCCCCTCGCGCTCGGGGCTGACATAGGATTCAGCGATATTGGCACGGCCTTCGCGCAAGGATTTAACCTCCGAGCCCATCAGCATCAGCCCGGCCTCGAACACGTCCTCGATCTCGTAATCATAACGCGCGCGGCGATTGAGCGCGACGGGGCGCGTATCGGGCTTGCTCATGAGTGGTCCAGCAATCCGGCGATCACCATCGCCTTGCGTACCGCCAGTTTGGAGCCCTCATCGGGCTCGGTCAGCGGCAGGCGCATCTCGATGCCGGTCACGCCGAGCAATTGCATCGCATATTTGGTCGGTCCGGGGCTGGAGGAGGAAAACAGAGCGTGGTGCAGCGGTGTCAGCCGATCATTGAGCCGGCGCGCCGTTTGCCAATCGCCGGCCAGGGTCGCGTCCTGGAATTGCGCACACAGTTCGGGCGCCACATTCGAGGTCACGGAAATCATGCCGATCCCGCCACAGGCATTGAAGCCGAGCGCCGTTGGATCATCGCCGGACAGCTGGATGAAGCCCTCACCGATCAGCCGGCGATGGTCGGAGACCCGAGACATATCACCGGTCGCATCCTTGATGCCGACGACATGCGTCAGCCCGGCAATGCGCGCCATTGTCGCGACGCCGATATCGACCACTGTGCGTCCGGGCACATTATAGACGATGATCGGCAGATCAACGGCATCACTGACCGCCTGATAGTGGCAATACAAGCCTTCGGGATTGGGTTTGTTGTAATATGGCGCAACCATCAGTCCCGCATCGGCACCGAGCGCCCTGGCGCGAGCCTGGTTCTCGATCGCGACACCGGTCGAGTTTGATCCGGTTCCGGCGATCACCGGCACACGGCCGGCGGCGGTCTTCACCACCAGTTCGACCACACGCATATGCTCCTCGAAGCTCAGCGTCGCGGATTCGCCCGTCGTACCACATGGAACCAGACCGTGGCTGCCGGCCGCAATCTGGCGTTCACACAGTTCGATTACATTGTCCTCATCGACGGCACCATTCTTGAACGGTGTGACGAGTGCGGTGATGGAGCCCTTGAACATGTTTTGGTCCCGAATTCCGGATTGCAAGCAGGCGACCATAAAGGTGGCACAGCGTGCGGCCAAGTCTCCTCAACAAGACTGGACAGTAGGGGGCGTTCGGGCCGATGATGCAGGGGTTCAGCCATCAGGATCCGAGTTACCGTCCATGATCACGCGTTGTTTTTCAGCGTTCCTGCTTCCAGCCCTGCTGTCGCTGGGCCTTGCCCTTCCCGTGCAGGCTCAGGCTCCGACCCCGCGTATGCGACCGGAACCCCATAATTACTCGACCTATCTCAGCGATGCCGATTTTGCACTCTTCCGTCAGGGCCTCGATGCGGCCGATGATGAGGATTGGGCCCTCGTGGCCGATGTGCGCCTGCGTCTGAGCGATACAGCGGCGCGCAGCGTGCTGTTATGGCGCACCGTGCTGAGCGATCCACGCGTCAGTTTTCTTGAACTCAATCTCGCCCTCGACGAGCTCGAGAACTGGCCGCGCGACAGTTTCATCCGATCCGAAGCCGAGGCGAAAATCGCCGATTCCGGGCTCAGCGCGCCCTTCATCATTGCCTGGTTCGACGGTAACCCGCCGGAAACGGGCCGCGGTCGTGTCGCCTTCGCAGAAGCCCTGCTGGCCGAAGGCCGTATCGACGACGGTGAGAGCCTGCTGCGCGAAACCTGGCGCGCCGAATATCTCCCGCTGGGCACCCAGAGCGATCTCTACCGCAATCATGGCTCCATCCTGACCGCCGACGATCACCAGGCGCGGATCGATTATCTGATCTGGTCCAATCAGACGTCAGCGGCACGGCGTGTCCTGCCCTTGATGCAGGGCACGGATCGCGATCTCGCCGATGCCCGCCTGCGGCTCGCCGGACGCCAGAGCGGCGTCGAGCGCGCCGTCAACCGCATCCCGGTCAGCCTGCAATCCGATCCCGGTCTGACCTATGAGCGCGCCCGCTGGCGCCGCCGCTCCGGCATGAGCGACACGATATTGCCGCTGCTGCTGCAATTGCCCGATGCCCACGCCAATCCCAGTGCCCTGGGTCTGATGTGGACCGAGCGCAAGTTGATGATCCTGAATCTGATCCGCGATCAGGACTTCGTCACCGCCTATCAATTGGCCCGCGCCCATGGAATGGATTCGGGCGCTGATTTCGCTGATGCGGAATTCCTCGCCGGCTGGCTCGCCCTGGTTCACCTCAATGAACCGGGGCAGGCGATGCAGCACTTCACCCGGCTGCGCGATAATGTCGGCACCCCGGTCTCACTGTCCCGCGCCTCCTACTGGATGGCCCGCGCCGCCGATGATGCTGGCAATCCGGAACTCGCCGCCACCTATTATGCCGAGGCCGGCGTGCACTCGACGGCCTATTACGGCCAGCTCGCCCTGGCCCAGCTTTCCGACGCGCCGGACGCCTTCTCGCTCGAACGCGAGCCGGAGCCCAGCGATGCGGAGCGGGTCGATTTTGAATCGCGACCGGAAATCCGCGCCATGCGACTGCTCGCCGAGCAGGGCGAAGCGTATTACTTCCGCCTCTTCATGTACCGGCTCGATGATCAGGTCGACGATCCCGTCGAGGGTGTCTTGCTGGCCAATCTGGCTAATGAATATCTGCAAATGCGCCAGGCTGTCCGGGCCGCGAAGCAGGCACGATTGCGTGGCATCATCCTGCCACAGAGCGCCTATCCAACGATCAGCCTGCCGCAAACCAGCGGTGGACGACCGGAAGACGCGCTGGTGCATTCGGTGATCCGCCAGGAGACCGAATTCGCCCAGGACGCTGTCAGCGGCGCCGGCGCGCGCGGGATGATGCAGATGATGCCGGCCACCGCTCGAGCGACCGCCCGGTCAATGGGTGCGCCCTATCGCTTCAACTGGTTGACCGATGACCGCGATTACAATCTCACCTTGGGCATGCACCATCTCGAGGAGGTCGTCGATCAGTATGACGGCTCTTATATCCTCGCCCTGGTGGCCTATAATGCCGGGCCTCACCGGGCCAATCGCTGGATCGAGAATTATGGCGATCCACGCGATCCCAATGTCGATCCGATCGACTGGGTCGAGAGCATCCCCTTCTCGGAAACGCGAAACTATGTGATGCGCGTGCTCGAAAACGTCCAAGTCTACCGCACCCGCCTGATCGACGACGCGCCAACACCCTTGATGATCGACCAGGATCTGCGACGCGGGTCGCCGGCGACGGTGCCGGAATAATCAGCAAAAATTGGGACAGGCCCGACTAGTCGAGTGCCGGGAGGTCGATAGTTGTGTCTGCCCCATTCCCTCAAATTGGCGGGTGCCCCCGTTTTCGCGAACTGATCAACGCCGCCATTGGCCCCTACCCCAGCTTCAGCGCCTGCGCGAAGACCGCCCGATCCACATTGCCGCCCGTGGCCAGCACGCAAACCGTCTTGCCGGCGACATCCAGCTTGCCGGCAAGCACGGCAGCCAGGGCGACCACGCCGCCCGGTTCGACCACGATCTTGAAATGCCGCCAGGCGAAGGCCATCGCGACGAGCGCTTCGTCATCGCTGACGGCGACGCCGCCGCTGAGCTGGCGGGCATTAAGCTGCCATGTCAGTTCTCCGGGTGTCGGCGTGATGATGGCATCGCAGATTGAGCCGGTCAGGCGCGCATTGGCGACGCGCTCGCCTGCCTCCAACGAACGCCGGTGATCGTCGAAGTCCGCCGGTTCGGCGGCCCAGATCTGCGCTTGCGGGTGAGCCTGTTTGACCGCCAGTCCGGTGCCGGCGATCAGTCCGCCGCCGCCGGCAGGCGCCGACACGATATCGGGCGCCAGGCCAAGTTCAGCCAATTGCTCGACCGCTTCCAGCCCCGCCGTGCCCTGCCCGGCAATGATGAAACGGTCCTCATAGGGCGGCACAAGTATGCGCCCCTCCTCGGCCGCGATACGGGCGCCGATTTCCTCGCGCGATTGGCTGGCGCGGTCATAGGTCACCACCTTGCCGCCCCAGAAGCGCACACCCTCGACCTTGGCGGCCGGCGCGTCGGTCGGCATCAAGATGGTCGCGTGGGTCCCGACCAGACGCGCCGCCGCGGCGACGCCCTGGGCGTGATTGCCGGAGCTGTAGGCGATTACGCCGCGCTGTTTTTCCTCAGCATTGAGGCGGGACATGCGGTTATAGGCGCCGCGAAACTTGAAGGACCCGGTGCGTTGCAGGCATTCGGCCTTCACAAACACCCGCGCGCCGAGCTGCTGATCCAGCACATCATTGCGCAGGAGGGGCGTGCGCACGGCCTGACCGGCCAGGCGGCTGGCGGCGTCGAGAATATCGGCATGGCTGGGCAGGTCGAAAACCCTTGATGTCATATCCGCAAGCCCTCCAGAAATGGGCGGCAGCGGCCGCCAAAACAGCTATAAAAGGCTTAGGCAATTCAACAGCGCGGCGCAAAGGGATTGCGCCGCGCTGCGGGAAGCCTTTTGATAAGAAAAAAAAGCATAGCGAAACTGGTTGATATCCAAGGGGAGACACGATGACCTTGCGCGCACACATGATGGAACGTCCGTTGATGATTTCGGACATTCTGGTCCACGCCGCCCGATGCCATGGCGATCAGGAGATTGTCACCCGCTTGCCGGAAAGCGGGTTGATTCACCGCCAGGGCTATGCCGCCACGCACCAGCGCACCAAGCAATTGGCCAATGCGCTTCAGAAAAAACTGAAGGTGCGCGATGGCGACCGCGTCGCCACCATCGCCTGGAATTCCCACCGTCATTTCGAGCTCTATTACGCGATCTCGGGGATCGGTGCGGTAATCCACACCGTCAACCCACGACTTGATCCGAAGCAATTGATCTGGATGCTCGACCACGCCCAGTCGAAAACCGTTTTCTTCGACAAGACCTTCGCGCCCCTGGTCGACGCGATCTCCAAACACTGCAAATCGGTGCGTAACTGGGTGCTGATGACCGATTCCAGCCACAAGGATGGCGTGGCAACCAAATGCCTGACCTATGAGGAATTGATCGCCGATCAGAGCACTAGCTTCGACTGGCCGATGTTCGACGAGAACACCGCTGCGGGCCTGTGCTACACCTCCGGCACGACAGGCGACCCCAAGGGTGTCCTCTACTCACACCGCTCCAACGTGCTCCACGCCATGGCCTCCTCGGCCTCGGACGTGATCGGCGTCGGTGCGCGCGGCACGCTGTTGCCCGTGGTGCCGATGTTCCACGTCAATGCCTGGGGCATACCCTATGCCGCGCCGATGAATGGCGCCAAGCTGGTCATGCCCGGCGCCCAGATGGACGGCCCCAGCATCCATGAGTTGATCGAAGCTGAAAACGTCAATTATGTCGCCGGCGTGCCGACCGTCTGGCTTGGCCTGCTGCAATTCCTGCAAAAGACCGGCAAGCGCATCGACAGTGTTGAACGCGTCCTGATCGGTGGTTCGGCCCTGCCTGAAGCGCTGCTGCGCGCCTATGAGGACGAGTATGGCGTCATCATGCAGCAAGGCTGGGGCATGACGGAGATGAGCCCGCTCGGGACCGTCAACAACCTCCTGCCCAAGCATGACAAGCTCGACCGTGAAGCCCAGATCAAGGTCAAGCTGAAACAGGGCCGGCTGGTATTCGGCGTCGGCATGCGCATCGTCAACGATGCCGGCGACGAACTGCCCTGGGACGGTAAGTCCTCGGGCCATGTCGAAGTGCAAGGCCCCTGGATCGCCTCCTCCTATTATCGCGGCGCCGGCGCGGAGAGCTTCACCGATGATGGCTGGTTCAAGACCGGCGACGTCGCCTATCTCGACGGCGATGGCTTCATGACGATCACCGATCGCTCCAAGGACGTGATCAAGACCGGCGGCGAGTGGATCTCATCGATCGATCTGGAGAATGCCGCGATGGGACATCCCTCCGTCGCCATGGCGGCGGCCTTCGGCATGCCACATCCGAAATGGCAGGAACGGCCCTTGATGGTCGTCCAGCTCAAGGAGGGCGCCGAGCCGGATCCCGCGTCGATCATCGAATATCTGCGCGGCCAGGTCCCCAAATGGTGGCTGCCCGACGCGATCGAATTCATCGAGGAGATGCCGATCGGTGCCACCGGCAAAATCCTGAAAACCAGGCTGCGCGAAATTTATGCCGGCTATGAATTTCCCTCCGTCGACAACTAGGGCCTGACACGGAGCGTGCATGTCCACAGGCCCCGGCGAATGCCGGGGCCTGTTTGCATTGGGCGGGATTCGGGGCCGCACAATCCCCCATCCAGCATATTGCGTGAAGCGACAGACCGGCATAACTTCATATCGAAAGTCGATAAGGACACTTTGACATGGAGTATCATCTGATGGGCCCCGAAGGCGCGATTGCACTTTTGATCATCGGCTTTATGCCGACCCTGATCGCCTTGCTGCGCGGCCATGATAACAGCTTCGCGATTTTCCTGACCAATCTGCTCTTGGGCTGGACCGGGATTGGCTGGCTTATCGCCCTGATCTGGAGCTTCACCGCAATCCGCCGGCGCGTGCGGGAGTAGAGATCGCCCCCTACCCCTCCCCGCGATCTCGCACGAAACGCGCAACTACCCCAAGACATCACGCCCGGGTCGCTCACAGCCCGGGCGTGATGCTGTTTGGGAAGGGCGCTCACGGTCCCGGGGCGCCAAGGCATCCAGCCCACCCTGCCCACGCGTGAAAATATTCGAGCACCCTCAATCAATTAGTCGTTTAACTAAATAAAACTTGCCAACATTTCCATGATTAGCTAAATATCGACCAAATCAACAGACACAACCCATGGAGCCCATCATGCACGCCGTTCATTCGCTCTTGCGCTATCTCGCCACCCTGGCCCTGATCATCTTTATGGCGATCCCGGCCCATGCCAGCGACGCCCTGATCGGCGAATGGCTGGGCACACTGTCGACGCCGGGTGGTAATCTTCGCCTGTTGGTGACGGTGACAGCGTCTGACGAGGATGGGTTCACCGCCACGCTCGAAAGCCTCGACCAGGCACCGGGGCAGCAGATCCCGATCAGCGCGATCTCCATGACGGAGACGCAAATGGCGTTTGAAATCGCCGCCATCGGCGCGAGCTATCGCGGCGACTGGAATGCGGCCAGTCGCAGCTATGACGGCACATTCAATCAGGGCGCGGCCTTGCCGCTGAGCTTTGCCCGGCCTGACCCATCCGACATGACTGGCCCGGTTCGGCCACAGGATCCGGTCGCGCCCTTGCCCTATCGCGAACAAGACGTGCGCTTCGACAATCCCGCCGCCGAGGATGTTTGGCTGGCCGGCACGCTGACCCTGCCCGCCGGCGACGGACCCTTCCCGGCCGCAATCCTGATTTCCGGCTCCGGCCCGCAGGACCGCGACGAATCCGTCTGGACTCACCGGCCTTTCGCCGTGCTGGCCGACCATCTGACGCGCCAGGGCATCGCCGTGCTGCGCTATGATGATCGCGGTTATGGCGAATCGACGGGCGATTTCGCCTCGGGCACATCAATGGATTTCGCCACCGATGCGGAAGCGGCCCTGGCCTGGCTTGAAACCCATCCGGAAATCGACAGATCGGCGATCGGCCTGATCGGCCATAGCGAAGGCGGCCTGATCGCGCCGGTGATTGCCGCGCGCAATGAGTCGGTTGGCTTTGTCGTCCTGCTCGCCGGGCCGGGCACGACGGGGCAACAAGTCCTGCTTGACCAATCGATCGCCAGTGCGCGCGCGGCCGGCCGCAGCGAAGCTGATCTGGTGAGCCTGCAGACCCTCATCACGCAAATCATGGATGCCGTGCGCACAGCGCCCGATGAAGCGGGTGCGCGTCAGGCGCTCGACGGCCTGCTGACCGCCGAAGCCTTGGCGCAGCTGGGTGCGACACCGGAGCAAAAAACCCTCCTGATCAATCAGAATGTCCGCCCCTGGACCCGCGCGTTCCTGCGCTTCGACCCCGCGCCTCATCTCGCCGGTGTCGTGCAGCCTGTTCTCGCGCTCAATGGCTCGCTCGACATCCAGGTCCTGCCGCATCCCAATCTCGCCGGTCTGAGAGCAGGCCTGGCCGGCAATCGCGACGCCACCATTCTTGAGCTGGAGGGGTTGAATCACATGTTCCAGACCGCCCGCACCGGCAATGTCGCCGAATACGCGCAGATCGAGGAGACCTTCAATCCCGCGGCGCTGGCGCTGATCGGCGACTGGATTACCGAACGCTTCGCCCGGTGAAACAGCGAGGGCCTGCGCCAGACACGCAGGCCCTCGCTCGTTTCAGAAGCCCTTGGTCAGAGCCAGCTCGAGATTTCGCCGACCGATTTCTTGATCAAGGCATGTTCCGGCACCGTTGCATCGGCGGCTGGATAGCCGGCGACGATCAGCATGAAGGGTTTCTCATCGAGGGGACGTCCGCAGATATCGGTGAGAAATTTCATCGGATTGGGGGTGTGGGTCAGCGTCACCAGACCGGCCTCGTGCAGAGCCGCCAGCATGAAGCCGCAGGCAATGCCGACACTCTCATTGATGTAATAGTTTTTCTTCGACTGCCCGGCGCGCTCGCCGCCGCGCTTCTGGGCAAAGACGGCAATCAGAACCGGGGCGGTTTCGAGAAACGGCTTGGCGCTGTCTGTGCCGAGCGGCGCCAGCGCCTCGAGCCATTCACTGCCGCCCTTGCCTTCGTAAAAGGCCTGTTCTTCCTTTTCGGCCGCCTCGCGCAGAGCCTTGCGGCGAGCCGGATCCTGGATCACGACAAAATGCCAAGGCTGGTGATTGGCGCCCGAGGGTGCCGTGCCGGCGGCATCAATCGCGTGCTCGACAATCCTCGCATCGACCGGCCGGTCGGCAAAATCGCGCACGGTGCGGCGGCGCTTGAGATGTTTGGCGAAAGCGGCGGCGCGGCTGAGCATTTCGGCCGGCCCGTATTCGACATAATCGGTCAGCGGGACCCGCCGGCCCTCATTCTGGTGTCCTTCGACTGGGCCTTTTTCAGTCATGCTTGCGTCCAATCAAGAATTACCTTGCCCGACTTGCCCGAGCGCATGGCGTCAAAACCCTTCTGGAACTCATCCGCCGCATAGCGATGGGTGATCACCCGGCTGACATCGAGTCCGCTCTCGAGCATGGCGATCATCTTGTACCAGGTTTCGAACATCTCGCGGCCGTACACGCCCTTCAGCGTGACCGCCTTCAGCACCAGCGCGCCGAAATCCACCGGAATCGGCTTGGATGGCAAGCCGAGCATGGCGATCTTGCCGCCCATCACCATGCTCTCGAGCATGGTCCCGATCGCTGTTGGTGCGCCGGACATTTCCAGACCCACATCGAAGCCTTCGCTCATGCCGAGCTCGGCCATCACCTCTTTCAGCCCGACCTCGGCGATATTGACGGTATGCACGCGCGGCACGACCTGGCTGGCCAGGTGCAGACGGTGAGTATTGATGTCCGTCAGCACGACATGGCGCGCGCCAACATGGCGCGCAATCGCGGCCGCCATAATGCCGATCGGGCCGGCGCCGGTGACGAGCACATCCTCGCCGACCAGATCGAATTGCAGCGCGGTGTGCACGGCATTGCCGAGCGGATCGAGGATCGCGCCAAGCTCGTCGGTCACTTCCTCGGGCAATTTGACGACATTGAAGGCCGGCAGGGCGAGATATTCTGCGAAGGCCCCCGGAATATTGACGCCGACGCCCTTGGTGTCCGGGTCGAGATGGAAACGCCCGGCGCGTGCGGCGCGCGAAATACCGCCAACGACATGGCCCTCACCAGAGACGCGCTGGCCGATCTCGACGCGCTTCACATTGGCGCCGCGATCAACCACCTCGCCTGAATACTCATGCCCGACCACCATCGGCGTCGGCACATTCTTGGCGGCCCAGTCATCCCAGTTATAGATATGGATATCGGTGCCGCAGATCGCCGTCTTGTGGATCTTGATCAACACATCGTCCGGACCGATTTTCGGCATCGGCACGTCCTGCATCCAGATGCCTTCTTCCGGCTTGGCCTTGACCAGGGCTTTCATCGCAATTTCCTCGACCGAGTGTTGTTATGCCGCGCCCGCTTCGAGCGACGCGGATTTGCCGCGAAGATACAGCACAGCCGCCAGAGGGAAAGTCAGCATGAAAGGAATGAGCAGCAAGCTCATGATTTCAGCCACCTCGCCGCTGGATCCCGACAGCCAGGTCGCAGCGATTGCCAGCGCTGCGACGATGCCCGGAATAGCCAGCAGGCGGCGTTTGTCTTGCCACATCAACAGGCTGAAGAGGGCGGCGTAGAGACCGATCAAACCCCATTTGATCCAGGTATGCCCCTGCAAGGCCGCTAACAGCCCCGCCTGCGGCTCTTCCCCCGCAGAGATGGCATCAAGTACACGGTTGATCACAGCGTTCTCGGCCCAGTCGGCGCCAATCGTGAGCGCAGCCACCGCCAGCGCGGCCCAGGCGAGCCAGCGCGCCGGATGGCGCAGGCCGAGCGCGAGAAAGAACAAGGCCGCCATCCCGGCATAGGCAAGCGGGAAAAAACGGTCGAGCGACTGGGTATTCACGAGGAAGGCGCGCAGCGCCTCGGCGACATCACCCCGCAGGAAAGCGAGGTCACCGGCGGACCGGGCGAATTCCAGCGCCAGGATCGGCGTCGTGAAGCCCGCGGCCATCGGCGCCGAACCAAGATCGGGTGCCGCGCCGAACAGGAGCGGAAAGATCAGCGTCGCGATGGCGGCGGCGATCGCCGCGATGAAGGCCCAATCTGATGCACGCATACCCGCTTATCCCCGCCCGTTGATTTGCGCTGGATCAGGCCGCAGGCAGCCCTCGAGGTCAAGTGTGGCCCCGCCCCCTGCCGATTTGAAACGACAGCTAGCCCACCGCGCCATCAGCCGGCGGAAACACCCGCGCCAATGGACCGGCACTCGGAAACGGCGTCAGCAATATTCGGCGCACCGGATTCCACGCCGCACCAAGCAGAACCACCACACCGCCCAATACGAGCATGGTGATCGCGACCACCGCGCCAGTGCCCAGTCCGACACTACTGACGATGACGCCGATCGAGACGCCCGCGGTCAGCAAACCGGAGACGATCAGTGCGCGTCGATTGATCAGGAGCGAGACCAGCGCGAAAATCCCGATCACGCTCAAGGCGACCAGCGCCAATCGCATCGTATCGGCATTATCGGCAATCATCGCCGCCATCAGATTGGTCTGGTCCATATTCTCAAAATCGGCGGCATCCAGCGTCCAACCGAGCTGGGTCACGTTGAGCACGGCCGACAACAGCATCGGCGCCGCAAAGAAATGCAGCCAGAACGCCGTACCCGACAGGCGCGATTCCCGCCCGGGATCGCGCATGTCGAACACGATGCCAGCCAGGAATAAGGCGCCGCCGCACGCGACGCCGACCGCGGGCAAATTGACCAAAATCGAATAGGGATCAAGCGTGAACGCGGCGGCGGCGGTCAGTGAGACCAGGCCCACACCGGCCAACCCGCCTGCGAAAGGCAGACGAAAATGCACATAATAGACGGCGACCGGCAGAAAAGTGGCCAAGGCAAAAACAACAGGCAGACCGCGGATTGACCACGGCATGGCGTCCAGCACCACAGCAACTGAGGCGCGGCTGAATTCCATACCTTCGGCCGGGCTCAGCATCGTCTCCAGACCGACCTCGTCAATACCGGCCCCGTGGATCAGGTATTGGACATAGGCCCAGACGAGGATAATCGTCGCGCTGACCGCAAACGCCCCGCTGAGCACCATGCCCGGCAGAATGCGGCGCTGCCGCCCGACCAGCAAGGCCGAGAGCAGCCAGACGATCACGGCGATGGCGGCGATCAGGCCCATAAGGGCCAACTGCCAGGCCTGTTCGCCCTCGGGCAAACCGAGACTGGTCATGATCTGACCCGCACTGGCACCAAGCCCGCCAAGCAGGATCAATATCCCGATGGTCGTGAATATGTCATGGAAATTATTGAGAAATGGCAGCATCTCGTCCTGCGGACGGGCCAGGCTGGCCGCGTTATCGGACTGGGTCATGTTATCCCCTTTTCAAACCATCCACTCGGTTGATGCCCGCAGGCATTCGAACGGATGCATTCTCGCCCCCAAAGCGAATGAGCGGACGTTAAGAGTTTTTGGCGCGGCGGTCACCGGAAAACGGATACGCTCTGAACGCTGACGAGCAATCCGGCCCCGTCGGGTCGGAACCGGTAGGCTTTTCCGCGACATGGCGATAGGATCCGGTCGAACCCGGGCGCGAGCCGCATCGGGTCCCGCTTGTGACGAATTCATCGGATTGGTGTGAGGTTTGGCGTGCGAATTTTCATGATCGGGTTGGTCCTGCTGGCAGGCCTGGGGGCACCAGCAGCGGCGCAGGAACCCGCTCCACGCGGGCGTATCGCACTCTCCTTCGACGACGCGCCACGCGGACAGGGGCCGCTCTTTTCCGGCTCCCGGCGCGCCGAGGCTTTGCTCGAGAGCTTGCGGGCCGTCAACGCCCCGCCGGTCGTCTTTTTCGTCAAGACCGAGGGATTGGAGACAGAGGCAGGTCGGGCCCGCATCAGAGGCTATGGCGAGGCCGGACATCTCATTGCCAACCACACCAATAGCCATACCTGGCTGAGCCGCACCGACACCGAAGCCTATCTCGCCGATATCGATCTGGCGGAGACGCGACTCGACGGCATGCCAAACCGGCGCCCCTGGTTTCGCTTCCCCTATCTCGATGAGGGCACGCCGCGAGAGAAACGCGATGCGGTTCGCGCTGCCCTGGCCGAACGCGGTCTGCGCAATGGTTATGTGACGGTCGATAATTACGACTGGTATATCGAGAGCCTGTGGCAGCGCGCCGTGCGTGACGGACGCCAGGTGGATCGCGCCGCGCTCGGCGCGGCTTATATCGAGATGCTGATCGGCGCCGTCGAGTTTTACGACGCCCTGGCCGTCGCCGCGCTCGGGCGTTCACCCGACCATGTCATCCTGCTGCACGAAAACGATCTCGCAGCGCTGTTTATTGGTGATCTGATCGAGGCCCTGCGCGCGCGGGGCTGGACACTGATCAGTCCGGACGAGGCCTATGCCGACCCGATCGCGGCGATTGAACCGGACACTCTGATGACCCGCCAGGGGCAGATCGGTGCCCTGGCCGTGGAAGCAGGCATCGCCCCGTCCAGCTTGACCCACCGGGCGATCGAGGAAGCACAGATCGAGGCCTTCCTGGAGGAGCGGCACGTCTTCGCAGCACCGGATCGCCGATAGCTGGCGCATCGCCCGCCCTCAATCCACCAGCCGCCGTACCACCTCGTCGCCGATTGCCAGCGAAGAGGTCAGTCCCGGACTTTCTATCCCGAACAGGGCGATCAAACCGGCAAGGCCATGCACCTCGGCGCCGTCAATGCGGAAATCGGTCTGCAACTCGCCAGCGCCATGCAGCTTGGGGCGGATGCCGGCATAGTCCGGCACCAGCGCCTCATCCTTGAGGCCGGGCCAGAAGCGGCGAATGGTTTCGTAAAAGGCGGCAGCGCGCGCCGGGTCAACCGTGTAGTCAAGCGTATCGACAAAATCGAGATCGGGGCCGAAGCGGGCCTGACCGCCGAGATCGCGCCGGTAATGCGTGCCGAGCGCGCCGGGAATCGGCAAGGGATAGACCAGGCGCTGGAAGGGTGCCTTGCCGGCGCAGGTAAAATAAACGCCCTTGCCATAATGCAGCGCCGGGATATCGGCGGGCGGGAATGTCGCCACTGTCGCCGCCGCCGCCTGGGCCCCGAGCCCCGCCGCAATTACCAGATAGCGCGTCGTCACTTCCGTCGCCGTCTCGCCGCCTGTGCGCACGACAAAACCGCCGCCCTCAAGCGGGGTCGCGCCGGCAAAGGGTGTATTGACCACAACAGCTCCGCCCAGGGCCGAGATCTCGCCGGCCAGATTGGCCATATACCCATGGCTGTCCATCACCCCGCTGGAGGGCGAGAGGATGGCGGCCGTCGCATTGAGTTCAGGTTCCAGCGCCTTCGCCTGATCGCCGCTGAGCCGCTGCAAATCGTCGACGCCATTGGCCTCAGCCTGTTTGAAGATCGCCTCGAGCCGTGCCGCTTCGTGCGGCTGCGTCGCGACAACCAGCTTGCCGCAGCGCTGATGGGCGATGTGGTATTTGTCGAGATAGGCATAGAGCAATTGCCGCCCGACGACGCAGAGCCGCGCTTTCAGCGAGCCGGTCGGGTAGTAGAGTCCGGCATGGATGACTTCGGAATTGCGCGCCGAAACGCCCTGGCCGATTGCGCCCTCTTCCTCCAGCACCAGAGTCTCATGCCCCCGCAGCGCGAAAGCCCGCCCGGTTGCCAGCCCTACAGCGCCGGCACCGATAATGATCGCGTCTGTCTCAAAAGCCATGGCGGCAAGCTCCTTGCGGGCCGGATAAACGACTCACCCCATGATTGTCGCGAGACGCCGCGGCGTAAATGCTTCATGTTGAAATGAATTAATCCGGCCGGTCGGGGAGATGACCATGAATAGACGCGAACTTCTGCTTTCCGCCGCCGCCGGAACCGCGTTGGCCGTCACGCCCCGGGCGCTGGCGACCGCCCAGAAATTCCCCGATTACGGGATTCCCGGCGTTTATGTACAGGAGCTGCCTGGCCCGCAGGCAATCATCGGCCGGCCAACCGCGGTGGCGCTCTTTATCGGACCACTCTCCAGCACACTGCCGACCGGCGAGACGGCGACATGTTATCGCCGCGACCTCGCACCAGCCGGCTTCGATCTGGCCTTGCCGCTGATCGAGCAATTCTTCGACCAGGGCGGCACTGATCTGGTGTTGATGCAGGCCGCCGCGCCGCAGAAAGGCCTGCCCGATTATGCCGGCGCGCTCGCCGCGCTCGACCGCTCGGGCGTGTCCCAATTCAACCTTCTGCTCCTGACCGGTGCCGGCACGCTGCTGGCCGCCGATCCGGCCGCACTTGGCGCGCTCTATCGCAGCGCTGCCGCGACGGCCCGCACCTATTTCGCCCAGCTCTTGATCGAGGCGCCCGACGCGGCACCCGACTATGCCGCCTGGCGCGCATCGCTCAGCCTCAACGATCCCGACATGGCCGCCTGGGCGCCCTGGCTGACCGCGCCCGATGGCAGCCTCATCCCGCCCGGTGCCGCTATGGCCGGCCTGATCGCCCGCACCGATGCCGCCTCTGGCGTCTGGCAGGCGCCGGCCGGGACGAGCGCGACGCTGGACGGGTTTACCAGCCGCGCCATCGCCGCCGATCAGCTCCAGGCGATGAATACGGCCCATATCAATGCGATCCGGGCACTGCAGGGTAGCGCCAACGCCTGGGGCGCACGCACCCTGTCGGACAATCCGGAATGGCTGTATCTGCCCGTACGCCGCCTGCTGCGCTGGACCGAGGCGAGCATCGCGCAAGGGATCGGTCAATATGTGTTCCAGCCCAATACCCGCCCGACCTGGGACGCCATCACGCGCGATGTCGAGGCCTTCCTGGCCGATCTATGGCGGCAGGGCGCGCTCTCAGGGGCGATCCAGCGTGAGGCATTCTTCGTCAATTGCGGCCTCGGCGAAACCATGACCGCGCAGGATATATTCGAGGACCGGCTGATCATCCAGATCGGCCTGGCCGCAGTCAGGCCAGCCGAATTCATCACCATCAATCTCGAGTTGAGACTCGCCAGCTGAATATTTATTGCTTCGCGAACATCGCCAGCATGGCCGGCGGCATCACCGTCTCGATATTGAGCTGACCCTTGAGGCCGGCCTCCCGATGCACGGAAATCTCCCGCCAGGCCTGCGACATCGACATGCGCAGCAGCGAACCACGATCCGGATACATCACGATCGCGACCTCATCCCAAAGCTCCTCGACCTGGCCGAGGGCGAGAAAAGTCGTATCGGCCATAAAGACCGGCTTGCCGCCGAAATCCGGCAGGATTTTCACAATCCCCCTGCCGTAAATATTATAGGCCTCACGCCCGCTCAGCGCCGTGTCACGGCCATCGGTATATTCCGCCTTGTCCTTGAATTTCAACAGATTGACCATGAAAACTGGCCCGGCAGGACCGGGCTGCATCATTGCCTCGATCTGTTTGGGATCGGTCGGGAGGAGTTGGTTGGTGACTTGCATGGTGGGATTCCTGGTTAAGGGCTGGATATCCGGGCAGCGACATGTCCCCCGGCGCTAGATAACCCCCAGCTCCTTGCCGACCTTGGTGAAGGCCGCCACGGCGCGGTCTATCATTTCCGGTGTGTGCGCCGCGCTCATCTGGGTGCGGATGCGGGCCTTGCCCTTGGGCACGACGGGGAAGAAGAAGCCGGTGACATAGACGCCCTCGCCCATCAGCTTGGTGGCCATCGCCTGCGCCAGTTTGGCGTCGCCGAGCATGACCGGGATGATCGGGTGTTCGCCAGCGAGAAGGTCGAAACCGGCGGCTGCCATACCGGCGCGGAAGCGCCTGGCATTGTCGAACAGGCGCACGCGCAGATCATCGCCCTCGGCGACCATGTCGAGGGCCTTGAGCGAGGCGCCGACAATGGCTGGCGCGAGCGAGTTGGAGAACAGATAGGGCCGCGAGCGCTGGCGGAGCATGTCGATCACTTCCTTGCGCGCGGCGGTAAAACCGCCCATCGCGCCGCCGAGCGCCTTGCCGAATGTGCCGGTTATGATGTCGATCTCGCCATAGACGCCGCAATGCTCCGGCGTGCCGCGGCCCTTCGCGCCCATGAAGCCATGGGCATGGCAATCATCGACCATGGTCAGGGCGTCGTATTTCTTCGCCAGCGCCACGATCTCGGCCAGCTTGGCGATATAGCCATCCATCGAGAACACGCCATCGGTGACGATCAGGATATGCCGCGCGCCATCGGCCTTCGCCTGCTTCAGCTGAACCTCGAGATCACCCATGTCGGAATTGGCATAGCGATAGCGTTTGGCCTTGCACAGGCGCACGCCATCAATGATCGAGGCATGATTGAGGGCGTCGGAAATGATGGCGTCCTCAGGCCCCAGAAGCGGTTCGAACACGCCGCCATTGGCGTCGAAGGCCGCCGCATAGAGAATGGCATCCTCGCAACCGGCAAACGCCGCGATCCTGGCCTCGAGCTTTTTGTGGATGTCCTGGGTGCCGCAGATGAAACGCACCGAGGCGAGGCCGAAACCATGCGTATCCAGCGTGTCTTTCGCCGCCTGGATCAGCTCGGGCCGATTGGCGAGGCCGAGATAGTTATTGGCGCAGAAATTGATGACGTGATGGCTGGAACCGCCTGACGTCACATCGATTTCGGAGAATTGCTCCGAGGTGATGATGCGCTCGCGCTTGTAGAGCCCGTCGGCCTCGATCTGTTTCAGCTCGGCGGTCAGGTCGGTGTAAAAAGCGGGCGAGGTCATGGCGGGCTCCGGGGTGGGGATTCGTTGCGGCCTGTTCTATGGGGCCGCGAACCGCTTGTCATCCCGTCTGAGAGGGACAGGCGCTTGCGCAACACGTCCCTCAGACGCGCCCTGGCGCAGTCCAATCCATTGATCGCTTGTCAGCCAGAGGGCCACCGGGGTTCAGCGCCGTCAAGGCCGCCTCCGGCGCCGCGTAGCGGGCATGCGCCAGATAAGCGCTGAACCCCGGTGGCGAAATCCCGGCAAGTGATGAATGGATTATTCCAGCCTGAAGGGCTGCTTGTTTCAAGGCACAGCGCCTCGCGAGGGAGGTGCACCTCCTGCTCAGGGTACCGCGGGAATGCAGAGGCACCACCTGCCTTGTCCGCCCCCCACCTTAGCCGCGCTATAATCGTGCGCCCATCGCTCTTTGACATTGTTGGCCCATGAAGACGTCCCGCGTCAGGATTGCCGCTGACCTGGACATTGAATGACCGTCGGTGACAGGGTGCCATGGCTCTGCCATCCGGAAATCGCAAGCCTGCAGGCGGCTCCACGCCCCCCGGCGGGACAATGGCAGACTGGCAGACAGCGCTCACCATTTCGCATAATTCTGTTCATTTTCGCTGAGGAACGCGTACCGGACGTACATGTCCACCAGGCATGGAACTCGTTCAGGACCGGCGCACCCGTGCCGCGAAAACGCCACCGGCCAGCCCGGACAGGGCAGCCAGCAAGGCGATCCAGAAATAGATAAAGCTCGTATCGTGGTACACGACGCCGTCGAGGAAGCAGCGACCGTGCTCGTCGAAACAGGCGCGGTGGTTCCAGTACATCGTCACGAAGAGCCAGCCGAAGGCGATCGCTGTCAGAAACGAAAACACGGTCCACAACCCCGCGAGAAGTTTGATCATTCCAGCCGAATCCCCTACCCCACGCTCGGCAAATCCAGCCCCTGGCGCTCTGCGCACTCCACCGCAATCTCATAGCCCGCATCCGCATGGCGCATCACGCCCGTCGCCGGATCATTCCACAATACGCGTCCCACGCGCACCGCGGCTTCATCGGTGCCGTCGGCGAGGACGACCTGGCCGGAATGGATCGAATAGCCCATGCCGACGCCGCCGCCATGGTGGAGCGAGACCCAGGTCGCGCCGGAAGCGGTGTTGAGCAGGGCGTTGAGGATCGGCCAGTCGGCGACGGCGTCGGAACCGTCCTGCATCGCTTCGGTTTCGCGATTGGGGCTGGCGACCGAACCTGAGTCCAGATGATCACGACCGATCACCACGGGCGCACTAAGCTCACCGCTACGCACCATCTCGTTGAACGCAAGGCCCAAGCGGTGGCGCTCGCCGAGGCCAACCCAGCAAATCCGCGCCGGCAGGCCCTGGAACTGGATGCGCTCGCGCGCCATGTCGAGCCAGCGGTGGAGGTGGGGATTGTCAGGGATGAGTTCTTTGACCTTGGCATCCGTCTTGTAGATATCCTCGGGATCACCCGACAGTGCGACCCAGCGGAAGGGCCCGACGCCGCGGCAGAAAAGCGGGCGGATATAGGCGGGCACGAAGCCGGGAAAATCGAACGCGTTGTTGACGCCCTCATCATGGGCCATCTGTCGGATATTATTGCCGTAATCGACCGTTGGAATGCCCGCCTTGTGGAAGGCCAGCATCGCCTCGACCTGGATTGCCATCGATTTCTTGGCGGCTTTCGAGACGGCATCGGGGTCGGAAATCCGCATGGATTCCCACTTGTCGAGGCTCCAGCCGAGCGGGAGATATCCATTGACCGGGTCATGCGCCGAGGTCTGGTCGGTGACGATATCGGGGCGGACGCCGCGCTTGACGAGCTGCGGGAAGATATCAGCCGCATTGCCGAGCAGGCCGACCGAGACGGCCTCCCCCTTGGCGCAGGCTTCATCAATCATTTCCAGTGCCTGGTCGAGATCGCGGGCCTGTTTGTCGAGATAACCGGTCTTGAGACGCATCTCGATCCGGCTCGGCTGGCATTCAACCGCCAGCATCGAGGCGCCCGCCATGGTCGCGGCGAGCGGCTGGGCGCCGCCCATGCCGCCAAGCCCGCCGGTGAGGATCCATTTGCCCGTGAGGTCGCCGCCATAATGCTGGCGCCCGGCCTCGACAAAGGTCTCATACGTGCCCTGCACGATGCCCTGGCTGCCGATATAGATCCAGGAACCGGCCGTCATCTGGCCGTACATCATCAAGCCCTTCTTATCGAGCTCGCGGAAATGCTCCCAATTGGCCCAGTGCGGCACCAAATTGGAATTGGCGATCAGGACGCGCGGCGCATTGGAATGGGTCTGGAAGACGCCAACCGGCTTGCCCGACTGGACCAGCAGGGTTTCGTTGTCCTTGAGCCGTTTCAGGGTCGAGACAATCCGGTCATAGCTTTCCCAGTCGCGCGCAGCGCGGCCAATGCCGCCATAGACGACCAGTTCTTCCGGTTTCTCCGCGACCTCCGGGTCGAGATTATTCATCAACATGCGCAAGGGCGCTTCTGTGGCCCAGCTCAGGGCGTCGAGTTGATTGCCGCGCTTGGCACGGATCACGCGCGCATTGTCGAGCCGGGTAGAAGTCATCTCATCTCTCCAGAATAGAGGTTTTCCGCGGCGCGCAGGGCCGCTGCCATTATGTCCTTGAGCGCCACGCGCAGCAGCGCCGCCTTGGTCTCGTCGAAGGTCTTGCTCGCCAGGTCGAGATAGGCCGACTGGGCCAGCTCCATCTGCACGGCATGGATGTTCTGATTGGGCCGGCCATAGGCTCGGGTGATGAAGCCACCACGAAAACGCCCATTGACGATCGAGGCATATTCCTCGTGATCCATCATCGCCTTGAGCGCCGCGCGTTCGATCACCGGATCGCAAGCCTCGCCGCCAACCGTGCCGAGATTGAGATCGGGCAAGACGCCGTCAAACAGGCGCGGCACTTCATCGGTGATGGAATGGGCATCCCAGAGCAAGGCAAAGCCATGCTCCATGCGGGTCTCGACCAGGAGCTCGGTCAGCGCCTTGTGATAGGGATCGTGGAAATCGGTACGGCGCGCTTCCAGCTCGTCCTCATCGGGCTCCTGACCGCCGAGATAGACCGGCGAGCCGTCGAACAGGGTCAGCGGCACCAGATCCGTCGTCGCCTGGCCGGGATAGAGCGAGGTATTGTTCGGCGCGCGATTGAGATCCACGACATAGCGCGAATAATTGGCGCGAATGGTCGAGGCGCCAAGCGCGTCGAGAAAATCATACAGCTGCGGCACATGCCAATCAGTGTCCGGCAGCCCCACCGCTTGCGGCGTCAGCCGATCAGCGAGGCCATCACTCAGGGCGAGCCCGGAATGCGGCATTGAAACCACCAGCGGGCTATTACCCACGGCAAGCGTAAACACGTCCATTATACCACTCCGGGCAATTCGCCGGCTGCTGCGACCAGTTCGCCAGTGGCGACCAGATCGCGCGCCGCGGCGATATCTGTCGCAAAATAGCGATCATCGCCATAGGGAGCCACATGGCGGCGCAAGACCGCCTTGGCCGTTTCAATCCGGGCCGAGGATTGATCCGGGCTATGGAAATCTGTCCCCTGGGCAGCACAGAGCAGTTCGATTCCGACAATGGCGTGAAGGTTTTCCGCCATTTTCAGCGAGCGGACCGCGCCATGGGTCGCCATCGAGACATGATCTTCCTGATTGGCGCTGGTCGGAATGGAATCGACGCTGGCCGGATAGGCTTTCTGCTTGTTCTCCGACACCAGGGCGGCCGCGGTGACATGGGCGATCATGAAGCCGGAATTAATCCCCGGATTGGGCGTCAGGAAAGCCGGCAGGCCGCTGACGGCGGGGTCGGTAAGAAGCGCGATACGGCGCTCGCAGATCGAGCCGATCTCGCAGGCCGCCATGGCGAGCTGATCAGCGGCAAAGGCGACCGGTTCGGCGTGGAAATTACCGCCGGAGATCGCCTCGCCGGTATCGGTGAAGATGAGCGGATTATCGGTGACGGCATTGGCTTCAATCTCGAGCGTGCGGCCGGCCTGGCGCATCAGATCGAGCACAGCGCCCATCACTTGCGGCTGGCAACGCAGGCAATAGGGATCCTGGATTTTCTCGCACACTTTATGGCTGGCGAGAATGGCACTGCCCTCGGCGAGCTCGCGCAGGGCCGCTGCGGCATCGATCTGGCCCTGATGACCGCGCAAGGCATGAATGCGCGGATCAAATGGCGCGATCGAGCCCTTGGCGGCGTCCAGGCTCATGGCGCCGGTGACCAGGGCAGCCTTGAAACCGGCCTCGATGCCCAACAGGGCTGCCAGCGCCAGAGCGGTCGAGGTCTGGGTACCATTGAGCAGGGCCAGACCTTCCTTGGGGCCGAGTTTGACCGGCTGCAGACCGGCACGCTTGAGCGCCTCGGCGGCGGGCAGACGTTCGCCGCGCCAGAAAGCTTCGCCATGGCCGATCAGGGCGGCACTCATATGCGCCAGCGGCGCCAGGTCGCCCGATGCGCCAACCGAGCCCTGGGCCGGGATCACCGGCAATACGTCATGGATGAGCAGGTCTTCCAGTGATTTCAGCGTCGACCAGCGCAGGCCCGAGGCGCCGCGTCCAAGGCTGGCGATTTTCAGCGCCAGGATCAGGCGCACGATATTGGCTGGCAGCGCATCGCCAATCCCGGCAGCATGCGACAGCACCAGCCGCTCCTGCAGGATGGCCAGCTCGTCATTGGCGATACGGGTCTGGGCCAGCTTGCCGAAACCGGTATTGAGACCATAGACGGCGCGGCCCGATGCGATCAGCTCTTCAACCGTGCGCGCGGCGGAATCGACACCGCCCTTCGCGTTGGGATCGATGGTTGCGGGCGCGCCGCGGTAAATCGCCCGCCAGTCGGCGAGCGCCATTTGGCCGGGTCTGATAATGATCGCACTCAAAGCCATTCTCCTCCGAGGATGCGGCCATGCAGCGGCCGCAAACCGATCCATTGAATAATTTCTGCCGGACGTTCGACATCCCAGATCGCCAGATCGGCGCGCTTGCCGGTTTCCAGCGTACCGATTTCGCTGCCCAGACCAAGCGCCCGGGCGCCTTCGCGGGTGATGCCCGCCAGCGACTCCTCGACCGTCAGGCCAAACAGGGTGCAGGCCATATTGGCCGCCGTCAGCAGCGATACCAGTGGCGAAGAACCCGGATTGGCATCCGTCGCCACGGCCATCCCAACGCCGGCCTGGCGCAATAGGGCGATCGGTGGTTTCTGGCTCTCGCCAATACCGTAATAGGCACCGGGCAAGATCACTGCGACCGTGCCGGCCTTGGCCATCGCGGCAATTCCCTCGCGATTGGTGTATTCGAGATGATCGGCCGACAGCCCGCCAAATTCGGCCACCAGCTTGGCGCCCCCCGTATCGGAGAGCTGGTCGGCATGCAGCTTGACCGGCAGGCCCGCAGCCTTGGCTGCAATGAAGAGGCGCCGGATTTCTTCGGGCGAAAACGCGATGGTCTCGCAATAGGCATCAACCGCATCGGCCAGACCCTCGCGCGCCGCCTCGCGGATCAGCGGAATGCAGACCTCGTCGATATAGGCGCCCGAGCGGCCTTCATACTCAACCGGAATGGCATGGGCGGCGAGCAGGGTCGTCGAGACGCGCAAGCCCGAGACCAGACCGAGCGAGCGCGCCGCCTTGAGCATGGACAGCTCGCTCTCATAGCTGAGGCCATAGCCGGATTTGATCTCGATTGTGCCAACGCCCTCGGCCGAGAGTGCGTCGAGGCGCGATAGCGCGCCGCCAGCGAGTTCAGCGGCCCCGGCCTTGCGGGTTTCCGCGACCGTCTTGCGAATGCCGCCGCCGGATTTTGCGATATCGGCATAGGTTTCGCCGGCCAAACGGCGTTCAAACTCATCGGAGCGGTCACCGCCGAAGATCAAATGCGTATGACAATCGACCAGGGCGGGCGTCACCCAGCGGCCATCGAGGCTCTCGGTCTCCATCGCCGTTTCCGGCAGATCCGACATCGGCCCGATCCAGGCGATGCGGCCATTGCGAATCCCGATCGCTGCATCAAGCAAGGCACCATAGGGCGCGTCACCAGCCACCATGGTTGCGAGCCTGGCATGGGTCAGTAATCGGTCGAAACGCATTGAATGGCCCTTCAATTCTGCGTAATTGTCTATACAATTAAATCGCGTGTCTGAGTCTGTCCAGCCGGGAGGCCTGCCAATGTCCGAATTTCACTTTGCCGAGATCCTCCTGCCCGGCGGCTGGAGCCGCAATGTCGAGATCACGGTTGATGCCGCCGGCCGCATCGCCAGCATCAGCCCGGAAACACCGTCCGGGCCCGACGCCACACGGCTCGGCGTGGCGGTACCCGGCATGGCCAATGTCCATTCCCACGCCTTCCAGCGCGGCATGGCGGGCCTGTCAGAACGCCGCGGACCGGGCGAGGACAGTTTCTGGTCCTGGCGTCAGATCATGTATGCCTTCAACGATAATCTCACCCCCGACCATGTCGAGGCGATGGCGGCGCTGGTCTATTGCGAGATGCTGGAGACCGGCTTCACATCGGTCGGCGAATTCCACTATCTGCATCATGATGAACACGGTCAGGCCTATAATGATATTGGCGAGATGGCCGGCCGGATCTGCGCCGCCGCCGGCGCCACCGGCATCGCCCTCACCTTGCTGCCCGTGCTCTACCGCCATTCCAATTTCGGTGAGATGCCGCCAAGCCCGGGCCAGCGCCGCTTCATCAATACGCTCGATGATTTTGCCGACGTCCTCGCCTCCGCCAAACGCCATATGGCGACAATCGACAATGCCGTACTCGGAATGGCGCCCCACTCCCTGCGCGCCGTCTCCGCCGCCGAGATCACGGCGATCCTGCCGCTTTGCGAGAGCGGCCCGCTCCATATCCACGCCGCCGAACAGCAAAAAGAAGTCGATGATTGCCTCGCTGCGACCGGCAAGCGCCCCGTCGAATACTTGTTCGACTCCCAGAGCGTCGACGAGAAATGGTGCTTGATCCATGCCACCCATATGAGTGACGCCGAAACCGCGATGCTCGCCGCATCCGGCGCTGTGGCGGGCCTGTGTCCACTGACCGAGGCCAATCTTGGCGATGGTTTCTTCAATGCCAGCGCCTATCTGGCCGATCATGGTCGTATCGGCATTGGCTCTGACAGCCATATCCGCATCGATCTGGCCGAGGATATCCGGCTATTGGAATATGGTCAGCGCTTGCAGGCACAGCGGCGCAATGTCCTCGCGCCGCCCGGAGGCAGTACCGGCCGCCGGCTATTTGATGCCGCCCTGGCCGGAAGCAATCAGGCGCTGCAACAACCGGCCGGCCGGATCGAGGCCGGGCAGCGTGCCGATTTCGTCATCCTCGATGCGGAACACCCGACCCTGGTCGGGCGAGCCGAGGATGCACGTCTCGACAGCTGGTTGTTCTGCGGCGACAGCCGCCTCGTGCGCGAGGTTTATGTCGGCGGCCAATGTGTCGTGCGGGAGGGGCGCGCCCTGACCCGCACGCGGATCGAGGCCGCCTATCGCACCGCCATGCTCGATATCCGTGCGGCCATTGACCGATGAGCGTATCGGCCGGCGATCTAGACCTTGACGGCCACGGCCCGGTCTATGACCAGATCCGGCGCGCCATATTGGGCAATATCCGGTCGGGCAACTGGCCGCCACGCCACCGGATACCGGCCGAGGCCGAACTGGCAGCGCATTTCGGTACCGCCCGCATGACCGTCAATCGCGCACTTCGTGAACTGACCGAAGACGGGCTGATCGTGCGCCGCCGCCGTGCCGGCAGTTTCGTCGCCCAGCCGCGCTCACCCTCGGCCATGCTGGAAATCGTCGATATGTCGACGGCCATCCCGGCGCGAGGCCAGGTTTATGGCTATCAATGCCTGACCGATGAGACGATCGCCGCCAGCCCCGAGCGCGCCGCTCAGCTGCGCATCGAGCCAGGCGCGCGCGTGCAGCACCTGGTCTGCCGTCACACCGCCGATGGCGATGCGATTGAGTTGGAGGAGCGCTGGATCAATCTGGCGCTGCTGCCCGCGGCCGCAAACCAGGATTTCTCCACCACCACGCCGGGCGCCTGGCTATTGGCCGCGACGCCCTGGACGGCGGCCGAACACACCGTCTCGGCCGTCAATGCCGATGCCCGCCTCGCCGCTCGGCTCGATATCGAACCCGGCGATGCCTGTCTGGTGCTGGAACGACGCACCTTCCACAATGAGGCCGTCGTCACCCTGGCCCGCCTGACCCACCCGGGCGACCGCCATGTGATGACGGAACGCTTCCGTCCCGACGACTAGCCAGGCGATGTTGCGACGGGCTGGTTTTTGAACCGCTCGATGCAATCGAGCACGATCGCCACCGTCTCTTCCCATTGCGGCCGCCCGCCATGATGGGCATTGCCGAAATAACCATCCGGCCCATTATGAGCGACCCCGGCCAGCGGTATCCGATTGAGCCGGCCGGTCTGGCGTGCCAGATCCCATTCCGATCCGGTCGTGATCGACCAGCGCGCCGGAAACGCCAGCGCCCCGGCAGCCTCGACGCGGTCAATACTGCCGGCGAGATGATCAATCCGCGCCAACCGGTTCAGGCCCGGTGTCGAGGCAATCACACCGCCGATCGAGATCAGCTGGATCGGGCCATCGAAAATATCCGCCAGATCGTCGGCGGCACCGGCAGCCATCTGGGCACCGCCGCTCAGGCCGATCAAAGTCAGTCGGGCACCGCTGCGCGCTTGCCAGCCGGCGGTGCGCAATCCGTCCTCGATCAGTCCGGCAATCGCCAGATTGAACACCGGCCCATAGCGCCGATCGGCCGAGACCAGCACCTGGAAGAAATTGCGCGCATTGACCAGATTGGCCAGCAATGGGCGGCGCTGGCGCTGCGGCGCGGCATCGAGGGCGCGCCACAGGCGGCTGAACAGGCGCGGCCCGTGCAGCAGCGGATCGCCCGAAGCGGCATAGGGGAAGACATTATCGACGATCACGGCATCGGGCGTGCCCTCGCGCAGGGCGGCGAGAAAGCGCCGCTCGCGGGTCGAGTTGGAGGTGCCACTGATGCGGTCAATGCCGCCGAGATAGACGATGAAATTGTCCGGCGACCCGGCCAGCGTGTTCGCCGCCGCGACGGCAGGTCCGGACGCGGGCTTGCCTTGCCGCGACCACCAGAACAGGGTCTCGAGCGGTGCCAGCGTGCTGGCCAGGATGAAGGCGATAAAACCGGTCAGCAAAAGCCAGCCCAGCGCGGTCTCAAGCATGGCCGCCTCCCGGCGTCACCAGCCGCAATCGCCGCAGCAGCGGCTCACTCAGCCGGCCGCCATAATGCCGGACCCCGGCGCTCACCAGCCAGCCCGCACCGGCGCTCACAATGACAAGCCCAAGCGGTCCGCCGATCACCACCCAGAAGCCCCAACCGACACAGACGAATGTCCAGGCATCGAGGGCCCGGTCGAGGAATTCGCCATAATAGGGTGCCACCGTCAGCACGCTGAGCAAACGCGGCGCATAACCGAGGGCAATTGTCCCGGCCAGCACGGCTTCCGAGACGGTCAGTCCACCGGCGAGACCGAGCAGGACGTGCGCGCTGGCACTCCAGACCAGAACGCCAAGCAGATAGACCAGGCCGGTCACCACCAGGCTGGCGATCAGGCGCCAGCGGCCCACTTTCTGTGCCACCAGAACATAGGCCTTGCCCAGCATTTCAGACGCCCCGGCGATCAGCGGCACAACCAGCGCCGCCCGGGCGATGGCGGGATGTTCCGTCAGATAGGCAAAGGCCGAGCGCTGCAGCAGGGCGGCATCGATGGCCAGCGCCAGCGCCTGGGCGATATCGCCCAGCAGGCCCATCATCCCAACGCTCCAGAATTTCCGCTCATCGCGTCAATATCCGCTTCACCTGTCGCTGATTCTGCCCTGATCTAAGGCCAGATCGGGCCAACGGGCAAATCAGGCGCCCTGGTGTCAAACCAGGTGCGTTTGCCGGGCGATGATGCTATGCGGCGCTCCCGCCCTGCACAGGTCCGGCCGCAACCGGCAAGCCCTGCAGCGCGGTTGAGCGCCAAGGATCAAGCATGTTCCCGACATCGCAGCTGACCGATGCAGACCGTGAGGCCGGTCTGAAATGGTATGTGCGCAATGGCATGTTTTTCAAGATCATGGAAACCCTGTCGATCGGGGTTTTCCTCACCGCCTACGCACTGAGCCTGGGGGCCTCCAACCTGGTGATCGGTGTGCTCGCCGCAATCCCGTCGCTGACCCAGTTGGCGCAATTGCCGGCTGTCTATCTGGTCGAGCGGATTGCCAGCCGGCGCCTCGTCGCGGTGTCGCTGACCCTGGCGAGCCGGCTTCTCCTGCTCGGCGCCGCGGCTGCAGCCCTGCTCCAGCCTGGACCGACAGCCCTGCTCCTGCTCGTGACCGCCTTCGCGATCCGCTATATTTTCGGTGCCATCGCCGGTTGTGCCTGGAATAGCTGGGTGCGCGATTTCCTGCCGGCGGAGCGCCGCGGCGTGTTCTCGGCCCAGCGCCTGACCTGGATGACGGTCATGGCCGCGATCGCAGCGCTGGCCGGTGGCATCTTCGTCGATAACTGGACCGGCCTGACCAGCCTGCCGCAGATTTATGCCTATTCCGCATTGCTGGTGCTGGCGACTTTCAGCGGTGTGCTGGAAACCTTCGCCATGGCGCAAATCCCCGAACCGACCCCGCTACCGCCCGAGCAGGGTCCCGACCAGAAGACCAGCCTGTTCGCGCCGCTGAAGGAAAAGAATTTCCGCCGCCTCGTCACCTTCCTGTTCTCGTGGAATTTCGCCAGCAATCTGGCGGCACCGTTCTTTGCCGTACAGATGTTGCGCCATCTCGGGCTCGATCTGACGACGGTGATGATGCTGACCGCGCTCAGCCAGGGTGCCAATGCGCTTGTAACCGGCACATTTGGCTCGCTGGCCGATCGTTATTCCAACAAGCGCGTGCTGCAATTTGCGGCGCCACTCTTCATCGCCTGCATCTTCGCCTGGACCTTTACCAGTCTGCCGGACCGGCATTTCTTCACCATGCCGCTGCTGGTCGTGATCCATATCCTGACCGGTGTGGCGACCGCCGGCGTCACCCTGGCTTCGGGCAATATGGCCAATGCACTCTCGCCCACCACCGGTGCGACTCGCCATCTCGCTCTGGTTGCCGCATTCACTGCGATCGCGGCCGGCACGGCGCCGATCATCGGCGGTCTCTATGCCGATGTGCTGGCGAATTACGAGATTTCGCTCACCGTCAATTGGAGCGCACCTGGCGGTGACACGGCGATTCACGCCTTCGACGTGACGCGCTGGGATTTCTATTTCCTCGCCGCCACGCTGATCGGATTGTGGTCGTTGACCCGGCTCGACCAGATCGAGGAACCCTCCCAGGGCGGCCTGGTGCGCATGCGCCGGGAGTTGATGATGGGCATCTGGCGCGGCGTGCAGACGGCCTCCAGCATTGCCGGCCTGAAAGCCGTCAGCGATTTACCCATCGCCCTGATCACCGAACGCCTGTCACGCCAGAAAAAGCCACGAACCGGCAAGGACAAGGCGGAGCCGCCGGAAAGTTGACCCCTATTCCGCCACCGCCGCCATCAGCCGCTCGATGAAGCCATTGCGCTCACCACTATCGATCCATCGCACCACGGCGACAATATCGTGGTCCGGGTCGATATAGATCATGTTCGCGCCGGCCCCGAGATAGGCGAAACTGCTCGCCGGCGCGGACGGCACCGAAATCGCGGCGCCATCGATATCGGGGCGATTGAGGAAGAAATTCATATATCCGTAGGAGGGCGCAACATCGGTTGGTGTCAGCGAACGCTCATACCAAGCGTCGGAGAGCAATTGCGTGCCATCCCAATTGCCGCGATTGAGGCCGAGCAGGCCGAAGCGGGCCTGGTCATAGGCGGAGAGCATCATGCCGCCGCCCCAATGACCGCCGCCGGAGACCGACCAGAACAATTCCTCGTCTTCCTCCAGCTCGACCCAGCTATTCTTGTAACCCTGCCACTCCCAGGATCCCGACGAGCCAATCGGCGTCATGATGCGCTCATCGAGCACCTGCGCCAAAGGCTCGCGCCAGACATGCAGGGCGGCGAGCGCCAGCGCATTGACGCGGACATCATTATATTCCCACGCCGCACCAGGTACGGGCGGACCGGCAACAAGATCGCGCGCCGGATTGTCACGCGCCGGACGGTCGGCCCAGTCCGGCTTGCCCCAAAGCGTACCCGACCAGCCCGAGGTCTGGCGCAGCATCTGGTCCCAACTGATCGGTGTATTGTGTTCGGTATGAAAGAGCGGATCGGCCACAAGGTCCGAGACCGGCGCGGCGACATCCGCGATCAGCCCGTCATCGACGGCGAGGCCGACGACATGGCTCAAAAAGCTCTTGGAGACCGAAAACGTCATGTCGACGCGCTCAAGATCGCCCCATTCGGCGACGATATAGCCATTACGGATGATGATGCCGGCCGGTGCGCCGCGCGGACGCAATTCGCCGATCGGGCTGGAATAGGGCTCATAGGCCCAGGTCAACGGCACCATGACTTCCAGATCGCGCGCATCAATCCCCTCGCCCCAGGCCTCTGGCGCGCGGGTCTCATGGGCGATGGCGAAGTCGATCGCGGCCTGCAGCGCGCTGGCATCAAAGCCGAGCGAGGCCGGTTCACGGCGTTCCCACTCAGCATCACCAGCGGCGGGAAAATACTCCTGTGCCTGAGTACAGGCCGTCAGCACCACCACCGAAGCGGCGGCCAGCAAAAATCGAATCATGAAACAGTCCCCTGGGTCAAACTTGGCGGCAGACTAGCGCAGGTCGAGCCGGCGAGCCATGATGCCAGGATACGGCACCGCGTGACCCCGCCCAATTGCGGTGGAGGCCGGCACCATCGACGACAGGAGAGAATGATGCGGATCGCTCCAATTTGCCTCGCCGCAGCAATGCTCGCCGCGCCGGCCAGCGCGCAGACACTGAGCGCCCGCCTCGTGACGCCGCTTCACCCGCTGCCGGCCCTGAATGATGTGACCGGGCCCCTCAATGCCGTCTACCCCACCAGTCTCGGACCGGTCGCCGTACCCACCATCACCCTGCCCAACATGCTGAGCCATCGGATGGGGCCGCTGGCGCAAATCTCCGCTGGCACCGGGGTTGGGGCGACCACGATCACGGTCCCGCCGCAAGCCCTGCCGCTCATCCTGGAATCACCGCAACAGACCCAGTGCGGCTTCGGTCGAACCTGTCAAATTCTGACGAGCGCTGCGCCGCTCGGCTCGGCCTATACGCTCGACAGCTTCACGGTCGTCTTGCATGCCCCCGTGCCCGATCCAGCGGGCGGCTGTGTCACCGTTACCGGCATATTCGGCCACCCCGTCACGGCCCAGGCGCCCGCCGGGTCTCCGGAAGAGTTTACTGCCTTGCCGCTCATCCCTTTTCCTGGCCCGCCCAATCCGCCGGAAGGGCCACCGGCACCCATGCCCGAGACTTATATGCTGGCTGGCCCGGCCACGGCGCGATTCGTGCCGCCGGGCACCGTCCGGTTCGAAGTCTGCGGTGAGGTTCCCGCGCCCCGCACCGGCTTGCTCGATTACTCGATGGAGCAGCTCGGGTCCTCCTGGGGGCTGTCAGTGAGCGGGCGATGGACGGTGGCGGTCCAGGACAATGGCTATCTCGGATCGGGTCATCATGCCTGGCTGCACCACCTGACGCTGACCACCACACCTGATGGCACTTTGATCCACATCGCCGACGGGAGCATGGGGCAGCTACACCTTTCCGTCGAACGCATCGACGACCCCGGCCAGGAAGCGCTCTACGAGCAGGATCCGACTCAAAACCCCCCACCCGAGGCCATCGCCTACGCGCTGAGCTTCGAGCCCGAGCCCGGGCTGGCGCAAAAATGGACGCTCCATTTCGAGGAACCCGGCGACCTGCCCTATTCAACCGGTCAGATCAATCAGCAGGAGATCAACCACCCCGGCGCCATCGCGCTATCCTATTTCTTCCGCGAATACATGGTTGGCCCCAATCTGATCGAGGTTCCGGTTACGGGAAACATGGCCGAGAGCCACCAGCCAATCGCGATGGGCGCGCCGGGTCAGCCGGGCGGGCTTTCACTGGAATTGAGTTGGGAATTGCCCGGCGAATAGAGCGCGCGCCGATGGCGGCCGGTTGATCATCGAATCAGGGATCATCGCGTCAGGCGCACTCCCACGCTCACGCCGCGAGATTCGCCGGGAAAATAGCGTTCATTGCCGAAGGCGAAATCGGCGCGCTCGGCATAGCGCTCGTCGAGCAGATTGCGTAGCGCCGTGAAAATCTCGATCCGCTCGGTCGGTGCATAGCGCAGACGCAGCGTCAGCAAGTCGTGGCCGTCATAATTGTGCGCATTGGCTGCATCTGTGAAATAGGAGCCGGTATGGTGCCATTCCAGCTCCCCGGACCAGGCCGCATCAGGCCGCCAGAGCAGGCGCGCATCCCACAGCCAGCGCGGCGCGGTATCGATATCGGCACCCTTGCGGATCACTTCGCTGACGGTGCCGACCGGACGGTCGAAATCATAGCGGTGCCGGGCCCATGTCCCGGCCAGATTGATGCGCCAGGCCTGAGCAATGGGGTAGTCGAGTTCTGCCTCAATACCGTGATGAACGGTGCGTCCGTCCGTGACATTGAAGCCGTCGGCATCGCGAAAGAAGACATGGCGCTTGGCCATTGCGAAGGCTACCAGCTCGATACGGCCGCCCGAACCCAGGTTCTGGCGATAGCCGGCCTCGATGCTGTCGAGCGTCTCCGGCTCGATACCGGCAATGTTCTGGCCCGCCTGCAGCCGGTAGAGCTCGGTGGTCTGCGGCGCGCGGGCACCGCGGGCGATACGGCCGAAAATCGAGCGCCCGGAATCGAGACGCCAGATCGCACCGGCATGGGGCGTCAGCGTCTCGTAGGCATCGCTGCGATCGGCCAGCCGGAGGAAACGCCCGACCGTGTCGGCGGCGAGGTGGTTATCGTAGGAAAAGCGGGTCTGTTCGGCGCGCAGCCCGGCCTGTAGTGCGAGATTCTCGCCCACCTGCCAACGGCCCTGGGCGTAGAGGGCGACAACACGGGCATCGACCTCGAAATCATAATGATCGCCCTGGACGAAGGAGAAAATCGTCGGGCGGTCCTGGGTCTCGCGCAGGAAACCCTCTGTCTGCTCGTAATCGCTGCCGAAAGTGAGGCGGCCGCCGGCGAAATCATGGGCCGTCGAGGCGAGCAGGCCGATACTGGCATGCCCGCTTTCTTCCAGCGCCCTGGACGGCAGGAAATGCATCAGCAAATCCATCTCATTGCCGCGCGCGTAGGGCGTCAGCGACCAGGACCAGCCTGAGCCCCATTCGCCATCGAGCCGCAGGGCGGTACGCACGGCGACGGCATCGCGGAAGGCCTCCGGATTGGCATTGCCACGGGACAGGGCGCGGTCGCGGAAGGCGGCGGGTCCGGTGACATAGCCGGCCGTTTCCTGGTTCAGCGTTATGATGGCGCCGCTCCATTGCCAGCGCACATTGCCCGCACTGCCATCAATCCTGGCCAGGCCGCCAACCCGGTCGAGCCCGGCATCCGCGCGCCAGCCATCCTCATGCCGGGTTTCGACCGCCAGCAATGCGCTGACATCTTCGCCGGCCCGGGCCAGCACGCCAGAGGCGCTCAGCCGCCCGAAGGAGCCCAACTCCAACCCCGCTTGCGAGCGTGTTATGGCCGGATCGGGGGTGAGGACATTGACCAGGCCGTGCAGCGCGTTGGAGCCGTAAAGCGCCGAACCGGGGCCGCGCACGATTTCGATCCCGCCCGCCATGCCGGTCAGGGCCTCGAACAGCCCGTTTACATTGGCAAAACCGGCAGCGCGCAAGGGCACGCCATCTTCCAGATAGAGGAAGGAGCCCGCGCCCGCACCGCCGGTCAGGACGGGCGAGCGAATGGCGGTGAGGTGTTCGGCACCATTGCCGCGAATAATGTTGACGCCGGCGGCGCGGTTGAGCAATTCGGAGACGTGTTGCGCCCCGACAGCTTCGATCACCGCCGCATCAATCACGCCGACCGAGACAATCGCGGCATCGCGCGCTTCGCCGCGGCGGTCCGCTGTCACCGTGATGACGTCCTGACCCCAAGCGCCGGCGCCGCCAAGCCCGATCGCGGAACCCAGCAGCAGGCCACACCACATCACAGCTCTGGCGCCCGCAAATGCCATGACGCTATTGCGCCGCCCGCACCGCGTGACGCTTGCGCAAGACGGCAATGACATCGTCAAGCCCGAGATCGCGCGATTCCAGCAAGACCAGCAGGTGGAAAATAAGATCCGCCGATTCCTCGGCGACAGCCGCGCGGCTCTCCGAGACCGCCGCAATCGCGACTTCAACGCCTTCCTCGCCGACCTTCTGGGCCGGCCGTTTCGGCGCCCGCGCCAGCAGGGATCCGACATAGGAGCCTTTCGGCTTGTCCTTCTTGCGCTTCTTGATGATCGCCCGCAGGTGCGCCAGGAATCCCAGACCCGGACCAGGATCATCGCCGAAACAGCTCACCGTTCCGTTGTGGCAGGCGGCGCCCTTCGGTTTGACCTCGACCAATAGCGTGTCCTGGTCACAATCCAGCGCGATATTGACCAGTTTGAAGCTCAGGCCGGAAGTCTCGCCCTTTTTCCAAAGAGATTGCCGTGACCGGCTGAAAAAGTGGACTTTTCCGGTTTCCTGGGTCAGCTGCAAAGCCTCGGCATTCATATAGCCGAGCATCAGGACCTGGCGGGTCGCCGCGTCCTGGATGATGGCGGGAACCAGCCCGTCACCCTTGGCCCAGTCCAGGGAATTCGTGTCGATCATATCCTCACCCGAATACCGTTTTGGCCGAGATAGGCTTTCAATTCGCCGATCCCGAAGACCTGTTTGTGAAACACGCTGGCGGCCAGCGCGCCGTCGACATTGGTGGCATTGAAGACGGATTTGAAGTCTTCTTTGCTGCCCGCGCCGCCCGAGGCAATCAAAGCTGTGGAACACACCGACCGCGCGGCCGCAAGCTGTTCAATATCATAGCCGTCGCGCACGCCGTCCTGATCCATGCAATTGAGCACGACCTCACCGGCACCGCGGTCGATCGCCTCGCCAATCCAGTCCAGGGTCAGGCGCGCGGAGAGCTGCATCTTGTCCGGGTCGCCGGTATATCGATGCACCCGCCACTGCCCCTCAATCCGGCGGCTATCGACGCCGAGCACGACGCATTGGCAGCCAAATTCCGCAGCCAGCGCATCGATCAGGCCGGGGTTTTCCAAAGCCGGCGAATTGACCGAGATCTTGTCAGCGCCGGCAAACAGGCGTGCCCGCGCATCATCGACGGTGCGAATTCCGCCGGCGACGCAAAACGGAATATCGAGTTCGCGGGCCACAGCCGTGACCCAGGCTGGCTCGACCGTGGATCCACGTGTGCTGGCGGCAATATCGTAGAAGACCAGCTCGTCAGCCCCCTCGCCGGCATAGCGCCGCGCCAGTTCGACAATGCCGCCGACATCCTCGTGATCACGAAAGCGCACGCCTTTCACAACGCGGCCATCGCGCACATCGAGGCAGGGAATTATCCGTCGAGCGAGCATGCCACCGCCTCTTTCAGGGTGAAAATGCCTTCATAGAGGGCCTTGCCAGTAATGGCGCCGGCCATGCCGAGTTTGCGCACCGCCTCAAGGTCTCCCAGCGAGGAGACGCCGCCGGAAGCCTGCCAATCCACGCCCGGGTGGCGTTGGAGCAGATCGCGATAGAGCGCCAGATTGGGGCCCGACAAATCGCCATCGCGGCTAATATCGGTGACCAGGGCGTGTTTGAGGCCGCAATCATCATAGGCGGCGATCACCTCCGGCAAGGTCGTCATCATCACATCGGTCCAACCTTGCAGGGCCGGTCGATAGCTGCCGCCGAGACGTTTGACATCGAGCGCCAAGGTAAGGCTCTGCGCCCCGTATTGTTCGATCCAGACGCGCACCTGCGGCGCATCGGTCACGGCGAGAGAGCCGATGATGACGCGCTCAACCCCGATCGCCAGCAGGCTCTCGATATCCTCCGCCGAACGTACGCCGCCGCCGGTCTGCACCCGCAATCCGGTCTGGCAGATGGCGCGTATCGTGTCGGTCTGCCGCCCTGCACCATCACGGGCCCCGGCGAGATCGACGACATGGACCCAGCTCGCGCCGGCTTCACCGAAGGCCTCGGCCACGGCAACCGGATCGCCGCCATAATCGGTGACGGCATCGAAAGCGCCCTTGTGCAGGCGCACGACACGGCCGTCGAGCAGGTCGATAGCGGGATAAAGGATCATGAGCTTGCTCCCGCGAAATTGGCGAGGATACGCGCTCCGGCAGCGCCGGAACGTTCAGGGTGAAACTGGCAACCTGCGACATGGCCCTGGCGAACAAGGGCCGAAACCGGGGTGCCATATTGGCAGATGGCGCGCGTCGCCGGACCGGGCGGCGCGTAATAGCCGTGCACGAAATAGACATGGCTGCCCGCCGCGACGCCGTCGAGCAGGGGCTCGTCGGGGTTGACGGCTTCCAGCTCATTCCAGCCCATATGGGGCCAGACCAAAGCCTCGCTGCGCGGCAGACGCACGACCTCGCCGGCCATCAGACCAAGTCCGTCCGCATCGCCTTCTTCTGAACGCTCGAACAGAAGCTGCATGCCCAGACAAATGCCGAGCAGGGGACGATCATCGCCGCGCAACATCTCGGCCCAGCCACGATCCGTCAGCCGCGCCATGGCCGGTGCGGCCGAGCCGACGCCGGGCAGGATGAGGCGGTCGCAATCGCCAAGCCCGGACGGCTTAGCCGCGGCAACATGGCTCAACCCGGCCCGCTCCAGCGCAAAGCGCACCGAGGCGAGGTTGGCGCAGCCGGTATCGATCACGCCGATCCTCATTCGAGGAATTCCTTGGTGGAGGGCAACCGCTCGCTCTCGATCCGCAAGGCTTGGCGCAGCGCCCGGCCAAAAGCCTTGAACGAACCCTCGACCATGTGATGCGCATTCTCGCCCTCGACGCGAACATGGATCGCCGCCTTCATCGACTCGGCGAGCGAGCGAAAGGCATGCGGCACCATTTCGACCGGGAAATCACCGACGCGCTCGCCGGGGATCTCGCCCTGGAATTTGGCAAAGGGCCGTCCGGAGAGATCAATCCAGACCCCTGCCCGTGTCTCGTCCATCGGCAATTCAAAACCGAAACGGGCAATGCCGCGCTTGTCGCCGAGCGCTTCATGCAAGGCTTCGCCGAGCGTCAGGCAGACATCCTCGATCGTGTGGTGAGCATCGATTTCCAGGTCGCCGGTCGCGGCAATGGTGACGGCGATGCCGGCATGGCGCGCGATCTGGTCAAGCATGTGGTCGAAATAACCAATCCCCGTCGAGATCTTGCTCGGTCCGTCGCGGTCGAGATCGACGAAGACGGTGATATCCGTCTCCTTGGTCTTGCGGCGTTTGGCGCTGGTGCGCAGACGCGGACCGGACGCTTCATCCGGCCAGGCCTCGGCCCAGACCCGCCGCAGCCGCATCGCGTGCTCATGCCCGGCCAGCCCTTCCAGGGCCGCCAGACGCTCAACCGTCGGTGCCATGGCCGCAGCGCCGGCCTTGCCGGCGCGCAATATGGTGGTGGTCTTCTGAAAGGCCTCAACCGTGACGCCGCCATGGGCCCGCGCCGCGCCGCCGGTGGGCAGGGTGTGGTTGGGTCCGGCGGCATAATCGCCCGCGGCTTCCGGCGCCCAGGCGCCAACAAAGATCGAGCCGGCATGGCGCACGCGCTGCACCAGGGCCTCCGCCTCGCCAAGCTGCAGGATCAGGTGTTCCGGCGCGTAGGCATTGGCAATTTCGGCGGCCTCTTCGAGACTGCCGCACAGGATAGCGCGCGAAGACCGCATCGACTGGCGCGCGATCTCGGCGCGCGGCAATCGGGCAAGCTGATCCTCGACGGCGGCCAGGATGCGCTCGCGCGTCGCCTGGTCGAAACAGATCAGCATCACCTGCGCCGAGGGATCATGTTCCGCCTGGCTGAGCAGATCGCTGGCAACGAAATTGGCGTCAGCATTGGCGTCGGCGATCACCATCACCTCGCTCGGCCCGGCGGGCAGATCGACCGCGGGACCGCCCGGCAGGCTGGCGACATAGGCCTTGGCGGCGGCGACCCAGGCATTGCCGGGGCCGAAAATCTTGTCGGCGCGTGGCAGGCCGGCTGAGCCGGTGGCAAGCGCCGCAATCGCTTGCGCCCCGCCAAGGGCATAGACCTCATCGAGCCCGAGCAAGCTCGCCGCAGCGAGCAGGATCGGATCAACGCCGTCAGGCCCCGCAGGCGGCGCCACCACAACAATGCGCGGCACGCCGGCGAGCTGGGCCGGGATGGCGAGCATGATCAAGGTCGAGACCAGAGGCGCGCTGCCGGCGGGCACGTAGAGCGCCGCGACATCGACCGGTGTGACACGGCGCGAGGCCGTGACACCGGGCCAGGTCTCGACGCTATAGCTGCCAAAGCCCTGGCGGACGTGGAAACGGCGTACGGCGTCGGCGGCGGCGAGAATGGCTTCCGCATCGGCCTCATCCAGGGCCGCCCTCGCCCGGGCAATGCCGGCGGCATCAACGCGGAAGTCCGCCGGCGCATAATTGTCGAGACGGTCGGCATAATCGCGCACAGCCTTGTTGCCACCGGCATAGATGGCATCGACGATATCGCGTGCAGCGGCGCCGGCCGTATTGGTCGCTTCGGGCCGCTTGAGCGCTGCCTGCCGCGCGGCGGCGTCGGCCTCGGACCAGATCACAGGTGAGAGCATCATATCAGGCCAGCATTTTTTCGATTGGCAGGACCAGGATGGCGCGCGCGCCCTCCTTCTCCAGCGCTTCGAGGGTTTCCCAGAAGACGCGCTCGCGGCACACCGCATGCAGCGCCACAACATCATCGCGGCCGGCGACCTGGGCGATGGTTGGTGCGTCGGCACCGGGCAAAAGCGCGCGGATGGCGTCGAGCCGATCCTTGGGCGCATTGAGCATGATGTATTTGGTCTGCGAGGAGGCAATCACGCCCTCGGCGCGGCGCATCAGGATACGGGCGATGCTGTCCGTTTCCGGAGCCTGCACGCCCTTGCGCCGGATCAGCACCGCCTCGCTTTCGAATACGGTCTCGATGGCCTTGAGCCCATTGGCCTGCAGCGTCGCGCCAGAGGACACCAGATCGCAGATCGCATCGGCGATGTGCAGGCGCGGCGCAACTTCGACCGAGCCGCGCATCTCGACGATCTCGACTTCAATGCCGCGCTCGGCGAGATAGGCTTTGGTGATGCCGGGATAGGAAGTGGCGATGGCCTTGCCCTGCAGATCTTCGAGCGTGCGGATTTCGCCCTCGACCGGCACGGCGAGCTTCAGCCGGCAAGTGGCGAAACCGAGCCGCAGGGCGATTTCCAGCTCAGAGGTGCGGCCACCGGCAAGTTGTTCTTCGCGCAGCACGTTTTCGCCGACAATGCCGTAATCGCAAGCACCGCTGGCGACAAAATTCGGGATATCGTCATCGCGCACCAGCATCAGATCGACCGGCATATTCTCGGCCCGCTGGTGCAGCTTGTCGCGGCCATAGGCGAAGCGCAGACCGCAACGCTTCAAGAGGTCCATGCCGCCTTCGGAGAGACGGCCCTTGCTTTGAACGGCGATGCGTAAACGGGTCACGATGGGGTGTCCTTGAGGCGTTCGAGAATCAGGCGGTAGCCCTGCCAGGGTTCCTGGGTGAGAAAGCGCGAGACGCGGGTGACGGTGGTGGTGCTGGCGCCGGTCATCTCGCTGATTTCGCGGTAGGAATGACCGCCCTCGGCGAGCAGGCCAGCAACGCGCCAGCGCTCGGTCAGCGTCTTCATTTCGCCCGGGGTGAGCAGATCGCGCAGGAAGCGTTCGCCCTCGGCTTCGGTCTTGATGGCGCGCAGCGCGGCACAGAGCGGTGCAAGGTCCGGCTGGTCGCTGCGGCGGTCATCTTGAGTGTTGTCGATCATGGATCGTCCTCCTGAATGGCGGTATAGCGTGTTAGCGCGCTAACACAAAGGGGCAAATGCAGGGGTTGACGGGATGGTGCATTAGGTATCCGCCGGTGTGCCGCTCAGTGTCGGCAAGCTGGCCGTAGACTGCCCGTTAGTTGCCGGTTGCCCGGCTATTATCCAAAAGACTGTCGGAAAGCGCGGACGCAAACGGAGGGCGCACCGGAAAAGCCGGAGCATGTCCCGGCCGCGCCGGGCAGAGCCATCCCTGAAATCCTTGCCAAGCAGGGCGCCAGACTGGACTTGAGCTGTCAAGGGTCTGGCCCGGTGGGGGCCGGATTTGCGGGCGGGCGTTCTCGCGGAATTGAACGGCGAGTGTTCCCGATTTTCTACCAGATCCGAAAACTTGTGTGAGGACCGAGCGATGAAGCTGCTGCGTTGGATTCTTCGAGCGGCTATTGTGCTGTGGCTGGGGTGGTGGGGCCTGATCCTGGCGAACCCCGACCATGCTCTAGGGCTGGAAGTGTTCTCTAATCGAGTAGGAGCGATCGCCTTCGCTATTCTGTCGATATTTGTCGTTGCAGGCACCGCATCGGTGCTCGTTCGGCGCTGGCGGAGAATGTTCCGCTCCAAGTAATCTTACCTACGTAAAAGACGAAAAAACCGGGCCACTCGCCAATTTGCGGGCCTCACGTCGCGTGGAGGCTGGCCGCCCTGGCCAAATCCTCGCTACACCGAGGGACAGGTACCTCAGGTACCTGTCCTCAGGGAAAACTCCCCCTTCCCCCGGGGACGCCTACCAGAGGTACACGCCCCGCTTCGATAAGCGAAGGCGCGGCCCCTGCGCGCATGTGAGGTGTTTTGCAGCGCGGCGATATGGACTACAGACTTGGACACGCCGCACATGCCCACCACAGACCCGCGTCCCAGGAGCCCATCGATGAAGCGCATGCCCGAGATCAAATCCTTCTTCGACCCGGACACGTTCACGGTCAGTTATGTCGTGTCGGATCCGGTGACGAAACAGGCGGCGCTGATCGATTCCGTGCTCAATTATTGCCCGGCCTCCAGCCGTACCCACACCGAGTCCGCCGATGCGTTGATCGAATTTGTCACCGCCTCGGGGCTGACAGTGCAATGGATCCTGGAAACCCATGTCCATGCCGATCATCTCTCGGCGGCGCCCTATCTCAAGGACAAGCTCGGCGGCAAGATCGGCATCGGCAATCATATCAGCACGGTCCAGGACGTGTTCGGCGAGATTTTCGATGCCGGGCCGGATTTTGCCCATGACGGCTCGCAGTTCGATCATTTGTTCGATGATGGCGAGCGCTTCATGATTGGCGAAATCGAGGCCGAGGCGATCTGGACGCCGGGCCATACGCCCGCCTGCATGGTCTATCATATCGGCGATGCCGGCTTTGTCGGCGACACGCTCTTCATGCCCGATTTCGGCACCGCACGCTGCGACTTCCCCGGCGGCGATGCGGCGACGCTGTATCGCTCGGTGCAGAAAATCTACGCCCTGCCCGACGCGACGCGGCTCTTCATGTGTCATGACTATATGGCGCCCGGACGCGAGGAATTCGCCTGGGAAACCACGGTAGGCGCGCAAAAGGCGACCAATATCCATATCAGGGCGGGTACGAGCGAAGCCGATTTCGTCAAGATGCGCACGACACGCGATGCGACCCTGTCCATGCCGCGGCTGATCCTGCCCTCGGTCCAGGTCAATATGCGCGCCGGACATCTGCCGGAACCGGCCAAGAACGGCCGCCGCTACCTGAAAATCCCGCTCAATGCAGTCTGAGTTGTTCAATCGCGCCCAGCGGGTACTGCCAGGCCTGCAATGGCTGGACGGCTATAGCCGCCGCACCTTCGGCGAAGACGCGCTCGCGAGCCTGATCACGGCAATCCTGCTGATCCCGCAAAGCCTCGCCTATGCCCTTCTGGCCGGACTGCCCGCCCAGGCCGGGCTCTACGCCTCGATCGCACCGCTGGTCGCCTATGCCCTGTTCGGCTCGAGCCGGGTGCTGGCCGTCGGGCCTGTTGCCGTTGTCTCGCTGATGACCGCCGCCGCGATCGGCAATCTCGGCCTGACCGATCCGGCCCAGCAAATGGCCGCCGCCGGTGCCCTCGCCGCTTTGTCGAGCTTTTTCCTGCTCCTGTTCGGCTTGCTCAAACTGGGCAGTGTCTCCAATTTTCTCAGCCGGCCCGTGGTCGGTGCCTTCATCACCGCCTCGACGATTTTGATCATTGCCAGCCAGGCCAAGCATATTCTGGGGATTTCCTCGCACGGCGCGACCCTGCCCGAGATCATCCTGTCGATGAGCGGGCAGCTCGGCGCGATCAATCTGGCGGCGCTGGTCATCGGGGTGGGCAGCATCGCTTTCCTCGTCGCTGCGCGCACCGTGCTGCCGCGCCTGCTGACCGCCATGAAGCTGGGCACCGACTTGGCCCAGGGCATTGCCCGTGCAGCGCCTGCCGGCCTGGTTATGCTGGCGACGGGACTGGCCTGGGGGCTTCATCTCGACACTGGCGCCGATCTGGCCGTGGTCGGCGCCCTGCCAACCGGTCTGCCGCCCTTCCAACCGCCAATTGTCAGCCTGGATATCTGGCGCGCCCTGATCGGGCCGGCGGCGCTGATCTCGCTGATCGGTTTCGTCGAAAGTGTCTCGGTCGGCCAATCACTCGCGGCGCGCCGGCGCGAAAGCGTCAATCCGGATCGCGAGCTGTTCGGGCTCGGCGCCGCCAATGCCGCCGCCGCCCTGACCGGCGGCTATCCGGTGACCGGCGGTTTTGCCCGCTCGGTGGTCAATGAAGCAGCCGGCGCCCAGACCCCGCTGGCCGGCGTCTTCACCGCCGCCATCATCCTGATGGTCGCCGTTTTTCTGACACCGCTCTTCCATTTCCTGCCGAAGGCGACCCTGGCCGCAACCATTCTGGTTGCGGTCGCCAAGCTGGCCGATTTTGGCAGTCTCTGGAAGGCGTGGAAATACGCGCCGGCCGATGGTGCTGCCGCGTATCTGACCCTGTTCGGCGTGCTTTTCCTTGGCGTCGAGCTGGGGTTGACGCTGGGCGTGATCGTCTCGGTCGGGGCCGCGCTGCGGCGCACGATGAGTCCGCACTGGACCCGGGTCGGACAAGTGCCGGGGACGCATCATTTCCGCAATCCGCACCGGCATGACGTGGTCGTCTCACCGCATGTCTATGCGCTGCGCGTCGACGGGGCGCTGTATTTCGCCAATGCGCGCTTTCTCGAAGAACTGGTCGCCGGGATTATCGCCAGGAATGACGGCATCACCGATGTCGTGCTGATGTTCCCGGCGGTGAATTTCGTCGATGCCAGCGCACTGGAGAGCCTGCGCGCGATCAATCAGCGCCTTGAGCATGCCCACGTGAAACTTCACCTGTCCGAAGTGATCGGACCGGTCAGCGACCGGCTTGGTTCGGCCGGTTTCCTCGAGGAGCTCACCGGCGAAGTTTTCATGTCGCAATATGCCGCCATGCGCACCCTCGACCCGGCAACAACGCTGCGGGCCGAGGGCCTGCAAGCCTGATCAGAAACGCCAGCTGAAGCGGCCATAGACGCGGCTGGAATCCTCACCATCCATCCAGCGCCCTTCGACGCCGAGCTGGGCGTTGACGCCGGCCAGCGGGCTGGCCAGATCGATATAACCGCTGGCGACACCGCCCGTATCATTGCTGCGCGGGCCGAGCGCTTCATAGGGCGCTGTACCGCCCGGGAAACGGGCTGCGACGCTGGCCGTGTCCTCGCCATTGGCATGGACGACACCGGCCGTGGCACCAAAGCTCCACATCAGGCCGGACTGGCTTGGGTCGAAGCTGTGATCGAAGAAGCCGCGTAATTCCCAGTCCTCGACCCGGAAGCTGTCACCGACAATGTCGAGATCATAGGCCCCGGCACCGCGCTGGGCGAAATTGCCGATCTCGGCATAGGCATAGGTGCCCGACATCGCGAAACCGGCCTGGCTGACGCCGCTGACCAGGGTCAGACGCGCATCCAGACGGGCAAAGCTGACCGAACCACCTGTCTCGCCGATCGATGCCCCGAGCGGGGTGGCGCGGCGCGCCTCGATATCGGTATCGGCATAGCCGGCCAGGCCCGCCAGCGTGAAGCCGCCCGCCTGCATGCGGGCATAGAGCCCGCCGGCGATGGAATCGATCTCGCCATGGCCACGCAGCCCGTTGGCAATATCGACATCTCCCGTGCCGGAAGCGAGGAAGAGGCCGGCGGCGAACTGGTCACCAAAGGCATATTCAGCGCCGCTGGAGACTTGCGAAAAGGCTTCGTCGACACCAGCGCCATTGCCATCCGCCTTCAGCGCCGCCTCGGATGCGGAGACATTGGTCCAGATCATCACCCCGCCCTCGCTGTCGCGCTGGCCACAGGCGCCGGCATTCGGCCCGATGGCACAATTGGCGACCGTCTGGGCCAGCTGGGTGCCGATACGGGCGCTCTGCCGGGTCAGTGCGGCGGAAGTTTCCGGCGAATAGGCCTGCAGAATCGGTGCCGATTCAGCGCCGGCATTCAGCGCCAGAATGACGTCATCGGCGGCGCTGGCACCGAGATTCCAGCGATCCTCCAGGCCGCTTGCGGCCTGGCTCTGATTGCGGCTTGCCGGTGCCAGGGCGGCAACGAAATTGTTCTGCGCGAAGGAGAGGAGGAGATCGGCTCCGACCTTGTCGATTTGCGGTGTGAACAGGACGCCGCCGATATTGAGCAGATTGAAGCCACCGCTCATGCTGGCGGCCGAAATCAGCGTGAAATCCTGACGCGCCGTCATCGCCGCGCCGAGATTGCCGGTGACGACCAGATCGCCGCCGAGCGTCGCCGCCCCGGTGACCACGATCTGATCATGATTGATGCCGTTGAAATTGAACACCAAGGTCGAGCTGGACGGGGAGACCGACGCTGCAGCTGGTGAGGGGGCTCCGCCGCCCGGAACATCGACCGGATCGCCGATATTCAGCGCATAGAAATCGCCCAGCACGGTGAGTGTGCCGATCTGGTCGCTGCCACCCGGATTGATGACGCCGCCATTATAGAGATCGCCGGTGACCGTCAGATCGAGCGCTAGAATGCGGCCGAAATTGACCACATCGCCATCGACGGAACCGCCATTGGCGTAGACATCCGCAGCGGACAGGAAATCACCTGTGAAGGTAAATTCTGCCAGATCGAGCGAATTTCCAGCAGACACCATGAAGTCTGCCGACTGGTCGCGACCGAAGGTGATGTCGCCGCCGATCAGCCACATCTCTTCAAAATTATCGATCGCCATATCGAGCGTCTGGGTCCCGGAGGCGTAGAAGACATCATGGTCCGCACCGCCATCGACCGCACCGGAGATGCTGCCAATGCCATGCGAGACGAAGACGTCGTCGCCGCCGCCCAGTGAGGCCGCAACCCCGCCCGTACCGGTCAATATGCCGGCATTGATGAGATAATCATCGCCCTCGCCGAGCGCGACAGCGGTAAAGCCGGTGATCGCCCCGTCCGTGGCATTCATCAAATAAGTGCCCGCATCGCCATAGACACGAAGGCCGGCCCCGATTTCGGAATCGCCGCCGGTCAGGCCGGTAATGCTGCCGGCATTGTAGAGGAAGCCGATATTGTCATTGAAGCGAATCCCGGTCTGGTCGCCGGTGATGGCGCCGTAATTGGTCAGCGTCTCGACATCGCCGATCAGATCGACCCCGACCTTGCCACCGGTAATGGCACCGCGGTTTTCGAACAGGCTCACAAGCCCTTCGATCCGGACGCCGAGCACAGAGCTGAAAATCGTGCCGGTATTGAGGAAGGTCAGGTCGGTGACTTCAGGATTGGCACCAAGCGGATTGCCGGCGCAACTCGTGCTGATCGATCCGAGCGGTGCAATGCCGCAGCCGCCGCCAGGATAGTGGGATAGAAGAACCCCGGCACCATCACTGGAAACGATCTCGCCATTATTCTCGAAGGCGCGCTCACCACCGACGAAGCTCACCACGACGCCATCGCCACCGGCGGAAATCAGCCCGTCATTCAGGAAATTGCCACCCATGAACTGGATCACCGAGACGCCGGTATTTTCAGCGTGGATCTCGCCATCGGTCGAGTTGTAGAAGCCGTCATCACCATAAACATTGACGAGCAAGACCGCCGCCGCATCGGGATGCTCCGACGCCGCGGTCTGCTCGATCAAGCCGTCATTGATGAAATTCCCGCCGAGAGAATAGATCTGGACGCCCTGCTCGCCGCCGCTGATCGATCCGTAATTCACGAAGTCTTCCAGGACCAGATAGGCGGTAACGCCGCGGAAGCTGCCGGTGATGCTGGCATCCGGGCCGTTGAGGAAGTCGCCGGTCAGATAGTCCAGCCAGACGCCATAGCCCAGAGTGCTGGCCCGGAGAGCAGGCGCAGCCAGGGTATCAGACTCTTGTGCCGGTGCGGGCGGCATCCCGCCGCCACTGGCGGTGATGGTTCCCAGATTCGTGAAAGTCTGGACTGACCCGGCGAGCCGGACGCCATAATCGCCGCCGTAGATCACTCCCTGATTCTCGAACAGGTTCATGTCATGCGCGATATCCACGCCGGTCCCGCCAGCGGCGATAAGTCCACCGTTGAAAAAGAAGCCAATTTCGCCTGCCGGACTGAATTCGCCGCCACGCGCCGAAACCAGGGTCAGTGGATCCGCCGGCGGGCCGCCGCTGAAATTGCCCAGCGAAACACCGTCGCCGTCGCTGGAGACGATGTTTCCGTAATTGATGAAGTCGTAATTGGTGGTGCCCCGCTCAATGGTCACAGCGTCAGCAACCGACGATATCAAGCCGGCATTGTAGAAGGCCGGGCCCATCAAAGTCCCGATCCGGATGCCGCCCGCCACACCGATGATTTCTCCGATCTCCGAGTTGTAGAAAGACAATTGCTCAGGGCCGATTGCCGTGCCGCCTCCGGCGTTGAATGGCACCTCGGGGACGCCCCCCAGCATTTCGATATCGAGCGCATACCCAACATAGCCAGGAGAATTTTCACGGCCTCTAATGGACAACTCTGCCGTCTCTGGGGCCGGAGTCGATTCAATCAACCCCTCATTGATGAAATTGCCGCCGAGCGAATAGATGGAGACACCGGTCGCGGAGCCACGGATAGCCCCGAAATTGATGAAGTCACCCACGATAGAAAACCCGGATACCCCGATACCGTTTGAACGGGATGGAATTGAATCGCCTGTGTTGGGCGCTTGCCGGTCGAATCCGGTTTCGCGAACCGCTTCGATCAGACCGGTATTGACGAAGTCGCCGGACAGAAAGTTGAGCGTCACCCCGGCATACCCGCCGATGATGTCCCCGGTATTGGAAAACGCACCGGTATTGCCACCCAGGCTGACGCCGATAAAACCGCCATCGATCAGGCCATTATTCTCGAAGCTGAGCACGGAGTTCGAAATACTGACGCCGAAAGAGGCCCCGGTGATTGTTCCGTCATTGATAAAGGTCACACCGCCCTCAGGCACGTGCATTCCGATCTCACCCGGTTCTTGCCCATCGGCGGCGGGGCCAAAGCCACGCCCGATTGTAACGCCTGAGCCTTCGCTGGACAGAATTCCACCGGCATTGCTGAAGACGTAGCTGGACCCGGAATAGCCGATCGTCACGGCGTCGTAGCGCGCGGAGATCAGGCCCTCATTGACCACCGCCGAACCAAACATGCCCTCAATCCACAGCCCGTGATCCTCGCTTAGAATCAGACCCGTATCTCCATTGTAGAAACCGCCGTCCAAGAACCCGATCCAGCTGGCGCCGTACTCGAAATCCGTCGTGGATTGGATGGTCCCGAAATTGACGAAATCGCCACCCAGCCTACCGATGTGAATGGCTTCGGCCTCGCCGCTAATGCTCCCGTAATTGACGAAATCGCCCGCGATTTCCGTCACGTAAACGGCGTCGAAATATCCGGCGATCTCGCCATCAACCTGATTGATAAAATCGCCGCCCAGCGTTCCCAGCCGCACAGCAGTGTCGCCGAACTCTTCGCCGCCGATCACGACGATCTGGCCGTCATTGACAAAACTTCCGTCAATCGCCGCGACATGGACCGCAGTATCGGTGGCGCCGATGATACCGGTATTGACGAAATCACCGGTAATCCGGCCCTGGATCTCGATGGCATAGTCTTCGGCAAAGAAGCAGCCGCCCGGCGTATGCCCCTCACCCGCAGCAACGATCAAGCCGGAATTGACGAAACTGCCAATTTCCACACTGTCGCGGGTGAACACCGCTGGTCCTGTGATACTGGCAATAACGCCGAGGTTCACGAAGCTTCCGACATCCGGTCCGTCGAAACTATTGGCGCCAGAGATTGTGACGGCGGGGGTGGCGAACCCATTGGCGATGATCGCGCCAGATTCAGTGTTCAGAAAGTTGAACGGGGCCGCGCCATTATAGAGGTAGATAAATGTCGAGTGGAGCGTGCCGGTATTGGCAAAGGACACGTTCCCGAAGCTGTAGGCATTCACCGCCGGCTGATCGCCCTCGCACACTTGCGCCCCGTCAACCGTGGTGCATGAGCCCCCGGCCTGGGCCAGAGCTGGCCCGGAGCCGAACATGACGAAGGCAGTCGACGCGAGAAGCGCGCCGCGAAGCGAGTTGCGATACATTTGATTCCCCTAATCCCGGCCCGGAAACAGAGGCAGCGCGTGCTCGCGCGCCGATGCTTGGCCCGCGACTCTCCTAGCCCCAAACCCTTCACACGCAAAGTGATTTCGGCCATTATCGCAAACCACACAATCGGTTAGACTGTATTGTCATCCGTCACACAACTTGGAGTCCCGCCCATGTCCTTCCAAGATCAAGCCGTCTTTCCTGTCACCGTTGTGAGCAAGCGCTCAACCCTGGTTAGCGCCGAGCGCTATGCCGAGATGTACCGCCAGTCGATCGCGGATTCCGACACCTTCTGGCGCCAGGAAGCCGGGCGGCTGGACTGGATGGCGCCATTCACGCAGGTCGAGGATGTATCGTGGGACAAGGACGACCTCCACATTCGCTGGTTCGCCGACGGGACACTCAATGCCAGCGCCAATTGCATCGACCGGCATTTGCCTGAACACGCCGACGACACCGCCATCATCTGGGAGGGTGATGATCCGGCTGCCAGCGCCAAAATCAGCTATTCCCAACTGCATGACCATGTCTGCCGCTTCGCCAACGGGCTGAAATCACTCGGCGTCAATAAGGGCGACCGCGTCACCATCTATATGCCGATGATCCCGGAGGCCGCCTATGCCATGCTCGCCTGCGCCCGGATCGGTGCGGTGCATTCTGTGGTATTCGGCGGATTTTCGCCTGAAGCCCTGGCCGGGCGGATCAATGATTGCGACAGCGATATCGTCATCACCGCCGATGAGGGCGTGCGCGGCGGCAAGTCGACACCGCTGAAGGCCAATGTTGATGGGGCCATGCATCACGCGCCCGGCGTCAAGCATGTCGTCACCGTCAAGCGGACCGGCGGCGGTGTGAACTGGGATGCGGGCCGCGATGTCTGGTATCATGATCTGATCGCTGCCCAGCCGCCGAGATGTGAGCCGGAGCCTATGAATGCGGAAGATCCGCTCTTCATCCTCTACACCTCCGGCTCGACCGGCCAGCCCAAGGGCGTGCTGCACACCACGGGCGGTTATCTGCTCTGGGCCGCGATGACGCATGAATATGTGTTCGATTACCGGCGCGGCGAGATTTTCTGGTGCACCGCCGATGTCGGCTGGGTGACCGGCCACAGCTATATTCTCTACGGCCCGCTCGCCAATGGCGCCACGACACTGATGTTCGAGGGCATCCCGACCTGGCCTGGCCCCGACCGTTTCTGGCAGGTGATCGACAAGCACAAGGTCAATATATTCTACACCGCCCCGACCGCGATCCGCGCCCTGATGCGCGAAGGCGATGAACCGGTGAAACGGACGTCGCGCGCGTCGCTGCGACTGCTCGGCTCGGTCGGCGAGCCGATCAATCCGGAAGCCTGGACCTGGTATCACCGCGTCGTCGGCGATGGCCGTTGCCCGGTGGTGGATACCTGGTGGCAGACCGAGACCGGCGGCATCATGATCTCGCCCCTGCCCGGCGCGACCGATCTGAAGCCCGGATCGGCGACCAAACCGCTGTTCGGCATCGTGCCGGCGCTGGTCAGCAATGAGGGTGAGCCCCTGCCCGAGCATGGCGCGATCGAGGGCAATCTGATCATCAAACGCTCCTGGCCCGGCCAGGCGCGAACGATTTACGGCGATCACCAGCGCTTTATCGACACTTATTTCGCCACCTATCCCGGTGCCTATTTCACCGGCGACGGCGCCCGGCGCGACGAAGACGGTTATTGGTGGATCACAGGCCGCGTCGATGATGTGCTCAATGTCTCCGGCCACCGGCTCGGCACAGCGGAAATAGAGAGCGCGCTGGTCGCTCATCGCGATGTCGCCGAGGCTGCCGTGGTTGGCTATCCGCACGATATCAAGGGTCAGGGCATTTACTGCTATGTGACGCTCAATGCCGGCATCACACCGACCGATGAATCGGCGCAATTATTGCGCCAATGGGTGCGCCAGGAGATCGGACCGATCGCGACGCCGGACCTGATCCAGTTCGCCCCGGGCCTGCCAAAAACCCGTTCAGGCAAGATCATGCGGCGAATTTTACGCAAGATCGCCGAGAACCAGTTTGGCAATCTGGGAGACACCTCTACACTCGCAGACCCGAGCGTTGTTGAAGACCTGATCGAGAACCGGAAAAACCGATGAAGCGTGTAATTCTCCTTGCCGTCGCCGCCAGCAGCCTGCTGGCCGCCTGCGCCACCGAAACCGTGCCCGCCTGCCGCGCACCACAAGCCCATGAGATGGCCGCCTTCGCTGCCATTATCAGTCATAATGAGACCGCGGTCAGCGAGACACTGGCGCCGAGCGCCCTGCGCAATGCCTTCATTCGTCGCGACCCGCTGCTGCGCGCCTGGGTCTGGGGCGCACCGGGGCAGACCCAGGGCACAGTCGTCGGCATGCTCTCGCAGCCGCCGCTATGCATCATCGACGATCCCCGCGTCGCCGCGACGGAAACCGTGCGCCAGGTATTGGTCTATCCGCAAGCCCGATTCAGCCGTGTGGCACCGCCAGCCGCGACCGCGCTGGCCGACGCACCGCCGCCCTATGGCACCGCGATGCGCGATTTCCTCAGCTGCCGCTTCGAACAGACCGCTGCCGGCTGGAAACTGGCCGACATGTGCGGCTATCGCATGCCGGGATCAGGCGCACTGACCGGATTTTGATCCGCAGCGTCCAATAGACAGCAAAAGACCGGCTGCGCGGGGCGCAGCCGGTCTTCTTCATTATGGCGTCGAAGGCGAGAGACTCAGTCTTCGAACTCCTTCAGGCGCATCGATTTCTTGAGGCCTTCGGTGAGCACGTCATAGGCGGGCAAGGTGAGGAATTCGACGAATTCCTCGGCCAGAACCAGATCATTCAGAATCGTGCTGGCCTGGCGGATGCGCTGCTGCAGCTCAGCCTGTCCAACCACTTCCGCCTGGATGGCCTTGCAGATCGCTTCGATTTTTGCGCTCAGCATGCCGGCGGTCAGAGCCGTGCCCTCGACGGTCGATTTGTCGAAGCGGCGCCACTGCCAGAGCTGGGCCCGGGCGATCTCGGCCGTCGCCGCATCTTCCATCAGATTACGGATCGGCACCGCGCCGCGTCCGCCCAGCCAGGCCGCGACATAGCGGATGGCAACATCGATATTGTCGGCGACACCGGCATCGGTGATCTCACCTTGCGGCGCGGTCAGCAGATCACGGGTCGTGACCGGCATCGCGAACTCATCAACGAATTCGATCTGGTTGGCCTGCGGCATGTGTTGGTCGAATACCGCCATTGCCACGGGAACCAGGTCGGGGTGAGCGACCCAGGTTCCGTCATGGCCGTTCTTCACTTCGCGCAGCTTGTCCTGGCGCACCTGTTCCAGCGCCGCATCATTGGCCGCCTCATCGCCCTTGACCGGGATGAAGGCCGACATGCCGCCCATCGCATGCGCACCGCGGCGATGGCAGACGGCAACCACGCGCTTGGAGTAGGCGGCCATGAAGGGTGTCGCCATTGTCACCGCCGAGCGATCGGGCAGGACATGTTCCGGACGGGCCTGCAGGCGTTTGATATAACTGAAGATATAATCCCAGCGCCCGCAATTGAGGGCGACGATATTCCCGCGCAGCTCATACAGGATCTCGTCGAGCTCAAAACTGGCTGGCAGCGTCTCGATCAGAACGGTGGCGCGGATCGTGCCCCGCTCAAGACCGAGCTCGTCTTCGGCGTGCTGGAAGACCAGGCTCCACAGCCGCGCTTCGAAACGGGACTCGATCTTGGGCAGGTAGAAATACGGCCCCGTCCCACGCTCTTTCAAAGCGGCGTGGTTATTGAACAGATAGAGGCCGAAATCGAACAGCGCTCCGGAGATGGCCTGACCGTTGACCCGGAGGTTTCGCTCTTCGAGATGCAAACCGCGCGGGCGGACAATCAGCACCGCGGCGTCTTTATCGATAGTGTAGCGTTTACCGTTTTTCTCATCGACATAATCGATTTCGCGGCGCACGGCGTCGCGCAGATTGATCTGGCCCTCGATAAGATTGGACCAGACCGGTGAGGTCGCGTCCTCGAAATCGGCCATAAAACATTTGGCGCCGGAATTGAGCGCATTGACGACCATTTTGCGGTCGACCGGGCCGGTAATCTCGACCCGGCGATCGAGCAGATCGGCCGGCGCTGCGCGGACTTTCCATTCGCTGGCGCGGATATCGGCGGTCTCGTGCGGGAACATCAGCAGAGCGCCGACATTGAGCTCGGCCTGACGCTCGCTACGGTGCCGCAGCAGGGACTGGCGGCGCTTTTCAAAGCGCCGGTGCAGGCCGGCGAGGAATGTCAGCGCATCATGGCTGAGAATGTCGCGATAGCCCGGCTCAAGATGGCCCAGAATTTCAACGCCGCTCGGTGTAATCTGTGTCATGGCAGTCTCCTGTCGGCAAAAAGGGTGCGGGGCGCGCATTTGGGGCGCGCACCCCGCGTCGGATCCGGAGATCCGATCTCTATTCGGCAGCTTCGAACTGTGACGACTCGGTCGACTCGCCCATGGCGGTCGTCGAGGACGTGCCACCGGTCAAAGCCAGCGAGACCTTGTCGAAATAGCCGGTGCCAACTTCGCGCTGGTGACGGGTGGCGGTGTAGCCATCGGCCTCGGAACCGAATTCCGCCTGTTGCAGCTCGGAATAGGCCGCCATGCCGCGATCCTTGTAGCCGCGCGCCAGCTCGAACATGGAGTGGTTGAGGCTGTGGAAGCCGGCCAGGGTGACGAACTGGAATTTATAGCCCATTGCGCCCAGCTCACGCTGGTATTTGGCGATGGTTTCGCGATCCAGATTGGCTTCCCAATTGAAGCTTGGCGAGCAATTATACGCCATCATCTTGCCGGGATATTTCTTCTGCACGGCTTCGGCGAAGCGGCGCGCCTCGTCGAGATTCGGCTTGGAGGTTTCCCACCACAAAAGGTCGGCATATTTGCCGTATTCGATCGAACGCGCGATGCAGTGATCGACGCCGACGCCGTCCTTGATGCGGAAGAAGCCTTCCGGAGTACGACCGGCCTCGAAATCGATGAAGGGATGGTCGCGCTCATCGATATCGGAGGTCAAAAGCTTGGCGCTCTCCGCATCCGTCCGCGCGACGGTGATGGTCGATACGCCCATCACGTCGGCGGCGAGGCGCGCGGCGATCAGATTGCGCTCATGCGCCTGGGTCGGGATCAAGACCTTGCCGCCCAAATGGCCGCACTTCTTTTCCGATGCCAGCTGGTCCTCGAAGTGAACGCCGGCTGCGCCCGCCTCGATATAGGCTTTCATGATCTCGAAACAGTTGAGCGGACCACCAAAGCCGGCCTCGGCATCGGCGACAATCGGCGCGAACCAGTCGCGCGTGACCTTGCCTTCGGAGAATTCGACCTGGTCGGCGCGCTGCAGGGTGCGATTGATCTTGCGCGCCAGTTCAGGACCGGAATTGGCCGGGTAGAGCGACTGGTCAGGATACATGGCACCGGCGACATTGGCGTCGGCGGCAACTTGCCAGCCGGACAGATAGATTGCTTTCAGGCCGGCACGGACCTGTTGCATCGCCTGATTGCCCGACATGGCGCCGAGCGCATTGATATAGGGTTCGGTCTTGAGCAGACCCCAGAGCTTTTCCGCGCCGCGTTCCGCCAGCGTATTGCGGATCTGGACCGAGCCGCGCAGCTTGAGAACGTCGTCGACGCCATAGCCGCGCTCAATCCCGTCAAAACGGTCGGCAGCGGCACCAGGAACCAGATCTTTGAAACTTGTCATTTTTGTCACCATAACTATGAGAGTTGAATTGCTCTCAGGGTGTCAAACTGAATATAGCCTGTCCACAAAGCCTTCCATAGAAAGCGGATACGGTGTATACAAATTACATTGTAATGATGTCATCTTGTAAATTTCGGTACAAAAAATGAATGAATCGCAGCCTCTCGAGAAGATTTTCGCCGGCGCGCGATTGCGCCGCCTGCGGCGCGAACGTGGCATGACCCAGGCCGAGGCTGCGGCGGCCCTCGGCCTCTCCGCCAGCTATCTCAACCTGCTGGAACGCAATCAGCGCCCGGTCACGGCGCGCGTCCTGCTCTCGCTGGCCGACGCTTTCGATGTCGATGTGCGCGCCTTCGCCCAGGAATCCGACAAGCAATTGCTGTCGGATCTGCGCGAGGCAGCCTCCGACCCCTTGCTCGCCGGTATGGAGCTTGACCGCATTGAGCTCAACGAGCTGTCCGAAGCGCATCCGCGCGTCGCCGAGGCCTTCGCCCGGCTGTATCAATCCTATCGCGAGACCAATGCGGCCACGGCTGATCTGGCCAGCCGCATGTCCGGCCCGGGCGCTGCCCATGGCGGGCCTGGTGCCGTGCTGGAAAGCGTGCGCGATGCGCTCGATGCGCGCCACAATCATTTCCCGGAACTGGAACAGGCCGCCGAGGCCCTGATCGAGCAGGCGGGCATCCGTCCGCGCCTGTGCGAGAGCGCCCTCACCCGCCATTTGCTGGAACGACACGGCTTTGCCGTGCGCATTCTCGACGAAACCATCATGGCCGGCGCGCGTCGACGGCTGGATTTCCACGGCCGGCGTCTCCTCTTGTCCGAAGCGCTGGCCCCGGGCTCGCGCTCCTTCAACATGGCTGTGGTGCTCGCTTCGCTGGAGCTGGGTGAGACGCTCGACGCGCTTTGTGACAGCGCCAATCTGCCCTCCGACGAGGCGCGCAAGCTCTACCGTATCGGGCTCGCCAATTATTTCGCCGGCGCCGTCCACATGCCTTATGCCGAGATCCTCAAGACGGCCGAGGCGACTCGCTATGATGTCGACCGGCTGCAGCGACGGTTCGAGGTCAGCTTCGAGCAGGTTTGCCACCGCCTCACCACTTTGCAGCGCCCGGGCGCGCGCGGCCTGCCCTTCTTCATGATCCGCGTCGACCAGGCGGGTAATGTCTCGAAACGTTTTGGCGGCGGCATCATGCCGTTTGCGCGCTCCGGCGGCGGCTGCCCGAAATGGAATCTGTATGACGCGCTGGGCCAGCCCGAGCGGCTTCTGGTGCAGGCGTTCGAACTGCCTGATGGCAAACGCAATCTCTCGATCGCGCGCGGTCAGGTCAGCGCCGCCCCGATCGGGCAGCGCCCGGTTATCCATGCGATCGCGCTCGGTTGTGACTGGGCCCATGCGGAAAAAATCGTGCATGCTGACGGGCTGGAGGGCAGCCGTGTACAACCGGTCGGGATTGCCTGCCGCCTGTGCGAGCGCGAAGATTGTGCCCAGCGCGCCTTCCCGCCGCTGAATCGCAAACTCCACATGGACTTGCACCAGCTTCGCGCCTCTCCCTATTCCTTCGGCGATGATTGAGCGGCGGCGGGGCTGGCGACGAAGTTTGCCGTTTTACCGTGACTTTTCCGCCAGATACCTAGAGAGTGACGGCTTATCGGCCGCCGGGTGATGCGGGGGCGTTGCACAGCAAGGACACCGTCATGAAACTCACACAACCCCGTCACCGCGCCCTATTGCTGGCTGCTACAACGCTCACCATCGCCAGCCTGGTGCCCATCGCCACCTATGGCTATGGCACTATTCGCGGCATGGGCCAGGACGCCGAGCACGCGCGGATCACGCGTCATGCCCTCGCCTGTGACGGCACGCGCCCGGCCGAAGCCTGTTTCGAGCCCGATACGCTCGACAGCCTGGCCGGCAAGGAAGGTTCGTTCGGCGCTGTTGGCGCACCCGATCGCGGCCGCGGCATGCTCACCTCCTATGCCCATTGCAGCGCCGGCGATTATCTCGACGTACCGGGCTATCCGCGCAGCGCCGCCGAGGCCGAGGCCTCGCTGACCGAGTGCCGCACGCAGATGATGTCCAATCTGGATCATGCCGTGCTCGACGCCGCTGACCTGCTCGATGAGGATGGCGATATTCGCGGCAGTCAGATTCCCAGCTATATCGATTGCGTCTATGCCGGCAGCGAGCATGGCCGTGCCAAGTGCAATATCCTCGCCCATCTCGGCCTGATCCTGCATGCCGGTCAGGATTTCTATTCCCACTCCAACTGGGTCGACCAGGCCGATCCGGCCCAGCCGGTCGGGATCGAAAACCCGCCGGGGCTGGGCCAGATTGGCCGCTCGCCCTGGCTCGATCTGCGCATCGCCAATCCGGCCTTTCCGGAGGGGTTGATTTCGGGCTGTTTCGACATGGAATCCTTCGTCAATGAAGAGGAAGGCTGTTTCTATGGCGATCAGGGTCAGCACCGGTTGCGCCACTTCAATCTCGCCAAGGATACCGGCCCGATCGATCCGGTAATTGGTGTCGGCCATCTGCGCCGCGGCACGGTAGGCGATAATTTCCGCCGCAGCGTCGAAGCCGCAATCGAGGACAGTGCCGACAAATGGGCAACGCTGCGCGAACGCCTGGTCGCGACTTATGGCGAGACGAATGGATCGATGATGATTTGCGCCATCACGCGGGACAATCCGACCCGCGAATGCGACTAGACCCGACGCAACGCATCAGGGGTTTCGGGATTCCGGAATTCCGTCGGATGGGTTGAGGTTTCCCGACGCCCAAGCGCCGCCGGCACAAGAAAGCACGTGCAGGATGACTGATAGCTGGAATGAGCATGCAGACGGTTGGGACGACAACGCGGCTGTCCAACTCTATGCAAGCCGCGCTTTCGCGTCGCTGGACGCCCGGATCGATTTCGGTAAAGCGGGTTGGAAATCGAGACGGGTTCTCGATTTCGGGTGCGGTACCGGACTTCTTGCCGAAAAGATTGCGCCTCACGTGCATGAAGTGGTGGCCATCGACACTTCAGAACAAATGGTCGCGGTTCTGCAGGGCAAGGGGATTCGCAATGTCACCGCTGTTCACGGCGATATTCTGGACAATGATTTTGCGGCCGACGAGCGGAGGTATTCAGATTTCGATCTGATTTGCGCGTCCTCCGTTTGCAGCTTTTTACCCGACTACCAGAATGCGGTCACGGCGCTCGCGCGTTTGCTGAGGCCCGCAGGACATTTTGTGCAATGGGACTGGCTGGCGTCGGACGGCGACGGCTTTGGACTCTCTGAGGTCCAGATCAGGGATGCGCTTGGCCGGGCGCAACTCCACAATATCCAGGTCGAACCGGCATTCGAGATTGAGGCTGACGGACAGACGCTACCGGTTCTGGTCGGCTTCGGTACGCTATAGCCGCCTGTGCTTGCCGCTGGTACCGGCACGAAGGCCAGGCCAGCGGCAAATATCAGGCCCTACTCGGCATGTCCGGCAACGGACTGGACATAGGCTGTACGCACATCCTGATTCTGCTCGTCGAATTCCGCGGCGATCTTCTCGTCCTGCGTGGAGAGCTCGTCGAGATCCAGCTCCGAGAAATGCATCACACCCATATCGACATAGGCTTTCTGGATGCGTGGCCCCCAAAGGCCGATATCCTTGACGATCGGGACGATGCGCTGGAACAGGAAGGTGCGGAAGAGCTGCATGGTCGCTGAATTCTCGACCCATTTGACGCATTCATCGACCGGCAGGCCCATCACTTCGAACACTTCGCGTGCCTGGAAACGGTCACGCATCAGATAACAAGCCTCGACGAGGAATTCCTCGCGCTCATCGCGCTCGGCATCACTCAGGGTCGGATAATAATCGCGCAGCGACAGCCGACCGAAGGCGACATGGCGCGCCTCGTCTTCCATCACATAGGCATTGACCATCCGGGCCAGCGGATTCTGGGCGACATCGCGGATCGTGCCGAAGGCGGCCAGGGCCAGGCCTTCAATGACAACCTGCATCGCCAGATAAGTCATGTCCCAACGGCTGTCGCGCAGGGCCTGGTCGATCAGCTGCTGCAGCGGCGCGGTCATTGGATAGGCGACGCCGAACTTGGTCAGCAGATTCTTGTAGGCCTCGACATGGCGCGCTTCGTCCATCACCTGGGTGGAGGCATAGAATTTGGCGTCGAGATCCGGCACTTGCTGGACAATCTTGGCGGCGCAGATCAGCGCAGCCTGCTCGCCCTGCATGAATTGGGAGATGTTCCAGGCCTGGGAGTGGCGGCGGAATTCGCGCTTCTCCGACTTGTTCATCTTGTCCCACATCGGGGAGCCGAAAATCGCATTGGCCTCTTCGGGCATTTGCATGGGATTTTCGAAATCGAGCTCTTGCGTCCAGTCGATGCGTTTGATCGCATCCCACTGCATGTCCTTGCCCTTCTGGTAGAGATGCATGAGCGTCGTGCGGCCCTCATCATACTCCCAGTCGAACAGGGTTTTGAAATCCTGTGGCACCGACCATGACTTGTCGATATTCGGAATCGGATAGAGCTCGCGAAGCGTTCCCATGGCGTTGAACCTCCCCAGGTATGGCCAGAAATCTAAAGGTGAACAACGTTCACTTCCCCAACATCAGTCAAAGCTTCCGGGAAAGCAAGGGCTTTGCCGAATTAGTAATGACCAATCGCCTACTCCGCGGCGCTCTGTGGCGCGGTAGCGCTATCGCCCGTGGGATCGCCGTCTGGCTTTGCGGACGCGGCACTGCCCGAACGCGCAGCCCAACGCGCCTTGATCTGTTTCGAGGTTGAGCGCGAACCATCCGGCGACCAGCCCGGCGGGGCGAGCAGATACATCATCGCATCGCGCAGGGATTTGGCTCGCCGCATATCGGCAATGATCGCAAACCATTCATGCATGCTGATCTTGATCGGATTATTAGTCCCCAGATTGGTGACGATGCCATAACGGCAGCGCTCGGCATCCAGCTCAGGCTGATACGTGCCGAACAGCTTGTCCCAGATGATGAAGACGCCGGCATAATTGCGGTCGAGATAGAGCGGGTTGGTGGCGTGATGCACGCGATGGTGCGAGGGCGTATTCATCACCGCCTCGAACCAGGCCGGGCAACGCTTGATCACTTCGGTATGAATCCAGAACTGGTAGATCAGGTTCAGCGCGCCGAGGAAGCCGACCATCAGCGGGTGGAAGCCCATCAGGACCATGGCCGATCCGAGCCACATGAATTTGAGCGTCAACGGGCTGAGCCAGGGCTGCCGCAGCGCCGTGGTCAGATTATAATGCTGCGAGGAATGGTGCACGACATGATCGGCCCAGAACCAGCGCACCGTATGCGCCAGGCGGTGCGACCAGTAATACACGAAATCGTCGAGCACGAAGGCCAGGATCCAGATCCACCAGGCAAAGCCAATGGTGAAAAACCGGTGATCATAGACGAACATGAACCAGGCCGTCAGCAGGCCGGCAAACACGATACCCGAAACCGTATTGCCCAGCCCCATCAACAGGCTGGACGCGGTATCGCGTGGATCGAATCGGGCGCCGCCGCGGGTGCGCGCATAGATCATTTCCGCAAACACAGCGACGACAAAGATCGGAATGGCAAACACGATCGGGTCGAGATCGCGAACGAAAGCCGGGACGTTTTCCATGGTTCAGCCCTGCAAAGCGTTGAGTTTGTCGGCCCAGTGCCGGATGCGCGGTGATGCGCCAAACGGGAAATCGACCGGGGCGAAGGTGAAGTCTGCCAGCCGGATGGTCAGCCGACCGCCCTCGCCGATCCGTGCCGCTTGCACCAGGCCCGGCTTCAAATAGCGGATGACGAATTGGTCGCCCCGAGCGGCCAACAGGCCAATGCTGCTGCCGTCTGCTGATTCAATCAGCGCCGCACTACCGTCCTCGGCCAACACCGCCTCGCCGGCGGCAAAGCCGACCGCATCGGCATCGAGACGTTCAACCGCCTCATCGATATCACGCAAACGCGCGGGCTCGCTCAGTCGGAGCCAGTAATTCAACGCCACCATCGCGGCGACACCGACAATTGAACCTACGAGCAACAGGGCGAGCATCATCACCTACTCCCACAACGAATAAGGGCGAAGGCTATACAGCCTTCGCCCCCATTCAAAGGACTAATTGAACGCTGTTTACCGGCGAATACGCAGGGTCACACCGTAGGTCATTGGATCGCCAGGATAGGAGTTGGTGCTAACCCCTGGCAGACCGACCGATGGGAAGGCGCCCTTGACGTATTCTTCTTCGCCAAGATTGCGGCCCCAGAGCCGGACTTCCCAATCGGAATTCACCGATGCAATTGCCACGCTGGCATTATACATCGTGAAGGCTTCCTGGTTCATCACTGCGCGCTCATCGCGGCCTGTCACCAGACCGTAGCCGGCCGTGTGGAAAGCTTCGCCGCGCCACTGCATTTCCATCGAACCACCGAGGGAATGCGTATAGGTGGCGGTCAGGCTACCCACGAATTCCGGGTTGCCGCGGGAAACGCCGCTCAGATTGTTATAGGTGCCGAACGGACGGGTCGGATCGACAGTGCCGGCAGAATCGACAAGCGGGAAACCCGAATAGCAGGTCCCGACAGCGACATCCGGACAAGGTGCCGAGAAAAACTCGTCATACTTGTTTTCGGTCAGATAAGTGAAACCGCCGGTAACCTGCATGCCTTCGAAGGCCTCCCAGCTGAATTCGGTCTCGATACCATTGACCGAGATCGAACCGGCATTCTGGAGTGCGAAACCGCTACCCACGAAGTTGTTCGACTGGAAGTCCGTCACGTCCTGCTCGAAATAGGCAATCGCGAACTGGAGCGTACCGTCAAAGGCCGCGCCCTTGGCACCGAATTCCAGCGAGGTCGTGGTTTCTTCCTCGAACTCGTAAATGCCGGTGAAGGCCGCATTGGTCGACAGGTTGAACCCGCCTGGCTTGAAGCCGGTCGAGTAGCTGACATAGGTGTTCAGATTATCATTCCAGTCATGTGCCAGGATGATATTGCCCGAGAAATTGCTGTCAGAACGCGAACCACTCGGGAAACCCGTGGATGGCAGTGGCGGGTTCAGCGAAACCGCAGCTGCGAACGGCAGCAGGAAGTTGAAGTTCGGATCCGAAGCCAGGGCAGTTGGCAATGGTGCGAACGGGCTGATCGGTGCACCACCTGCTGCCAGCAGGGCCGGCACCAGATAGACGCAGGTGTCAGCAATCGCCGGATTGAGGCAAGTGCCGGCGCTGATCAGGCGCATGTCCTGGGCCAGAGCGACATAATCAATCGCCGAGATCGGATCGTTGATCGTGGCCGTTGGATCAAATGTCTTGTCTTCGTTGGAATAACGACCACCGACGGTCAGCGTCGTCGCATCGCTCAAATGCCAGTCAAACGTGGCGAAGAAAGAGGTGGAGTCTGTGTTGTAGAGATAGTGTTCCTCAATCAGGCCAGACCCTGCAGCCATATAGCCTTCGGCCGGCACAGTCGGGAAGAGGCCGCCGGAAGCGAGTGGCACGAAGGTGCCCACACCAGCAGCGTTATTGGCATTGATCATCAATTCGAGGAATGACGGGAAGCCGATCGTTGGCAAGCCGAGACCACCGGTCACCGGAGACAGCAGGCCCGCGGTTGCCAGGTCGAAGAATGGACGCAGATCGCTGCCCAGCGGGGTGTTGTTGGTGAACTCGAGTTCGTTCTTGTAGTAGAAACCACCAATCATCCAGTCGACGGTATTGTCGCCGGTCGATGTCAGGCGGAATTCCTGGGTGATGGTGTCGTAATTCGTCTGCAGCAGACGACGGCCAGCCAGATCCAGGGTCGAGAAATCAGCATCGATATCGCCGAACTCGTCATAGGTGCGATAGGCGGTGATCGAGGTGAATGTGAACCCGTCAAAATCCCAGTTCAGTTCACCGGAAACACCGGAATTGGTCAGCGAAGTATTGACGCGACCGTCAATGGCCGTGATGCCGCCGAACGGGTCGGCTGGCACGATGGCTGGCGCCAGGATCGTCAGCGCGCCGAAATCGATCGGGTCGTAGGAAGAGAACGGAGCGGCGCAGCAATTCTCGTTCAACTCGCTGGTGTCCGCGATCAGACGAATAGACATGTCGTCATTTGGCAGCCACAGGAGCTGGGCGCGAGCAACATAACGGTCACGATTATTCAGTTCGCGGCCATCATAATTGTCCAGAAAACCACCAGCGGTATTCTGGGTGACATCAAGACGGACGGCGAGATTATCGGTCAATGGGCCGGTTGCAGACGCCGAGATGATGCGGGTGTTGTAATTGCCGATCGTCAGCGCGCCTTCAAAGGCACTATCGAACTCAGGCGAACGCGTGATGATGCTGACCACGCCGGCCGGGGTATTACGGCCGAACAGGGTCGATTGCGGCCCGCGCAGGACCTCGACGCGCTGAACGGAGACGAGATCATTGATCGCGGCACCGGAACGCGGCCGATATACACCATCCACGAACACGCCAACCGATGGCTCAAGGCCCGGGTTGAAGCTCGACGTACCAAGCCCGCGCAGCGAGAACTCGGTATTGGTCGAGGATGCGAATTCTGCAACGCGCAGCGATGGCACCAGGGTCTGCAGGTCCGCAGCGTCGCGAATGGATGAAGCATCAATCGCTTCAGCCGTCACAACGGCAACCGAGATTGGCGTGCTTTGCAGCGTTTGTTCGCGCTTTTGCGCCGTAATGGTGATCGTATCCATCTGCGCAAAAGCGCCGGATGTGGCGATCAAACCGCTGAGAATGGCCGTTGTGCCCAGGACAACAGCTTTCGAGAAACTTTTCATTTGAACTTATTCTCCCCTTGTGACGCGGTTTTTTTAACCAACCGATCCGCGTATCTAATCTCCATTGGAGCATTGTCGGCGCACGCTGTCAGCCCGTTTTTGCCGCAGAGGCGAAAAAGCCTCGCACCTGATGCAAGCATACCGCACTTGGCAATTCTCATCTTCGCCCCTGCGCGCCTCTTTCATCCTGCACGGACTCTGCTAGGCTGCGAAGTGAACAGCGTTCATTCTGACGGCTCTGGGGAGAGAAATGAAAAGATTTTTCATAGGCTTGGGTGCGATTATTGCGACCCTTATTGTGATCGCCGCCGGTTGGTTTTATCGGCCCTGGTCGGAGTATTCACCGGCCGAAATCCAGGCCGCCACCCAGCCCGAGCATCTCGCGGAGACGTTTCGCGGTATGGACGATATTTTCCCTTATAGGGTGATTTCCGCCCAGGACACGCCGAATCCCCTGCCACGCAACACCCGCAATGACGAGGTGGAATTCGCGTTCAACGGCCAGCAACGCACGATAAATGCCTGGCAGGCGGACTCCGATGCGACCGGCCTGACCGTGTTGCACAATGGCGTCGTCGTGCACGAGCAATACCTGCTCGGCTCCACCTCGCAGACCCGGCATACCAGCTGGTCGGTCGGCAAGAGCTTTGTCGCCACCCTGATCGCGATGGCAATGCAGGACGGCCATATTGCCAGCCTAGACCAGACCGCTGAGATGTTCGCACCGCAATATGCCGGCACGGATTACGGCCAGACCACGCTGCGCCATCTGCTGATGATGTCGGCCGGTGTGGACTTCGAAGAAGATTATAACGCGCCTGGTTCCGATATCCGCCGCCTCTTCCTGGGGGCCAATATCTACGGACAGAATATTGACAGCCTGGTCGGCGAAATAGAACGCGACCGCCCCGCCGGTCAGGATTTGCACTATGTCAGTGCCAATACCCAGGTCCTCTCCGCGGTCATTCGCGGCATCTACAATGCGCCGCTGGCGCAGGTTGTCCAGACCAAGATCTGGCGCCCACTCGGCATGGTTGGTGATGCGTCATGGAACCAGAATATCCAGGGCGATAACGGCATGGCGATCGGCTATTGCTGCCTCAATGCCCGTCTTGAGGATTATGCCCGCATGGGCCAGTTCTACCTGCAGGATGGTGTGTGGGACGGCCAGCGCCTGCTGCCCGAAGGCTGGGTCACACAAGCGACCCGCCCGAACGCGCCCTTCCAGGAAGCCGGCCCGGCTTCGGTCTATCCGCATCGCGGCTATGGCCTGCATTTCTGGGTCCCAGAAGACCATGACGGCGAATACTTCATGGCCGGTGTCTACGGCCAATATGTCTGGGTCGATGAACGCCGCAATATCGTGATCGCCCGCACTGCAGCCGATACCGCCTGGACCGGGCGTACCGCAGAATCGATTGCCGCCATGCGCGCCCTCGCGGCCCATTATGGCGACCCGGTCATCGAGGCGCCGATTGAAGCCGCAATTGAGCCAGCGCCGGCAGATGTCGACGCAGCGGAGAGCGGCAATGAGTGAAACGAGTTACGACTACATCATCTGCGGTGCCGGCTCGGCCGGCTGCACCGTCGCCGAACGCCTGTCGCGCGATCCGTCCGTCTCGGTCTGCGTGCTCGAAGCGGGCGGCTCGGACGACAGCCCGATCATCCGCACGCCGATGCTGCTGCAATTCGCGGTAACCGGCGAAGAGTTCAACTGGGGCTATTGGACCGAAGAGCAGAAACATCTGCATGACCGCAAACTGCTCTGGCCGCGCGGCAAGACGCTGGGCGGTTCTTCCTCGATCAATGCGATGCACTACATGCGCGGTGCGCATGAGAATTTCGACGAGTGGGAAAGCGCCTATGGCGCGCAGGGCTGGAACTGGACCAATGCCCTGCCCGCCTTCAAGGAGGTCGAGCACCAGACCCGCGGCGCCAGCGACCTGCACGGTACGGACGGCCCACTCTGGGTCCAGGACATCAAGCCACTCAACCCTCTGACCGACGCCTTCTTCAAGGCTGGCGACGAACTGCAATACAAGCGCAATCCCGATTTCAACGGCCCCACCCAGGAAGGGTTCGGCCCCTATCAGGTGACGCAGAAGGGAAACAAGCGCTGCTCCGCCGCCGATGCTTTCCTGCGCCCGGCTCTGGAGCGCGAGAATTGCTCGGTGACGACCAAGGCGATGGTGCGCCGTGTGATCATCGAAGGCGGCCGCGCAACCGGCGTCGAGGTCGATATCGATGGTGTCACCACCGTGCTGACCGCCCGCAAGGAGATCATCCTCTCTGGCGGCGCGATCAATTCGCCGCAAACCCTGCTTCTGTCCGGCGTCGGTCCAGCGGATGAATTGCGCGCCATGGGCATAACCGTCGAATCCGACGTACCCGGTGTCGGCAAGAATTTGCAGGATCATCTCGACATCACAGCCCAGCTCTGGACCAAGTCCGCGACGTCGATCGGCAATTCCCTGCGCTCCATCCCGCACCACATGTATATGGTGGCGCGCTGGGCCCTGGCCGGCGACGGCCCCTTCACCGTCAATCCCGTGCAGGGCGGTGCGTTTATCAAATCCGCCTTCGCGGGCGACCTGCCCGATCTGCAGCTGGTCTTCATCCCGGCGATTTCCAATCCTCACGGGCTGGAAAAGGCCACGGGTCATGGCGTTACGCTGCATGCCTGCCAGCTCTATCCGAAAAGCCGCGGCGAAATCACGCTCAAATCGACCGACCCCTACGAGCATCCGGCGATCCAGCCGAATTATCTTGAGGACGAATTCGACCTCGACGTCCTCGCCGATGGGCTATCCAAGGTGCGCGAGATCCTCGCCTCCCCGGCATTCGATTATGACCGCAAGTCGGAACGTTGGCCCGGGACCGAGGTGACAACGCTGAACGGGCTCAAGGATGATGTTCGGAAACGCGCCGAAACGCTGTATCATCCGACCTCGACTTGCGCGATGGGGTCGGGCGAGATGGCCGTCACGGACAGCCGCTGCCGCGTCAAAGGTGTCGCGGGGCTGCGTGTCGTCGATGCCTCGGTGATGCCGCGCCTGATCGGCGGCAATACCAATGCGCCGACGATCATGATCGCGACGCGTGCCAGCGCGATGATCGCCGAGGACAATAACACCGCCTGAGCACTCAGCCCTTGAGTCCAGCCGGTCGCGCCCAGATGAAATCAGGAGGCCGCCATGAGCGAAGCCGAAGCCAAGCAGATCGAACGCATGAAATCCCTGCTCGCCACCCAGCGCGACGCGTTTCGCCATGAACGCCACCGGCCGCTCGATTTGCGCAAGCGCGATCTGGCCCGCATCGCCGACCTGTGCCGCAAGAATAGCGATGCAATCTGCGAGGCGATCAGTCGCGATTTCGGCAATCGCGCGCGGCAGGAAAGCGTGATCGGCGAGATCGCCTTCGTTATCCAGGACGCGGATCACACCAGCAAGCATCTCGCCAAATGGGCCAAACCCCGCTCGGTCGGCGTGCCCATGACATTAATGCCCGGCAAGGCAAGCATCCGTCGCGAGCCCAAGGGCGTGGTCGGCATCGTCTCGCCGTGGAATTATCCCTTCCAGATGGCGATGGCGCCGCTGATTGCCGCGCTCGGCGCCGGCTGCCGCGCCATGATCAAACCTTCCGAACTCACCCCGGCCACGGCCGAGTTGATGAAACGCCTGATCGGCGAGGCCTTCGAAGAGGATCATGTCTGCGTCATCACCGGCGGACCGGCGGTCGGCGAGGCTTTCTCCAGACTGAAATTCGACCATCTCTTCTATACCGGCTCGACCCAGGTCGGCCGGCTCGTCGCCATGGCGGCGGCAGAGAATCTGGTGCCCGTCACGCTGGAACTCGGCGGTAAATCGCCCGCCATCGTCACGCCGGGCTATCCGAAATTGAGCGCCGCCAAATCAATCGGTTGGGGTAAATTCTTCAATGCCGGCCAGACCTGCGTTGCGCCCGATTACGTGATGGTGCCCAATGGCGAGGAGCGCGCCCTGGGCGAAGCGATCATCAAGATCGCCGAACATCAATTCCCCGAATCCGCCAGCGATGATGCCTATACCGCTATCGTCTCGGACCGCCACTACGAGCGCCTGACCGGCATGATCGAAGAAGCTCGCGCTGGCGGGGCCGAAATCCTGCAAGCCAAGCATGATGCCCAAGCCGCCCAAGCGGCACGCAAAATCCCGCCAACGGTGGTGCTCAACCCGCCCGCCGATTCAAAGCTGATGACCGAGGAAATTTTCGGACCGCTGCTGCCGGTGATCGGCTATAGCGAGATCGATGCGGCGACGAATTATGTCGCTGACCGCGAGCATCCGCTGGCGCTGTATGTCTATTCTACCGACAAGGAGATGGCATCGCGCATCCTCGATCAGAGCCAGTCCGGCGGTGTTGGCATCAACACCAATCTGCTCCACCTCTCCGTGCCAGACCTTCCCTTTGGCGGCATCGGCGCCTCCGGTCAGGGCAGCTATCATGGCGAAGCCGGTTTCCTGACCTTCACGCATGAGCGCTCGGTCTTCGCCACCGGCAAATGGCACCCGTCCCGCCTGCTCGCCCCGCCTTACGGGAAATTCTACGAGACGGTGTCGAAGAAACAGATGAGCTGAGCCCCTTTGCGCCCGCCCCTCCAGGGGGCGGGCGTGCAGGACAGCGGCTCTGGGCCGGCCGGGCAGTTCAAGGGGGAAAATCATGTATGAAGTCGCGCTGACACAATCGCATTTTCCAGCCCATGGCGGGCCGGAACCGGCACCGATGACGATGGGCGACATGCTGCGCCATTCGGCAGCGCGCGCGCCGGATCAAGCGGCCCTGAAAGAGCTCACCTATACCGGCGAGATCGGCCGGACCTGGACCTATGCCGCGCTGCTTGCCGATGCCGAACGCCTGGCCCGCGCCCTCGCCAGCCGCCATGCCGAGGGCGCGCGCATTGCCGTCTATGCCAATAATATCCCCGAATGGATATTGCTCGAACTGGCCTGCGGCCTCGCCGGCATCATCCTGGTCACGGTCAATCCGGCCTACCAGAAACGCGAGCTCAAATACGTGCTCGAACAATCGCGCTCGGAGGCGATTTATTATGTCGCCGATTTCCGCGGCAATCCGATGCAGGCGATCGCCGATGCGGTCTGCGATGAGATCCCGGCCATCACCCACCGTATCCTGTTGACCGACCATGGTGCCCTCTATGACGGCGAGACCACGGGCGAGACGCGCGATCCAAAGCCCGGCGATCCGGTGCAGATCCAGTACACATCCGGCACGACCGGCTTTCCCAAGGGCGCCCTGCTGCATCACAATGGCCTGGTGCGCAATGGCATCGACACCACGACCCGCGCCGGTCTCGAGCCGGGCGACGCCTTCGTCCACAATATGCCGCTCTTCCACACCACCGGCTGCGCCGTGCTGGTGATGGGCGGGCTGGGCCGATGCGGCACCATATTGCTGGCACCGGCCTTCGATCCGGCCACCATCATCAAGGTGATCGAGCGCGAGCGGCCGAAATTCGGGCTCGGCGTGCCGACCATGCTGGTCGCCCTGATCGAGGAAGTGCGCCGCTCGGGCCGCGATGTCTCCTCGATCGAGCGCGTCATGTCGGGCGGATCCATGGTCGCGCCGCAGCTCTGCCGCGATGCGCAGGACGTGTTCGGCGCTCCGATCCAGATCGTCTATGGCCAGACCGAATCCTCGCCTGTCCTGACCCAGGCCTGGTATGAGGACACGCTGAAGGATCGCACCGAGACCATCGGCCAGCCCAGTGCCCACACGGAAATCTCGATCCGCGATCCGCACAGCGATGCCGTCCTGCCCATCGGCGAACAGGGCGAGATCTGTGCCCGCGCCTACAGCGTGATGCTCGGCTATAACGACAATCCCGATGCGACGGCCGCCGCGATTGATGGCGAGGGCTGGCTGCATACCGGCGATCTCGGGCGAATGGATGCGCGCGGCTATGTCACCATTACCGGCCGGGTGAAGGAGATGATCATTCGCGGCGGCGAGAATCTGTTCCCGGCCGAGATCGAAAACGCCATGCTCGAGCATGACCGGATCGAGGAGGTCGCGGTCGTCGGTATCGCCGACGAAAAATGGGGCGAGCAGGTCGCCTGCTTCATCCGCAGCGGATCGGAGGAGAGCTTTGACGCCGCCGCGCTGAAGGCCTTCATCCGCGAACGCCTGTCGCCACAGAAAACCCCGGCCTACTGGATCCGCGTCACCGACTGGCCCCTCACGGGCTCCGGCAAGATCCAGAAATTCAAGCTCAGGGAAGCCTTCGAGGCCGGCGAGCACACGGTTCTGGACTAGGCTGCGACGCCACGCCTTCGGGCGGTGGGACAACACCTGCAGCCAGCTTGCCGGCTTTCGCGTCCACGCCTGATTGGCGAGCGCTGCGATTCCCGCTAACACAGCGCCAACCTCAAAAGCCCCACAGGAACCCGTCATGTCCCTCCCCCTTTCCGGCAAGCGCGCCCTGATCACCGGTTCCAGCCATGGCGTTGGCCTGGCGGCGGCGAAACTGTTTGCCGAGCAGGGGGCGGAAGTCGTGCTGCACGGCAATGCCAATATGGCCGATGCCGACATGGCGGTGCGCGAGATCGGACCGCGGGCGCTGGGCGCCATCGAGGCCGATCTGTCGATGCCCGGTGCCGGACGCGATCTGGTTGAGGCCGCACAGCATCTCGCCGGCGGCAAGCTGGACACGATTGTGAACAATGCCGGCATTCACTGGGCCACGCCCTTCGAGGCATCCGATGCCGAATGGGAAGCCGCCTGGGCGACCATTCTCCAGGTCAATCTGATGGCCGTCGCCGATATTTGCCGCGCCGCCCTTCCCGCCATGGTGGCGCGCGGTGGTGGCTCGATCATCAATATCTCCAGCCGCGCCGGCTATCGCGGCGAGGATCGCGACCACATGGCCTATGGCGCCTCCAAGGCCGCCCTGCTCTCGCTGACCAAGACCCTGGCGCGCCAATGGGGCCCCGACGCGATCTACGCCTATGCCCTCACCCCCGGCTGGATCAATACCCGCATGGCACCGCAAAACGCGGCCGGTATCGCCGCCGCCCAGTCAGAAATCCCGATCGGCCGCATGGCTGAACCCGAGGAAATCGCGGCGATGTGCGCCTTTCTGGCGTCGGGCGCCTGCCAGAGCGCGACCGGCAGCTGTATCGACATCAATGGCGCGAGCTATGTGCGCTAGCGCCCACACCAAAATCTCCACGCGGCTTGCCGCTGGAGGGATAGGGGTTCACCTCGCAATGGGAGGTGTGCGGGACGCCGGCGAATGCCGGAGTTGAGGTAGATGAGTGGGGGTGACATTCGTGACGTCCCACACGTGGAGTTTTACTCGGCTGCCTTGCGGCTTCCGCCTCGAAATGATCAGGGATGCACGGTCAAGCCCTAATGCCGCTCTTCCCCGATCATGGCCTCACCGGAACTAAAGGCTGTCAAACCCTCGTGCGGATGAGCTCCACGCTCCCGATCGCCGCCAGTGACTGAGCTCACGCCTCCCGTGCAACCGGAACGGCTGGAGTATGCGCGCAGGGCGAGGGGGTGGGGATAAGTTTGCCTGTTTATCGTCATTCCGACGCAAGCCGGGACCTCGATAGACCGGGCTCCGCACTTGTCACGTCCAGGTCCTGACTTACGTCAGGATGAGGTGGGAAAACTGGCAAAGGTGGGGGGTAAACGCGACACTCCGCCGCGAAACTCATAGGAGATAAGCCCGGGCGGGGTTGCACTCACCCGCCCACACGGGCAGACAGGGGCCAGATTGCCGCCAATCGCGGCGCGCCATACCGGCTTTCAACCGAACCAGGGACGAATACAGCTTGAAAAACCCCGCACATCCGACCTTCGCCGACCGCAAACAGCATGCTGCGGAGGCCAAGAAAAAGCTTCTGGAAAAATTCAAGACCGCGCCAAAGCTCGACGATCCTGAGCTCGCCGCCAAACGCGCCGAACGCGAAGCCATCGCCAAGGCCCGCGAAGCGCGCCGCCTTGAGCGCGAGCGCGTGAAAGCCGAGAACCAGGCCCGCAAGGCCGCCGAACTCGCCGCCAAAGCCGAAGCCGCCATCGCCGCGGAGCAGGCCGAGATCGCTGCGCGCGAAGCCGAAGAAAAGCTCGAGCTCGAACGCTTCGCCGCCGAAGAAGCCGCGAAGAAGGCCGAACGCGATGCGCGTTATGCGGCGCGGAAAAAGCGCAAACGCTAGGGGCGTTGGAGGCGGGCGTCAGCCCGCTTCGCTCCAATTCACCATCTTCCCCCGGAGGAGCGCAGCGAATTCCGGGGCCTGCCACACGTTGGTAGCCTGGCTGGATTCCCCTCCGGCAGACCCCGGAACAAGTCCGGGGGAATGATTCTATTGTGATTGGGAGGTAAGCCCCCCTACTCCGCCGCCGCCAGCACCCGCCCGGCGCGATACACCGTGCCCGGCTTGGCCCCCGTCAGCTTGCCATTCTCGATCACCACCTCACCGGCGACGATCGTCGCGGTATAGCCAATCGCGCCCTGCAGCAGACGTTGGCCGCCGGCGGGGAGGTCCTGGACCATGTGGGGTGGTTCCATCTGGAGATTGTCGAGATCGATCACGTTGAGATCGGCTTTCAGGCCCTCACGGACATAACCACGATCGGACATACCCATATAGTCAGCCTGGGCGCCGGTCAGCATGCGCACGACGCGTGGCAGGGAGAGCTTGTCGCCGCGGGTGCGGTCGCGGGTCCAGTGGGTGAGCATATAGGTCGGCATCGAGGCATCGCAGACCGTGCCGACATGGGCGCCGCCATCGGACAGGCCATAAAGCGCCTGGGGGTGCTGCATCATCTTGAGGACATTGTCGTAATTGAGCTCTGTGTAATTATACAGCGGCAGATAGATCAGCTCATGACCGTCGCGCTCAAGCAGCGTGTCATAGATCATCTCCATCAGCGAGACGCCCCGGGTACGGGCCTTGGCGGCGAGTGAGTTTTCGGCGGACTGCTCGTAATCCGGCGGATTGCCGAGCTGGAAGAATTTCTCGGCGACATAGTCGATATGCTCCATCAGCATATCGGCCAGCGGCGGCACGGAAGAGCCCGGTCCGGCCAGTTTTTCGGTCTTTTCGTTGAGGATATTAGCTTTGAAAGCCGGGGCCTTCATCCGCCTCACACGCTCTGCCAGAGGCAGATCGGCGATGGCCTTGTAGCTGGGATAGCCCATGAAGGGGTGGAAGGTGCAATTGAAGCCGAGGAAGACGCCGATCGCGCGCGGCGCGACCTGCATACGGGCATCGACGCCCTCTGCTTTCAGCGTCTCGGTGCGGGCGATCAGTTTGAGCCATTGATCGGGCGCGAAATCGCGTTGCATCAAGGAAAAGGAGAAAGGCCGGCCCGAGGCCTTGGCATAGTCGGCAATGATCGACCATTCCTCGTCGAAATCGGCCTCACCGCGTTCCAGATTGAAATCGCTCACCGCCTGCAACACGCCGAAATCGAGCCCGTTGAATGCCTTCGCGATGCCAACCAGTTCCGCCCGCGTGGCTTCCGATGATGGCGTCCAGTCGCCATCGGCGCTCTTGTGGACGTCGGAACGGCCGGTGGCGAAACCGATCGCTCCGGCTTCAAGCGCCTCGCGCGTCAGGCGGCGCATTTCGGCAATGTCGGCATCATTGGCCGGCTCGGAATGGATCGCCCGGTCACCCATCACATAGACCCGCAGCGGGTCGTGCGGCAGCATGGCGGCGATATCGATTGTGCGCGGCACGGCGGCCAGGGCATCGAGATAATCGGGGAAGCTCTCCCAATTCCAGGTCAGGCCTTCGGCCAGCGCGGTGCCGGGAATGTCCTCGACGCCCTCCATCAGGCGGATCAGCTTGTCGTGATCGCCTTCATGGACGGGCGCAAAGCCGACGCCGCAATTGCCCATCACCGCCGTGGTGACGCCGTGATCGATCGAGGGGCGCAGATCGCCATCCCAGCTGGCCTGGCCATCATAATGGGTGTGGACGTCGATAAAGCCCGGCGTGACGATCTGGCCCTTGGCATCGATGCTGCGCTTCGCCGCGCCGATATCATTGCCGATCGCAGCGATACGCCCGCCAGTGATCCCGATATCGGTCCACACAGCCGGTCCGCCGGAACCGTCAAATACCAGACCACCCTCGATTTTCAGATCAAACATCACTTCATCTCCCCTGACGCTCAATTGGCCGCGTCGATTATCCGGTTTTTTGCCTGTCACTGTTGTGCACCTGATCGAGGCCGCGGAACAAGCCCGCCAACGCCCCGCCAGAGATCAGGTGCCAGATACTCCAGGTCGCGGTGATCGCCGCAGCGCCGCCAATACCGTCGAACTGGCTCAGCAGGATCAACAGACCCAACCCGCTATTCTGGATACCGACTTCAAAGGTCAGGGCCCGGCGCCGGGCGATATCGAGCCGCAAGAGCCGCGCCGTGCCGGCACCCAATGCCAGGGCGCTCGCATTATGAATTATCGCGATCGGCACGACGATGGCGCCGGCAATGAGGAGGACATTCCAGTTCTGCTGCACCCCGACCACGACCAGCGCCGCAAGCGACAGCAGCGAGAGCGGCGACAGGATTTTGCGCATTTGCGCCGCCGATTTGGGGAATTTCGCGGCGACCAGCATCCCGGCGGCCAGCGGCAGCGCCAGCAAGGAGAGGGTCTGAACCAGAAAAGGCACGGCATCAACATTGAGCGTATCCACCAGCGCGGCTGTCGGCGGATACAGGCTCGACCAGAACAGGATCGAGACCGGCGTTGCGATGGCCGAACTGACGCTCGAAATGGCGGTCAGTGACACCGAATAGGCTGTATTGCCGCGTGCGAAATGAGTCAGGACATTGGAGACATTGCCGCCGGGGCAACTGGCGACGATGATCATGCCCAATGCCACACTGGCCGGCGGCGAGATGATCACAACCAGCCCCATCGTCACCAGCGGCAAGCCGATGATCTGCGCCAGCACACCGCCGAGTATCTGAACCGGCTGGCGCCGCACGGCATGGAAATCCTCCAGCCGCAATGACAACGCGACCGTGAACATCATCCCGATCAGGATCAGCGCGATTGCCGTGCGTATTTCATCATTGAGGACGACCCGCAGGTCGTCGATCGCAACAGCTTCCATCAAGTCCGGTCCCGCTTCCCCGCTAACCGTGCAGTGTGCAGGGAAACGCCCGGGCGGCAATTGCGGACATCAGCGCGCGTTACAGACCTGTAATACTTTACCCAACAAAAAGGGTCGCCAAGAATGCATGTCTCCCCTATCGTCCCCGCGCACACAGAAAGAGATCTGCGCGGCAAGTTTGTCTGTCATTGCACGCGGTCGATTGGGCGACAGGATCTCAAAGGCTTCAGCCGGTCTGAGTGATGGGTGTGGGTGAAAATCATTCCAGCACACCACGGTCTTTGGGGGACTGTTTTATGGGACGCAAACGATTTGACGAGATGCCCTGCGCCATCGCGCAAACCCTGAATCAGGTTGGCGATTGGTGGACTTTGCTGATCGTCAGGGATGCCATGAAGGGCGCCCGGCGGTTCAGCGATTTTCACGACAGCACCGGTATTGCGAAGAATATCCTGACGGACCGGCTCAACAAGCTGGTCGAAAACAGCATTATGGCGCGCGAAGAAGTCGGCGTGCGCGGCCAACGGCAGGAATATATCCTGACCAAGCGCGGTGAAGCCCTGCTCCCCATCCTGATCGCCATGCAGCAATGGGGCGATGAATGGGTCTATAATGAGCACGACCGGCCGGTGGAATTGATTGATGTCCGCACGGGTGAAAAACTGGCGCCCCTGGCTGTGGTCAATGAGAGCGGCGCGGCTATGACGCATCGCGATATCGGGTTCAAACCGGAGAGCGCCGCCGGCGCCGAAAACCGATCCGGACGCGCCTCGGGCTAGGCCAGCGCCGCAAAGGCAGAGAATACATCGACATGAACGCCGTTCACCGCTTATTCTGGAAACAGAATCCGGGAGGGGATGAATCATGACCGCAATCCTGAAAGCCACACCGCTTGTCGCACTGGCGGCAATTCTGGCAGCCTGTGGCGGACCGCAGGAACGTGATCTGGCGAGCGCCGATCGCAATTATCAGAATCAACTGATCGAACGGCTGATCGATGCCCAGCCCGGCGATGTGATCGAGATCCCCGAGGGCGTCTTCGCCTTTGACCGCTCGCTCAGCCTCACCGTGGACGGCGTCACCCTGCGTGGCCAGGGCCCGGAGCGTACGATATTGACCTTCCAGGACCAGGTGCAGGGCGCTGAAGGCTTGCTCGTCACCGCCAGCGATTTCACGATTGAAAATCTCGCCATCGAGGACACGGTCGGCGATGGCCTCAAGATCAATGAGGGCGACAATATCATCATTCGCGGTGTCCGCGTCGAATGGACCGCCGGACCGCGCACCGAGAATGGTGCCTATGGCATCTACCCGGTGCAGACGACCAATGTGCTGATTGAGGATTCCATCGCCATCGGCGCCTCCGATGCCGGCATTTATGTCGGGCAGTCGCGCAATGTCGTCATCCGCCGCAATCGCGCCGAGCGCAATGTCGCCGGTATCGAGGTGGAAAACACCATTGGCGCCGATGTCTATGACAATGTCGCGACGGAGAATACGGGCGGAATTCTGGTCTTCAACATGCCGAATTTGCCGCAACCCGGCTATCAGACCCGCGTCTATAACAATCACGTCTTTGCCAATAATACAGGCAATTTCGGCCATGCCGGCACCCCGGTTGCCAGCATCCCGGCCGGCTCGGGCATTGTCGTGAATTCCAATGATCTGGTCGAGATTTTCGACAATGACATTTCCGATAATCGCACCGCCAACATCATCATCTCCAGCCTGCACTCGACGGGTTATTCGAGTTATTCGGTGCAGGATGATTTCGATCCCTTCCCGGAAGGGATTTTCATCCATGGCAACCGGTTTACCGGTGGTGGGGACAATCCGGACGGGCTTGACCTGCAAGGTCTGAAACTGCTCGTCGCCGGCCCGATCGGCCGTATGCCGGACGTGTTGTGGGACGGGTTTCACGATGCGGCGAAAATGGTCGATGGCGTGATGCCGGATGATTTGCGCATCTGCCTCGATAATGGAGAGGCCGAACTGGTCAATGCCGATGGTCCCCATGATTATGCCGCCCCGGCCATCACCACAGACCTGCACCGCTGCACCCTGCCGCGCCTGCCGGTGATCGAGCTGGCCTCGGCGCAATGATCGCCATTATCCGGATGCGTCTTGCCGGCGTGATGACTGCGGCGCTGGCCCTGGCTGGCTGCGGTGGGCCGATGCCGCCATCGCCGCACTATATCGGCGAGGGCAATCCGCCATTATTGAGCGATTGGGGCATGATGGCGTCGGACGGGCGCGCCCTCACCCTCGCATCAGGCGTCGAGCCCTATGACCTGGTGACACCGCTCTTCAGCGATTACGCCCACAAACAGCGCACGATCTGGATGCCCGAAGGCGTCAGCGCAGCTTATCGCGAGGATGACGTGCTCGATTTCCCGGTCGGCACGGTCATCACCAAAACCTTCTATTACCCGCGCGGCGATGGTGAGGGCGAGGTGCTGCGATCGCTCGTCCAGGCGCCGGGCTGGCGCGCCGACGGGCTTGATCTGGGCGCGATCCGGCTGGTGGAAACCCGCATACTGGTCCGGCGCGAAGCCGGCTGGACTGCCCTGCCCTATGTCTGGAATCCTGAGCAGACCGAAGCCCGGCTCGCCCGCGCCGGCGATATCCAGCGCCTGACGCTGGTCTCGGCCGATGGCGGCCGCGAGGACTTCGCCTATGCGGTTCCGACCAGCAATCAATGCGCCGGCTGCCATGCCATCAATAATACCACACGGGCAATCGAGCCGATCGGACCGGCACCGCGCCATCTCAACCGCGAATTCGCCTATGCAGCCGGTGCAGACAACCAACTCACCCACCTGGCGGCGATCGGCTATCTGGCCGCATGGCCCGGCCCGGCGGACACCCCGCAAGCGGCCGATTATCTCGACCCGGCGGCCAGGCTCGATGATCGCGCCCGCAGCTATCTCGACATCAACTGCGCCCATTGTCACAACGCGGCCGGACCAGCCGACACCTCCGGCCTGCATCTGCGCCACGACACGCCGGACGGCCCCAATCTGGGTTTCTGCAAACCGCCGATTGCGGCGGGCGGTGGCACCGGAGATCGCCCCTATGCGATCATGCCGGGGCAGCCGGATCAGTCCATTTTGCTCTACCGGATGGAAATCAACGATCCCGGCTCGCTCATGCCGGAGCTTGGCCGCGCCGTCAGCCATGATGAAGGCCTCGCCCTGCTCACCGCATGGATCGCCGCCATGGATGAGACCTGCACCGATTAGCCTTTGCGAGCGCGGCAGATTCACCACGCGGGCGAATTTTCCCAACCTCTTCGCTTGAGAGGTGGCACGGAGCGCGGTAGAGTTAACGCCCATGGCGCGCCATCCCGGACGCGCCAGTTCGGGGGAGAAACTTGATGACATTGACGATGATTGCAGCAGCCTTCGCCCTGCTGTCCACGCCAGCGGAAACCCTGGTCGAGAACGCGCTGCAGATCCAGGCCGGCGAGATGACCTACACCACATTCTTCGACGCCGATGGCAGCTACACGACCGATATCGGCATCACCGGCACCTGGACGCTGGTTGATGGTGAAATGTGCGTCGTGCGCAGCACCGGCGAAAGCGGCTGCCAGCCGGTCGCCGATGCCCTGGCGCTCGGCGATAGCTGGAGCGGCACCAACCCGGCCACCGGCATGACGGTGACCTATACGGTGGTGGCTCGCTAGCACTTACCGCGACCATCGACCGATGTTCCGAGCCCCGGCCGCCTCGCGCTGCCGGGGCTTTTTATTGCGATTCAGGCCAGCCAATGGCGCGCTTGACATGAATTGGCCCTGTGAAGCAACTATTTGACTTGGCGCGCGAATAGTCCGCATTATTACAAATACTTCATTAAATGGGTAAGGGGAACCAACATGCTCAAGGAATTCAAAGAGTTCGCCATGCGTGGGAATGTCGTCGATCTCGCCGTCGGCTTCATTCTCGGTGGCGCCTTCTCAACCATCGTCAAATCCCTCGTCACCGATATCCTGATGCCGGTGATCGGCCTGCTGATGGGCGGCGTCAATTTCTCCGGTCTCTTCATCGCGCTGGACAATCAGAGCTATGCCAGCATTGAAGCCGCTCATGAAGCGGGCGCCGGCACAGTCAATTATGGGCTCTTCATCGACAATGTGATCAGTTTCATCATCATCGCCTTCGCGCTTTTCCTGATCATCAAGGGCATCAACTCGATGAAGAAAAAGGAAGAGGCCGCTCCGGCAGCACCGGCCGCTCCACCTGCGGAACAGGTCCTGCTGACAGAAATCCGCGACCTGCTCGCCAAGAAGTAAGCCGGTGCGGTCAGACGGTTCAGAACCGGTCTCTCAAATGGGTGTCTGTCGCCGAAAACCGCTGTCTGCCAGTCTGCCATTCCTTTATCAGGGCACGAAATGGTTTTGTGGAACAGTGGGATACCCATCGTGTGCCGATGGCAGTCAGCCTGTCACCTGTCATCGACCGCCATACCCGGAGCGCCCGCCAGGACGCCCGGCCAGGCGCGGCGGGCCGGGTGAGGGTGAAGAATTGGGGTGGGGCCGACAATGTCAAAGAGCGCGAAATCGCATCGATTATAACCGGGCGGGGCTTGGGGCGGATAAGCCGGTTCTGAGATCATTGGTGCCAGGCCGGTATTTTCCCGATAACGGGGAGAAATAACGGGGGCACACACCATTTGGTCGGCAGGGGACCGGTGGCGCGGCGATGAACCGGGAGACCGGTGCGCAGGGCCAGAGCCCGCCCTGAAAACCATGCCGGGATCCAGTCCGACGCCCTGCTTGGCAAGGGATTTAAGGGATGGGTTTGCCCGGCGTGGGCCGGGGTGTGATCGGGAATTCAAGAGATTTTATAGGTGCTTGGCTTGCCGGAATGGGTGCCTGTCACCATTTATTTCGAACTCAAAATCTCCTTGTCCGTCGCACGTCTCTTGGCGGGTGTAGCGTTGATAATCGGGTGGGTTCGGTTCAAATGTCGGGTTTCGGCCGAACGTAGCTGGATTATATCCGCGCTGCGAATTGCCATGGATGGCGCGCATACGCTCCTCAGCATACCTTGTTGCTGGCACCGGTAGGACGCGAAGCGCAGCGCAAGTTTGCGCCCGCCTACTCGTAGATCGAGACGATGCTGCCAACCAGCTTGTAGATGGGCGGAGAGCCGCCTGGATGATCGGGCGAAATCGCTGAGCAACTGCCGCGCTGCCCCCCCCCTGGCATGGCCCAAATGACATAGCCCGTCGCACCGCCCACGCTGCAAATATGCATATCCCGGTTCATATATGTACTGTGACCGCCCACCAGGGCATCGCCATCGTGGCTTTGATGCGGCGACGTGCCGGCCATCTCGACCCAGCGCGTTGTATGCCCCGGTGTCGGTACCAGAAACTGTAAATCTGTCGTCTGTGCGCCTTCGACAGGAGCTGAATACCAGGCATTGCATCGCGTGCCATCGAACCAGCCGATCCATAAAGTGCCATAACCGGCAAAGTTTTCCTCACTGTCAGTCACTCGGCAAAGCGGGCGCTGCGGCGCGCCGACAGCGTGCACGTAGTCGACCGGCGGCGTATCCTGACGCACCCAGATATATTCGTCTTGAGCGTCAGCGGCCGCGCTGAAGGTCGCGGTGCCGGTGGCCATCGCCGCAAGCGACAGGGCTCCGGTGCCCAGGCGGGCCATCCAGGACAGGGTCGATTTCATGGAGCTTCCTGACTTCGGTAAAACTAGGCGCGTAGAGTCCGATCCGCCACGCGAACCATCCCCTGCAGTAGGCCTAAAAAGGGACTATGGCCAACGAATTCGAAGCGATATTTAGCCATTTCACAATGCCCCGCTCCTGTCAGGGGTGTTGTGAAAGGAAACCCGGCGTTAGCGGGTTAGGCGAGATTTTTGCCGGATGACCAACACAAATAAATGATGACAGGCACCTATTTCAACGCCGCAACACCAGTGGCGAGCGAACAGGATTCGCTTTCGGGTCGCTGGCCTTCTTCTCATCTACTCTCCGAACGACCCCGCCGCGCCGGGGAAGACCACCGGAGTTTGCGAGCCATCGCGCGCGACGGCCGAGACGCCGAAATAATAATTGTCGATCACCACATTCTCGAGCGTGTATTCGCCAACCGGGCCAACGAAGCGGCTATGGGTCCATTGCGGTTGATCGGTCAGGCGCCAATGCACGCGATAGCCGGCCAGATTGGCGGCGGCCGGTCCGCTTGCCAGGGTCCAGCTGAGATGCGTGCTGGGTTGGACTGCGCCTTCAATCGTGACATTCGCCGGAATTGGCGGCGCACCGGCGATCTGGGCCATCACCGCGATATTCAGCGCCGTCAGCTTGGCGGCATAATCAAAATCAACGCCCTCAACCGTATCGCCATAGACGCGGCCATCCTCGGTGCGCAAATCCTGGTGCTGGCGGTCATAATGCTCATTGGTCTCCATGATGCGGACACCGGGAATGCCGACGGCATTGAAGGGACGGTGATGGCCGCCACGTCCGAAACGGTCGAGCCGGTAGACCATCATCACATCGAGATTGGGGATGTATTGATCGGCGGTGCGATCAACCATGCGCGCCAGATTGCGCGACGCACTATCGACTTCGCCGCCGGTGAAACGGCGTGCTCGCGCCTCTTCCGGCGTTTCGACATCGCGCGTGCCTTCGGAGAAGACGCGGGCGGTGGCATTGTTGGTGACGCCATTGATGCCGGAAATATTGCCGATCATGTCGTTATTGAGCACCGCCTTGATGCGCCAGCCCGCCTCGAGCGCGTGGGCGGCGACGATCTGACCGCCAAACAGGCCCTGCTCCTCGCCGGACAGGCCGGTATAGATGATTGACCCGTCAAACTCGTGCTGGCTCAGCACGCGTGCCGCCTCAAGCACGCCGGCCATGCCAGAGGCATTGTCATTGGCACCGGGGCTGTCGGATGTGCCGTCGAGCGGGTCAGTGACGCGGCTGTCGATATCACCCGACATCAGCACATAGCGGTCCGGATCAATACGGCCGCGCTGAATGGCGACGACACTGACCACATCGGTCGGTTCGGGAATGCGCGTCTCGCCGGAAATTGTGTCGGAGACATACATCACTTCGAGACAGCCGCCACAAGTCGCAGAAATGCGTTCGAACTCGTCATGGATCCAGCGCCGGGCCGCGCCGATACCGCGTGTGTCGCTGGCCGTCTCCGACAGGGTGTGGCGCGTGCCGAACCCGGCCAGGGTGCGAATATCCGCTTCGATGCGCTCAGCCGAGACCGCCGCGACATAATCATGCACGGCGAGGACTTCCGAGGGCGGCGCGTGTTGCACGTCCTGGGCTTGGGCATATCCGCCCACCAGGATCAGCGAGGCGGTCAGGAGCGTATGTCGATGCATGGTCTTCCCCAATTCAAGTTGAGCAAACGCCAGTGTTGGCGCGGCGCAGGGCCGGGTCAAGCGTTGGCGAAACTGAGCGCAGCGGACACGATCAGTGAGCACCTGACACAAACTTGCCAAACCCGGCATGACACCCGATAGTTGTTGGGCAGACTTGGAGGTGAAGGTGGGTTTTTTCCAGGCCATAACGAGCGTGATCCGGAATACTTTCAGCTTTGAGGGGCGCGCCTCGCGCGGCGAGTTCTGGAACTGGGTCCTGTTCCGATACGGGGTCATTCTCGTCATCGCCATGCTCGCCGTAATACGGGCCTATGGCCAAGGCTATTCCGACGGGCTGGAAGCCAGTTTTCCGTCCCCGACCGTAGAGTTTGAGGACAAGACGATCTACGCGGAAGGATGGCCGTCCTTCGAGACGCTGGCGTTAGTCTTTCTGGCGCTGACCTTTGTCCCCAATGCCGCAGTATCCTTCCGTCGCCTTCATGATATCGGGCGGTCGGGCTGGTGGTTCGTGGCGCTGAACTTCATCCCGTTCGGGAAAATCCTGCTGTTTGTATTCTATCTCCAGCGCAGCGCGCCGGGAGTGAACCGGTATGAACGCCGGCGGCACCTCGCCCCCCTTCTTGCGCCCCGGAACGGTCCTGTCTCCGAAGCCTGAGCCGCATGCCCCCGGATCGGGGGATGGGCTTGACCGGACGCGGGACGATTCCGGGAACTGTCAGCCCGGAAGAGCGGACAGTTTGGCGCGTGCACCGATCCACGCTTCCAGCCGCTCTCGATCCGGAATACCAATTTGCCCATAACCCGGTTCAACCAGGTCGAGTTTCTGCAATACGGCCAGGGCCTTGCAGCTGGATACGCGGGATACGCCGAGCGCAAAGGCCAGTTCGGTCTGGGTGCATCGGACGCAGGCTGACGGGTGCGGCGCTGAGCGCGACATCTGCCAGATAAGCTTTGCCGCGCGCACAGGCAGCGGCAATCGCCGCATATCATCAACCAACTCCATCGCCGCGTGCAGCCGGCCGGTTACGGCGGTCAGCATGATCCGGCTCAACTCGGGCTCCTCGTCCAATATGGCGTCGAAGGCGGCGCGGCTGATCTGGTCGACGACAGTCTCGCCGATCGCGACCGCATCATGGGTGCGCGGCAGATCGGCAAACAGGGAAAATTCGCCAAAACACTGGCCCGGCCCCATCACGGTTATGACGATATAGGAGCCGTCACTGCCCGGATTACCGAAGCGCACCGAGCCGGAGCGCACCATGGACAGGCCCGGTTTGATATCACCGCGGGCATGGATCAAGGCGCGGTCGGGATAGCGCACCGGGGTGCCGCCCTCACGCAAGCGGGCCGCCAGTCGCGGCGTCAGCAGATCGCCCAGCGCCGTCATACCGAAATCGAGCAGGTCGGCCATCTTCACTCCAATTGCAAACTTCTTGGCATTCTTGCGGGCAAGGCCGGGTTAAATCAAGAATGTCGAACGGGCGGATCATTGCCCCGGGTGGAGCTGCGCCATGAAACTGGAATATCTCGCCGTCCTCGCGGTTTTCTTCACCTTCGTCGTGCTGGAGATCGCGCTGACCGGATTCTTCCGCAAGCCGGGCCAGACCCGCGATGATGTCTGGGTCGAACTGGTGTCCGGCTTCGGCCTGATCCTGCTGATCCAGCCCATGGCGGTATTGGGCGGCGGTCTGATCGCCAGCCTGGTTGCGCCGCAGGCACAGGGCATGTTGTCAGGCTGGCCGGTACTGGCGCAGCTGGCCCTGCTGCTGATCTTCGACGATCTGTCGCAATACTGGTGGCACCGCGCCTCGCACTCCTTCCCCTGGCTCTACAAGCTGCACCGGCCGCATCACAATGCCGAATACCTCTCCATCCGCGTCGTCTACCGCAATAACCTGTTCTATTACATGTTGATGCCCGGGCTATGGCTCTCGGGCGCGCTGATCTGGCTCGGCCTTGGCTGGATCTATGCCGCCTATCTCGTGGTCAAGATGAGCGTGATCTTCGCGGCCCATTCCGACGTGCGCTGGGACGAACCGCTCTACAGGATCAAATGGCTCTCGCCGCTGATGTGGGTGGTTGAGCGCACCATCTCGACGCCCGCTACCCACAGCGCCCATCATGGCCGCCATGCCGATGACGGCATCACGAATTACAAGGGCAATTTCGGCAATCTCTTATTCTTCTGGGACGTGCTGTTTGGCACCGCCAAAATCACGCGGCGCTATCCCGACAAGCTCGGCGTCGAGAACCTGCCGCCGACCAGTGTTGGCGAGCAGCTGATCTGGCCGTTGATCCGGGTGAAGGCGGCGACAGAGGCAGAGACGGCGGCGGCGGAATAGGTCTCGGTTACAAAAAAAAGGCCGGGCAATCGCCCGGCCCTTTTCAACCAAGTCTGGCCTGTTTTACGGAACCAGCACCACTTTCCCGATTGCCTTGCGGCCGGACAGCTCGCCAAAGGCGGCGAGGAAATCGTCGAGCTTGTAGCGCCCGGCGACATGCGGCTTGATCTTGCCCGCTTCAAACATGGCGAACAGCTCGTCCATATTGGCGTAATGCGCCGCCGGATCGCGCATAGCCCAGGCCCCCCAGAACACACCGACAACCGACGCGCCCTTCAGCAGCGGCAGATTGAGCGGGAGTTTGGGGATAGGACCGGCAGCAAAACCAATCACCAGATGGCGGCCTTCCCAGGCGATTGAACGGAAGGCAGTTTCGGCGAAATCGCCGCCGACCGGGTCATAGATGACATCGACACCCTTGCCGCCGGTGATTGCCTTGATCCGGGCGCGCAGGTCTTCGGTCGTGTAATTGATGCCTTCGTCCGCGCCATGGGCCTTGGCGGCGGCGAGTTTCGCGTCGCTGGAAGCACAGGCGATAACCTTGGCGCCCATTGCCTTGCCCAGCTCGACCGTTGCCAGACCGACACCGCCTGCCGCACCGAGCACCAGCAGAGTCTCGCCCGGCTGGAGTTTGGCGCGTTGTTTCAAGGCGTAATAGGAGGTCGCATAGACCACCGTCAGGCCAGCGCCTTCCTCGAAGGACATGCTGTCGGGGATTTTGACCACGGCTCCAGCCGGTGCCGCGACCTGCTCGGCGAAAGCGCCGGTCAGGCCGTTGAAACAGACCCGGTCGCCGATGGCGACATTGGTTGCGCCCTCACCCAATGCGGTGACGATCCCAGCCCCCTCACCGCCTGGCACGAATGGCAGGGGTGGTTTGAACTGGTATTCGCCGCGCACGCAAAGCAGGTCGGGGAAGTTGAGCCCCGCCGCCTTGACCTCGATCATCACATGCGCTGCGGGCAGCAGCGGCGTGTCGATCTCCTCGACCTTCATGCCGGCTTCCGGGCCGAATTCCCGGCAGTAGAGCGCGCGCATCATGCCACCTCGAACAGGCCGGCTGCGCCCATGCCGCCGCCGACGCACATGGTGCAGACGACATATCTGGCACCGCGGCGCTTGCCCTCGATCAGGGCGTGACCAACCATGCGGGCGCCGGACATGCCATAGGGATGGCCGATCGAGACCGCGCCGCCATCGACATTGAGCAATTCGTCGGGAATGCCCAGCTTGTCGCGGCAATAAATCACCTGCACAGCGAAGGCCTCATTGAGCTCCCACAGGCCGATATCGTCCATTTTCAAGCCATTGGCCTTGAGGAGTTTCGGGATCGCGAAGACCGGGCCAATGCCCATTTCGTCGGGATGGGTGCCGGCCACGGCAATGCCGCGATAAATGCCCAGTGGGGCAATGCCGCGACGTTCGGCATCCCTGGCTTCCATCATCACCGCTGCGGAGGCACCATCGGAAAGCTGCGAGGCATTGCCCGCCGTGATAAATCGACCTTCCTTGATGCGCATGCCATTGGCAAAGACCGGTTTCAGCCCGGCCAGCGATTGCGCCGTGGTGCCGGGCCGATTGCCCTCATCCTTCGCCAGCGTCACCGCACGGTCTTCGATTTCACCGCTCTCCTTGTTCATGACTTTCATGACCGAAGGCAGGGGCACGATCTCGGCGTCGAACCGGCCGGCCTGCTGGGCCGCATCGGTGCGAGCCTGCGACTGGGCGGCGTATTCGTCCTGGGCTTCACGGCTGATGCCATAGCGATCGGCGACCACTTCGGCGGTTTCCAGCATCGACATGTAGAGCTCGGGCTTGTTCTCGATGATCCAGGGATCGACATCCCAATTCTTGGTCATCTTGTCAGTCTGGACCAGGGAAATGCTCTCCAGCCCGCCGCCGACCGTGACAGTCATGCCATCGGTGATGATTTGTTTGGCCGCTGTGGCGATCGCCATCATGCCCGAGGCGCACTGGCGGTCCATCGACATGCCGGCCACGGTGTCCGGCAGGCCGGCGCGGATCAGGCTGTTGCGGGCGACATTGCGTCCGGTCGTGCCCATCTGCATGGCACAGCCCATCACGACATCGTCGATCTCATTGGGGTCGACACCGGAGCGTTTGACCGCTTCACCGATGGCATGACCGCCCAGGGTCGGGCCGGAGGTGGCATTGAAGGCGCCGCGATAGGCCTTGCCGATCGGGGTACGCGCCGTGGATACGATGACAGCTTCACGCATGGGTCTCACTCCTCAATTGTTGTTTTATACCAGACGATTTGCTGGGTCGTAGCCAGCAGACGCCCGTCGCGGCTCCAGATCCGCGCATGTTGATCGTAAAAACCGCGCCCGCCGCGCGCGGCATGGGTCTCGATCAGCATATAGTCAGTGCCGACCGCGGCATAATCCTCAGCGCTGGCATGCAGGTAGACGGTCATCGAGACCGTCGCGACCATGCCGACCTCGCCAGTGACATGAAACAGGCGCGGCGTCGGTGTATCGGCCAGAGCCACCAGCGCGACCGCGTCGAGCGGGCGTGCCGGATCAAGCCGGATCCAGGCCAGACTGTCCGTGCGGCCATCGCCCTTGGAGAAAGGCGGGCTGCGCGTCGGGCGCATCTCGACCGTGCGTGACCAGGCCATGGGCAGATTGGCACGATCGCAATCTTCCGGCACCGGAGCGTCGGGCCGATTGCCCTCGGTCCAGCTGACCGTCTCACGGCGGCGCGACAGAATACCCATCGCCCGATTGGACGGTTTCTGATCGCCCTTTGCCGTCAGCGCGGCATTCCAGAATTGCGTATTCTTGCCGCCGCGATCGCAGACGACGTCGAGCATGACCGGACCTTCGCGGGCACCGGCGAGGAAATCGGTCGTGATCGAAACCAGCTCCATTTCGGGCCCGGCGGCCTCGATCAGGCCTTTGGCCAGTATGGCCGCGCTCCAGCCGCCATAGGGACCGATAATATTCTTGAAATGCTCGGTCGCTGCGCCCTCGAAACGGACATCGGGCGCATCGCCGGACGTCCGTTTCAGGTCGATGGATTGGTCAAAAATATGCACGGATCAGCCCAGCTTGACGCCAAAATGAGCCGCCGCCTTGGCGAGGAATTTCATCGTCTGCTGGCCGCCCTGCTCGAACATTTGCTGGCCGTCCGGATTGATGATGGCATCGATATTGGCGGCGACATGTTCCGGGGTTTGCTGTTCCGGCGGCAGATAGATGCCATCGGTCTCATAAACGCGCGTCGCGGCATAACCACCCGCACCGGCGCACAGAACGAGACGCGACGGCGCCTCATCGCTGACCAGATAAACCAGGCCCGCGCTTACGCTTTCGACCGTCATCAGCTTGAGGGCTTCCTCCGGGATCAGGCCTTCAGTCATGCGCGTTGCCGCCGTCGGCGAGAGCGCATTGACCCGGATGCCGTATTTGGCGCCTTCCAGGTGCAGCACATTCATGAAGCCGACCAGGCCCATCTTGGCGGCGCCGTAATTGGCCTGGCCGAAATTGCCGTAAATCCCCGAGGAGGAGGCCGTCATGACGATGCGGCCATATTGACGCTCGCGCATATGATCCCACACCGCCTTGGTACAGATCGCCGAACCGGTCAGATGCACGGATGTGACGGCATTGAAGTCGGCCATCTCCATCTTGGCGAAGCTTTTGTCGCGCAGAATGCCGGCATTATTGACCAGGATATCGACCTGGCCGAACCCCTTCATCGCTTGCGCCACCATGTCGGCGACTTCGTCTTCCCTGGTGACGTTGGCGGTATGCGCGATGGCCTCGCCGCCAGCGGCGCGGATTTCCGCCGCGACGTCCTCCGCAGCCGAGCCGGAACCGGTCCCGTCGAGCGAGCCGCCCATATCATTGACCACCAGTCTGGCGCCGCGTGAGGCCAGCGCCAGGGCGTGCGACCGGCCAAGGCCATTGCCGCCGCCAGTGACGATGGCAACGCGACCATCAAAGCGAATTTCACTCATATCAAATCTCCGAAAATGGGCGCTAGCCGACGACCTGCATCGTCAGCCATTGGGCAATGAGAGCGGGCTTTTCCTCGCCCTCGATCTCGACCGTGACGCCGAAGCGCAGCATCCATTGGCCCGGCTGACGCTCAACGGCGTCTTCGAGCACAAAGCGGCCGCGGATCTGTTTGCCGGCACTGACGGGCACCAGGAAGCGCACCTTGTCGAAGCCGTAATTGATTCCCATCGCCATGCCATCGAGCACGAAGGCGATATCCATCGCCATGCGGGACAACATCGAAAGCGACAGGAAGCCATGGGCGATCGTACCGCCAAACGGAGTTTCTTTCGCGGCGCGCTCCGGATCAAGATGGATAAATTGATGATCCTCGGTGACATCGGCGAACTGGTCGATGCGCGACTGGTCGAGCTTGATCCAGTCTGACAGGCCAATTTCCTTGCCGACATGGCTGGTAAGGTCGGCGGGTTTAATTGTGGCCATCAGTCTATGTCTCCATCGGTCAAAAGCTGTTTTCTCAGACCCGGCTTGTCGACCTTGCCGGTGCCGCCGCGCGGCAGGGGCGCGTCGAGACGCCAGTAATGCGCGGGGCGTTTGAAGGCCGCCAGGTGCGGTTTGAGAAAGGCGTCGATCTCGTCATTATGCAGCGTCGCGCCCTCGCGCAGCAGAATCGCCGCGCCGACGCGTTCACCAAGGCGCTCGTCGGGAATACCGATGACGGCCGCCTCGACAATGTCGGAATGGCGCGCCAGGGCGCCCTCCACTTCGAGGCAGGAAATATTCTCGCCGCCGCGAATGACCATGTCCTTCAGGCGGTCAACGATCGACAGGAAGCCGTCCGCATCAAGCACGCCGACATCACCGGTCTTGAACCAGCGCTCCCTGGTCAGCACCGCCGCAGTTGCCTCGGGCTGGTTGAGATAGCCCTTGAACAGGCAAGGCGATTTGATCCAGACCTCGCCCGGCTCACCGGTCGGGGCGGTCGAGCCATCTTCGCGAACGATCTTGATCTCGGTCACCGCCGGAACGGCGCGCCCGCACGAGCCCGGCTTGGCCTGGTAATCGGCCATATTATTGTAAGCCCCCAGGGCATTGGTCTCGGTCAGGCCATAGCCCGAGCTCGACCAGGCCTGCGGGAAAACCTTGGCCAGGCGTTCGACATGCGCAACCGGCCGCTTGGCACCGCCAGAGCCCATATCCATCAGGCTGGTCAGCCGGGTGCCGCGGCGCTCTGCTTCCAGCGTCACCTCGTGCGACATGGTCGGCACGCCGACCATATTGGTCAATTGCTCACGCTCGATCAGATCAACGGCATCGCCGGCATCCCATTTGCGCATCAGCACCATTTTGCGGCCCGACAATAGCGAGGTCATGAAAACAGCGTGTGAGCCAGTGCAGTGGAAAAGCGGCACCGCGACAAGAACGCCCGGTGTCTCACCGAAGAATTCCTCACCGCCATTGGCATGCTTCATCCCCGCGCCGATCAGCGCGTAGGACATGATCGCGGTTACGGCGCCGCCATGCGAAAGCACAGCCCCCTTGGGCGCGCCAGTCGAACCGGAGGTGTAAAAGATCGCGAAATCATCATCCGGTTTGATCGTCAGCGCCGGCGCCGGCTTGCCCGCACCGGCTGCGACAAGATCACCGAAGCTGTCCGTGCAACCCTCAACGCCTTCACGAATGCCGATCAGGGTCAGGCCCAGACTGTCGCGATGCGGCAGCATGCGCTCGGCCTGGCGTGCACCCGCAATGACCAGTTTGGCGCCGCAATCGCGCAGGCCATAGCCGACCTCCTCGCTGGTCCACCAGCCATTCATCGGCACGACGACACCGCCAGCTGCGATAATGCCGAGGAAACACGCCATCCATTCGGGACAATTGCGCATTGCCAGCACAACCCGTGTGCCCGACGTGACGCCATGGCGTTCGATCAGGCCATTGGCGAGAGCAATCGACTTGCCGATCAGTTCGCCATAACTCCAGCGCTGATCCTCGAACACGACGGCGGGATTGTCCTTGTGCTCCATCGCCGCGGCCAAGAGAAAGCGCAAATCCGGCGGCGCATTGACATAACCGCGTTGTTTGACGCCAAAACTCTCGATTTCACCAACGGCGAATAAGGGCTCGTTGGCGACAATGAACTCGATAACCTTGTCGACCTGGTCCCGCGAGGGGCCCGGTTTGCGATCCGACATTCAGCCCTCCAACGCTTCGTTGACGTAACGCTTGAGCTCCTGACGGGCGATCACCATGCGATGCACGGCATCGGGACCATCGGCGAAGCGCAAAGTGCGAAGCGCGACCCACATGCCGGCCAGCGGCGTATCCTGGGACACGCCGGTACCGCCATGCATCTGCATCGCCTCATCGACCGTCTCCAGTGCCACGCGCGGGGCGATGACCTTGATCTGGGAGATATAGGGCGCTGCCGCGCGCGCATCGCCCTGATCCATCATCCAGGCCGCTTTGAGACACAATAGCCGCGCCTGCTCGATCGCCATGCGGCGTTCGGCGATGATGTCCTTATTGGCACCGAGCCGGGCCAGTTTCTGGCCGAAGGCGGTGCGCGAAACAGAGCGCCGGCACATCAATTCCAGCGCCCGCTCCGACTGGCCAATGGCGCGCATGCAGTGATGGATGCGGCCAGGCCCAAGACGGCCCTGGGAGATTTCAAAACCCTTGCCGCGGCCGAGGATGATGGTGTCTTTCGGAACCCGCACATTGGTGAAGCGGATATGCATATGGCCGTGCGGCGCGTCGTCATGCCCAAACACGGTCATCGGGCGCAAAAGCTCGATACCCGGCGTGGCCGCATCGACGAGGAATTGTGACTGGCGGCCATGGCGTCCCGCTTCCTCACCCTCGGTCCGTGCCATCAACACATAGACGGCGCAGCGTGGATCACCCGCGCCGGAGGCCCAGTATTTCTCGCCATTGAGCACCCATTCATCGCCCTCAAGCACGGCGGAGAAGGCGATATTGGTGGCGTCGGATGAGGCCACATCCGGCTCGGTCATCAGATAGGCGGAGCGCTTCTTGCCCTCGAGCAGATCGTCGATCCAGCGCGCTTTTTGCGCGGTCGAGCCATAGCGCTCAATCACTTCCATATTGCCGGTATCGGGCGCGGAGCAATTGAAGATTTCCGGGGCCAGGAAAGACCAGCCCATCTCCTCGGCGAGATAGGCATATTCCAGCGTCGAGAGGCCATAGCCGCGATCACTGCCGGTGAGCCAGAAATTCCACAGGCCACGCTCGCGCGCCTTGGCTTTCAGGGTCTCGCGGATCTCGATCTGGCGATCGGTAAAGACGAAACGGTCGCCGCCCGAGGCCTTGCCAACCTCGGCGTGGTATTCGTCCTCGAGCGGCAGGATTTCGTCGCGCACCATGGCCCGAACCTGCTCGATCAGCGGTTTGACCCGCTCGGAAATCCCTAAATCCATCTCAACTCTCCCGTGAATTTCTGGTTTGGTGTGCTGTGCGCTCGCGGCGGAACTCTAGACCGGCCTGCCGCGTTCGCTGATCATCATGCGTCGAAACTTTCGCATCCCGCCGAGCCAGCGATCGCGCTGGGTGGCCCGCAAGGCTTCGTATTCGGCCACTTTGGGGTGCGGGAAGGCGAGGAAATGCTTGTTCTCGATTGCAGCCAGCATGGCTTCGGCGACGGCAGACGGTTCGACAATCCCGTCCGCCCCGGCGATACCGCCATCCTCGCTACCGCCAAGCATATCGGTGCGAACCGCCTGCGGACAGACGCAGACGACCTGCAAGCCGTCATCGCCATGCGCAACGGACAGGCTTTCCGCGAAGGAGACGGCGGCATGCTTGCTGGCGCTATAGGATGAGGCACCGATCTGGGCGAGCAGTCCGGCGGCCGAAGCGACCAGTACAAAAACCCCGCCGCCACGCGGTTTCATTCGCGGCCAGACCTGACGCGCACCGCGCACGGCGCCCATCACATTGACCTCAAAGCTGTCATGCCAGGCCTTGTCATCAGCCCCGGCGGCATCCCAGCTTGGATCGTCGGTGCGCAAGATACCGGCATTGGAGACGAAAATGTCGACCGGTCCGAGACGGGTCTCGGTCTGGATCAGGAAGGCCGCTATATCGGCCTCCTTGGTGACATCAACCCGGGCACCATAGCCCGAGAACGCCTTGGCCGCCTCCTCGGCGCCGCGCAGATCGGCCAGCGCGATTTTCGCGCCGCGATCATGAAAGGCCTGGGCCATGGCAAGCCCGATCCCGCGGGCACCGCCCGTGATCGCGACCACTTTTCCTGTGTAATCCATATCGGCCTCCCCGGTCTTGGCCGGACTAGTATTTGCGCAGACGCGCGAATTTGTCAGTGTGGTAATTGGCATCACCATAGAGCGCTTCGGCAACGCGGACGCGCTTGATGAAGAAGCCGATATCGTACTCATCCGTCATACCGATACCGCCATGCATCTGGATCGCCTCGCGTGCCGAGAGCTGGGCGATCTGGCCCAGTTTCGACTTCGCGGCCGACACCATCATCGCGGCGTGATCAGGCGCCATGTCGAGTGTTTGCAGCGCCTTGAGGACGATGGATTTGCCCAGTTCGATCTCGGTGTAGAGATGCGCAGCGCGGTGTTGCAGCGCCTGATACGTGCCGATGATCTCGCCGAATTGCTTGCGCTCGCGCAGATAACCCAAGGTCTGGGTCAGACATTCTTGCGCTGAGCCCGACATTTCCGCCGCCAGGCCGGCACGGCCGGCATCGAGCACGGCTTCCAGCGCGCCATATCCACCATCGACTTCGCCGAGCACGGCATCGGCGTCAACTTCAACGCCTTCCAGCGTAATCGCTGCCGAGTTACGGCTATCGATCATCGAGGCGCGCTCGACCGAGACACCGGCGGCTTCGCGCGGCACCAGGAACAGCGTGATGCCATCGGGTTCGCCTTCGGCGCCGGCGGTGCGGGCCGAGACGATCAGCATATCGGCGACATGACCTTCGGCGACGAAGGATTTGCGCCCATCGAGCTTGAAGCCATTGCCGGAACGCTGCGCCGTGGTGGTCACAGTTGAGGGATTGTGCTTGTGGGTCTCGTCGACAGCCAGGGCCGTGAGAAAATCACCTGCGGCCAGGCGCGGCAGGAATTCGGCCTTCTGGGCCTCGGTCCCGAAGCGCGACAGAGCGGTGGCGCCCATAATCGCGGTTGACAGGAAAGGCGAGGCCGTCAGGGTGCGGCCCATCTCCTCGGCGATGACGCCGGCGGCGACATGACCCATGGCGACACCGCCATGTTCTTCCGGCACCAGCACGCTGGCCCAGCCCATTTCGGCCATGTCCTTCCAGGACTTGCGGTCGAAACCGTCAACGCTCTGGCTGTCGCGCAGCTTGCGCAATTGGCTGATCGGCGCCGATGTCTTGAGATAGCCCTTGGCGGCATCCTTGAGCATGCCTTGTTCTTCATTGAGCAGCATTGCCATGATGTGTATCCCCCTCAGGCGCTCGGCAGGTCGAGAATGCGTTTCGAAATGATGTTGAGCTGGACCTCGGAGGTTCCGCCCTCGATGGAATTGGCCTTGGTGCGCAACCAGTGCCGCGCCACATCGCCATCACCATCCCACTCCAGACCATCATGCCCAGAGCCATCCATCATCAATTCGAGACGACGCTTGTTGAGTTCGGTGCCGTAATATTTCAGCATCGAGGAATTGGCGCCAACGCCCTGGCCCGACTTGGCCTCTTCAGTCACCCGCTCCAGCGTCGACAGGAAGGCCAGGCCATCAATCTCGGCCCGCGCCACGTCCGTGCGCAGGACCGGATCGGCCAGCTGCCCGTGCTCATTGAGCCCCACCTGCTGAATGGCGACATCGCCCATTGGCCGCATCGCGCCGGAACCGGCACCGGTGCCGCCAATCATCTCGCGCTCATGGGTGAGCAGGTATTTGGCGATGGTCCAGCCCTTGTTGAGCTCGCCGACGAGATTGTTCTTCTCGGCGCGGGCATCATCGAAGAAAGTCTCGCAGAAGGGCGAATTGCCGGAGATCAGCTTGATCGGCTTGGTGGTGACGCCGCTCTGATCCATATCGACGAGGATGAAGCTGATGCCCTCATGCTTCTTGGCGGCGAAGTCGGTGCGCACCAGCACGAAGATCCAGTCGGCCTGGTCGGCATAGGAGGTCCAGACCTTCTGGCCGTTGACGAGATAATGATCGCCCTTGTCCTCGCACTTGGTCATCAGGGCTGCGAGGTCGGAGCCGGCATTGGGCTCGGAATAACCCTGGGCCCAGCGGATTTCACCGCGGGCGATCTTTGGCAGGTGTTCGAGTTTCTGATCTTCATTGCCGTATTTCAGAAGCGCCGGCCCAAGCATCCAGATGCCGAAGGAGAGCAGAGGCGAGCGCGCCTTGATGCGTCCCATTTCCTCGCGCAACACCTTGGCTTCGTCTTTCGACAGACCACCGCCGCCATAGGCGACCGGCCATTCCGGCACGGTCCAGCCTTTTGATGCCATGCGGTCAAGCCAGGTCTTTTGCGCCTCCAGCTCGAACACGGCCTTGCGGCCGCCCCAGACGGCATCATGCTCGCCCTTCATCGGACGGCGCATCTCGTCCGGGCAATTGGCCTCAAGCCAGGCGCGCGTCTCGACGCGAAATGTTTCCAGATCCGGCATGCTTCTCCCCTTTATTATTCTGTCGACGTGACGTTTACGCTCACGTCAATCCGTTAGGCGTGAAACCCCCGCCATTGTCTGCCTCACCTGCGCGAGGTCAGGCGAATTGAGGGGCAATCTCCAGATTCTTGGCCAGACCGAGCCGGCGCAGCACCAGCAACATGGTCCCGTTATAATCGACGATCCGATTCCAGATGCCGCGCTTGGGCAAATGCAGGGCGCTGCGTGGAAACTCGTGATGATGATCGTGCAGGGCTTCGCCGCCGGTCAGCAGCGCCAGGACGTAATCGACCCATTTGGGCGTCTCCATATGCCCGAACACATTCACGCCCAGCGTGGTGGCGTGGAACTGGATGCCGCGGCCGATGATGACGCAGGCATGCAGCAAAGCGAGCAGGATCAGCGACCCTCCGCTCAGCGCGACCGCCAGATAGATCAGGCCGGGGACCAGGAAATGCATCGCCAGTGACAGCGAGATGTGGAACCGGTCGGCGAACAGCACGACCTTGTTTTCCTTCAGCCACATCGGCATTGGCCGGTCCAGGTCGGCGGCGTCGCGCCACAATATCCAGCCCATCCAGGCCCAGACCTTGCTCTCGAGCGGATTGTGCGGGTCGCCGGGATTATCGGCGAAACGATGATGCTGGGAATGATAATTGACCCAGTCTTTCAGTGATCCCTGCATCGCCAGGATACAGTTGAACATGAAGATGAGCTGGGCCGGCCATTTGATCTCGCCGGCGCGGTGCTGCCAGATCCGGTGCAGCGGCCCAATCCCCATATTGCAGAGGAAAATCGTCGCCGCCATTACGCCCAGACCGAGCGGTGCATACCACCAGCGCAGAGTGAGGCCTTCAAGCGCCAGGCCGAGCACCACCATGGTCACCAGCAGGGCAACTCCCAGAACCGGATACAGGATTACCGAGAAGACACTGGCCCAGTTGAGCGTACTCCAAGTTCGGATAATCGACATGGATCGCGTCACGGCAGAGCTTTCAGGGTTCATGGGGTCAAACTCATTGCTGGATTTCAGATAGTGACAACATGGGGTGGGCCGCATGAAATGTCGACAATCTCACTGCAAACGTCAAACCCTGTTTTACTGGCCGCGCCCGTCCTCGGGGTCCGGCATGGCTGTGTCACGCGCCTCGACCGGAGCGATCGGCAGTTCAATGTGAAAGCAGCTGCCCGCCCCGAGCTTGCTCTCGACCCAGATACGGCCACCATGACGCTCAACGACTCGCTGACAAAGCGCCAGACCGATTCCGGTGCCAGGGTAGGCGTCGCGCGGGTGCAGCCGCTTGAACATCTCGAACACGCGCTCGGCATGCCGGCTGGAAAAACCGATCCCGTTGTCGCGAATAGTGAGATGCCACTGCAATTCGTCTTCGGTTTTGGCGGCCGCGACGCGAACATGCGGCGGCGCATCACCGCGATACTTCAATGAATTGCCAAGCAGGTTTCGAAACATCTGGCGCAACAGCAATTCATCGCCGCGCAGAACAATATCGCTCTCACAAGTGATAATCGCCCCCGCTTCGGCAATCGCCAGCTCGAACTCATTGCTGGCCTCCGCAAGCAGGTCTGCCAGCGGCACATCGGCGAAGCGCATGCGATCATTTGACGAGCGTGAATAGCTCAGTAGATCCTCAATCAATTGACGCAGACGCTGCGCACCATCGACCATTCGGTCGACCAGCAAGCGGCCCCGCTCGTCCAGCCGGTCCGAATAATCGCGCACCAATAGCTCACCGAAACTGGTGATCTTGCGCAGCGGCTCCTGCAGATCGTGCGAGGCGATCGAGGCGTATTGCTCCAGCTCCCGATTGGTTCGCAACAACTCGTCAGCCTGCTGTGCCATGCGCACTTCGGCTTCCTTGCGTTCGGTGATGTCGTGGCAGGACCCTGCCATACGGACTGGCTCACCATTATCGTCCCAGACGGCCTGGCCGCGTGAGTGCACCCAAATGAAATTGCCGTCTGGCAGGCGGCTTCGATATTCGGCCCGGTACTCGGCTCTGTGGTTCAAGTGCTGCTGCAACGCTTCGAGTACGCGCTCGCGATCATCATCATGAATCCGCGCGGCGAAGGCCTCGATCGAGAGTTCTGGCTCGGGAACACCCGGTGCCAGCATGCGCTTCAGCTGCTCCGACCAGAACACAGTCCCTGTCGAGACATCCCAGTCCCACACACCCACGCCCGTCCCGCGCACGGCCAATTCATAACGCTCTTCGCTGCGATGTGCGGCCTCTTCGGCACGTTTGCGTTCGCTGATATCCTCAAACGAGCCCGCCATCCGCACAGCCATGCCCGACCGGTCCCAAACCGCCTGGCCACGGGATTGGGCCCAGATATAATGCCCGTCGCTATGGCGAATGCGGTGCTCGATCGTGTAGGGCGTGCGGTGCTTGATATGCTGCTCGATCGCCGCCTCGAGCGCGTCCCGCTCGTCTGGATGTTGCAGTTCTTTGAAGTCGCTGAGCTTCGGCTCATGCAGGGCCGGATCCATCCCGAGCAGCTGATAGCAACGCGGCGCCCAGTAGACCGCATTATCGCGCACATTCCACTCCCACAGACCAACGCCGGAGCCACGCACAGCCAGGTCGAACCGGCCTTCGGCGCGCTGCAGTGAGACATGGTGGCCGATCAGGACGGCCGCTGTCTCCAGGACATTGCGATCATCCTCGTCGAAGGCCCGGTCGCGGGCCTCACTGGCCGTGACATTTACTGTACCGTGCAGACAATCATCAACCAGGATTCGCGCACCTGCATAGGTTTGCGCATTCTCGGGGCAGAATCCGGGATAGGCTTCATGGGCGCTGCCGGCCGCACGCGCCTGCATGATCGTCTGCTCCAGGTCCACAACCTGCTGACACCAGCTGCCGGCAAGGCGGAGCGTATCGCCGACCTTGTACTGACCGGTATCGTCGAGAAGATATTCCACCGAATACTGGCCGTCATCGATCTGGCAGACGGCGGCGCGCGGCAGGTCGAAATGGGTCTTGATTCGTTGCAGGATTTGCACAATGGCCTGCTCATGATCAGACGTGCCGACCGAACTCAGACGAACCAGGTCGAGCACTGTCCGATAAGCCTGCGCATTGCCTGGAGCCGCGCGCTTGTTCTCAACTGCCGACATCAAACATCCATTGGTATTTGGCCGCGATTCACCCGAACAGCGCCTCTTTCGCGATCACGGTATAGCGCCACCCTTTCACATTTCCAAAATTGGGCGTGGTGTAATTGCGATGATTTATGACCGACGCCACCGACGCGCCATGAAGCCGGCAAATTGCCGACCTGTTGCTGCCTGTCCGCGACCAATTTGCCCAATCCCATATTTGGGACGGGTATTTTCGCCCAAAACCAAAGAAAATTGATGCTTTATCGATAGTCGGGATGGACGCGCCGCCATCATTAAGCTTCTGTAATGCACGATACGATTTGATTCACGGCTGGGGAGGCGTTGATGAGAAACACCCTAATCATGCTCGCAGTATTCGCGAGCGCCGGGCTGGCGGCGGCAATTTGTCCAGCCAGTCTGCGCGATCAGGTAGTGCAACAAGCGCAAATTCCGGAATCCGTTCAAATCGAAGCCGGCCGGCAGGTCGAGCTCTTTGTCAGCTGGGTCCGCGACGATGCGGGCCGTCCAGGCGCCGATTTCACCGAACGCAATCTGGACTGATCTACCCCTCATTCACCGGCCTATTCAGACCCGTCCGCGCCCGGTGTGAGAGCGTCCAGCCTGGCCTCGATCATGCCGCGATAGGCGGCGTCCGCCGGTGATTCCGCGAGCAGGGCTTGCCAGGCTGCGAGTGCAGCCTCTGTTTCTCCGGCCTGATATTGCGCCTCCGCCATGAAGAAGCGCGCCCGCACATCTGACGGCTCAATATCGAGCGCGCGGGCAAATGCTTCGCGCGCCGCAGGCGTCATCCGGCCATCCTCGCCGAACAGCAGCGCCTGCCCGAGCGAGGCAAACAGGAAGGCCGAATCCGGCACGATATTGATGGCCTGCTCAAAGGCGTGGGCGGCATCATCATAACGGGCCAGTCCGAGATAGGCCTGGCCGAGAACAGCCCAGCCCTGCGCATTGTCGGGATTGGCCGCCATTTCAGCCGCCAATGTATCGACCTGTTCGAGGACAGCGCGCATTTCCTGCGATATCTCGACTGCCTCCGGCTCGACCTGCCCCACCAGGTTCGGGCTGCCAATGGCGATATAGATCGCCACCGCTGCAACCCCGCCCAGGCCGCAGGCAATAATCGCCAGATGGCGTAAACCGGAATGGGCACGCCCCTCCCCGTCCCGATCATCAAGCGTTGTGGCGGCGAGACGGCGGCGTTTGATATCCAGTTCCGCCGCGCGGGCCTGGCCGGCATCAACGAGACCCAGTTCGCGATCTCGCTTCAACTCCTCAAGTTGACCGGAAAACACGCCAAGCCCGTCCTCTTCCGCCGCCGCATCGCGGCGCATGAGGGGCATCACCAGGACGGCGACCGTCAGGCTGGCCATAACCGCAATCAGGATCCACAGCATCACTGGCCTTCCTCATCCATCAAGGCGGCCAGCTCGGCCTCTTCCTCGGGGGTCAATGCATCGGACAGGCCTTTGGCCTGGCGCCGGACATAGACGATGATCAAGCCACCGCCCGCCAGCAGGATAAAGAATGGCAGGCCCCACAGCGCCAGCGTATTGGCTTGCAGAGGGGGCAGCATCAGCACGTAATCACCATAACGCGCCTGCATATAGGCCAGGATTTCCGTATCACTATCGCCGGCCAACAGGCGCTCGCGGACCACGACGCGCATATCCTGGGCCAGCGAAGCGTTGGATTCATCAATGCTCTGGCTCTGGCAAACGACGCAGCGCAATTGCGTGTAGAGCGCCCGGGCACGATGCTCCACCACCGCATCGCTGAAAGCCTCGTCCGGCGATGGCGCGGCCAGGGCGGCGGGCGCCAACAACAAGGCGAGACAGGCGATCGCAGCGCGCATCATGAGGCTTCCAGCTCCCGGATCAGCGGCAGAATGGTTTCGTCCCAGTCCTGCTGCGTAATAATGCCGACATGGCGATAGCGCACATGTCCGCTGGCATCGACGAGGAAACTCTCCGGCGCGCCGGTAATGCCCAGATCGATCGCCAGATGGCTGTCCGGGTCAAGCCCGACAGCCGTGTAGGGATTGCCATGGAGCGTCAGCCAGCTGGCGCCGGCCTCGGGCGTGTCACGCCAGTCGACGCCATAGATCGGCACGATCCCCGAGCGCGCGATCTGCATCAACATCGGGTGTTCGATCGCGCAGGGCGGACACCAGGACCCGAACACATTGACGAGGCTGACATGTCCGGCCAGATCGTCATTGGACAGGCCTGTTGCCGCCCCCGCAACCGGTGGCAGATCAAAGGCCGGCAGCGGCTCATTGATCAGCTGCGAAGGAATATCGCTCGGGTTTTCGCGCAGGCCCATGCCGAAATAGACCGCCATCACGGCAAACACGAGCAAGGGCATAAAGGCGAGCCAGCGTCCCATCACGGCGTCTCCGCATCGGCGGCCGGTGCCGGTTTGCGCCTCGCCGGATCGCGCGATGCCAGGTCGCGTGAGCTCAGGGCGCGGCGGCCGCGATCTCCAAGCGCCAGCAATCCGCCAAGCGTGAGCAGGGCCGAGCCGATCCACAGCCAGACCGCAAGTGGATAGATATAGGCATGCACCGCCCAGCCACGGCCCTCAACGCCCTCGCCAATCGTGACATAGAGATCGCCATCGAGCCGGGCGCGAATGGCCGATTCCGTCGTCGCCATCTCGCGCACCGGATAAAAGCGTCGCTCGGCGACCATATGGCCCAGCTCACGACCATTGCGCGAGACGGCGAGCGTGCCGGCCTGGGAGACGAAATTCTCGCGATCGCTGCGAACGACATCGACCAGTTCAATCGTGTAGCCGTCCAGCTCAAACGACTGGCCGGGCATCAAGAACGCGCTCGATTCATCCTTCCAGGCGCTGACGCCGGTAATCGCGAAGATCAAAACCGCCAATCCGAAATGCGCCACCATCATGCCCCAGATGCCCAGCGGCAAATGCCTGGCGCGCGCCCAGCTCGCGGCGAGATCAATCTCGAAGAGTTTCACGCGCGATTTCAGGTCGAGCAAAATCCCGAGCCCGACCCAGACCGCCAGCGCCGTGCCGATGGCACCGGCCACGGCTTCACGCTCGGCGACCCAGAGCGCGATCAGCCCGGCAATAATGGCGGCGATGAAAGCTGGTGTAAGCTTCTTCGCGATGGGGCCAAGCTTGCCGCGCTTCCAGGCCAGCATGGCGCTGACCGGGATGAGCAGGAAGAGAACCGCCATCATCGGAATGAATGTGGCGTGGTAAAACGGTGCGCCGATCGAGATTGTCTCGTCGGAAACCGTGGTGATGAAAAGCGGATAGAACGTGCCGAAAAAGACCAGGGCACACGCCGCGGCAAGGAAGAGATTATTGACCAGAAGCGTGCTCTCACGGCTCACTTCGGCGAACACGCCGGTCGGTTTGAGCTGGCCGGCGCGCAGGCCGTACAGCGCCAGCGAACCGCCGATCACCAGGATCAGAATTCCGAGAATAAACACGCCGCGTTCCGGGTCGACCGCAAAGGCGTGCACTGACGTCAAAACGCCGGACCGGACCAGAAAAGTCCCCGCCAGCGAAAGCGAAAACGTGAGCAGCGCCAGCAATATGGTCCATGCCTTGAGCGTGTCGCGCTTTTCCATCACCCGCAGCGAATGGATGAAGGCCGTGCCCGCCAGCCAGGGCATGAGCGAGGCATTCTCCACCGGGTCCCAGGCCCACCAGCCGCCCCAGCCAAGTTCGTAATAGGCCCAGCTGGCACCCAGCGCGATGCCGACCGTCAGGAAGGTCCAGGCAGTCAGCGCCCAGGGTCGCACAATCCGCGCCCAGCGCGCATCGACGCGGCCCTCGATCAGGGCGGCAACCGCAAACGAGAAGGTAATCGAAAACCCGACATAGCCGGCATAGAGCATCGGCGGATGCGAGGCCAAACCCGGGTCCTGCAAGAGCGGATTGAGATCGGCACCGTCGAGCGGCACCGGCCACAGCCGTGCGAAGGGATTGGAGGTGAAGATCAGAAAGGCGAGGAAGGCCGCCGTGATCAGCGATTGCACCGAAAACGTCAAGGTGATCAGCCGCGGCGCGACGTGTTGGCCCAGCAGCGACAATGCGCCGGTATAACCGGTCAGGATCAGTGCCCAGAGCAGCATCGAGCCTTCATGATTGCCCCAGACGCCGGAGAGCTTGTAGATCAATGGCTTTAGCGTGTGCGAGTTCTGCGCCACCACGAGTACGGAGAAATCCGACACCACAAACAGCGCCGTCAGACAGGCAAAGGCAGATGCGACGAGGACAAACTGAGCCATCGCGCCGGCCCGGGCAAAGCGATGAAATACCGGATCGCGCACCGCGACCCCGGCAAAACCGAGCAGAGCCTGCAAGAGTGCAACGACAAGAGCGAGAATGAGGGCGGCCTGGCCGAGTTCAGCGATCATGGGTGGTTGGTCTTACGTGATGAGGCCTACGTCAAGGGGCGGGGTGTCGCAGGAGGACAAGTCTCACTCGTTATGCTCCACCACGTCAAACCCCTCCTCCGTCCCCGGCGGCACGAAATAGCGCGTGAACAGGTCGAACTCGGCTTCGCTGGCGGCATAGGCGTGCGCGCCAGCCGCATTGCGCTCGCGCAGGCGTGCCTTGCAGGTCTCGTCGTCAAAGTTGAGCCAGTGCAGCGTGTGCGCGGCCCCAGCCTCATCAATAATGCTCCGCATCCAGGTGCGCGAAGCGAGTGTATTGGCCGGAAAATCCAGCACCACGCTGAGGCCGGCGCGCAGCAGGTCCGCCACATGTGGACCGATGATGGCGCGCAGACGCGTCGAGCAGCGGGCATAATCCTCCAGTGAAGCGACTTCGCCCGGCCATAGCGTCGAGAGCCAGTCATCCTCGCGCAGGAGGATGGTAGCGGGCTCGCCGGCAAGCTGTTGGCAAAGGGTCGATTTGCCGGCGGCGATCTTGCCGCAGACAAGATGCAGTTTTGGTTGAGCAGGCATGAGCACTCCAGGGCGTGACGGACGCGGTCACGCGTCCAGGTCAATGCAAAATCGGGTCACCCGGTCCGCGATGCGGTACCGGGCCCGTAATTCGCCGTGACGACCGTGCCGATGACGGAAAAGGCAGGAATGAGCTCATGAGCACGATCCTAGTGACGACACGGCTTACGGGCAAGACGTGGCCGGGAGTTTCTGAGCCAGACACAGATAGCCTCACACTGCCTGTTCGACGCGCCGGGCCAGCGCGCCTGGACGGGTTGCTTTCTGCGGGCGGGGGTGGCGGCGGCGATGTGTTGATGCTGCAGATCAAGGATATCCGCCGCCATGGCTTCGCGATCGAACGCTTTCGCGACTCGCCGCTGTTCGCTGTGCCCTAGTTCGAACTGGTCGATATCCCGCCCGTGCTGGAGGACGGTTATCTCGATATTGAGCAGGCCAAGTCCGTATCCTGACGCCCGATCGCCGATCTAGGGCAAGGGCGGTGGCGGTGCCCGCATCGGCGGCGGGCAGAGTGCAATACCGCCAGGCGCGCGCTCATTTGGCGGCCGCGTGCGGACCGCTTCGATGGCCCGGGTTTCGACGCGCATGATGGCGTCGACATCGTGCAGCCGCGTTACGCAGTCGAGCACCTCGCCTGTATCCGCGGCGGCATACAGGACGAACCCGGTCAGCCCGAAATACTGATTATAATATCGCGCCAGGCCCCGATCGAGCACCTCGCCGAGGGCGAGCTGGAATTCCGCCTCGCCGGCCGAGAGGTCGACCACCATTAGTTCGAGCGGCAGCTCCTGCGACCGCGCCCGCACCTCATCGAGCGAAGGCTCAAGGATCGCGCAATTGGGACACCAGTCGGAGCGGAAATAAATGGCGTAGACCAGATCCGGCGCCTCGGCCGCAGCCGGCGCGGCCGGCAGGCCGGACAACATGCTGAAGGCCAGGGCACAAAGCGCAGCCACCGCATGCCGGCGCCCAGTACCGCCGATGATGTCTCGATCAGACACGCTGATTATCACCCCATAAAAAAACACCGCTCCCGACCGCCCGGGGGCGCGCGAAAGCGGTGTTCTTTAAACCATCATCAATCCCCGACCGCCGAGGCGACCGGGGATTGATCTCTTATTCGACGCCAGGCGAGTAGAAGTTCACCGTCAGCGGTGCGTATGGCACGCCGAGATGTTCCACGGACTCGCGGGTGATCTGACCAACGATCAGATTATTGGCGCGCTGGTAATCTTCGAGCGCCGAGAAGGTGCGCTCATTGATGATGCCGTCAATCGGACCCGGATCATAACCGCGATCACGCAGGGCGCGCTGGATCTGACGGATGGCTTCCGGTGTCGCATTGATTTCGCACAACACTTCGCGCCAATCGAGATTGCCGCCACCTGAGACGACCTGGCGAGTGCGCGTTTCGTAGACCGCGGGAACAACCCGGGTCTCCGTGCGGCCAGGAACCGCAACCTGCTGAACGCGTACCGACTCGTAACGGGCCGGGATCACATCTTCGATGACCTGCTCAGGTACATCGACGATCTGACGCGCAACCTGACGGGTCACCGCCGGGATGACATCTTCGATCACCTGTTCCGGGGTATCGACAACCTGACGCGTGACCGTTTGGGTCACAGCCGGGATGTTCTGCTCGACAACGCGCGAATAGGCATCGTCGCGTGTGCCGCCAACGCCCGTACCGGTCGTCGAATACGACGTGTCCAGAACGCTGCGTTCGACCAGCTCGGTGACAGCAGGAATGATCCGCTGCTCAACGCGCTCGGCCTGGACCAGACGACGACGTGTGACCGCCTCGTACTGGGCTGGCACTTCGACGCGGCAAAGAATTTCACCGGTCGGCAGCTCGCGCAATTCAGAGCGCGAGAAATTACGCCGGGCAAATTCCTCGGCAGTTGTCGCACCGCCGGCTGCACCGGAGCTGCGGGCCCGCTGGTACAATGGCGCGGACGGCTGCCAGGTGGTGTAGGCGTCGCGAACCAATACCTGCTCGGTATAGGACTCATAAACCGCAGGAATGACGATCTGCTCGACCCGTTCGGCCTGCAGGATCACGGTTTCCGTTACGGTACGGCGGCCTGACTCGGTGACCCGGCGTTCTGTGCGGGCCGGTTCAATGACGACCGTTTCGGTCACGGTGCGGTAGGTCGCTGGAATAATCCGACGCTCAACGCGCTCGGGCTCGACGATCACCGTGTCATAGACAGTCCGGAAGGTTGCCGGGATCACGCGAAGCTCGATGCGCTCCGCTTCCAGCAGCACGCTTTCGGTCACAGTTTCATAGCTGGCCGGAATAATAACCGTCTCGGTCGTCTCAGCCTGAACCAGGATCGATTCGGTCACCGGATTGGTGGCAATCGGCACCAGAACGCGCGCGAAGCACTGGCCGTCCGTGAGCGCCGGCGGGTAATCGGCCGAGCTGTTGAGCTGGTTTTCAAGATCGCGAATACGCTGCTGCGCGTTCGCCAGCTCACGCTGAACGGACTGATTGGATTGAGCAAAACCGGGCGCTGTCGCGCCGGTAAGCATTAGGCCGCTACAGATTGTAGCGGTCAAGAGTTTGAATTTAAACGTCACGGAATCCCCCTTAATGCGACAAGAACATTGTAATCCAACGTTAACATTTGTGGCAAAGGCAGCAAGAAAAAACTGACCGCTCACGCAAGATCTTGCCCAACCTCGCCCGAACTAGCCCAAGCACAGCACGTCGCTCGGGCCAGAGAAAAGCGCTGCAAGAAGCGAGATCTTGGCCAAGAACGGTCATGGCAGGGAACAGCATTCTCAACCGAACCACCGCCGCGAGATCATCGTCCAACGCCAATTTCGCGGTCGGGGAACGCCTCAACCATGAATCAACGACTCTACTGACAGGGGAATTCTGTTCCAGCCCGGGCGGCGTTCAGCGTTCAGTTTTACAGGCGAGCAGTCGGCGCGTCGCTTACACCACGACACAACCCAGCGCCGCGCCCAGTTCGCCGCCTGCCTGGCTCAGACCGGCAGCGATCAGGACAAGACCCGAACGCCGTTCGATTTCGGCGAGCGTGCTGCGGTGATCGCAATAATCCGCGCCACGCGGCGTCGCCTGGTCAAACACGAAACCGGTGGAATTGCCGGCCGCATCGATCACCAGTTTCCAGTAGGCGGAGGGCACACGATGCGGCTCGCCGGCATTGTCCAATCCGGGCATAACGCGCTCATACAGCGGTCCGGTCAGCACATAGAGTTCACGCCGCGCCCAGGCGAGATCGCGGACCGCCGCCTCCAGCGCCACCCAGGCGCCCTGATTGAGCGCTGCGCTTTGCGGCGTGATGTTGGAATAGATATTGGTCGAGCGCCAGAATGGCGTGCCGGCAAACGAGGCCAGCGGCGCCTGATGGCCGCGATCATAGCCATGCGTCTGGTTGGCGCCCTGGTAATCATCGCGCGCGCCGCGACCGGCCTCCAGCGTCTCATCCTCGTCGAGGAATTCATCGCTGCGCCAATTGCGGTTGAGATCTGCCGACGTGCCCATGGTTTCGCGCGTCACCCGGTAGGCGACCCAATCGGCCAGCTTGGTGGTATCATTGGAGGACAGCGCATAGATTTCGCGCACGACCAGATCATTGCTGAGCGGCGTCCCGGCCGGACATGCGCCGCGATAACAATGCACGATATGGATGTCCTGGGCCCCGGCCGGCAAGCCCGCCGTCAACCCCGAGACCACGGCCAAGGCCGCCACGAAGAATTTGCGCAAGATCACAGCCCCAACAACACGCCACCAGCCGTAGGCCGCTTCGCCCGGCCCGGTCCAGCGACCGGTGCGGGGGGAAACGTCTATTGAGCGCAGGAGTTGTGGAGGCCGGGCGAGACCTAGCCCGCCTTCACCCGTCCAAACCACAGGATCGCCAGCGCTGGCACCCAGGGCACGACCCGCTCGAACGGATCGCCCGGCAGGCGTGCCAGGTCGGACAATGTACGCATCACACCGTCGAGCCCGGATGGATCGAGCGCGCCAATGGCGTTGAAGAAGACCGTCAGGGCGAAACCTGTGGCCATCGCGGCGAGCGTGGCGCGACCACTCGGCTCGATCCGCATCACGCGCATGATTATGATCGGACCGAAGGCAGCGCCCAGCGCCGCCCAGGCGAACAGGACGCGGGCGAAAATCGTGCTCGGCAAGGCCAGCGTCATCCAGATCGCGACCAGGGCAATGGCCAGCATGACAATGCGGGAGACGGTCAGCTCACTGCCGGGAAAGCGCCGCGACAGGCCCATATCATGGGCGATGGCAGCGGCGGCAACCAGCAGAATGGAATCCACCGTCGACATCACGGCCGAGAGCACGGCGGCCAGCACGATACCGGCCAGAACCGGAGGCAGAAGGTCGCCGGCCAGCAGGTAAAACAGGTCTTCGCCATTCTTCGCCCCACCGACCAGGGCCCGCCCGGCCAGCGCCAGAACGGTCATGCCGGTGAACATGATGACGGCCCAGACGATCGCGATGGCGAAGCCGCGATAACGCGCCGTCTCGCTCTTCACCGCCATCAGGCGCGACATTAATTGCGGTTGTCCCAGCGCGCCGATGCCGACACCCCAGACACCGAGCACAAAGCCGGCCAGCATGAAGCCGGCGCGGCCACCGGAAAGTTCGAGATAGGCCGGCGGTGCTTCGGCCGCCAGAGTGGCGAAAATCTGCGCCGGTCCGCCCGCCGCAATCAGGGCGGCGACCGGCAGGGTCAGCGCGACCAAGACCATCATGAAGCCCTGCAGCATGTCGGTAACGCTGACGGCCCAAAACCCGCCGAGCAGGGAATAGATCAGGATCACCGCAGCGCCGATCTTCACCGCCTGGGTCTGGTTGACGGGGAATTGGGTCTCGAAGGCGGCAGCGGCGGCGCCGAACTGGGCCGCTATGTAGAATACGAAGCAGAACACGATCAGGATCGAGGCCAGACCTGTGATCAGCACGCGCATCCGGCCGGTGGTTTTCGCGGCGAGAAAATCAGTCAGTGTGACATGGCCCTCGGCAGCGGTTTCCTCGCGCAGGCGCTTGCCGAACCAGAGCCAGACCGCGACATAGCCGCCCCATATCCCGGGCACCATCCACAAGGCCGACAATCCGGTTGCGTACACAAAACCGGTAAAGCCCAGCAACACCCAGGCCGAAGAGGTCGAGGCGGCATAGGACAGGCCGGCGACCCAGGCCCCCAGGCCCTGGCTGGCCACGAAGAAATCAGATTCATTCTTGTTGCGCTTGCTGGCCCAGACGCCAACCGCGATCAGAATGAGATTATAGATCACCAAAGTGACCAGCACGACGAATGTCTGTTGGTTCATAACGCCCTCCCCGACATGGCTACGCAAAACGCAGCGCGGCGCTTTTATGACTCAGCCGCATAGGTTTATGCTGGTTTTGTCGGCGATACCAAGGCTTCGCTGCGACACGCCTGTTCGGAAAAGAATTTTCGCCGCGATGACCCAGCCGCCCGTTGAAGGCCTGATGACAGAGCGCCGCGGTGCGATTGCCGAACTGGTGCTCGACCGCCCGCACACCCGCAATGCCTTCACCGCGGCAATGTGGGCCGCCCTGCCCGGCCTGCTCGACGACCTCGCCGCCGATTGCCGTGTGCTGATCGTACGCGGTGCCGGCAATGCCTTTGCCTCGGGCGCCGACATCTCCGAATTCGCCGAGGTTTACGCCACGCCCGAGCGCGCCGAAACCTATTCGCGCCAGATCGCCGCCGCGCTCGATGCCCTCGCCGCCTTTCCCCACCCGACCATCGCGATGATCCGCGGCGCCTGTTTTGGCGGCGGTTGTGGTTTGGCGCTGGCTTGCGATCTGCGCTTTGCCGATGAGAGCGCCCGCTTCGCCATCACTGCGGCGCGGATGGGCCTTCTCTACCCGTTCAACGACACCAAACGCCTGGTCGATTGCGTCGGCGGCGCGGTGGCCAAGGACATGTTGTTCTCGGCCCGCACGCTTGATAGCGCCGAGGCCCTGGCCTGCGGCCTCCTCAACCGTGTTGTCTCGCCTTCGGGGCTTGAACGGCTGGTCGGCGATTATGTGGATCAGCTACTGGACATGTCGCCGCATTCGGCCGAATTCACCAAGCAGATGATTGCCCGTGTACTCGCCGGGCAGGACCAGGACAGCGATGCGACGAAGGCCCTGTTTGCCGGGGCGTTCACACACGCAGATTTCAACGAGGGCTATCGCGCATTTCTCGAGAAGCGAAAGCCGGATTTCAGCGCCGCACGACCGGCACCAGGCATGGGGACGAAACAGTCATGACCACACTCAAAGCCAAGGACGCACCCGATCTGGGCCGTTTCGACTGGGAGGATGCCTTCCGCCTCGAAGACCAGCTGACCGAGGAAGAGCGCCTGGTGCGCGATGCCGCCCGCGCCTACGCCCAGGACAAGCTGCAGCCGCGCGTCATCGAAGCCTATCGTGAGGAAAAAACCGATCCGGACATCTTCCGCGAAATGGGTGAGCTCGGCCTGCTCGGCTCGACCATCCCGGAGGCCTATGGCGGCGCCGAGCTGGGCTATGTCGCCTATGGCCTGGTCGCCCGCGAGGTCGAGCGCGTTGATAGCGGCTATCGCTCGATGATGTCGGTCCAGTCCTCTCTGGTGATGTATCCGATCTATGCCTATGGCTCTGAAGAGCAGCGGATGAAATATCTGCCCAAGCTCGCCTCGGGCGAATGGATTGGCTGTTTCGGCCTGACCGAGCCGGACGCCGGCTCCGATCCGGGTGGCATGAAGACCCGCGCCACCAAGACCGCCAATGGCTATCGTCTCAATGGTGCGAAAATGTGGATCTCCAATTCACCGATCGCCGATGTATTTGTGGTCTGGGCCAAATCCGATGCCCATGAGGGCAAGATTCGCGGCTTCGTGCTCGACA